>Ga0315338_1000064_pt1 | contig 523235 bp, 391 predicted proteins | sample ASW8metaG_FD_204518 | JGI IMG/M metagenome (GOLD analysis project Ga0315338, IMG submission 204518) | Ammonia-oxidizing marine archaeal communities from Monterey Bay, California, United States - ASW #8 | ecosystem: Environmental > Aquatic > Marine > Coastal | place: USA: California | collected...
TCGCCGTCGGCGCACACGACGGGCGCCGACGTGCACGCACCGCTGGTCGCATCACAGCTATCGGTGGTGCACAGATCGCCGTCGTCACACACGACAGGATCGGCCAGGCAGGCACCGCTCGTCGCGTCGCAAGTGTCCGTCGTGCAAGCGTCGCCGTCGTCGCACACGACGGGCGCCGACGTGCACGCACCGCTGGTCGCATCACAGCTATCGGTGGTGCACAGATCGCCGTCGTCACACACGACAGGATCGGCCAGGCAGGCGCCGCTCGCAGCGTCGCAGCTGTCGGTCGTGCAGACATCACCGTCGTCACATATGACGGTCGCCGCCGCGCACGCCCCGGTAGTCGCGTCACAAACATCGGTCGTGCACAGATCGCCGTCGTCGCAGACAACCGAATCGGTCACACAGGCGCCGCTCGACGCGTCGCACGAATCCGTCGTACAGGCGTCGCCGTCGTCGCATACGACCGGCTCGGCGATGCACTCCCCGGTGCTGGCATCGCATCGATCGATGGTACACGGATCGCCGTCGTCACAGTCGGGGTCGACCGAGCAGCCGCTTTCCAGGCAGCTATCGTCGGCCTCCTCGCATTCGAGGCCGAGACAGGGCAGCTGGCCGTCCTGGCAGCCGAGCAGTGGATCACAGAACTCGGCGCCGTTGCAGAACAGGCCGTCGTCGCATTCGACGGGATCGACCACGCAGGCACCGCTCGATGAATCGCAGCGATCGTCCGTACACGGATCGCCGTCATTGCACGTGACAGCTTCGATCACGCACTGGCCGGTGGCAGGCTCGCAGCGGTCGGTCGTGCACGGATCACCGTCACCACAGTCGGTGGGCTGGTGTACGCAGGCCCCGCTTGCCGCATCACACAGGTCCACCGTACAGAGGCTTCCGTCGTCGCACTCGACGTCCGCCGTACAGTCCGGGGTGGTCGGTTGCGGCCGCAGCTCGGCGGCAACCACGGCCCAGTCGACGTTGGCGCTGAAGAAGCCGGTGACGGGCACCTGGCCCGGAACCGGCACGAGCATGTCCACGACGGCAAGCGACGCGGCTCGACCGCCGCTGCCCTGCGCCGCCTCCAGGTACTCGATGAAGCCGCTGCCCGGCACGTGCTGTCGCTGACGCATACCCGGCACCAGATGCACCAGCGAGCCCGGGCTCGAGGTCTCGAACTGGAAAGCGTAGACCGTGGAGTCGTCGCCACCGCCGCAGCCGCCCAGCACGCCGTTCGTGTTCATCGACACGATCCCACCGACGGGATCGACCGGATCGACGCCCGAGTAGCCGGACACGGAGATGACCGCGTTGAACGGCGCGCGAGAAAGAATCGCGACGACCGTGCCATCGCCGGTCGGTGCGCCCTGGGCCACCCACAGCTCGACCGAGGTCGCGTCACGGCCCGAGCATTGCGACCCGATGCGCGACCAGGTCAGGCCGAGTCCGTCGACGGCCAGCACGTCGACCGAGCGGGTCGTCGCGACCGCGGCAAGGTACAGACGCCCGGCGACGGCCGTCACGACGGCATCGGTCGCGATCAGCGGCGTGAAGCTGGCGCCGCCGGTGACGACGTCCTCGAGGCGGATCTCGGCGAGGTTGCAGGTGTCCTGGTGCGAGCATCCTTGCTGCGAATCGCAGCCGTCGAGCGTGCAGTCGTCGCCGTCGTCGCAGTCGACGGGCCCGATCACGCAGGCACCCGCCTCACAGCGACCCGCGGTGCAGGCGTCGAGATCGTCGCAGTCGGTGTCGGCCAGGCAGTCGGGCTCGGTCACGCAGAAGTCCGCGAGGTCGTCGCATTCGAGGCCCGGGCACGGATCAGCGCCGGGCTGGCAGCCGAGAATCGGATCGCAGAACTCGGCGCCGTTGCAGAACAGACCGTCCTGACAGAGCGAGTCGTCGGTCATGTTGCTGCACGACATGCCCTGCTCGCTGCACACGTCGAGCGTACACGAAATGAGGTCGTTGCACGGCTCTCCGCCGGTCTCGCAACCACTCCGGGCGTCGCAGGTCTCGATGCCGTCGCAGAACACGCCGTCGTCGCACGCCCAGGGATCGGCCGTGTGCACGCAGCCGTCGATGTCCGGGTCGCATGTGTCGAGCGTGCAGTCGACCAGATCGTCGCAGCTCGGCGGCGTACCCGACTGACAGCCGACGCCGGCCGTACAGTGCTCGCTGCCGTTGCAGAACACTCCGTCGTCGCAGCTCGCCTGAATGTGGGTGCAGTCGCCCGTGCTCCCGTCGCAGGTGTCGGTCGTGCAATCGTCGCCGTCGTCACAGTGGACCGCGCTGGAGTGCACGCAGCCCGCTACCGAGTCGCAGACGTCGGTCGTGCACAGATCAGCGTCGTCACAGCTCGGGCCTACCCTGCCGGCAACACAGGCACCGGCGGTGCACGACTCGAAGCCGTTGCAGGGATCACCGTCATCGCACGTCACCGCACAACCGGCGCTCGCCGGGTCGGTGCCGGGATGCGTCCAGTCGGCCCAGCCCATGCCCTTGCCGGCGCGTTCCGCCGGCGGCGCAGGAAAGCTCGTCCCGTAGTAGTGGTTGATGATGTGCGCCTGCCAGGTGTCGTCGCCCTCGGCCGGATAGTGCGCCTCGTTGTGCAGCCACTCGAATGCACGCAGCAGCGCCCGGTCTTCCCACTGCCATACGTCGTAACCCGCCCGGTACAGGAGCACGGCTTGCACGAGCGCACCTTGCAGGCCCTCGTACACGTAGTTCTCGTGAGGCGGCGGCCACGAGAACGAACCGCCGCGACGCTGGTCATCCGCGATCACGCCGTCGATGACGTAGCCCGACTTCGTCGCGCCTGCCCGATTGATGCCCACCGGGCGATCTGCGTCGTACTGCCACGACAGGCTGCCGTAGTTGAACTCGGCGTAGACGTCACGATCGCCGAGCCAGCCGCGAAATACCTGCGCGGCGGCCGCGACGTCGGCCATGTCGCCGAGATACAGCGCGGTGGCGATGCGGCTCGCGCCGGCGTGCGTCCCCCAGTTGTTGGGCCGATCGTCGTGCGCCGAGACGAGCGTCCGCCCCGCGAGATCCTTCGCTCGCACTTCCTCGAGCCACAACCTGAACTGCACGTCGTCGTCGGGCGGCAACCCCACGAGATCGGCGGCGATCACGTACGACTGCAGCCCACGGCCGAGCGCGAGCGTGGTTCCACCGTCCTCGCTGCCCATGGCCGCGAGGCACCCGTCGATCACCTCGGCGCGATAGCTCTGCTGGCCGGTGCGCGCATACACGAGCGCCTTGGCCAGCACGTATACGTCGGTGTGACTGTTATTGTCGGCCAGATCGGGCTGGCCGGCACTCTGGTCGGCTTGCTCGAGGAGACGATCCCAGGCGGGACCGCTGATCGGCAGGAGCGCCAGCTCGTCCGCACTCATCCACATCGCCGTCTGGGCGGCAACGGGCGAGACGGAACACGCCAGCACTGCGACCAGCGCGGTCGCTATGAGTCGTAGACGACAGGGAAGCATCGGGCGTCCGGAAATGGCAAGAATGCCCGAGAGCTGAGAAGTTTTTCTTCTACTGTCTCGTCGCCGAGGTCACGGATCGGGCGAGCGTCACGATACCGGTCGGCGCCCGGATCTCGTGCCGCATTGCCCTCCTGTCTAGCTGACGGCGGCCAGCGTCGTCGTCCTGGCCCGGCCGCTGGCCGCGGCGGATGTCGCCGCGTGCGCATGGACCGGCACGATGCCGAGATCATCGATCGCCTCGAAGACGCGGTGCAGGTCGAGGTCGGGCGCGCCGGCCTCGCTGCTCTGGTACGACGGCACGATGAAGTGGCTGCAGCCGAGGTTCTTGAAGCGGATCGCGTCGAAGATCGCCTCACGCTCGGGACAGTGACGCGGGTACGACGAGACGGCTCCCAGAATCACCTTGCCCTTCGGATAGCTCTCCGACGTGAGCAGCAGCTGGTAGCTCTTGAGCATGAGGTCTTCGAAGAAATCGTCCTTCTTGGTCGGGCCGACCACGGGGCCGAGATACAGGCCATCGCCGCGCACCTCCTCCAGCGCGCGAAGCTCGGGGCTCTCGGCGCGCCCCTCGGGCACACCACGCACCGGCGCGCCGACGACCTTGGTCCAGCCCTTCTGCGCGAACACCAGACGTGCCTGGGTCGGCGTCAGCTCGTAGTCGGGATAGGCCGATGCGAACTCGTCGACGAGCGTGATCTGACCGGCGACCGCGCGGTTGCCCCGCTCGTACAGGCTGCCCACCCCGGGGTGAGCCGACGACGAGGTGCCGAACCACTTCGTGGCCAGATCCTCGAGCTCGAGAGCATAGATCTCGCTCACATCGATCGTCGCGTACACCTTGCCGGCTCCGTCGGTCAGCGCGACGCGCTCTCCGAGACCGATCTCGGCGGCGACGGGCTCGTGAACTTGCAGCAGGATCGGCATGGTCCACGCCAGCCCGCCGAGCAAGCGTCCGTCGCGAAGAACCCGGTCGAGCTCGGCCGAGCCCATGAAGCCGTTCAGCGGCGAGTACGCTCCGTGAGCGATCTGCACGCAGTCGAGCAGCTCGGCGGGACGGAGCTCCAGCGAGCGCGTCGGTGGGGTCGCACCGGCCTGACGCGCGGTACCGTCGCAGTCGACGAGCGTGCCGCCGTGCGGCTCGACGAGCGGCGAGAGCGGCGTGGTGGCGTGGCTGATCTCCCTCCACCGAGACGTGTGCTCGTACTCGCGGATGAGCTTGCTAACCATGATGGCGGCTTCCACCGGGTACTTGCCCACGGCGCTCTCGGCCGCGAGCACCAGACCGTCGGCGCCGTCCATCAACGTGTTGAACACGTCGTTCACCTCGGCCCGAGTCGGCATCGGCGCCGTGACCATCGACTCCATCAGGTTCGTCGCCACGTACACCCGCTTGCCGGCATCGCGACCGTAACGAATGATGTCCTTCTGGAGCGCCGGGATCTTCTCGAGGTTGACCTGTCGTGAGAGGTCACCGCGATCGATGAGCAGGGCGTCGGACCGGTCGGTGATCTCCGGCAGGTTCAGCAGCCCGTTCAGGCACTCGATCTTGGAGATCACGGTGGCGCCTTCGATCGATGCCTCGCGTACGATCTCGACATCGGAGGCCCGGTTGGCGAACGACAGGGCCACGTGGGTCACGCCCATCTGCTTGCCGATCTCGAGCGCGCGCGTGTCCTTGTCGGTGAGCGGCGGCATCGAGATCTCGCGATCGAGAACCGTCACGGCCTTGCTGCGGCCGATCGCACCACCGTTGAGCACACGCGCGACCACGCAGTCGTCCTCGATCCCGACGATGCGGATGAGAACGTCCGCGTCGACGCGAATCAGGTCGCCCACGACGAGCTCGTCGATCACGTAGTCCGGGTAGAGGTTGAATCGCACGGCGTCGCCGGCGACGCACTCCCGGCACACGGTCACCGTGGTATTCTCCTGCACGGTGATCTCGCCGCCGGTGATGTCACCGGTACGAACCTGCGCACCTTCGGTGTCCAGGCATATTGCGACGTCGGTTCGCTCCTGGATATACTCGATGATCCTCGGCAGGTCGTCGACCTTCGTGTGCGACAGGTTGAGGCGGAACAGGCTCACGCCCACCTCCCCGAGTCGCGCAATGACGCGATCGTTCAACGACGAGGGGCCGAGGGTACACCAGATCTCCTTTCTCATGTTCGTGATGGTCTCCGTTGGATTGAAGCAACTGACCGCTATCTACGCGGCTCTCTTCTTCTTGCTGTTTCTGTGGCTGGGCCTGACCGAACCCGGAGCCGAATTGCTCCACTGGCTCCATGGCCAGCGCGGGCTGGACAAGGTCGGCCACTTCTTGGTGATGGGAATATTTTCGCTGCTGCTGAATCTGAGCCTGTCGGCGACGCGTGTGCGCGTGGGCCCCGTGAGCATCCTCGCGGGCACGCTGATCGTGATGGCCATCAGCGTGGTCGAGGAGCTCGCGCAGAACCTGTTCCGCGAGCGCGTGTTCTCGCTGATCGATCTCGCCGCCGACCTGGCCGGCGCGTACTGCTTCGGCCTGCTGGCGGCCTACCTGGTCGCTCGACGGCAGCAGCTACCGACGCGCAACGCCTGACGGTCCGTAGAGGCGGAGGCGACCCCGACCACGTTGCCACACGTCGTCCGGGCCACCCGCCACCTCAAGGCTTGATCTCGATGGCGACCGCGGCCCAGTCGACGCTACCGGTGAAGTCGCCCTCCACCGATACGGTCGACGGGCTGGCCACCGCCATGTCGGCGACGGCTACCGAGGCGGCCTTGCCGCCGCTGGTGCCCTGATGCACCTCGACATGCTCGGTGTAGCCGCTGCCCGGGCCGTGGTCGCGGTTGCGCATGCCGGGCGCCACGTAGACCACCGAGTCCGCCGCGGTGGTCGACAGATCGAACTGGTAGGCGCCGGAGTCGGATCCGCCGGAGCAACCCCCTTCGGTGCCGTTCGTGTTGGCCGACACCACGGCACCGATCGGGCTGGTGGCGCTGGCACCGGAGTACCGGGTGACCGCAATCACGGCGTTGGCGGGGTCGACGGCCAGCGAGGCCGTGACCACGCCGCCTGCTCCCGGCGAGCCGTACGCCATCCACACTTCCACTCCGACCTGGCTGCGTGCCGAGCACTGCTTGTCGACCAGGTTCCAGGCCAGTCCGAGACCGCTCACTCCCGTCACGTCGACTCGCTTCTTGGACGAGATCGCCGCGAGGTACAGGGAGTCGGGTGCCGCGGTGACCGCACCGGCGGTCTCGACGGTGAAGCTACCACTGCTGCCGCCTGTGTGCTCCTCCTCGAACATCACGTCCGCAGGGTTGCACGTGTCGGTGTTCACGCAGCCGGTGCTCGTATTGCAGGTGTCGACCGTACAGGCGTCGCTGTCGTCGCAGTCGATCGGATCGTTGTTGCACGCGCCGCTGCCGGCCTGGCAGCTGTCGTCGGTGCACGCGTTGCCGTCGTCGCAGGTCACGGGGTCGTTGACGCAGGCGCCGGAACCCTCGTCACAGCTGTCGGTCGTGCAGGGATCGCTGTCGTCGCAGCTGGGTGCGACGTTCTCACACTCGCCGTTCGACGCGTTGCAGCTGTCGTCCGTGCAATCGAGACCGTCGTCGCAATCCATCGGATCGTTGTCGCAGGCGCCGGTACTCGCGTTGCACGAATCGACCGTACACAGGTCGCCGTCGGTGCAGTCCACGGGCACGTTGCCGCAGACCCCGGTACCCGTGTTGCACGTATCCGTGGTGCACATGTCGCCGTCGCCGCAGTCGGCGTTGCTCGTGCACACGGTCGGCCCACCCGAGCCGGCCAGCAGCTCGGCGGCGACCACCGCCCAGTCGACGCTACCGCCGAACGTACCGTCAACGGTCACGCTGCCCGCGGTCTCCACCTTCATGTCCGCCGCGGCCACCGATGCGGCCGTGCCGCCGCTGGTGCCCTGATGGGCCTCGGCGTTCTCGGTGTAGCCGCTGCCGGGCTCGTAGTTGCGGTTGCGCATGGCCGGCGAGACGTAGACCACCGAGCCGTCGGCCGTCGTCGTCAAGCCGAAGTCGTGCGCACTGCCGTCCGAGCCGCCCGAGCACGAACCGTCGGCACCGTTGGTGTTGGCCGCCCCGGTCGCGCCGATCGGGTCGGTCAGGTCGACGCCCGAGTACTTCGAGACCACGATCACCGCGTTCGACGGTGCATCGGCCAAGGTCGCGGTCACCGGACCGCTCGCGCCAGGCGTGCCGTGAGCCATCCAGAGCTCCACACCGGTCTGCTCGCGGCCCGAGCACTGCTTCGTGATCAGCTGCCACGTGAGGCCGAGACCGTCGACACTCACGACGTCGACGCGTGACTTGGACGAGACGGCCGCCAGGTACAGGTGATCGGCCATCGCGGAGACGCTGGTGTCGGTCGCCACCGTCGTCTCACCGCTCGAACCGCCTTCGTGGATCTCCTCGAGCACGATCTCGCCGCTGCCACACGTGTCGACGTTCGTGCAGCCCGTGAGGGCATCGCAACCGTCGAGCGTGCACGCATCACCATCGTCACAGTCCGGCGGCGTGCCCGCTCCGCAGCTGCCGCCATCGCACATCTCGTCGCCGTTGCAGGCGTCGCCGTCGGGGCACGGGGCCGTGTTGTCCGGGTGCAGGCAGGTTCCGCCGCCATCGCATTCGTCGTCGGTACAGGTGTTTCCGTCGTCGGCACAGGAAGCACCGGCGGGGGCCAGGCAGTTCTCGGCGCCCTCGTTGCACGCGTCGTTGCACTCGCCGCCCGCCGAGCACGGATCGCCGGTGTGCACCGAGCAGCTTCCGCCACCACACGTGTCAGTACCATTGCAGTACACCCCGTCGTCACACGAGGCCGTGTTATCCGGGTGCGCGCACGCGCCGGCCAGACACTGGTCGTCGGTACACGCGTTGCCGTCGTCGGTGCACGGCATGCCGTCGGTGTCGCCGCAGGTGTCGCCACCCTCATCGCAGCTACCGCCGCACTCGCCGCCGCCCAGGCACGGGTCTCCGGCATGCGCCGAGCACGTACCGCCGGAGCAGGTGTCCGCGCCGTTGCAGAACATGCCATCGTCGCACGGAACCGAGTTGTTCGCGTGCTGGCACGTACCGGTCGCGTCGCAGAAGTCGTCGGTGCAGTCGTTGGTGTCCGCGCAGTCCTTGAGAGCGTTGGCGCATTCACCCGTGCTCACGTTGCACGTATCGGTGGTACACGGATCGCCGTCGTTGCAGTCGGGATCACTGCCGCAGGTGGGCGTTCCGCCCTCCCCCGCGAGGATCTCGGCCGCGATCACGGCCCAGTCGACACTGCCGCCGAACTCACCCGCCACCGACGCGGTCGACGGATCGTCGACCAGCGTGTCGGCCAGAGCCACCGACGCCTTGGTGCCACCGCTGGTTCCCTGTGTGATCTCGAACCGCTCGACGTACGGAGCCAGCGGATCGTGCGTGCGATTGCGCATCGCGGGGAACGCGGCCACGACCGAGGCCGACTCCGTGGTCGTCAGGTCGAACGCATATGCGTTGCTGTCCGAGCCGCCCGAGCAACCGCCGCTCACACCGTTGGTGTTCGCCGAGCCGACGTTGCCGATCGGGTTCGACAGGCCGGTGCCGGAGTAGCGCACCACGCCGATCGCCGCATTCGACGGTGCACCCGCCAGGGTCGCCGTCACCACACCGTCACCGGTGGGCGATCCGAGCGCCATCCACAGCTCCACGCCGGTCTGGGTGCGACCGGAGCACTGGACCGCGACGAACGACCAGACAAGGCCCAGACCGTCGACGCTCACCACCGACTCGAAGCTCTTCGACGAGATCGCCGCCAGGTACAGGTGATCGGTCGCGGCGGTCACCGGGCCATCGGTGGCAACAGAGCTCAAGCCGCTCGCACCGCCGGTGCGGGTCTCCTCGAGGATCACCTCGCCACCGCCGCACACGTTGTCGTGCTCGCAACCCAGGATGGAGTCGCAGGTGTCGAGCGTACAGATGTCGCCGTCACCGCAGTTGAGCGGCGAGCCCGGCTGACAGCTGCCGCCGCCGCACATCTCGTCGCCATTGCACAGGTCGGCGTCCAGACACGGGTCGGTGTTGTTCAGGTGACCGCAGGTGCCGGCGCCGTCGCACTGGTCGTCCGTGCACTCGTTGCCGTCGTCGGTGCACGTCGTGCCGCCCGACACGAACCCGCTGTCCGCGCACGACCCGGCGCCGTCGCACTGGTCCTGCACCACGCAGTCGGTACCGGCGTCACCGCATGCGGTGCCGCCCGGCTCGTCGTTCGGGGCACACACTCCGGCACCGTCACAGGTGTCGGGGTTCGTACACTCGGTGTCGCCCGCGTCGCCGCATACCGAGCCGGACGGATCCGACCCCAGGCAGTTGTCCGCGGCATCATCGCACGACTCGGCGCAGTTCGCGTCGCCGTCGGCGCCGACGCACGGGTTGCCGGCGTGAATGACGCAGAACCCGGCGAAGCAGGTGTCGTCGCCGTTGCAGAACAGGCCGTCGTCACAGCTCGACGTGTTGTCCGGATGGTCGCAGACCCCGTCGACGCACTGGTCGTTGGTGCAGACATTGCCGTCGTCGGCGCAAGGCGTTCCGTTCACGACGCCGCAGTTGTCGGCCCCCTCGTCGCACGAGTTCGCGCACTCGCCGCCGCCGGCACACGGGTCTCCCGCGTGGCCGTTGCAGCCGCCGCCCGAACAGGTGTCGTCGCCGTTGCAGAACAGCCCGTCTTCGCACGGGGCGGTGTTGTCCGGGTGGTCGCAGGTGCCGGAACCGTCGCACTCGTCGTCGGTACACCCGTTGCCGTCGTCGGTGCAGGTCGTCCCGCTCGACACGAACCCGTTGTCGGTGCAGCTGCCGCCGCCGTCACAGGTGTCCTGGTTGATGCACTCGGTACCAGCATCACCGCACGCAGCGCCGCCGGCGGCGTGGTTGTCCCGACAGACTCCGGCACCGTTGCAGGTGTCGGGAGCCGTGCATTCGGTGTCGCCGGCGTCGCCGCAGGAGACGTCGCTCGGCACGAAGCCGTTGTCGGTGCAGCTACCGCTGCCGTCGCAGGCGTCCTGGTTGATGCACTCGGTACCGGCATCACCGCACGCGAAGCCGCCTGCCTCATCATTCGTCAGACACACGCCCGCGCCGTCGCAGGTGTCGGGGTTCGTGCACTCGGTGTCACTGCCGTCGCCGCAGGCCGCGCCGGCAGGATCGGGCATCGTGCAACCGTCGGCCCCCTCGTCGCACGACTCGGCGCAGTTGCCGTCACCGTCGGCGCCCGGACACGGGTCGCCCGTGCCGGAACAGGTTCCAGCGCCATCACACGTGTCGGTGGCAGTGCAGAACAGGCCGTCGGCACAGCTCGATCCCGCCGGATCCGGTGCGGTGCAGCTGTCCGCAACGTCGTCGCACGACTCGGCGCAGTTGCCGTCGCCGTCCGCTCCCACGCATGGGTCGACGCTGCCAGTGCACGACCCGGAGCCGTCACACGTGTCCACTGCGGTGCAGAACAGACCGTCGACACACGTCTCGCCGGCCGAATCCGGCAGGGTGCAGTTGTCGCTCGCCTCGTCGCACGACTCGGCGCAGTTGCCGTCACCATCGGCGCCCGGACACGGGTCGCCTGCGTGTACCGAGCAGGTGCCTCCCGAGCACGTGTCGGCACCGTTGCAGAAGACGCCGTCGTCGCAGGGCATGCCGTCGGAATCGGGCAGCATGCAGTTGTCCGCGGCCTCGTCGCAGGACTCCGCGCAGTCACCGTCGGAATCGGGCCCCGGACACGGATCGCCGGCGTGAACCGAGCACGTTCCGCCGGCGCACGTGTCGGCGCCGTTGCAGAACACGCTGTCATCACACGCGGCGGTGTTGTTCGGATGGGTGCACGAGCCCGTACCGTCACACTGGTTGTTCGTGCACACGTTTCCGTCGTCGGTGCAGGTGGTACCGTTCGTCACGAAGCCGTTGTCGGTGCACGCACCGGAGCCGCTGCAGGTGTCCTGCACCACGCAGTCGGTGCCGTCGTCGCCGCAGGGGTTGCCGCCCGGTTCGTGGTTCGGCGCACAGGCTCCGGCGCCATCGCACGCATCCGGATCGCTGCACTCGGTAGCACTCGTATCGCCACAACTCGTGCCGCTGGACACGAAGCCCTGGTCGCTGCAGCTACCGGAGCCGTCGCAGGTGTCCTGCACGACGCACTCGGTGCCGGTGTCCCCGCAGCTCGCACCGCTGGTCTCGTCGTTGGCGAGGCATGTGCCCGACCCGTCGCAGGTGTCGGGGTTCGTGCAGTCGGTGTCCAGCGAGCTGCCACACGAGGTGCCGCCGGTGAAGAAGCCGTTGTCCGTGCAGCTGCCGGCGCCGTTGCAGGTGTCCTGCACCGTACAGGCCGTTCCGGCATCACCGCAGCTCGTGCCGGAGGGATCCTGACACGCGTCCGCAGTCTCGTCGCAGGTCGCCTGGCACTCGGTGCTGCCACACGGGTCGCCCACGTGCGAAGAGCAGGTGCCGCCCGAGCACGTGTCCGCACCGTTACAGAACAGGCCGTCGTTGCACGACGCCGTGTTGTTCGTGTTCGAGCACACCGCGCCCCCGCTGCAGACGTCGTCGGTGCACGGCTCGCTGTCGTCGCAGTCGGCGTTGGTGCCGCAGCCCGGCAAGGTCGCCGCGATGATCTCGAGAGCGACCACGCTCCAATCGGTGGCGCTGCTGGAAGTACCGTCCACCGTGACGGAGCCGGCCGTGGCCACCTCCTGGTTCGAGATGGCCAGCGACGCCGAGCCGTTGATCTCGATGATCTCGGTGTAGCTCGCGCCCGGCGTGTGCGACTTGTTGCGCACGTTCGTGGCCACGTGGACCATCGAGTCGGTGTCGGTCGTGGTGAGATTGAAGCTGTACGAGGTCGAGTCGGAGCCGCCGGAACACGACCCGTCCGTGCCGTTGGTATTCGCCGAGGCGACCGCACCCGTCGGCGTCGTCGTATCGACGCCGGAGTACCGGTTCACGATGATGATCAGGTGATCCTCGGAGGATGCGGCCGTGGCGGTGACGATACCGCTGGACGGCGTTCCCTGCGCCACCCACACTTCCACGCGCGTCTTGTCACGTCCCGCACATTGCTCGTCGACCTGCGTCCACGAGAGGCCGAGACCCGACACGCTGGTGATGTCGACGCCGTCCTTGGTGCCGATCGACGCCACGTACAGGTTGTTGAGCACGGCACCGATGCTCGCCGAGGTACTGACAGAGCTGGCGCTGGTTGCCTCGCCGCTCTTCGTTTCCTCGAGAACCACTTCTTCCTGACCGAGTGTCACCGTGTAGTCCGTTGTGCTCATGCCGGTGCCGAGCGTGGCGGTCACGCCGATCTTGCCGGTCAGTGCGCCGAACGGAACGGTCGCGATGATCTGGTTGTCGGTGGGCGCAACGGCGCTGAGCGCGGCGACTCCACCGAACGTGAGCGTCGAGAGGCCGGTGAATCCGCCGCCGTCGATCATCACGCCCGTCCCGATCGGGCCCTCGGTCGGCGTGAACGACGTGATCGTCGGCTGGGTGATGACCGTGAAGCTGCTCGCGCTGGTGCCGCTGCCGATCGAGGTCGTGACCATGATCGTGCCGGTCGTCGCACCCGCGGGCACCGTCGCCGTGATCGAGCTGCCGGTCACGCCGGAGAAGCTGGCCGATACGCCGTTGAACTTCACCGCGCTGGTACCGGTGAAGTTGGCGCCACTGATGGTCACCGTCGCGCCGACGCCGCCCAGGCCCGGCGAGAACGACGAGATCGCCGGATCGAGGGTTACCGTGAAGCTCGAGCTGCTGGTGCCGGTTCCATCGGCCGTCGTCACCGAGATCGTGCCGGTGGTCGCGGCGGCCGGCACCGTCGCCGTGACCTGCGTGTCCGAATCCTCGGTGAACGCTGCCGAGGAGCCGTTGAAGGCCACGTTCGTCGCTCCCGTGAACTCGGACCCCGTGATCGTCACCGTCGTACCGATTCCGCCGGTCGTCGGGCTGAACGACGTGACGCTCGGTGGCGGGCCGGCGCTGCCGGCCAGCGGTAGCACGCAGTGGAAGTACTGGTTGGCGTCCTCGGAGCTGACCATCACGACGAGATCGGTGGATCCGTTGACCACCTGCTTGGTCGAGGTCGGGTCGTTGAGACTCGTGTCGGTCGAATCACTGATGCAGGTGGTGCCCCTGCCCGTCGGGAAGCTGATGCTGTCGAGGTCGGACACCTTGTAGTTCATGTCCGAGTTGCCCCCGCCGGGGGCGCGATTGCGGGAGAAAACGTAGATGTCGCGATTCTGACCGTCGACGACCACCACCGGGCGAGTCGGACTGCCGCCGCCGCTCTCCCACACGTCGTGATTGCTCCAGTCGGACGTGCTCGTGCAGGCGCTGCTCGTGCCCGTGCAGGCGAGCAGCGCGAGCGTGGGGTTGTCGATTCCTGTCTTGACCGCAGCGACCACCGGAACATCGGGATCGGTCGTCACCGCCGCCAGGTTGATGTGATCATCGGCCACCTGCGAGCTGCCCATGGTCCACGCCACCACGCTGGTCCACGACGTGTCCGAGGTCCCGTCGACATGCGACGCGAAGTAGACGTCCTTCTCGTCCTGGTTGCTCCACAGCACCCCGACGCGGCCGTTGTACGCGACGATCGAGGCGAGGTCGTCACTGTTCGCGTTGTTCGCGTTCGTGGCCGGAAGCTCGAGGCCGTTGGGTGAGAACTTCCAGTCGGAGTCATCGTTGTTCTGCGTGTGATCGACGTAGACCTGACCGTCGTCCATCCACGTGGCCCAGAGCACACCCGTGCTGTCCTTGGTGATGATCAGGGCTTCGGTCTTGGAGTTGTTGAGCGTGACGGGGTAGCCGCTGTCGAGCGAGTAGACATCGGTGGTCGGGTTGTAGCTGTAGCGGTAGAACTCCGCCGTACCGCTGCCGCCGCTGGTCCCCCAGATGTGGGAAGCGATGTAGAGCTTGGTGCCGTCCCACAGCACGTCGGCCTTCGTCGTGCTTCGATCGTCGACGGCCACATCGGTGGACGTGAAGTCCTGGCCGTTCGCACTCATCTTGTAGATCTCGTACCGGTCCGAGGTGCTGTCCCACATGACGGCCCACCAGAAGCCGTCGTTGTGCCACAGCTTGCTCTCCGGCTTCTCACCGGTAGGCCGGCCGTCACCGCCGAGGTTCGACGGGTAGCTGTGATCACGGAACCCGGCATCGACAGCCGTCCCCGCGTGCGAGTGGGCGACCATGTTCCCGAGAAGAATGAGGCTGACTAGGAGTGCACGTGTACGCATCTTGATTTCCGGTTCACCCTGCGAACACCGACCACCTGCGAACATGCCCCCCCGAGGTCGCGCGAATCGGCGCGACGATCGTCCGGCAGGCCACGAGCTGGTCGATTGCAGAGATCACGTGCGAGCTGCCTTGCCCGGCCAGTGCGGGCTCGCGTGGCAGCACGCGTGGTTCTTTCTGGTGTTGAGGTCAGTTCGAGGGGCGGGATTGCGCCCCGTCTCCGGCGTTACCGGGGTCGGCGCGAAGGGCAGTAACTGCGCCCCCGCAGTCGAGCTCGGCAATGCCGCCGGTCACGAAGACCAGCACGAGCAAAGCATCGGTCGGCGTGACGGCACCGTTGCCGTCGACGTCGCAGATGGAGAGATCGCAACCGCCCGGAACGTTCGCCAGGTGCAGCAACACCAGCGCGTCCTGAACGGTCACTTCACCGTTTCCGGTCACGTCGCCGCACATGGGCGCGCCCGAAAGTGTCGTCGTCGTCGTGCACAGCGGGTCGCGGGTACCGACACAGCTGCCGACCAGACAGGTGTCACCGTTCGTGCAGTCGTTACCGTCGTCGCAGACGATTCCGTCGGTCACCGCGGTGTGAACGCAGCCGTCGATCGCATCGCACGTGTCCACCGTACACGGCTCCGCGTCGTCGCAGGTCACCGCCGGGCGGCCGGGCCGGCACTCCACGCCGACGCAGTACTCGAAGCCATTGCAGGCCTCACCGTCGTCACACGACGTGAGACAGCCCACCGCCGGCGCCACGCCGGCATGCGTCCAGTCGGTGTATCCCATGTTCTTGCCGGTCTTCGCGGGCAGATCGGCGGGGAATCTCGACCCGTAGTAGTGGTTCACCAGGTGCGGAATCCACTTGTCATCGCCGCGCGCACGATACGGGCGCTCGCCGCTCGGCGCGAAGTGCGGCAGGTGCAGCCAGTCGAACGCCCGCTTGATCGCGTCGTCCTGCCAGTGCCAGACGTCGTGCCCGCGCCGGTCGAGCATCGTGGCGATCACCGACACGGCCTGCAGCGCCTCGTAGACGTAGTTCTCCTTGGGCGGCGGCCAGCGGAACGGGCCGCAGCGACGCTGGTCGTCGGCCAGCACGCCGTCGACGTCGGAGCCGGCGATGGTCGCCCCCACCGGATTGATTCCGACCGGCATCATCGGATCGGCCTGCCACCACAGATCCCTGTACTCGAACACGTTCATGATCCCGGCGTCACCGAGCCAGGCCTTCATGAGGTCGGCGACACGCGCGATCTCCGCCTCGGGGTCCGCACAGCCGGGCTCGGCGTCGGGTCGATTGCATGCGCCGAAGCTCGCGCAGGTTCCTTGCGGTGCGCCGCCGTGATCGGCCAGGTAGATGGCGATCCCGAGCCGGGTGGCCAGCGTGCTGAGCCCCCAGTTGTTGGGCCGGTCCTCCGAGGCGCTCCAGAACGAGCGCGTGCCGAAGCACAGGTAACGCAGGTCGGTCAGCCACGTGCGAAACGCGAGCTCCGCGACGGGGTCCATCGCTGCATAGTCGATGAGGTCGGCCGTCACGACGTAAGCTAGAACGTTGACCGCGGGATCACGCGCGACCACGGAGTCCGACTCGCTGCCTACCACGCTGGCTATGCCGGCGGCCGCCGCAACGCGATAGGCGGAGCCCAGCGTGTCGAGCCCCAGGCGTGCGGCCACGAGGGCGCGCGCCAGGGTGAAGATGTTGTGGCGATTCGTGTCGCTGTTCAGATCGGGACCGGGGCCTGGAGTGTTCGCCCGCTCCACGATCTGTTCCCATGCCGGCCCCTCGGTCGGCAAGGCGGCGATCTCTTCGGGCGACATCCACATGGTCCCGTTCGCCGCGGCCTGCACCGGGCAGAGCACCATCAGAACCACGAGTAGGCGCATCAGTCGCTGCATGGACGTCGGCGGCAGGCGACCGGCAGCCGCGCTGGCCGGCTCCACCCGTCGGAGGAGAACTCGCGTCGCGGCCGGCCCGCGACTCAGCGCGCGAAGAACGACGACCCGTCGTGCCGCAGCACCGTCGTCGTGGTCGGCACCATCAACGTCGTCGTGGCGGACGGGTCGGGGCACACGAGCAGGATGTCGCCCTGCGTCGCACGGATGAGAACCGACAGAGAATCCGTGACCGTCACCTGGCCCGACGCATCCACATCACAGGCAGCCGGATCGCATTCGTCGAGCAACGCCACGACGAAGTTCAGGATCACGAGAGAATCGGTCGCCAGGATCGCCCCGCTGTCGTCGGCGTCGCCGCAGCACACGGGCTCGACCGGAACGCCGCCACACACACCTTGTGCGCATACGTCCGGGGCCGTGCAGTCGTTGCCGTCGTCGCACACAGCGACGTTGTCCGTGTAGCTGCACGCGCCCGTGAGAGAATCGCACACATCGTCAGTACACGGATTGATGTCGTCGCAGACGGCGAACGCGCCCGGCTCGCAGGCGCCGTCCACGCACATGTCTCCGCCGGTACACGCGTCACCGTCGTCGCACATTCCCGTGCCGTGCACATTGCTACACCGCGACAGGCCGGTCTGCGGGATCGACTCGCAGGCATCGTTGGTACACGCATTGTCATCGTCGCAAGGATCGCCCTGCGGCGGTCCGGCGACACACTCGCCGCTGTCACCGTCACACACACCGGGGTTGCAGTCCCCGTCGAGGATCGGGCACTCCACCGGCGACGCCGAGCAGCCGGCCCCGGCGTCACACCCGTCGAGGGTGCACGCGTCACCGTCGTCACAATCGACGGCTTCGTTGACACAGTCGCCCGTCGAGCCGTCGCAGCTGTCGTCGGTACACACGCTGGCATCGTCGCATGCCGCATCATCCGGCACCGCCACGCAGTCACCTTCCGTGACATCGCACACACCGAGCCGGCAGCCGACGCTGAGAGAGGAGCAGTCGAGCGGTTCGTTCACGCAGCCGACGGCCACGTCGCACGAATCGACGGTACAGTCGTCGGCATCGTCGCAGTCCGCCTGAGCGTGACTGCATGCTCCGCTGTCGCCGTCGCACGTGTCGACCGTGCAGGCATCGCCGTCGTCACACAGCTCCGGTTCGTCAGCGCACGAGCACCCTACCCCGTCGCAGGTGAGAACATCCAGCGCGAGGACGAACAGTCCGGCCTCGCCGTCGGCGAGATAGACGAGCCCGTCGGCAACGAAGACATCGGTGGCCACGTCAAGGCTGTCGATCTCCGCGACCGTGCCCGCGCTGGACGGCTCCTCGACGCGCGCGGCACTCAGGCCCGCACGCTCCGAGGCAATGTAGGCGTACGACGCGTCGGCGTGCACTGCAGCAGCGAACGGCCCGGTCACCCTCCCGAGCTTCACGGGGATCGCCGGATCGTTCACGTCGACGATCACGACACCGGCGCCGCCGGCGGCGATGTACGCACGATCACCGACAAGGTGAACGTCGTGGGCCTCGCTCGCGGTCGGCACGTTCGCCTCGGTGGACGGAGCGCTCGGATTGGAGACATCGGCGATGCGCAACCCGGCTTCGTCCGCGGCCACGTACGCGAGACCGCCCTGCACGTGAACGCGCCAGTCGAATCGCCCGGACGGCGACACGCCCAGCTCCACCGGCGAGCCGGGGTCGACCACGTCGACGATGCGCATGCCGGACGCACCCGTGGTCACATACGCCATCTGACCGATCGTCTGGACGTCGGTCACGCCGTCGCCGAATCCCGTGTCGCCGAGATCTGCGGGCGATGAAGGGTCGGTCGTGTCCACGATGATCAGCTCACCCTCGTCGTTGCCGACGTAGGTGGTCGTACCGGCGGCGAAGGCTGCCGTACTGCGCCCCGACACGGCAAGGCGTCCCAGCCCCGCCATGGCCGACGGCGTGGCGGCATCGATCGTCACGAGACCGACATCGGCCGCCGCGTAAGCGGTGGCACCCACGACGTGCACCCGCGTGATCGCGCCGGCGGTGAAGTGCTCCCCGACCAGCGTCGGCGTGGCGGGCACGCTCACGTCGAGCAGCTGCAAGCCGGCGCGCCGGAAGCTCGTGAACGCGTGGCCGTCCGCCACCGCCACGGCCATCGCGTCGTCGGCCGGCTGGAAGCTCCCCACCTCGTCCGGAGCCGACGGAGTCGACACGTCGATCAGCCTCAGCCCCATGCGCCGGTCGCCCAGGTAGGCAACCGCACCGTCGACGACCATGGCCTGCGCGGCATCGTACGACTCGAGGACACCCACCTCGACCGGCGCCGACGGATTCGACACGTCGACCACCCGGAAGCCGTCGGAATCCGCGGCGACGAACGCCAGTCCGGGCACCGCGTCGACGGCCACCGCCTTCACGGCGTCGGTGTAGGCGCCGGTCTCGCGCGGACGCGTCGGATCGGAGATGTCGATCACGCGCAGGCCCGCGAAGCCGGCGGCCACGTGCGCCTGGCCGCCGGTGACAGAAATGTCGACGGCGGGCCCCGGCGTGCTGATCGTGCCCACCTCGACGGGCGCCGTCGGGTTCGAGGCGTCGACGACGCGCATTCCCGCCAGCCCGGTCGCCACGTAGACGTACGAGCCGCTCATCGCGACGGCGACGGCCGGCTCGGGGGTCGGCACGGTGGCCACGATGACGGGGCTGCCCGGCTGCGAGATGTCGACCACCTCGAGCCCTGCCGTGCCGGCGGCAACGTACGCGTGAGCGCCGGAGACCACGACGTCCTCGACGATCGCGCTCATCGCTGCGCTCTCGCCGATCACTCGCGGCATCTCGGGAGAGGACACGTCGAGGATGCGCAGACGCGGCCCCTCGCCGATCACCGCCAGCGCACCACTCAGACTCACCGTGCGGATGACTCCGCCGTACTGGCCGAGCACGCGCAGGCGCGCGGGCAGCTCCGACCCCACGTCCTGAGCACGGGCGAGGGAGAGCGGGCCGACGGCAATCGACAGACATGCAACCGCGATGAGTCGTCTCATGGCAATCCTACGTCGCCCGGGAAGTCGCGGCCGGGGGCGCGGCGAGGCGGGTTCCTGCGTGCGGCGGCGTTCGCCACCGGCTGAGCCTCGTGGACCACGGCAGGAGCTCCGCGCGCAGCACGGGCTCTGTTGTCTGCGGATTCACCAGAACGCGCCGCAGCAACAGGCGGTGGTCCACGCCGATCTCGTTGACGCCGCGACGGGTACTGAACGCGATCTCGATCTGGTGCTCGTCGAGGATGTCCATGGTCTCGTCGTCGAAACCGCCGCTCGGATACGCGAAGATCGGCAACGTCGAGCCGAGCTCGCGTCGCAGATCGGTGATCGAGCCGGCGAGCTCGTCGCGAATTCGTTCGTGGGTGATGCGGTTCAGCAGCGGATGGGTCTGCGTATGCGACCCCATCGTCACTCCCTCGTGGGCGAGCCCGCGCAGCGCGTCCCAGCCGAGAACGCGGTTGCAGGACTCGAACTCGCCGAGCTCGGCGACGATACCGTCGACGAGCTCCATCGCGTCGTCGTGCGCCAGGCTCTTCACCTTGTCACGCACGCGCTTGAACGACACGGCGCACCGATCTCGAGAGCCGAAGACGAGCCTACCCGCCGCCGACTCGAGAGGTTCGCGGCGGTCGGTACGCACGAGTGCCTGGTGCAGCCGGTCCCACCAGAACGTGCGATCGTCGCGGTCGGGGTATGCCGTCGGCACGAACAAGGTCGCGGGCAGATCGAAGCGGCAAAGCGTGGGCCAGGCGTGCTCGGCGAAGTCCTCGTAGGCGTCGTCGAACGTGATCAGAAGCGATCGCCGCGGCAGCGACAGGCCGCGTCGCTGCGCCGCCAGCAGGTCGGCCATCGACAGCACCCGGTAGTTCGCGGCCACGTACGCCATCTGCGCCGCGAACTCCGACGGCGCCGCGCTGACGGTGCCCGGATACAGATCCGGATCGTCCGTGTGTTCAGCGATGCGGTGATAGCACAGCACGCGAAGCATGTCGGGATGCCTGTCCCCGGCATACTCCAGCAGCTTCATGACCGGCAAGACGGTCGCTGCACGCGCCGCTCCCGACGCAATTCGCTTGACGAATGGCTTCACGGGGTCAGGCGGCCTCGGGCTGTCCCATCTTCGAGCGGAACTTCGTGATGATCTTCGAGATCTCGATCATGCCCGGCATCGGATCGCTGAGCGACAGGATGTCGAACTTGCAGGCCGGGTTGACCAGCTCGCAGATCGCACGCACTGCATCGCGCCGCCGGGCGGTGGTCAGGAACGGATAGCGCTTGCGGCCGAGCATCACGTTGACGATCCACATGAGATCGAGCTCGAGGTTTCGCGAGCGCACACCGTTCGCGTACGACAGCTCGGGCTGGCTCGTACCCTCGGGCACACCGTCGATCATCAGGTCGGCGAGGCGGGCCGGAAAATCGACACCGCTGTGAACGGCCAGCGGCAGCGAGCCCCACACGCGACCGTTGATCTCCATCAGCTTCGGCCCCTCGGCACCAACCTTGAACTCGACCATGGCCAGCCCGGTCCACTTGAGCGCTCCGAGCAGGCGCACGGAGTGCTGGTAGAGCGCGGGATCGAGCGGAACGCTTTGCCGGAACGCGCTCGCGCCGCCGTGTACCGGAATCTCGCGCAAACGCATGTGCTGGAACGCCACCAGCGGCTCGCCCTCGTGCAGCAGCAGCTCCACGCCCACGCCCGTGCCCGGGTTGTACTCCTGCAGCAGAACATCGGAGCGGCCCTCGAACTCGCGCATGCGCTCGGCCAGGTGCTCGGGATCGTCGGCGTAGCACACGCCGAACGATTCCACCTGGGCGTGCTCGCGGTAGCGGCGTGAGAAACGAGGCTTGAGCACGATCGGCCAGCCGAGCGCGTCGCCGCACTGCGCCGCCTCGATGGCCGTGCCTACAAGGCAGGTCCGCGGCACGGGCACGCCCAGCGAGCGGGCCAGCTCGGCCGTGTGGTACTTGTCGGCCGCCGTCGCGAGAGACTCCGCGTCGGGAAGCGCCAAGGTGCAGGTGGCCTCGATCTCCTCACGAACCGCCGACAGCGGAAGGATGACCTCGTCGGTGATCGGAATCACCAGATCGACGTGCTCGTCGCGGATGGTGTCGCGCAGCGCCTGCACGAACGCAGTGGGCTCGGAGACCGGAGAGGGATACACGAGCCGGCCGGCAACATAGCGTGACCGGAACCCGGGGTTGCCGGCGTAGGTGTCGGCGGCGATCACGCGCCAGCCGCGCCGCCCCAGCGACCGGATGAACGCGATCGCGCTGCCACGCGCGGCGTCGGTGATCAGTACTGTCTTCTGGTTCTTGTCAGCGTGCGACATTTTCGACCTCGGAGGCGCGGCTGTCGGTCAGCGCGCGATGATTTCTTATCTTGCTTGCTACCAGCTGCACGACGTCGTCTTCCGGCTGGCTGGCGTCGACGACCACGAAGTGCTCGAACATGTCGCGCAGCTCCAGGTAGTCGTTGCGCCGCCGCTCGAGAAGCTCGAGCGTGCCTTCGCCCTTGCGGGCCATGAGAACCTCGGCCGGCGCGTCGAGATAGATCACGAGATCCGGACGCGGGAACATCCGCTCGAGCATCCAGCCGTGGAGCTTGCGCGTCGTCGAGCGCGCGTCGTCGTTGCCGGCGATGTCGTAGGCGTAGTAGTCCGCGTAGAAATGCCGGTCGAACAGGACCACGTTGCCGCGCATGCGGTAGTACCAGGCCACGCTCTGTCGGAACCACTCCTCGCCGGCACGATTGAGCAGGCCGAGGGTGGCCTTGACGCCGCGCACCGCCGACTTCACGCCGGAGGACCGCGACTGCGATCGCGCCTCGGCGTGATCGCGCGGGCCACGCGTGTCGGGCGGCGCACCGAGCATGCGCTTGATGCCGCGCACCAGACGCGTCGTCGGCAACATCACGTTGCTCGAGTCGGCGCTCACGCCCATGTAGATGTAGCGGGTCGGCACCTCGAGCTCCTGCTCCAGGCGCTTGCAAACCGTCGTCTTGCCCGATCCATCGGGCCCGATCAGTGCACAGGTCAGCATCTTTTTCCTCACGTGACGCCGGTCCGGCTCAGCCGGCGGCGATGGAATCGAGTACGTTCTCGAGCTTCTCGCCGCTTCGTTTCCAGACGAAGTGGCGCTCGGTGAAACGACGCCCCTCGGCATGGGGGCGGCGGGAGCTCGCCTGATCGAGCAGTCGAGCGGTGATCGCCTCGGCGAACTTCTCGGCATCCTCCGCGACGTCGACCGGCGGCGAGGCGCCGTCTTCGGTGCGCAGACCGTCGGCGGCCAGCGGGCTGGCCACGACGGGAAGCTCGGCAGCCAGCGCCTCGAGCAGCTTGTTCTGGATGCCCGCTCCGAAGCGCAGCGGCGCCGCGAACACGCTGGCGCGGTCGAGGTAGGGTCGCACGTCGTCGACGAAGCCGGTCACCTCGACGCCGTCGCGCTTTCCGGCCTCCACGAGTCGCGGATGTGGATCGCGCCCCACGATCAGCACACGGGCGCCGGGCACCGTGCGCCGCACGAGTGGCAGGATCTCGTCGATCAGGTAGATGGCCGCGTCCCAGTTCGGGCCGTAGTGCATCGCGCCGGTCAGCACGATGGTGTCGCGTCCGAGCTCGGGAGTGGTGCGGTGCCAGTAGTCCAGGTCGACACCGTTCGGAATCACGGTCGCGTCGTCGGCGGCCTGGCCGCACAGCGCTTCGCGATCGCGACACGACGCGAACATCAGATGGTCGGCGCGTCGCAGCAGCGTCTTCTCCGTCTGGCGCACGCGCATGTACTTGATCATCTGCAGCGGATACGTGGCGCGCGGGGCATGGCGAGCCTTTCCGAGCACGCGTACCGAGGTCGCGTCGCACATGTCGACCACGGTCGGCAGGTCGCGCACGCCGGCGATCGCCGGCAGCGTGCGCTTGCCGCTGAACACCATCGCGTCGAAACGCTCCCGGCGCGTGACCTCCTCGATGGCCAGGCGCATGCGTCGCGCGGCCTCGTCGCCGCGAGCCAGCGCGCCCGCCTTGCGTGCGATCTTGCCCACCGCCGAGGCGGCGGGCCGACCGGCCACGAACGTCTGCACACGCTCCGTGTACGGCTCGAGTGCCGCGACGTGGTCGTCTTGACAATCCGCGCCCACGATCGAGAACAGCGTGATGGCGTGGCGCGCCGACAGCTCCCGGATCAGGAAGTAGTGGCGCAGATACCCGCTGGTGAGCGGGAAGGGAAAACCGTTGGTTACGTACAATATTCGCATAGAGATCATGCTCCGGGGCGCGCCATCTCCGCGTGGTCGACGCTCTCCGCCCAGTCGAGCTCGGTCGCGTGCTCGACGGCGTGCCGCCACAGCTCGTAGTAGCGGTTCTCGCGCAGCCAGCTCGCCACCGACGCCGACACACGCATGCCCGGCTGTACCGGACCGGTCAGGCGCACGAGGAAGCGGCTCAGGCAGCGCAGCCAGCACAGAAGGAACAGCGGCGTGAGCGCCTCGTCGGGCACACCGGTACGGCGCGCATAGGCCGCGACGTAGGGGCGCGCCCAGGCGTCGCGCCCGAAGAATGCTTCGTGGAACGCCTTGATGTGGCCGCCGCCAGTACCGGCACCGGCGCGCGCGAACGCGACGTACGTGAGGAAGAAGTACAGGTCGCACAGCGGCAGTCCGCGCGGGTCGGCGACTTCCCAGTCGATGACACCCACCGAATCGCCGGCCAGCTCGATGATGTTCGGGTGGCTCAGGTCGCCGTGCTCGAAGCCGGTCGGTAGCGGCGTGTCGGCCAGCGGGATCAATCGCGCGCGCATGCGCTCCAGCGCCTTGGCCTCGTCGATCGACACCGGGAACGTGTCGAGGAACGCACGCAGGGGCGCGTTGGCGTGGCGGTCGAACCAGTCGGGGTCGGCTCCTGGAGCGCCGTCGATGCCGAGATTCTCGAGCCAGTCGACCATTCGCTCGCAGCACCTGTCGGGCGTGCGGCGCACCATCACCGGGTCGACGGGTCGGCCGACGAGCGCCGTTTCGAGCAGCAGCGGCCAGCCACGGTATTCCTCGCAGGCAACCACCTGCGGGACCAGGCGGCTCACGTCGCCACCGTGCTCGTGCAGCAGTCTCAGGTTCTCCGCCTCGCGCAGGATGCTCCCCGCCCCCGAGCGCAGGCGCGGCAGCTTCGCCACCAGCACCGGCTCCGGGTCGTTTCCGGCCAGCACCAGCACGACCACATGCGCCGAGGCGCGAAAGCGCGGCGTGACCGCCACGCAGGAGATCGAATCGTCGAGCCCGTAGCGGTCGAGCGCCAGGCGCTCGCGGCCGGCCGCGAGGAACGAGGTCACCGTGTCCATCGAAGGTATTCCTGCAGAGAGGCCGTCGCGCGCTTCAGGCGCTGAGGTCGGGGCGCTGCCCGACGATGCTGAAGCACGGCGCGAGCCGTTCCATGTAGTCGAGCTTGACCAGCGAACGTCCGAGCTTCGCCTTGATGCGGGCGATGCCCGCGCTGCGTCGTCGCGATAGTGCGTGCAGTAGCGCGGCCTGGTCGTCGAGCGGGACGATTTCGGCGCAGCGCTCGAAATCGGGCCAGTGCCAGTACGCGCGAACGTCGACGAGTGACAGCCTGCGAGTGGCCTGCATGTAGTCGGCCGCCGAGCCGAGGCGCGGTACGCGCACACGGCCGCCGCCCTCGCCCGCCTGTGGCTCGGTGCGTGTCGACACCCGCGTCGACCGGGCCAGGGGGCTCAGGTGTCGACGCCCCTCGAGATACAGCGAGCCGCCGGGCCTGAGCAGGCCGGGCGCGGCAGCGAGATCTTCATAGGACGGATCGCTGAGCACGACCACGTCGTAGCGACGCGCGGCGGCACTGCCGCCACCGATCGACGACAGGTCGATCCTGGTGATGGCGGCGCTGAACAGCCGCAGTGATTCGAACAGCTCGTCGTCGGCCGCGCCCAAGTATCCCACGTGACCCAGCTCCGGATGAGGCAGCAGGAAACGCCAGTCGAGGCGACGCGAGGCCTGCAGCAGCGCGTCGGTATCCACCTGGATCCGTCGCCTGCGGCCGACCGCATGTCTGAGTCGTAGCGTACCTTCTCGCATCACCCAGTTCCCTTGCGCGAACGCGGTCACCGACCGCAGTCGCGTCGCATCGAGCAGCCTTGCAAGCGCACCAGACACGACGTCAGCAACTACCTCCGGGTTCGCAGTAGCGCTTCATCGCATCGAACAGCGCCGGCAGCGCGACCGGATACGGGTGGTGCAGAGCGTAGGCCTCCTTGTCGGCGAACGCCTTGCGCACGAGCTCGCGCTGCAGCTCCTCGGTGCCGTCGATCAGCTCGTTGGCCGCCTCGGGAAACGCGAAGCGGAACGAGCGGTAGTACGACATGAAGTCGCTGCGCTCCTCTTCGAGCGAGAACACCATGCGATCTGCGACATCCCTGGGGTTCACGGGCGTGACCGTGACGTCGGCGCTGGCGTGACTCGCCACGAAGAACACCTTGTCGAGGCTCCCCGACAGCGCACAGCTGTCCTCACCGAACAGCTCGTGCGGACGCATGTCGACGCAGCCCTGTTTCTTGACGATCGGCATCGCGCGGCGCAGCGTGCGTGCGGCAAGTCGGCGGCCGTGACCGTTCTCGGCCATGGCGCGATCGACCGACTCGACCAGCCGCACCGTGCCCAGACGAGCGCGCGCGGCGCGGCCGACCAGCGCGCGGTACTCGGGCAGGTAGCCCAGGTGCCAGTCCCACACACGAATCGGCTCGGGAATGCCGTGCATCATCTCGCCGCCCGGGCTCAGGTAGACCCACTCGTCGCCGACGTAGGAGGCCCCGCGCGCCATGAACGCCAGCAGAGACTCCGTCTTGCCGCCCTTCGACCAGCCCGTGGCGAGCACGCCGACGCCCTCGTAGTTGAAGGCCGACGCGTGCAGCGGCAGCACGCCCTTGGCGAGCGCGGTGAGGTTGACGATGGCGATCAGCAGCGGAACCGCAGGCACGCCTTTTTCGCACACGATCTCGCAGCGGCCGCCGATGGCCTCGAACGGGATGCGCACGCGCGCGCGGGCCTTGTGCTTGGCGCGCAGCACCAGGAAGTCGCTGTCGGTGAACGCCGCCTCGCCGACCCCCAGGTAGTTCAACGTGGATGAGGTCGGAATCTCGTCGACGAACCGGATCGTGATGTCCGGCTCGCGGTCCAGCGTACCAGCGATCGGCCCGAGCTGACGGCCCACGGCGCGAGCGTCGGCCGGATCGGCATCGACCAGGCGAATGCCGACGAAGCCGTGAAGGTCGAACTCGGTGGGCACGGCCGCCTCCGTCGACTCGACGGCAACGGCATCGACCGTGGCCGCCGCCGCGCCGTCATGAAGACCGACGCCCGTGCGCTCCTGCTGAGGAAGAATCGAGTTACTCATGTGGAGAAAAGCCTCTGCAGCGCTTGCTCGTCGTGTCGCTCGATCGCGAGCAGCAGCAGCTGGTAGTAGTGTCCGGTGGACAGTTTCGATGGGACGAGCCGTGTCGCTTCCTTGAGCGCCCGGTGCATCCAGCACGTGTAGAACAGCGGCTCGACGAGCTCGCCGGGCAGCCCGATGCCGGCGGCGTAGCGGCGCGTAGACTCGGTCAGCAGGGCGGACAGCGGCGAGTCGGCGAGCAGCAGCCGCGAGAGCGCGTCGAGACGCGCGCGCTTGCCACGCACCGACACCGACCGCATGCAGTACGAACGCAGGAAGTAGAACAGGTCCCACAGGGGCATGCCGTGCGGCTCGGCGGCCTCCCAGTCGAGGAACGCAACCGTGTCGTCGCCGGTGGCCATCACGTTCCAGACGCCGGGGTCGCCGTGCTGGAACACCAGCGGGAACGGCCCGTCGGCCGTCGCGATGCGAACGATCTGGCTCTCGAGGAACGCGCGGTGACCGGCAGCGGGCCGGTAGATCTCGACGAATCTCTCGAGCAGACGTGCGAGCCCGTCGGCGACGGTTCGCGGCGACGCAGAGTCCGGATCGGCGGTGCGCGCACCGAGGTCGTGTAGCCATGAGATCGCGGCGCCGCCGAGCTTGCACGTCGGCGAGCCGTCGGTGCGCGACAGCAGCGGCACACCGTCGATCGCACTCTCGCCCACCACGGCCAGGCCGGCGTGGTGACCGGAGAAGACGGCGCGAGGAACCACCGACGTGTCGATGCCGTCGATCTCGGCGAGCAGCTCCAGAGCGCGGCACTCGTTCTCGAGACGGTAGTTCATCTCACCCGTGCGCGTGAGCTTGACCACGTACTCGGGCATGTCGCTGCCCGGCGCGAACAGGAACAGGACGACCTTGCGCGAAGTGTAACGCCCCGGAGCCGACAGCCCCCAGCGGTACGCGTCGATGTCGACGCCGCCGGCGCGGGCGATCTCGCGCACGTAGCGCGGCGGCGAGCCCGCCAGGTCGGCCTCGGCCCCGCTGGCCAGCAGGCAGGTCCGGCGTCCGAGCCGGCCGGCCGGCGCCCAGCCGTCGATCAGCGCCGACGCCTGCTTCAGCGGACGCCGCTGGAACGAGCGACACTCGAGCTTGTGGCTCGCGAAGTACTCGAGCGTGCGGCGATCCTCGACCGGCACGGCCGTGCCGGCCTCACCGAGTCGCGGCGTCATCAGGAACAGCTCCTGTGCCAGCGTCGAGCCGAGGTCACCGTTGAGCCTGGCGGAGCCGAGATCGCCACGCGGCGACCAGCCTTCGACGTAGAGCGACCCGGAGTCCGCCAGCACGCGCCGGATCTCGGCCTGCTCGTCGGCGTCGCGTTCGAGGCGACGAACGAAGCCGCGCTGGCATACGAGCACCAGGTCGGTCGCCCCGTCGGCCAGCGGCAGCCTGTCGTCCTGCCGCGCGGCAACCGACACGTTGCCGAGCTCGCGGCGTTCACGCATGTGGCGGGAACGCTGCAGCTCGCGCTGACCGCCGCAGAAGACGAGCACCTTGTCGGCGAACCGCGCCAGCGCCATCAGCGTTTCCTCGCGCGGCAGGCCCAGGCACACCACCTGTCTCAGCTCGAGGCTCGGCAGCATGAACGACCAGCTCGCGCCGGCGGCATCGCCCTTGACGTTGGTGCCGGGCACGAAGTGGGTGGCAAGTGTGATATCGAGCACGTCTTGATGTTTCCGATCGGTCGTCCCGTGCAGCGAACGGCACGGGTGGTCGGCAGCCGCGGTCCCGCCGCGGCGAGCGCCGCTACTTGGCCAGCAGGCGGCCGGCCAGCGGGATACGCATGATCTCCGGCAGCGTTTCCTCGACGTCGAGCAGGCGTCGGTTGAAGCGTAGCAGGGCCAGCGAGATGAGCGCCGCCGCGGCGAAGCTCACCACCATCGGAGGCCCCCACCCCACCTGCATCACGAGCATGCCGGCGGTCGCTACCGCGATCGACGCGTAGACGGGCACGTAGCGACGGTCGAACAGCCGGATGCCGGTGCCGAGCGCCAGGCCGGCCTGCTTGAGTATGTTGTGCACGATCAACGTCGCCGCGGTACCGATGGCCGCGCCGAGCGCGCCGTAGCGCGGGATCAGCAGGACGCTCAGGACGAGGTTCACGATGACCACCGCAACGTTGAGCTTCACGATGTAGCCGACCTTGCCGTACACCTTCAAGGTGAGGCCGTTGAACCCGAGCGCCACGTTGAAGTAGTAGCCCAGTGCCAGCAGGCTCAGGATGATGCCCGAGTCGGCGTACTCCGACCCGAACACGAACGTCGTGAACGGCCCGGCCAGCGCGAATGTCAGCGCGAACACCGGGAACGACAGTATGGCGACCCAGATAGCCGTCTGCCAGTACAGGTCGTTGATGCCTTCGCGGTCTTCGCGTGCGAACATCCGCGCCGCCTGCGGCGTGAACAGGGTTGCGAAGCTCGAGAAGACCAGCTGATTCAGGATGGCCGCCGGAAGCACCGCCCGCAGCGAGGCTACCTGCAACGTGTCGCCGAAGTGCTCGAGCATGATCGTGTTCGTCGACTGCATCGTCACGTAGACCAGGTCCGACGTCAGAAGCGGCACGGTGAACGCCAGCACCGTACGCCATGGAATGTCGACCGTGGCGCGGTCGAAGCGAGCGAGAAGACCGCTGCCCTTCATCACGCGCACGAGCAGCACCGTGTAGATCACGATGCCGAGGAGCTCCGCGGCGACGTAGCCGGTGGCCAGAAACAGCACGCTGGCGCCGCCGAACACGAGCGCCAGCACGACCGCCAGCTTCAGCAGCGGCGCCACCACGTGTTTTCGAAAGAAGATGGCCCGGGGGCTGGCGAACACAGCGAACAGGCCGATCATCACACCGTCGAGCGCCTGCAGCGGACCGAGCAGCACCAGGATGAAGACCACCGACCGCGCACGTGCGTCGTCGAGCATCGAGGTACCCATCACCGCCTCGGCGGCGTAGAGACCACCGATCACCGACACCCCGAGAATGGCCATCGTGATGACCACCATGAGCAGGGTCCCGAACATCTTCGGGTAGTCGCCCTGCTCGTGATAGATCGGCACGAAGCGGGTCACGGCCCGGTCGAGCCCGAACGTGACCACGGTCTGAACGATCGCCACGATGCCGAGAGCGTAGGCGAAGGCGCCGAAGTCGCCCTTGGACAGGTAGCGAACGATCAGGACCTGAACACCGAAGTTGACACCCTTCGATAGCAGGCGGCCGACGAGCAGAAGGCTCGAGCCGCGAATCTGGCGACGGGTCGCGGATTTCGACGCGACCACGTCGGCAGCTGCTATGGGTGCACCGGCGATGCTCATTCGTTTTCTACTAGGCCGTCAGCTCGCCGTCGACCGAGGCCATGCGGGCGCGTGCGCGGCGAGTGCGCGCCTCGGCGCTCAGGCGACGGACGTTGAGGACGGCGAACGCACAGATGCCGAACGCCAGCGAGAGCTCGGCCCATTCACCGTACTTCGTGATCGTGAACCCGGACGGGATCCAGATCGTGAAGCGGACCAGCTTGTACAGTCCGATGACCGCGAACGCGCCGGCCAGGAAGAACGGCGGCACCAGCAGACGCTCGGCACCGGCAAACAGCCGGTCGAGCCGCAGGCGATCCTTCAGGGGATAGGCGAACACGCCCCACATGCCCACCAGCATCATGACCGAGTTCATCACCAGCAGCGTCTTGCCGATGTTGTGCAGGGTGGTCTCGTTCTGCTTGTTGATCGCGGCCAGCTCGGCCGGCGTCTCCCAGCCCACCACGCGCTGGCCCCACGAGATCTCCTCGCCGGCGATGAAGAACAGCCCTACCGTGGCCACGGCGTACAGACCGGCCTGCAGCCAGCGCCGGTCGGCGCGCAGCAGCATCGTCACGGTGCCGGCCGCGACGAAGGCCGCGGCGAACAGCGAGAACTGCACCCACTCCACCGGCCCGTCCTCGCCCAGCATGAGGCGGAAGAGGTCCTTGTCGATGCGCAGCAGCACCATCGCGATCGCACCCACGGGCGCGATCCAGAACAGCCATGTCGCCAGGCGCGGGGACACGTCCCACTGCTTCGCCGAGCGGCGGATCAAATCGTTGATGAAGCTCAAGACATTTCTCCTGCGCGGAATGTACGTGCGGTGCCGGGCTCGCGGTCGTTTGCGAGGCAACTGACTGTCGTCGATACCGCCAGCATCACCCAGAAGTAACGGGCGTAGGCCATGTGAAGAAAGATCGCGCTCGTCAGATACACGATGAGCGCCGCGATGAGCCCGGTCGTGATGTTCGCCATGTCGAGCCGGCGCGCGAGCCAGTACGTGCGCGCTCGAAACATGTCCCTCAGCGTCACCCAGAGAATGCCGGTGAACGCCAGCAAGCCGAGCAGGCCATGCTCCGCCGCCATTCCGAGATAGAGGCTGTGGGCCTGTCGCCCGCCGAACTCCACCTTGCCGCCCGCTTTCTTCGCGTAGCGTCGGTAGTGGAAGTGGTACATGCCGGGGCCGACGCCGATCACCGGGTGGTCGCCGAACATGAGAACGCCGGCGATCATCTCGGTGGCGCGGCCACGCAGCGAACCGTCCGGCCCCTTCGCGTGGCGATCGTCCTCGAACCCCAGGATACCGGCCACGGCCTGCAGCGAGCCGAGGCGCGCCGCGTAGTCGGGAACCACGATGGCCGCGACCAGGATGCCCGGGAGCAGGATCCACAGATGACTGAGGCGGATGTAGCCGAACGCCACCATCATCACGAACACGATCGCCAGACCGATCGCCGCACCACGGGAGAGCGAAGCGGCGATGCCGATCCCGATGAGAAGGAACGCGCCCATTGCCAGCGCCTTCTCGCGAGTGCCGGTCGCCGAGAGGAACAGGAACATCGCCACCGGCAACACCATGGCCATCACCTGGCCGTATCGATTCTTTTCGCCGATCGGACCGGCCAGGCGCGGCTGGCCGTCCTCGTCCGAGCCGTTCTCCTTGTCGGCAACGTAGACGGCCTCGGTCACCTGACCGAAGCCCCCGTATTCGAAGTCGAAGTTCCGGGTGACCTGCTGATGCGCCACGACCGCGCCCATGAACGCCCCCGCCGCACACAGCGTCCAGAGCACCTGCTTCAGCGCCCTGGGCGTACGAACGATGTTGACGATGAGGACGTAGAGAACCGCGCCCTCGGCGATCGACGTGAACACCTTGTCGAGCGCGACGCTCGGCCTGGGCGCGAACATCGCTCCGGCGAGCTGCACCACGATGAACGCGGCGATGAACGGCATGGCCGGTGTCAGCACGATCCCGCGGCCCTGCGAGAAGACGTTGCGCGATGCCGGTACGAGCAGCAGAAGCGGCACTGCGGCGGCGAACATCATCGGCACGCCGTGGAACTTGACCGCCACCACCGCGGCGTTCGAGTACAGGATGAACATCACGACGATCGTCGCGAGCTCGGGCCACATGAACAGCGTGGCAGCCGCCGGAATCACCACCAGCGCGGCGAGCAGCAGCACCGGCTGCGCCATCGTGACGCTGGCCACGGCCACCGCGATGAGCAGCGCCGCCAGCGCGAACCACAGAACGGGCGCGGCGGGCTTCGACTGCCGCCATGTGCTCGCGATCGTCGTCATGCCCGGCGTGCCCCCGGAACTGCCGCCGCGTGAGCGGCGGCCTCACCATCGCCGGCCTCGCCGCCGTGGCGAGGAGGATCCCACATGTCGATACTGTGCCCACGCACGACGTTGAGGGCTGCAGTGAGGGCCGCGAGGTTCACGAGGCAAAAGTAGTAAGGAAACGCCAGAGGCTTGAGCTTGCCCACGCGCGACCCGGCCGCCACGGCACCGAGCGCGGCCGCTCCGTACAGCGCCAGCTGCGCGAGCAAGGCCACGCGGTAGAGCATGCCGGCGTCCCATAGCAGCGCCGCGGCGGGCAGCAGGAACAACAGCGGGAGCACGACCAGCCGCCGCACGATCTTGTGCGAGAACAGCTGCACCGCGTAGAAGCCGTGGCGACGCGGGTCGAGCAGATCGCGCCGCGCCCACACGCCGCGAAAGCCGCGAGTCATCACCCTCACCTTGCGGCGAAACTCCGCGTCTCCGGTACCCACCGCGTGCTCGTACGCAGCGGCGTCGGCGGCGAACACCAGGCGATGGCCCTGCGAGATGACACCCGTCGAGTTCGCGAAGTCGTCGGTCACGCCGGTCGGAAGGTCGCGAAACAGGACGCGCCGGACGGCGTAGATCGCACCGGTCGCCGACGTCACGTTGCCGGCCAGGCTCTGCCACACCTTCCACTTGCGATCGAAGTCCCAGTACACGCGTTCGCCGGCCACGCCGTCGGCGCCGACCTGGTCATCGCCATCGCCCGCGCGCACGTAGCGCTGGTCGCCGGCCACTCCGCCCACCTCGGGGTCACCGAACGGCGCGACCAGCCTGCGCAGGGCATCGTCGGCGTAGATGCTGTTGGCGTCGGAGAACACGAGGATGTCGCCGGTCGTCCTGGCCACGGCGGCGTTCAGTGCGGGGATCTTGCCGATGCGGGCCATCGGCAACAGGCGCACACCGCGGTCGGCATAGGCGCGCACCAGGTCGTCGGTTCCGTCGTCCGAGCCGTCCGAGGCGACGATCACCTCGAGACGATCGGCCGGATAGTCAAGCGAGAGCAGGTTGTCGAGCTTGCGCTCGATCACGTCGGCCTCGTTGTACGCGCAGATCACCATGCTGACGGTCGGCGTGATGTCGGCCTCGCCGTGACGACGCGGACACAGACGCGCACGCAGCGCGAGCAGCGCCGGAAAGCCGAAGTACGCATAGACGATCGTCGCGACCGCCAGCCAGAACGCGATCTCGATCACTGGAAGGATACCCGCGTGAAGCGTCCGGCCAGGGCGCCGGCGTTCGTGTCCTGGTCGAACTCGCTCACCGCCTTGTCCCTGGCGGCCATGCCCATCCTCGCCCGCAGGCCGGTGTCGTCGGCGAGCCGTGCGAGCGCGTCGGCCAGGCCTTGCGTGTCGCGCGGCTCGAGCACGTAACCCATCTCGCCGTCGGCGACCAGCTCGGGCACACCGGTGATGCGACTGCCGATCACCGGGATTCCGCTCGCGGCCGCCTCCATGAGCGCCACCGGGATACCCTCGCGACGCCCGTTGCTGGTGGGCACGCTCGGCGCCACCACCACATCGGCCTGACGCAGCACCTCGACGACACGGTCACGCATCACCTTGCCGTGGAAGCGGATACGGTCCTCGACGCCTGCCTTCCGGGCCTGCTTGACCAGCGCGGCCATGTCGGGACCGTCGCCGACGATGTCGCAGACGAAGTCGACGCCGCGTGCGGCGAGCAGACCGCAGGCCTCGACGAGATACGCCTGCCCCTTCACCTCGTGAAGCGTCCCGACGCATGCAATGCGCAGCGCCCCGCCCCCGTCGTCGCCACACTCGGCCGACGACAGCGGCCGGAACAGCTCGGTGTCCACGCCGCAGTGAATGACGGTCACCTTGTCGGCGAAGTCGCCGTCGCACTCGCGGTTGATGAGTCGGCGGTTGAACTCCGACACCGTGGCCACGAAATCCGCCCCGGCGACCTTCTCGCGCAGCATGTGCCGGTCGCGGTGCAGATCGGAGCCGTGGGCGGTGAAGCTGTACGGGATTCCCGTCAGGCGCCCGATCACGAACGCCACCGCCGCGGGATGGCTGGCGAAGTGGGCATGAACGTGAGTGACGCCGTCGGCGTCCATGCGGTGGGCGAAGAACACCGCCTTCGGAAAGAAGGCAAGCGCGCCGAAGAAATAACGAGCGCTGCCGAAGTTGGCGCGCATGAGCGTCCACAAGGTGGACAGATAGCGCCGCGGCATCGTCCGCAGATAGCCCAGGTTCGCCCGCACGATCTGCCACGAGAGCAGCGGCGCGAACCTGGCGCGCTCGACCATCTCGACGGCCTCGGGATGCATCGTCTTGGTGCGCTCGCGCAGCAGTGGGTAGATCTCGACGGGCACGCCGAGCTGCTCGACGGCGAGCATCTCGAACAGGATGAACGTCTCGGTGATCTTCGGGAACCGGGACATGATGTACGCCACGCGCACGTGCCCCTCGTCACCGACGGCGGCCGCACCCTCGGCGACGGACTCGTCACCGTGCACCGGTCGCTCCTTCTCTACTGTCCGGGCGTCGTCGTGCACGTGAACCTGTTCCAGATCATGCCCGTGACCGCGCGCCGCAGATCGGCGGGATTCGCCGTCGCGTCGATCACCGCGCACGGGGGCAGCTGCGACTGGATCTCCAGATACCCGCGTCGCTGCGTGTCGAGACGCGCCACGTCGTGCTCGCCCTTGCGGGCATAGAGCACCTCGGCCGGCGCATCGAGAATGAACACCATGTCGGGCGCCGGGCACGCGTGAGCGAGGAGCCAGCGTCGCAGGCTCCTCAGCGACGACGCGCCCTCCTTGCCACCGAGCAGGGCGTCGTAGGTGTAGCGGTCGAAAATCACGAACCGGCCGCGCGCACGATGGTACGCGGCGGTGAGGTAACGGCTCCACTGCTGCAGCATGCGCAGCGCGAAGCCCACGCCCGGCACGCGATTGGTGCGCGACCGGATCGCGCCCTTGCCGTACAGGCCCATGTAGACCGACCGCATCGGGAAGTAGAAGCTGCTGCGCAGGCCTTCGGCGAGCGTCGACTTGCCGGCGCCGTCGGGTGCCAGCAAGGCGATGGTGATCGGACGGTTACTGAAGTGCGGCAACACGCGATTCAGCTTGCGCAGCACACGACCACCGATCCTGCGCGCAAGCTCACCGCCGCGGTCGCGGCGGCGCAGTCTTCCGGCCACCTCGGGGCCGTACGCTAGAAGCTCCGACCAGCGATCGGCCGCGATCACGCCGGCCATGCGCTCGTAGGTCATCGACGGGTGCCAGTACTCGCCGAGCAACGCGGTGAGTCGCTCCGGGTCGCGAACCTGGCTGCACAGCTCTTTCAGATCGTCGCAGCGCTGGCTCGAGAAGCGCTTCTTGTCGAGGACGCAGTGCAGTAGCAGCGCGACACAGGCTTCTTCCGGTGCCGCAACGAACGCGGGACCGCTCGCGCGTCGATTGTTCAGCGTGCCGGCACCGAACGACGTGGCCAGTGTTCGTCCGGGCGCGCCGAACGCCAGACGATCGACGACGTCGAGCTTCAGCCAGACGTCGAGCGACTCGTCGTACGCAACATAGAAACGGTGCGGCGCGTGCCCCCATGACCGCATGCGGGCGAATCCCAGGCCCTCGAGCACGTCGTCGAGCTCCGCGACGCTGGACGCGTCGACGAGCATGTCGATCTCTCCGCCCCGGTACAGGACGTCGCGCGACGGCCAGTCGCGCAGGAGACAGTACTCGATTCCCGCGGCCTCGAGCGCCGTGAAGGTTCGCCGCAGCGAGCCCGTCGCAGCTGCGTCGGCACCGGGCTCCATGCCGACGGCGTCGGCAGCCGACACCGCAGGCGCATCGGCAATCGGATGGGGCGAGGAGTGACCGTTGAGGTGCGCCATGCCCTACGACGCCCGACGTACGGCGCGGGCGCGCTTGCCCGCCTCTTTCGTCGAACCGTTGCTCACGCCGTTCGCCTTGCCGTTCGTGGCCGCGCTCGTCGTCCCGTTGCTCGTGCCGTTGGGGGTGCCGTTCGCCGCCCCCTCGGATTGCACCGGGAGCGGATCGCCGGCCGACTCGACGGCGTCGGCGCGCATGTCGAGCTCGGCGTGCGCCAGGAGCCGCTCGAAGGTGACCTCCTCGTCGGGGAACGTCGACAGTCCGATGTGCACGTCGAGTCCGAGCTGTTCACGGACGAGACTGCCGAGCCGCTGCGACAGCTTCTCTGCGTCGCCCCGGGTCGCCTCGGGCAAGCCGACGACGAAGTGATCGTCACGCTGCGTGACGATGTCGCAGTCCTTCATCTCCTCGGCGATCACGCGGGCGACCTGCGCGGTGGCGTAGCGGAACGCGCTGTCACGCTGGATGCGCTCGACGATCTGGTGGAACGTCGCCTTCACGGGGCCGTCGGCGATCGACACCGTCAACAGCGACATCGGACGGCTATGACGACGCGCGCGGCGTATCTCGCGGTAGATGTCGGTCTGCCCCAGCTCGAAGGGGACGGTGGTCCCGTTGAGGTGAGCGAACATGGTGCTCTCGACCGTCTGCTCCACGTCCTGGAGCGCCACCGCGAGGCGACGAACCATGGCGATGGTGAGCAGCACGCAGCACAGCTCGGCCACGGTCACCGATAGCGATGCCGCGGCAATGCCAGGGCCGGCCACCGCCTTCACCACCAGGAACAGAGCGCCGGCGGCAGCAAGCAGCGCCGGCAACGCCAGGCGCTGCAGCCACGGAAGCAACAACACCGCGAGTAGCGCGACGGCCAGGAAGCCGTAGACGACGGCTGCAGTTTCGAGGGGCACGCGAAGCCGCTCCACGTTCAAGAACGCGAACAGCCAAAGCATGACTCCTGCCAATTCGTAACGGATGGTCTTCATAACCGACCCTTCACGACCTCCTTCGGCGGCACGACGGCCGCGATTCGATCCGGAAGAGCCCGGATCGCCGCGAGGCGTCCGGGAACAAACGTGGTGGCGGCGTCAGTACGCGCCGCGTTGCTCGAACACGGCACCGATCGTGCGCAGCATGATCCACAGGTCGAGGCGCAGGCTGCGATTCTCGATGTACTCGATGTCGAGCCTCACGCGCTCGTCGAACTCGATGTCGCTGCGACCGCTGATCTGCCAGAGCCCGGTGATGCCGGGCAGAACCTCGAGGCGCTCGGTGTGCCACAAGGTGTAGGTGGTGACGTCGAACGACGTCGGGCGCGGCCCGACCAGGCTCATGTCGCCCTTCAGGACGTTGATCAGCTGGGGCAGCTCGTCGAGGCTGGTCTTGCGCATCACGCGACCGATGCGGGTGACCCGCGGATCGTCGGTGATCTTGAAGTCGGGCCACTCCAGCTCGTTGAGGTGGGCGTACTGCTGCTTCAACTCGTCGGCGTTCTTCACCATCGTGCGGAACTTGAACATCCCGAAACGCCGGCCGCCCTTGCCGGTACGCGGCTGACGGAAGAAGACCGGGCCCGGGTCGTCCAGCCAGACGAGCATCGCGCACAGCCCCAGCACCGGCACCATGACCGGCAGCATCAGCACGCACACGGTGACGTCGAAAACCCGTTTCACGCGGTGATAGGTAGGCCGGAACAGTCGCACGCGCCGGTTCTCGGCGAACACTGTGGCCGGCAACTGAGGCCGGGCCGCGGCGGCCATGGCCGCCGGACGTGAGCCGCGGCGCGCGGCGACACGGCGCGCGAGGCGCGCTCGCGACGCACTGGCCGGAAGACCTCGTCCGTTCAGCGGCAGAGCCATGTCTAGAGATCCGACGCCCAGCGTGCGAGCCGGTCACGCCCTTCGTTCACGAAAACGCCGAACAGATGACAGCGTCGCTGCTGAGCAACGTTCACGGCGTCGCGCAGCTCCTTCTTGGTCGTGCGATTCGACTCGGCCAGGATCAACAGGCCGTCGCAGTCCTGTGCGAGCGCGGCCGCCTGCGGGCCGATCGCGAGCTCGGGGGCCACGATGAACACGAGGTCGTGAGTACGCGTCGCCGCCTTCAGCCAGGCCTCGAGCTCGGCGGAGCCGCCGCTGGTGCCCGGCTCGAACGTCACCACCTGTGACAGAGTCTCGGTCGCACCGTTGGCGCGCGCGGGATCGGGGCGCCGGTCGGCCGTCAGCGTGCAGCCGTTGCCCTTGAGCTTGACCGTCGCACACATGGTCGCCAGACCGCGCCGCGCGGCTTCGACCTCGAGGCCGGCAATCGCGCTCGGCAGCGCGGCAACCGCGGCGGCAGGCGCCACGACGACGCTGCGTGCGATGCGCCCGTCGGCGCGCAGCAGCAACTTGTCGAATACGGGAGCGCACGCGGCCGGCCTTGCCGGCGAACCGAGGCCCGTCGCCACCGCAGCGCTGCTGCGCTTCGCCGATATGCGGTCGCGAGCCAGCCTGAAGCGGACCGCCGGACCACCGGACAGGCGCCGCTTGCCCGGCGCGGCGTCGATCGCCGACGCGGAGTCGGCAGCGGCGCGCACATCATTGGAAGGCGCCGGGTCGGCCACGGCCGAAGCGTCGGCGGCGGGCTCATCGGCAGCGGGGACCGCAGCCTCCACCACGTCGACGTGCGTCGTGGCGATCGGCTCGACGACCGCGACCGGCTCGCTGACGACGGCGGCGGGAGCGTCCTCGACCTCCGGCGTCTCGTCGGTGACCGGTGCTGCGACCTCGATCACGTCGGTGGCGGCCACGACGGCCACTTCCACGGCGTCCGCCGCGGGTGCTTCCTCGGCGATATCGGCGGCAGCCTGAACGGTGGTCGATGCGGCCTCGGCCGCCGTCTCCACGGAGCCGGAGCGCAAGCGTTCCAGTCGCTCTGCTGTACGAAGGTGATTGCCCATTCCTCTGTCTTCTCCGGCGTTCGGTCTCGGGTGCTTCTCAGCCTGCGCGGCCGATCAGCTTTCCGAACGAATTCTGGTCTTTCGCGGCGATCATGCGCCCTTCTTCGATTTGCGCGTCGTCCCACACCGAGCCCACCACGGGCAGGCCGCTGATCACCTCGACCTCGGCAAGGCTCTTCAGCGCGGGGTCGAAGCGGTCGCGCACAACGGCGATGCCGAGGCCGACGCAAAGGCTCATGACCGCGCCCAGCACCACGATCAGCGACTTGCCGGTCGGGTCCGGCCCGCTCGGCAGCGCCGCGGGCTCGGCGAGCTCGACGTTCATGATGCTGGCGGCCTTGAGTGCGTTGGAGAACCGCGCCTCTTCTTCCTTCTTCAGATACGTGAAGTACGCATCGTCGGCTGCATCGGCGCGTGACTTGAGACGTCGGTGCTCCGACGCGAGACGATCCAGCTTGTCGAGGCTACCGGTCAGCTTGCCTACCCTGGCCTCGAGAGCGGCCAGGCGCGCCGCGACTTCCGACTTGCGGGCGCGTGCGGTGATGATCGCGATGCTCAGGCTCTGCGCCGCGGGACCCGAGGTACCGAGCGCGACTGCGGCCGATTTCTTCTCGGCAGCGACCAGCGCCCTTGCACGCTCGATCTGGCCGTCGAGATGAGAGATCACGATGCTGGTCGGAGCGTACTGCGCGAGCATCTCGCTACGTCGGAGCTCCAGCTGCGACACCTCGGCCTTGAGTGCACGAACCGCGTCGGACTGCTCCACGCGCCCTGCCACTGCCATGCTCGAGGGCAGCTGATCGACCTCGGCCAGCAGCGCGTCGAGGCGGGCCGTGGCCTCGGCGAGCTCGGTGTCGGCCGACGCCCTGCGCGTACGCAGGTCGATCCAGATCGAGCGAATGTCCTTCTCGTTTTCGAACGGCAGGTCTCCGCCCTCGCGCTCGAAGAACGCGCGCAGCTCGCCCTTGGCCACGGCCGACTTTTCGGCGAGAAGACGTCGCTGGTTGCGGAAGAACTCGATCGAGTCCTGGTTCTGCGGAATCCACGAGCGCGGGCTCATGAGTGCCTTGACCAGACCGTTGACCATGTCAGCGGCCACCTGCGGCGACTCGTCGGTGTAGGTGACCGCGATCCGGTTCGACTTCTCGACAGGGTGGACACGCAGCGCCACCTCGGCCTTCTCGACCATCTTGTCGACGTTGTCCTTGGCCGGCACGGCGTGGAATCCACGGTAGAGCGCCCCCGGATACTTCGTCACCTTGCGAAACGCCTTGAGCACCAGGGCGACGACTCCGTCCTCGGCGCCCTCGGCGTCGCCGCCGCTGCTGCTGTCGCCGCCGATGAACCCGGCCTCGTAGGCTTCGCGAATCAGCGACGGGCTCTCCAGCACCGAAACCGTTGCATTGATCTCGGGCTCGAGCGCCCGGTACTCGGTGTTGGTGGAAACGATCGCGCGCTTGGCCTCGTCGGAGACCGGCGTGTAGGCGACGTTCGGGCGAACGGCCAGCGTGGCCTTCGCCGTGTACGTAGGCGCCTTCGTGAACGCCAGCGCGGTGAAGACGACGATACCGACCACCAGCGACGTGAGGATGATGCGCCGGCGTCGCAGCATCATCGCCACGATTTCTTGCCAGCCTGTCGCGCCGTCGGAGACTGGCGGAGGCGGCGGAGCGGTGTAGTTGGTCGGTTCGTTCATATGATGTACCTCGAAATGTGCAGGCGTGACGGCGCCGCCGCATGGGCGGACGATGGACCGTATCGGGACGGCCCCGGATCGTGGTCGGCTCGTGCTTGGTGATGCGGCCCGTCACGATCGTGACGGGCGGGTCGTCGGACCGTTCAGGCTCGGCCGCGACGATGGTCGGTGCAGGAAACGACCGGGCGTTTCCGTTTCACCGAGCCGGAATGCTCAGCGCTTCTTCTTCTCGAGCGTCGTCTTGAGCGAGTGGATGTCGAGCTCTTTCTCGGCCAGGAGCCGCTTGAGCTTGGAGTTCTCTTCTTCGAGGATCTTCAGACGCCGCATGTGTCGTACTGCATCGCCTCCGTACTTCTTCTTCCAGCGGTAGAATGTCTGCTGGCTGATTCCGTGGCGGCGGCAGATCTCGGCTGCGGTGATGCCCTCGCCGGACTCCTTGAGAATCCCGCGAATCTCGTCTTCGCTGCGTCTGGCCCCCTTCATTCGCTCGCTCGCGTTCGCGTGGTCCTCTGGCTCGCCCGGAGGCGGGCCAGGGTCCGGGTGTGTCACCGCGGCGCCATCTTCGGCCGGCGAGGACAGACCATCAGGAGATTCGAGATCGGAGGCCGTTGTACTCGTCGCTCGTGCGAACAGTCAGGCTACCAGGGGTTCGCGGTTTACCGCCGTGGCGATCGCGGCTCGTGCCGCCACCCGGCTTGCGCCGGCTTCCACGTGAACCCGTTATAGTACCTGAGCGTCACAGGTCAAAATCACAGCCCGCGGGGGCGCTACACAAGGATAATCAGGGCGAAGGTGGGCAGATTGCCCCGGCGGCGCCGGTTCAGGCGCGCTTGATCCAGCTCGCAGGCGCTTCAACCTTGACCTGCTGGTGGAGAAACTCGATGAGTAGAATGACCCTTTCGCGGGCCTCGAGGCGTGTTTTCACCACCCCGTAGAAATCCTTGAGCGGGCCGCAGGCCAGGCGAACGACCTTGCCGGCAGGCTCGTCGTCGTCGCACCGGATCAGGCCGTCGTCGCCCTCGCGGTCGCGCAGGCACTCGATCACCTCGGCCGGCACCTCGGCCGGGCAGTCATCGGCGAACGACACGAACCGCCTCACACCCAGCCCCCACATCACCGTCGAATGCTCGATGGACAGATCCAGCTCGACGAAGAGGTAGCCAGGAAACATCGCGCCGACCTCGCTGCCGATCGCCGGCCTCGGCCACACGAACGTCCGCGGGAGATAGGCATTTACCCCCTTCGACCGGAGGTACAGCTGGGCGCGCAGTTCGCAATGGCGCTTGGTCTCGACGAGGTACCAGCATCGTGGCCGGGCGTTGCTCCAGGTGGGTATGTTCAAGCTGATAGCTCCGCCCTACGGTGCCTGACCGCTACTCTCCGACGGGATCTGCCGGGTAGAACCGTACCGCCATCTCCACTCTCTCCGCCCCGCCACCTGCACCGCGGTCGCGGTGCATGCGGCTGGGCGAACCGCCCGGCGCACCCGAGGTGCGCCCACCCACCCGCGCCAGGACGACCCGATCGCGATTTCGCGCGCAGCGGTCGCCACAGCAAATGCAGGGTGGGTGATATCGCGTACCATGCTCTCGCAGCGAGTGTCAATGAAATCTCATGGGCCACTAACGAAAAATGACGCACCCCGACTCGAGCGACCGGACAGAGCCTGAAAAGCCCCGAATTCCGGCTACTAGAGAGCACCAGGCGAGTGTTCCCCATGTGGGTTTTCAGCCCGTGCTGGGTGTAACCGCGCGGGGGTCGCCTCTCATCGAAAACAGTAAAAAAAGACACTCCCATTGTTACTCACCTGCCTACCGCCGCACCCGAACGAGCGTCGCCAGCCCGACGACCGGATCCTACTTCGCGGGCGGTGAGATCGCGGCCGTCGATCAACACCCGATAAAGCTCATATATATCGACATTTTCGCGGAGCCCGCCGCCGACAGGTGCGTGCTCGGCGGCGTAGCCACGAGCCTCACCTGCCCACCATGTCCACACGCACCACCACCGCCCAAACTACGAGAGGAACCAACTACTAACACAAAACCTTACGGCGATTTTTCAAAATACTCTGTGTTTTTAGTAAGTTACCGAAATAGAGCGAAATGTTAGTTAACAAAAAAACGTGCCGCGCTCACGATGCGCTTACCGCGTCACGCCCGTCACCCCCTGTTGATGGGGGAATCACCTGGGCCGACGGGTACAAAAAATAGCTCACGATCCGAGCCTGTTCGGACGAAAACCCCCTTGTTGGGGTATACCGCACAGCCCCGACAGCCCTCACGGCGGGGCTCACCGAAAAGTATACTCACGTGCGTACTACCATCGAGATTGGCAGTCGATATAGTGAGTGCTTTGTCAGACGCCTGACCCCCACCATTGCGAAACCGCGATCGGACGTCTGGCCTCTACGCGATAGCCATTGGACAGCTCATCTTCCAGCAAGCCCGAGCCCGGTCAGCGTGAACCGGACGGCCTCGTCCGCAGGCTGATGGGTGCGATCGCCAGGCCCGGGCGGCCCCCCCGCAACGAGCCCGGCCGTCACAGCGGCCCACTGCGACGACTCCTGGCCGGGTGGAGCTTCGGCTCGCGTGCTGCGCTCCACGAAGCCGCAGCCAGCGGCGATTGCCGTCAGATGAACGAGATCCTGGACCGGGGCGTGGACATCGACGCGCGCGCAGGCTCCGAAGGCCGCACCGCACTGCACTTGGTAACGCAGCTACGACTGCCGGACGCGGCTGCGATCCTGCTGGAGCGCGGCGCATCGGTCGACGCCACCGACGATCGCGGCTGGACGCCGCTCCACGTTGCGGCGGCCCCGTCGGCCGCAACCGGTGAGCCGCCCGACCGCAGCCTGGTCGAGCTGTTGCTCGCGCGCGGAGCCGACGCAGCGGCGCGCACCCGTGACTACTGGCGTACCCCGCTGCACCTCGCGCTGGCAAGTACGCTGACCGACGTGATCACACTGGTCGAGCCGTCCTCCGAGCATCGCCCATCCGATGTCGAGACGGCACGCTCGACCGACGACGGCGTCGTACGCCCGGTGGATGATCGTGTAGCATGCTCGACGGACGGCAGTGTGGCAGGTTCGACGGCCGACACGGTCGCACGATCGACGGCCGACGACGCGTGCGCGACGGACGACGATGCCCGGTCGACGCCGCGACGTCTCGTTGCTCACCTTCTGCTGGCGCGCGGAACACCGGTGGACGCGTGCGACGATCGGGGCTGGACGGCCTTGCACCACGCGTCGACGATGTACGCGCCCGACCACGAGGTACAGATGGTCGAGCTGCTGCTGGACCACGGCGCCGAGAAGACGATCAAGACGTACGACGGTCGCACTGCCCTCGACCACGCGACCGCGACCGGGCTCGACGACGTCGCGCGACTGCTCACCGCCCGCGACGCGACCGCACCCTCCACACCTTCCGACTGAGCCACCCCGGCCGTGCAAGCCCGGCCCGTCGGTCGGGGTTCAGCAGCTCACCTCGTCGGGCAGCTTCTTCCCGTGCGCCCAGGCCGTGACCGTCTCTACGGTTTCACGGCTCAGCGCCTCGTCGAGCCCATCGTAGTAGCCGGCGGCGTGTGGCGTCAGCAGCACGCCGGGGCGTGCTGCCAGCGCCGTCAGCTCGCGCGCCAGCCTCTCGTCTCGCTGCCACGGCTCGGTGGGGTACACGTCGAGCCCGACACCTCCCAGGTGCTCGGCCGCCACCAGCGCGTCGATGTCGACGCACTCGCCGCGCGCCGTGTTGATCAGGATCGCTCCACGGCTCATCGCGGCGAGAAAGCCGGCGTCGACCAGGCGCCGCGACGAATCGGTCAACGAGCAGTGCAGCGAGACCACACGGCTGCGAAGCGCGAGCTCGGATACCGGCATGCTGTCGGTCAGCAGCGGGTCGGACACCAGCACCGTCGCACCGAGCGCTCGCCACGCCTCGGCGGCGCGCCCCCCGATGACGCCGTGCCCCACGATGCCGACGGTGGTACCGGCCACGCGGCCGAGCCCACGCTGCGACAGCATCGGGCGCGCCCACGTACCGGCGGCAGACAGAGCGTGCAGGCCGGCGACGTCGCGCAGGAAGCACAGCGCCATCGCCATCGACGTCTCGACGACGGCATCGCGGCGAGCGCGCGGACAGCGCGCGACGCGTACGCCGCGCCGCGAAGCCGCGGCGCAGTCGATGTGGTCGTGGCCCGAGGTCGTCGTCACCACCAGCGACAGCCGATCGGCACGCTCGAGCAGCGCAGCCGAGACCGCCAGGGTGGAGTGCACGACGAGCACCGACACGCCGCCCAGGTCGGGCTCGGCCGCGTCGGTGTCGAGCAGCCGCAGGCCGAGCGCTTCGAGCTCGCTCGCTTCGCGGTCGAGAACCGCGGGGTCTTCTCCGGCCGAGCGGCGGCAGCGTAGAACGACGGATCGGTCGCTATCGGTCACGGGCATCGATGTTCACCTGTTTGACATACCAGACATATGTCTGGTAAATACGCGATTCCCCCAGCGGAAGCATGTCGGCCCACACCCTCACCCACGGCACCCGTGGCCCCGTCATCCATGCTCCGCTGTGGTGCAAGAGTAACTTTTCATTCCTCGAAGGGGCCAGCCATCCGGACGAGCTCGTCGAGGCCTGCTCGTTCCTGGGATTACAAGCCTTTGCGCTCACCGATCGCGACGGCATCCACGGCGTCGTCCGTGCCCACCGCAAGGCCAGCGAGGTCGGGATTCACCTGATCATCGGCTCCGAGGTCTCGATAGACGACGGCTCGAGCTTGGTTCTACTGGCCATGAACCGCACGGGCTATGCCGGCCTGTGCAGACTGCTGAGCCGCGGACGCTTGCGCTCGGCCAAGGGCGAGTCGGCGGTTTCGTGGAACGAGGTCTGCGAGCACCAGGCCGGGCTCATCGCGCTGTGGGGCGGCGAGCGCGGCCTGCTCACCAGCCCGGCCGAGCCGCTGCACATGGCAGGCTCGCTGCGCGACGCGTTCGGCGACCGGCTGTACGCCATGGTCGCGCGCCATCGCCACGCCGACGAGGCCGAGCAGGAGGCACGCCTGCGAGGTCGCGCCCGGCGCTACTCGATGCCACTGATCGCGGCCACCGAGGTTCTCTACCACACGCCGGCGCGCCGCCCGCTGCAAGACGTCCTGACGTGCATCCGTCACGGCACGCAGCTCTCGACCGTGGGCTGTCGCACTCGCCCCAACGCCGAGCACGCGCTCAAGACCCCGCACGCGTTCGCCGAGCTGTTCGCCGACGATTTCGACGCGCTCGCACGCACGGCAGAGGTCGCTTCACGCTGCCGGTTCTCGCTCGTCGAGCTTCGCTATCGCTACCCGTCCGAGCGCCTCCCCGACGGCAGAACGTCTTCGGCGTGGCTGCACGAGCTGACGATGGCCGGTGCCCGCCGGCGCTACCACGACGATGTTCCGGCCGAGGTCGTCGGTCAGCTCGACAAGGAGCTCGCGCTCATCGACGAGCTCGATTACTGCGGCTACTTCCTCACGATGCACGAGATCGTCGAGTACTGCCGCGCCAGCAACATCCTGTGTCAGGGCCGCGGCTCGGCGGCCAACTCGGCGGTATGCTACTGCCTGGACATCACCGCCATCGACCCGGTCCGCATGGGGCTGCTGTTCGAGCGCTTCATCTCCCGAGAACGGGCCGAGCCGCCCGACATCGACCTCGACATCGAGCACGAGCGTCGCGAAGAAGTGATCCAGCACGTCTACCGGAAGTACGGGCGCAGCCACGCCGCCATGGTGGCCACGGTGATCCGCTACCGTCCGCGCTCGGCGATACGCGACGTGGGCAAGGCACTGGGCCTTCCGGCAACCACCGTCGACCGGGTGGCACGCCTGGTCCCACACCACGGCGGGGTCCCGGGCGAGCAGCTCGCCGCGGCCGGCCTCGCCCCCGACGCCCCCGCGCACGCGCACCTGCACCGCCTGGCCAACGAGATCCTCGACTTTCCGCGCCACCTCTCGATTCACCCCGGCGGGTTCCTGCTCGGGCACGAGCCGGTTCACGACATCGTTCCCGTCGAGAACGCCACCAAGGAAGCACGCACCGTCATCCAGTGGGACAAGGACGACCTGGAAGAGCTCGGCCTGTTCAAGGTCGACCTGCTCGGCCTCGGTGCGCTCACGCACCTGCACAAGGCCTTCGACCTGCTGGCCCACGGCGGTGGCGACGTGTCGATGGCGACCATCCCTCCCGACGACCCGGAAACCTACGACGACATCTGCCGCGGCGACACCGTCGGCGTGTTCCAGATCGAGAGCCGCGCGCAGATGGCCATGCTGCCACGGCTCAGACCTCGTCAGTTCTACGACCTGGTCATCGAGGTGAGCATCGTGCGGCCCGGCCCGATCAGCGGTGGCATGGTCCACCCCTACCTGCGGCGCCGCGGCGGCGAGGAGGCAGTGGTCTATCCTCACCCCTCCCTGCAGCCGGTTCTCGAGAAGACCCTCGGCGTGCCGCTGTTCCAGGAGCAGGTGATGCGGCTGGCCATGGTGGCGGCCGACTACACGCCGGGCGAGGCCGACCAGCTGCGCCGCGACATGGCGGCCTGGCGCAAGTCAGGCCGCATCGAGCGTCATCACGAGCTGCTCGTTTCTCGCATGCAGGCCAGGGGCATCGCGCGCGAGTTCGCCGAGCGCGTGTTCGAGCAGATCCGCGGCTTCGGTGAATACGGCTTTCCCGAGAGCCACGCCGCCAGCTTCGCGCTGATCGCCTACGCAACGGCCTGGCTCAAGTGCCACCACCACGCCGAGTTCACCTGCGCGCTGCTCAACGCCCAGCCGATGGGCTTCTACACGCCGGCCACCATCGTCGAGGACGCCAGGCGCCACCACATCGAGGTCCGCCCCATCGACATCCGCCACAGCGCCTGGGACTGCACCTTGGATGAGGCCGCGAGCTGGCGTGAGGCCGCGAGCTGGCGAGCGGCCGAATTACCCACCGCCGCTACCAGCTCGACCAATCCAGAAAGCCTCGAAGCTACGGCCCCTGCGCCCATCCGCATGGGCCTGCGTTACGTTAAGGGACTGTCGGCCGAAGAGGGGGAGAGCATCGAGGGCGCGCGGCGTCAGGCTCCGTTCGAATCACTCGACGACTTCGCCCGCCGCACCGAGCTCGGCGAGAAGGCGCTCAAGAAGCTGGCCGAGGCCGGAGCGCTCGACGGCTTCGGCCACAACCGGCGCGAAGCTCTGTGGACGGTGCTGCGGCTTGCCAGGCAGCGCGACACGTCGCTGCCGGCCACGGTGGCCGAACCGCCCGCCCGCTTCGAAGGCCTCGATCGCTTCGAGACCATCACCTGGGACTATCGCAGCTCGGCCCACAGCCCGCGCGGCCACCCCCTCGGACCGTTGCGCGACGAGCTGAGCCGGCGCGGCCTGCCCGACGCCCGTACGGTGGCCACCATGAACGACGGCGAGCGGGTTCGCTATGCGGGCGTGGTCATCTGCCGTCAGCGCCCGAGCACCGCCGGCGGCGTGGTGTTCATGACCCTCGAAGACGAGACCGGCTTCGTCAACCTGGTGCTGTGGGAACGCGTGTTCGAGCAGTACGCGGTCATCGCGAAGACCGCCTCGTTCCTGGGCGTGACCGGTCGCCTGCAGGTGCAGCAAGGCGTGGTCCACCTGGTCGCCGAAAAGCTCTGGGCCCCGCGCCTGAACCTGCGACCGGAAACCGCGGGCAGCCGCGATCTTGAGTAGCCGGGCCGACAGGATCGTTGCGACGCCGCCCGATCCGAGCCGCCCCCCGTGCATTCGCGTCGCAGCGTCGTGATCGGCGCGCATGCACCCCTTCGTGCCGGACGCGCACGCGAGTGCGTGGCACCAGCGCATGAGCCCGGCGAGCGCCACGACCGGCGGCGCTCCCACGTTTCTCCTTTGCCGCCGAGAACATGGGCACACGGGTGGGTGGTAACGACGGTGCACTGCCCGCGCACCCGACGTGTCCGATGCGGCATCGCGCGCTCACGCAGACCGGAGGGCCGCGCAGGTGAGGTCACCCGGGCACACACGTTGCAACCATCATCTTCGACCGACCGGTGTAGGCACCGGTCATTCCAACGTCACCAACGGGACAATACCGATGAAACTTCTTCACAACCTCTATCACGACGAACAGGGCGTGGCCGCCGCCGAGTACGCCCTGCTGCTGAGCCTGATCGCGGTGGCCTCCATCGCCTCGGTCACGACCATGGGCGACGAGATCACCCGCGTGTACAACGACGCCGCCGAGCGGTTCCGCGACCTTCCTCGACAATAGGATCCGTCGCTGCGGCCGGCGCCCTGACGTGGCGCCACGGAAACACGAATGATCGACAACCCCTCGCTCACCGACAGCGTCCTCTGGATCGACCGCGAGGCCCGAATTCGCCGGGCCATCGAATCGCTGTTCACCAGCCATGACATCGAGGTGATCACGGCACGCAGCAGCGGCGAGGGCCTCGCCCACGCACGCGTGCAGCTGCCCAAGCTCATCGTGGTCCACAATCTCGCGCCGCGGCTCGAGTACTACGCGATCCTCGCCGAGCTGCGCGCATGTGCGCCGCTGCAGGGAGCGTTCGTGTTCGTCGCCGACGATCCGGCCGCCGAGGGCGATGCGTCCGATCTCCTGGCTTTCGGAGCCGATGCTACCATCGAGCGACCGATCGACCCGGACCTGGTCATGGAAGTGGTCGCTCACGTGTTCGCCGACCGACTCACCTCGCAACCCGCTCCCCCGGCGCCCGCGCGGCGTATTCGCTACCGGCGCGACTGACGGCCCTACAGGACCCCTTCGTCAGAGGAGGTCACGCGCACGACCTCGATCGCGTGCGGTCCCGGCACGCGAGGCGCACCCGAGCGCTCGTTGCCGGCTGCAGACGTCCCCGCTAGCATCCGCGGCCGATGTCGGAGCCGACAGACCCCGTTCAGGCCACGAAGCCCCCCGAAGCACCGACCACCGTCGGCGGCACGTGGATCACCTCGACCCCGGCGCGCGATGAATCGCGCCTGCTCTCCGGACCCGCCCGGTTCGTATCCGAGCTCGTCCGGCTCGCGCGCATCATGACCGAGTTCGTTCGAGGCTTCGTCGCGCTGCGTGCGATCGGCCCCTGCGTCACGGTGTTCGGCTCGGCCCGATTCCGCGAAGGACACCCCTACTACGAGCTCGCGCGCGCGACCGGCCAGCGACTGGCCGAGGCGGGGTTCACGGTGATGACCGGCGGCGGTCCCGGCATCATGGAGGCGGCCAACCGCGGCGCCCGTGACGGCGGAGGTCGATCGATCGGCTGCAACATCGTGTTGCCGATGGAGCAGGAGCCGAACCCCTACGTCGATCGCTGGATCGAGTTCCGCTACTTCTTCGTCCGCAAGGTGATGCTCGTCAAGTACTCACAGGCGTTCGTCGTGCTGCCCGGCGGCTTCGGCACGCTCGACGAGGTGTTCGAAACGGCCACCCTGATCCAGACCGGCAAGATCGAGAACTTCCCCGTCGTTGTGATGGGAAGCGACTACTGGCAACGTCTCCGCGAGTTCATCCGCACAACGCTGATCGACGAGCAGACGATCTCGCCCGACGATCTCGAGATGGTGATCAACACCGATTCACCCGACGAGGCCGTCACGCTCATCAGCGAGATCTCGAGCAGGCGCAACGGCCGCTAGGCCGGGGCCGGGAACTTCGGTGCCGGGCCGTGGCCCGACTCCACGCCGCCCGAGCGCCTGACCGGCTGGGGATACAGGGCCATCAGCCGACCGAACCCTTCGGGCATGTCGTTGGAGATGTTGAGCCCGAAATCGCGGGCCTGCTCGCAGGTGATCGGGTAGTCGTGCGTCCAGTTGCCGTGGGTGAGCAGCCGGGCGAGCTGCTCGGTGGCCTCGGGTGGCATCTTGGGCACGAGCATCTCGGTGACGATCGCCTGCAGCTGCTTGACGGCCTTCTCGGCCTGATCGGCGAGCACCAGCGTGTCGTCGGCGATGTTCTCGATGGGCTTGGTCTCGACGACGCGCAGCAGCGAGGCGGCCGAGAACGGGCCGATCTGCGGGTCGACCGGCCCGAGCATGGCGTGCTCGTTCATGACGATCTCGTCGGCGGCCAGCGCGATCAGCGTGCCGCCCGACATGGCGTAGTGCGGAACGAACACCGTCACCTTGCCCTCGTGACGCAGCAGCGCGCGGGCGATCTGGTACGACGCCAGCACCAGGCCTCCCGGCGTGTGGAGGACGACGTCGATCGGCTGGCGCGGATCGGTCTGCGAGATGGCGTGAATCGCGGCCTCCGAGTCCTGGATGTCGATGTAGCGCATGAGCGGAAATCCGAGCAGGCTCATCGTTTCCTGACGGTGCACCAGCAAGATCACGCGCGAGCCGCGCTCGCGCTCGATCTTCGTGATCAGCTTCTGGCGGGCTGCTTCGAGAAGCCGCTGGCGGATGACGGGCTGGAACGCGATCAGCGCGAGCAGCAGCCAGAGAATCTGCATCCCTTCCACGCCGTCACTTCGCCTTGGGAGGATCGGAGATGAGCAGCGTCCCCTGTGCCGTGCACACGAGCCGTTCGCCGTTGGTGACGTCGACCCTCACCACCGCCGAGCGCCGCCCGAGGGACAGGACGCTCGACTCGGCAACCAGGCTGCCTTCCTTGACCGCCGCGAGGTAGTTGAGCTTGAACTCGGTGGTGGCCGCCCACTGGCCGCGCTTCATGAGGGGGTAGAGCACGCAGCCGAGAACGTGGTCGACGAAACCCGCCATCACGCCGCCGTGGATCGCGCCCATGATCGTCACCAGGTCGTCGCGCACGTCCATCGATGCCGTCAGCCGGCCGGGGCCGAACTTTTCCAGCCGCGCGCCCAGATAAGCCGGGAGACCGTCGACGGCCTCGTTGTTCATGCGCATCATGACCTCGGCGATCTTCTCGTCGTAGGCATCGAAGTTCGGTTTTCGGTACTCGCCCACCGGCTCCTCCTGATCGTCGTGGCGTGCGGTCGCGCCGGCCCCTTCATAGTCAGTGGCGTGCGTTCGGGCAACGCTGTGATGTCCGGCCGCCATCGGATAGAGCAACGCGGCGGTGGATCCCCCTACCCGATCGATGTCACTGCAAACCCGGCTGCTGCGCCTCTCGGTGCCGAACGCGCTGGCCAACATCACCGTGCCGCTGGCCGGGCTCGTCGACGTGGCCATGCTCGGACACCTCGACGAGGTCCAGCACCTGGCGGGCGTCGGGCTGGCCACCATCCTGTTCGACTACGCGTACTGGAGCTTCGGCTTCTTGAAGATGGGAACCCAGGGGCTCACCGCGCAGGCCGTCGGGCGCGACGATCGGCGCGAGATCGAGCTCGTGCTGCTGCGCTCGCTGCTCGTTGCGGTCGCGATCGCGCTGATGCTCGTCGCCTCGCAGACCGCGATCAGGACTCTCGGCTTCCTCGTGCTGGCGGGTGCGCCCGAGGTGGAGGCGGCGGGCAGTGCGTACTTCGACGCGCGCATCTGGGGAGCGCTGGCCGTGCTGCCGAACTTCGTCTTCATCGGCTGGTTCCTGGGCAGGGAGCGCAGCGGCTACGTGCTCGTGATGACCGCGGTGGCCGCGGCGACGAACATCGTGCTCGACTACGTCTTCATCTACCGATTGCAGATGGACAGTCGCGGCGCCGGCCTGGCCACCATGCTCAGCCAGTTCGCAATGCTCGCCACCGCGCTCGTGCTTCTGCGCTCGTCGGTGCCGGCGCCCGGGCGCGACCCGCGATCGCCGCGGCGGCGGCCCGGCCTGCGCGAGCTGCTCGACCGACGCGCGGTCGCGCGGCTTCTCACGCTCAACCGCGACATCATGCTGCGCACCTTCTGCCTCATCACCACGTTCGCCGCGTTCACCAACGCCAGCGCCATGCTCGGAACTCTGGTCCTGGCGGCCAACGCCATCTTGCTGAAGATCCTCGAGGTATCGGCCTACTTCATCGACGGCATCTCGTTCGCCACCCAGAGCCTGGCCGGCATCCTCAAGGGCCGGCGCGACGCGGCCGGGCTGCGGCACCTGCTGCGGCTGTCGATGATCTGGGGCGAAGCTCTGGCGATGACGGTGATCGGCGGACTCGCGCTGTTCCCCGACCAGCTCTACGGGCTGCTCACCTCGCACGCAGACCTGATCGCCATCGTGCGTCGCCACGACAACTGGCTGTACGCGACCCTCGCGGTCGGCGCGATCGCCTACATCTACGACGGCTTCTTCATCGGGTTGACCGAGGGCCGGATCCTGCGAAACGCGATGGCGATCTCCACGCTCGCCTGCTTCGCGCCCGTCGCCGCGCTCGCCATCCACCTGGGTTCGAGCCAGCTGCTGTGGCTCGCGATGCTCGTCTTCATGGCCGCACGAGTGGCCACGCTCGGCTCGCGGTGTCACGCAGCGATCGCAGGAGTTTGAGCTCGCGAGCCGGCGAGCGAGCGAATCACCCACCGCCGCCGAAGCCCCCTGAAGAAACGGGACTGCCCCCTATTTTCCAGGCCGCGGCGGGGCGAACGGGCCCCGACCGCCCCGGGCGAGGGGCGCACGTCTTGCCCACGGTGGCCCCACCCTGTTAAGTAGGGCCGCTGCCGCCGGTGCCGTCGTCGAGAAACCGACGACGCGCCACCACACCATGACGACGATCGAGTTTCTCGGACACGCGGGCCTCGCGCTCGAGCACGACGGCAAGCTGTTGCTGTGCGACCCGTGGATGTCGCCGCAGGGCGCCTACAACGCCAGCTGGTTCCAGTATCCGGCCTACCCGAAGGACGACCTGAGCCACCTGCTCCGGCCCGACGCCGTGTACGTCTCGCACGAGCACCCCGACCACTACGACCCGTGGTTCCTGTCACAGCTCCCGAAGGACACGCCGATGATCACCGGCCGCTTCCACAAGCGCCTGATCAAGAAGAAGCTCGACGAGCTGGGCTTCGAGACGGTCCTGGAGCTCAACGACTACGAATCCCACGAGATCGCCCCCGACTTCGTCGTCGAGGTGGTCGTGCCGTCGTTCAACTGTGCGCCACACTGGTTCGACTCGTGCGCGTTCATCCGCGCCGGCGAGCACAACATCTTCAACTTGAACGATGCGAATCCGGCGCTCGAGCTCGACAAGCTGCGAGCGCGCGGCATCGACGTGCTGCTGGCGCAGGCGTCGCCGGCGATCTGGTATCCGCTCACCTACACGAACTACCAGCCCGACGAGCTGGTTCGCCTGAAGGCCGCACGACGCGAATCGGCCATCACGTCGTTCGTGACCGCGGCACAGTCCCTCGAGCCGCGCCTGGCGATCCCGTTCGCCGGGCCGCCGTGCTTCTTCGACGAGCAGCTCACCGATCATTTCCTGTCGCCCGACTCGATGTTCCCCACCGCACCGGTGGCCGCAGCGCGACTACGCGAGACCTCGAACATCGCGGCCGAGGTGCTCAAGCCCGGCGACCGCCTTCACCTCGACGGCAATGGCGGCCGCGTGGAGCGCGAACCGGCCTATGCCGACTTCGACTACGAGCGCGATCGCACCGCCTACTTCGAGCGCCACAAGGCCGAGAAGCAGCCCATCGTGCGCGCGGTGCTCGATGCGATTCCCGAGGCCGAGCCCGGCCTGTTCGACCGCTTCCGCCGTCACCTGCGCCCGCTCATCAAGCGCAACCCGTTCTTCATCGCCCGCGTCAACATGCGCGTGCTGTTCGACGTGCAGGGCCCGCACGGCGGCAAGTGGGTCGTCGACTTCCGCGACGTTCCACACGAGGAGCTGGTCTACGAGTACGGCGGTGAGGACTGTCACTACCGCTTCGAGTTCGAATCGCGCAACGTCGAGCAGGTGCTGCGCGGCGAGATGTCGTGGGAAGACCTGCTGCTCTCGCTGCGGTTTCGCGCCAGCCGCGACCCCGACCGCTACAACCAGCACCTGTTCACCTTGCTCAAGATGGCCGATCACGCCGCGCTGCAGGGCGTGGTGACGGCCGAGGTGGCGCTCGACACCCACCCAGAGGACACGTTCACGCTCGAGGCCGCCGGATGCCGCTACGAGGTGCAGCGTTTCTGCCCGCACGCCGGATCCGACCTGCGCGACGGCGAGATCGTCGACGGCAAGATCGTGTGTCCGGGGCACCGCTGGCACTTCGACCTGGCCGACGGTGCGTGTGCCGAATCGGACTACACGATCTACTGCCGGCGGCTCGACAGCGACGCATCCGAAGACCCCGGCAAGCGCTGATGCGGCCGCCCGGGGGGCGCCACTGGCCTGGGGAGGCGGGATCTCATATGCTCTGCGCCCGGACGCCGCAGGCAAGAACCGGCGTCCACGGCCCCCTCGGTATCCCCGAACACCCTCCGGCGCGGGCCGCCTGGAAATTGCACGAGCGGAACGACGCCGCGGGCTCGTGATATTGGGCGGTCCTGCTCGCGCACACGCGCGGCGGCACCGGGTAAGAATGGTCGCGGCAAGACATCAGGAGAAAGGCACTGAACAACAGCAGAAGAAGTGACCGGCTGCAGGTCATCGCGGTGGAAACGGACAGCGGCGAGGACGATTTCGCCGACGCGGTACGGGCCGGCCTCACGGCCGGCACCAAGAGCTTGCCGTGCAGGTTCTTCTACGACGAGCTCGGCTCGCAGATCTTCGAGGAGATCTGCGATCTCGACGAGTACTATCCGACGCGCACCGAGCACTCGATTCTCGAATCGTGCGCCGAAGAGCTCACCGCGATGTTCCCGGGCAGGACGTCGCTGGTCGAGCTGGGAAGCGGCAGCTCGAGCAAGACCCGCGTTCTCATCGAGTCGTTCCTGGCCCGCCACGGAGCGCTGCGCTACATGCCCGTCGACATCTCCCGCAGCATCCTCGAGGAAAGCGCGCAGTCCCTGCTCGACGACTACGAGGCGCTCGAGGTCATCGCGATCGCGGCCGAGTACGTTCACGGCCTGCGCCGCATCAAATCGCATGACGCCCCGTCCAAGCTCATCGTCTGGCTCGGTTCGAGCATCGGCAACTTCGAGCTCGGCGAGGCGGCGACGTTCCTCACGCGGGTGCGACGCGCGATGGGCGAACACGACCGGCTGCTGGTGGGCATGGACCTGGCCAAGAACGGCGACGTTCTCGAGGCCGCCTATGACGACAGCAAGGGAGTGACCGCGCGGTTCAACAAGAACATCCTCGAGCGGATCAATCGCGAGCTCGGCGGACACTTCGATCTGGAGAGCTTCGAGCACCGCGCCACCTACAGCGAGGCGGCCGGCCGCGTCGAAATCCGTCTCGTGAGCACGTGCGCCCAGGACGTCGCGATCGACGCCCTCGGCGTGAAAATCGCGTTCGAGAAGGGCGAGACGATCCACACGGAGAACTCGCACAAGTATCGCGGCGAGCAGATCGAGCAGCTCATCAAGGCCGCCGACCTCGAGCTGGAGCGACAGTGGTTCGACGACGACGGGCTGTTCAGCGTGAACCTGCTCGCGCCGGCATGCTCGAGCTGAAGGGGGTAGCGAAGGCTTACGGCTCGCAGCGGGTCCTCGGACCGCTCAGCCTCGAGATAGCGGCGGCCGGCACCACCGTCCTCATCGGCCCCAGCGGCTGCGGCAAGTCCACGTTGCTGCGGCTGGTTCTCGGGCTGGTCACGCCGAGCGATGGGGAGGTGGTGTTCGAGGGGCGTCCGCTGGCGCTCACCGAGCTGCCGGCGACGCGCCGCAAGATGGGCTACGTCATCCAGGACGGCGGCCTGTTCCCGCACCTCAGCGCGCGCGACAACGCCACGCTCATGGCCCGGCACCTCGACTGGGCGCCGGCGCGCACCGAAGCACGCCTGGCAGAGCTCTGCGAGCTCACCCACTTTCCCGACGACGGTCTCGACCGTTACCCGTTGCAGCTGTCGGGCGGGCAGCGCCAGCGGGTGAGCCTGATCCGGGCGCTGATGCTCGACCCCGACCTGCTGCTCCTCGACGAGCCGCTCAGCGCGCTCGACCCGATGATCCGCAGCGGGCTGCAGAAGGATCTGCGCGCGGTGTTCACCGCGCTCGACAAGACCGTCGTGCTCGTCACCCACGACCTGGCGGAGGCAGCCTACTTCGCCGACCACCTCGTGCTGATGCAGCAGGGTCGCATCGTGCAGCAGGGAACGCTCGAAGAGCTCGAGCACAGTCCGGCGAGCGAGTTCGTCACGGACTACCTCGACGCCCAGCGAGGCGCGCTTCGCCCGTCACCGGCCTCATGAGCGACCGCGCCCACGCGGTCATCGTCGGCGTCGTCCGGTGTCGCGTGGCGCCGGCGCTGCTCGCGACTGCGGTCGTGGCGGCGGTGAGCCTCGCGGTGCCCGGCCGGGTGACGGCGACGCCCGAGCAATCGCCGGCGACGCACGACCCGTCCCCGCCGCCCGCCTCGGCCGCCACCGTCTCGCTCGCGGTCGGGTCGAAGAAGTTCACCGAGTCGGTGATCCTCGGCGAGATCGTGACACAGCTCATCCGCAGCACCGGCGTCGAGGCCACCCACCGCGACCAGCTCGGCGGCACACGCGTTCTGTGGAACTCGCTGGTCGGCGGCGAGATAGACGTCTATCCCGAGTACACCGGCACCCTGCGGCACGAGATCCTCGGCCTCGGGAGCGCCGGCGACGACGACGCCGTCGCCGCGCGGCTCGCCGCCGCCGGCGTGTCGATGACCGCACCGCTCGGATTCAACAACACCTACGCTCTGGGCATGACGGAATCGAAGGCGCGTGAGCTGGGCGTCGAGACGATCACCGACCTGCAGCGCCATCCCCGCCTGCGCTTCGGCTTCACCAGCGAGTTCATGGACCGGGCCGACGGCTGGCCGGGGCTGCGCCGACGCTACAGCCTGCCGCAGCCGAGCGTGCGCGGGCTCGACCACGATCTCGCCTACCGCGGGCTGGCCAGCGACGGCCTCGACGTCATCGACCTGTACTCGACCGATGCCGAGATCCGCTACCACCGCCTGCGCGTGCTCGCCGACGACCTGCGCTACTTCCCCGACTACCACGCCGTCGTGCTCTACCGTTCCGACCTGGCGACACGCGCGCCCGCTGCGGTGGCCGCGATCTCGCGCCTCGAGGGCCTGATCGGCGAGCAGCGCATGATCGCGCTCAATGCGGCGGCCAAGCTCGAGCGCCAGCCCGAGGTTGCCGTGGCCGCGTCGTTCCTCGCCGAGCGACTCGGCATCCACACGACAGCCGAGGTCGAGACCCGCCGGCAGCGCATCGCCCGGCGCACGCTCGAGCACCTCGGGCTGGTCGCGCTGTCGCTCGCCGCGGCCATCGTCGTGGCGATTCCGCTCGGTATCGTCGCCGCCAGGCGTGCTCGAATCGGCCAGCTCGTGCTCGGGCTGGTCGGCATCGTACAGACCATCCCGTCGCTGGCCCTGCTCGTGTTCATGATTCCCCTGCTCGGCATCGGCGCGCCGCCGGCGCTGGCAGCGCTGTTCCTGTACAGCCTGCTGCCGATCGTGCGCAACACCTACACGGGCCTTCACGACATCCGGCCCGAGCTGCTCGAATCGGCCGACGCGATGGGCCTGCCGCGGCGCGCCCGCCTGCGCATCGTCGAGCTGCCGCTGGCCACCCGCTCCATCCTGGCCGGTATCAAGACGTCGGCCGTCATCAACATCGGCACCGCCACGCTCGGGGCCCTGATCGGCGCCGGCGGATACGGCCAGCCGATCCTCACCGGCATCCGCCTCGACGACATCGGCCTCATCCTCGAGGGAGCGGTGCCCGCGGCGCTGCTGGCGCTGGCCGCGCAGGGGCTGTTCGACCTGGGCGAGCGGCTCGTCGTTCCCCGCGGTCTCAGGCTGGCTGCAAGCGAGTGAGGGCGCTATGAGGGGCGTGCCGTGTGCGGCCGCTTCACCGTGACCACCCCGGCCGACGTCGTCGCCGATATCTTCGGCGTCGACGCCGCGCCGCAGCTGGCGCCGCGATACAACGTGGCGCCCACCCAGACCGTGGCGATCGTGCGAGCAGGCACCGGGCGGCGCGAGATGGCGCTGGCCAGGTGGGGCCTGATCCCGTTCTGGGCGAAGGATCCGGCCATCGGCAACCGGCTGATCAACGCGCGTGCCGAGACGGTGGCGGAGAAGCCCGCGTTCCGTGCCGCCTTTCGCAAGCGTCGCTGCCTGGTACCGGCCGACGGATTCTACGAGTGGCAAAAACGTGATGGCGCCAAGCAGCCGTACCTCATCCACGGCCGCGATCGGCGGCCGCTCGCCATGGCGGGCCTGTGGGAGAGCTGGCTAGGTCCGGACGACGAGCCGCTGGAGAGCTTCACGATCATCACCACGCAGGCCAACGGGCTCATGAAGCCGATCCACCACCGCATGCCGGTGATCTTGCCCGCCGCACTGCACGACGACTGGCTCGGCGGCGGGGCCGGCGACGTGCTGGTGGAAATGCTCACCCCCTGTGCCGACGACGTCCTGATCGCCGAGCCGGTCAGCACCCACGTGAACAATCCGCGTCACGACGACGCGAAGTGCGTCGAGCCGGTCGGTGAGCCCTAGCAGCCCGTTGAAGAACCCCGGACCGAGCAGCGTGCCGAGACTTGGACCGAGCGCGAGGCGCGAAACCGCATTATCAACTGACGCGCCGTTCGCTCAGCAAGCCGCTGCCGCTACGCCTGCCACCGCCGCCGCCGCCGCTGCACCTGCACCTGCCACTGTCGAGCCCCGGTTCTCGCCACGGACCTCGCCACGGACCTCGCTCGCGCTCGCCGCCGGTCGCGCGGCCGCTACTGCGCCCCGGATTTCTACATAAACGTCGTTACGCAGCTCGATCAGTGGCCCGCGGTCGCGATCTACGCCGAGCTGCCAGTGAATCTCGCCGCGCGCATCTCCCCAGGCCCGGATGGGCCCCTGGTGCAGCCCGACCTGATGATGCCACACGCACACCGAGACACGGTTGGTCTGCTCGTTGTCTCCGCCTCGCGAGCGGAAAATGACGTGATGCTCCTGGAGCTGCATACGTGAGCTGCACGTGGGCACCCGGCAACGCCAGCCATCGAGGGCGTGGATCGGGTTGCGGTGGCGCGGAACGTTCTCCCAGGCGTTCTCGACGTGGAGGAGCAGGCGTTCCAGCCCCATCCAGGGAGGCTCACCGGGCTGCCTGAAGGCCGTGACGGCTTCGCAGAACAGCTCCATGATCGACTGTGGCCCCAAGAACATGATCGCCGAGTCGAGCTCGGGGGTGCGGGTGAGTATCGAGTCGATGACCGAGGGCGCGAGGTGTGCACGCATTTGCCGCGTGACCGCGGCGTCTGAGAAGTCGAGCTCGGCGCCGAGCGATGGCGGCGCGATCGACACCCGGGCGCCGCTGCGATCGTGCATGTCGCGGGCCCACTCGACCTCGTCGGCAAGCCGGCGCAGCGTGACCTGGTTGGCCCGCTCGACCCAGGCCTCGGCGTAGCGCTCTGAAATGACCGGCAGTAGCGTCAACGCGCGCAGCAGGGAGAGCGTGCCCGCCCGGTAGGCATCGGTGAGTGCGGCGCCGCCGCGAAACCCCGCGCGCTCGATACGGGTGAGGCTGCGGGCCTTGCGTGCCGAGATCCCGAGACGCTCGGCCAGGTACTCGCCCGAGGTGGCGTAGCCGGCGGCGCCGAACAGGTGCAGGTCGATGAAGACGCGCAGCAGGCAGCCCATCTGCCAGTCGACCTTGCGCATGACCTCGAGCACTTGGCGCATGCGCCGGTCGAGCTCGCGGGCCGACAGGGTGTCGCCGGCATCGCACAGACGCTCGACATTTCGAGGCAGCGCATCGTCAGGAATGATCCAGTCGAGCTGTTCGCGCAGCTCGATGAGGTCGCGACCTTCAAGCTCGGCCGTCATGGAGCCGGCGGGGTCGACGATGTCGCGGTCGGCACACCGGCGTGCAGCCACAGGTACAGGCTCGAGCCTTTGACCGGCTGACGATATGGCCCGTTCGGTCGCACCGTTGCCAGGTGCGGAGGCGCCGCCACGGTCGGTCGAGCCAGCACCGGGCGCTGGTGCTGAGACGCAGCCCCGCTCGGTCGAGCCGACGCCAGTCTCTGGTCTTCCGGGCCCCGGCGCCGCCGAAAGCCCCTCGGCGGCCACGACCTCGAGGGCCTGCCAGTGCGCGATGTCGCTGCCGGCCATCTGCCGCGCCAGCTGTCGAACGCGGCGCCACAGTGAGCGCAACCGCACGGGACACGGTAGCCGCACGACCATCCGAGGCTCGCCGTCGACCACGTCGGGGTCGTCGACGGCGTTGATCGTGCCCAGTGCCTCGAGCGTCAGTACCGATAGAGCTGGTGGCTCGGCGTCGCCGCGGCGGTGATAGTCCTTGATGATGGTGGCCATCTCACGGCTGGTGTTCTCGACGGCCACGCCGATCCAATCGGACTGGGTATCACGGGTTGCCAGCGGCGCGACCGCGCGCAGCTTGGTCCAGTTGAGAAAGCCTGCCTCGAAGGCGTAGGCGAGATCGGGAAGCTCGACGAGCTTGCGCGCAACCTGGGCAAGCCCGTACAGCTCGCGCCCCGAGATGCCAAGGCGCTCGCTGGCGTAGTCGCCCACGCGCGCGAATCCCAGGCGGCCGTGACCACGTGAGTCGAGGAACCTGGCTGCAAGGCATCCCAGAGCCCGGCGCCCGAGCGCGTCCTGGCGTGAGAGCCGCCACAGGAATCCATCGAGAATACGGGCCGACTCGTCGCGATCGATGCCGCGGTTGCCCTCCGAGAGTAGCGACTCGAGGAACTCCTGGGGAACGATCTCGGCGGGGCGCGCGGGATTCATGGGGGTGCCCGGGAAAGGGTTACTAGAGGCGATCACCGTGAAGCGAATGTAAATCGAAAGTGCGAATGGTGTCAAGACGAACCAATCACATAGATGTCATACGTATCTCGTAGATCTTGCGGGCCCAGGATGAGACGTGCCGCGGCAGGCGGACCTCGTTACACCGTGCAGCGATCCGCCACCGTGCGCACAATCCATCGCTCGGGCCGGGCTTGTGACCCGTGTCTTCGCGGCCGACGCGTGATCGGCCAATCGAGGCCCGCCGTCGACCGCCTCACCTCTTATCACTGCGTTGTCGTCGCCGCCGAGCTCTGGTTTGGGCGAGAACACCGCGTGCTCGCCTCGCGCGCACAGGCCAGTCCCGCCGGTTACCGCCCGCGTGCGCCGGAGGCGGCAGTTCTTCACCAAACCGTCCTCGAGCACCTCGAGGCGTTTCTTGCCGATGCCATCGAGCGCGGCCATCCGCTGCCACCGTTCGTCGAGACGACGTTTCGAGACTTCCTTACTTGCGGGGACCCCACACATGGCTTCGTTCGCGTGCATTGCGACACGTGTCGACTCGATCGGTTCGTTGCCTTCTCGTGCAAGCGCCGAGGCTTTTGTCCCTCATGCGGAGGCCGTCGCATGGCCGAAGTTGCCGCACATCTCGTCGACCGAGTTCTACCTGAGGTGCCCATGCGTCAGTGGGTGCTCTCGCTGCCGGTCTCCCTACGCTACCGGATCGCCTACGACGGAGCGTTGCTAACGCCGATCCTCGACGCGTTCATCCGAGCAGTGTGTGCCTCGCTGCGGCGTCGCGCCCGCGAGCGATACCAAGCTCGCCGTCCCCAATGCGGTGCAGTCACTTTTGTGCAACGCTTCGGCGGCGCGATCAACCTGAACGTACACTTCCACACGCTCGCCTTCGACGGCGTTTACGCCGTCGACCACGAAGCGGGAACGATCGAGTTCCTGCGATTGCCCGCGCCCGGTACCAAAGAGGTAAGCCGCGTGCTTGCGGACGCGGCCGGACGTATCGCCAAGTGCTTGAACCGCCGAGGTCTCGGCGACGACGCGGATCCCGAAGCTGCCGACCCGCTCGCCCAACGCGACCCGTTGCTTGCACGCCTGTACGCAGCTTCCGCTCAGGGGCGTGTCTCCGATGGAGAGCGTGCGGGCCAGAGAACCACTCGCGTCGGCTCGCCGACGGAACTGCCGCCGACCGACTCGTCGCGCGGTGCGGTCGGCGGCGGCATGAGCCTTCACGCGGGCGTCTACGTCCCTGCGACCGACCGGCGTCGCCTCGAGCGGTTATGCCGCTACATGGCCCGCCCCGCGCTCGCCACCGAACGTCTGGAACGCCTGGCCGACGGTCGCATCGCCTACCGGCTGCGCCATCCTTGGCGCGACGGAACCACCGGCTTGATCTTCGAGCCACGCGAGTTCATTGCACGGCTCGCAACTCTGATCCCGCCGCCGCGGGCAAATCAGCTTCGCTACCACGGCATTCTCGCGCCGGCCGCAGCGTGGCGCGACAAAGTCGTTCCAGCCCCGGAGTCTGAACGGGAAGACTCACCGGCTGTTCCCCGAAAGCACAGCCCCTCCTGGGCGACGCTTCTCAAGCGGGTGTTCGCATTCGATGCGCTTCGCTGTCCGCGCTGCGCCGGGCAGATGCGCGTGCTCGCGGCGATCACGGACGAGAGAACGATCGCGCGATTCTCGATCTACCTGCGTGGCACGAGGGCGCCGCCAGCGGATGGATAGCCCTCGTCCCTCCATATCTTCTCCATCCGCCGATCTGACAGGTGATGCTTCACGCCGGCGCCGCCGTGCGCTCGCCGAACCGCATTCGAACCCGAGAAAGCTTGTGTTACCCGGCCCAGCGCGGCACTGCTGAGGCGTTCGCGTCGGCGTGCGACCCCACGGTTGACGTAACATTCAGACGCGGACGTTCGTCTGTAGTTCGTCGGGGCCGGTTGTATTTCCTTCCTCTCCACCGAGGTCCTCCACACCATATGGTCTATTCATGACCGCCCGGCTCCACCCACCAGGGTGGGTCTCCATGACCATCTGCACAAGGTCCGGGGCTCACGCCGTCGCCGCATCGTTTCCCGACCGCTCCGCGCCGTGTCGCGGTGAGCGCCCACCCACGACGAAGGGGATTGACAGCTGCCGCGACTGAGGTCCACATAGGTACAGTCCCGCTTCAGACCATCGACCTATGCCGCCCCTACCAAGGCACTTCCTACCGTCACTGACGATCTGCGTCGCGATGCTCATCGCGTCATGGCCTCGTGCCGCTGCCGCGTTCGACGTCGCGCTGCGCTGGTCACGCGTGTACGACGCCGCCGGCTACAACGTGTACGTCTACCACGGCAGCACGACGGTGGTGGAGACGACGGGCAACGAGGGGACGGCAGCGTCGGTCGCGCTGCTGATCGACGACCTGCCGCTGGGGCCGACCATCACGTTCGCGGTGACCAGCGTCGACGACGACGGTGTCGAGAGTCACCAGTCCAATCACCTCGCGATGACGTACGCAGCGGCTGCCGAGGTGGTGGATTCCGACGGTGACGGCCTGACCGATGCGCTGGAAGACGTGAACCTCAACCAGAAGCTCGACCCGGGCGAGACCGACCCGCATTCGGCCGACTCCGACGCAGACGGTGTCGACGACGGCGTCGAGATCGCGGCGGGCATCGACCCGCTCGACCCGGACAGCGACGGCGACGGCGTGGGCGACGCGCTCGACGGCTGCCACGACTTCGACCTCGACGGCCTCGGCCAGCCCGGCGTGGCCGCCTCGAGCTGCGGGCCCGACAACTGCCCGCACCAGTTCAACCCCGCCCAGGACGACTACGACGGCGACGTGCTCGGCAACCCGTGTGACCCCTGCACGAACGTCGGACATGCGCAGACCATGACCGGGAAGCCCGACCTGAGCTTCCGCAAGATCGGCTTCGATCCGGTGCCGGGCAACGACGTTCTGCGGTTCAAGGGCGAGTTCCGCCTGCCACCCGGGACGGTCTTCGGCGACCTCGCCCCTGTGGCCGACGGCGCCCGCCTGGTGGTCACGGCCGCCGACGGCGAGCCTCTGCTCGACGAGATGCTGCCCGCCGGTGCCCTGATCAACAAGCGCGGCGGTCGCGGCTGGACCGCGAACGGCTCGGGCAGTCGGTGGAAGTACATCGACAATTCCAGCGCACCCATCAACGGCGTGCGCAAGCTGTTCGTCGACGACATGTCGCGCCGCTCGGTGGGCGTCGTTCGGGTGGTCGTATCCGGCAAGAAGGGCAGCTACCCGGTGCTCGTCGGCGATCCGCCGCTCGACGCAGTCGTCGCATTCGGCGACCAGGCCGCATCGGTGGCGGGGCTGTGCGGCGAGACCGACTTCACCGGCTCGAGCTGCAAGTTCAACAGTCGCGGCCGCGTCGTCCGCTGCCGCTGACCGCCGTTACCACCTGATCGTTCACCGCCCCCCCGACGGTGACCGCCGCGGGGACGCCTCGCCACAACCACACTCCGTCCGTTCGTTCGCATCGATCACCGGCCATCGCGCGCATGCCATGTCGACTGCGTTGTCGCTTGCGCGACGGTCGCGGGTCACGCGTGCGTGCGATCACGTGAGCCACCGACGACCTCGGCGACCGTGCATCGTGGAGGAAATGCGCAACGAACGACGCGGGTGCATTTGCACCACACCGATGCGAACGCACTCGCCATGCGCAGTGAGATCACCTGACGCCGCGATCGATCATTCGAGCACGAGTTTGGCCATTCGCACTCATATCGATGTGTACACTTGTAAGAAGCGGCCGCGCTCCAGCGTGACCTTTTCGTACAACGATGAGTACCTCCACCTCCGTACTGCTGGTTACCCCTAACGACCGGGAGCGGCTCACCTGCCGCGGCTGGCTGCGTGAGGAAGGCATCGACGTGCTCGAGGCCAGCACGGCCACCGAGGCACTCGACTGTCACCAGCGGCTGTCCATTCCGCTCACGATCAGCGACGTCCGGCTTCCCGAGTTCGACGGCATCGAGCTGCTGGGCCGCATCCACAGGCTCAACTCCGACGCCGAGGTGGCGCTCGTCGCCGACAGCCTACCGATCGAGTACACGGTCAAGGCCATGAAGGCCGGCGCGCTCGACTTCCTTCCCAAGCCGATCGACCGCCCGCGCCTCCTCAACGTGGCGCTGTCAGCCGTGCGCCAGTGCGCCAATGCCGGCGACCTCGCCGAGCGTCGCAAGCGCCTGTTCGAGACCTACGACCTCGAGAACGTCGTGGCCGACTCCGACGGCATGATGCGCGTGCTCGAGCTGGCGGGTCAGGTCGCACCGCTCAACTGCACGGTGCTCATCACCGGACCCAGCGGAGCAGGCAAGGAAGTCGTTTCTCGCACGGTTCACGCCAACAGCCCGCGCGCGAACAAGCCGTTCGTTTCCATCAACTGCGCGGCGATTCCCGACACCCTGCTCGAGAGCGAGCTGTTCGGCTATCAGCGCGGCGCGTTCACCGGAGCGAACCAGAACAAGATCGGCCTGTTCGAGAGCGCTCGCGGCGGCACGGTCTTCCTCGACGAGATCGCCGAGATCGACCCGTCGGTCCAGGCAAAGCTGCTGCATTTCCTCCAGCACCGTACGTTCTGTCCGGTCGGCTCGGTCCGGCCCAAGCAGACCGACGTACGTATCATCGCCGCCACCAACGCCGCTCTCGAGGAACGGGTGAAGCAGGGAACGTTTCGCGAGGACCTGTACTACCGCCTGTGCGTGTTCCCCCTGTACATCCCGCCGCTGGCACAGCGCACCGACGACATCGTGCCGCTGGCCCTGCACTTCCTGAAACGCCTCGAAGGCCAGGTGGGCAAGGCCGTCCCCGGCCTCTCGCGCGAGGTGGTGCGGTACCTGAAGAGCCGGCCGTGGCGCGGCAACGTGCGCGAGCTGGAGAACGCTGTCGAGCGAGCCGTGATCGTGAGCAGCGGGAATCTGCTCACCTCGACCGACTTCCGCGTCCTCGAGTCGGCCCAGTCCGAGCCGACGGCGATGTTTTCCGAATCGGGAATATGGACCTTGCCCGACGAGGGCATCGACCTGGAGGCCCTGGTCCGGTCGCTGACCGTCCAGGCCATAGAACGCACCGACCGCCGCGTGAGCGCGGCTGCTCGGTTGCTCGGGATAAGCCGTGCAACGCTACGCTACCGGATCAAGAAGTACGGTCTCGACGCCGATCTATTGTGATCATCTGAGCCGACGGCCGATTGCTGAGCCGCCGGCCGATCGCGATCGTGGCCCGATCACCCGCTCCGTCGTGCGCGCGTCGCGCCGCGATGAACGCGCGTCCGCGTTCGTACGCAGCTCGGGCGAGGCCGCTGGCGTGGCGGCTCATCTCGTCGTCTCGCTCCCACCCCGTTGCGCCGCCCCGGGGCCCGTCGGTGGCTCATTTCATCAAAGCACCGGTCCATAGGCTCCACCGATGCGCCCGCTTCCTTCATCCCCGCAACGGCAAAGGCCCGTAAAGCCCGGCGATCCGGCCGATGCGCGTTGTGGTGCACCGTTTGCACAATCGAACCCGTTGATCCCGCCCGGGCTGCGTCGAGATGCCCTCGATGCGAGCGCGGCCGGGTGCCGGACAAACGAGGCGAATGAGCCAGCAAGCAACAGAATCAGTACTGGGCCGGTTGATCTGCGACGACGAGTTTCGACGCGCGTTCTACCAGGACCCGACGGCGGCGCTGGCACGCTTCGGCCTGTCGGTGACCGACATCGAGCTCGACAGTCTGCGGCTGGTGAGCCGTGCGACCGTCGAGGGATTCGCCTGCTCGGTCGACGATCGCATCCGGCGTGCAGACGAAGGAACGCGCGGTTAGCCGTCATGGTAGTTCGGCGCATGTCCAGCGATGAGACGGCAACGGCCCCGGGTGGGGCAACACGGTGGTGGCAAGGAAGCGGAGATACCACGAGCGGTGCCCGGACGGCGCCGCAACGACGATACGGGAGACGACTCTCGTAAGGCGGAGCCATGCAGGACCAGGGAAGCAAACCGAAGAGCGACCCGATGTGGTACGTCGTGCAGACCAAGCGACACCGCGAGGCGATGGCTCGCGTGAAGCTCGAGATCGCCGGGCTCACCACGTACCTGCCGCGCACGCTGCAGTGGCCGCCGCCCGCGGTCGGCTCGGAAGTGGGTCCGTTGTTTCCCACGTACGTGTTCGTCCGCCTGTCTCTGCCCGAAGACTATTACCGCGTGATCTGGCAGCCGGGAGTGAAGGACTTCGTCAGCTTTGGCGAGTCGCCCGCAGTGGTGCCGGACAGCGCAATCGAGTTCCTCAAGAGCCGCGAAGACGACGATGGTCTGATCCGGTGCGGGGATGACCAGCGCGATGTTCAGATCGTGCGGGGGCCGCTCAAGGGCCTCTCGGCCGTCATTGAACGGCGATTGACGAAACGACAGCGGGTGGTGGTGCTGATGGAGCTACTGCAGCACGAGGCCCGCGTGGAGGTACCAGAACAATGGGTAAAATTAGCATGAACAGCACGACGGCCGCGAGGCTGATGGCGGTACTGGTCGCTCTCACGGTGAGCGGCTGCACGACGGCTTTCTACACGGTCAAGGCCGACCAGATGGAGTCGCTGAACCGGGTGGCCAACGCGCCGCGCGCGCTGGCGGGACCGTATCGGATGCAGGTCGGCGACGCGCTCGCGATTCGCTTCTACCGCAATCCGGGCATCGACCAGGAAGTCGTCGTCCGCCCCGACGGCATGATCTCGCTGCCCTTCGTCGACGACGTGAAGGCAGCGGGCCTCACGCCCGACGAGCTCGATGCACAGCTCACCAAGATGTACACCGGTGAGCTCGCCACGCCCGATCTGACCGTGATCGTCATGACGTTCACCGGCCACAAGGTCTACGTGGGTGGCGAGGTAGAGACCGAAGGCATCATCGACATCGCCGGCGGCATGACCCTGTTCCAGGCCATCAGTGCCGCCAAGGGCTTCACCGACCACGCGCGTCGCTCGCAGGTGGTGCTCATCCGCCGCGACGACGACGGCAAGCCGTACGGTCGCGCCATCGACGTGCGTCCGATCGCCAACGGCGAGAACCCCGGCCTCGATATCCGGCTACAGCCGTTCGACATGGTTCACGTGCCGCGCTCCGCAGTCGGCAACGTGAACATGTGGGTGGACCAGTACATCCGCGAGATGCTGCCGGTCAACCCGAGCACCGCCGCGTCGGCGGCCACCACCGCGGCTATCAATTAGTCGAAGGGATCCATGTCTGACTTCACGTTCAATCGCTCCTCGAGCGGAACCGAAGAGGGTGAGGTGCGCTGGCGGGAGATCGTTGCGACGATCTTCCGTCAGAAGCGCCTCATCGCGACGGTCACGCTCGCAGGCATCGCCACCGTCACGGTGCTCACCTGGTTCGAGCCGCCCGTGTACCGGGCGTCGGCCAAGATCCTCGTGCAGACGCAGCGCGCCCGCACGCCGATCTCGGCGTCGAACGCCAGGCCCACCGTCGACCGCATGTCCGATCAGGAGATCAACGCCGTCGTGGCGCTGCTGCGTAGCTCGTCGCTGGTGCGCGAGGTTCTCGAACCGCACCGCGCCGGCCTCGATACAGAGGAGCAGCGCACGACGATCGGTGCCGTGAAGGACGTGATGACATTTCCCATGAGGCTGCCGGGACTTCTGTACCGGATGCTTCACCGTCTGCCCGCACCGAGCCCGTTCGACCGGCTCGTGCAAAAGACCACGTCGAAGATCAACGTCAGCCCGTTCAAGCGCTCGCACCTGATCGAGGTGTCCTACATGAGCCGCGACGCCGAGTTCGCGGCGAGCTTCGTCAACGACCTGATCCAGCTCTACATCACGCGCTACGCATTGCTGTCGGAGCACGCCGCCGGCCAGGACTTCTTCCGCAGCCAGCGGCAGATCCTCGGCGAACGCCTCGAGACCGCGCAGTCGGGTCTTCGCGGCTTCCGCGAGGAGCAGGGCACCGAGATCGTCGGTGAGGACATCGAGAACCTGCGCGAGCAGCTCGGGACGCTCGAGCTGACCAGATCCGAGGATCACGCGCGCATGGCCGAGCTCGAATCGCGCGAGGCGTTCCTGATGACCGAGGTCACCGACAACCCGGTGGCGGCCGCGAGCGAGCCGCGCATCGCCTCCAATCCCCAGGTGCAGTTCCTCCAGTCGCGAGTCCTCGAGCTCGAGATCAAGCGCAGCGAGCTTCTGAGCTTCTATGCTCCGGGCAGCCGGTTCCTCGGCGACCTCGAGCGCCAGATCGCCGACACCGAGAAGCTCAAACGCAGCGAAGAGCAACGCATCGTGCAGGTCATGCTGGTCGAGACGCGCTCGCAGCTCTCGACTGTGCGCGCGCACGTCGCGTCGATCACCGAACAGATCCGCGGCACGCAGGACAAGATGATCCGCGTCGAGGACATGTCGGGCGAGCAGGAACAGCTCGAGCAGGAGCTGGCCGCGGCACGTGAGTCGTACGTCACGTACCTCAAGAAGGAAGAAGAAGCTCGATTCTCGAAGGCTCTCGACGAGTCGCGCATCGTCAACCTGAGCGTCGCCGAGCCCGCCGAGATTCCCGGCGAGCCGCTGGCCGCGCACCAGCTCGAAACGATCCTGCTCGGCGCCGTCCTGAGCATGCTGCTCGGCGTCGCACTCGCGTTCGCTCGCGAGCTGCTCGACCCGACCGTCAAGTCGAGCGCGCAGGCCGAGCGCCTCACCGGTCTTCCGGTGATCACGGAAATCCCGTCCTGAAGGAGAACTGGTCGTGTACTGGCATCACTTTGGATTGAGCACCGAACCGTTCTCGCTGACGCCCGACCCGGCGTTCCTGTACATGAGCGACGGCCACGCCGAGGCGCTGGCAGCGCTGAAGCTCGGCCTGCTCGAGCGTCGCGGCCTGCTGGCCATGATCGGCGAGGTCGGCACCGGCAAGACCACCCTGCTCTATTCGCTCATCGGCGGCCTGGACGCCGAGATCAAGACCGCCTACGTGTCGAACACGCGGCTCTCGTTCGACGGCGTCCTGCGCAACACGCTGAACGACTTCGGGCTGCAGTCACCGAGCAAGGATCGCATCGACATGCTCGAGTGTCTCAACGATTTCCTGATCGAGTGCGCCGAGCAGGACACCACCGCAGCGCTCATCATCGACGAGGCGCAGAACCTGTCGCCGGAGGTGTTCGAAGAGATCCGCCTGCTCTCGAACTTCGAGACCTACACCACGAAGCTCCTGCAGATCGTTCTGGTCGGGCAGCCCGAGCTCGCCACGAAGCTGAACGACCGGGGCCTGCGCCAGATCAACGAGCGCATCGCCGTTCGCTGCCACCTCAACCCGCTCACCGAGAAGCAGGCGAGGCAGTACATCGAGCACCGCATCGAGGCGGCCGGCGGGCAGCCCGAGCTGTTCTCCTCGCGCGCGATCCGCAAGATCATCGCGCAGTCGCGCGGCATCCCGCGCCGCATCAACATCCTGGCGCACAACTCGCTGCTGTTCGCGTACGGCCGCGACGTGAAGAGCATCACGCACGACATCGTCGCCGACGTGATCCGCGACCAGGAAGGTGCCGGACTGCGGCGCTTCGACGTGCCCGACGAGGGCGAGAAGGCCGGCTTCGGAGAGACCACGCTCGGCGCCATCGACAAGGCCGCGAGCTCGCGACTGGGGCTCGACCGGCTGCCGCTGGCCGCCTGGCTGGCCGCCGGCCTGGTTGCCGGCTCGGTCGCCACCTGGCTGCTCGCGCCTCACACCGACAAGATCACGGCCATCACCGGGATCCGCGAGACCGCGCCGGTACAGTACACGCCGGCTGCCGTGCGTCCCCCGGTGGCTCCGGCCCCGCGCACGCAACCGCAGATCGAGGCGAACGACGACCTCGAGGCAGCTGCAACGCCCGCGCCCGCCGCACAGAAGGCAACCACGGCGCAGCCCGAAGCGGCGCGGCCCGCCACGGCGCCCGAGTCGTTCGAGCTGCCCGTCGCGGTTCAGGCGCGCATCGAGAAGGCGCTTGCCGACCTCGAGGCGGCTGCCGCCACCGCGCAGCGGGCTGCCTCTCACGCCGGCGAGGCGACCGCCGCGAGCAACGAGCCGACCGCCATCGCCGCACCGGCTGCCGCACCGACCGCGGCACCGACCGTGGCACCGACCGTGGCACCGACCGACACGCCGGCGGCCGACGCGAACGATGGAGCCGATGCCGTGGCCGCGCAGAGTGCGACCAGCGGAGTGCTCGAGCTCGACGAGGTCGCCGCTTCCGACACACCGCAGATACTCGCCATTCCCGCCGGCGGAACGCTGTCGGGAATGATGATCGACATCTACGGCGACTTCAATACCGACCTGCTCGGCGCCGTCAGGCGAGCGAATCCTCACATCAACAACCCCAACCGGATCGTCGCGGGCGAGCGAATCAACTTTCCCGACTTGCCGCCCGCGGCATCGAACACATCCGGGGGAGATTCCGATGAGTAACTACTTCCACACACTCAATCGCCTCGAGAAGGAAAAGAGCGCAGCGCGCGCCGTCGACGAGTCGCTGCTCCTCGATCCCGTCGCATTCGACGAGATCGAAGAGGCGGACGACGACGCCGGGCCCGACGTGCAGGCACTGGTGGCCGAGGCCGAGGCCCGGGCGCTGGCCGAGGAGCAGGCTGCCGAGGCCGCCGCCGCACGCCAGGCCACTGCCGAGCGCAAGGCCGCTGCCGAACGCAAGGCCGCCGCCGACCGAGAGGCCGCCGCCGAGCGCAAGGCCGCCGCCGAGCGACGCGCCGCTGCGGCACGCGAAGCCACCGCGGCCCGTAACGCCGCCGCTGCCGCAGCCGCCGAGGAAGCCGCCGAGCTGGCCGAGCGAGAGGCCGCCGAGAGGCGAATCGCCGCACGCACCGGACAGCCGGTCACCGGGGAGGGTTCCCCGGCGACGGCCGACGAGAGCGCGCCCCAGCAAAGCGTCCTCGAGAAGATCACGTCGGGCGCGGTCGCCACGACCGGCGCGGCGACGTCCACGCGTCACATCACGAAGCAGAGCCTTCTCGACGCGCAGAACCGCGCCGGACAGCCGGGACAGACGCCGTACGCAGTGCTCTTCGACAACCTTCGCCTGATGGCCGACGGACGGCCGGTGCGCAGCATCGTGCTGGCCGGTGTGTCGGCGCGCGATCGCGCCGGACAGGTCACCACCGGGCTGGCCACCCTGGCGCGTCGCCGCGGCCTCGGCGTGCTGCTCGCCGACATCGAAGAAGGCGTGAACCACGCCGTGCTGCGTCCGCGCAACCTCGCACTGCGCGAGGCCATGCCGGGCAGTGCCGGACGCCGACGCGGCAGCGCCGCGGCCGGGCGAGGCATCCATGCCAGCTCGATCACCCTCGACCTTCGTGGCGGCCCCGCACCGCAGGAGATCGCCGAGTGGTTCGGCTCGGCCGAGGCGGCCCACGACCTCGTCATCGTCGAAGCGCCGCCGCTCGCCTCCAGCGTCGACGCCGCCATGCTCGCCCGCAGCTGCGACGGACTCATCATCGTCGTCGACTCGGAGCTGACGACGAAGGACGCACTGTGCGCCGCCGTCGAGCGCGCCCAGGCGGTCGACTGCCGCATCCTCGGCCTCGTGATGAACGGAACGAGGCAGGTCATGCCCGACTGGATGTCACGCGTGGCCGGATCGTCGGCCGAAGCCTGAACCACCACCGATCGCCGAGCGAGACCCAGAATCATGACACCGAAACGCCGACTCCTACTCACCCTGCTCAAGCTCGCCGACCTGAGCGTGATCGTCTGCGCGTTCATGCTGTCGGTGGCCGGCACGGTCAGCGACCCCGAGCACGGCGTGCTCGGCGTGCTGCAGATCCGTCTCACCGTCCAGAACGCGCTGTTCCTCGGCGGTTACCTCGTCACCTGGCACTTCATCCTGCAGGGCTTCGGTCTGTACGGTTCGTACCGCCTCGCGCCGGCGTTCCAGGAAGCCCGTGACCTCAGCATGGCCGTCCTGGTGGCAGTGTTCCCGCTGGTACCGCTGGGCGTGGTCCTCGAGTTCGAGTACGCCTCGCCGCAGTTCCTGAGCGTGTTCGCCGTCTCCTCCCTGCTCGGGCTCGCCGTGGAGCGCTCCACCATCCGTGCGATGGCCCGACGCCTGCGCTCGTTCGGCCTCAACCTTCGCAACGTGGTCGTGGTGGGCGACGGCAAGCATGCCTTCGAGCTGGCCCAGAACCTCGCGCGACGCCACGACCTCGGCTACCACATCGTCGAGGTCATCCAGGTCTCCGAGAACACCGAGCAGAAGCATCAGCGCGAGGTGTTCAACCACATCGAGCAGCTCATCGAGACCCAGCCGATCGACGAGGTGTTCCTCGCCGTTCCGCTCGACACCTGGCAGCCGCTGGTACGCGAGACCGTGACCCTTTGCGACGAGCAAGGCGTCTGGCTGCGCGTGATGGCGCGCGTGGTCGACCTGACCTGGGGCCGCGCTGTGGTCGAGGAAGTGGCCGGCAACCCGGTGCTGACGATCTTCAGCGGGCCGCCCGAGTCGTTCGGCCTCCTGGCCAAGCGCGGGCTCGACGTGCTCGGAGCCCTGGCCGGTCTCATCGTGCTGTCGCCGGTGCTGGCGCTGATCGCGCTCATCATCCGTATCGACTCGACGGGCCCGGTGATCTTCGCGCAGGAGCGGGTCGGTTATAACCGCCGGCGTTTCCCCACCTACAAGTTTCGCACGATGGTCGACGGCGCCGACAGGATGCAGGCCGAGCTCGAGCACCTCAACGAGGCGCAGGGTCCGGTGTTCAAGATCCGCAAGGACCCGCGCATCACGCGTGTAGGCGAGTTCCTGCGCAAGACCAGCCTCGACGAGCTCCCGCAGCTTCTCAACGTGCTGAAGGGCAACATGAGCCTCGTCGGACCGCGGCCCCTGCCGGTGCGCGACGTCGAGCGTATCGACGTGCGCTGGCACAAGCGCCGCTTCAGCGTCAAGCCCGGCATCACATGCCTGTGGCAGGCCAACGGTCGCGAACCGCAGTTCGACGAGTGGATCAAGTCGGACATGGAGTACATCGACAGCTGGTCGCTGTCGCTCGATCTGAAGATCCTCCTCAAGACGATCCCCGCCGTGCTGCTACGCCAGGGCGCCCACTGATCGGAGCCGCGCGCCGGATCGCCACTCACCGCCCCATGCACGAGAAGCACGCCAGCATCGCCGTCGGCCCCGATAGCCCCACGCACCTTTCGGTGCTCGGCGTTCGCATCGCGAACATGTCGCAGCCCGAAGCGATCGAGACGATGGAAGCCGCGATCAACGCAGAGGACGGCCGTTCGCGGGCACTGTACATCGTGAACGCCCACACGCTGAACCTGGGCCACGAGGACCCCTCGTACCGTCGCGTGCTCAACAGCGGCAACCTCGTGTTCGGCGACGGGACTGGCGTACGCTGGGCCGGGCGCGTCCAGGGCGTGACCATGCGCGCGAACCTCGTCGGCACCGACCTCGTCCCGGAGCTGTTCCGTACGACGGCCGGGCGCGGCTACCGCTACTTCCTTCTCGGCGCCACCGCCGAGACGATCGCACTGGCGGCTCGCGAGGCCGAGAAGCGATTCCCGGGCTGGGAGCTGGCCGGCCACCATCACGGCTACGTGATCGAGGACAGCGCCGATGCGATCGAGCGCATCAACGCCGCTGCCCCGCACGTGCTCCTGGTGGGCATGGGCAATCCGCTCCAGGAACGCTGGATCCACGACCACCTGCACGAGCTGCGCGTTCCGCTCTCGGTGGGCGTGGGAGGACTCTTCGACCACTGGGGCGGCAATCTCTCGCGCGCACCCGGCTGGATTCGCCACCTGGGAGTGGAGTGGCTGCAGATCCTTCTCCAGCAGCCGCACAAGTGGCGCCGATACCTGCTCGGCAACTGGCAGTTCGTCGCCCGCATGCTGCGCACCGCTGCGCCGCAGCCGGTCGCCGGCCCGAGCACACGCTGACCGAACGGGAGACTCGCAAGCAATGAGCAACGCCAAGGGCTACATCCGCTGGTACGCGAAGAAGGCCGCTCGCAAGAGCGTGGCGCTGGGCTCGTGGAGCGCAGGCAGCCTGCATGGAGACGACGAGGCCGCATCGACGACGCGCGTGCGCGTGCTGACCTACCATCGCTTCGGCGGTGACGGGTACGACCCGTTCTGCGTCGACACCGCCGCCTTCGAGGAACAGATGCGCCTGCTCGCCGAGTCGGGCCTGGCCATCACGATCGACGACCTCGACGCCTTCCTCGCAGGCGAGCTCGATCTGGCCGACGGCTCGGTCCTGGTCACCATCGACGACGGCTTCCGCAGCGCCTACAGCGAAGCGTTGCCGATCCTGCGCTGCTTCGACATCCCGGGCATCATCTACGTGCCGCCCGGCTGCATGGACGGACCGGTGTCCGGCGAGGTCGACCCCGAGGCGCGGCTGTCGTGGCGTGAGCTCGGCGAGCTGGCACGGGCCGGCATCGCCGTCGGCTCGCACGCCTGGAGCCACCGCTCGCTCGGCACGATGTGCCCCGACGAGGTGCGCGTCGAGGCGCATCGCTCGCGCTACGAGCTCGAGAATCGCGTGACAGAATCCGTCACGTCGTTCGCCTATCCGTTCGGCACACGCGCCGACTACACCGACGTGACAGCGGAGATCCTGCGTGACAGCGGCTACACCACGGCGTTCACGTCGCAGCACGGCGCCGTGACGCTCGATGCCGACCCGATCGAGCTGCCGCGGGTGAAGGTAGAGGGCGGCGAGGGGCTGTGGATGTTCCGGCTGCTCATTCGCGGAGGTCTGGACGCATGGCAGTGGGTCGACCGCACGCTGTGGCGCCTGCAGGCCAACGACGACGGCGCCGCCACGACCGGCTGAGCCGCCGCTCGACCCTGCCAGCCATGAACTCCCTCACCGAAGCAACGCACCGGCATGCGCACGAGGCTGGCGACCGGCTCGCCGTCGAGACGGCGCCCGCCTGCGTCGAGGTGACCGGCGATGCGGGCTCGCCGCGACCGGACTGGTCGATCGTCATCATCACGCGCAACGAGGAAGCCAACGTCGAAGCCTGCCTGCGTTCCGTGGTCGACGGTTTCGCCGGCAGATCGTTCGAGGTGGTGCTCGTCGACTCGGCCTCGACCGACCGTACCGTCGAGATCGCGAGCGAGTTCCCCGTCTCGATCGTGTGCCTGCCGCCGAGCGCACGCCTCAATCCGGCCGTCGGACGCTTCTTCGGATACCGTCAGACGCGTGGATCGTACGTCCTGTTCCTCGACGGCGACTGCTCGCTGGAGCCCGAGTGGGTTGCCGGCGCCGACGACGCGCTGCGCGCCGACGACGGGCTCGGGGGCGTGGCGGGGTCGTCGTTCGGATTGCTCGGCCACGACGCCGACGGCCGCCCACGCTACCAGGACGAGTACCCCCATCACGACTACGAGGCGCCGCCGTTTCTCGCGGGCTCGGCCGCGTACAAGCGCGAGGCACTCGAGAAGGCGGGCGGCTTCAACCCGAACCTGTTCTCGTGCGAGGAAGAAGAGCTCGGCGCTCGCGTGCGCAAGGCCGGCTACACGATGCGCCGGCTGCACGTACAGATGTCGCAGCACCACCCGGTCAACGCCAAGGAAACCGTCGCGGAGCTGCTGCGCCGGCTGCGCCGCCGCTACTTCATCGGGCTCGGTCAGCTCGTCCGACAGGTACGCACCCACGAGCTTCCGATCGACCACCCCACGGCCAGCATCGACCGCCACCTCGTCTACTTCGGGTTGATGACGGTCGGCGCGATGAGCGCGGTGCTCGGTGTCGCGATCGCCAGCTGGGCCCCGGTGCTGCTGTGGCTCACCGGCATGCTCTCGCTGTTCGGGCTGTTCGCGGCCCGCAGCGGCGAGCTGCGCAAGCCGGCCTACTACTTCCTCGAGTGGACGGTGGCCAGCCCGGCAGTGGTCTACGGGCTGCTGCTCCGTCCCCACGGCCCTGCCCGCCTCCACGACGCGCTGCACCCCGAACGCGTGATCGAAGCGTCGGCCGGAACCAACGTGGCGACGGCATGAACCCGCTCGCCGACAGCCGCGCGCCGCGCACGGTCGCGCCGGCCGCGGCGGGCGACCGTCTGCAGCGACGACTCGGCCTGGCCGTCGGCGTGCTCGCCGGCTTCGTCGCCCTGCAGATGCAGAGCCTGGAGCTACGCTGGATCGTGCTCCCGACCGTGGGGCTCGCGGGCGCGATCATCGTGCTCGTCATGCCCAACAAGGAGCGCGTGCTGTCGGCGGCCATGGTGCTCAGCCTGCAGGCGAACCTCAACCTGCGCTTGCTCTACGGCCACGCCGACAGCGCGGGCCTGGCGATTCCGTGGACGGTCATCATCGCCGCCGCACTGCTCGGGCTGTACCTGTGGAAGGGCGAGTTCCGCACCGGCCGGCGCTGGGTATGGCGCGGTGCGATGGGTGCGCCGATCCTGTTCTACATCGCCACCACCGCCGCCCCGATCCTCGCCACATCCGAGCGCTTCGTGGGCGCCACGCAGATCCTCTTCGACCTGCAGCTCTACCTCGTCTACCTGCTCGTGCTCAACTCGGTACGCACGCGCGACGACGTCCGTCGCATCGTCATTCTTCTGTTCATCGCGCTCGGGATGCAGTCGGCCATCTACTACATCCAGAGCGGCCTCGGCATCACGTTCATGCTGTCGGGCCACACCGCAGCGCAGGGAGAGATTCCGCGACCCGGCGGCACGATCAGCACGGTGCCGGCCGAGTTCGCCAGCTTCATCATCCCCATCCTGATGATCGCGGTGTCGACGTTCATCACCAGGGGCACGCTCGTCCGCCGAGGGCCGCTGGCGGTGGCCATCGCGATGGCCATGGGAGCGATCGCGCTCACCTACACGCGCGCGGCCTGGGCCGGCGTGGTGCTGGGCTCGGCCTGGATCATGGTCGTCGGCCATCGCCACCGGCTGCTGCGCAGGCGCGCGCTGGCCCACGTGTGCTGCGCCGCGGTGGCTGCCGTCGTGATCCTGACACCGATGATCGCGAAGCGTCTGGCCGGCTCGCCGCTGGGCAGCTCCTACTCCGAGCGCGTGGCGCTGATGTCGATGGCCGTCGACATCATCAAGCAGGAGCCCGTGCTCGGCGTGGGCGCCGGCGCCTACGGGCACGTGTTCCGCCACTACCTGGGCGCCAACCACGACGGCGCATGGATGTGGATCGTCCACAACAAGTACCTGCTTCGCACGGCCGAGACCGGGCTCGCCGGTGGCCTGGCGCTGATCGTGCTGTTCGGCGCCGCCATCCGCCTGAGCCTGCGACTGGTACGCTCCCCCGACCCGCTCGTGGCCAAGCTCGCGCTGGGTACCGGCGCCGGCCTGATCGCGATGTGCTGGGAGATGTACTGGGACACGTTCCGCGGGTTCACGTACAACGCCCTGCTCTGGCTCCTGTTCGGGCTGCTGGCCGTGTGCTGGCAGCTCGAGCGACAACGGGCGCTCGAGCAATCGGACTCCGACGCCGCGGCGGGCAGGCTGGCGAGGCGCTGACTCCATGGACCGCACCCGACGACTCCTGACCAACACCATGGTCCTGACCGCCGTACGCGTCATCGTGCCCCTGATGTCGCTCGGCGTGGTTCTGGCGCTGTCGCGCATGCTCGGCGCCGACGGTCTCGGCCGCTACACGCTCGTCTTCACGATCCTGTACGTGGTCAACACGGTTGCGCCGTTCGGCCTGTACGCTCTGATCACGCGCGAGGGCGCGAAGAGCGCCGACGACATCCCCCGCATCATGGGCAGCGCGCTCGCGCTGGCGACCTGCACCGCGGTGCCGATGGTCGCGGTGATGGCCGCACTGGGAACGTGGCTCGGCTACGACGCCGAGACGGTCTCGGCGCTGCGCATCCTGAGCCTGGCGGTCGTGCCGTTCGTCGTCATCATGCTGTGCGAGGCGGCCTTCGTCGCCATCGAGCGCGTGAAGTGGGTGGCGGCCGGTGCCGTCATCGACAACGGCATCAAGGTGAGCGGCGCCGTCTTCGCGCTGCTCTCGGGCTACGGCCTCGACGGCGTGGTGATCGCGACCGTCGCCGGCAAGTGCACCGCGGCGGTGGTCCAGCTCGCGCTGCTGCACCGCGAGGGGTACCCGGTCGCGCGCCCCGACGGCGTCATCCTGCGCCGCCTGGCGAGCGCCGCGCCCACGTTCTTGCTGATCCAGATCTTCGCCACCATCTACTGGCGCATCGACGTGCTCATGCTCTCGAAGCTCGGTGGCGACGTGAGCGACGTCGGCTACTACGGCGCCGCCTACAGGATCTTCGAGCTGGTGATGATCGTGCCCCAGAGCCTGTGCCTGGCGCTGTACCCGCAGGTGGTCCAGGCGGTGACCGATTCACGAGACGAGCTGAACGTCATCGGTACGCAGACGCTTCGCTACCTGGCGGCCATCTTGCTGCCCGCCACGGTCGCCGCCACACTGGCCGGCGGACGGATCCTCGCGCTTCTGTACGGTGAGTCGTTCGCACCGGCGACCACGACCCTCGCCGTGCTGATCTGGGCGGTGCTGCCGTTCGCGTGGGTGCGCTTCCACGCCTACGTGCTGGTGGCGGTCGACCAGCAACGTGTCGACCTGCTTCTCAACGTCATCATGTCGGCCGTGAACGTGGCGCTGAACTTCATGCTGATTCCGCGCTTCGGCCACCTGGGCGCCGCGGTCGCCACGCTGATCTCGATCGGCTGCTACTCGCTGTGCCAGTTCGCCTATCTACGCTCGCGCGTTCCCGAGCATCTCGGCGTGCTGCCGCGCGACCTCGCGCCGCTACTGGCCGCGGCCGTCATGGCGCTCACCATCGTGCTGCTCGACGGCGTGAACGTGCTGGTGACCCTGGCGGTGGCCGGCGTGGTCTACCTGGCGGTGCTGGTGCGCAGCGGATTCTTCGACGGCGTCGACACGCGCGTGATTCCGCTCGGCCCGCTCGAGGGCGTGATCCGCTTCGTGCGCGGCGATTCGTCGCTCGCCCGGACACCGCTGTCGTAGCGTCCCGCTCCCGCCCCGCTGATCTCGTTCGGTAGTTCGTCGCTCGCCGGGACACCGCTGTCGTAACATCCCGCTCCCGCCCCTCTGATCTCGTTCGGTAGTTCGTCGCTCGCCGGGACGCCGCTGTCGTAACATCCCGCTCCCGCCCCTCTGATCTCGTTCGGTAGTTCGTCGCTCGCCGGCTCGCGACTCACGGAAGCGGCTCCACCGAGAGGAGGCGTGGGGCCTCGAGAGGCTCCGGGTCCGGATCGGGCGGCAACGTGGTCGGCGGACTCTCCGACGTACACCCACCGGCCGCATGGCTGCAGAACTGCCCCACGCTGCACGTGTCGGTGAGCACGCAGTTGCCGCCGACGCACTGGTCGTCGGTGCACGCCAGCCCGTCGTTGCAATCCGGAGCGCCCGTGCAGGCCGACACGAACTCGTCGGCGCCGATGTCCCAGGTGCCGAGTCGGGTCTGGCCGTCGAAGTCGCTACCGAACCCCGGCAGCGTCGCCCCGCGGTTGCGCGCCACGCTGTCGGTCTCGAGGAGATGAAGGCTGGCCGCGTCGACGTTGATGGGGTTGATGACGGCTGGCTGCTGTCCCCACACGTCGGTATCGCCGCACTCGCTTCCGAACCAGTGTCCGCTGTCCCCCTGCGACCGGAACGCGGCGAGCTCGTTCTGCATGACCTCGTGGTCGGGCTGCGGCGAAGGCCACGGCGACGGGCACCACGAGGGAACGCTGCACAGCCCCTGGCAGTTGCAGCCCTGCTGGTTGCACGTTCCCGCACCGAGGTCCTCGACGATAGCGCGACCCGGGCCGGCCGCGATCACCACGTTGTTACGCCAGTCGAGGTCGATACCGCCGTTGGTCACGGTCGACGCGCGCGACACGAACACCACCTGCTTGCCGGCCGACGGGACGCCGCGAAGGATGTTGTTGTGGAACTCGCAGTCCTTGCATGCCGACCACAGCTTGAGCACGGTCTCGCCGGCAGTCTTCCAGATGGTGTTGTTGTGGAACTTCACGCCGTACGCGCAGGCGGCCACCTCGACGGGCCCCTCGCCGGTGTGGAAGTAGTTGTTGCGCAAGGTGATGTTCGGCCCGGCGCCGCCCGAGACCTTCGCCAGCCGGCTGGCCCCGTCGTGCACCTCGTTGTTCTCGAGCACGACGTTGTAGGTCTTGCGGTAATGACCGCCGATGTCGAGGCAATCCTCGCCGCAGTTGTACACCTCGTTGTCGGCCACCGTACCGTTGATGGAGCCGGAGAGCTGGACACCGTCGTGATCGTTGCACCCGCTGGCCCCGGCAAGGCACTGCGAATAGCTCGACGCGTCGTAGTTGTCGTGGACGATGTTGCGGGTGATGAAGAACCCGTCGGTGCAGCCGACAGCGATGCCGCCGAACACGCCGCGTGCGCCGTTCACCCGCGAGTCCGTGATGGTGAGGTTGCGAAGCAGGCGCGAGCCGCTGCAGTCGACGTCGGTGATGCTGGGCTGCTGGAAGATCATGCCCTGGCGCCCCACGTTCTCGACCCACACGCGGTCGACCGTGAAGCCGTTGGTCACCGTCCCCACCTTCACGCGTACCCCGGCCGACGCGCTGGTGCCGCCGTCGGGCGCGTTCTGGATCTTGAGGTCACGCACGGCGAAGCCGGACAACGAGCTGCCGCTGCTCACCGCGTTCACGCCGTTGCAGTTGCAGGTGGTGTTGATGTCGCCGGTGGTCGTGCACCCCGCAAGGTCTATGCGCACTGACGTGTAGTCGTCGAGAACGCCGTCGGCGGCCGAGCGGCCTTCGTAGGTGACGCCACTGCGCGCCATGATGCAGTTGTGCTGGCTACCGGCCTTCTTGTAGGTGCCGGGCGCGATCCGCACGGTGTCGCCCGACCCCAGCGCCGACCGCCGGTTCTGCGTCCAGTAGGCCAAAGTCGCACACGGCCGGTTGCTCGACGTGCTTCCCTTGCCGGTTCCGCAACCAGGCTCATCTAACGGCGACGAACCGCTGAACTGACCAATATAATAGATGGAAGCGCTGGCGGTGCCCGGGGCCAGAACGAGCATCGTCGTGAGCGCCATCAGGACCGGAAACCGCGTGCCAGTGCCGCCTCCAGCGGGGTGAACGCGTGTCGAGAGTACGTCGGTAGCCATCGGGGGTCTCCTTAACACGGCACTGGTCCGGGGACCACTTCGTTACGCGGCCGTCACGGCGAACCCCCTGTACGAGGGCATAGCATGCGCAACCAGCCAACCAGGATACCCGGCCTGCGCACGAACGGCAGCCTCGAAGGCAAATTTTTTCGATCTCCAGGAGAGTGAACGTGTCCGATCCCGCCCGTGACGAACTCAAACGCGCCCCGTCGAGCGATCTCGACGACGACTGCACCGACGACCCCGCCGTCGCGAACGATGTCGTGGTCGACGCGAAGCACGATGTCGCGGTAACGGCGCTGCTCGTCGACACGCCGGCACCGCTGATCTGGCATCGGCGGCCCGCGCTGCAGCGCAGGCTGCGCCTGCTGGGCCGTCTCCGCGAGATGACGCCGGCCGAGCTGGCACACCGGGTCGGCCGCGTCGCCGCCAAGCGCTTCGCTCGCCTGGGTGCCGGCGGCGACACCGACGCGACCGCCGACGGCGGCTCCGTCGGCGATCTGCCCGAGGCGATGACGGCCTCGCCGACTTCCTATCTGGCGGCTCGCGACTGCGCGACCGGCTTCTTCGACGTCGGCGAACGCACCCGACTGGCACGCCTGGCGTCCACCCAGCTGGGTAACCAGGTGGAGCACACCGTGGGGGCGGCCGGCGCGATCCTCGATGGGGGTGTCGAGCTCCTCGGACGCAGGTTCCACCCGGCCGAGCCGGGCTTCGACTGGCTCGCCGATCCGATTCGCGGCCGCGTGTGGCCGCTCACCGTGATGGACGACGCCGACGCGGTACGACGGGTCGATGCCGACGTGAAGTACATCTGGGAGGTCAACCGCCACCAGTTCCTGGCCACCGTGGCCCGCGCATACGCCTACTCGGAGCGCGAGGAGTACGCCGGGGCCTGCATCGGCATGGTCGATCGCTGGATCGAGATGAACCCGCCGGGGATCGGCGTGAACTGGTCGAGCAATCTCGAGATCGCGGTGCGGTCGATCTCGTGGATGTGGTCCATCCAGTTCCTGCTCGGCTCCGGTGCCCTCGACGATCGCATGCTCGAGACGTGGCTCGCGAGCCTGCGCCGCCACCGCGACTACCTCGTGGAGCACCTCTCGGTCTACACCGACCCCACCAACCACCTCATCGGCGAGGCCGCCGCGCTGGCCATGCTGTCGATCTGGCTGCCGGAGTGGAACGACTCGAGGCGCTGCCGGGAGCTGGCCATCTCGACGTTGACCGACGCCGTGGCCTTTCAGGTGGCCGAGGACGGGATCGATATCGAGCAGGCGACGAGCTACCAGCGCTTCGTGCTGGATCTGGTGCTGCAGGTGATCGCCCTCGCAGACCGCAACGCGGTCGAGGTGCCGCCGGTCCTGCGCTCGCGCGCGCAGGCCATGCTCGAAGCCGTGGCCGACCTGATCGGTCACGGGTCGCGCGCGCCGCGCATCGGCGACAGTGACGACGCACGCGGCCTGCCGTTCTTCACGCAGGACTTCTGGGACTTTGGAGAGCTTCTTGCAATCGGTGCTGCAGTGCTTGGCGACGAAACAGGCTTCGCGTACGGGCGGCCCCTTACGGAAAGCGCGTTCTGGCTGGGTGGCGGCTCACGCTTCCCCTCGGCGAGTGCGGCAAATGAGCCACAGGGAGTGGATCAACCGAAGCTTTTGAGCCAGGGCGGCTACGCGATCCTTCCCTCGGGCGCCGACCCGAGATCGGACCGGCTGATCTTCGACTGCGGACCGCTCGGCTACATGCCTCATTGCAGCCACGGCCATGCCGACCTCCTCAGCGTGCTCGTGAACGTGGGCGGCGAGGAGTTCCTCGTCGATCCGGGAACGTTCGCGTACCACGACGATCTCGGCCGCCGCGACGTGTTCCGCGCAACGCGCTCGCACAACACCGTCGAGGTGGGCGGACGCGACCAGGCCGACGCGTTCGACCCGTTCAAGTGGCTCAACATTCCCGACGCCGCGCTGGAGCGGTGGTACACGGGCATCGACTTCCAGTACGCCGAGGCCTGGCACGACGGATACCGACGCATCGTGGCGCCGCTGCGCCACCGCCGCGGCGTGCTCGCGCTGCACGGCGGCTGGCTGCTGCTCGACTGGCTCGAGGGCAACGCGAGCCACCGCTTCGACCGCTGGTTTCACGCGGCCCCGACCACGCGCGTGTCGCTACTCGACCCGAGCACGGTGCTCGTCGAGTCCGACGACACCGACAAGGCGCTGCGGGTGGCCGACCTCGGCTCCGGCACGCCGGCGGTCCTCGGCACCGCGCCGTACTCGGAGCGCTACGGACAGATGATCGCCGCACCGGCATTCCGGTTCGCCGACTCGGCCCCGCTGCCGGCGGTGCGCGCGACGTTGCTGACCGTCGATGATGGCGGCAGCGAGCGACTGCAGCTCGCCGAGGTCACGCACGCACCCACCGGCGACGGACTGAGCATCGCGCTCGTAGACGCAGGTGGACGCTGCATCCGCGTCGATGTCCGCAACGCCGACACGTCCACGAGCGGCGGCGCAGCGGGCGCACACGACCGTATCGGCATCGTGTCGCTGTCGGGCCCCGACGGCGAGCAGCGCGAACGCCTCCCCCGCAACACAGACGACCCGGAGCATCAGCATGCGATCTAGCTTCATCACCTGGTACCCCTACTGCCGGCGCAGCGACGCCATCGCCGACGCGCTCGGCGGCAGCTCGCACCTGGTACACTACCTGTCGTTCAAGCGACCGCTGCAGGCACCGTTCAAGTACGTGCTGCAGACGATCGCCTCGCTGCGCATCCTGATCAGGGAGAAGCCCGAGACGGTTCTGGTCGCGGTGCCCCCGATCTTCGCGGCGCTGCCGGTACTGCTGTACGCACGGCTGACCGGCACCACGCGCGTCGTGATCGACGCGCACACCGGAATCTTCGAGCACGCCCGCTGGAGCTGGCTCATGCCGCTCACGCGCGCGGTCTTCCGCCGCGCCGATGCCGTCGTCGTCACCGGCGCCCACCTCGCCGAGCTGGTGGAGTCGTGGGGCGCGGAGGCCATCGTGATCGGCGTCGTGCCGGTAGACTTCGTCGAGGGCACGCCCCCGGCCCCCTGCGACGGCGCACGCGTGGTGGTGATCAACACGTTCTCGGTCGACGAGCCGGTCGACGAGGTGCTCGCCGCCGCACGGCGGCTACGCAACGCGCAGTTCTTCGTGACGGGCGACGTCCGCCACGCGCGCCGCGAGTGGGTGGACGGCAAGCCCGAGAACCTCACGTACACCGGCTTCGTCTCGGAGCAGGACTACGCCGGCCTGCTGCGCGCGGCCGACGTCGTGGTGGTGCTGACCACCCACGATCACACGATGCAGCGCGGCGGCTACGAGGCCATGGCGCTCGACAAGCCGCTGGTCACTTCCGACTGGCAGCTGCTGCGCGAGACGTTCTCGCGCGGAACGGTCCACGTCGAGAACCACGGCGAGGCGATCGCCGACGGCATCGTACGCGCGCTGGAGAACAAGGACTCGCTGACCGTCGAGATGGCAGGCCTGCGCGCCGAGCGAGGCGAGCTCTTCGCACGACGCCTCGACCAGCTGCTCGACGTCCTCGGCCTTCCAACCTCGGGCGATCCCGAGGTGGCGCTGTCGGCGACGGGAACCTGACTCGCCCGGCGACTGACCGCAATCACGATTTTGGAACTTGCAACTCACCACACAGGAGACACAGAGCAGATGAACATCACGGTATTCGGTATGGGCTACGTCGGTTGCGTGACCGCGTCGCTGTTCGCCCGCGAGCGCAACAACGTCCTCGGCATCGACAAGGACCCGACCAAGATTGAAATGCTCCGCCGCGGCGAGTCGCCGATCCTCGAGCCCGGGCTTCCCGAGGTCGTACGCCGCAACCACCTGAACGGCCGCCTCAAGGCGACGGCCGATCCGGCACGGGCGCTGTCGGGCAGCGACATCATCATCGTCTGCGTCGGCACGCCGAGCGCGCCCGACGGTGGCGTCGACACCACCGCCCTGGCCCGCGTGTCGCAGGACATCGGCAAGGGGATCAAGGAGCACAAGGGCTTCCCGGTCGTCGTCATTCGCAGCACCGTGTTCCCCGACGTCGTCGAGAACGTCGTCATCCCGCGTCTCGAGCGCGCCTCCGAGAAGAAGCTCGGTGAAGGGTTCGGCCTGGTGATCAACCCCGAGTTCCTGCGCGAGGGCACCGCCATCGCCGACTTCGAAGATCCCCAGTTCACGTTGATCGGAACCGACGAGGAGCGGTCGCAGACCATCATGGAGCGGCTGTACAGCTTCCTCGACGCGCCGGTCATCAAGACCGATCGTCGCACGGCATCGATCGTGAAGTACGCCTGCAACGGCTTCCACGCCCTCAAGGTGGCGTTCGCCAACGAGATCGCGACCGTGAGCCGCGCCGCCGGCGCCGACGCCCAGGAAGTGATGCGCATCTTCTGCGAGGACGAGAAGCTCAACCTGTCCAAGGCGTACCTGCGGCCCGGCATGCCGTTCGGCGGTTCGTGCCTGCCCAAGGACCTGCGCGCCGCCGTCCAGTACGGACGTCGCGCCGACCTCATGCTGCCGATCCTCAACGCCACCCTGCAGAGCAACCGCCTGCAGACCCAGGCGTGCGCCAACATCATCCTCTCGCACGGCCGCGGCCGCGTGGGTGTGTTCGGCATGTCGTTCAAGGCCGGCACCGACGACCTGCGCGAGAGCCCGATGGTGAACATCGTCGAGACGCTTCTCGGCAAAGGCCTCGAGGTGTCGATCTACGACAGCCGCGTCAGCGTGGCCCAGCTGATCGGGACGAACAGGGACTACGTCGAGAATCACGTGCCGCACATCCAGCACCTCCTGCGCAACAACCTCGAGGAGGTCGTCGACCAGTGCGACATCCTCGTGATCGGCAACGGCGACGACGAATTCCGTCGCATCCCCGAGCTCATGCGCCCCGATCAGGTCCTCGTCGACCTGGTGGGTGTCGCGGCGCCCGAGGCGCCGCTGGTCACTCGCTACGGAGCGCTCGCGGGCTGAACGGCAATGCGTCGATCCAGGCACGAGAACAACGACACCGGTTTTGCGCGCGGCGGCGTGCTGCTCGTCGGCCCGCTGCCGGCGGAGCCGCACACCGGCGGCGTCGAGATAGGCGTATCGATGCTGCTGCGTTCGGACGTGGCGAAGCGTCACGGCATGCGGCTGTTCAACACCGCGCGCCGACATGACCCGTCGCGACGCCTGCACCGACGGCTCGGCTACCAGCTCGGCGCGTTCGTGCGCTTCGCCGGCGCCGTGCTGCGTCAGTGGCCCGAGGTGGTGCACGTCAAGGCATCGTGGGGCGGCGTGAACTTCGCGCAGAACATCGGCTACACGGTGATCGGCCGGCTGCTTCGCCGCCGCGTCCTCCTGCAGCTGCACGGCGGCGCGTTCGACACCTGGTACAACACCAGCGGGCTCTCCACGCGACTGGCCGTACGCTTCGGGCTGTGGTCGGCGTCGGAGGTGGTCGTCCTGTCGCAGTACTGGCGCTCGATGATCCTCACCCTGGTTCCCGGCGCGGTCGTGCACGTCGTGCCCAACGGCGTCGAGGTGGAGCACGCTGCGTGCTCGCGACCGGACGGCAACGGCCCGCTCACCGTGCTGACGGTGGGCACGGTCGGACACCGCAAGGGACACTTCGACATCGTGCGTGCGGCCGCCGAGCTCGGAGACGTGCCGGTACGGTTCGTGTTCGCCGGCCCCGACGAGGACAGCGCCACCGGCAGCGAGCTCCGTGGCGTGATCGACTCGCTCGGCGTGGCCGACCGGATCGACTTCATCGGCGCGGTCGGCCGCGACGAGAAGTGGCAGCGGCTTTCCGAGGCCGACGCGTTCCTGCTGCCGTCACACGGCGAGAACATGCCGAACGCTGTGCTCGAGGCGATGGCCGCCGGCCGCGCGATCGTGTGCTCGCCGGTGGGTGCGGTCCCCGAGATGCTCACCGACGGCGAGGGAGCCCTGTTCGTCGGCGCCGGCGATGCCGCCGCCATTGCCGACGCCGTTCGCCGCCTGGCCGGGCAGCCCGGCCTGCGAGCCGCGATGGGCGACGCCAATCGCCGCGATGTCGAGGCGCGCTTCGCGTTCCCGCGCATCGCCGAACGCTTCGACTGGCTCTACAAAGGCGCCGGTGCGGCCGACGAACAGCCGGCCTCCACGCTGCAGGCCGCAGACACCACGTCGCAGGCGGAACCGAGATGATGAAGAAGCTCAGCCTCAACCTCGCCGTGCTCGCGTTCGGCCTGACGTTCGCGCTGCTGGCGGCCGAGCTGATGGTGCGGATCGGTGCGCCCCAGCTGACGTACCGTTTTCCGCGCGGGCTGTTCACGAACGACGACGCCGTCGCCTACCGGCTCACGCCCGGCTTCGAAGGACGGTTGAAGACTCCCGAGTACCGTACCGACGTTCACGTGAACGCCCAGGGACTGCGCGACGACGCAGTGCCCGAGGTGAAGCGCGACGACGAGTTCCGCGTGCTGATGCTCGGCGACTCGTTCGTCATGGGCGTCGGAGTCGAGGCGGAAGAGACGTTCGTGGAGCGACTCGAGGACGTGATCGACGAGCGCATCGCCGACCGCGACGTCGAGATCATCAACGCCGGCGTCGCCGGTTACTCCACGCACCAGGCCGTCGAGTTCCTGCTGGCCTACGGTGCCGAGCTCCAGCCCGACCTGATCGTGCTCGGATTCTTCGTCGGCAACGATCTGGCCGAGAACGCGAGCGACCCTCTCGGCGTCAGAGACGGCTACCTCTCCGACGACAAGAATCACGGCGGCGTGCTCCCGTACTCGCTACGCCGCTTCGTGAGCCTGAACTCGCAGCTCTACCACCTCCTGTGGCCGCTGCAGCGCCGGATTCGCGGCTACGGCGGGGAAGCGCAGGATGGCGCGCGCGGCATCGCCGAGATCTTTCTCACCGACGACGATGCGGCCACGCCGCGCTGGGCCCCGACCGCGCACGCACTCAAGCGCTTCGTTGCGGCCGCCCGCGGCCTCGACGTACCTACGGCCGTGATCCTGATCCCCGATCACACGCAGGTCGACCCGTTCTACTGGAACGCCCTGATCGGCCAGGCCGGCGCCGAGCAGAGCGCCTACGCCGACGACGCGCCGAACCGACGCCTGCTGGAGCTGCTCCAGACCGAGGGCGTACCGACGCTCGACCTGCTCCCCGCATTCAAGGCGCAACCCGATCCGGCCGGCCTGTACCTGCCGCTCGACAAGCACTGGACCGTGCCCGGCCACGTCGTGGCCACCGAAGCATCGGTGTCGTTCGTCGAGCGCCTGGTTCTCGACCCGTCGCGGGTCGCGAGCGCACCGGCCGCCGACGATAACGGCAACCGAAACCGATAGAGAAGAGGAACCATCGTGTGTGGCATCGTAGGTGAATTTTCCATGTCTGGCTCGAGCGCCGAGCTCGAACGTACCGAGCGGCGCAACGCCACGATCTTCCACCGTGGCCCCGACGAGTCGGGCGCCTACCTCGACCCCAAGCGTCGTTGCGCGCTGGCGATGCGTCGCCTTTCGATCATCAGCCTGGGCGACGGCCAGCAGCCGATGACGAACGAGGACGGCACAGTGTGGGTCGTGTTCAACGGCGAGATCTACAATCACGCCGAGCTCCGCGCCGAGCTCGAGGCCTCCGGCCATCGCTTCGCCACCGATCACTCCGACACCGAGGTGATCGTGCACGGCTACGAGCAGTGGGGTACCGCGGTGGTCGAGCGACTGCGCGGCATGTTCGGGCTGGCGGTCTGGGACGAGAAGACCGCACGCATGATGATCGCCCGCGACCGGCTCGGCAAGAAGCCGATCTACTACGGGAAGGCCGGCGACCGGATGGTTTTCGGCTCGGAGCTTCGCACGATCCTCGAGGATCCGGCCGTATCCACGGATCTCGACGTCGAGGCGATCGACCAGTACCTGACCTATCAGTTCATCCTCGCGCCGCACACGATCCTGGCCGGCGTCAAGCGCCTGCCGGCGGCGCACCGCATGATTCTCGAGAAAGGCTCGGTCCGCATCGAGCCGTACTGGCGGCCGCCACTGACCAGCGACCTCACCGCGAACGCCGACGACGCGATCGACGAGCTCGAGGAGCTGCTCATGGAATCCGTCGCGCTGCGCGTCGAGGCCGACGTGCCGGTGGGCACGCTGCTGTCGGGTGGGCTCGACTCGAGCCTGGTTACAGCCATGGCCCAGAACGTCACAAACCGCAGCCTGCACACGTTCTCGGTCGGATTCGCGGAGGCCGCGATCGACGAATCGGACGTCGCGCTGCAGGTTTCGCGCGAGCTCGGCACCCAGCACAGCCCGATCGTCGTCGACCAGATCGACCGGCCGCTGTTCGAGCGCATCGTGGGAGCCCTCGACGAGCCGCTCGGCGATCCGGCCGCGCTCCCCACCTACCTCGTGTCGGAGCTCGCCAGCCGTCAGGTCAAGGTGGTGCTCACCGGCGAGGGCGGCGACGAGATGTTCGCCGGCTACGACGTCTACGGACGTGAGAACGCGCTGTCGTGGATGCTCAAGCTGCCGCGCGCGCTGCGTGCCGGCGCGCTGGGCTGCATGGCGCCCGCCGAGCTGGCGTTTCCGCGCCTGCAGCGCATGCGTGCGATCGCGAGCGCCGACTCCCACAGCTGGCACGACGCGTTCGTGACACGCATCTACGGGCCCGGCCGCTGGAGCCTGTACGGCGCGGGGCTGCGCGAGCGGATGGTGGTGACGCCGATGAAGGGCGTCAGCCAGCTGCTCGCAACGATGGCCCAGGAATCCCAGCGCTTCGACTCCGTGGCAGCAGCCTGCGTACGCGACGTCGAGATCCGCCTGCCCGAGGGCCTGCTGATGAAGGTCGACAAGATGACCATGGCCCACAGCATCGAGGCACGCACGCCGTTCCTCGACCACCGCCTCGCCGAGTGGGCGCTACGCGTGCCGACGTCGCTACGGCGCACTCCCGGCTCGGGCAAGCTCATGCTCAAGAAGATCGCCGAACGCCATCTGCCCCACAGCGTCGTCCACCGCAAGAAGCAAGGGTTCGAGGTGCCGATCGCGAAGTGGCTGCGCGGCGGTCTCGGCGACCCGCTGGTCGAGGCGTGCGAGCGGCTCGAAGGCTGCGGATTCTCGACCGACGCCATGGCGCGCCTGCGATCCTCACTCGCCGCCGGCGACGATCGCGCGGCCTATCCGGCCTGGCTGCTGATGATCCTGGGCTCGTGGCTGAACCAGCACCCACGCATAGGGCTCGGCTGATCCCGCGAAGAGCTTCATGATCGACCTCCCCTCATCCTCGTCCTCCTCCGACACAGACGGGCCGGCCGGCCGGCGCCCCGGCGGCGCGAGCCGGTGGATCGGCCCGCTGCTGGCGCTGGGGACCCTGGTCGTCATGTTCGTGGCCGTCGAGGTCGGCCTGCGCGGAGTCCTCGACGCCGAGCTGCAGGCCATGCTTCCGCACTTCGGCATGGCCGAGGACCTGCAGTCGCGTCTGGCCTGGGTCGACTGGCAAGAGCAGCGCGACAAGTACGGCACGACGTCGTACCCGAGCTCGTTCGACAGACCCGACGCCGAGCTGGGCTGGCGCATCCAGCCCAACGTCGCGGTGACGCACGTGAAGCCGGGCGCATACGAAGTCGCGGTGCACACGAACAACGCCGGCATGCGCGGCACCGAGCCGGTCTCGCGCACCAAGGCGGCCAGCACCACGCGTATCGGAGTGTTCGGCTGCTCGCAGACGTTCGGCGAGACTGTGAACGACGACGAGACCTACGTCGCGCGCCTCGCCGACACGCTGCCGGACGCAGAGCTCCTCAACTTCGGTGTGCGCGGCTACGGCACCGACCAGATGCTGCTCTATCACCAGCAGGAAGCGGCGGGCTACGACCTCGACGTGGTCGTGCTCGCGTTCGCGTTCTACCACATGAAGCGCAACGCGACGGGCTTCCTGTTCTACGCCAAGCCGTACTTCGAGCTGACCGGTGACGAGCTGGTGCTCGCCGGCGTGCCGGTGCCGACCCCCGAGCAGCTCAAGAGCGAGGACTTCTCGCGTTACACGTGGAAGCTCGCCGATCACAGCGTGGCGCTGCGTTGGTTCTGGGCCAAGGCGCGCAGCCTGCGAACACGCGGGCTGTACTCCGAGAACGGCCCGGCATGGCAGCTCTCGCGCGCGCTGATCGGCCGCTTCGTCGAATCTGCACGCGCCGACGGATCGCACGTGGTGCTCATGAACATCGACGAGAGCCGTCCCGAGCTCGAGGGCGACCTGGCCGGGCTGGCCGAGGAGCTGTCGGTGGGCCTCGTCGACCTCGGCCCCACCTTGCGGGCCGCCGGCGTCGACGGCGTGAACTACACGCTGCCCGCCGACAACCACTGGAACCCGACCGGCCACGAGCTGGTCGCCGCCGAGCTGGCCCGTCACCTGTGCGCCACGGGGCTCGTCGCCGACTGCGACCGCTAGAAAGCTGACCCGGAACGCCGGTCGATGGTCCCGGCGCGGTCAGCGTGTCCGGCGTCGAGCTGCGAGCTGCGCGCTTATTCGTTGCCCCCAGCGACGACTTACCGCATCATTTCCTGAGTACACGGAGCACCGGGGATAGCCGCCTCCCCTGCCCCGCCTACGCCGCATCGCGCGATCCCGCGCAGGAGTGCGATTGCCCCCGACGAGACCCTCGCGATCCCGCGCCGCGCCATTCCTGTTGCTGGCCGCCGTCCTGGCCGGACCGCACCTCACCTCGGCCGACCACCGCGCCGCTGCTTACCAGGCGGGCGAAGCAGTACACACGACCGGGGCAGAGGCGACCGAGGGCTCCGACCGCGACGACGACGGCCTGCACGACCGCGACGACCCCTGCCCCGACGATGCGCGCAACCGCTGCTTCGGTCCCGTGGCCGTGGACGTCACCGACGGTGCTCGCCTGCGCATCGACGCCGGAGCGGGCACGGGCGGTGACGAGCGCGCCGTGGCGAGACGCGACTGCAGCGGACGGGCCTGGCTGTCCGACGTCGGTCGCACCGACGGCCCACTTCGACGCGGCTGCGTCCAGCCACGCTGCCGCGTCGGCGGCGTGCGATCGCTGTTCGGCTGTGCCGACCCCGCGACCGTCGACCTGCTGTCGAATCGCGCCACGGCGCGAAGACGCGGCGGTCGGCTGAGCTACGCCCTCGACGTCGCCGACGGTCGCTACCTGGTCAACCTGTTCCTCGCACGGCCGGCACGCAGCGGCGACCGGCCCGCACCGAAGACGGTGAACGTGCGCATCGAGGGTGAGCTCGTATACGTCCGCCACGCGCTGAAGCCGGCGCGGCGGCGACGCGCGGTGGTGCGATCGAGCGTGGCGTCCGTCATCGACGGCGTCCTCGACATTCGTCTGCGGCGTCGGCGGCGACGCGCGGCGCTGCACGCCATCGAGATCCGTGCCGAGGCCGGCGCGGCGGGCACGACCACCACCAGCACGCTCGCCACCGACATCACGACGACCACCGTGACGACGGTGACGACCGTCCCCCCGACCTGCAGCCGTGACTTCGACTGCGGCGACGGCGACACGTGCAACGGACGCGAGCGATGCGTCGCCGGCACCTGCACGTCCGGCGTCGAGCCGGTCTGCGACGACGGCCTGTTCTGCAACGGCGCGGAGACCTGCGACCCGGTGCTCGGCTGCCGGGCGGGCGCCGCGCCGCGATGCGGCGACGCCACCGGTTGCCGGGCCGGCATGTGCGACGAGCGCGTCGACCGATGCGTGAGCGCGTCGACGTGCAGCGACGGCGAACGCTGCGATGCGGCCACCGCCACCTGTGTGACGGCAGGCGACGACGGCGACCACGACGGCCTGACCGGCGACGCCGACCCGTGCCCGGCCGATCCGCGCAACCACTGCTTCGGCGCCGTGGCGACGGAGCTCGGCGGCGGCACGGCGATTCGCATCAACGCGGGCATCGCCGACGCCGGTTGCGCGGGCGACAGGACCGACTGCACGGGCACACCGTGGGCGGCCGAGTTCGGCGCGAACCGTGACGAGCGCGCGGGCGTGTGCAACCTCGCCGGCGCCGCGGGCTGCGCGATCGCCGGCCTCGATGCGCTGTTCGGCTGCAGCGACGAGGCCACCGCCGACCTGCTGCGCTGTGGACACTGGGGCGAGCGCACCGGGCCGGCTCTCGCCTATGCGTTCGCGGTGGCCGACGGCAGCTACCTCGTGAACCTGTTCTTCGCCAACACGTTCTCCGGAACCTCCCGGATCGGCGATCGCACGTTCGACGTGATCGTCGAGGGCCGTCTCGTATACGACGACTTCGACCAGGTGGCCGCCGCCGGCGGCAGCGGCGTCGCCGTGGTGCGTTCGGCGCTGGCGACCGTCGAGGACGGCGTTCTCGACATCACGTTCGGGCACGAGCGCGAGAACCCGGCGCTCAAGGCCATCGAGGTGCTCACGGCAACGGCGCCCACGACCACGACCACCACCTTGCCGGAGTGCGGCGCGCGGTGCGCCGACGACGTGACAGCGAGCCCCGACATGATCACCTGGGGCCACGTCGCGGTGGGCGAGCAAAGCACGCCGCGAGAGATCGTGATCGCGAACCGGGGCACCGAGCCGGTAGATGTGCGCGAGCTCGCGTTTCGCGTCGGCAGCGGCGACGGCCGCGAATTCACCGCCACCGTCGCCGGCGTGGAGTACCGCGGCCATCAGACCGACGTCGCGTTCGCGCTCGAGCAGACCATCGCACCCGACGACACGATGAGCGTGACCGCCGCCTTCACGCCGTCAGCCGAGCGCACCAGCGACGTATCGCTGGTTTTCTCCACCGACACGCGGGCACATGCCGTGCGTCTCCTCGGCACCGGCGGCGACGGCCCCGCCGACGTCTTCCTGCACGTGGTGATCGACACCGACGAGCTGCTCGTCGACCACGACGGCGACGGCCTCGAGACGGTCGAGCTCGGCGGCGGCGAGTCGCACACGCACGAGCCCGGCGCGCGACTGGTCGAGCACGTGTGGACCGAGAACGGCGTGGAATTCGCACGCACGGCCGACACCGCGCGCACCCTCGGGCTGGGCGAGCACGACATCACGCTCACCATTCGAGATGATACGCTGCCGCAGAAGAACCTGAGCGACTCGACGACCATCGAGGTGGTGACGGCCGCCGCGGTGCCGGGCGCCATCGCGCGCTACCACGCGGCCGGCGCGGACGGACCGGGCCCGTTGCTCGACCGGCCCCCGGCGCTTGCCGACTTCGCCGAGGTGATCGAGGGCTTCGAGATCGCCGGCGGCCCCGGAACCATCGGCGGCTCGCCCCACGACGGCAACGTGCTCGTGCGCATCGAGGGCGCGGTGGAGCTCGCGGCGAGCGGGAGCTATCGCCTGGCGGCGCACGGCGGCTCGGCGACGCGGCTGCTGGTCGACGGTCGGCTCGCCGACGATGCCATGAGCCTCGACGCGGGACGGCATACGCTCGATGCACGATTCGCGGTCGAGGTGCCGGACGGCCAGCCGCTGCGCGTGACGATCGCACGCGCCGGCGGCGCCCCGGAGGCCGTCGACGACGCGCACGTCACGCACGACCAGACCGGCATGGCACCGGTCCTGAATCACGCGCCGGCCCGCGGCCACACGCTCGGCGGCGAGCAGGCGCTGCTCGTCGGCCTCGGCTTCTTCCCCGCCGACGGCGTCGTCGTGCACTGGGGCGACGTCGCGCTGACCGGCACCGACCTCGACGTGAAGCCCGGGTCGATCGAGCTGTACACGCCGCCCGGACACGGACAGGTCGAGGTGACGGTCGAGACGCCGGGCGGCGTCAGCAACCCCGCGACCTTCTCCTACAGCGCCTCTGCGCCGCCGATCCGGTTCGAACGCGCCGACCTCGCGGCGCAGACCGGCCCCACGCAGGCCGCGTGGGGACCCGACGGACGCCTGTACGTGGCGAGCCTCGACGGCTCGATTCACGCCTACACGTTCGACGACAGCTACCGCGTCATGGACGTGCAGGTCATCGGTGCGCTGCGCGGATCGGCCACTCCGGCCATTCTCGGGCTGGCGTTCGACCCCTACGAGCAGGCCGACCGGTTCGGCATCTACGTCGCCCACTCGCGCATCTTCGCGCGCGGCGGCTCCTGCAACTTCGCGGGGCCGTTCGAGTTCCCCGGCACAGTGTCGCGCATCTCCGGCCCCGACCTCGACGAGATCACGCCGGTGATCACCGGCCTGCCGACCTCGAACCACGACCACGCCGTCAACGGCATGGCGTTCGACGATCACGGCGACCTGCTGATCGCGGTGGGAGGGAACACGAACGCCGGCGTCGAGACCTGCATCTTCGGCGGCATACCCGAGTCGCCGCTGTCCGCGGCGATCGTCAAGGCCGAGCTGTCACGGCCCGACTTCGACGGCGCGGTGCGCTACCTCGATGAGACCACCGGATCGCCCACCGACGACCAGCGTGCCGGCAACGACCTCGAGGTGGCCAGCGGCGTCGACGTGAGCGTGGTCGCGGCAGGGTTCCGCAACAGCTTCGACCTCGCCTGGACGACGACGGGTCGCACGTACGCCACCGACAACGGCCCCGACGTGAACCTCGGCCCCGCCTCGACCGGCCCCGACGAGGCCGCGCCGCCGCCCCACCCCTTCGGCGCCGACTCGATCGACCTCGTGTGCGAGGGTGGCTACCACGGCCACCCCAACCGCAACCGCGGCGCACGCGACGCGCGGCAGAACGTGTACCGCAGCCTCGACGACAGCGATGCCGGCGAGGACTTCACGCAGGCGCTCGCCGCGCTGCCGTCGTCGACGAACGGCATCACCGAGTACCGGGCCGCGACGTTCGGCGGCGCCATGCGTGGGCAGCTCGTGGTCCAGAAGTGGAATGGCGCGACCCACCGGCTCGGCATGTCGGCCGACGGCGACCGCGTCGACGCGGTCGCCGAGCTGCCGGTCGCGCTCGAGGCTCTCGACGTGACGGCCGCTCCCGGCGGCGCGCTCATCGGAACCGATTTCACCGACGACCGGCTGGTCATCGTCCGCCCGGTCGAGACGACGCTCGACGACATCGTGCTGCACGACATCTTCCCGTGGCGGGCCAGCACGGTCGGCGGCGCACGTTTCGTGGTTTCCGGATCCGGCTTCGGCAGCCTAGCCGACACCTCGGTGACCATCGACGGGCGAACGGCCGCGCTGACCGCCGTGAGCGCAGCGCGCATTCACGGCCGGGTGCCGGCGCGCGCGAGCGTTCCCGGTGCGATGGTCGACGTGGTCGTCACGGTGGGCTCGCGATCGCACACCTTGCCGGCCGCGCTTCGCTACCTGCCCGCGCGCGGGGTCGAGCGCGGCGCGCTCGCCACGGTCACGATCGACCCGGGCGGCACCTTGGTGAGCAGCAGCACGTTCACGGCGGGCTCGTTCGTCGTGGACAACCGCTCGAGCGGCGGTCAGCGCATCGAGCGCGTGCGCGTCGACCTCGGCTCGGCGCTGCTGCGCGACATGGTCTACGATGTCGACGGTCGCGCGGGAGATCCGGTCGGCAAGCCGTTCACGGTCGACTCGGCGGTCGGCGTCACGGTGTCGGGACACCGGCTGCTCGGCCGCCACCACGAGGGCTTCGACGTTCTCGAGGTCGACGTCGAGGGATTCGATCCGGGCAGGCAGGTGGCGTTCTCGATCGACGTCGACCCGACCAGCATCCGCGCCGCCGCGGCGCCCGGCCCGGGGGCGGCCGGCAGCGTGTCCGGCCTCGAGCTCACCGGCGCGACCGCCACCGTCTGGTTCGACGACGGCACCCGGCACACGGCCGAGATGTTCGCGGCGGTGGGAAGCTCGACCGGCGCGCGAGCCGTCGTCGGCCCGGTCGCGCCGGCGCGCCCCGGGCTCTCGATGATCGGGCTCGAGGGCACGCGCGGCGCGGTGGCGGGCGGCGACCAGATCGTCACCGTGACCGCCGCCCCGGGTGCGACGGTGGCCGTGCTGGTGGTCGAAGGGGCGCTGTTCGCCGGCACCGGTGGCGCTTTCGACGTACAGCCGTTCGAGGCGAACAGCCTGGTGGCGGCGGCGAGGCACACCGCCATCGTGGGCCCGGACGGCCGCGCCGACATCACCGTGACCCTGTCGCGAAGCGGCCCCGAGGCCGGCCGCAACCACCTGGTGGCGGTGGTGATGGGCGCCGACCAGACCACGAGCCGCCTGTCGCGGCCCCTGATCGTCGACCTGCTTCCCTGACGATTCCGCGGTAGCGGACTTCCCGCACTACTATAATGGACGTGGCGGCCCCTTGCCGCAGCGTGTTATGCGCCGGCCCGATGGCGCGCGACCCCGTGTTGTCGGAGTGATCTGATGAGCTCGCCCACCTGCGAAACGAACCGCCGCACCGTCTGGCCCGCCTGGGCCGCTCTCGGCGTTGCGCTGGCAGCCTGGGAGCTCTTCCTTCGCCTCGACAGCCAGACGCTCTCTTTCGCGACCAAGCTGTGGTTCTTCCCGCTCCTGGCGGTAACCGTCGTGGCGGCCGTGACCGCCCTCGGCGCGGCCACCGAGCGGTTCGCACGCCTGGCGCTGCCGGCCCGGGCCGGCCGTGTGTTCGAGCTCGTAGCCCTGGGCTCGGCTGCCGCCGCGCTGTTCGCGGCCGAGTACCTCGGCATGACCCATTACCATGCTCCCGAGCTCACCGGGCTGTGGCCGCTGCTGGCGGCCGCCGGTGCCGCCGGCGCGCTGGCCGCGTTCGGCATCTCGCCGAGGTCGCCGCTGCCGCTGCCGCCGCTGGACCAGGCCGTCGGCGCAGGCCGCGCCGCGGTGGTGGTGCTGCCGATCCTGACCGCCGTGGTCGTGATGTGCACGACCGTCGTGCTGCGCGCCGACGCTGCCGCCTGCGTGCTACGGCCGAACACGCTTCTCGGCCGCGTGGCCGCGTGGCCGCTGTCGCGCCTGGCCGAGCGACCACAGGCAACGACGACAGCCACCTGGCGCGCCCCCGATCTCCCGGCCGACGCGCCCACCGGCCGCGACAGCATCATCCTGCTCAGCGTGGACACGCTGCGCGCCGACGCGCTGCGCCCGTACAACCCGCAGGCCGCACCGTCACCGGCACTCGACGCGCTGGCGGCACGCTCGATCGTGTTCGCCGACGCCTTCGTCCAGCGCTCGACGTCGGCGCCGAGCATGGCGTCGATCCTGACCGGCCTGTACCCCGCACAGCACACCGTACGACAGAACGCCATGATCCTGCCCGAGCGCACGCGAACCCTCGCCGAGCGCTACCGCGATGCAGGCTTCTCGACAGCGGGCTACGTGACGAACATCAACTTCGATCACGCCTTCAACTTCCAGCAGGGCTTCGACTCCTACGCGTTCTTCGACACCGACACGGACGAGCACGGCCTGATGACCGACGCATCGGACGTGGCGACCGTAGACGCCGCGCTGGCCTGGGCCGAGAACGCCGCCGGCGACCGGCGCCCGCGACTGCTGTGGGTGCACCTGATGGCTCCGCACTCGCCGTACGTACCGCCGGCCGACCTGATGCCGGCGCCGCGCAGCGAGCGTGGCGCGTGGTTCAACGTCCTCAACATGCCGTTCGCGCTGGCGCGCGTCGACGGTCTCGAAACCCATTTCGACCGCGCCGTCTACGCCGACCTGTACGCCGCCGAGGTGGCCGCCGTCGACCGCGAGATCGCGCGCCTGCTGACCGGGCTCGACCGGCTCGGCCAGCTCGACGACGCCCATCTGATCTTCGTCGGCGACCACGGCGAGACGTTCGGCGAGGGCGATTCGTTCGGCCACGGCCACACCCTGACGCGCGCCGAGGCGCAGGTTCCGCTGTTCTGGAAGCTGCCCGGCAGCCGCCGTGCGGGAACGCGCGTCGAGATGACCGTGCAGGCCGCGGACATCGTACCGAGTCTGCTCACCCTGACCGGCCTCGCCACCGCGGCCGACGGCGACGCGGACGACACGATCGACGGCCGCGACGTCTCGGGCGTGTTGCTCGGGCAGCGCGACGAGGACGACGGCTTCGCGTTCAGCGACGCCGGCTACGTCGACCGGCTCGGCGCCCGTGGGCTCAAGTATGCGGCCCGCACTCGCGACAGGACCATCTGGCTCGACACCGGCTTCCCCTACATCTCGAGCTTCGATCGCCGCACCGACCGCGCCGAGCTGCGGCCGCGGCGCCTGTCGGCCGACAGCGACGACCCCTTGCTCGCGAAGCTGGCCGGCCTGGTCGCAGCGGCGGAACAGCAGCTGGCGGCCGGCGGCGAGCACGCCGAGCTCGACGCCGAGCAGCAGGAACGCCTGAAGGCCCTCGGCTACATGCACTGAGCGGCGCGGCACCGACCACCGAACAGAGGAATCGATGAAGGATCGCAATAGCCACGGCGCACTCCCCACCAAGCTCGGGGGTGCCCTCGTTCTCGGCATTCTCCTGGGCCTCGGCGACGCCGCGCTTCACGGCGACGTGGCTGCCTGGAGCCACGATCCGGGCGCGGTTGCGCGCGCGCTGGTCTACCTGATGCTCGCCTACTCCGTGCCGACGACGGTCGCGGCGCTGGTCGCACCGTGGCGGCTGCTGGTGCTCTCGAGCGTCGGCGTGTTCAGCCTCCTGCAGACCGTGGCGTCGTTCGCGCGTGCGAACCCGTCCGGCGGCGTGGCCGGCACTGTCCTCGCGCTCGCGGCCGGTGTGGTGCTGGCAGGCGCGGCCGCATGGACCACATGGAGACTTCTCGGCCGCGACGAGCCGCGTCGCCGGCTGATCGGATCGGCGCTGGTGCTGCCGGCCCTGCTCGCGGTGGCGTCGTGGGTCGTCGATCGCGACACGACGACGGCCTCGCATGCCGCCGCCACACGCGCAGCGACCGCAACCGGGCAGGCCCGCACGGGCAGCTCGCCGAACGTCCTGCTCATCACGCTCGACACGTTGCGAGCCGACCGCGTCGGCGCCTACGGCTACGAGGCCGTGCATACGCCCACGATCGACCGGCTGTCGACCGAGGGGGCACTGTTTCGCCACGCACTGGTACAGGCGTCGACCACGCCGCCGTCGCACGCGTCGATCCTGACCGGCGTGAACCCGGCCAGGCACGGCGTGCGCGCGTTCGAAGGCGCCTACACGCTCGCGACCGACACCGGCACGCTGGCCGAGGTGCTGTCGGATCACGGCTGGGACACCGGCGCCGTGGTCGCGTCGATCCCGCTGGCGCCGGGCTACGGCATCGAGCGCGGCTTCGCCGGCTACGACTTCGCACCCTCGGAGCGCCAGTACGCTTTCTACGGATTCCGTGACGCGCTGGCCGCGCGCACGCTCAAGCGCCTGCAGCTCGTCCGCGACCACTCGGGATATCGCAACGCGGCCGTACAGACGGATCTGGCCATCGAGTGGCTCGAGCAACGCGGCGACCGGCCGTTCTTCCTGTGGGTGCACTACTTCGACGTCCACGACCCCTACGTCGCGCCGGTGCGACACCTGAGCACGAACGCCCACCCCGGCAGCTCGGCCGCCGACGTCCTGAAACGCTCCTACCTCTACGACAGCGAGGTGTCTTACCTCGACGAGGAGATCGGACGTCTCACCGGCTACCTCGAGGGGCGCGGAATGCTCGACGACACGATCGTCACCGCCATCTCCGACCACGGCGAGGCGCTCGGCGAGCACAACTACGTGGGTCACAGCACCGAGCTGTACCAGGAACAGCTGCACGCCGTGTTCTTCCTGCGCTACCCCGGCCCGGTTCCGGCCGGAAGCGACGTGCGCTCGCAGGTCCGCAGCATCGACCTGTTCCCGACCGTGCTCGAGCTGGCCGGCGTGAGCCAGCCCAACCCGGTCGAAGGCCGCAGCCTGCTCGGGCTGATCCTCGGTAGCGAAACGGCCGACAGGACGGCGTTCGCCGAGACGCTCGAGGGGCGCGGACAGCGCCTGGTGAGCGTGAGCGACGGGCGTTTCAAGCTCATCAGCAACCCCGAGTCGGGCCGCGAAGAGCTGTACGACCTGGAGACCGACCCCCGCGAGCTCCACGACCTCGTTGCCGACCGTCCCGACGTGCTGGCACGGCTGCGCGGCGAGATCGGCAGCTACATCGAGAGCACGGTGGTGCGCGACGACGAGAAGGTGACGCTGCAGCAGAACACGCGGCAGCGACTGCGCGCCCTCGGCTACCTCGACTGACCAGCGCCCCCGATCGCCGCGTCATCGACTGCGGCGTCCCGATAGCCGCAACCGATGCCACGGCGTCCTGACGACCGCGATCATCGACCGCGGCGCACGCACGCGAACGGGAACGGCCACTTCCGTACCGATCGCACCCCACGGCCGGCCTTTTTGAACCGAAACCGCGCCGAAGTTGGCGCCACGCGCGGCGCCGCCGGGTCGTATACTTGATGTATGGCCTGGCAAACCGCAGCCCGGCCACGATGACGATCAGGAAGTTGCCGCGTTGACAGGTCACGTCGGACACTCTGCTCGCGCAAGCGCGCGCGCGTTCTTCTCGCAATTCGCATTCGTGCGCCTGCGCCCGGCGTTGCACATCTGCCTGCTGCTCATCGCGCAAGGCTTCTTCGTTGTCTCCCCGCACGCGCAGGCGCAGACGACGACCACGCTCACGTCGGTCAGCACCACGTCGACCACGTTGCCGGGCTGCCTCAGCGACCTCGACTGCCCGCCGGGCCAGAGCTGCATCAACTTCGGCTGCGAGCACGACGCCGACAACGACGGCCTCACCGACGTCATCGACCCATGCCCGCTCTCGCCCCGCAACCTGTGCTTCGGTGCGGTCGCGATCGACCGGACCACGGCGAACCCCATCCGCCTGAACGCCATCGTCTCGGCCACCGCCGAGTGCGCCGGCACGAAGACCGACTGCAACGGCGACGTCTGGATGGCCGATTTCGGCTGGAACATGGCCGGCAAGGCCGCCAAGTGCGGGCTGGACGGCGGCGGCGAGAACTGCATCATCGGCGGGCTCGTCGACCTGTTCGGGTGCGAGGACGAGTCGACCGAGGACCTGTTCCAGTGCGAGCACTTCGACATCGCGGCGCTCCCCGACCTGGCCTACGACTTCGACGTACCCGACGGCGAGTACCTCGTGAACCTGTTCTTCGCGAACACCGCGCCATCGACACCCGCGCCCGGCGACCGCGTGTTCGACATCTACGTAGAGGGTCAGCTCGAGCACGACGACTTCGACCAGGTCGCGGCCGCCAACGGCAACGGCGTGGCCGTGGTGCGTTCGGTGCTGACGAACGTCGTCGACGGCAACGGCCTGCAGCTCCACTTCGAACACTTCATCGAAAACCCGTCGGTCAAGGCCATCGAGGTTCTGTCGAGCTCGGTATCGTCGACGTCGACGACCATGGTGCTGCCGAGCACGACGTTGCTGCCGGTCACCACGACCACGCTGCCGGCGTGCTTCGACGACCTGGAGTGCCACGACGGCAACGACTGCACCGACGACCTGTGTATCGCCGGGCTGTGCGAGTACGCCGACAACAGCTCGGCGTGCGACGACGGCCTCGCGTGCACGACCGGCGACGTGTGCAGCGCCGGCACCTGCGCCGGCTTCGAGGACTGCGCTCCGGGCGAGGCCTGCGATCCGACCAGCGGCACGTGTCAGCGGACCCGTCTGTGGATCGCCGCCGGCGCCGACCCCACCGCATCGTTCCAGGCCGCGATGACCACCGGCCTCGAGTTCACCAGCGGCACCGACCTGGATCCGACCGCGGACAACATCACATCGCTGCTGCTGTACGCCGACAGCACCGTCAACGCGTTCGGCGGCGGCAGCCCCGACAAGGTGACGTACACGGTGCAGATCCCCGAGGAAGGTACCTGGTACCTGTGGGGTCGCTTCTACTACCCCGAGCTCGCGTCCAGCAGCGCCAACTCGTTCTTCGCTCAGGTCGACGACGGGCCGCTGCACAAGTTCGGCAACAACAAGGGCTTCCAGCAGGCCTGGCACTGGGACGGCGACGGCATGGTCGAGTCGGGCCCGATCACACCGCTGTCGCTCGGCTTCGTGACCGCCGGCGCGCACCAGCTCACGATCGAGAAGCGCGAGGTGTTGCCCACGCCGCCGCGCCTCGACGTACTGTTCCTGACCAGCGACCCGCTCGACACACCGTCCGACGCCGAGGCCGCCGCGTACTTCGGCGTGTGCATCGGCGACAGCGACTGCGACGACGGCAACGTCTGCACAGACGACACCTGTGACGCCGGCGGCTGCAGCCATGCCGACAACACCGCCGCTTGCGACGACGCCGTTGCGTGCACTACCGGCGATACGTGCTCGGGCGGGGTCTGCGCCGGCTCCGACACCTGCGGGCCGGGCGCCGTGTGCGACCTGGTGACCGGGCTGTGCGAGTCGACCGCCTGCACGGGCGACGTCGACTGCGACGACGGCGTGACGTGCACGCTCGACATCTGCAACGTCGGCGCCGGACTGTGCAGCAACATCGCCACCGACGGCCTGTGCGACGACGGCGACGTGTGCACCGGCATCGAGACGTGCGACGTACTCGGCGACTGCCAGCCCGGCATCGCGCTCGACTGCGACGACCTCGACCCGTGCACCGCCGATAGCTGCGATGCGGCGGCCGGCTGCCTCAACGCCGCCATGGCCGACGGCCTGACCTGCGACGACGGTGACGCATGCAACGGATCCGACACCTGCCAGGCCGGCACGTGCGTACCCGGCAGCCCGCTGGCATGTGACGACGGCCTGTTCTGCAACGGCACCGAGACCTGCGACGTGGCGCTCGGCTGCCTGCCCGGCGCGATCCCGTGCGGCGACGACGTGCCCTGCACGCTCGACGTCTGCGACGAGGACGTGGACACCTGCGGCACGTTCGCCGACGACACCGCGTGCGACGACGGCAACGTCTGCACCGACGACACCTGCGACCTCGTGCTCGGCTGCGTACACGCCACCAACACCATCCCGTGCAACGACGGGCTGGCGTGCACCACCGGCGACGTGTGCGCGATCGGCGTGTGCAGCGGCTTCGAGGATTGCCCGCCGGGCGAGGGCTGCGATCTCCCCGCCGGTCAGTGCCAGAGACAAGGCCTGTGGATTCCGGCGGCCACCGACGCGACCGCGATCTTCCTCGGCGCGATGACCGCCGACGCGACCTACGCCGCCGGCACCGACGCCGACCCCGTCGCCGACAGCCTGGTGCACGAGCTCGTGTACGCCGACAGCCCGGCGAACTCGTTCAGCATCGGCAGCGGCGACAAGGCGGTCTACACGGTCACGATTCCCGACGACGGCAACTGGTTCCTGTGGGGACGCTTCTACTACCCCGGAGCCGGGGCGAACTCGGCCAACTCGTTCTTCGCGCAGGTCGACGCCGGCCCCGCGTTCAAGTTCGGCAACAACAAGGGCTTTGCGCAGACCTGGCACTGGGACGGCGACGGCACCATCGAGAACGGTGCGCTCGCGCCGATATCGCTGGGCTTCCTCGCAGCCGGCCCCCACCAGCTCATGGTCGAGAAGCGAGAGGTCGTGCCGACCGCGCCGCGCCTCGACGTGCTGTTCCTGACCGACGACCCGCTGCAGGTACCCACCGATGCGCAGGCGGCGGCGGCGCTCGGCGGCTGTGCCAGCGACAGCCACTGCGACGACGACAACCCGTGCACGGACGACGCGTGCGTGGCAACTGCCTGCGAGCAAACGGCAAACAGCGCGACCTGCGACGACGGCGTAGCGTGCACAGCCGGCGACGTCTGCTTCGAGGGCGCGTGCACCGGCGCCGACATCTGTTCGCCCGGGTTCACGTGCAACCTGTTCACGTCGACCTGCGAGCCGGCCGCGACGACCACCACCACGATCGCGCCGACCACCACATTGCCGCCGGTGACCACGACCGCACCGCCGGTCAGCACGACCGTGACCACCGTCACGACCACGACGGCGCCGACCACCACGTCGATGCCGACGACGACCACCACCGTGCCGCTGGGCCTGTGGATTCCGGCCGCCACGCACCCGAGCGCGGCGTTCGCCGGCAACATGACCGTCGGGACCGAGTACGCGGGCGGAACTGACGCCGACCCGGCCGCCGACAACCTGATCAGCCCGCTGGTGTACGCCGACAGCACCACGAACGCATTCGCCGGCGGCAGCGGCGACGAGGTCGACTACCTGATCGATCTGCCGAGGTCCGGAAACTGGTTCCTGTGGGCGCGCATGTACTACCCGAACGCGAACCCGAACGCGGCGAACTCGTTCTACGTCAAGATCGGCAGCGGCCCCCTGCTGAAGCTCGGCAACAACAAGGACTTCGCGCAGACCTGGCACTGGGACGGCGACGGCACCATCGAGTCGGGTGCGATTGCGCCGCTGCCGCTCGGCTATCTCACCGGCGGACTGCATCCGGTCACGGTCGAGAAACGCGAGGTGACGCCGCTGGCGCCGCGCCTCGACGTCGTGTTCCTGACCGACGACCCGCTCGTCGTGCCGACCGACGTCATGGCCAGTGCGGCCCTCGGCACGTGCAGCAGCGACGCCCACTGCGACGATGGTGACCCCTGCACCGACGATGCGTGCATCGGCATCGCGTGCCAGCACGGCAACAACAACGCCACCTGCGACGACGGCGTGGCCTGTACGCTCGGCGACGTGTGCATCGACGGCACCTGCCTGGGCGGTGACGCCTGCCCGATCGGACAGATCTGCAACCCCGGCACGGGCGCGTGCGACCTGATCACGACCACCACCACGGCACCGACGACGACCACCACCACGATATCGACGACGACCACCACGTTGCCGGTCGACCTGGACAACGACGGCCTGTTCGGCGGCGCCGACCCCTGCCCGCTCGATCCGCGCAACCTGTGCTACGGCCCGGTCGCGGTCGATTCCGGCTCGGGCACCCCGCTGCGCATCAACGCCAACGGCTCGCTCACCGACGGCTGCGCCGGCGCGCGGGTGGACTGCAACGGCGACTCCTGGTCCGGCGACTTCGGCTTCGGCACGCCGAGCTCCTCCGAGACCTGCAATCTCGGCGGTGGCGGCGACCTGTGCGTGATCGCCGGCGTCGACACGTTGTTCGGCTGCGACGACGCGAGCACGCAGGACCTGTTCCAGTGCGCACGGTTCGCGAACACGCCGGCCCACCCGCCGCTGAGCTACGCGCTCGACGTGGTACCGGGCGACTACCTGGTCAACGTGTTCTTCGCCAACACCTACACGGGCACCGACGGACCGGGCGAGCGGATGTTCGACATCCTCGTCGAGGGCGTGACCGTCCACGACGACTTCGACCAGGTACTCGAGGCGCCCGGCAGCGGCACCGCCGTCGTCCGATCGACCGTCGTGACGGTGCTCGACGGCACGCTCGACATCTCTTTCAACGCCGAGATCGAGAACGCGACGGTCAAGGCCATCGAGGTGCTGGCCGGAACACCGCTGGCGACGACCACGACCAGCACATCCACGACCACGGCGTCGGTAACGACGACCGTCGGCCCGACCACGACGACGACCCTGCCGCTCGACTCCGACAACGACGGCATGGTCGACGCCTCGGACCCCTGCCCGATCGACCCGCGCAACCTGTGCTACGGTCCGGTCGCGGTCGAGACCGCCGGCGGCGTCGCGCTGCGCGTGAACGCGAACGGCTCGATCGCCTCGTGTGCCGGCACCAGGACGGACTGCAACGGCGACACCTGGACGGGAGACTTCGGTTTCGGCACGCCGAGCTCCTCCGACACCTGCAACCTGGGTGGCGGCGGTGACCTGTGCGTGATCGCGGGCGTCGATACCCTGTTCGGCTGCGATGACGCGAGCACCCAGGACCTGTTCCAGTGCGCACGCTTCGCGAGCTCGGCGGGCCACCCGCCGCTGAACTACAGCTTCGAGGTCGCGCCCGGGCAGTACCTGCTCAACCTCTACTTCGCGAACACGTTCATCGGTACCGACGGAGCGGGCGAGCGTGTGTTCGACATACTGTGCGAGGGGCTGAGCCTGTACGACGACTTCGACCAGGTAGCGGCGGCGCCGGGCAGCGGAACCGCCGTGGTGCGCTCGGCCGTGGTCACTGTGGTCGACGGAGCCCTCGACCTGTCGTTCCCCGCCACGATCGAGAACGCCGCCATCAAGGCCATCGAGGTGCTGGCCGGCCCATCACTGGCGACCACCACCACGAGCACGACGACGACGACCGGCTCCGGCGCCACCACCACGACCGTACCGGTGACGACCACGACGCTGCCGGTCGACTCCGACAACGACGGCATGCTCGACGTGGCCGACCCGTGCCCGGCCGATCCCCGCAACCTGTGTTACGGACCGGTTGCGATCGATTCGGTGACCACGGTGCCGCTGCGCATCAACACCAACAGCTCCGGCGCCGCGTGCGCGGGTGCGAGAACCGACTGCAACGGCGACACGTGGTTCGGCGACACCGGCTACGAGCTACCGAGCGCGAACGGCACCTGCAACCTCGGCGGTGGCGGCGACCTGTGCGTGATCGGCGGCGTCGACGCCCTGTTCGGCTGCGATGACGCGAGCACGCAGGACCTGTTCCAGTGCGAGCGCTTCGCGAACACGCCGAGCCATCCGCCGCTGCACTACTCCCACAACGTGACCGGCGGCAGCTACCTGGTGAACCTGTACTTCGCCAACACGTTCACGGGCACCGACGGACCGGGCGAGCGTGTCTTCGACATCCGGCTCGAGGGTGTCACCGTCCACGACGACTTCGACCAGGTGATCGCGGCGCCCGGCAGCGGCACCGCGGTGGTACGCTCGGCGATCGTGACGGTCGTGGACGGCGTGCTGGACATCTCGTTCAACGCGGAAGCCGAGAACGCGGCGCTCAAGGCCATCGAGATCCTGGCCGGCCCACCGCTGGCCACGACCACGACGAGCACCACCACGACGACCGGCTCCGGCGCCACGACCACGACCGTACCGGTGACCACCACGACCTTGCCGACCGACTCGGACAACGACGGCATCGTCGACGTGGCCGACCCCTGCCCGGCCGACGCGCGCAACCTGTGCTACGGGCCGGTCGCGGTCGACCGCACCACCGCAACCGCGCTGCGGATCAACGCCAACAGCTCGGGCGCGGGCTGCGCCGGCAGCCGCACCGACTGCAGCGGCAACCTCTGGTCGGCCGACTACGGCTTCGACACGCCGAGCGCGAACGGTACCTGCAACCTCGGCGGTGGCGGCGACCTGTGCGTTCTGGCCGGAGTCGACACGCTGTTCGGCTGCGACGACGCGAGCACGCAGGACCTGTTCCAGTGCGAGCGCTTCGCGAACACGCCCACGCACCCGCCGCTGCACTACGCCTACGACGTGGTGAACGGCGAGTACGTCGTGAACCTGTTCTTCGCGAACACGTTCACCGGCACGGCCACGGCGGGCTCCCGTGTCTTCGACCTGCTCCTCGAAGGCGTGACCGTCCACGACGACTTCGACCAGGTGGTCACGGCTCCCGGCAGCGGCGTGGTGGTCGTGCGTGCCGCGACCGTCACGGTGCTCGACGGCGTGCTCGACATCTCGTTCAACGCCGAGACCGAGAACGCGGCGCTCAAGGCCATCGAGGTGCTCGCCAGCCCGGTCATCACGACGACCACGACGACGAGCACGACCACGCTTCCCGAGTGCACGCAGAACAGTGACTGCGACGACCTCGACGCCTGCAACGGCGTGGAGACCTGCACCGCCGGCGCCTGTCAGGCAGGGACCTCGCCGGTTTGCGACGACGGAAACGTGTGCACCGACGACAGCTGCGACGCGCTGGCCGGCTGCGTCACCACGAACAACTCGATCGCCTGCGACGACGCGCTCTCCTGCACGATCGGCGATGTGTGCTTCGAGGGCGAGTGCCTGGGCATCAACGACTGCCCGATGGGCCAGGCCTGCAACGATGTCACCAGTACGTGCGAGCAGAGCTTCACGTCCAGCGGCACGCAGCCCGGACTCGATCACCCGCTGGTCAGCAACCAGGACTGCCAGAGCTGCCACGGCGACTACGACACCGGCGCGCACATCGAGCCGTGGACCACGTGGTCGGGCTCGATGATGGGCCAGGCCGGCCGCGACCCGCTGTTCTGGGCCGCGCTCGACGTGGCCAACAACGACCTGCCCGACGTCGGCGAGTGGTGCCTGCGCTGCCACGCGCCGAAGGCGTGGCTCGAGGGTCGCACCCAGGCGCCCGCCGGCAGCGCCGACGGCTGTGGCCTGGTGGGCAAGATCGACGAGTGGGACGCCGATTTCGACGGGCTCGACTGCTCGACGTGCCACCGCATGTTCGACAACCCCACACCGCCACCGGGCCAGCCGAGCACGTTCCTCGGCAACGGCGACATCTGGATCGACGACGGCGAGTGTGGCGGCGTGCCGTGCCGCTGGGGCCCGTACGACTATCCCGCCGACGGTACGCCACCACCGCACAACTGGGCGTTTTCGTCGTACCACGAGAGTTCCGACATGTGCGGCTCGTGCCACAACGTGACGAGCCCGGCGCTCACCTTGATCGACGGCGGCGTCGACACCGGCGTGCCGTTCCCGATCGAGCGGACCTACAACGAGTGGTTCAGCAGCGACTTCGGCCCCGCCGGTGCGAGCTTCGAGACCTGCCAGAACTGCCACATGCCCGACGCCACCGAGGATCCGGCCTACGCCAGCTCGTTCGCGCTCAACAACCAGACCGGCGACATGCCGATCCACCAGTTCGCCGGTGGCAACGCGTGGATCCCCGACGTGCTGCGCGGTGAGTACCCGAACCTCGACATCGACGACAACCTGGCCCAGACCCGCGACTGGGCGGTCGGCATGCTGCAGAACCACTCGGCCGTGGTCGAGGTCACCTCGCCGGCCACGTTCTTCCCCGGCCAGGACCTCGCCGTCAGCGTGCGCGTGACGAACCTCACCGGGCACAAGCTGCCCACCGGCTACCCCGAGGGCCGGCGCATGTGGCTGAACGTCGAGGCCCGCGACGGGCTCGGGACGCTGATCTGGGAGAGCGGCGCGTACGATCCGCTGACCGGAGTGCTCACCAAGGACGCCCAGGCCAAGGTCTACGAGGTCAAGCAGGGCATATGGAACCGCAACGGCACCGGTGAGTGCGACACCGAGAACCTCGGCGGCGACGCACTGTTCCACTTCGTGCTGAACAACTGCATCGCACTCGACAACCGCATCCCGCCGCTCGGCTTCAGCGGCGCCGGCGACATCGAGATCGCACCGGTCGGCCACGTCTACCCCGAGACGTTCCCCGGTTCCGGCATCCTCGTGAACTACGACGACACGCCGTACACGATCCCGGTGCCGCCGGGCACGATCGGCCCCGTGGACGTGACGGCGCAGCTGTACTACCAGACGTCGAGCAACGACTACATCGAGTTCCTCAACGACCAGGCCGTCGACAACGCGTTCGCCGACGACTGCATCGAGCGCACCACGGGCTTCCCCGGCATGAGCCGCGGCGAGGTGCTCCACGACATGTGGACGCGCTACGACCGCTCGCCGCCGGTGCCGATGGCGACCGACGTGGCGATCGCCGACGACCCGTGCGTGACGGCGCTCGACTGCGACGACGCCAGTCCGTGCACCGACGAGGCCTGCAACGCCGGCCTGTGCGAGTACACGAACAACACCGCCGCCTGCGACGACGGCATCGCCTGCACCACCGGTGACGTGTGCGGCGCCGGCACCTGTGCCGGCACGCCCGACTGCGCCGGCACCGGCGTGTGCAACCTGATCACCGGCCTGTGCGAAGGCGCGCGCATCTACATCCCGGCGGCCACCGACGCGAGCGCGGTGCTGCGCGGCGCCATGACGGCCGACACCCAGTTCACCGCCGGCGCCGATGCCGACGGCTCGCTCGACAGCCTCATCCACGAGATGATCTTCGCCGACGACACCGGCAACTCGCTGGGCGGCGGCAGCGGCGACGAGGTGGAGTACACCGTGACGCTGCCGCAGGGCGGCAACTGGTACCTGTGGGCGCGCATGTACTACCCCGACGCGCCCGCCAGCGGCGGCCCGAACTCGTTCCTGGCCAGCGTCGACGGCGGCGCCAAGCTCAAGCTCGGCAACAACAAGGACGTGTACCAGCAGTTCCACTGGGACGGCGACGGCGAGGCGGAGACCGGCGCCCACGCACCGGTGGCCCTCGGCAGCCTGACGGCGGGCGCTCACCAGATCCTGATCGAGAAGCGCGAGGTCGCCGGCGGAACACCGCCACGTCTCGACGTGCTCATGCTCACCCAGGATCCGCTCGACGTCCCGGCGGACAGCGAGGCGGCCGACCTGCTCGACCTGCACCTGGGCGCGTCGCCGGCCCAGCTGGTGTGGGGACAGATCGATCTCGGCACCAGCGGCCCGAGCATGAACATAACGCTGAGTAACAGCGGCACGAATCCGATCGCCGTGACGAGCGTGGGCTTCGACGTCCAGTCGGGATCGGCCGAGGAGTTCACCGCGACGGTCGGCGGCACCGACTACAGCGGCGCCGCCACCGACGTCACCCATTCGGTGAGCGTGGTGGTCCCGGCGGCCGGCTCGATTCAGGTGCCGGTCGTGTTCGAACCCACGGTCGCCCGCGACAACGAGGTGTCGCTGACATTCGACACCGACTCGGTCTCGCGCACCGTCAGCCTGTTCGGCGTCGGCGCCGTGAACCCGTCGCACCCGTTCCTCGACGTCGTGATCAACGCCGACCCGGTGGTCGTCGACTACGATCAGAACGGCACCGAGAGCGTGTTCCTGTCGGGCTCCAGCTCGCGCACGGTCGAGCCAGGACGCCAGATCGCGGGCTACGAGTGGAGCGAGAACAGCACGCCGTTCGCGGCCACCGCCGACACGTTCCAGACGCTCGCGGTCGGCGACCACACGCTCACCTTGACGATCACCGACGACGACACGCCGGCAAAGAGCCTCGGCGAGTCGGCCGACGTGTCGGTGGTCTCGCCCGACGAAATTCCGGGCGCGCTGCTCCTCTACTACGACAGCGGCGTGGCCGACCCTGCGACCCTGCTCGACGCGGTGCCCACGAGCCCCGACTTCGGAGAGGTCAGCTCGACGCTCGACGCCGGCGGCGTCGGTGGCACCGTCGGCGGCTCGCCGTTCAGCACGAACGTGATGGTCCGCATGGTGGCGCAGATCGAGATCGCCACGGCCGACGTCCACACGTTCGCGGCCTCGGGCGGCACGGACACCCGTATCCTCGTCGATGGTAGCGACCCGGGCGGCGCGATCATCCTGCTCCAGGGCACCCACGACCTCGAGGTGCGCTTTGCCGTGTCGTCACTGGCCGATGTGCCGCTGTCGGTCACGATGGCCCAGGGGGGCGACGCCCAGGCACCGATCGACGCGGCCATCATCACGCACGACGAGCTCGGCCTGGTGCCGATCATCAACACCGCGCCCGCCGGCGGCAACGAGTCGGGCGGCGAGCCTGTCGCGCTCGCCGGCCTCGGATTCTTCCCGTCGGGCCAGGTGACCGTACACTGGGGCAACACCGACCTCACCGAGCCTGCGCTCAGCATCACACCGACGACGATCAGCTTCCTGACGCCGGCAGGCACCGGTCTGGTGAACGTGACCGTCGAGACTCCGAACGGCGTGAGCAACGCGGTCCAGTTCAGCTACGACACCGGCGCGCCGCCGCCCATCGCCTTCACGCTCGAAGACCTCGTGACCACCACGAGCCCGACGCAGGCGGCCTGGGGCCCCGACCAGCGCCTGTACGTGGCGAGCACGAACGGCACGATCAAGGCATTCACGTTCGACGACGACTACACGATCACCGACACGCAGGTGATCGCCGCGCTGCAGAACTCGGGACTGGCCGAGCAGGACATCCTGGGCCTCACGCTGGACCCGTTCTCGACGCCGGGACAGGTCGACATCTACCTCGGCCACTCCGACATCTTCGCCAAGGGCGGTAGCTGCAACTTCCAGGGCTCGTTCGACTACATCGGTCGCGTGTCGCGCATCTCGGGCCCGAGCTTCGACACGCTCGAGACGGTGATCACCGGCTTGCCCACGTCGAACCACGACCACGCCGTGAACGGCATGGCGTTCGACAACAACGGCGACTTGCTGATCGCCATGGGCGGCAACACCAACGGCGGCGTGGTTGCCTGCAACTTCGGCGGCATTCCCGAATCGCCGCTGGCCGGCGCCGTGCTGAAGGCCGAGATCTCGAAGGGAGCGTCGTTCAACGGCACGATCACCTACCTCGAGTGCGCACAGCCGTTCGGCTGCGCGGGCGGCGCGGCGAACAACGACCAGGTGCAGGGCGACATCGTCGGCGTCGCTGCCGGCGTCGACGTCACCATCTTCGCACCCGGCATGCGTAACAGCTTCGACCTGGTCTACACGAGCCTCGAGCGCGTCTACAACACCGACAACGGCGGCGACGTGAACCTCGGCGCGAGCTCGACCGGACCGGCCAGCGAGGGCCCCGACCCCGACGACTTGGACACCGTGAACTACGTGGTCGAGGGCGATTACTACGGCCACCCCAACCGCAACCGCGGCCGCGCCGACGCACGCCAGAACGTGTACTACGACACCGTCGCGGCCTCGATTCCGGCGACGTTCCACCAGGCACTGTTCGACACGACGTCGTCGACGAACGGCATCGACGAGTACCGCGCGCAGACGTTCAACGGCGCCATGCGCGGGCAGCTCATCATCCAGAAATGGAACGGCCCGACCCGCCGCGTCGAGCTCTCGGGCGACGGTAGCCAGTCGCTCGGCGTGACCGACCTCAACGTGAGCCTGGGCAGCCTCGACGTCACCGCCGGACCGGGCGGCGTGCTGATCGGAGCGGACTTCAGCGCCGGCAAGCTGGTTCTGGCCAGGCCGAGCGACGCGGCCGCCACCGGCGTGACCGTGTACGACATATTCCCGTGGCGCGCACCGACCAGCGGCGGTCACAGCTTCGTGATCGGCGGCTCGGGCTTCGGCACGCTCGCCAGCACCAGCGTGACGATCGACGGCGTCGCCGCGACCCTCACCGCCGTGAGCAGTACACGAATCCACGGAGTGGTGCCGCCGCGCGCCAGCGCCCCGGCGGGCCTGGTCAACGTGGTGGTCTCGGTCGACGCCGAATCGCGCCTGCTGCCGAGCGCGTTCCAGTACCTGACCGCACCATAGGACGCCGCCATGCGCTCGATCATCCACAGCATTCGCGAGAACCCCGGCCTGGCCATCTTCATGCTGGCCCTGCTGCTGCGCGCGGCCTGGGTCGTCACGCTCGACAACGTCCTGGTGTGGCCCGACGAGCAGGAGTTCGCGGCCGTAGCCAGACACATCGTGGCCGGCGACGGCTACGTGTCGAGCAGCTACCGGGCCAACCCCGTCGTCCCGGTCTACCTGAGCTCGTTCCTGTGGCTGTTCGGCGAGAACTGGCTGTTGCCGCGGCTCGGCCAGGCCGTGATCGGCGCGCTGACGTGCACCTTGCTGTACCGGCTCACCGGCCTGCTCGCGAGCCGCGGGGCCGCCGTCGCGGCCGGCCTCATGCTCGCCATCTACCCGGCCCACATCTACCTGACCGGCGTGTTCTACGTGACCAGCCTGGCGACGTTCCTGTCGATTCTCACCGTCCACCTGATCGTCGTCGCTACCGGCTCGCGAACGCCCCTGCGCTGGGCCGTCCTGGCCGGCTGCGTGCTCGGCCTGACCGCGCTCACGCGCGCGACCTACCTCGTGTACGCGCCCGCTGCCTGCCTCGCGCTGGTGTGGGCCGACCCGTCGCGCTGGCGGAAGCTGGTGCCGGCGGCTGCCGCGCTCGGCGTGGCCATGGTGGTGGTGGTCGCACCGTGGTGCGTGCGCAACAGCACCGTCTTCGGCCAGCCGATGCTCATCAGCAGCGGCCTGTGGGAGACGCTGTGGAAGGGAACGAACGAGGTCGCCGACGGCAGCGCCGACGATCGCAACATGGCTTGGGCGACACCGCTGTGGACTTCGCGCCTGGATCGTATGAGCCAGCCGGAGCGAAAAGAAGTGGTTGCCACGTACGATCGCATAGCGACCGACGTGCAGGAGAGCTACCAGCGCACCGGAGACATCTTCCTCAGCCGTGACGAGGTGCTCCGGCCGCACGTCGTTGGCTACATCGCCGACAACCCCGGCCGCTTCGCCACCCTGTTCGCGCGCAAGATCGTGACCCTGTTCCAGGCGTTCAGCGACACCGAGAAGCGCAACACGTACACCTCGGGCGAGAAGAAGCTGATCGCCGCGGTCACGTTCTACCCCGTGCTGGCGCTCGCCCTGGTGGGCCTGGTGCTGGCCGCGCCCAGCCATCGACGAGCCGCGCCGGTGTACTTCATGGTGCTCGGATTCGTCGCGCTGTACGGCGTCCTGACCGCGTGCACGCGCTTCCGGCTGCCGATCGACCCGTTCCTGATGATCTTCGCGGCGCTGCCGCTTGATCGAGTGCTCGGCCGCGCCGCCGACCGCGCGTGGCTGCTCCAGCGCATCCCTCACCCTACCAGGGCCAGAACTTGATCTTTTGATCCAGCCCCGGCGCATTCGCTCCAGCCGGGGGGGTCGGGCCGATCGACGCGATCGGCACAAACCCTTGATTTAACAGACCTTTTTTCTGCACGCCGACATGGTGCACCGTTTGCTCTGTTCAGGTCGTGGCGAACTCCCGCGTGGAGAATCCAACGCCCCTACAAGAGCGATAGAGTGAACATGCACCAGTCCCCAGCGAACAAAACCGCATTCCGTGTCTTCCACGTTCTCCTCTCCGCCGTGCTTTGCGCCGGCGTGTCCGTCATCGCAGCCCCCGGTCAGGCCCACGCCGTCGCGTGTGCGGTCGACGCCGACTGCGTGGACGGCGATCCCTGCACCCTCGACCTGTGCGTCGAGAGCTCGTGCACGAACCCCGATGCCGGGTTGCCCGACAACGACGGCGACGGCATCTGCAACGATGCCGACAACTGCATCGGTAACAGCAATCCCGGTCAGGAAGACGCTGACATGGACGGCAAGGGCGACGACTGCGACAACTGCCCCGGCGACGGCGACAACGACGACGACGCCGACGGAATCTGCGAGGGCTCCGGCTTCAAGGCGCCGAAGACCGCGGATTCGGACAACTGTCCGCTCGTGGCCAACAGCGACCAGATCGACAGCGACGCCGACGGACGTGGTGACGCCTGCGACCTCTGCTCGCTCGCGACGGGTGCCGCCGAGGACGCCTGCCTGGGCACCGGCGTGTGGGAGACCCGCACCGAGTCGCCCAAGTCGCGTGGCGAGGCCGGACTGGCAGCGCTCAACTCGAAGATCTGGATCATCGGCGGCGAGCAGACCTCGATCGGCCGTGAGGTCCGCGTCTACAACATGGAGACGGACACCTATTCGTTCGGTCCCGACCTGCCCTTCGCGCCCGACACCAACCAGGGCCGCAGCCACATCCAGCCGGTCGTGGTCGAGGGCGACATCTACCTCATCGGCGGACTGTCGACGACGTTCCGCGACCCGATCAGCGAGGTGCTGATGCTCGACGGCGGCAACACCGGACTGGGCTGGCAGCCGCGCGCTCCCATGCCTGGCGGCGCCCGCGGCGCCGTCGGCTGCGCCGCCCACGGCACGAACATCTACTGTGTCGGCGGCGTGCTCCCGAGCGAGTCCAACCCGCTGCCTCCGACCGACCGCTTCGAGGTCTACAACACGGTGAGCGACAGCTGGACGAGCCTGCCTGCCTCGCCGCGCGTCCGCGAGAGCGCCAACGCCCACGTCATCGGCGACAAGCTCTACGTGATCAGCGGCCGCAACACGGGCACCAACGACACCGTGCCGCACACCGATATCTACGACATCGCCACCGGCACGTGGTCGGAGGGCGCCGCGCCGCCGCTGGCACGTGGCGGCTACGCCTCGGACGTGCTCGAGGGCCGCATCATCATGATGTCCGGCGAGCTCGGCGAGGGCCTGGGCGGCAACGAGAACGGCGTGCTCGCGCGCGTCGACGAGTACAACCCGGTCAGCGACAGCTGGCGTTCGCTCACGGACATCCCGACGCCGCGCCACGGATTCATGGGCGTGGTATCGCGCGCTGCCGACGGTGTGCGCCCGCTCATCTACACGATCACCGGCGGCGTGGCCCAGGGCTTCTCGCACTCGACCACGCACGAGATCTTCTACTTCGACACCTGCCTCGCCGACGCCGACTGCAACGACGACAACGTCTGCACCGTCGACGTCTGCACGGGGGGCGTGTGCGGGTACACCGACAACGACGGTGAGATCTGCGACGACGAGCTGTTCTGCAACGGCGCCGACACGTGCGGCGCCGGCACCTGCAGCGTACACGCCGGCGGCGCCTGCGACGACGGCGTCGCCTGCACCGTCGACACCTGCGACGAGGAGCTCGACTCGTGTGCGAACACGATCGACGACCTCGCCTGCGACGACGGCGCGTTCTGCAACGGCGCCGAGACCTGCGACGCAGTGCTCGACTGCCAGGCCGGCACCGCCCCGTCCACCGACGACGGCGTGGCCTGCACCGACGACAGCTGCGACGAGGACACCGACTCCATCGTCAACGTTGCCAGCGACGGCAACTGTGATGACGGCCAGTTCTGCAACGGCACCGAGACCTGCGACGCAGTGCTCGACTGCCAGGCCGGCACCGCCCCGTCCACCGACGACGGCGTGGCCTGCACCGACGACAGCTGCGACGAGGGCGCCGACGTCATCGTCAACGCCGTCAACAACGGCAACTGCGACGACGGCGCTTTCTGCAACGGCGCAGAGTCCTGCGATGCTGCTTCCGGCTGCCAGGCCGGCGCCGCCCCGTCCACCGACGACGGCGTGGCCTGCACCGACGACAGCTGCGACGAGGACACCGACGTCATCGTCAACGCCGTCAACGACGGCAACTGCGACGACGGTGCGTTCTGCAACGGCGCGGAGACCTGCGACGCTGCCATCGGCTGCGAGGCCGGTGAGGCGCCCTCGACCGACGACGGTGTCGAGTGCACCGACGACAGCTGCGACGAGGACACCGACGTCATCGTCAACGCCGTCAACGACGGCAACTGCGACGACGGTGCGTTCTGCAACGGCGCAGAGTCCTGCGACGCTGCCATCGGCTGCGAGGCCGGTGAGGCGCCCTCGACCGACGACGGTGTCGAGTGCACCGACGACAGCTGTGACGAGGACACCGACTCCATCGTCAACGCCGTCAACGACGGCAACTGCGACGACGGCGCGTTCTGCAACGGCGCAGAGTCCTGCGACGCTGCCATCGGCTGCGAGGCCGGTGAGGCGCCCTCGACCGACGACGGTGTCGAGTGCACCGACGACAGCTGCGACGAGGACACCGACTCCATCGTCAACGCCGTCAACGACGGCAACTGCGACGACGGTGCGTTCTGCAACGGCGCGGAGACCTGCGACGCTGCCATCGGCTGCGAGGCCGGTGAGGCGCCCTCGACCGACGACGGTGTCGAGTGCACCGACGACAGCTGCGACGAGGACACCGACGTCATCGTCAACGCCGTCAACGACGGCAACTGCGACGACGGCGCTTTCTGCAACGGCGCGGAGACCTGCGACGCTGCCATCGGCTGCGAGGCCGGTGAGGCGCCTTCGACCGACGACGGTGTCGAGTGCACCGACGACAGCTGTGACGAGGACACCGACTCCATCGTCAACGCCGTCAACGACGGCAACTGCGACGACGGCGCTTTCTGCAACGGCGCGGAGACCTGCGACGCTGCTTCCGGCTGCGAGGCCGGTGAGGCGCCCTCGACCGACGACGGTGTCGAGTGCACCGACGACAGCTGTGACGAGGACACCGACTCCATCGTCAACGCCGTCAACGACGGCAACTGCGACGACGGCGCTTTCTGCAACGGCGCGGAGACCTGCGACGCTGGTTCCGGGTGCCAGGCCGGCGCCGCCCCGTCCACCGACGACGGCGTGGCCTGCACCGACGACAGCTGCGACGAGGACACCGACTCCATCGTCAACGTGGCCAGTGACGGCAACTGCGACGACGGTGCGTTCTGCAACGGCGCGGAGACCTGCAACGCAGCCATCGGCTGCGAGGCAGCAACCTCGCCCTGCGACGACGGCGTGACCTGCACCGTCGACGGTTGCGACGAAGAGGCCGACGCCTGCAGCAACGCTGCTTCGGACGAGGCCTGCAACGACGGCTCGTACTGCTCGGGTTCGGAGATCTGCGATCCCACGTCGGGCTGCATCAGCAACGACGACGCGATCGACTGCGCCGACCTCGACTCGCAGTGCGCCATCGGCGTGTGCGACGACGGCATCGAGGGCTGCGACATCAGCGTGGTCAACGAGGGCGGCGCCTGCGACGACGGTCTGGCCTGCACGACCGACGACCTGTGCACCGACGGTGCATGCCTGGGCCTCGCGCTGTGCGACCCGATCTGCGAGCGTTGCAGCGAGGACGGTGAGGCCTGCATGCCTCTGTGCGGCGTGCCGCAGACGCTCGGCGACGCGCCGATGGCCACCGACGCCCTGTACATCCTGAAGGCAGCCGCGCTGCTCGAGGAGTGCCCGGTGTGTCTGTGCGACCTCGACGGAAGCGGCATGGTCTCGGCCACCGACAGCCTCATCAGCCTCAAGCTGGCTGTGGGCCTCGGCGGCACGCTCGACTGCCCGCTGCCGGCGGTGGAGATCACGACGACCACCACGATCACCGTCTCGACCACGTCGACGACGCTGTTCTAGCCCGACGCGTCGGCGGGCCCCGGAAGAAGCGCTCAGCGCGCTTCCCGGGGTCCGCCCTCGCCGCGGCTTCGGCTCAGGCCCACTGCCGGCGCCGACCCCGTTCCCCGACCGAGTGCACGCCCATCGCACACCCGACCGACTCTCTCACCAGGACAAGTCCATTCCGAGGCCCGGCAATGACCGGGCCGCAGTGCGTTCGCGAGCACTCGCGAGCGGGAGGCGACCTCTCGCCTGCTTCCTCTCACAGGAGATTCCGATGATGACTGCCAAGCTTCACGGCCTCGTTGCCGTGTTCACCGTATCGATGCACCGATCGACCGTGGCGGCGGCGCTCGCCTGCGCCGTGGGCCTCACCGCCGGTGCGCCGGCCGTGGCGCAGGCTGCGTGCCCCGTACCGCTGCCCGGCGACTGCGACTGCGACGGCATTGCCGACGCGGTCGACAACTGCCCGAGCGACGCCAACGTCGACCAGAGCGACGGCGACGGCGACGGCCGCGGCGACGCCTGCGACCTGTGCGCGACGGCCGCCGGCGCCGCCGAGGACGCCTGCCTCGGCGCGGGCGGCTGGGAGCTGGCCAGCGGGAACACGGTGCCACGCCACGAGTCGGGCGTGGTCGCGTCGGGCGGCATCATCTACCTCATCGGCGGCCAGCAGGCCGACGCCGGCAAGTCGGTGGAGATCTACGATCCCGCCACCGACACGTGGGCGGCCGGCCCCTCGCTGCCCAGCGCCCGCCACCACATCCAGCCGGTGGCGGTGAAGGGCAGGATCTACGTCATCGGTGGCCTGACGCCGGTGGCGGGCGTCGATCTCGGCCAGGTGCTGGTGCTCGACACCGACGACCTCGCGGCCGGCTGGCAGTCCGGCGCGTCGATGCCGACGCCGCGCGCCGGCATGGGCTGCGCCGCTCACGCCGGCACGATCTACTGCGCCGGCGGCGAATCGTCGACGGCCGGCGGCCAGGCCGTCGACGTCCTCGAAGCCTACGACACGACGGCCGACAGCTGGCAGACCCTGGCGCCGATGCCGCGCAACAGGCATCAGTTCGCGGCCCAGGTGATCGACGGCAAGCTCTACGCCGTGGCCGGACGCGAGTTCGGCATCCAGGGACCGCTCGCGTTCACCGACGTGTACGACATCGCCAGCGGCGCGTGGTCGCAGGCGGCGCCCATCCCGACGCCCCGCAGCGGCTTCGCGTCGGCCGTGCTCGAGGGGCGACTGCTGGTGATCGGCGGTCAGGGTCCCGGCGTTCCCGACGGCACGTTCGTCGCAGTCGACGAGTACGATCCGGCCCGCGACGCCTGGCGATCGCTCGCCGACCTCCCCACCGCCCGTCACGGTTTCGGCGCGGCGACCAGCAACGCCGCGGACGGCGTGCGCGATCGCGTGTACGCGATCAGCGGCGGACCGACCCAGGGCTTCTCGATGTCGACCGCGCACGAGGTCCTCACCTACGAGGTGTGCTCGTTCGACGCCGACTGCGACGACTCACTGGCGTGCACCGCAGACGCCTGCTCGGCGGGCGTGTGCTCGCACACCGTCGACCACGCCGCGTGCAGCGACGGCGAGTTCTGCAACGGCACCGAGGTCTGTGCGCTCGCTCTCGGCTGCCGACCGGCCGCCGCCACAGGCTGCGACGACGGCATCGACTGTACCGACGACGTGTGCGACGAGGTGCTCGACGCCTGCGCCCACAGCGCGCTCGACACGCTGTGCGACGACTCGGAGCACTGCAACGGTGCCGAGACCTGCGATCCGGCCGCCGGCTGTCTCCCAGGCGCCGCGGTGATCTGCGATGACGGCGTCGACTGCACCTCGGACGCCTGCGACGAGGTCGCCGACGCGTGCTCGATCGCCACCTACGACGCGTTCTGTGACGACGGGGTGCTGTGCAACGGCGCCGAGACCTGCGACCCGGCAGCCGGCTGTCTCGCAGGCGCGCCGACCGACTGCGACGACGGCGTCGACTGCACCGTCGACAGCTGCGACGGCGGCAGTGACTCCTGCGTGCACGTGGCAGTCGACGGCCTGTGCGACGACGAGCAGCACTGCAACGGCCTGGAGAGCTGCGACGCGGCCACCGGCTGCGAGGGCGGCACCACCGTCGACTGCGACGACGGCATAGGCTGCACGGTGGACAGCTGCGACGAGGCGGCCGACGCCTGCGACAACGACGCCTTCCACGGCCCCTGCGCCGATGGGCTGTACTGCAACGGGATCGAGCTCTGTGACGCCGCCATCGGCTGCCTGCCCGGCGCCCCGGTCGACTGCGCCCACCTCGACGACCAGTGCACGCTCGGCGAGTGCGACGAGCTGAGCACGGGGTGCGCGGCCGCGCCCATCAACGAGGGCGTGGCCTGCGACGACGGCAGCACCTGCACGCTGCTCGACACCTGTCAGGGCGGCGTGTGCACGTCGTTCGAGGTCAACCCGTTCGTGCGCGCCCGCATCGGCGCGCGCGTGAAACCCGGACCGGTCAACGACTCGTTCAGCCTGAAGACCGACTTCGCGACCGCCGACATGCCGGAGATGCCGACCTTGACCGGCATGGCGCTGACGATCACCGGCGCCGACCGGACCGAGATCTACCGCGGCCTGATGCCCGCCGAGACGATCACCGCCGTGGGCACGGGCACGAAGTTCGTGTTTCGCAGCAGGGGAGCGTTCACCGAGGCACCCGGCATGATAAAGGCAACGGTACGCATCAAGGAGGCAGCCGGCACGGTTCGCTTCAACGCGAAGATGCGCGACCACGAGATCTCCGATGCCGTCAACCAGCCGAGCTTGACCCTCGAGCTCAAGTTCGGTGACGACCTCGGTGCCGGCTGCCTTACCGCACTACAGCTGCAGTGCTCTGGTTCTTCTCGACTGAAATGCAAAACTCTCTAGGGCGACCCACACCTGCTGAAGCGAAGCGTATCGCGTCGAACACGAGCATGCGCACCGCTTCGAATTCCACGGGACAGCCCCCTGATGCCACCGACTCGCAGCTCGTCAGCCCCACGATCACTTCTCACGACGTTCTTCAGCGTTCTCGCGGTGTTCGTCGTGCTCGACGTTGCGACGCTCGCAAGCACCGCGCATGGCGGTTGCGCATTTCCGCCGAGCGGGGTGAGCGACGGTGACTGCGACGGGCTGGTCGATGCGACCGACCCCTGCCCCACCGACACACTGAACCGCTGCAACGGCCCGGTGGCCGCGTGCGGCGCCGCCCCCCCGGGTGCGCAGGAATGTGTTCCGGGAGTCGACCTGCGCCTGGATCTCGGCGCCTCCGCCCCCCAGACCGACTGCAACGGCGACGTCTGGGCCTGGGATGTCGGCGGCGGCGGCAACTGCTGCAGCTCGCCCGTGCTGGCGCCGGCCACGATCGTCGACGCGTTCGGCTGCACCGACGCGTCGACCGAGCTCATGGTCGGCTCGGAGAAGTTCGGAGCCACCATCACGCGCAGCTACCCGGTCGCCGACGGCACGTACATCGTGAACCTGATCTTCGCCGAGACGTTCGCGGGAGCCTGCACCGCCGGCTGGCGCACCGTCGACATCGACGTCGAGGGCGTCCGTCACTACGGCGGGCCGGGCGTGGGCGACGGCTTCGATCAGTTCTCCACGTCGGAACAGCAGAACGGCGCCGCCGAGGCCTGCGGCGGCGTGGTGGTTCGCAGCGTGCTCGCGGCGGTCGCCGACGGCTCGCTCGACATCGTGCTCACCGAGGACGATCCGGGCTTCGGCGACGCCAATGCGTCGATCAAGGCGATCGAGGTGCTGCACTACATCGACGGCTGCATCGACGACTCCGAGTGTGACGACGGCGACCCGTGCACCACCGACATCTGCGGCCCGACCCACGCGTGTCACAACGATCCGCCCGGCATCGACGCCGACGGCGACGGCATCTGCGATCTCGATGACATGTGCCCCGACGACGGCCTCGACGACATCGACGGCGACGGCGTGTGCGCCGGCACCGGAGCGAACCTGCCGGCGAGCGCCGATGGCGACAACTGCCCGTTCACGAGCAACGGCAACCAGCTCGACACCGACGGCGACGGCCGCGGCAACGCCTGCGACCGCTGCCCGAACGCCACCGGCAGCGCCGAGGATGCCTGCCTCGGCAACGGGTTCTGGGAAACACGGGCAACCTGCTCGGTGGCCCGCGGCGAGGCGGGCACCGCAATCGTCGACGGCAAGGTCTATCTCATCGGCGGCGAGCAGCCGGCGGCCGGACGCGACGTCGAGATCTACGACGTGGCCGGCGACGGCTGGTCGAGCGGCCCCCGGCTGCCCGAGCCACCGACCGGCGGCAACATCGGCCGCAGCCACCTGCAGCCTGCCGTCGTGGGCAAGCGCATCTACCTGTTCGGCGGCTTCACGACCACCACCCGCGAGCCGCTCGACGAGGTGCTGGTGCTCGACACCGAAGACATCGCCGAGGGCTGGCAGCCGCTGGCACCGATGCCGGCGCTACGCGGAGGCGCGGCGTGCGCGTCACACGGCGTGCGTGTGTACTGCGCCGGCGGAGTCGGCAACAGCGCCCTCGACCCGCCGCCCTCCAGCGCCGCGCTCGACATCTACAACACGGTGACCGACCGGTGGCACGCGGCGGCCCCCATGCCGCACGCGCGCGACAGCGCGTACGCCCACGTGATCGGCAAGAAGCTCTACCTGGTGAGTGGCCGCGACACGCACGTGAACAACGCCGTGCCGTTCACCGACATCTACGACATCGCCACCGACAGCTGGAGCGCGGGAGCGCCGCCGCCCGTCGCCCGCGGCGGCTACGCCTCGGCGGTGGTCGAGGGCCGCATCCTGCTCATCAGCGGCGAGCTCGGTCCGGGCAACGGCGGCAATGCCGACGGCGTGATCGCGACCGTCCACGAGTACGACCCGGTTCGCGACGGCTGGCGCAGCCTCACCGACATCCCGACGCCCCGTCACGGCTTCATGGCCGTGGTGATGGACGGCGGCCCCGGGACGATGCCGATCGTGCACACGATCAGCGGCGGCCCCACGCAGGGCTACGCCTCGTCGGTCGCCCACGAGGTATTCTCGTTCAGCCAGTGCAACGTCGACGCCGACTGCGACGACGGCGAGGCCTGCACCGACGACGTCTGTGACGACAACGTCTGCAGCTACGTGCCGAACTCGGCCCCGTGCGACGACGGCGTGTACTGCAACGGCGCGGACACCTGCGGCGACGGCACGTGCACGGTGCACGACGGCAACCCGTGCAGCGACGGCGTCGGCTGCACGGTGGACGCCTGCGACGAGGACACCAGCGACTGCAGCTTCACACCCGACGACGCAGCCTGCGACGACGACGCGTACTGCAACGGCACTGAGGTCTGCGACCCGCTGCTCGACTGCCAGGGCGGCACGCCGGTGCAGTGTGCCGACGCCCTCGACTGCACGGTCGACAGCTGCGACGAGGCCGCCGACGACTGCGTCCACGCACCGAGCCACGCCGCTTGCGACGACGGCGTGCTCTGCAACGGCGCCGAGGTCTGCGACGCCGCGGCCGGATGCGGCGCCGGCGCGCCGACGAGCTGCGACGACGGCGTCGACTGTACCGCCGACCACTGCGACGCAGGCGCGGACACGTGTGTGAACACACCCTCCGACACGATCTGCGACGACGGCAACGAGTGCACCACCGACCACTGCGACGCGGGCGCCGGCTGCACCGGCGCGGACAACGTCAACGCGTGCAACGACGGCCTGGAGTGCACGCGCGGCGACGTATGCGCCGCCGGAACCTGTGCCGGCACACCCGACTGTCCGGGCGACGAGGCCTGCGATCTCGACACCGGCCGGTGCACGGCGCCGTCGGTCTGCGTCGCCGCCGCCGATGCGGGCGCGGTGTTCGCGGGAGCCATGACCACCGGCTCGACGTACGCCGGCGGCGCCGACCAGGACGTCGACGCCGATAGCCTGATGCCACTACAGGTCCACGCCGATAGCCCGGCTAACAGCGCGGGCGGAAGCGGCGACCAGCTGACGTACACGATCGACCTGCCGCACGACGGCGTGTGGAACGTGTGGGGACGCTTCTACTACCCCGGCGTGCCCGGCAGCAACGACGCCAACTCGTTCATCGTGAGCGTTGACGGCGGCCAGACGTACCCGTTCGGCAACAACAAGGACTTCTTCCAGAAGTGGCACTGGGACGGCAACGGCAACGTCCAGGCCGGCGCCGTGGCCCCGCTGAGCCTCGGCTTCCTCGCCGCCGGCGAGCACCAGCTGAGGGTCGAAAAGCGCGAGGTGAACCCGGTCGCCCCCCGGCTCGACGCCATTTGCCTGTCGACCGACCCGGCCGCGCCGCCCGCCGACGCCGGCGTCAGCTACGCCCTCGGCGTGTGCGACGCCGATGCCGACTGCGATGACCGCAACCCCTGCACCGACGATGCCTGCGACGACGGAGCCTGTGCACACTCAGACAGCGCCGACGCCTGCGACGACGGCATCACGTGCAACGGCGCCGACGCCTGTGCCGACGGATCGTGCAGCACGCATGCCGGCACCCCCTGCGACGACGGCGTGGACTGTACCACCGACGAGTGCCGCGAGGACACCGGCGCATGCACGAACACGGCCATCGACGCGGCCTGTGACGACGGCGTCGGCTGCACCGCGGACCGCTGCGACGTCGCGGCCGGCGGCTGCGACAATGCCGTGGACGACGAGAGCTGCGACGACGGCCTGTTCTGCAACGGCACCGAGTTCTGCAGCTCGTCGGACGACTGCGGCTCGCGCACGGAGCTGGTCTGCGGCCACCTCGACGACACCTGCATCGTCGGCGTGTGCAACGAAGACGACGACTCCTGCGCCATCGCACCGGCCAACGAGGGCCTGCCCTGCGAGGACGGCGATGCGTGCACGATCGCCGATTTCTGCGAGGCCGGAGCCTGCGTCTCGCTCGACCATCATGCTCTCGACGCCGGAACCGTCCGCGTTGCGCGCAGGTCGGGCGTCGACGACGACCGCATGATCATACGGGCACTGCTCCAGCTGGACCTGCTGCCCGATCTGCCCTCGACCACGGGCGTGGACCTCGCCATCGTCGACGAGAGCGACGAGCTCGTCTACGACGCGGCCGTGCCGGCCGAGGCGTTCAGGAGCGCCCACCACGGCACGGTGTTCAGCGTGAAGGCGCGCAGGGCCGACCTCCACGGCGCCGAGAACCTCACCCACCTCAAGATCAAGCTCATGCCGGCACGCGGCCAGGCCAGGATCACGGCCAAGGTGGGCGACATCGAAATCCCGCAGATCGAGGACAGCTCCTCGATCGGCATGAACCTCACCTTCGGCAAGCCAGACAGTGGCACGTGCGTGAGCGCTCCGGACATGGAGTGCAACGGCGCGGCCACCGTACGGTGTACGAGCGACTGACGGGCCGATGAGCGTCCTGGGGTGGATACGGAGAGCGCAGACAGGCGCCGCTCCGCACCCACCCGCATATAGCTCCGCACAACAGAGACCACGACACACCGGAGACGTCGCCGCGCGCGGCTACCGGCACCCCCGGGGTGAACGCCGCCCACCTGCGTTCGCTCCCAGACGAGAAGCCATGATGAAGACCGATCTTCGCGATTCGTTCCGCCTGACCATGCTCGCCCTGGCCACGTTGCTGCTTGCAGCGACCGGCTCGCTGGCACTGTCCGCGACCGCCGCACACGCTGCCTGCGCGGTGCCGCCGGCGGGAGACGCCGACTGCGACGGCCTCGCCGACGGCGCAGACCCGTGCCCCGCCGACACGCTGAACCGCTGCAACGGTCCGGTGGTCTCGTGCGGCACGGCGCCTCCGGGCGTGCAGGAGTGCTCGGCGGGGACGCCGCTTCGCATCGACGTCGGGGCCAGCGGCCCGCAGACCGACTGCAACGGCGACACCTGGGAGGCCGACCTGGGAGCCGGCAAGAACTGCTGCAGCTCGCCCGTGGTGGCACCGGCCACGATCGCGACCGCGTTCGGCTGCACCGACGCGGCGACCGAGATCATGGTCGGCTCGGAGAAGTTCGGCGCTACGATCACGCGCAGCTACCCCGTTCCCAACGGCACCTACATCGTGAACCTCATCTTCGCGGAGACGTTCCTCGGCGCTTGCGTGGACGGCTGGCGCACCGTCGACATCGACGTCGAGGGCGTACGTCACTACGGCGGCCCGGATGCAGGCGACGGCTTCGACCAGTACGCGACCTCGGCCGCGCAGAACGGCGCGACGGACGCCTGTGGCGGTGCGGTCGTGCGAAGCCTGCTCGTCGGCGTCGCCGACGGTGCTCTCGACATCGTGCTCACCGAGGACGACCCCGACACCGGCGACACGAACGCTTCGATCAAGGGCATCGAGGTGCTGCAGCTCGTCGACGGTTGCATCGACGAGACCGAGTGCGACGACGGCGACCCGTGCACGACCGACACCTGCAACGAGCTGCACCTGTGCCTCAACACCCCGCCCGGCATCGACGCCGACGGCGACAACGTATGCGACCTCGACGACATGTGCCCGGCCGACGGCTGTGACGACGCCGACGCCGACGGCTACTGCACCGGCGCAGGCTTCAACGCGCCGGCCGCCGGCGACGACGACAACTGCCCGCACGAGTCGAATCCCGCCCAGACCGACACCGACGGCGACGGTCGCGGTGACGCCTGCGACCTGTGCCCCGACGATGCCGGATCGGCCGAGGACGGCTGTCTCGGCACCGGCATCTGGGACACACGCGCACCGGCACGACTGGCGCGCAGCGAGGGCGGCCTGGTCGAGGCCGGCGGCAAGTTCTACCTGATCGGCGGCGAGCAGACCGAGCCCGGCAAGGTGGTGGAGATCTACGACCCCACCACGGATACGTGGCAGGACGGCCCCTCTCTCCCCTCGAAGCGTCACCACATCCAGCCGGTGGCGGTGAAGAACAAGATCTACGTGATCGGCGGCCTCGAGAACTTCCCGGCACCCGATTTCGCGGACAACCTCATGCTCGACACCGACGACATGGGTGCCGGCTGGCAGGCCATGGCGCCGATGCCGACCCCGCGCGGCGGCCTGGGCTGCGCGGCCGACGGCGTGCGCATCTACTGCGCCGGCGGCCTGTCGTCGACGGCCGGAAGCGTGGCCGTCGACACGTTCGAGGTCTACAACACCGTCACCGACCAGTGGCAGACCTTGACCCCGCTGCCTCGCCCCAAGGATCACTTCCAGGCGCAGGTGGTCGACGGCCAGTTCTACTCGATCTCCGGCCGCGATACGGCCATCAACGACCTGTACGCGTTCAACGACGTCTACGACATCGCCACCGACACCTGGTCGCTCGGCGCCCCCATCCCGACCCCGCGCGGCGGCTACGCATCGGTGGTGGTCGAGGGACGCATCGTCGTGATCGGCGGCGAGGGCCCTGGACCGGCCGACGGAACGTTCCCCGACGTGGAGGAGTACGACCCCGCGCGCGACAGCTGGCGAACGCTGGCCGACGTGCCGACGTCTCGCCACGGCTTCGGTGCGGTCGTGTCGAGCGCCGAGAACGGCGTCATGCCCATCCTCTACACCGTCACCGGCGGCTGGAAGAAGGGCTTCTCGTCGACCACCGGTACCGAGGTCTTCTATTACGGCGACTGCATCCTCGACGCCGACTGCGACGACGGCAATGTCTGCACCGACGACGTGTGCGCGGCGGGCCGCTGCGAGCACGCCGGTAACACGGCATCGTGTGACGACGGCGACTTCTGTAACGGCGTCGACGTATGCCTGGACGGCGCGTGCAGCATCAGCGCGGGCAACCCCTGCGACGACGGCGTCGCTTGCACGATCGACACCTGCGACGAGGCCACCGACACCTGCGGGGCCACCGTCGACCACGCGGCCTGCGACGACGGCCTGTTCTGCAACGGCACCGAGGTGTGCGACGCCCTGGCCGACTGCCAGGCGGGCACGGCGCCGAGCTGCGATGACGGCATCGCCTGCACCACCGACACCTGCAACGCGGCCGCCGATGCGTGCGACCATGCCACCGTCGACGCAGTCTGCGACGACGGCGTGTTCTGCAACGGCGTCGAGATCTGCGACGCCGCGGCCGGATGCGGCGCGGGCGCCGCACCGGCCTGCAGTGACGGCATCGCCTGCACCACCGACTCGTGCAACGTGACCACCGACGCCTGCGAGCACGCGGCCGTCGACGCCGTGTGCGACGACGGAGCGTTCTGCAACGGAACCGAGACCTGCGATGCCGGCAGCGGCTGCCTCGCCGGCTCGCCGATCGACTGCGACGACGGCGTGGCATGTACCGCCGACAGCTGCGACGAGGCTGCCGACGCCTGCGACAGCTCGCCGGTCGACGCTTCGTGCGAGGACGGCATCTTCTGCAACGGCGCCGAGGTCTGCGACGCCGGCCTCGGCTGTCAGCCCGGAGCAGTCGTCGACTGCGACGACGGAATCTCCTGCACCGTGGATTCGTGCAACGAGGCGGCCGACGGATGTGACCACGGTGCCGACCACGCCACCTGCGACGACGGCAACGCCTGCAACGGCGTCGAGACCTGCAACGCGCTGAGCGGCTGCGACGCCGGCTCCGCACCCGACTGCGACGACGGCAATCCGTGCACCGCCGACTCCTGCAACGACGCCAGCGGCTGCTCGAACCTGGCGATCGCGGCAGGCTTCTCCTGCACCGACGGCCTGTTCTGCAACGGGGAGGAGACCTGCGACGGCGCCGGCGGCTGCCAGGGCGGCACCGCACCGGCGCTCGACGACGGCGTCGGCTGCACGACGGACAGCTGCGACGAGGCCTCCGATTCCATCGTTCACAGCATCGACGACGGCTCGTGCGACGACGGCCTGTTCTGCAACGGCGTCGAGACCTGCGACGCGGCGGCCGACTGCCAGGCCGGCGCGCCCGTGGTGTGCGACGACGCCGTCGGCTGCACGACCGACTCCTGCGACGAGGACGCCGACGCGTGTGCGAACGCCGCCAGCGACGCTGCCTGCGCCGACCACTTCGTGTGCAACGGCGTCGAGACCTGCGACCCCGTTCTCGACTGCCAGCCCGGCACCGCGCCCGACTGCGACGACGGCGTGGACTGCACGTTCGACATCTGCGGCGAGGCCGTGGTCGGGTGCATCAGCATCCCGCTCGACACCGAGTGCGACGACGGCCTGTTCTGCAACGGCGCCGAGATCTGTGATGCCGAGCTCGACTGTCAGGCGAGCCCCGCCCCCGACTGCGATGACGCCGTCGGCTGCACAGCCGATGCCTGCGACGAGGACGCTGACACGTGCACGAACGTCGCGTCCGATCTCACCTGTGACGACGGCCTGTTCTGCAACGGCACCGAGACCTGCGATGCCGAGCTCGACTGCCAGGCCGGCACCGCGCCCGACTGCGACGATACCGTCGGCTGCACGGCCGATTCCTGCGACGAGGACGCCGACCTGTGCAGCAACGTGACCTCCGACGCTGCATGTGACGACGGCGTGGGCTGCACGGCCGACCGCTGCGACGCGACCGCCGACTGCGTGAACGCCTCCGACGACGCGATCTGCGACGACGGCGTGTTCTGCAACGGCGCCGAGCTGTGCGACGTCGCGTCGGACTGCAGCCCGGGCGCCGCGCCGACCTGCGACGACGGCGTGTCCTGCACCGCCGATACCTGCGACGTGGCAGCCGACACGTGCGTGTCGGTGGGCTCCGACGCGGTGTGCGACGACGGCCTGTTCTGCAACGGCGTCGAGACCTGCGACGCCGTCCTCGACTGTCAGGCCGGCACGCAAGCGGCGTGCGACGACGGCAACGACTGCACGTTCGACGTCTGCAACGGCGGTGCGAACACGTGCGCGCACCTGGTGATGCCGCTGGCCTGCGACGACAGCAGGCACTGCAACGGCGTCGAGACCTGCGACGCCGAGCTCGGCTGCCTGGCCGGCGAGCCGCCGGCCTGCGACGACGGCATCGACTGCACCGTCGACGCCTGCAACGAGGCCACCGACGGCTGTGACAGCGTGCCCGCCGACTCGCTCTGCGACGACGGCAACGGGTGCACCGACGATAGCTGCTCGGCGACCTCGGGCTGCGGTCACGCCGACAACACGGCACCGTGCGACGACGGCTCCCAGTGCAGCGTCGACGACGTGTGCGAAGCCGGCAGCTGTGCGCCCGGAGCACCGCGAGACTGCGACGACGGGCTGTTCTGCAACGGCAGCGAGACCTGCGACGATGCGGCCGGCTGCCAGGCCGGCACCGCCCCCGACGTCGACGACGCCGTGGGCTGCACCGACGACGCCTGCGACGAGGACGCCGACGCGATCACGCACACGCCCGACGATACCGGATGCGACGACGGAGCGTTCTGCAACGGTGCCGAGACCTGCGACGCGGCGCTGGACTGTCAGCCCGGCACCGCCCCCGACGTCGACGACGGCGTCGACTGCACCGACGACGCCTGCGACGAGGACGCCGATGCGATCACGCACGCGACCGACGACGCCGCATGCGATGACGGAGCGTTCTGCAACGGCGTGGAGTCGTGCGACGCCGTTGCCGGCTGCCAGGACGGCCAGCCTCCGGTCCCCGACGAAGACGCCGTGGACTGCACCGTCGCCGAGTGCGACGAGGCTGCCGACACGTTCGTCCAGCGCGCCGTCGACGCGGCCTGCGACGACGGGACGTTCTGCAACGGCGCCGAATCCTGCGACACCGATGCCGGCTGCCAGGACGGCACGCCGCCGGTCGTCGACGACGGCGTCACCTGCACGATCGACGTGTGCGACGAGGACGTCGACGTGGTTCTCCACACGCCGGACGCGAGCGTCTGCGACGACGGCGCGTTCTGCAACGGAGCCGAGCTCTGCGACGCGGCACTCGACTGCCAGCCAGCGTCGCTGCCGTGCGACGACGGCGTCCCGTGCACCGTCGACGGCTGCGACGAGGAGACGGCCGCCTGCACGAACTCACCGGCCGACGTCCAGTGCGACGACGGGCTGGCCTGCAACGGCCAGGAAACCTGCCACGTACTGTTCGGCTGCCTCACGACCACGCAGCCGCCCTCATGCGAGGATCTCGACTCGTTCTGCGCGATCGGCGAGTGCGTCGACGGCGAGGACGGCTGCGTCGCCACGCCGGTCAACGACTCGGAGGCCTGCGAGGACGGCAACGCCTGCACCGCGGGCGAGCTGTGCGCCGGCGGACAGTGCCTCGGCTTCAGCCTGTGCGGCGTTCCGCTCACACAGGCCGACGAGCCGACCGTGACCGACAGCCTGTTCGTGCTGCGCGCCGCGGTGGCGCTCGAGACCTGCGACCTGTGCGAGTGCGACGTCGACGGCGACATGGCCGTGCTCGTGAGCGACGCACTGCGCGTGATGCGACGCGCGGTCGGGCTCGAGGCCAAGATGGAGTGCTTCGTCCCCGTCGACACTGCGCTCGAGGCCGGCGGCAGCACCACCACCACGGTGACCGTCACGTCGACGACGATGCCGTACTGACGCGCGCGTGACACGGCCGCGTCGCCATGCCGGGCGAGGTCGCGCTCGACCACGCAGACCTCAAGGCACTGCGCGATAAACGCGTCCCCGGCGGCCAGGATCACCCTCGGGGGGGTACCTGATCGGCCCGCGGCCTGCCTATCATGATGGCCGTGGGACCTTTCGTCTTCCTCCTCAAGCCGGCCATCGCGCTGGCAATGATCATCGTCAAGATGATCGTCGCGGCCGGCTACGCCGTCACGAACCACACGCGCCACATGGTGATGGTGCCGAAGGACGGACGTAACGGCGGTGTCGCCGTGTACGCCGTGGTGAATCCCGACAACGACCGCGAGGAGATCCTCATCCAGATGGCCGGAACCGACGAGCTGTTCACCGGCCCGCTCACCATGCCCCACGCCTCGACGCTCGACGACTCGATGATCGTCGAGCTGACCAGCCGCGACGGTCGCACTCTGCGCTGCGTGTTCGAAGGAACACGAACCGACCCGACCGGCGCCGCCTGCGAGGACGAGCTCGGCGCGGCGTTCGAGCTGACGATCTGACGCCTGTATCAGGCCGTTCCCTCGACGTTTCCCCGCTTCGACGCGGTCATCAACATTCCCCGGGGAATGTCCCCGTGGCTCCCACGACAGATTTCGACCTCATCCGCTGGCTGTTGCCGCGGGCCGAGACCGCGGTCGTCACTGCGGTACCCCGGCGACCGATCGGCCCACTTGCCCGCCGCGACCGTCGTCGCTACGCATGAAGCGTGGCCGGCGCGAAGAAGACGCACCCTCTCGACAAGGTGAACGACCGCATCGTCGCGTGCAGGAAATGCCCGCGCCTCGTCGAGCATCGCGAGCACATCGGGCGAGTGAAGCGCCGCGCCTATCGCGATCACGACTACTGGGCACGGGCCATCCCGGGATTCGGCGACCCGCATGCACGCCTGCTCATCGTCGGTCTGGCCCCGGCAGCGCACGGCGCCAACCGCACCGGGCGCATCTTCACGGGCGACCGCAGCGGCGACTGGCTCTACCGTGCGCTTCACCGGGCCGGCTTCGCGAACCAGGAGGAGTCGGTCTCACGCGACGACGGGCTACGGCTGAACGGAGCCTACATCACTGCGGCCGCACGCTGCGCGCCGCCCGGCAACAAGCCCACCCGCGAAGAGCTGGCGCTGTGCCGGCCGTACCTTCTCGACGAGATGATCATCTTCCGCGAGCAAGCCGCCCGCGCGGCCAGGCCGCTGGTGTTGCTGGCACTGGGGCAGATCGGCTACGCGGCATGCCTGGAGAGTCTCCAGGCGGTCGGCGTCGAGATACCGCGCCCGCGCCCGAAGTTCGGCCACTGCGCCGTTCACGAGATCGAGCGCGGCATCACCGTGGTGTGCTCGTACCACCCCAGCCAGCAGAACACCCAGACCGGTCGGCTCACGCGGGTGATGTTCCAGTCGGTGTTCACCAAGGCAAAGAAGCTACTGTGAGCCGCCGGCCGTCCAGTAGTGAACCGTCTCGACATCGATCCGGATCATCGGACTGGCGGCGTGCGTGAACTGCATCGACTCGTACTGCGGGTACTTGCGGCGCAGCATGCCCAGCACGCGATCGAACTCGCCTGAATCGGCAACGAGCGCGGCCGCGCCGCGTAGCAGCACGTAGCACAGCCGCGACCAGTCGGCGTCGTCGTACTGGTCGACGACGATCGCGGCGCGCGGGTTGTCGGCGACGTTGCGTAGCCGCTTGAGGCCGAGTGGGTTCTTCTTCGGCTTGGCGTCGACCACCGAGTACACGTGGTCGTCGACCAGGACGTAGCAGATCGGAACCGCGTGCGGCATGCGGTCGGCACCGCAGGTGGCCAGGCGCGCGACGCGGCACGAGGTGACGAAATCTCGCGCGCCGGGCGGCCAGGAGATCAAGACGGGTCTTGCGGCGCAGATGAGCGGGACGTCACGATCGTACGCTTCAGGAAATCCACGACGGCATCGCAGAACACGTCGTTCTGATCGCCAGCGACCATGTGCGCCGCGTCGGCAACGTCGACGTACTCGGCGTGCGGCACCAGCTCGCGAAACTCGCGCGCGGTCTCCTCGCTGACGATATCGCTCATGCGACCGCGAACCAGCAACGTCGGCAAGGTGAGGCGGGCCGCCGCATCGGAAAGCCGGTTCGGGTTGCCGCCCGTCTTGGAACGCCGCTCAGCCTGCTGCAGGAAGGCGGGATCCCAGTGCCACCGGTAACGGCCGTCGTCGCCACGACGCAGGTTCTTCCTCAGCCCGGTGAGGCTCTTCGGGGGACGGCGGTGCGGAAGGTAGTCGGCCACGGCCTGGGCGACGTCCTCGAGTGTTTCGTAGCCGTCGGGGTTCGACGTCATGAACTCGACGATGCGCTGGATGCCCTCGCGCTCGACGCGCGGGGTGATGTCGACGAGCACCACAGCACGAGCGGTACCCGGGCGAAGCTCGCCCTGCGAGACCATCGAGACCATGCCGCCGAGCGATGCGCCCACAAGCGCCGGCGGCTCGCGCAGCGTGTCGATGATGGCGTGCAGGTCGGCCACGTACGACTCGATCGCGTAGTCGCCCTCGTGGTGCCACTGGCTGTCGCCGTGGCCGCGCAGATCGACCGAGAGAGCGTGGAAGCCGTTGCGCGCCAGCACCTCGGCGGTTCCACCCCAGGCGTGACGCGTCTGCCCGCCGCCGTGCATGAGGATGACCGGCGGCGCGCCCTCGTCGCCCCAGACGTCGGCGACGAGCTCCATGTGCTCGCCGACGCGGTAGCGCAGCTCACGCTTGCTGGTGTCGCCCATGGAACTCGCGGAACTCGTGCGCGCTCGTGAAACCGATGAGCGCCCGTCGGGGTCGAACGAAGCACGGCCGTCCGGCGGCGGCCGTTGTCGTGACGATTCACGCTAGAGGGCGAGTTGAACTGGGTCAAATCGCCCGATGGCGACGCACGGCGCTTGCAAGATGAGCCCTCGCGCCCTATCCCCGGCACGGGGATCGGGTCATCCGCTCCCGCGAGATCGCATGCCGCAGCTGATCACAGCTCCCACTCGCGTAGAAGCCGCCGGCAACAAGCCCAAGCTGATCGACGAAGTCGTCGGCCGCGTGAACACCGGCACCGAGGCCGTCAGCATCGCGCACATGCGCTCGCCGGCCGGATGGCGCGAGCCCGGCCAGCGGCCCGAGTTCGGCGAGTACACGTACGTGCTGCACGGCACATTGCGCGTGGAATCGGAGCAGGGCGAGCTCGACGTCGTGGCCGGCCAGGCGGTGGTCGCGGAGCCGGGCGAGTGGATTCGCTACAGCACACCCGCCGATGGCGGCGCCGAGTACATCGCGATCTGCCTGCCGGCGTTCACGCCCGACACCGTGCATCGCGACGACCCGTGACGGCCGCGTCCGACCAGGGCGACGAACGCGATCGGGACCGCGCGCCGAGCGCGACGCTCGCGTTCCCACGTCGGATATTCCTCGCGCGCTCCTTGCAGACCATGGCGACGGTCGCCGCCCTGCCCGGCATGTCGTTGCTCGCGTCGGGTTGCGGCTCGTCGACCGACGTGAAGATTCCGGCCGGGCTGAAGACGTTCACCGCCGACGAGTATCGCATCGCCACCGCCGTGGGTGCGACGCTGATCCCCGAGGGCGGCGCGTTCGAACACGGTGCGACCAGCCTCGAGGTGGCCCTGCGTCTCGACGAGTTCCTGGTGAACGAGCACCGACGCGTGGCCCAGGCGGTGTCGTCGGCACTGTGGACGCTCGAGTACGGAGGCCTGCTGCTGGTGGGGCAGATCGGCCGCTTCACGTCGATGAGCCCCGAGCGCCGCACGCGCTACTTCGAGAAGCTGCCGCTGGGCTTCCAGCTCGGCCGTGACATCTACCTGGGCCTGAAGCACAGCTACATGTTCCTGTTCTACAACATCGACGCCACGTGGGAGCCGCTCGGCTACGACGGCCCCTGGCTCCGGTCGTCCGGGCTCCGGCCGCGCGGCGAAGCGGCGGCCGGCGGGCGGCGCGCCGCGCGCAAGACCGCATGATCGTACAGGGCGAGCAGATCACGCGTCCGCTGGTCGGACGCACGCACACCGCGGTGATCGGCACCGGGTCGGGTGGTGGCGTGGTCGCCGCGTTGCTCGCCGAGGCCGGCGTCGAGACCACGGTGATCGAGGAAGGCGGCTACTTCCGCGCCGCCGACTTCACCCAGCGTTACGACGAGATGTATCCGAGGCTGTACCGCAGCAGCGGCACACAGCTGAGCGACGACGGGATGATCAACGTCCTGCAGGGAAGCTGCTTCGGCGGCTCGACCGTCATCAACACCTCCGACTGCGTACCGACGCCGCCGGAGGTCTACGCCCACTGGCACAAGCTGCTCGGCATCACCGAGATCAACGAGGAAGCCCTCGCCGAGTCGCAGGCGCGCGTGTTCAAGACGCTCGAGGTCAACAAGATCACCGGCGACGGCGTCAACGAGAACAACCGCCTGATCGAGACCGGCGCGGCAAAGCTCGGTCACAGTACCGACACGTTCGACCACAACCGGGTCGGCTGCCGCAACAGCGGCTACTGTCTCATCGGCTGCAGCTACGACGTGAAGCAGGGCACCCACCTCACCTACCTGCCCCGCGCCGACCGCGCCGGCGCCACGATCTACACCGACGTTCGCGTCGACCGGCTCGAGCGGCTCCCGCTCGGTCGCATCCGCGTACACGGGTCGGTGATCGAGCGCGGACCGCGCATCGCACGGGTCGTGTTCCAGCTCGATGCCGAGCGCGTCGTGCTGGCGGCAGGCGCCGTTCACTCACCCGCCATCCTGCGACGGTCGCGCCTGCACCGCGGGCTGCCGCAGCTCGGCCGCAACGTGTCGCTACAGCCGCAGATGCTGGTGCTGGCCGGTTTCGACGACAGCCGCAGCCTCATCCCCTGGCGCGGCATCCCTCAGGCCGTGTACTGCGCCGACTTCGACGACAACTCGGCCGCGCACGGGCTGGGCGGCTATCGCCTCGAGGGCGTGTACGGCAGCGTCGCACACATGGCGAGCGACCTGGCCGGCTTCGGCGCCGCCCACAAGGAGACGATGACCGAGGCCGACCGCATCGGCGCCGGGCTCGTGCTGGTTCCCGATCAGCCGTCGGGTCGCATGAACTGGGACTTCAGCCCCCGTCGCGGTTTCCAGGCCAAGATCAAGTACAAGACCACCGGCGAGTGGAAGCGGCGCTTGCGCGCCGGGCTGAAGCTGGCCGCCGAGGTCTACTTCGCCGCGGGTGCACGGTGGGTGTCGTTCGCGAGCGAGATCTTCCCCCGCCTCGAGAGCCCCGACGAGCTGGGCAGGCTCGACTCGTTCCCGGTCAAGCCGGGTGTGACCAGTCTCATCTCGGCACACGTACAGGGCACGTGCAGGATGGGGCTCGGCCCCGGCACCAGCGTGGTCGACCAGCAGCACCGCCTGCACACGCAGCCCAACATCTACGTCGTCGACGCCTCCGTGATGCCCACCTCGTCGTCCACCCACACGATGATCCCGGTCATGACGATGGCCGATCGCGCCGCCCACAGGATGCTGGAAGCCTGACCGGGCCCCGCTTGTTCTGCCGCAAGCCGGTCTGATAGAAGAAGCTTGACAGGGGACCGACCGCCCACGCGCCGCCAGCGCATCAGGGGGTCGGCCGCACAGACCAAGGAGAAAGCTCGACATGCTGGCACCCAAGCTGAGCACCCGGACCGTCGCATGCCTCGCCATCCTGACGTCGATGCTCGCGCTGGCCGGCGTCGCATACGCCGACAGCCACGACGAGGAACTGGCCTCGATGCGGTACGTGCCGCCGATCTCGCAGCCCTTCCTCAACGAGCCGCCCCAGAACACCACCGAGCTGCGCCCGATCTACATCTACAACAAGCAGCCGAAGAGCTTCTACCGCAGCGGCCACACGAACATCGTGTCGCTCCAGCTGCGCTACGCGATCACCGAGCGTCTCGGCCTCATCATCACGAAGAACGGCTGGGCCGATTTCAACACCTCGAGCCGCAGCCAGCTCGACCAGGACGAGGGCTGGCTCAACCTGGCCTTCGGGTTGAAGTGGGCCTGGCTCAACAACGTAGCCGACAACTCGTTCTTCTCGCTGGGCCTGCGCTACGAAGCCCCGTCGGGAGACCTGAACAGCGGCGGCCTGGCCCGATCGCTCCTTCCGCAGGTGGACGACGGCATGGGCGGCCTCATGCCCGACCCCACGGTCGACGCCGACGAGCGGGTCAAGCTGTCGATGCAAGGCAACGGCGACGGCTTCATCAACGTATTCGCGACCGGCCACTGGCTCTATCGAGACAAGATCGGCATCCAGACGATCTTCGGCCTCAATCAGGCGATCGACACCACCAACAACTCATCGTTCGTTCACTGGTCGTTGCACGGCGACTACGAGATCTTCCGCAACGCGTTCCTCGTGATGGAAACGAACATGATCGCCTCGGCGGACGAGGGAAGCCGGACGGTTGCGCGCCGCAACGACGCCGACGCCACGCCGATCAAGCTCTCGGAGATCAAGACCTCCGAAGGCAATGACCTCGTCAACCTCGGTAGCGACGACCCCGGCACCGTGATCACGTACGCGGCCGGTGCACGTTACCGGTTCAGCGACCATTTCCTGCTCGGCTTCGGCTACGAGGTTCCGCTCCTGCAGGGTCGCAAGGACATGCTCGACTACCGCTTCATGTTCGACGCGGTCCTGCGCCTGTAGCAGTGCCGCTCAGACCTCACCCGCGAGCGGGCTCAGGATCATCACCGGCACGCGGCGCTCCCCGGCGCGCTTCTGGTACTTGCTGAACCCCACGTAGAACTCGCACGCCCGGTTCCACAGGGCGTCGCGCTCCGCACCGCCGGCCTCGCGGGCCTTGCACCGCAGGGTCCGGCCGCCGAGCGTGACGGCGGCCTCGGGGTGCGCCCGCAGATTGTAGTACCACGCGGGATTGCGAGTGCTGCCGCCCGCCGACGCGATCAACACGACGTCGTCCCCTTCGCGCATGAACATCAGCGGCGTCGTGCGCGGCTGGCCGCTCCTGGCACCGGTCGTCGTCAGCAGCAGCACCGGCTGTCCGACCGCGACGCTGAGCCGGCCACGCGTCAGGCGCAGCAGCCGGCGGTCGATGTGGGGGAAGACGTTGAGGAAGATCCAGGTGCCCGGTCGCGTCGACGCGAGGTGCTGCAGCGCCCGGTTGACCACGTTCACGCGGACGACCCGGCCGATCGTCTGGCGACGATGAACGTGCTCTTCACGCTCATCACCGGCTCGTCGCGCTGATTCTTGAGCGTCATGTGGGTCTGGACGATGCCGCGGTCGGGCTTGCTGCGCGACACCCGTTTCGTCAGACACGTCGACACCGCCGACAGCAGATCACCTACCCGCGCCGGGTGGTGCATCCTCAGCTCGTCGAACCCGAGCGCGGCGATCGCGGCGGTCTTGCGCGGCATCTGCGTCGCCATCCACGACGAGACCGCAAAGATGTGCGCCGAGGCGGCCACCAGCTCGCCGAACACCGAGTCGCGGGCGGCCTCCTCGTCGACGTGGAACGGCTGCGGATCCCAGCGCCGCCCTACCTCGATGATCTCCTCCTTCGTCATCCGATACGAGCCGAGGAACTCCTCCTCGGCCCCCACCTCGAAATCCTCGTAGTACTTCACTTCCATTCGCGCCTATCTAGCATCGAAGCGCCGGATGTCGCCACCTCGCGCGCCAGACGGCCGCGCTGCAGCTTGCCGGCGGCCGTGCGCGGCAGACGGCCCACGGCGAATAACCTGCGGGGCACCTTGTAGCCGGCGAGCCGCCTGCGGCACCACAGCACCAGCGCCTCGCCGTCGACGCGACGATCGCCGCCGGCGACGATGGCCGCCGCGACCACCTGCCCCCATCGTGGATCCTCGAGGGCGAACACCCCGACCTCGTCGACGCCGGCGTGCTCGGCGAGCACGGCCTCGACCTCGTCGGGTACCACGTTCTCGCCACCCGTCACGATCAGATCCTCGCGTCGCGTCGCGACGTGTAGACCGCCACGATCGTCGAGCCGTCCGAGGTCGCCGGTGTGCAGCCAGCCATCGGCGAGCGCGGCGGCCGTGAGGTCGGGCCGCGCCAGATAGCCCGTCATGACCTGCGGCCCGCGCACCAGAATCTCGCCGCAGCCGCTGCCGTCGGGATCGGCGATGCGCAGCTCGACGCCGGCAAGCGCGTGGCCCGAGCAAGGCGGCGAGGCCGGGTGCTCGGCGAGCGCGGCAGCCGCCACCTGCGAGCCGGTCTCGGTGAGACCGTACGACGTGACCGCCGGGACACGCAGGCGCCGGCAGCGCTGCACGAGACCGGCCGGCGTCGGGCCGCCGCCGAGCAGCACGCAGCGCAGGTCGTCGGGGAAGCGCTGCTCACCCGCAACGTCGAGCATGCGCGTCAGCATGGCCGCCACCAGCGATACGATCGTCACGCGCTGCTCGCTCAGCGCGCCGACCGCTGCGACTGCGTCGAACTCGCGCTGCAGCACCACGGTCACACCGAACAGCACCGCCCGGAACAGGATCGAGAGCCCGCCCACGTGGTACAGCGGCAGCACGACGAGCCAGCGATCGTCGCGCTCGACGCCGAGCCCGGTCATCGCCGCGTGTGCGCTCGAGCGGTGGTTGCCGTTCGACAGCATCACACCCTTCGGGCTGCCGCTGGTACCCGACGTGAAGATCACCGTGAGGGTCGCGTCCGCCTCCACGGCCGGCCAGTCGACGGCGGCGCCGGCGTCCACCCGGTCGAGCTCGTCGCCGACCTCCATCGTCTGAAGCCAGTCGTGGCGGGAACGAAGGCGCCGGGCGGCGTCGGCGTGCGCGACGTCGTGCAGCACGACAGCCGGCCGCGCCAGCTCGAGCTGGGCGCCGAGCTCGGAAGCCGTGAGGCGGTCGTTCATCGTGATGACGACCAGGCCGGCTCGCTGCGCGGCATGAATCAGCTCGACGAAACGAATCGACGGCGACGCGAGCAGCGCGACCGACTCACCACGCGACAGGCCGGTGGCCACGAGCCGCCGCGCGACTCGCTCGACGCGACCGTCGAGCTCGGCCCACGACAGCTCCTCGCCCTCGCAGATCAGCCCGGCCTGCCCGGGCGACAGCGCGGCGCGCTCGGCGAGCCACGAACCGGCGCCGGCACCCGCATCCGCACCCGTCATCGCACGCCCGCCACGGCGCCGGTGGCGACGGCTCCGATGCCGAGGCCCGGCCCCTCGATCTCGACACGCGGCTCGAGGGCCGGCGCGCCTTCGCCGACCACGTCGGCGGCCAGCACCGACGCTCCGCCCAGACCGATGGCGCCGGCAACCGGAAGCACCGCCGCCACGTGGGCGGTCGCCGCACGCCCCACGGCGCTCTCGATCGAATCGGTCAGCACCACGCGCAGGCCGAGCTCGCGTGCCCGGCGGGCGACGCCGAGCGTACGCGTCGGGCCTCCCAGACGTGCCGGCTTGAGAACCACGACGTCGCACGCGCCGGCCGCGCCGAGCTCTTCGAGGTCGGCCATCGCGCCCAGCGATTCGTCGACGGCGATCGCCGCACCCGACTGCTCGCGAAGACGGGCGAGCGCCTCCGGGTGCGCCTCGGCCAGCGGCTCCTCCACGTAGTCGACGTCTTCGCCCGCGACGGCATCGAGCACGCGTCGAGCGTCGTCCGGATCCCACGCGCGGTTGGCGTCAAGGCGCAGGCGCACCTCGCCGGCGCCGCCGCGGCGCAGCCCGGCGACACGCGCGACATCCTGCTCGGGCGCCACCGCCCCCACCTTGACCTTGATCGTGGCGAAGCCGCGCGCTACCAGCGCCTCGGCCTCGGCCGCCAGACCGTCCGGGTCGGATGCCGTGGCCAGGGCGTTCACCTCGAGCCGGGCCGCCGGTCCGTGCGTCACCTCACGTGCGGCCAGCCATGCGGCCACGCTCACGCCGGCGCGACGGGCGGCGAGATCGAGCAGCGCCGTCTCCAGCGCCGCCCGCCCCGAGGGCGCGCCCGTCGACTCGATCGCAGCCAGCAGCTCGCTCTCACGCTCGCCGCCGGCGCCGGTCGCCGGGCCCAGCACGGCCAGAAGTCCCTCGTCGTCGAGCTCGCCTTCGCGGCAAGCGTGCACGATCTCGTCGAGCGCGACGCCGGCCGCGGCCAGCGACTCGCCGTCGGCCCACCAGACCGGGCTCGCCTCGCCATGGCCGATCAGCCCGTCCTCGCCCTCGAGCAGCAGCACGAATCCGTCGCGCACCTCGAGCGTGTGGGTCGACGTCACCAGCGGCCGCCGCAGCGGCAGCCGGATGGCGCGCACACGGGCCGATGCGATCTTCAAACGGCCAGCCCGAGGGTCAGGAGCGAGCCGAACAGCAGGTGCAGGCGCGCGGTCCCCGCCAGGCTGAGGTTGAGCTCCGCACCGTCTCGCTGCTGGAGCCGGCGCACCTCGTTCACCGCCACCGGCACGGTCAACGCGACGGCACCGACGGCGGGCGACGTCACCAGCGCCAGCGCCGCCGTCAGCACGTAGGCGACAACGACCAGCGACGCATACTCGAGCCGAGTTCCGCGCTCGCCGATGCGCACGGCCAGGGTGCGCTTGCCGCTCCTGCGGTCGCTCGGGATGTCTCGAAGGTTGTTGACGACGATCAGTGCGGTCACCAGGCAGCCGACCGGCAGCGACGCGGCGATGGCCGCACCGTGGAGCGCGTGTCGCTGCAGGAAGTACGTGCCGCACACCGCGACGACGCCGAAGAACGTGAACGCGAGCAGATCGCCGAGGCCGTACCACGACAGCGGCCAGGGCCCGGCGCTGTAGGCGATCGCCGTGAGCACCGACAGCGCGCCGACGACGAGGATCGGGAGCCCGCCGTGAGCGACGAGATAGACGCCGCAGGCCAGCGCCAGCCCCACCACCGCAACCAGGGCGCGCATGACGGCCCGCGGGCTCGCCAGCCCCGCCTGCGTGACGCGCACCGGCCCGAGCCGATCGACGTCGTCGACCCCGCTCCTGGCATCGAAGTAGTCGTTCGCGAGATTCGTCGCGATCTGCAGAAGCAGCGCCGCGACGAGCGTGACCAGCGCGACGGGTACGTCGATCGCACCGGCGCGCGACGCGACCGCCAGCCCCACCGCCACCGGCACCAGCCCGGCACCGAGCGTTCGCGGTCGTATCGCGAGCCACCACACGGCCAGCCCGGCCGGCTGCACATCCGGGGTGCTCACGCTTCCCGCTTCTTCAGGGTACGCGAGGGAACTTCGTGAAGTCGGGCTTGCGCTTCTCGTTGTAGGCATCGCGGCCTTCCTGGGCTTCCTCGCTCATGTAGTAGAGCAAGGTCGCGTTGCCGGCCAGCTCCTGGATGCCGGCCATGCCGTCGGTCTCGGCGTTGAACGAAGCCTTCAGGCAACGCAGCGCCAGCGGACTGTGCGTGAGCATCTGCTCGCACCACTCGACGGTCGTCGCCTCGAGCTCGGCCAGGGGCACGACCACGTTCACCAGGCCCATCTCGAGCGCCTGGTGGGCGTCGTACTGACGGCACAGGTACCAGATCTCGCGCGCCTTCTTCTGACCGACCACGCGCGCCAGGTAGCTGGCGCCGAAGCCACCGTCGAAGCTGCCCACGCGCGGCCCGGTCTGGCCGAACACGGCGTTGTCGGCGGCGATCGTCAGATCGCACACCAGGTGCAGCACGTGGCCGCCGCCGATCGCGTAGCCCGCCACCATCGCCACCACCGGCTTGGGCAGGCTGCGAATCATCTTCTGCAAATCGAGCACGTTGAGACGCGCCACACCGTCGTGCCCCACGTAGCCCTGGTCGCCACGCACGCGCTGGTCGCCGCCGCTGCAGAACGCCTTGTCACCGGCGCCGGTGAGGACGACCACGCCGACGTCCTGCTCGTCGCGCACGTGCGCGAACGCATCGATCAGCTCCATGACCGTGCGCGGCCGGAACGCGTTGCGCACCTCGGGCCGGTTGATCACGATGCGCGCGATCCCGTCGGCCTTGTCGTAGATGATGTCCTCGTAATCCTTCACGGTTTGCCAGGCCAGACTCATCGATTCACTCCTGTATCCGGATGCCGATGCGCCGGCTGCCGGGTGCGTCCGACGCCGCGCGCTCACCGGCGACGGCGGCTGCGGTTGACGAGATGAACGTATCCAGAACGTGTGCAAGCTGTTGCGGGCGCGCGACGTGAACGTTGTGGCCCGCACCCTCCACCTGCGCGAGCTCGGCCGCGCCCAGTCGCGCCGCCATCGACTGCGCGATGGCCGAGAACTTCGTGTCGCGGGCGCCGGCGACGAGCAGTACCGGCACCTCGATCTCCTCGAGACGCTCGCCCAGCCACGGCTGGGCGCCGGTGCCCATGCCGCGCAGGCTGGCGGCAAGGCCGGCCGCCGAGCACGACAGCCGCCGCACGCGCAGCTCGGCGCGCACCTCGTCGTCGAGCTCGGCCTCGTCGGCCAGCACCGGCGTGTGTTCCCAGCGATCGACGAACGCCTCGATGCCGCTGTCGAGCGCGTAGCACGCGAGCGCTTCGTCGCCGAGGCGTCGATCGGCGCGCTGCTGCTCGGTGGCCAGGCCAGGGCTCGCGCTCTCGAGCATCAGCCGTCGTACGCGGTCTCGATGCTCGAGCGCAAAATACAGCGCGAGACGCCCGCCCATCGAGTAGCCGAGCAGGTTGCAAGCGGCGATGCCGAGCTCGTCGAGCAACGACTCGAGGGCTGCGGCAGCGCCCGCCATCGTGTGCGCGGCCGCATCGCTGCAGCGCGAGCGTCCGTGACCCGGCAGGTCGAGCGCGATCACGCGCGCAGCGGGTGACCAGACGTCGAGCAGCGGGTTCCAGCTCTCGTGGCTGCCCGTGAAGCCGTGCAGCAACACGACCGGGTCGAGCCGGTCAGGGCCCGGTGGCCCCGGGGCGTGCTCGGCGCCGGCGCGCCACGCGGCCTCGGCGAACACCAGGCGCCCGCCGCCGGCCCCGATCGCATCACGGTGCCACTCGACCCGCTGCGCAAGCGCGGCGGTCACGCCGCGGCCTCGCCATCGGCCGCGAGATCGGCGAGCGCCGCCGCGACGATCTCGCGATGCCGGCGCGTGTTGCCCTCGCGATCGACGGGAACCTCGATGACCCGCAGCCCGCGCGTGCCGGCCGCGTGCGCCAGCGCATCGCCCAGCGACTCCACCGACGGCGTGCGCACGTACGACCCGCCGCACATTCGCACGGCAGGCTCCAGCTCGAGGCCGTGCGGGGTGACGAAGTAGTCCTCGAGCGTCTTGCCGAGATCGGCCGGTGGGAGGAACGAGAAGATCGCCCCGCCGTCGTTGTTCACCACCACCACCAGCAAGTCGATAGCGTGGCGAGCCGCGATCTGCAGCGCTCCGATATCGTGGAGGAAGCTCAGGTCGCCCACCAGCAACGTGACCGGCCGGAGGCCGATCGCTGCGGCGCCGAGCGCGCTCGATAGCACGCCGTCGATTCCGTTCGCGCCGCGATTACCGAGCACCTCGAGCGACGCGCGCCGCGAGCCCGCGAACGTATCGACGTCGCGCACCGGCATGCTGTTGCCCACGTACAGGCAAGCACCGGTCGGCGCGGCGGCCACCACGTCGCCGGCGATGCGACCCTCGAACGGCTCGTCGCACGCGGCCAGCTCGCGGCCCAGCGTCGCGCTCACGCATGCGGCCGGCCGCAGCCACGAGTGCAGCCAGCGTCCGGACCTCACCCGAGCGGCGGCCGCCTCACCGGAACCGGCAACGCCAGCCTCGCCGCGGCCGGACGCCACCGCCGTCGCGGCGCCTCGGCGGTCGGCCGACGTCGCCGCGACCAGCGCTCGACACAGATCGGCCGCGTCGCCGCGCACGAGATCGCTCGTCGTGAACGAGGGATCCGGCCAGCCCTCGCCCGCCGTCACGAGCACCTGTCGCGCCCCCTCCGCCTGCTCGAGATACCGCATCAGCGGCTTCGAGGTCGGCACAGCGCCCAGGCGCAGGATCACGTCGGGCCTGTGCTCGTCGCAGAACTCGCTGCTGCGCAGCAAGACGTCGTAGCAGTCGACGACGTGGTCGAGATCGCCGGCCCGGTGCTCGCCGTAGCGCAGTCCCGACAGCGGGTCGGCAAGCAACGGCCACGCCAGCCGACGCGCCAGCTCGACGACCGGGGCACCCTGCCCCGCCGCAACCGCGCCCGGCCCGCACACGATCACACCGCGTTCGATCGGTACGACCACGTCGGCGATCCGCGCGACGACTCCCGGTGCGGGACAAGTCGACGCCTGGTACACGGTCGTCCACGGCGAGCCTTCGCCGCGCCCGTCGGGCCGCGGGCGCTCGACCTCGACCGGCGTTTCCATCAGCGGCTCGCGATACTGCAGGTTCAGGTGCACCGGTCCCGGCCAGCCACCAGCGGCGGTCGCGACCGCTCGACACGCCACCGTACGGGAGTACGCCTCGAGGTCGGGCTCGCCGGTGGGAGCGACCACGTCGACGCTCCAGCGCGCGTGCGCGTCGAGCAGCCCCACCTGATCGATCGTCTGCGCCGCGCCGCAGCCGCGAAGCTCGCCGGGCCGGTCGGCGGTGAGCAGCAGCAGCGGCGTGCTCGAGAGGTCGGCCTCGGCGGTCGCGGGCATGAGATTCGCGGCAGCCGTCCCCGACGTGCACACGACGGCGGCGCAGCGACCGCTCGCACGCGCCATGCCGAGCGCGAAGAAGCCGGCCGATCGCTCGTCGGTGATCGTCCAGGTACGGATGCGCTCTTGCCCGGCCAGGGCCAGCACCAGCGGTGTGGAACGCGAGCCGGGGCAGACACAGACCTCGCGCACGCCGCATCGTGCGAGCTCGTCGACGAGGGCGCGGGCAGCGCGGCCGTTGGCGGCGGCGGTCGCGCTCATGACTCGCGTGCCCCGCCCGCTGCCTGCAGCTGGCGGCCGATGGCGCCCATCTTGAGCTCGGTCTCATCGAACTCGGCGTCGGCGTCCGACCCCTCGACGATTCCGGCGCCCGCGAACAGCGTCGTGCTGGCACCGTCGGTCAGCGCGGAGCGCAGGGCGACGGCGAACGTGCCGTCGCCACCCGGCCCCAGCCATCCGACGCCACCGGTGTACCAGCCGCGCCCGGCCTCCTCGGACTCGAGCAGCGTGTAGGCCGCGTCGCGGGGAGCGCCGCACACGGCCGGCGTGGGGTGGAGGATCGAGGCGAGCTCGAGCGCACCGGCCGGCTCGCGCAGGCGGGCGGTGATGGGCGTGAGCAGGTGGTACGCCTCGGGAAGGGCGAGCAGCTCGGGCATGTCGGCGACCGACATCGAGGCCGCCACCGGCCGCAGCGCGCTCTCGATCGCGCGCGTCACCGCGCGCTGCTCGCGCAGGTTCTTGGCCGAACGGATCAGCCTCGTGCCCAGCCGTCGGTCCTCATCGACCGACTTGCCGCGCCGGATGGTGCCGGCGACGGCCTGGGTCTCGACCACCGAGCTGCGACAGCGCAGCAACAGCTCGGGCGAGGAGCCGAAGAAGTGCGTGGTGCCGGGCGCAACCCAGAACGTGTGGCAACCCGGACGCGCGGCGCGAAGACGGCCGACCACGTCGGCGACATCGCCCGCAACCTCACGCCGGCCATCGCCGTCGGTGCCGCCTGCACGCTCGCCGGCCAGGCTGCGGTGGCGCGACAGCACCACTTTCTCGACGCCGCCCTCGGCGACCATCGACAGTACCTTGCCCACCCGTGCCGACCAGCGTTCACGGTCGACCACCTCACTGTCGCCAGCCCTCGCGTCTACCGGCGCTACGGGTCCGGCGTCGTGGGCCGTCCACCGACGCCCGGCGTCGCACGCCGTGCTGGTCACCAGCCAGTACCCCTGGTCGCAGCGCAGCCACAGACGCTGCGGCAAGAACATCGCGCACGACGGAAACTCGCGCCACGCCGCGGCACCGTGATCTGCTGCCGAGAACGCGAAGCCACCGACGAATCGAGGCCCGACGTCCACGCCCGGCGCCGGCGACCCGGCGGCGTCGCCGCATCCGCCGTCGACGGCGCGAGCGAGCACGCCGAGCGCCTCGGCCGATGCGCTCTCGAACCTGCGCGGCCCGCTCGTGCACACGGCGTGCGACACGCCGACGCCCACCATCGCCTCTCTCGCCTCGGGATTCTCGAAATAGAACAGCGGCGCCTCGCCCGCATGCTCGCGCGCGACCTCGAGAAGATCGGGCGCGCCGGGCAGCCACTCGACCGTGAACCGATGCTCGCAGCCACGCGCGTCGACCCGATCGCGCGCCCCGCTCACCAGCGATGCACCGGCCATCTAGGCGGCCTCCCCGCGATCGCCGCAGCGACGTCGAAGCGCCCGCGTCATCGTCGCACCGCCGTCACCAGCTGCGCCGCGCCCATCGTGAGCCGCGTCTTGCGAGGCGGCTCGAAGCCCGCGCCGACGAGCATGTCGGCGAGCTCGGCGTCGCTGGGCAGGTAGGCGAGCGAGTCGGACAGGTATCGGTACGCGTGACCGTCGGACAGGGCGCGGCCGAGCAGCGGCACGATCCGCCCCATGTACAGGTCGAAGGCCCTGCGCGTCGGCGCCGAGCTCGGCACGTCGATCTCGAGCAACGAGACGCGACCGCCGGGCCTCAGAACACGCCGGCACTCGGCCAGCACCGACGGCACCGACACGAAGTTGCGCAGTGCGAAGCCGGAGACGATGGCGTCGCACGAGCCGGCGGCCAGCGGCATGGCGGCCGCATCGGCACGAACGAAGCACGCCCCGAGGTCACGGCGATCGGCGAGCGCGAGCATGCTGGCCGACAGGTCCATGCCGATCACCCTCGCCCCCGTCGCCGCCGCGTCACGGCTGAGATCGCCGGTGCCGCACCCCAGGTCGACCACGCGGTCGCCGGGGCTCAGGGCCAGCGACGCGATCGTCTGGCGGCGCCAGCCCCGGTCGATGCCGAACGTCATCAGCCGGTTCATCAGGTCGTAGCGACCGGCGATCGAATCGAACATGTGCTCGACGAAGCGCTGCTTGTCGGACGGGTGCGGAAGGCTCATTGCCATCGCACCCCGATACGCGACTGCGACGTGACCTCGAGAGCGGCCTCGAGCTCGCGCTTCGCACCGCTGCGCTTGAGACGACGCAGCGCACGGTTGACGAGCACACGCTGGAAGTGGTGGGCGACGAGCGCGGTGACCACAGGCAGGAGGTCGCGGAATGCCTCGGCGACCGCCTCGCCGCTGTCGGCGCGGCCACGGTCGGCCTTGCGCACGTGACGGTCGAACAGGTCGATGGCGTCGTCGACCGTCTTGCGCACCGCACGGTCGTGACGCACGCCGAGCGCGATCAGACGCGTCAGCGGAAAGCCCTTCTTGAGCAGCCGGGCCGCACCGGCGGCCACGCGCACATCGGCGTCGCTGTAGCGCGCCCTGCCGTCGGGCCCGATCTCGGCCTCGGCCAGCCCGGCCTTCTCGACCGACGCGAGCACCGCGCGCGGGATGCCGACCCGGTCGGCCAGGTCGTCGGCGCTGTAACGCGGACCGGCCGTCTCCTGCTCGATGGCGGCGAGCAGGCGGCGATCCGACTCGCTGCTGTCGCCGGCCTCGAGCAGCGCGCGGATGGCCTTGAGCGAGAACCCCTTGCCGGCCATGACGCGGATGCGGCCGAGGCGGTCGAGGTGACCGTCGTCGTAGACGGCTCGACGGCCGCGACGCTCGGGCGCATGCAGCAGCTCGATCGACTGGTAGTAGCGAATGGTATCGACGGACAGCCCGCTGTGGCGGGCCAGCTCGGTGACGTCGCACTCCATGAGCGAGAACTCTTAGAGTAGATACTCATAGAGTTCAATCGCCCGGCGGGCCGCTCCCAACCGGGTGCGACGGCCGGTCAGGGCTCCTGGAGCCCGCGCAGGTACTCGGTCATCGCCTGCGCCGTGAGCAGCGCGGTGTAGAGGGGATAGCGCCGGTCGCGGGCGCTGATCTCCTGCTTGAAAACGTCGCCCCAGACCGGCATCTCGGCCGGGCCGTGCTCCGCGATGCGGCGCTGGCCGACGATGGCGGCCAGCACGCGCTTCTCGTCAAAGCCGCCCGCACGGGCCAGGCCGGTGAGGTCGGTGGGCGCGCGCTTGAGGTCGTCGGCGAGCGGGCCGTCGCCGCGCCCGTCCATGCCATGGCACGACGCGCAGTAGTGGACATAGGCCTCGCGAGCGTTCGTCGTGGGCCCGTCGTCATGACTGCAGCCGCCGACCGCGAGGGCCACGAACGCCGCGAGCACCAGGATTCGGCCCGGCGAAGCGCCCGGCCACGACGGCGGCCGGAACCAGCACAACGGTGCGAGAATCCTGCGATGACGAAGCGGCTGCATGCGGGGGTGCATACGAGCAACGTTCGGCGCCCCAGTCAACGCACCGCCCCCACGCCGACAGCCTCCTAGGGATCGGGGTGCGGCACGAGCTTCGGTACCACGAACACCGCCCACACGAGCGTGGACGCGAGGAAGAACACCGCAGCCAGGGCGATCCACACGAAGAAGCGCGGGCGGTCGACCTCGGCCAGCGCGCGCGCCACGATCGCCGCCGCGACCAGCGCGCCGATGACCGGCACCTGCCACGGCCGTCCGAGCATCTCGCGACGATGGCCGCCGTGGCCGAGCACCACCTGCGTGCTCACCGCCAGCGCCAGCAGCGCGAAGCCACCGAGGAACGCGACGTGGAGGCCGGCCTTGTGCTCGGCCGGAAACGCCGCCGCCAGCAGGTATCCGACCGGTAGCATCCATGCGGCCGCCCAGACCAGGCGCCGGTTCCATCCCGGCTGGGTCGGCGCTCGCCACAGCTCGGCACCGAGCGCCAGCGTGACGAAAACCACGGCCGCACGCAGCAGCATCCCCGCGGGTAGCGAGGCCCTCACCTCGACGACGAAGCTGGCGATCAGCAGCATCGCACCGGCCAGGTGCAGGGCGCGCGCGCCGCGATCGCGGCCGCTCGGCGCACCATCGGGCGGCGCCACGCCGCGGGTCATGAGCGGGATCGCCAGGCCGCCGACCCCGAGCACGAACGCGATGAACATGCCCTGCAGCACGAGCCCGCGGCCCAGTCCGTGCAGCCACGCGTACTCCACACCGAGCATCGCGTAGGCACCGGTCAGTGCCGAGCCGACGATGCCCATGAGCACGCCGGCCGGGATCCACACGAAGCTGTTGGGCGGACGCCTCTTCGAGCCGGCGCCCAGGAAGCGGCTGACCGCGAAGCCGACGAGCGTCAGCGCGAGCACCAGCCAGGCGGCCTGTGCGAGCGCCCAGCGTTGCTGCCAGGCGGCCACGGTCGTGAGCACCGGAGCGGCCAGGCACACCGCCATCTGCCAGGCCGCCGGTGGCGTGCTGCCCGTGCGGCGCGGGATCATCGTGAAGAGGAACCCCACCGCGAAGCACATCAGGAAGCCCTGGATCTGGGTCATCGCGTGGAACACCGGCCGGTAGCCGTCGATGACGCCGAGCGCGTACAACAGCCAGTGACCGACGCCGGCCCACGCCAGCACCACACCGAGAGGAAAGAACACGCGAAACGGCTCGCGCCGCCAGGGCGGCGCGGCCGCCAGCGCATCGCTCACGGTGACGGCACCGGCGGGAATCATGGTCGGTTCGGGATCGGGCACGGCGGCGCGGAGTTCGACGAGTGCGGTGTCGCCGGCGGCGCCCGGCTAGCGCCGGCGGCCGGCCTTCTTCGTCGACGCCGATTTCGTCCCCTTGACGCGCGTTGTGCTCTTCGAGCGCTTGCGCGGTGTCACGTCGATGGTCGGGTGTGGGGGCTTCACGACCAGAACCGGGCACGGGGCATCGCGCAGCACGGCCTCGGTGACGCTGCCCAGCACGATGTGACCGAGACCCTTGCGGCCGTGCGTGGCCATGACGACCACGCTGGCATCGACCTCCTCGGCAACCGCGCAGATCACCTCGTGCGTGACGCCGCGGCGCACGATCGTCTTCACGCTCTCCAGCTTGCGCAGGTGGCTCTTGACCCAGCTCTCCACCTCTTTGCGTGCGCTGTCCTCGATGGTCTTGTCGATGTCGGCCATGCTCACCGGAGGCGTGAAGCCCGTGTAGGCCAGCGACACGCTGTGCGGCACGTGCAGGACGACGAGCTTCGCGCCCTGCCCCTTCGCCAGGTGCGCGGCATAGGAAACCGCAGAGTAAGACTCCGGTGACAGGTCGGTGGTCGCGACGATGCGCTTGAAGCGGTTCATGGTCAGCGCCGTCCGGCCTTCTTCGACGCCTTCTTCTTCGTCTTCTTGCGTGCCTTGCCGTTGCTGGCGGCGCTCGGCGGCTTGATCACCAGAACCGGGCACGGAGCGTCACGCAGCACGCGCTCGGTGACGCTGCCGAGCACCAGATGGCCGAGCCCCTTGCGGCCGTGCGTGGCCATGACGATAACGCTCGCGCCGACCTCCTCGGCCACCTCGCAGATCGTCTCGTGCGTGATCCCGGGGCGCATGATCACCTTGGCACCCGGCATCGAACGCAGATGTCTGCCCACCCACGACGTCAGCCGCTCCTCGGCGGCGTCCTCGATGGCCGCGTCGATGTTGACCATGTCGATCGGCGGAACGAACTCGGTGTAGGCCAGCGACGTGCTGTGGGGAACGTGCAGGATCGTCAACCTGGAACCCTGCGCACGCGCCAAGTGAGCCGCGTACGAAACCGCTGACAGCGACTCGGGCGAGAGGTCGGTCGTGGTCATGACGTGCTTGAAGTGCTTCATGTGCTGGTGCTCCTCGATCGGCCGGACCGGGTCCGCCAACTTCACGTTCAAGGCTGCACGCGCCGTGCCACGAAGACGCGACGCGTAATCGGTATGCCGCCGCCGTGCAACGCGATTGCCGGTTTCCCAGTACCGAGAAACATCTCCGCTATGTTACCAGCATCGGGAACGCAAGAACGGCCGCGCCCAGGGATCGAGCCGCCGAAGCGTGGCACGGCGCGTGCTGGCGACATCACTCGACGATGTATCTCAGAGAAGCGCTCAGGTGGTGTCGGGACCTCGAGGAAGAGGCCGGCCATATATATGAAGAACTGGCGGCCCAGCACGGACACGACGCCGAGCTGAGTCGCCACTGGCAGGTGCTCGCGGCCGACGAGCGCAAGCACGCCCGCATCATGGCCGCGGCTCTCGCAGCCGAGGACGTCCACGAGGACGACGGTCCGTTCGTCGTCGACGTCCGGCCTCGCCTGGATCGGCTGAAGCGAATCCTCGACCGCGCCTACAAGCAGGTGCGCACGGGTACGTCAGCGGCGGCGGCGGCCGAGCTGACCGCGTTCATCGAGGGCACCGAGCTCGACGACGTGTTCGCCGAGCTCGTCGAGCTGTCACGCCCCTCGGTGCTGCGGCTGCTGGGCGTGATCGAGAAGGACGCGGCCGGCGTTGCAGACCCACACCGCAGTCACGTCGCCGCGCTGCTGCGGACGGCGGCCGAGCGCCGAAGCGACGCGGCACAGCAGTCGGCGCGCCGCGCCTGATCCACGCCACGACAGCCGCGCGCGGCGCCGTTTTCGCAGAACCCGGAAGCGGCGAGGCACAAGATTCCAGCGCGCAGGAAACCTCGACGAGCCCACCGCGGCGATACCCCTGATTTCACGGGCCCCGGCAGCCCGGCGCAAACTGGCAAACGACTTGCTACAGAGAAGGCGGTTCAGACGCACGCCGCGTCGGGTCTACTCGGCAGGCGGCAACTGAGGGTGATCGGATGAGCGTGCGTCTGGACCGTTGATCGTAGAGTGTGCAGCCTCACGGGCAAGCGTCTCATTAAAAAAGGTACGCACGCCTCCCCGGGCGCTTCCTGTGAGGCTGCCTTCTCTACTCGATCGACCGCCCGCCTCGCCAGTCTCTTTCTCTTTCAGCTCATCGGCAGATCGACGACGAAACACGCTCCGCGGCCGACCGTATCGTCGACGCGAATGGTTCCGCCGAGACGCTCGCACGCCATGCGGCAAAACGGCAGGCCGAGCCCGCTGTCCACGTATCGCCCGCCGCCTTGCGCCGCGGGCGCGGCCGCAGGACCGAACACTCGATCGATGACACGACCGGAAAGACCCGGCCCGTCGTCGGCGATGGTGATCACACACCGGTCCCCCTCACCGCGACACCCCACCAGAACCTGGGTCTCGGCCGGCGTGTGGCGAAACGCGTTGACGAGCAGGTTCGAGACGATCCGACGCACCAGCATCCGATCGAGCGCGGCGGCGGGAACCTCGGCCGCCGCTTCGAGGGTCACGCCGTGGCCGCTCTGATGGGCGTAGGGTTTGAGCTCCTCGACGCAGGAGCGCACGAGCTCGGCCACGTCGAGCCGTTCGAGCTCTGCGGGCATCTCGCCCTGCGACATGCGCGCAACGGTCAGCATGTTGTCGATGATCTCCAGCACGTTGCGGCCGCTGTCCTCGATCAGCCCGAACTGCTTGCCCGGCGGCGTGCCGGTATCGGGCGAGCGGCGCAGACCGACGCGCGCGGTCGCCATCATGGCGGTGACCGGGCTGCGGATGTCGTGCACGACCATCCCCAGCAGCTCTTCCCTGCGCGCCTCCTCGTGCTCCTTGGCCAGCAGCGCCTCGGTGGCGCGCTCGGCTTCGTGGGCGTGCGCCTCGGCCAGCGAACGCTCGACGAACCCTCCGTATATATACGCGTCGGTGGCGAGCGTGATGTCGAGCATGACGACCTTGAGCAGCGAGCCGAAGTGCTGCTGAAGCGTATCCGGCCGCGCGCCGAACTCGGCGAACATGCGCGACATGAGGTAGCCGAGCTGGACGGTATAGCCGCCCAGGTACCACTGCGGCTCGAGACGGATCTGCGCGTGGGCCAGGCCGACGCGCAGCCGGCTCTCGAAATAGTCGGCGTCGTGGACACCGGCGGCGAGGCTCAGGAAGTGCGCCCGTTGAGCGCGCTTGAGCCGCTCGACGAGGCTGGGATCCTCGAGAAACGCTGCGGTCTCGGGAAAGCTCAGAACGTACTCGTAGAACCGCTCCACGAGCTCGTCGACGATGGCCTCGAGGAAACCCGAGAGCTCGGCAAGATTGCGCCGGTCGGCGTCGGTGATGTCGAGGAACCCGAGCAGACGTCGGCGGCCGGCCTCGTCCAGGCCGATTCGATCGAGCAGCGGCGTATCGACCATCGGCAGCATCCTTGGCCAGGCTCGCGGCCCGAGTCAAAGCACGGCGGGCGCTCTGCGCTTGCCAGACCCGAACCCCCACCTGCATTATGATGACCATGGCTTCATCTGTACTGGTCGTCGACGACGAGGTCGCGAGTCGCGAGAGCCTCGTCGACGTCCTCAAGGAAGAAGGCTACGAGACCGCCCCGGCGGCCAGCAGCGAGGAAGCGCTGGCCCTGATGGACTCGAGCGACTTCGACCTCGTCATCACCGACCTGCGCATGCCCGGGCTCGACGGCATCGAGCTACTGCGCCGGATCCGCAAGCTGTGCCCGCAGACGCTGGTGATCCTCGTCACCGCCTACGCGAGCGTTGAAACGGCGATCCAGGCGCTGCGCGAGGGTGCGCACGACTACATGATCAAGCCGCTGGTCTACGACGACGTGCTGGCCAAGGTCGGGCGTCTGCTCGAGCGCCGCGCTCTGGCGTGGCAGATCCGTCACCTGCGCAGCGAGGTGGAGTCGCGCTACGACTTCGAGAACCTGGTCGGCGAGAGCAAGGCGATGCGCCACATCGTCGAGATGATACGCAAGGTGGCACCGACGAACTCCACCGTCATGATCAGCGGCGAGAGCGGTGTCGGCAAGGAGGTCGTCGCTCGCGCGATCCATCGCGAGAGCACGCGCAGCGACCGGATCTTCCTGCCTGTGAACTGCGGAGCCATCCCGGAGAATCTCCTCGAGAGCCAGCTCTTCGGTCACCTGCGCGGCGCGTTCACGGGAGCCGTGACCGGGCAGGAAGGACTGTTCCAGCGTGCACGCGGCGGGACGATCTTCCTCGACGAGATCGGCGAGATGCCGCTCGGGCTTCAGGTGAAGCTTCTACGCGCCATCGAGGACCGCGAGGTGCTGCCCGTCGGCGCCACGACGCCGATCAAGGTCGACACGCGCATCATCGCCGCGACCAATCGCAACCTCGAGCAGTGCTGCAACGAGGGCACGTTCCGCGAGGACCTGTACTACCGCCTCAACGTGTTCGGCATCGACATCCCGCCGTTGCGGGAACGGCGCGAGGACATTCCACTTCTCATCGAATTCCTCGTACGGCGTCACAACGCCGACATGAACCGCCACTTCAAGGGCGTGGAGAATCCGGCGATGAAGCTCCTCCTCAACATGGAGTGGAAGGGCAACACGCGCGAGCTCGACAACGTAATCGAGCACGCGATGATCGTCGGCGACGACGACTGGATTGCGGTCGCGGATCTCCCCGCGCGCCTGGCCGGCGACGGGAATGCCGCCATGGACCTGCCCGGCGACGACCTGAAATCGGCCATGCGGTCGTACGAGCGTACACACATCGACAACGTGCTCGAGCGCGTCGACGGCGACAAGAGAAAGGCGGCCGAGTTGCTCGGCATCAGCCTGTCCTCCCTGTACCGCAAGCTCGAAGAGCTCGCCTCACCGGCGGCCGCGGCGCGACAGGGCTGAACAAGGCCGCGCGGCGCGCCGCTTTTTGCCTTTGCCGCTGTGAGTCAATAGACATGCCCATGCTCCGACCGCCGGGTCGGCGCGGAAAAGGGGACGTCTGATCATGGCCACACGCAAGAAGACCGCACGCAAGAAAGCCACTCGCACGAAGAAGGCCGGGCGAAGGCCGACGAGGGCGTCGGACGCTCTCGCGCGCATCGAGCGAGAGCTGCCGGGCACGTTGCGCGAGTACTCGAAGGACGTCCAGAAGCGCCTGGCTCGGCTCGAGAAAGAGATCGACAAGGCCACGACCGCGACCCAGAAGCAGGCCACCAGGCTCCTGCGCGAGGCCAGCTACTGGCTCGGCCAGCTCGAGACGCGCGGCGACGCGGCCTGGCAGAAGCTGACCGGCCGGTATCGTCGCGACGCGGTCGACATGCTGCGTCGGCTCGAGGAGCTCGTGCCGCTGCGGCGCGCGGCCAGGAAGAAGGTCGCGAAGAAGAAGACCGCGCGCAAGTCGACGGCTCGCAAGAAGAGCACCGGCAAGGCGACGGCCCGCAAGACCGCAAAGCGCAAGTCGACGACCTCGCGCAAGACCAGCGCCAGAAAGTCGACATCGACCAAGAAGGCCACCCGCAAGAAAGCGCGGCGCTGACCCCCGGCGCGGCCCCGCGCTACCAGTACCTGGCGAGCACCTTCGCGTAGCCGGCACGCAGATAGTCGCTCGATCCGCCCAGACGCACGCGACTGAGCACGCCGCGGATGTCGTCCACGCGGTCATGGCCGTGCGTTTCCAGCCAGGTCTCCATGTCGCGCCGGATCGTGGTGAGCTGCTCCACTCCGTTCCTCAGCAACGTCGAGCACAGCATGATGCAGTCGGCACCGGCCATGGTCATGCGGATGGCGTCGGCCGCCGAGTGCACGCCGCCGCTGGCGCCGAGGCTGGCGTTCACCTGCCCCTTGAGCAGAGCGGTCCACATCAGCGGCAGGCGCGCGTCGGCCGGCGATGACAGGTCGAGGTTCATGACCAGCCGGCGCCGCTCGATGTCGATGCTCGGCTGGTAGAACCGGTTGAACAGCACCAGCGCATCGGCTCCCGCCTCGTCCAGGCGCGCGGCGATCGTCGCCAGGGCCGTGAAATAGGGCGCCAGCTTCACTGCCACCGGCACCGAGACAGTCGCCTTCACGTCGGCGACGATGTCGCGGTAGATGTCCTCGATCGTGAGGCTGTCGATCGTGGGCTCGGCGGCGATCCGGTACAGGTCGAGCTCGATCGCGTCGGCCCCTGCCTCTTCCATGAGGTGCGCGTATTGCTTCCAGCGACCGCGCGAGCCCACGTTCAGGCTCGCGATGATCGGGATGTCGACCGCCTGCTTCGCGCGTCGGATGTGGTCGAGATAGCCCTGCGGATCGATGCAGAACTCCCCGTCGGCGATGTCGGGTGACCCGTCACCGAGCGCCTGCCAGCCCCCATCGACGATCTCGCCCCGCACCACCTGCTCCTCGAACAGCGAGAACAGCACGATGGCGCCGGCGCCGGCCTGCTCCAGCTGGCGCACGGTCTGGAGATCTCGGGAGAGCGGGCAAGCGGAAACCACCAGCGGGCAGGCGAGCTGGAGCCCCATGTAGCTCGTCGTCAGATCCATCGGCGCATTAGCCCCGGTTCTCTTCTCCATTCACGATATTGCACGCCACATGCCACGAGCGACACCCGCGCCAGCGGCCGTATCGATCGGGATTTTCCCGACATTGGGAAGCACCCCCCCTGCGATTCCCAGAGGCGGGAACGGCGGCCAGGAACAACGATCGGCCCTTGGCGCTCGACCGTCGCAGTGTAGCACTGGCCGCACGCGCCGCGCCCCCCCGCGATGGCATGACGCTTGCTGCCTCTACACGCGTACACCGACTTCTTCACCGAGGGGACGATCAGTTGCGTGCGAACCCGATCAGCGTTCCAGACCTCGGGTACTGGAAAGCACAGATCAAGTGTCAGTCCGCCTGCCCGGTTCACACCGACGCACGCGGTTACGTTCGCGCGATCGCCGAGGGCGACTACGAGCTGGCCTACCTCATCGCCCGCGGCCCCAACCCGCTGGCCTCGATCTGCGGGCGTGTCTGCGGCGCACCGTGTGAGCAGGAGTGCCGCCGCGGCGACCTCGACAAGCCCATCGCCATCCGTGCGCTCAAGCGCTTCGTATGCGACCGTCTCGGCCCCGAGGCCCGCGCTGGCGACGGCACCGGCCTGGTCGAGTTCCTGCGCGAGGCCGCCCGCCGGCGGGGACCGCGTGACTGCGAGGGCGGCGAGGAGCTGCTTCCGCTGCTCCGGGCCGTGACCGTCGGCGACATTCCACCGGTCGAGGGCCGCTCGGTGGGCATCATCGGCAGCGGTCCGGCCGGCCTCGCGGCTGCCCACGACCTGCGCCTGCTCGGCTTCGCCGTCACCATCTACGAGCTCGAGCAGGTGCTCGCGGGCATGCTGTCGGTGGGCATTCCCGAGTACCGGCTTCCGCGCGAGCTGATTCGTGCCGAGGTCGAGGTGATCCAGGCACTCGGCGTCGAGGCCGTCACCGGCTGTGAGATAGGCAAGGACCTCGCGCTGGCCGAGCTGAGATCCCGGCACGACGCCGTCATCGTGGCGGTCGGCGCCAAGCGCTCCCGGTCGCTTCCGATACCGGGCGCCGACGCGAAGGGCGTGCTGGGCGGCGTCGAGTTTCTCCGCGATGTGGCCCTGGGCAATCCGCCGGATCTCGGCCGCCGCGTCGTGGTCATCGGCGGCGGCAACGTGGCCTACGACGTCGGCCGTACGGTGGTACGGCAAACCTCCATCGACACCGCGCGAGCGGCGATACGTGAGCAGGCCGTGGCCGACGTGCACCTGTGCTCGCTCGAATCGCTGGCCGAGATGCCGGCCGACGACATCGAGATCATCGAGGGCGACGAGGAAGGGATCGCCCGTCGCAACAGCCTCGGCCCGTCCGAGATCCTCACTCATCCCGACGGCAGCGTGCGCGCCGTCGTGTTCCGCAAGTGCGTGCGCGTCTACGACGAGGAACGGCGCTTCGCGCCCCAGTTCGACGATGAGGTGGTCGAGACCATCGAGTGCGACAGCGTGCTGATGGCCACGGGTCAGACCGTCGACCTCGGGTTCATCGACGCCGAGCGCGACGGCATCGAGCTCGACGCGCGCGGCTTCATCGCCTGCGACGCGGACAGCGGCCGCACTTCCGCACCGGACCTGTTCGTGGCCGGCGACCTCGCCTACGGGCCCAAGCTCCTCATCCACGCCGTTGCCTCGGGAAAGCGCGTGGCTCGATCGATCTACGAGAGCATCACCGGTCGGGCCATCACGTTCGGCGACGTCGAGCTGCACTTCGCGGACGCCGAGTACGATCGCGAGAGCGGATACGAGGCGCGGCAGCGCGTGCAGCTGCACTCGACACCGGCCAGCGAGCGAGTGCACAGTCATGGCACCGTCGTCGAGCTGGGCTACAGCGAAGCCGAGGCGCGGGCCGAGGCCGGTCGCTGCCTCGACTGCGGCGTCAACACCATATTCGACGGCTCGAAGTGCATCCTGTGCGGCGGCTGCGTGGACGTCTGCCCGTCGCTCTGTCTACGCATCGTATCGGCCGAGCAGCTGATGGGCGGCGAGGAGCTCGAGGCTGCGTGTACAGCCCAGCTCGGCAGCCTGCCGCCGGCCGAGGCCTCGGCGATCATCAAGGACGAGACCATCTGCATTCGCTGCGCGCTGTGCGCCGAGCGTTGCCCTACCGGAGCCATCACCATGGAGCGCTTCACGTTCAAGGAGGTACCCGCGTGTCAGATCGCCTAGCTCCCGACCCGCTACCGCGACGCGACTTTCTCGGGCTCGCAGGCCTGTGGACCGCCGGCATCGCGATCGTGGGATCTGTGCTCGGCATGATGCGGCTGCCGAAGCCGCGCGTGCTCCCCGAGACGGCACGCAAGTTCCGCATCGGACGGCCCGAGGAGTATCCGGTCGGCTCCGCGCAGGTGGTACCCGGCCAGCAGGTTCTCGTGCTCTCGGAGGCCGGCGGCATCGCCGCGATCTCGATGATCTGCACGCACCTCGGCTGCGTCGTCTCGAAGACCCCGACCGGCTTCATCTGCCCCTGCCACGGCTCGGCGTTCGGGCCCGAGGGACGGGTGCTCGCGGGCCCCGCACCGAGCGCGCTTCGCTGGCTGGAAGTCTCGCAGACCGTCGACGGCCGACTGGCCGTCAATGCCGACCGGGAAGTAGATCCCGGCACGTTCTTCCAGGCATGAAGGAGGATATGGTGTGAGCACGCACGGCTTCGAGGCCTTCGCCGACAACCTGCGCAACCTGCCGCGCACGCTCAAGGAGTCGATCATCCGCCATGGCGCCGTGGTGTCCGACCGCGCTCGCTCGCAAGCGGTGTTCTCGAACCTGTTCCTTCACATCCACTCGACGCGCATCCACCTCCGCACGCTTTCGATCAGCGCGACGTTCGGCCTGGGCGTGGCGGCGATCTCGTTCTTCCTCATCCTGCTGGCCACCGGCGTGCTGCTGATGGTCTACTACACGCCGTCCACCGAGCTGGCCTACAACAGCATGAAGGACATCCACTTCGTGGTGCCCACCGGCCGGCTGATCCGCAACATCCATCGCTGGGCGGCCCACCTCATGGTGATCGTGGTCATCCTCCACATGTGCCGCGTCTTCTACACGGCCAGTTACAAGGCGCCCCGAGAGTTCAACTGGCTGCTCGGCATGGCGTTGTTCATCTGCACGCTCGCGCTGTCGTTCACCGGCTACCTGCTGCCCTGGGATCAGCTCGCGTTCTGGGCAGTGACCATCGGAGCCAACATCGCCGCCTCACCGCGCGAGCTCACCGATGCGCTGGGCATCACCAAGGTCTTCGATGTCGGCGGGTTCCAGAAGCAGCTACTGCTAGGGGCCAACGAGGTCGGCCAGGACGCGTTGACGCGCTTCTATCTGCTGCACGTCATGGTGCTGCCGATCGCGCTCGTACTCATCGTCGGCGTCCACTTCTGGCGCATCCGCAAGGACGGCGGCCTCGGTCAGCCCGATGCGAACGTGACCGCTGCCGGCAAGGGTGCAGTCGACGAGCCGGAGAGCGGCAGCGACCCCGCCAGCGCACCGACGAAGACCTACGGTCTGATGTGCGTCGTGCGCGACCAGAGCCCGGCGACCGACCAGACGCCTGGCGACACCGTACCTGCCTGGCCCTACCTCCTGCGCGCCGAGCTGGTGGTGTTCATGGCATGCATGCTCGTGTGCGTGGTGCTGGGGATGATCGCCGATGCGCCACTGAAGGAGATGGCCAATCCGAACGTACCGGAGAACCCCGCCAAAGCCCCGTGGTACTTCCTCGGGCTGCAGGAGATGGTCTCGTACTCCGCGTTCATGGGCGGGCTCGTGATTCCGGCCGTGGCCGTTGTGGGCCTCGCCCTCATCCCCTACCTCGACCGTGAGCCCGAACCGGCCGGCGTGTACTTCAGCGGCGCCCTCGGCAAGAAGGTCGCACGCCAGAGCCTCGTCTTCGGCATCGTCGCCGCCGTGCTGGCGGTCGCGATCCCGGTGAACTTCGGCTGGCTGCGCAACTGGTTCCCCGGCATCCCGCAGCTCGTGATCATCTTCGTCAACCCGGGCTCACTGCTCACGCTGGCCTACGCGGCGTGGTCGCTTGCAGTGGGCAAGAACACCAACTCGACCCGAATGGGCGCAATCGCGCTGTTCACGTGCTTCCTGGCCGGCTTCGTCATCATGACCTACGTGGGCATGAACCTGCGCGGACCGAACTGGGACTTCTACTGGAGCGAGGCCGACTGGCCGGTGCACTGATGGCAACCCGAAAGCGAAGCATCCGTAGAATAGACTTCCGCTTCAAGGTGGCGCTGGTGGTCATCAGCGTGGCGACGATCTTCGCGCTGGCGGCAGCCGCGCTGCAGGAGAATCGTTTCGCCGACTGGTACGTGATCCGCCGTGACTACGGCAAGCTGCTGATGAACATGGCCACGGACAAGCGCGGCTCGGCCACTGCCCGTCACTTCAGCGGCGAGATCGTCCAGAACTTCCTGCCGCGGCTCGGCGCGGTCGACCGCTGCGTCACGTGTCATGCCGGCGTAGAGGATCCGCGCATGGCGGATCAACCGCAGCCGTTCGCGACCCACCCCGGCAACTACGTCACGCTTCACGACCCGCACAAGTTCGGGTGCACCGTATGCCATCAAGGCCAGGGCCGCGCCACGACGGTGGCCGACGCGCACGGTGAGGCACCGCACTGGGAGCATCCGCTGCTTGAAGACCCGTTCATCAAGAGCACGTGCACGACCTGCCACGCCGAAGCCGACCTGTACGGCAGTGACGGTCTCATCGCACGTGCCGACGGCGACCACTCGAGCGAATCCGGCGACTGGCTGCTTGCCCAGGGACGCTGGTTGTTCCGCGATCGCGGCTGCCTCGGCTGCCACGCCCTGGAGGGCAAGGGCGGCTCGCTCGGTCCCGGTCTCGGCGAGATCGGCGAGAAGACCCGCCACGACTTCGACTTCTCCCACTTCGACAGGGACGAGCCCCGCGAAGTACCGCACTGGCTCTATCGCCACTTCCTCGAGCCGGCAGCGGTATCGCCCGGCTCGCTCATGCCGCCCGTCGACCGCGAGCGGGACGCGCTCGCGCTCACCGCCTACGTGCTGTCGTTGCGCGGTAAGGAAGCAGGGCGAGCGTTCTTCGACGATCAACGCGGCATCAGCCGCGGAGAGCCGGACGGCGAGGAGCTGTACGCGCACTACTGCTCGGCCTGCCACGGGATCGACGGCACGGAGACCCAGACGCTCGCGATTCGCACCCCGGCGCTCAACAACCAGGACACGCTCGCGGTGGCCGGCGACGACTACTACCGACACATCGTGGCCAGCGGTCGCGGCGACTCGTACATGCCCGCGTGGCGCGAGGGCCACGGCAACCTCACCCGCGACGAGATCGATCGAATCGTCGCACACATTCGCGGCTGGCAGCTGCAAGGCCCCGCGATAGACGAGATCAGCTCGCGCTCCGGGGATCCTGACAGCGGAGCAGAGTACTACCGCGGCCTGTGCGCCGGCTGCCACGGTCTGAACGGAGGAGGAGGCATCGGCACGGCGCTGCGCTCGCCGACGTTCCTCGCGGTGGCCGATGATCGGTTCCTCGCAACATCCATCGTCCACGGCCGACCGGGCACCGCCATGCCGGCCTGGAAACAGCTATCCGCACAGGCCGTCAGCGACATCCTCGCGCACATCCGAGGCTGGCAGCCGGAGCCAGCGAGCTACGCCCGCGTGCGCGTGCGCCTGGCGCTAGACGCGGGCGACGGCGAGGCGCGCATCGGACGCATCCTGTACGACGACAACTGCGGCTCCTGCCACGGGCTGCGCGGCGAGGGCGGCATCATCGGACCGTCCGTCACATCGAACGACTTCCTGCGCGCGGTCGACGACCGCTATCTGTATCGTGCCATCACCGAAGGCCGCCCTTCGACGGCAATGCCCGCCTGGCGTCACCTGGGCGCCGACAACGTAGCAGCCTTGATCACGTACCTGCGCACCTTCCAGCGTGGCCCACAGCTGGAGCTGGCCGGGGGAAAGGCCACCGGTGACTACCAGGTCGGACGCATTCACTACGACATCTCGTGTCGTGGCTGCCACGGACCGGCCGGCATCGGCGGGGTCGGCCCGCAGCTTGCCAACCCGGTATTCCTCGACTCGGTGAGCGATGCCCAGCTGTTCCACTGGATCGCGCGAGGGCGCGAGAACTCGGCGATGAAAGGCTTCCTGTGGGAAGCGCAGGGGCCCACGCAGCTCACCGAAAACGAGATCGGCGACGTGATCGCGTACCTGCGCCACGTCGGCACGAGCGGACAGCCGGCCCCCCTGCGCACGGGCGTCGGTAGCCCCGACGTCGGGGGTCGGCTCTACGCCGACGGCTGCGCGTCCTGCCACGGAGCCGACGGCGAGGGGGCATCGGGTCCGCAGCTGGCCAATCCGTCGTTCCTCGCCAGCGCTTCGGACGGCTTCCTGGCTGCGACCATCGTGCTGGGCCGCTCCGAGACCCCGATGCAGTCGATGGTCCACGGGCGCGAGGGGCTCGGCCAGGTGCCTGCCGAGAACGTCCAGGACATCATCGCCTACATGCGCCTGTGGGCGTCGCCGCCCACCTGGCGAAAGACACGCTCGATCACCGAGATCACAGAGGGCTCGATACGATCGGGGCGCGAGATGTATGCGCAGTACTGCGCCGGGTGCCACGGTACCAGCGGTCGCGGCGCAAACGACGGGCCCGGGTACTACGCCCCCGCGCTCAACAACCGCGAGTTCCTCGAGGCGGCGTCCGACGGCTTCCTGCTCGCGACCATCGCGCGCGGGCGCGGCGGCACGCCGATGCGGCCGTTCGGCAAGGGCGGCGGCGGCATCGTCTCGCTCGACGACGACCAGATCAGTGACATCGTTTCGTTCATACGGTCCTGGCAGCAGGGCGCGCCGTCACCGACGGCAACAGGAGGATAGATCATGGGCAAGAAATTCGACCTGCCGTGCCTGAACCGTCGAGACTTCCTCAGGTGGTCGGGCGGTGTCATGGCCGCTGCGAGCGCGTTCCCGGGGTTCCCGGGCGAGTTCGCACACGCCGATGCCATGACGCAGGCCGGCGTCGGCGCGGGGGCCAGACGTACCCTGCTCGCGGCCTGCCCCTACTGCGGTGTCGGCTGCGGAACCCTGATCTCCACCGAAGGCGACCGCATCGTCGGCATCGTTCCCGACAAGCGCCATCCCACGAACAAGGGCGTGCAGTGCATCAAGGGCCTCAGCGCGCACGAACCGATCTATCGTGACCGCATCGAGCACGTACTGGTACGCAAGGACATGTCCGACCCGATCACCGGGCACGTGTCGGCGACCAAGGGGCGTTTCGACGACGACGTCTTCGAGAAGATGTCGTACGAGGAGGCCGAGGAGCTCGTCGCCGAGAAGATGTCGGCGATCGCGAAGGAGTTCGGCGGCAACTCGATCGGCCTGAGCGGCTCCGGCCAGCTCACCATGGAAACGCAGTGGATCGAGAACCTGCTTCTCAAGGGCATCATCGCCTCGAACTCGATCGAGGCGAACGCGCGCATGTGCATGACCTCGGCCGTGACCGGCTACTTCAAGTCGTACGGGTCCGACGCGCCGCCCACGAGCTACGAGGACCTCGAAGACGCCGACATGATCACGTTCTGGGGACACAACGCGCGCGAGGCGCACCCCGTGCTGTTCTGGCGCGTCGGCGACCACAAGAAGGAAACCGACATCCCCACCCTGGTCTCGGATCCGCGGCGCACCGGAACGGTGCAGGGCCTGGAGGCCATCAATCCCCGCAACTCCTATCACTTCGCGACGCTGAACGGCGACATCTCGTACCTCAATGCCATCGCGCACGTCATCCTCACCAAGCACCCCGAAGCGGTGATGCCCGAGGCATGGCTCGACCAGAACACGACGGGCTGGCGCGACTACGTGAAGGGCGTCAAGGAGCGCTACTCCCCGCAGCAGGTCATCGAGCGCTGCGCCATGCTCGACCGCGGTCGCGTTACCGTCGAGCAGATCGAGGCGGTCGCGAAGCACTGGGCCGAGGCCAGCATCAAGGGACGCAAGACCGGCAAGGGCGGCGTGCTGACGTACTGGGGCATCGGCTACAACCAGATGCTGCACGGCCAGCACAACACGATCTCGATCATCAACCTGCACCTGCTGACCGGCAACGTCGGCCGACCCGGCTGCGGCACGCACTCGCAGACCGGTCAGCCCAACGCGATGAGCGAGCGCCTGATGGGCGGGCTGACGGGGCGGTTGCCGTTCAACCAGCCGCTCAGCAACGTGGAGTGGCGCAACTGGATCGCCGACCAGTGGAGAATCCCACGCGAGCGACTCGAGCAGACGTCGCTTCTCAAGAATCCGATGGCGATCGGCATGATGGAGCGTGGCATCCAGGGCGACCTGAAGGCAATGTTCTGGATGTACACGACGCACATCCACCTGCCCGACGTCGAGACGCTCGTGCGGCCGGCGCTGACGAAGATGTTCGGCGTGGTCCAGGAGATCTACCGGCACGCACCCAACCTGCTATACGGCGACGTGATCTTCCCCGCCATCACCTGGGGGGAATGGACCGGCGGCACCTACATCCAGTCCGAGCGCCGCGTGTACGTGTGCGACGGCGTCGGCGTGGGCCGCAACGAGAAGGGCGACGTGCTGACCGAGGCGCACCCCGATCTCGACCTCGCCATCGACAAGTGCAAGCAGATCGCAATAAAGCTCGGGCTGAACGCCGACGAGATCATCCCGTACGAGAAGAAGATCGAGAACGCCTATGGTCAGAAGTTCTACGATCCGGAGGACGTCTTCGAGGACATCGTCAGAGCGTCGAAGGGCTCCGACGCCGACCTCACCGGCATGCTCGAGGTGCGCGAGCGCGACGGGCTCGGCCTGTACGATCAGCTGCGCCAGCTGCGCGGCATCCAGTGGCCGGCGCCGGACTACGACAGCGCACGCGCGGGCGGCACGCCGCGTCGTTACATGCACCAGGAGGGCTGGAAGAACCCGCCCTACGCGAACTTCCGGCACAAGGACGGCAAGGCCCACTTCCACCTTTGCGAGCAGGACTACGGTCCCGACGGCAAGTACCTCAAGGAGGTCACCGAGGAGTTCAAGAAGTACGGCGCGACGAAGGGAGAAGGGCCGTGGCTGTACGAGAACCAGGATCTGCTGAAGCGCGCCCGCGACCTGGCGCTGACGCCGGAGCTTCCCGACCTCGATTTCTACGGCAACCCGGCGAAGAAGCTCGAGGACGCCGCGCGTGAGGACAAGTACCCGTTCTGGCTCGGCCTCGGCATCGTGTACGAGCACTTCCACACCTCGAAAACGATTCGCAGCCCCACGACCATGAGGCTGGTGCCCGAGCAGTACGTCGAGGTGAGTGAAGCCGACGCGAAGCGGTGGAAGCTCGAGGACGGCGAGCGGGTGCGCATCGTCACGAGGCGCTCGAGCTACGAAGCACGCGTGTCGATCGGCACGAACTCGATCGTGCGGCCGGCGCGCAGCGAGGTGCCCGACGGCTACCTGTTCAGCCCGTGGAACCTGTCGGTAGCGGACAGTGCCGACCCCAAGAAGAACCGCTGGCTGGTGAACGCCGTCAGCCATCGCGCGTGGGATCCAGTGTCGGGTCAGGCCGACTACAAGAAGCTGGCCGCGCGTATCGAGAGGGTCTAGTTGGACAAGTCGCTCACCAGGCGGCGGTTCCTCGAGTCGGCCGCCGGCGGCGCGCTGACGGTGACCGGGCTCGCCGGCGCCGCGACGTGGCTGTCGCTCGGCTCGCGTGAGGAGGCCGCCGCCTGCCTGCGACCACCGGGTGCGCTGCCCGAGAGCGACTTCCTGGCCACCTGCATCCGCTGCGGCCGCTGCGCCGACGCCTGCCCGAACCGCTGCATCACCGCGTTCACCGCCGAGTCGGGCAACGAGGTGGCGCTGACGCCCGGCAGCCGGCAGCTCGGCACGCCGGTGGTGTTCCCCAGGCGGCAAGCCTGCATGCTGTGCAACGGTGCCGAGGGTGAGAACCTGCTGTGCACCGAGGCCTGCCCGTCGGGCGCGCTGCAGCTCACGAGCAAGAGCGCCGACGCCATTCGCGACGGCGTCAAGATGGGCACCGCCGAGGTCGACACGAACATCTGCTACTCGTTCAACGGCGCGTCGTGCGGCGCGTGCGTACGCGCCTGCCCGTTCGAGGGGCAGGCACTCACGGCCGGCATGTGGGAGCGACCCATCGTCGACCCGGAGCTCTGCGTGGGCTGCGGCCTGTGCGAACGGAGCTGCGTGCACTACCCGCAGGCGATCCGCGTACGTCCGGCAACCAACGACCGGCCGCGGCAGCAGCAGACAGCGAATCGATGACCGACGAACGCGGCCAGACGGGATCGCCCCGCACACCGCCCGCCCCGCCGGCGGACGCCGCCGACGATCGTGCACGCATCGGACGACGGGATTTCCTGCGCTCGCTCGTAGGCAACACCGCACGCGCCGGCATCGGAGTGACGCTGGTGTTGGGGCTGCTCGGCGTGCGCAAGGGCCGTGGCGCGCACGCCGGCACACGCGGCAACCTCGGCATCGTGCGACCACCGGGCTCGCGCAACGAGCAAGAGCTGCTGGAGCGGTGCATCCGGTGCACACGCTGCGCCGACGCCTGCCCGACCCAGTGTATCCTGCTGTTCGGCCCCGAGGCCGGCGCCTTGCATGGCACGCCATACATCATTACCGCCGACCGCGCCTGCACGATGTGTCTGCTGTGCGGCGAAGCCTGCCCCACCGAGGCCATCGATGCGATCACGCGCAGGGAGCAGGTGGCCATGGGGGTGGCCGTGGTCGACGAGCGTCTGTGCGTTTCCCACAACGGCACGGGCGTGTGCGGTGCGTGCCACACCGCCTGTCCGCTGCGCAACATCGCCATCACGCAGAACCTCCGCAACGCTCCCGTCGTCCACCCCGAGCACTGCACGGGCTGCGGAATGTGCGAGGAGCTGTGCATCGTACGCGACCGCCGCGCGATCCAGGTCGTGACCGGCCGTAACACCGCCGCGGGCATGAGGACACGAGGAATCCTATGAAGCTCGAGATCCAGTGGCTGCAGGTGGCCCGGCGCATCGTACAGCTCGGCGTCGTGGTGATGATGCTGACCGTCCCGGCAATGGCCCGCTACCACAATTACGTCGCCGCAAGAGAGATCGATCGAGCGCTCGAGAAGCAGGAAGGCACGTTGCCCGGCCACACGCTTGCCGCCATCGACACCGTCATGCGATCGCTCCCGGACGGCGAGATCGAGCGTGCGGGCACCTACCAGCGCAATCGAAAGCAAGTCCTCAGCTACGCTCAGCAGCTGCGCGGCAGCGTGTGGTCGGCCGAGATCGCCGGCGTGTCGCTGACCGACCCGCTGGCCGCCGCCGAGTCGGTGGTAGCCAGCCGGCGCTTCCCCTGGGTGCTGGCGGTGAGCGTCGCGATTCCCCTTGTCGTGACGATCCTGCTCGGCCGCGTGTTCTGCTCGTGGATCTGCCCGGTAGGCTTCCTGCTCGAGCTGACCGACAAGCTGCGTAACGGGCTGCGATTCCTCGAGGTGCATCCCCGCAACCTGAGGGCGGCGCGTGGCACGAAGTACGCCCTGCTGGTCGTGGGACTCGTGCTGAGCGCGATCGTTGCGGCGCCGGTGCTCGGTTACGTGTACCCGCCTGCGGCTGCCAGCCGCGAGATCCACGACATCGTGTTCACGGCGTTCGATCGCGCCGAGCTCGGCCGCACCGGCTTCTCGCTGGAGGGCGCGAGCTGGATGCTCTTCCTCCTCGCAGCCATCGTCGCCATCGAGCTCGCGGTCTCACGCCGCTGGTGGTGCCGCTACGTCTGTCCAGGAGGCGCGCTCTACAGTTTGCTCGGGCGAGCCCGGCCGGTACGCGTTGAGCTCCGGGTCGACAAGTGCACCGAGTGCGCACAATGCGTGACGGCCTGCCCGATGGGGCTCAACCCGATGCGCGACGAGATGGGCATGGAGTGCGACAACTGCGGCTCTTGTATCTCGTCGTGCAACGACGACGCACTCGCCTACGGGCTGCGGCTCGGCACACGCACCACTCCGGCGGCAGCACAGGCGCCGCAACACGAGAGGTCCATGACATGAAGAACTCCAGATTCCTGCGACACGCCTTCTCGCTCGTCGTCGTGTGCACGATAGCCGCCGCGTCACCGGTGGCCGCCCACCACATCCTGGGCGTTCCCCACTACGCTTACGACGAGGACTACCCGCAGACCCCGGTGCTCACCTCGGTCGTCACCGCCGGCGCGTACGAGGTGAAGATGACCGGCTACCCCGGAGAGATCGTCCCCGGCGAGCCCGTGTCGTTCCACGTCTACATCAAGAACACCGACTCGGGCAGGGTGTTCGACGGCGAGGCAACGCTGACGATCAGGAAGAAGGGCCTCCTGTCGGCAGGTAAGGTCATCTACGGCCCGTCGACCGCCGAGCTCGACGAGCGCATCTACAAGTTCTACCCGCTGTTCCCCGAGGACGCGTCGTTCCTGGCCGAGCTGCGCTTCGAGGACGGCCACGCCCAGTGGGTGGTCGATCTCCCGATCGTCGTCGGCGAAGCGGCGGCCCCGTGGGTGCCGGTGGGCTGGTCGGCCGCGGCGGCCACGCTGCTCCTCTTCCTGCTGCGCGCGGTCGCGATCAAGCTCCGGCGACGCCGCCGGTCGATCGACGAGGCGACCGGCGCTGCGACCGCAAAATCGCGCCGGGGCCAGAAAAACCCCGACCCGCTCGCACATCGCGACGGGACCGTGGCCTGACCGGCCCAGCGCTACCGCTGCACAGAGCTCTGGCACCCCGCTTGTCGGACCGGTGCCGCGATGCTCCAATATCATCCAGGGGTTACGTGCGGCCCTCACCGCAGGCTTCGCAAGCCGGAGCCGACGCGGTGGTATCGGAGGTGACCGATGAAGGTCGATGCCTACGGCAAGCACGCCGGCTCCATCGTCTTCGACGACCGCCCGTCGGTGGTCATGCTCGAGGTCGGCCCTCCCCCTGCCCTGCCGGATCATGATCGAGATGCGAGCGCGGCATCGTCGCCGTGCGGCGGCGAGCTGACGGCGCTGGAAGCGCTGAACCTCATCGACAGGGTCGCCCGCCGCAACACGCCGGTGCTCGTGATCGGCGGCCAGCGGTCACTCGCGCGCCCCGACCTGCTCGCGCTCGTCCAGCACGCCAGGCGCCGCCGGCTCCGCGTCGGCCTGGCACCACGCCCGCTCACCGCGCTGACGCCCGACACCATCGAGGCGTTGCAGCACGCCGGCGTCGATCAGCTCATCCTCCCCCTCGATGCGCCCGTCGCCGACGAGCATGACCGCTACTCGGGCGAGCCCGGCGCGTTCGTGCGAACGCTGGAGAGCATCGGGTACGCAAACGACTGCCGGCTGCCGGTCCAGCTCACGACCCGCTTCGGCGCGCGGAATCACCACCACCGTGAACGTCTTGCCGAGCTGGTCGAGGAGCTCGGGGTCGCGGCGTGGGAGGCCTCGTTCATGCTGCCGCACGGTCGCGACGGCAGCCCGGCCGCGCTGGCGCCGCACCAGTTCCGCGATGTGTTCGAGTCGCTGTACCGGCTCGATAGCGAAACCGAAGCGCTGGTCACGCTGCGCGAGGCGCCTCACTTCCGACGTTTCATCCTGGAGAAAGAAGGCTACGACGCCGAGTTCGCGACGCTCGACCGAGACCTGCGCCTGTGCGCGGAGCGCAGCGCGCATCTCGTGCGCGGGGCCGGATTGAGCCCGAGCGCCGGCGACACGGGTCGCGGCTGCCTGTTCGTGGACAGGCTCGGCTACATCTATCCGTCGGCGTCGCTCCCGATCCGCGCCGGCAACGTCCGCACCGACACCATCGCAGGCGTGTATCGCCACTCGTCTCTGTTCACGGATCTGCGCGCGCACGCCAGCCTGAAGGGCAAGTGCGGCCGCTGCGAGCTGCGCCAGGTCTGCGGCGGATCGCGCGCCAGGGCCTACGCCGCCCGCGGCGACTACCTGGCGCCCGACCCGGCGTGCGACTACTCGCCGCGGGCGGAGCCGGGTCACGGGCAGTCGCCGGGAACGGGGCACGGGTCATGAGCGAGCGACGAGGTCACGGCATCCAGTCGCTGGGCGCGGAGCATGCCATCCTGGGACAGCTCGTCCAGCGCGTCACCGAGATCGTCGAGCAGCCGCCGACCGACGTCGACCTGCTCGTCCTTCTGAGCACCCTGGAAGATCTCGCTGCGCATTGCGGCAAGCACATGGCACTGGAGGAGCAGGACGGGTATCTATCGAATGTCGTGCAGCGGATGCCGAACAGCAGCCACACCGTCGAAGCCGTGCTCGCCGAGCACGACACGCTGAGGAACGAGCTGGCAGACGTCATCAAGGCGCTGCGCGCCGGCTCGGATGCGATCGACGAGATCGTCGCGCGCGTCCGCCACTGGACCGTGGCCATGGAGAACCACGAAACGCGCGAGAACCAGCTCGTGCAGGAAGCGTTCGACAGCGACCTGGGCGGGGGCGACTGAGCCGGACGCCGGCCCATCATGAACGCGCTCTACCTGTTCTCGGTGTGGTTGCACATCGTTGCCGCCATCGCCTGGATCGGTGGCATGATCTTCATCGCGGCGGTCATCGTTCCGACACTTCGTGAACCCGCGTTCCGTCCGCACGCTGCGGCGCTGGTGAGCCGCGTCGGCACTCGCTTCCGGACCATCGGCTGGGCGCTGATCGCCGTGCTGGTCGTGACGGGCACGATCAACATGGCCGAGCACGGCGTCGGCTGGACCGACGTGCTCGGCGGCGCGATCTGGAGCGGCCACTTCGGTCGCCTGCTGACTGTCAAGCTGGTGCTCGTCGGCGTGGTCGTCCTCATCAGCGTCGTGCACGACTTCTTTGTCGGACCCGAGGCTTCGGCTGCAGCCCAGGCCGATCCCGGCTCGGCGCGCAGCGCCCGGCTGCGCCGCCAGGCCAGCTGGATGGGGCGAACCAACCTCCTGATCGCGCTGGCCATCGTCGCACTCGGCGTCGCGCTCGCGCGGGCCTTCGCACTGTAGCCAGCGGACACCGGAGACGGTCCGAGGCCTGCGCGGCCTTGCTCTCGGGGCATCCCGGCCGGCCGTCAGCCCCCCGCCGATCGGCGGAGCCCACAAACCTTTGATTTTCCAGGATTTCTCTCCCGTCCACGGGTGCGACGGATAGTGCTTGACAACTCACTAGAGTAGACTCTAAGATTGGAGCATCAGTCAAACATGAACGCCACTCCAACATCTGACGCCGCCCCGATCGGCCGGCGAGAGCGCAAGAAGCGCGAGATGCGCGCCCGCATCTACGACACCGCCCGAGGGCTGTTCCTCGAGCGCGGGTTCGAGACCACCACGGTCGAGCAGATCGCCGAGACGGCCGACATCGCCCCGGCGACGTTCTTCAACCACTTCACGAACAAGCACGCGGTGCTCGCCGAGATGACCGGCGACGTGTTCGACGGCCTGCAGGCGATGATCGACGAGCAGCTGGCCAGGCCGTGCTCGACGCGGGATCGCATCCTCGGGTTTGCCGAGGAGGCCGCCACCCAGATCGAGCAGTCACGACAGATGGCCCATCACGTGCTGCTCGAGCTGGTGCGCGCGACGGCCCGTCATGGGCAGATCGCCCCCTACGTCGACCGCGCCCACGCCGGCTTCGGCGCGATGATCGAGCAGGGTCAGCGCGCCGGCGACGTGCGAAGCGACCTCGATGCAGCATTCCTGGCCGAGATGGTCGTGGGAACGATCAACGCCACTCTTACGAACTGGATCAACGATCCGAGCTACCCGCTCGAGAGCAGGCTGCGGCAATCCGCCGCCTTCATCGTCGAGGCGATCGAGACGGCTCCGCGGAGATCCGGATCATGACTTGCCGCCGAACCAAACCAATGCGTCGGCCGTAGCGCCGGCATGAGGAGCAGGACGATGAACGTCGACATTCTCGATAATGATTTCTGGGTCTCCGAGCAGATGTGGGACACCCTGCGCTGGCTGCGCGAGAACGACCCCATCCACTGGGACGCCAAGAACGAGATCTGGGTAGCCACGAAGTACGACGACGTGGCGACCATCTCGAAGAATCCGGCGATCTTCTGTTCCGGCGAGGGCACGCGACCGAACATGCCCACCAAGCTGTCGATCATCGACATGGACGAGCCGCGCCACGGCCAGCTACGCAAGCTGATCAACAAGGGCTTCACGCCGCGCATGGTGGACAAGCTCGAGCCCTACTTCCGGCAACTGACCACCGACGCGATCGACCGCGTGGTCGACCGAGGCGAGTGCGATTTCGTGCTGGCCGTATCGGTACCGCTGCCGCTGGAGCTGATCGCCGAGCTGATCGGGATCGACAAGGCCGACCGCGACACGTTCCACCGCTGGTCCGACGAGATGATCGCGGCCGACGGCAACTACGACAACGACGAGGTGATGAACAAGGCCGCGCAGGCCGCCGCCGAGTACATGGAGTACCTGCAGGACGTGCTGACGGACCGCGAGGTGAACCCACGCGACGACCTGGTAAGCATCCTGGTGAGCGCGCAGCAGGACGGGCTTCTCGGCAGCAACGCCGACCAGATCGACGCCGAGTCGAAGGCCAAGCTCGAGAACCGCGATGCGATGGACATCGCGACGGACGAGCTCGTCATGTTCCTGGTCGCGCTGCTGGTGGCCGGCAACGAGACCACGCGCAACGCCATCTCGGGCGGCATCAGCGCGCTCATCGAGAATCCGGAGGAACGCCAGAAGCTCATCAACGACCCGGGCCTGCTGCCCCTGGCCGCCGAAGAGATCGTGCGTTACGTATCGCCGGTTCTGAACTTCGCCCGCACCGCCACGCAGGACACCGAGCTGCGCGGCAAGCAGATCAAGAAGGGCCAGAAGGTACTCCTGGTCTACCCGTCCGCGAACCGCGACGCGGACGTGTTCGACGAGCCCGACCGCTTCAAGGTCGACCGCGACCCGAACCCGCACCTCGGCTTCGGCATCGGTAATCACTTCTGCCTCGGCGCCAACCTGGCGCGCATGGAGCTGCGCGTGGCCGTCGAGGAGGTCCTGCGACGCATGCCCGAGATGCAATACACCGCCGGCACGCCCCGGATGATCCCCGGTACGCTGGTCCGCTCGTTCGCGAGCATGCCTGTTCGCTTCGACCTGGAGACACCCACCAAGCGATCGGCAGCCTGAAACCGCCACTCCCCTGGCGGTCCCCGGCAGGGCGCGCCGGTCTTCGGACCGGGCGCCCTGCCCCCCCTTCCACCTCTACAGCAATCGGCCGACCCTGTGGCGTTTGCCGCGCAACGCGCTAACGTAGCGCCGCGCGGTGCCACGAGCCTTCGGACATCACATCGAGCCGGTGGAGCTGCGCTTCGGCGCCTGGGCCGCGGCGTCGCTCGCGCTGCTCGGCTGCACCGATGCAGCCCTGCAGAACGTCGCCGAAACGCTGTTCCTCAAGCGCGTCGGCGTCGCCTACCTGCCCGTCGGCTTCCTCGCCAGCTCGTTCCTGCTGGTGGCCACCACCTACGCCATCAGCCGCCTCGCCGCCGGCCGTGACCGGTCGCGCCTGCTCATCACCGCCTACGCCGCCCTCGCCGCAACGCTTGCCGTCATCAGCCTGATAGTGATGCTCGACCTGCCCGGCTCGTACACGACCTTGCTGCTGGCGAGCAAGCAGGTGAAGGCGGTGGGCTTGCTGGTGTTCTGGCTCACCATCGGCGACCTCATCAACGCCCGCCAGACCAAGCGGCTGGCGGCACCGCTGCTGGCCGGCCTCACGGTCGGCTCGATCGCGGGCAGCTTCGCCAGCGGGCCGCTCGGCAGCCACCTGGGGCTCGACACGGTGGTCGCCCTCGCGTCTGCCGCGCTGGTGGTGAGCGCGGCGCTCACGGTGCCGATGCGGCGAGTGCGCATGCTGCGCCTGGAGAGCGGCTTCGCAGCGCCCACCATACGCCGCGGCGGTGACGACGGGCTCGACGAGGCGGTGAGCTCGGTAGCCGACATCGCACGAGAGAGCCGGCTGTTTCGACTGCTCGCGGTCGCCGTCATCTGCGCCGGCCTGCTGGGTCCGATGCTCTACTTCCAGTTCTCCTACGTCGCCGACCTCGCCACGGCGGGCACCGATGGCGAGCAGCGCCTGCTCGACCTGTACGCGCGCTTCTGGGGATGGACGAACGCGGCCGTGCTGGTCGCACAGCTGGCCCTGGCCGGTCGCCTGTACCGGCTGGTCGGCATCCCGACCACGATGCTGGTGACGCCCATCGCATACCTGCTCGGCCTGGCAGGCCTGAGCATGCGCATGAGCCTGCCGGTGGGTCTGGGCGCCGTCGCCTCGACGCGGATCTCCGATCACGCCGTGTACGATCCGGCGTTTCCGATCCTCTACAACCTGTTCCCCGAGCACCTGCGGCCGCGCGCCACCGCGCTACTCGCCGGCCCGGTGAAGCGTGTGGCCGGCGCGCTCGGCAACGTTCTGGTACTCGGCGCGCTGGGGATCGGCGCCAGCGCCGCGTTCGTCGGCTATGTCGCGGTGCCGATCGCCGCGGTGTGGCTGGTGGCGACAGTGCTGCTGTGGCGCAGCTATCCCGACCTGCTGCTGGCGGCGTCGGCCCAGTGGCGAAAGCACCACGGCCCCACCGCCCTGTCGGAGCTACTCGATCGCTCCACCGTACGCACGATGGCCAGCCGGGGCGACGGCGACGATGTCGCGCTGCGCGGCGCGGCGATCGACATGATTCGCGAGGCGCCGACGGCGGTGGCGGTCGACGCTCTCGCGGGACTGGCCACATCGGGCTCCGACGCGAACCGTCAGGTCGCGGTGAGGGCGCTGGCGCGCATCGCCCGCGACGGCCCCGACGAAACCGCCTACAGCGCGAAGGCCGCCGAGGCGCTCGCACAGTGCATCCTGACGCCGTGCCCGTTCCCCGACGAGGTCCGCGTCGAGGTCGTCCAGGCCTACGGGAAGCTGGCCGGCGTGCGGGGGCCCGACGGCTCGGAAGCGGCACCGGTCGAGGCTGCGCTCGAGGATCCGATCCCGGCCGTGCGGCTCGCGGCGCTCGCGGCACTTTGCGGAGAGAGCGAGGGAAGTGCCCAGGCGAACCTCGACCGCGCGCTCGCCGAGGCCGTGCAGAGCGACGATGCCCTGCTGCGCCGCACCGCCGGCGAGGAGCTGCGTTCGCTGATGCTGGTGGCCGCGCCCGACCCCAGCTGGCAGCGCAGGCTCGGGCACCTGGGCGAGCTGCTGACGTCGGACACCACGCGCGCCGACGCGTCCAGGGCGATCGCCGAGCTCGCCCGCCACCACGGCCCGGCGCTCGCCCCGGTGAGCGACGCGATGCTGTCACTGCGCGTCGATGCCGACCCGGGCGTACGCGGCAACGTGCTCTCGTTCATCGGTCACACCGGACTGGTCGAGCGCGCACCGTGCCTGGCCGAGAGTCTCGGTGCCGAGAGCGAGGTCGAAGCCGCCGGCGCCCGCGGCGGACTGCTGGCGCTCGGCGCCGCCGCCATCGAGCCGCTGCTGGCGCAGTACTGGTTCGGACGGCGCAAGGCGCGCAACGCGATCCTCGAGGTTGTCGGAGAGCTCGACGTGGAACGTACGCGTCTGCTCGAGATCTACGACCGTGAGCTGGAGACCGTTCAGCGCAACACCGTCAACCTCCATGCGCTCACCTCGGGCAAGGCCCCCGAGGTGCTGCTGCAACGACTCGGCGAGCGCGTCGACGAGGGAATCCACTCGCTGCTTCTTCTCACCGCCACCATCAAGAACACGCCGCGCGTCGCCGAGCTCGCACGCCTGCTGCGCCGAACGCGCAGCGACAACGAGCACGCGATCCTCGTAGAAGCGCTCGACACGTTGCTGGGCGTCGACGAGAAAGCGCAGCTCGTTCCGCTTCTCGAGGTACAGAGCCTGTCGGCGCGTGCCGGCGCGGCTGCCAGTGCGTCGGGCATCGCGGTTCCCTCGTTCGAGGATGCCGTGCGCCAGGCCCAGAACGACAGCGATCAGCTCACGCGCGTGCTCGCCAAGGCCACCAGCCTCGGCGACCGGATCGACGGCGCCGAGGGCTCGTCACCGATTCACACGGAGGATACACAGGCCATGCTCGATCAGGTCGACATCGCTCTGAAGCTCAAGACCATCCCGCTGTTCGCGCGCCTGACCGCCCGCCAGCTGATGGACCTCGCCGAGTTCGCGCAGGAAGAGGAGTGGCCCGCGGAGCACCCGCTGTTCCACATCGGCGACCTCGGCGACTGCATGTACCTGATCGTCGATGGTCGCGTCGACGTGCGCAGCGGCGAGGAAACCCTCGCCACGCTCGGCAACAAGGACTTCTTCGGCGAGCTCACGCTGTTCGACGATCAGCGCCGCTCGGCCACGATCGTCACCAGGAGCGCTGTGCGGCTGCTACGGCTCGGCCGCGCCGACGTGCTCGCGTTGATGGAGGACATACCCGGCGTGGCCATCGAGGTGTGCCGCTCGCTTGCCCGCCGCCTGCGCGACGCCAACATCCGGCACTGAGTCCGCGAGCCGAGGAGCGGACGAACTACAGACGAACGTCTGCGTATGAATCTTACGTCAACCGCGGGGTCATACGCCTACGCGAGCACCTCAGCGGCGCCGGCGCCGCGCTGGGCCGGGCCGGCGCGCTCTGGACGGCGGTAGATCGAGCTTGTAACGAGGAATCGAGAACCCGACGACCGCCTCGATCCGCTCGAGCGTTTCGCGATCCTCCGGCGTCACCAGCGTGATGGCGTCGCCGGTTTCCTCGGCGCGCGCGGTACGACCGACGCGATGAATGTAGTCGTGAGGGCTGTGTGGAATGTCGTAGTTGATCACGTGTGAGATCCGGGAGATGTCCAGGCCGCGCGCAGCCACGTCGGTGGCGACGAGAAACCGAACTTCCTTTCTTCGAAAGGCTTCCAGCGCCGCGTTGCGCTCGGCCTGGTCGCGATCGCCGTGAATCGATTCGCAACGAATCCCACGATCGTTCAGCCGTCGCGCAAGGCGGCCGACACCCATCTTCGTTCGTAGAAAGATGATCGCCGAATCGATCTCTTCGCCGCGACACAGCGCCAGGATCGCTCGTTCCTTCTGATCTTCGGAAAGCTCGACGATCCGTTGCTGAACGGCCTCCACCGGACGCTGGTGCCCGACCGCCACCTCTTCCGGATCGTCGAGGAACTCCTGAGCGATCCGTCGAATCTCCTTCCCCATCGTCGCCGAGAACATCAACGTCTGTCGCTTCGAAGATACCGCGTCGAGGATTCTGCGTACATCCGGCATGAACCCGAGGTCGAGCATGCGATCGGATTCATCGAGAACCACGATCTCGACGTTCGATAGGTCCATGTGGTCGTACTTCATGTGGTCGAGAATACGTCCCGGGGTTCCGATCAGTACATCGCTGCCAGCACGTATGCCTTGCTCCTGCGACCCGAACGGCATGCCGCCGACGATGAACACCGAGGTCATGCCCGTGTGGTAGGAAAGGCCGTCCATCTGCTCGTCGATCTGCAGCGCCAGCTCTCGCGTAGGCGACAGCACCAGAGCGCGGTTCACTCCCCGCGACTTGGAGATGAGCCGCTGCAAGATCGGAATCAGGAACGCCGCCGTCTTGCCCGTGCCCGTCTGTGCGACACCGATCATGTCCTTGCCCATCAGCAGTGCTGGAATGGTCTCGCACTGGATCGGGGTCATCGTTTCGAAGCCCATATCGTGGATGCCGTCGATGATACGGGTATCCAGGGGCAGCTCATCGAATCGTTCTGTTGCGGTCATGATTCCTGCTGTGGGGTTTTCCCGTAAAGGGGCGGCGTGGGAGTGCCGTGGTTTGCGTGTATCCTTTTCAGCGGGCGGGATCCACTTCGGCTGTCGAGGAATAGGAAGGATAACCACCCGCAAGTTACCGTGGGTACTCGACCGAGATCAGGGAGCCATCACGGCCGGCAAGATGCGGAACGTGTTATGACAGGCCTCGCATGTCTCCAGAAGGTAGCCGTACGCGTTCTCGACCCCGGCAGTGCTGTCTTCGCGGGCGAGGATCGCCAGGTCGCGGGACTCGGCACGCAGATCGGCGACGAACTGCACGAACACGGACCTGCGCTGATCGTCGAGCTCGACGTCGGCGAGCACGTCGGGAATCCGATCGGCCGCCGCGGCCAGGTCGTCGGCGAGACGCGCGATCTCCGCCATACGGCGGCTTTCCGCTGCCACAGCGTCGATCTCCTGCGGCAGCTGTCCGCGCGCCAGCAGGCCGAGCTCCTCCATGACGGCACGAAGCCGTTCGCTGTACAGGGCATGTGCGCCAGGCGACTCGGCGCTCAGCGGAGCACGCTCGTACGGCGCCAGCTTCGCAGGTCGGCATGCAGACACTGCAGCCGCCAGGATGACCGCCGCGACCACGAACGGCAGCACGCTCCCGGCCCTCCGTCGCGATCGGTGCTCGCCAGTCCGTTTCAGCACGCGCATGATTCGCCTCCTTTCGTCGTCAGAACGCAATTCGCACGCGGGCGCCGCCGACCCACACGTCGTCGTCACCGCTGCGCGCCCCGGGCCGGTTGAGGTACTGAACGTCGGGAGTGAACGCGAGCCACGGCGTGAGCTGAACAAGATAGTAGACCTCACAACCGACCTCCCTGCCGGTACTGCCCTGCGTCGAGGCCTGGTACTCGCTGGACGTGTGAGCACCGTAGGCTCCCAGCCCGACGACGTCATCGGGTCGGGCGTCGAGGGCCCCCCGGTACTGGCCGCCGGCCGACCAGAAATGCTCGACCTGATTGACCTCCCCGTCGCGATAGCCGTAGCGAAGGAACAGACCCAGCCCCTGGTCGCCGCCACGCCGCTCGCGAAAGACGAGCTGGTCGAAGCTCGCGTAGAAACCGAGGTCTTCGCGGTCGGTCTTCGGCTCGCCCGAGCTCGACGAGCTGCCGAAGACTTCCTTTCTGCGCGGGTCCGAGATCAGCCCGAACCGGTATGTACCGGTGAGCGGCCCCTCCTCGCCATCGATCCTCGCGTGGAGATGAAGCTCGAAGTACCGGAAGTAACCGCGCAGGTCGTCGAACGCCGTGTCGAACCCGGCACGGCCGGCGCGGCCGTCCTTGTCGGCCAGACTGACCCGCCAGCTCAGCCACTCGGTCGGTTCGAAGAACGCTGCGGCGCCGATCCCGATCGCCAGCGGTACCGTCGCGTTGTTGTTGTCCAGGAATGTGGCCATGAACTGCCGGTCCTCGCTGTTCGCGTAGGCATTCCGATCGATGATGGTCTGCTGATCGAGGTAGCCGAGCCGCAGCTGCACACGGCGGTCCAGGAACCGGTGCTGGTACCAGAGCTGGTCGATGTAGAACCACCTGTTGCCGTCGGCATCATCGAACGGATCTGACAGCGCATCGGCGCGCGGATTGATGTTGCGTTCGTAGTGGGCCTTGACGTGCATCAGCGCTTCCCCGCCGGCAACGACCCCCATCCTCTCGAAGTCGGCCAGCACGAGCAGGTCGACGCTGCCGCTGTACGGCTCGTCGTCGGGGCTAGAGCTACCACCGTCCAGGACCACGCCGAAGAGCTGGTTGTAGTAGAGATCAAAAACGATGCCCGTGCGCTCGAGAGCGCTACGGTACCCAGCAGGGTCACCCAGCAAGCGAGGCCGCGTCGCCAGCTGCCCGCCCCAGGCAGAGGCGAGCGATGCTGCAGCCGCAGGTTCATACGAGGCCGTGGCCGGCTCGAGCTGAGCCTGGGCGGCCGGAACGGAACCGATGATCACGGTGACGAGAAGCCCAGGGAACCTCATCACGACGGTCGGGGCTCCGCCGATCTAGCCCGCCGGCACGAACCATACCGGACAGCTACTTCGATGAAGCACCTCGCGCGCAGTCGACGCCCCCCTCGTGATCAGTCGCTCGACGAAGCCCTTGGGGTGCGCGCCCATGATCGCCAGCTGGGCCTCGAGCAAGCTCTCTTCCAGCAGGATCTCCTCGGCCGCGGCCGGCTCGAGCTCGCGTTCCAATACCGGCGAGAAGTCGATGGGGCAGAGTATGGTCCGGATCATCTCCACGGCTTGTCAGTCTTCCTCCTGCGATCCGTCCAACGCTAGCTGCCGATAGCGGCCCGAGGTGTCCGGATCGCGACGCAGGGCCCACTCCTCGTGACCGCCCGCATGAGCATCGGGCTACGTCAGCCGCAATGCGATTCGATCCACGCCGGCACATCCGCGAACGATGCAAACACCGCATCGGGCTTGATATCATCGCGGTCGAGATCAGCCGGACGAAACTTGCCCGTGCGAACGAGGACGCCGCCGAGTCCGGCGCTCTGTGCCCCGCCGACATCACCGACGATATCGTCACCAACCATCACGGCTTCTTCGGCAATGCAGCCGAGCAGCTCGAGCGCACTCGAGAAGAATGCCGTGGCCGGCTTGCCAACGACAACTGCCGACCTGCCCGTCGCGTATTCGAGACCCGCGACGTACGTACCGACGTCGAGGCGAAGCCCATCGACGGCACGCCAGTAGCGGGTCATCCCGAGCGCCAGCAGCGCGGCAGTCGGCCACGCGCGAGCCCGCAGAGCGTCTGCGACCAGCGCCACGGTCACCTGCCAGACCCCCAGTCCCATCGCCTCGATTTCGCGCATGCCCTCTCATCCGGTTTTCTTTGTTGTCTCATTTCGTGCTTTTTCCGGGACGTGTGGGCTCAACACCAGCTGCCCGATATACTCCGGCCGCCTCGTTCATCACCCGATCGCAAGGAGAATCGTGAGCATGAGACTGAAACGCTTTGCAGTGGTTTGCGGCATCGGAGTCGTAGTGGCGAGCGCCTACGTAGCCGGCCACAGCAGGGGCACGAGCAACGGCGCGCTGGGAATCGTTCCAGACGGCCACGCCGCCGAGCAGTCGGCAGCCGCCGGCTGGTCCCGCACCGGGACGGCTCCGGACCGGGGCGTGTACTACCCGGGCACCGAGGCGTTGGCCCCGGATGAGATGCGCGTGATCGCGTGCGGCTCCGGCATGCCGATGCCGCGTCTCAAGCAGGCGGCCGCGTGCATGCTGATCGAGCTGGGCAACGGCGACAAGTTCATCTTCGACCTGGGCACCGGCTCCATGGAGCGGCTATACGCCCTCGGCATTCCGCTGGACTACATCGACAAGGTCTTCCTCACACACCTACATGCGGATCATATGGGCGACCTGCCGGCGTTCTACATCTATGGCCCTCAGAACAATCGCTCGGTGCCGCTACGCGTTTGGGGGCCGGGAGGAGGAGGCACTCGGCCGGAGTGGGGTACCAAGGCAGCGATGGACAGCATGCTGGAGATGTGGGCGTGGATGACCGGCACACTCGCCGGCACCATTGACACCCGGTCCATGAGCCTTGACGTCACGGAGTACGACTGGTCGAAGGTCAATGGGGTCATCTACGAAGACAACGGCGTAGTGATCAGGAGCATCCCTGCTGTCCACTTCGAGCAGTCCGTCAGCTTCATTCTGGAATGGAACGGCCTCAAGCTGGCGTTCTCCGGTGATACGCTCCCGAACAAGTGGTGGATCGAGCACACGAAGGGCGTGGATCTCTCGATCCACGAATCCATCTTCATGCCCGACATGGCAGTGTCGAAGTGGAAGTTCTCGGGGCAGGAGGCTTTGAATGCCATGACGAAGATCCACGCCAATCCGGCTTTCTTCGCCAAAGTAATGGCCATGACGAAGCCAAAGCACGCTGTCGCCTATCACTTCCAGAACGACTTCGACACGCTCCCGGCTATCGTCAGGACGGTTGAGGAACTCTACGACGGGCCCGTGGATTACGCGCGGGACTTCATGGTGTGGAACGTGACCAAGGATGGCGTACGCACACGGATGGCGGTCCCCAACCCGGAGTACTACCCGACGCCCCCGCTTCAAGAGAAGAAAGTCACAGCGGGCGGCGATCGCTACCAGACGCCCGAATGGGTGCTCGATGGATTCCCGAATACGGTGGATGCCGTCGCCCAGCAGATCTACGCCGACTTCAACAAGGAGCACGGCACGGACTACAAGTTCGAGCTGAAGTAGTCAGTGCCTGACCAAGACATCACCTCCGGTAGGTTGCAGTGTCCGGCCTAGACATCCTTGCGTTCGTCGTCATGGGGGTCCTGCTTTCGGCGGGACTCTACGTCGTGGTCCGCCTCGGAGCACTGCCCGGCCAGATCGCGAAGCGCCGTGAGCACCCACAGGCCGACGCGATTCAGGTGGCCGGCTGGCTGGGCATCCTCACCATGGGACTGCTCTGGCCGCTCGCACTGATCTGGGCGTTTGGCCACCCGCCGAGCCGAATCCCGGCCGACTCCGGTCTGCGCGAGGAAATTGCGCAGCTCACTGAACGTGTACGCACGCTCGAAGCGCGGCGTGGCGGCGGCGCAGAGGGTTCGGGGCGATGATCGCGTTCCTCACGCTCCTGTACTGCGGTCTGATCTGGCTGATCTTCATCAAGCTGAAGCTCCTGCCGTGGAACCGAGGGACTCAGGGCGGTGCCGTCGGGGTTGGTCTGGCCGGGATCCTGGCCCTGGTGATCGCGATGAACCTGTACCAGCCCTACTCCACCGATGTTCGGCTCTACAACGTCGTGGTGGAGATCGTCCCTCGAGTGACGGGACGCGTCGTCGAGGTGCCTGTCGAACTTGGTGTGCCCGTGAAGAAAGGGGCGGTGCTGTTTCGAGTTGATCCGCGTCCCTTCGAGTACGAGGTCGAGCGGTTGAGCGCCGAGCTTGCCGAAGGCAGAGGTACGCGAGATCTCGCCAAGGCGGAGTATGAGCGAAGGAACAGCGCGCTACAGACGGCGGCGGTTTCTCAGTCGGACGTTGACAAGTCGAGATCCACGTACGAGGCCGCCGTGGGTGCGGTTGGGAGTTTGGAGGCCACGCTCAAGCAGGCGGAGCTCGACCTCGAAGAATCCACTGTCTACGCCCCCACTGACGGCATGGTCACGAACTCCACTCTGCGACCAGGATTCGTCGCGAGCACGCTCGTGTCGCAAGCGGTCATGACCTTCCTGAGCAGCGAGAGGCCCGTACTCATGGCGACCTATCCGCCGAACGTTCTGCGCCATATTCAGGAGGGCGATGCGGCCGAGATCGCGCTCAACCGGCATCCGGGAATTATCTTGCGGGCGAAGGTTCGCAATGTCGTACCGATCTCGGGCGAAGGACAGATAGACCCCTCTGGCGACATACCGGAGTGGAACGACGTCGAGGCGGCCAGCCGTTTCGCCGTCCGCTTCGAGCTTGACGCCGAGTCCTCCGACGTCGAGCTACCGGGTGGAGTAGGCGGGGCAGCGGCGATCTACACCGATAAAGCGAGCGCGATTCGGATCATCCGTGCCGTGGTGATCCGCATGTACACCTGGCTCAACTATCTCTGAGCGCGTTCGAAGTCGGCTCCGAGCAGGAACACCAGAAGTCGCAGGGGTTCCGATGCCCACTACGGCGAACGTCCGGGCATGACCCGATGGATCCGTAGCTGGGACATGCAGGCGGTCTCTGAGCTGGTCCCGAGCGCACGAATTTAGACGAATCTGCCTGCGGCCCTTCGTGAGGACGAAGACTCGGCTTCAGCTCGTGACGGGGGCAGTACTGGCCACGGCGGGCCGATCCACGATGCGGCCGCGCATCCACTCGCCACCGTCGGGATCCTGCAGCACCTCACCGGCGCGGGCGGGGTGGCTGATCTCGAGCTCGGTCGGAGCTCCGCGGTCGAGCGAGCGGGGGTCGGGGCGGTCCATGCGCGAGAGCCGCCGTTCGACGTGGTCGGCAGCGAAGTCGAATGCGCGCGCAACCGTATGCGGCTCCCCCACGCGCGGGCACAGCGCTTCGTCGAGGTCGAGGATACGCAGCGCGACCTCGATCTTCTCGTCCGCGCCGTGCTCGGTGAGCCACGCCGTGAGCGCCCGCCGCACCACGCCGTAGGCGCGCGGGAGCTCACCGAGGAAACGCACGTACGTATCGGCACGCGTTTCGTAAGCGAGCAGGCGGTCGTCGGACGAGTCGAACTCGGCGAGCAGCGCACGCATGACGGCACGCAGCATGGCGCTCACCTCGACGCCGCCCTCGAGCGAGAGATAGCGTGCGGTCATCGGCATGATCTGTCCACGCACGAGGGTGATGTACGACGTGATGAGGAAGTACCCTTCCTCGCCCTCGTCGCGCGAGAACGTGTGGCACCCGATCACGTACTCGCCCTTGGCCTTGCCGTAGCCGGCCACCGGCACCGTCTCGAGACGGTACTCGTCGCGGCGGTCGAAGAACTCGGTGCCCGGCAGCAACGTGTAGCCGAAGATATTGATGTTCGGGAACACCGTCATGAGGTGGTCGAGGCCGCGCTCGAACTCCGCGAACGTGTCGCCCGGCAGGCCCCAGATGAGCTCGGCCGCCACCGGCACGCCTTCCTCGGCGAGCGACTTGACGATCGGCTCGTAGTCGTTGGCACGCATGTTCTTGCGGTGGCTCAGCTCGAGGGCGAGCGGCGTGAGCGTCTGCAGCGCCAGGTGGTAGTGAGACAGCAATCCGTTGCGGTGAAGCATGCGCACGATACGCTGCACACGCTGGTTGTGATTCTTCGACCACGACGTCGCGAACGTACGCGGCAGGCCGGTTCGCTCGCGCAGCTCGACGATCAGCTCGGCCTTGTCTTCGTCTTCGCGCAACGCACCGAAGTTCGAATCGCACAGCCACACGTCGGTGATGCCGCCGGCCACGAGCTTCTCCAGGTCCTCTCGCACGCGCTCAAGCGAGAACTGATACATCTTCGTGCCGATCGCGCCCGTGCCCCACTCGCAGAACGCGCACAGGTACGGGCAGCCACGGCTGGTCTCGTAGGCCACCTGGTCGTAAAGCGGCTCGCCGTCATCGCCGCGCAACGGCACGAAGTCGACCGCAGAAGGCAACCGGTCGAGCTCGATCGTGCGAGCCCGCGGCGCGGTCTGGACGAGCCGCTCGCCATGAAGAAAGGCGCAGCCGGCCACATCGACCCACGATGCACGCGTGGGGCAGTCGAGAAGCTCGCTGAACGCCTCCTCGCCCTCGCCCAGCACGATCACGTCGACGGCCTCGTCGTGGAGGAAGTCCGCGGCCCGTTGCACGTGCGGTCCGCCGGCGAAGACCGCTGCACCGGGCACGGCCGACCTGACCAGGCGCGCGATGTCGAGGAACTCCGCGACGTTCCACGTGTAGCAGCTCATGCCGAAGACCGGCTCGAGGCCGGCCGCCGCGGCCTCGGCTGCACGCGGGCGTATGCGCTCGGGCCAGTCATGCTCGAGCCAGCGCTCGATCTGCCCCGCGCCGAGGAAGTGCACCAGCTCCACGTCGGTGCCGGCCGCCGTGCGGCCGTGCGTGGAGAAGTACGCCTTGAGCGCCCCCGTGGTGAGCGGGGGTGCACAAAATTGCTCGGTGTCCATGCTGAATAGCCAGACAGGACGTCGCATGATCGGCCTAGCTATCACGATGCCACCGCCGAGCAACGAGCCATGGAGAATGGCCGGTCGCTCCCATGGAGATTGCAGGTCGCACCCACGAGCGCGTACAATGTTGGATTCGACTCGAACCTGTGAGCGCCCCGAGATTCATAAGCACGGTCGTACCCGCCCTTTGCACGGTCGCAACGCTGGCGATGGTAGCGGCGATCTCGCTGCCGAAGGCGTCGGCCGAGATGCGCAGCCTGCCGCCGTTGCTGGCCGACACGGGCAGCCTGGTAGAGCTCGTCGACCTCGCCTCACGCGACCTGGAAGTGCTGGCAACCGAGATCGGCATGAGGACCGACCGTGGCGCGATGCGCGACCACGTACGCGTGCGGCTGTCCAACGCGTTGCCCGTGCACCTCAAGAACATCGACGGCGAGCCGCACTTCGACCACGACCTCACACACTTCGTGCGCGAGGGGCGTCGGCGAGCCTCGGCGCTGGCGCGCGTGCAGCACGTCACGAAGTGTCCTGTGTGCAACGGCCTGACCGTCGGGATGGCGCGCGGAACACGGGCGCGCGTACCGCGGCTCACACTGCCGTTCCGAAAGGTGTTCATCGACGTGTACTGGTACCGGGTGGACAACGACGGCTATCTCTTCCAGGTGGTCGATCCGACCGACGGCACGACTTCGATCGTTCCGAAGGGGCGGCTGCTCATGCACGCCGGACGCTGGTGGGCATCGGCCGGCTGGTCGTGGGTAGGCCCGCTCACCGAGTTCCAGTAGCGCGTCAGCCCGCCGCGGTTCCGTTGTCGATCGACAGCGTCGTTCCGTTCACAGAGCTTGCAGCATCGGACGCCAGGTAGGCGATGCCCTCGGCGATCTCCGACGGCTTCGTGAACCAGTCGACCAGCCCCATGCGCGCCATCAGATGCCTGTCGGAGCCCTCCGGCGGCAAGAAGCCCGCGAGGATGTTCGTCTCGACGCCGCCCGGGCACACGGCGTTGACGCGCAGGCCGCGCTTGGCGAACTCCACTGCCATCGACTTGGTGAGCCCGACCACGCCCCACTTCGACGCGCAGTAGGCCGCGCTGTACGCCTGCCCCATCATGCCCGCCGTGGATGCGACGTTGACGATGTTGTTGCCCTTCGCCTGCAACAGATGGGGCAGTGCCGCGCGGCTCATGTAGAACGTCCCGTTCAGATTCACGGCGATGATCTTGTTCCAGTGCTCGGGCGTGGACTGGTCGGTGTGCACGAAGCTGCCGATGCCGGCCACGTTGCACAGCACGTTGATGCCGCCGTTCTTCTCCACGCACGTCGCGATGGCAGCCTCGGCCGAGGCCGGGTCGGTCACGTCGCAGCGAATCGCGAACGCGCTACCGCCGGCCTTCTCGATGGTCGAGACGGTCTCGTCGAGCTGCTCGGCCTGAACGTCGGTACAGACGACCTGTCCGCCTTCGGCGGCCAGGAGCTCGGCGGTGGCGCGGCCGATGCCCGAAGCCGCGCCGGTTACCAGAGCGATCTTGTCCTTGAAGCGTTCCACTGTGGTCCCTCGCTGCTATAGATAGAGATACTTCGTTGACCAGCTCGCCCGGGCTCGATACGCCCCGCAAGGAGTAGCCGCCGTGCCGACCGCCCCCGTAACGCTCGAGAAGGAGAAGATCCTGATCACCGGACCGACGAGCCAGGTGGCATTCCCGCTCGCCCGCGAGCTGGCAAGACATAACGATGTATACGGCTTGGCGCGATTCAGCAAAGACGAGGACCGAGCGCGGCTCGAGCAAGCAGGCGTGACGCCGCTGAAGGCCGACCTCGCCGAGGATTCCCTCGACGGAATACCGGACGACTTCGACTACGTGCTGAACTTCGCCGTGGTGAAGACCGGCAACTTCGACCACGACCTGGCGGCCAACGCCGAGAGCGTCGGGCGGCTCATGTACCGTTGCCGCAACGCGAAGGCGTTCTTTCACTGCTCTTCCGCCGCGGTCTACGAGTACGCCGGCAACAAGCCACTCGCAGAGACCGATCCGCTCGGTGACAACCACCGCGTGCTGTTCCCGACGTACTCGATCTGCAAGATTGCGGCGGAGACGATGGTCCGGTTCGGCGCGCGACAGTGGAACCTGCCCTCCACCATCGCCCGCTTCAGCGTCCCGTACGGCAACAACGGCGGCTGGCCGTGGTTCCACCTCATGATGATGCAGGCTGGTCAGCCCATCACCCTGCACCCGGACCGGCCCAACACGTACAACCCCATCCACGAGGACGACTACATGGCGCAGATTCCCGCCATGCTCGCGATCGCGGAGGTCCCGGCCACGGTCGTGAACTGGGGCGGCCACGAGGCGGTGAGCGTGGAGCAGTGGTGCGAGTATCTCGGCGAGCTCACCGGCCTGGAACCGAAGCTGGAGGTCACGCGCGACACGCTGGGTCCGGTTCCGCTCGACCTTACGCGCATGCACGAGCTGGTCGGCGAGACACGCGTAGACTGGCGTGACGGCATCCGCCGCATGGTCGAGGCGCTCAACCCGGAGCTGCTGCGCGACGCCTGACCTGCTGCTCCCCGTCCTACCCGCCCAGCCCCATGGCCTTCGTGACCTGCTCACCCGACTGCTGCAGGTCGAAGTAGTCGCGCCAGCGACGGACCTTGCCGTCGGCGACCTCGAATATGCCCATCACCTTGAACTCGGCCCAGCCCTCGGCGAAGCGGTAGCGGTCGGTTCGCTCGGTGAGAACGTAGCCGTCGCCCGTCTCGGCGATGTGGTGAACCACCCACTCCACCTCGGTGGTCGTGTCGTGCACCTGCGCGAACACGGCCCAGATGGCGCCGAGGCCCACGGCCGGCGCCATCGGGATGTTGTGGAAGACCGACTCCTCGTCGAAGAACGACAGGATGCGGTCCTTGTCGTTGCTCTCGACGGCCTCGATCAGCGCCTTCACGGTGTCGGTGTTCGTGTCCATGTTGCTCCTCGCGCAGTCGGCGCCAGACGACTAGCGAAACGACCCCATGCCGCCATCCACCATGAGCGTCTGGCCGGTGACGTAGGCGGCTTCGTCGCTGGCGAGGAACACGGCAACGCGGCCGACGTCCTGCTCGCAGTCGCCCGCACGTCGAAGGGGAATACGCTGGATGGTGGCCTCGTACGACCTGGGGTCGATGCGCGACCACTCCTGCATTCCGGGTGAGGTCGCGAACGGGCAGATCACGTTCACGCGTATGCCCACCGGCCCCCACTCGTTCGCGGCGACGCGTGACAGCCCGCGGATGGCTTCCTTGGCCGCCGCGTACGGCCCCTCACCGGGAAGCCCCTGGGTACCGGCCCCGCTCGCGAAGTTGATGATCGAGCCGCCGCCGCGCTTCACGATGTGAGCGTGGCAAGCCTGCATGAACCAGAACGTCGCCTTGGTGTTGATTGCGAGGGTGCGATCGAGCTGCTCGTCGGTGACGTCGAGCAGCGGAACCGAAGGCTGTGACCAGCCAGCGTTGTTCACCAGGATGTCGAGGCCGCCGAGCTCTGCCATCGCCGTCGCCACGGCCGCCTCGCACGCCGCGCGCGACCCCACGTCACAGGGAATCGAGGTCGATCGGACGCCGAGGGCCTGCAGCTCGGCAGCCGTCGACTCGGCGGTGTCGGGGCGAAGCTCCACCACCGCCACGTCGGCCCCCTCGCGAGCCATGGCCAGCGCGATGCCGCGTCCGATGCCCTGTCCTGCGCCCGTTACCAGCGCGACCCTGCCGTCCAGTCGGCCTGACGTCGTTACCCCCATCTGCGTGCAGCGTGCGCTACCCTATCCGTGCTGAATCGCTCTTGCAGCACGCGCGCACGGCGGCCCGCGCCCACCGCGGCGATCCATTCGGCGGCGTCTGTCGGCGACGAATCGACGGGTTGACTGCCACCGTGCCTGCTGGCTACAACTCGACCGGGTCACCGCCATGACTGAACACGCAACCAGCTTCACCGGCGTCCGGGCTGCGCGTCCCGCTCGCGCGGCCCTGCTCGCCGCGACGATCTCGCTGCTCGTGCCCTCTGCGCACGGCCGGGCCGATTGCACCTTGCGCCAGTCGGCCGCCGCTGCCGGCGTCGACGTGGGCGCCGCCGTCGGCCCCCACCTGATCGACGGCGACCCGGAGTACGGCCCCGTACTTACCCGCGAGTTCAGCTCGGTGACGGCAGAGAACGTCATGAAATGGCAACCACTGCAGCCCACACCGGGCGTGTACGACTTCGCGGGCGCCGATCAGCTCGTCGACTTCGCCGAGAACAGCGGGATGGCGGTGCGAGGCCATACGCTGATCTGGAACCAGCAGCTCGTCGACAGCACGCCCGACTGGGTCGAGGCCATCACCGACCCCACCGCGCTGCGCGCCGCGATGGCCGATCACATCACGACCGTGGTGACACGCTACGCCGGCCGCGTCGATGCGTGGGACGTGGTGAACGAGCCGCTGGAGACCGGCGGCAGCGCGCTGTACGAGAATCACTTCTTCCAGGTGCTCGGACCCGGCTATATCGCCGAGGCTCTCGAGCTCGCACACGCCGCCGACCCCGACGCGCTGCTGTTCATCAACGACGTCCTGGTGAGCCTGGCCGGCCCGAAGTTCGACGCTCTGCTCGCGCTCGTACAGGACCTGCTCGCCGCCGGCGCTCCGCTGCACGGGGTGGGCATCCAGGGCCACTACCTATTCCCGCCCGATCCCGTCCAGCTGCAGGCCAACATCGCGGCCTTGGCGGCAACCGGCGTGATCGTGGAGATCACCGAGCTCGACATCCTCCTCGGCGGTGGCGGCACGCTCGACGAGAAGAGACAGCGCCAGGCCGACTACTACTTCGGTGTCTTCTCGGCGTGCCTGGCGGTGCCGGGGTGCCAGCGCGTGACGACCTGGGGCTTCACCGACCGCTACACGTGGATCGATTCGTTCATCGGCCCCGGCCTCGAACCGCTACTGCTCGACGTCGACTACGATCGCAAGCTCGCATATTTCGCCGTCCGCGACGCGCTGCAGCTCGCCGCCGGCGTGAGCGACCGACCGCTGGCCGGGCGCAAGCTGAAGCTCATCGACAGCGCGGCCGCGGTCGACGACACGAAGCTGGTGCTGCGCTCGCGCGATGGGCTCGTCGCACCACCACCGCCCGGCGGCGCGGGCGACCCGAGATTCGCCGGCGCGACGTTGCGGCTGCTCAACCCGAGCTCGGGCGAGGAAGCGCAGCTCGAGCTGCCGGCCGAGGGCTGGAAGGGCCTGGGCCGCCCCGGCGGGTCGAGCGGGTACCGGTTCACGGATCCCGGCGACGGCCCGTGCAGCCGTGTGGTCGTGCAGCCGGGTAGGCTCGTCGCCCGCTGCACCAGGGGCGGTATCGGCTTCACCCTGGACGAGGCGTCACAGGGGACCGTGTCAGCAACCCTGCAGCTCGGCTGCGATTCGGTGCAATGCGTCGAGTTCGGCGGGACGGTGCTCGCGGACACCGGAAGCGCGGGGAGCGGCACCGGGCGATTCGTCGCAAAGAATGCGGCGGCCGGAGCCGGCTGCCCGACGCCCTACTAGCGCGCTGGCGCCCGGACCTCGTCGCACGGGTACGGTCTGGGCTCGCTGATCGTCGCGAAGCCCGCAAGCCGGCACATGCTGCGTCAGTGACCGGACTTCGTTGCGACATAGCAGTGGAACGATGCCGTCCAGCCAAGGCCATCCATCTTGCGCAGCGTCGCGACCGCTTCGCGGTACACGCTGGCCCGGGTCGCCTCGTCGAGATCGCGTACCGTGTTTCCGTAGCTCGGCCACGCGAACGCCCAGGCCACCGCGTCGTCGGGGCTCGCGTACTTCGCGCTCATCGTGTCCGTGGTGACGTGCACCGGCGCGAAGCCCGCATCGTGCAGCACCGCGCGGCCGCTCTCGGTGTTCGACCACGTGCTCTCGTCCAGCAGCTCCGCGAACGGGTGAACCGGGCCGGAGGCGTGTCGCCTCAGCACGTCGAGAATGGCCGAGAACGCGGGATTCGCCTTGCCGCCGGCCCAGCTGGAAGCGACCAGGCGTCCGCCCGGTCGCAGCACGCGAACCACCTCGGCCAGCGATGCCGGACGATCGACGAGGTGAGAGAGCGACAGGCCGAGGGTCACGACGTCGAAGCTGGCGGCCGTCAGCGGTAGCGCGGCGGCGTCGGCCGCGACGAAGTCGATCGATTTGCCGGACAGGCGGCGAGCCAGCGCGACCATCGGCCGTGCGATATCGGCGCCGACCACGGTAGCGCCGCACGCGGCGGCGGCTCGAGCAACGGCGCCTGTCCCGGTCGCGAGGTCGAGCACGCTCCGGCCCGGTGCGAGGTCGGCCCGGTCGATCCTCCGCTCGATCAGCGGACGAAGGGTCGGGTCGAGAACGGCGGCGTACGACTCGGCGCCGCGTCCGTAGACCTCGGCAATCACCGCCTTGCCCGGTTCGTCGCACGCTTCTCGAGCCACGACGGACTCTCCTAGCTCGGCAGGTTCTCCGCCGTGAGCGGCACGTAGGCGCCCCCGGCGTCGTCGCGAACGTACAGCGGATCGTCGATGCGCGACCGGTCGTAGCCGTCGCGCTGCAGGTCGACCTTGCGAAGCTTGAACGTCGACGTCATGTCGGCCTCACCGACGACGCGCACGACCACCGGTGCGGCGTACCCCGGCAGGCGCTCGTCGACGTACTCGTAGAACGCGCGACCGTCGAAAGCATCGGGATCGTCGAGCACCAGTGCCGCCATGCCCGCCCTGCCCTCCGCATGCGAGACCTGCACACCATAGACGTTCGCGACGATCAGGCCGGGGAAGCCGCCGAGCGCCTCGGCGACCTCCTGCGTCGACACGTTCTCGCTCTTCCAGCGAAACGTGTCGCCAGTACGATCGACGAAGTAGTGGTAGCCGTCGTCGTCACAGCGAAGAAGGTCGCCCGATCGGTACCATCGATCGCCTTCGCTGAACACGTCGCGAAGGATCTTGCGCTCGCTGTCCTCGGCCGACGTGTAGCCCTCGAAGCGGCCCGCACCGGAGTCGGGCAGGTCGAGGATCATGCCGACGAGCTCGCCGGTCTCGCCCGGCTCGCATTCGATGCAGAAGCCGCGCTCGTCGCGCACGTGGGTCTCGGATTCGACATCGTAACGGATCAGGCGAGCGTTGTGGCGATCCTTGAACGGGATCCGTCCGCACGACCCGACCTTTCCGTCGACGTTGATCAGGCTCGTGTTCGCTTCGGTCGAGCTCCATCCCTCGAAGATGCGCTCCACACCGAAGCGCTCCTGGAACTGTGCCCAGATGTCGGCACCGAGGCCGGCGCCCATCATCGAGCGTACGCGGTGGTCGCGGTCGCCGTCACTGACAGGCTGATTGAGCAGATAGCGACAGATCTCACCGATGTACTGCCAGCCCGTCACGCCGTACTTGCGGGCGTCGTCCCAGAACCGACTGGCGCTGAATCGCCGGCGGATGAACACCGCCGCCCGGCGCGACAGCGCCGACGAGACGACCACCATGCCGGCGGCGCCGTGGTACAGCGGCAGCACGCAGGCGATGACGTCGTCGGGGCCGTAGCCGACGATGGCCGACATGCCGTCGCCGACTCCCAGCCAGCGCATGTGGCTGAGCCGGGCGGCCTTCGGCAGGCCCGTGGTGCCCGACGTGAAGATGTGGAACAGATCGTCGCCGCCGCACAGGCCTTCGCGAACGCCCGGGTCGGGGTCGTCGTTCGACATGTCGGCCAGCGCGGCATCGAGATCGAGCGCACCGGCCGGGATCTCGACGGCGCCGCCATCTGCATCGCGAAGCACGTGGACGACGATTCCGTCGGGCAGCGCACCGTCCTCGCCGACGACGTTCCCGAGACATTCGCTTCCGACCACGACATGGTCGGCGTCGGTGGCGGCAAGCGCGGTGGCCAGCGGCCGGCCTCGTACGTTCGTGTTGAGCAGCGCCGTCGTGACGCCGAGCTTGGCCAGCCCCACCCACGTGACGATGAACTCGGGCCGGTTCTCCATCATGAGCGCGACCACGTCGCGCAGTCCCACCCCGGCGGCCTGGAACGCGTGGGCCACCTCGTTGGCCGCGGCGTTCAGTTCGGCGTAGCTCATGCGGCGGTCGCCGAAGAGCACGAACGGCCGATCGGGGCTGTCGCGAGCCGCCTCCTCGACACGGTCGGCCACCGTGTAGGCCTGGCTCAGCGTGTGGGCGAGGATCTCGCCCGAGAGCCGGTCGAGGTCGGCCTGTGTTTCCTCACGCGGTCGTGTCACGGCGCGAATCTACCACACTGCAACCGACACAGAAGCCGCGACGATGTCGCAGCATCGGCAGACACGAAAAAAGGGGACAGTCCCCTTTTTTTCGGCGTGGGGGCGTGGATATGGTTGCGCGGCCGTTGCCATGAGCTTGCAGGTCTACGCCGCTTTCGAGGATCCGCGCATGCCGCTGCGCGATGTCGCCGCCTATGCGCAGCGCGCCGAGCGCCTCGGCTTCGACGGCCTGCTGGTGCCCGAGGCCGTCCACGACGGGTTTCTCACGTCGCTCATCGCTCTCGAGCACACCAGCCGGCTCATCGTCGCCACCAGTGTCGCGCTGGCGTTCCCGCGCAGCCCGATGACCGTCGCGTACTCGGCCTGGGATCTGCAGGCGCTGTCGGGCGGGCGGTTCGTGCTCGGCCTGGGGTCGCAGGTGAAGGCCAACATCGTCGGGCGTTTCAGCGTGCCGTGGACCCCGCCCGTCGCGCGTATGCGTGACTACGTGGGCGCGCTGCGTGCGATCTGGCGAAGCTGGCAGACCGGCGAGAAGCTCGAGTTCGAATCGCAGAGCTACCGCTTCGACCGCATGCAGCCGTTCTTCGCCCCCGAGCCGATCGAGCACGGCGACGTGCCGATCTTCCTCGGAGGCGTCAATCCGGCCATGATGCGGCTGGCCGGCGAAGCGGCCGACGGCCTGATGACCCACCCCACCAACACCGGGCCGCGCTACCTGCGCGATCGCATCCGCCCCGACCTCGACGCCGGCGCCGCGCGAACCGGTCGTGCCGGAACCGACGTCCGGATCCTCGCCAGCACGTTCGTGGCCACCGGTGCGACCGCCGACGACGTCGCCGCCGAGCGCGAGCGGCTGCGCGAGCTGCTCGGCTTCCTGTACTCCACGCCGCACTACCGGCGCACGCTCGAGCTGCACGGGTGGGCCGACGTCGGCGAGCGCCTGCACGCGATGAGCCGCGAGGGCCGCTGGGGCGAGATGAAAGCGGAGGTGAGCGACGAGATGCTCGACGTACTGGTACCGAGCGGCGTGTACGCCGATGTCGCATCGATCGTTCACGACTGGTACGCAGGGCTGGTGAGCGCGGTTACCTTGAGAATACCGCCCGACGACCGGCACGACGCCGAGATCGGTGCGGCGATCGATCAGCTACGATCGAGGTAGCGCCCATTCCATGAGCAACGAGAACTTCAACGTCGAACGCCAGCGCCTCGACGAAATGCTCCGCGGTCTCGACGGCCGCATCGCCGTCGCGGTAGGCGTGGGCAGCGGGGCCGAGGTGCGCGAGCTCCACCACACCCTGGCCGACCTGGCCGAGGCCGGCGCGATCCCCGAACACGTGGGCGGCTTCGTGTTCTTCGTCTCCGGCTATCTGTGCGCGGCAGCCCACGGCCTGCCCGACCTCGGCTACGTGCTGCGCTCGGAGATCGTACGTCATACCGACATCGTCGAGCAGGCGAGCTGGATGGCGGCGCTCGACCGCGGCACAGCGGCCCATCCGATCGGCGTCGACATCGACACGGGCTACGGCAGCGAGCCCTCGGCGGTGCTACTCACCTGCCGACAGGTGCACAAGCAGGGTGCGGCCTACGTGCAGATCGAGGACCAGCTCGCCATCAACAAGAGCTGCGGCCACATGGACGGACCACGCGGTACCGGCAAGGAAGTGATCGACGTCGACGAGATGATCGAGGCACGCCTCGCACCGGCGCTGGCCTACGCGGCCGGCCACGACGACTTTCTGGTGGCCGCGCGCACCGACGCGCTCGCCGGCCACGGCCTCGACGAGGCGTTGCAGCGCGCCCATCGCTACGTGGAGGCAGGCGCCCACATGATCTTCGTCGAGGCGCCGGGCAGCGACGACGAGCTGGCGACGATCGGGAGCGAGCTCGCCGGTTCGGGCGCGATCAACGTCGCGAACATGGTCGAGGGCAGCGACAAGACGCCGTTCAAGACGCCGCGCGAGCTGCAGGAGCTCGGCTTCCAGCTGGCGCTGTACCCGGTGGGTCCGTTCCTGGCCGGCCACGATGCGCAGCGGCGCTACTACGACCGGCTGGGCCGGGGCACGCCGACGCCGGCCGCCGCCGAGCGCATGGGCAACCCGTTCGAGCAGTTCAACCGCGTGATCGGCCGGCCGCAGACCGAAGCGTGGAACGAGCGCTTCCGCCGAACAGACAAGAAGCCCCGCTAGTGCCACCCGCTGCCGGCAGCCGGGACCAGCGCCTGCCGGTGCGCCTGTTCAACGCGGCCAGCCGCCTCGTGGAGCGCGTCGCCGGCAGCAGGGCCGGCTTCACCGCATCGCTCGACGACATGCACGCTGCGGCCGCGAAGGCAGCCTGCAGCGACGATTTCGGCGACGCGAGCTACCTCGACGGACTGCGCGTGCTCGCCGATGCCTACGATCGTGAAGCATCGCTCACGCCGTTCGGCCGCATGATGGTGAGCCAGCAGCTGCTCGGCATCCTGACGAACCGGCTGGTGGCCGAGAGAGCGTGGAAGCAGCAGCCGCAGATGCTGACGAACGAGATCCGTCGGCCCATCTTCGTGATCGGGCTGCCCCGCACCGGCACCACCGCGCTCCATCACCTGCTCGGCCAGGACGAGCGCAACCAGGCCCTGGAGTACTGGCTGGCCGAGGCGCCGCAGCCACGACCGCCACGCGACACGTGGGCCGCCACCCCCGCGTTCAAGCGATCGCTCAAGAACCTCAAGACGATGTACTGGCTCGACCCCGACCTGAAGGCGATCCACCTCATGACCGCCGACGGGCCCGAGGAGTGCCGACACCTGATGCAGCAGAGCTTCACCGACGACACGTTCGACTGCAACGCCAGCATCCAGTCGTACACCGCCTGGTATGGCGCCCAGGACATGACGGCCACCTACGAGCGACACCGCGACCTTCTCAAGCTGATCGGCTCGACCAGCCCCGAGCGTCGCTGGCTGCTGAAGTACCCGGTGCACATGGCGAACCTGGACACGCTGTTCGCCGTCTATCCCGACGCGTGTATCGTGCAGACGCACCGTGACCCCGGTCGCGTGCTGCCGTCGGTATGCAGCCTGATTGCCGGCTGGCGCGGCATCTACGAGAACGACGTCGACCGCGTCGCGATCGGACGCTGGCAGCTCGAGCTGTGGGCGCGCCGGCTCGAGCACTTCATGGAAGCACGCGCGAGGTACGACCCCGCGCAGTTCATCGACCTCGATTTCCGCGAGATCGTCGACAGTCCGGTCGGTGCCGTCGAGCGCATTTACGATCACTTCGACATCGAGATGACCGAGCAGGCACGCGGCGTGCTGGCCGGTCACGCCGACGCCAACCCGCGCGGCAAGCACGGCGAGCATCGCTATCGCGCCGCCGACTTCGAGCTCACAGACGAGACGATGGGTGATCGCTTCGCCGCCTACATCGACCACCACCACGTGGTGCGCGAGCACACGGTTTGATCCTGCGCGCCGGCGGCGCAACAACCGCTGGTCAGTATTGTGTTCTCGCGTAACCGCAAGAGCGCCCGCGAAGAAGGCCTGCTGGCGTTCGCCCGCAAGTACTTGCCCTCGGGTGTGCGCACACCGTCCGGGTCGCCCGACCAGGCCATGGCCATCATGGAAGGCCGGGGATCGCGCATCCGCGACTTCAGCGGCAACGAATACATCGACTACCTCCTGGGCTCGGGCCCGATGCTGCTCGGCCATGCCCACCCGGCGGTGGTCTCCGCCGTACGCGCGCAGCTCGACCGGGGCAGCTCGTTCCTGATGGTCAACGAGCCGGCCGTGCTGCTGGCCGAGGAGATCGTCAAGGCGGTGCCGTGCGCCGACCGCGTGTGCTTCAACAGCTCCGGCTCCGAATCGACCCTGTTCGCCATGCGCATGGCGCGTGCCCACCGCCGGCGCGACAAGATCCTCAAGTTCGAGGGCGGCTTCCACGGCATGAGCGACTACGCGCTGATGAGCAACCAGTGGACGCGAGCGATAGGCCACTACCCCTCGCCGGTGCCGGTCTCGGCGGGCATCCCGGGAGCGATCGAGGGCGAGGTGCTGGTGGCGCCGTACAACGACCTCGAGACAACCACGGCGATCATCGAGTCACATCACGAGGATCTCGCCGGCGTGATCGTCGAGCCCATGCAGCGCACGATCCCGCCCGCCCCCGGGTTTCTCGAGGGCCTGCGCGAGGTCACCGAGCAGTACGGCATCGTGCTGATCTTCGACGAGGTGGTCACGGGCTTTCGCCTCGCCTACGGCGGCGCCCAGCAGTTCTACGGAGTGACGCCCGACCTGTGCGCCCTCGGCAAGAGTATCTCCGGCGGGCACCCGATCTCGGTGCTGTGCGGCCGCGACGAGATCATGAGCCTGGCCGATCCGTCCCGCTACGGCTCGGGCAGCTACGTGATGCAGACCGGCACGTTCAGCGGAAACCCGGTGTCGTGCAGTGCGGCGCTGGCCACGATCAAGCAGCTCAAAGAAGACCAGGTGTACGACAGGCTGTTCGCGACCGGCCGCACGCTGATGGATACGCTGCAGCAAACCCTCGACGGTGCCGGCGTGAGCGCCCGGGTAGTGGGCGAGGCGCCCGTATTCGAGGTGTGGTTCACCGATCACGAGGTCACCGACTTCCGCGCCATGTTGACGGCCGACGCCGAGCGGCACGATCGGTTCACGAAATTGCTCCTCGATCACGGAATCGTGAAAGCTCACGAGAAGTTCTTCGTCTCAACTGCACATACCGACGAAGACGTGAAGTTGACGACCGAGGCGTTCGAGGCCGCGGCGGCGGAGCTGGCCGGCTGAGCCGGTCCGGCTCCCGCATCCGAACTCTCGCGACACCCGGCGGAGGGCCCCATATGTCCCATCACGACGAGCAGCCGATCGCATCGAGCCCAGCGAGCACGCGGGTTGCCACCATCAGCCCACGCCGGGCCGCCGCCCGCGCGGCACGCGGACCGACCGGCCGGCTGGCGCCGCGCGCATCGGCCGTGGCGCTGGCGGTGGCGACCGCCGCGACCCTGCTGGTGGTCTCACCGGCCGCAGCACTCGAGAGCACCGACGCCGACCGGACATCGGTGGGCATCACCGTCTACAACAACGACCTGGGCCTGGTGCGCGAGGTCCGGCGCGTGAAGCTTCCCGCCGGACCCAGCGAGCTGCGATTCATGGACGTTGCGGCGGCCATCCGCCCCGAAACCGTGTCGGTGCTGGCCGACAATGGCGACGCCACGCGCGTGCTCGAGCAAAACTACGAGTACGACCTGCTGAGCCCCGCCAAGGTGCTCGAGAAATACGTGGGCCGCGACGTGACCGTGTACGTCAAGAACGACGAGACCGGCGAAGAGCGCCCGGTGGCCGCGAAGCTCCTGAGCGTCAGCGGCGGTCAGATCTTCGAGATCGGGGAGGACATCTCGCTCGGCCTGCCCGGCCGCGTGGTCGTGCCGAAGCTGCCCGACAACCTCATCGCGCGACCGACGCTGGTGTGGCATCTGGAAAGCAAGAAGGCCGGTAAGCGCGAGCTCGAGGTGAGCTACCTCACGCGCAGCATGAGCTGGCAGGCCGACTACGTCGCCGCACTGGCCCCGGACGAGAAGACGCTCGAGCTGACCGGCTGGGTGACTGTGGACAACAAGAGCGGCGCGGCCTACGAGAACGCCCGCCTGAAGCTCGTCGCCGGCGACGTCAACATCGTGCGCCCGGAGGTACGCGCCGACCACCGGCGCGGGGTCCAGGTGGCGATGGCGATGGCCGCGCCCAAGCAGTTCACCGAACGCGGCTTCTTCGAGTATCACCTGTACGAGCTCGAGCGTCCGACCACGCTCAAGCAGAACCAGACGAAGCAGATCGAGCTGCTCGCAGCGAGCGGTGTACCGGTGAAGAAACGCTTCATCGCGGAGTCGACGTTCCAGCCCTACAACCCGGGAGGCCGGCCGAGCGACCAGCCGGCCGAAAAGGCGGCGGTGAAGCTCGAGGTCGAGAACACGGCCGAGGCGAACCTCGGTCGCGCTCTGCCGAAGGGTATCGTGCGAGTCTACAAGCGCGACACCGACGACACGCTCACGTTCGCCGGCGAGGACTCGATCGATCACACGCCCGACGGCGAGACCGTGCGTCTGACGCTCGGCCAGGCCTTCGACGTGCTGTTCGAGCGCGACGTGAAGAGCTTCCGCGAGATCTCCAAGCGCGAGGTCGAGGCCGAGATCGTCGTGACCGTGAAGAACCGCAAGACCGAGCCGGTGACGGTCACGGTGGTCGAGCGCTTCGCGCGCGAGCGGCGCGTGCTGAGCTCCTCGATACCCCCCACCGAGCCCGACGCGTTCCGGCTCGAGTTCGAGGTCGACGTCGAACCGAAATCCGAGTCGGCGCTGACCTACCGGGTACAGGCCCGGCGCTGACGCGCGCGATTCTCCCCAGACATTGCCCTGCTTCGTCCCGGCGACACAGCTGCGGTGGCCAAGGCCTGCTCATGCAGGGTCCGCTCTAATTGCGAAATCATTGGTCCGACCAGTTGACCAATCCAGGGCTCGGGCGTACCGTCGGCCGTGCTGACGGCCCGCCCGGCCGCCGGCGTAACGTGATTCCGTGATCGAGCTGGCCACGATCAAGAAGAAGTCGGTCACCGACGAGGTCTTCGAGCAGCTACGCGCGCGCATCCTCGACGGCGGGCTTCCGGCCGGCTCCGCGCTGCCCGCCGAGCGCAGCCTGTGTGCGACCCTGGGCGTGAATCGCAGCGCGGTGCGCGAGGCCCTCAAGAGACTCGAGCAGGCCCGCCTCGTGTCGGTGCGCCATGGCGGCGGGTCGCGCGTCCTCGACTACCGCGAAGCGGCCGGTCTGGAGCTTCTCCCTCACCTGCTCGTGACCGCCGGTGGCACCATCGACACCGACGCCGTTCGCAGCCTGCTCGAGATGCGCTCGGCCATCGCTCCCGACATCGCGCGGCTCGCAGCCGACCGCGCCGGTCACGAGCTGGACGCGCCGCTGCACCGATCGGTGACTGCGATGCGGTCGGCCGGCGGCAACCTCGGCGAGCTCCAGGATCTGGCCGCCGGGTTCTGGCAGCAGCTCGTCGACGGCTGCGGGAACCTGGCCTACCGGCTCGCCTACAACTCGCTGCGCGAGACGTACGACCGGTGTCGAGAGCTGCTGGCCGAGCCGATGGCGGAGGAGCTGCGCAGCGCGACCGGCTACGCTTCGATTGCCGACGCCGTGGGCGCCGATCGGCCCGACGCCGCCGAGGCGGCTGCTCGCGAGCTGGTCCGTCGTGGCGAGCACGGAATCGCGGCGGCGCTTCGAGAGCTCGACCGCGAGCAGCGAGCGACGCGATGAGCCTGACCGCCAACGAATCGCCCGACAGCCCCGACACGCTCGCAGCAGCGCTTCGCCGGTTCGTCACGCACGCGAGCCCCCGGTTCCTGCTGACCGCCCTCGCGATCACGCTGGCGGCGCGCATCGCGACCGGCGCCTGGTCGGCAGCCGACGCGATCGCGGTCGGCCTGATCCTGGCGCTGTGGCCGCTGCAGGAATGGCTCATTCACGTCTTCATGCTCCACTTCGAGCCGATCACCCTGTTCGGCCGCACGCTCGACTTCGAGGTGCCGCGCTCGCATCGCGTGCACCACCGGCGGCCCTGGGACCTGGACATCCTGTTCATTCCGCTGCAGGGCTACTTCATCGGCATCCCGCCGCTGGTACTGCTCGCCTTCGGCCTGCTGCCGACCTCTGGTCTCGCGCTCACCGCGGTGGGCTTCTACCTGCTGCTCACGCTGCGGTACGAGTGGACCCACTTCCTGGTGCATACTCGCTACCGCCCGCGCTCGCGGCACTACCGGCGCCTGTGGCGCAACCACCGGCTGCACCACTGCAAGAACGAGCACTACTGGTATGGCGTCAGCATGCTGTCTGCGGACACGCTGCTCGGTACCGCTCCCGAGCTGACGGCGGTGGAGACCTCGCCTACCTGCCGATCGCTGGGCATCGCGCCGCCGGCCGATGCCTGAACGAGCACGGCGCGCGAGCTCTACTCGAGCCTGATTCGCATTCCGCAGATCTCGTGCTCGCCGCGTGCCTCCGGCGAGCCGGCCGCGACCACCAGGGTAGCAAGCCCGTCGCCGGCTCCCCGCGTGTCGGGCACGAAGCGCACCGTGCTCCGGTCGAGCGCAATCTCGTGGCCGTCGCCTGCGGGCCGTGCGTCCGCATCGAGCATGGTCGCCCATCGCGACGCCAGTACCGCCGGCTCGGCGGCCCTCACCTCGACGCCGACGATGGCGGTGCTCACGTCGGTTCGCACCGACTGCTGCCACCTGGGACCGGCCCAGCGCCACGAGTCAGGCGGCACGGATTGATCGAGCGAGACGATGGCGCCACCGGTATCGCGCGGGTGAAGATGGACCGTGGCGATGTCGTCGAGCTCGATCTCCCAGACGATGCGGACGCCGAGTTCGCTCATCCGGACGCGATCGGCCGCGAGGTCGTCGGTCTGGAATATCGTCATGTACCCGCAGTCGCCGCCCTGACGCTCCAGGAACCGTCCCGCACTGGTGTCGTCGCGAATCGGCGACACGACCTCGAGGAACGTGTCGCCGAGCGGCATGATCGCGTTGCGCAGACCGAACGTCTCGACGCCGGGATCGTGGAACGCAACCTCCACGCCGAGCGTCCGGCGAAGATCGTCGACGACGTCGTCGAGATCGCGTGCCACCAACGCCACCTGTCGAAGTCGCATGTCAGCCACCTCCCGAGCTCCCGAATAAGGGGACGGTCCCCTTTTTCGTCCCGTTCCTCGGAAAAGGGGACTGTCCCCTTTTCCGGTACGCCGCGGGCTCGCGGGTTCAGTGTGTGGGCATTGTGCGACGCGAGGCAAGCGCCGGGGGCGGTGTCAGCGAACGTTGCCCGCCTGGCCGGAGGAGGCCTCTCGTACCGGGGCCCCGGAAGACGCGCGATCGCGCGCGCCGGCCTCGAGACCGAAGGCCTCGACCACCTCGACGAGCGTGGCGGCGCGGGTCTCGCGTGCCAGCTGCGAAGCCGAGCGCGCAGCGTCGGCGAATGCCGGCGTGAACACGATCACGCGGCGACCGTCACGGTGCACCTCCGGCGCACCGTCGAGCTCCGCACGCTCGCCGATCGACGCCGCAACGGCCTGATAGGCCGTCGCGAACTCCGCGGCGTCGTCGTTCGAATCCCACGCGCTCAGCCACAGCAGCTCGAGCCGCTCGGCGCATCGCGCGACGAGGAAGCGGTCGCCGTCCCAGCCCTGCCACGCACGTGGCGAGGGCGAGACCGCGAGCTCGCGAAACAGGATCGACAGCCCGAACTCGCCGAGCGTGTTCTCCTGCAGCACGCGACAGCCGGGTGCCAGCCCGCCGTGCAGCGCCCGCAGATCGATGACGAGGAACGCCTCGCTGCGCTTCGCGTGGTGCAAGACTTGCTCGGTGGAGGCGGGCGGCCGATCGAGCAGCAGCGACGCTTCGAGCATCGAAAGCCGGTAGCCCTCGACGTACGGAAACACCACGGCATCCCGGATGAGCAGCGGCGCATCGCCGAGCGCGCCCGAATCGGTCTCGGCCCGCACCTGCTCTTCCAGGTCGACAGGCGCCGGCGGCCGGATGCGCGCGTCCAGCGCGGCGAAGCCGTAGCGCATGGCATCGCCCTCGATGGCGGCCTGCAGCGCCGAGACGACGTCGTCCTGAGCACGCAACGTGGTGGCCAGCTCGATGAGCTCGGGGTAGGCCTGGTGTTGCAGCGCGTGCACGATCTCGTGAGTGAGCACGGCCTCGCGCATCAGGTCGCGCCGGGTGAGCGCCGAGGCAATCGCGACGCGCGCAGGCACCTCGACGTCGTCGACGATGTAAAGCGCCCGCTGCTCGGGGATGTACAGGCCCACGGCCTCGCCGCTGAGCGCCGCCACGTAGTCGCCGAACAGGTCTCGCCCGGGCGGCCACAGCCCCATCGCGACCAGCGACGCCTCGTAGTCGCGATACTCCTGCTCCGACCAGCTCCCCGTGGCAGCCTCCTCGACCGTGGCGGCGAGCTCCTCGCGCGACACCACGCGTGCATCGACCTCGCCCTCCAGATCGATGCCGCGAGCCTGCTCGGTGCGCGTGACGATGGATTCGAACGCCTCGGGGCGGATGCGGCCGTCGGCAATGATCGAGCGCGCACAGCCGGCCGCGAGCGCGATGCACCCGCACGCGGCGACGACGAGCGTTCGGGCGACGACGCCGGATCGAACGGTCACGGAAACGCGATGGCGGTGAGCACCGCGAGCTCGACCAGGGCGCCCCGGACGTCGGGACCGACCAGGATGCCGTGCATGCCCAGCTCGACCGCCGCCTCGACGTTGCCGTGATAGTCGTCGAGGAACACGGCGCGCTCGGCCGTCTGACCATCCAGCGCGTCGAGTGCGTAGCGGAAGATGTCGGGATTCGGCTTGCGCATGCCGACCTCGCTCGAATCGACGACCACGTCGAACAGCTCGTCGACCGGGAGCATGCTCTTCCACGCATCGCGGAACTCGTGCGCGTTGTTCGTGATGATGCCGGTGCGGTAGCCGGTGTCGTGCAGACGCTTCACGTAGTCGACGAGCTCGGGGCGTGGACCGCTGCTGCCCGCCAGCAAGGCCAGGATGTTGAACGGATCGGCATCGAGACCGTGCTCGACGCCGAGCGCGATTATCTCCTCGCGCGCGAGCTCGAGCGAGAGCTCGCCGCGCTCGAGCCGGTGCCAGGGGTGATCGGTATCGTCGTGATACGGGCCGAACACCACCTCCATCAGCCGCCCGGGCTCGGCACCGAGATCGCTGCCGACCTTCTCGGCGACCGCGAACGGTGACTCGGTGAATACACCGCCGAAGTCGAACAGCACGGCATCGACGGATCTGTCCGCTGGCAAGCTCACCGGTTTCTCGACGGTCGGGCGACGGTCATCCGTCGAACCTAACAGTTCGGGGCCGCAACGTCAGACGAGCAGGGCGAGAACCGCACCTCGAGCGATCGAGCCGCCGCAGGATCGCCCGACTGCTGCCGTAAAGGCTCGTCGCCGGCAACGCGGGCTCGACCGGACCCCATGCAGGCATCGAGCATTCCGCACGGAACGTGGGCATCCGGGCTGCCCATCCCCCAAAGGAAGGCATGGCGCAGCCGCGGAAAATCCGCCCTCCCCGGCAGGGGCACGTGCACCGCGCAATCGCGCGTGCGTGCAATCGATGTTTCGAGCCGGCGCATGCCCTGGCTCGCCGTGGCACCGAGAACACGCCGGCTGCGCGCGACCGCGTTGCACGACTGCACCTCCGAGCTTCTTCTACGCAGCGCGTAAGCGCGACGCGGCGTGAACGCGCGGGCGATCGCGCATGCCGCAACGGGGGTGTCGCTTGAAGACGGTAGGTGCGCGCAACGTCTAAACTTACTGACCATGAAAGTCCGCCTCCGAGACGTCGCGCTCGACGATCGGTACACTCGGCAGCGCGGGCGGATCCTGCTCACGGGGATCCAGGCTCTCACGCGTCTGCCGCTGATCCAGAGCGCCCGGGATCGCAAGGCCGGCCTGAACACGGCCGGCTTCATCTCCGGCTACCGGGGCTCGCCTCTTGCCGGCCTCGACCAACAGCTGTGGCAGGCATCGCCGCTTCTCGACGGTGCCGGGGTTCGCTTCCAGCCGGGGCTCAACGAAGAGCTCGCCGCCACCGCCGTATCCGGCAGCCAGCACGTCGGCTCGTTCGCGGGCGCGCGCCACGACGGCGTGTTCGCAATGTGGTACGGCAAGGCGCCCGGCGTCGATCGCGCCAGCGACGCGTTCCGCCACGGCAACGCCGCTGGCAGCTCGCGACGCGGCGGCGTGCTCGTGGTGGCGGGCGACGACCACGCGGCCAAGTCGTCGAGCCTGCCGAGCCAGAGCGAGTACGCGTTCATGGACCTCGGCATCCCGGTGCTCAATCCCGCCGACGTCCAGGACGTTCTCGACTTCGGCCTGTACGGCTGGGCACTGTCTCGCTACTCGGGCTGCTGGGTGGCATTGATCGCGCTCGCCGACACGATGGACAGCTCGGCCACGGTCGACGCCGACATCGAGCGCGCGCGGATCATCATCCCCGACGACTTCGGCCTGCCCGCCGGCGGCGTCAACCTGCGGGTGGGCGCCGGCCCGCTCGAGCAGGAGGAAATGCTTCATCGCCACCGCCTGTACGCCGCGCTCGCCTTCGGTCGTGCGAATCGACTCGACCGCACCGTCATCGAGTCGCCACGAGCGCGGTTCGGCATCGTGACCACGGGCAAGGCGTACCTCGACGTGCGTCAGGCCCTCGACGATCTCGGCCTCGACGATCAGCGCGCCGCCGAGCTCGGCCTGCGCCTCTACAAGGTAGGCATGTCGTGGCCGCTCGAACGGACCGGAATGCTCGAGTTCGCCGACGGCCTCGACGAGATCCTCGTCGTCGAGGAGAAGCGCGGGCTGATCGAGAACCAGCTCAAGGAGCAGCTCTACAACATGCCCGCGAGCCACCGCCCGCGGGTGGTCGGCAAGTTCGACGAGCATGGCCGCTGGCTGCTGCCCTCGATGGGTGACCTGTCTCCGGGCAAGATCGCACGCGTCATCGCCGGCCGTCTCCCGGAAACGAGCCGCGACCAGCAAGTACGGACGCGCCTGCGCGAGCTGCGTGCAGGCGAGGCGGCACTGGCCGCCGCCGACGACGTACGCACCCGGCAACCGTTCTACTGCTCCGGATGCCCGCACAACATCTCCACGAAGCTTCCGGACGGAAGCCGCGCGCTCGCGGGAATCGGATGTCACTACATGGTTCGCTGGATGGGGTTCAACAGCGACACCTACTCGCAGATGGGGGGCGAGGGCGTGCAGTGGATCGGACAGGCGCCGTTCACCGACGAGCCGCACGTGTTCACGAACCTCGGCGACGGCACGTACTACCACTCGGGCCTGCTCGCCGTCCGCGCGGCCGTCGCCGCCGGTGTGAACATCACGTACAAGATCCTGTTCAACGACGCCGTCGCGATGACCGGCGGCCAGCCGGTCGACGGGCCGTTGACGATCGACACCATCACGCAGCAGATCGCCGCCGAGGGTGTACGGCGCATGGTCGTCGTGAGCGACGAGCCGGAGAAGTACGGCAAGCAACCGCGCTTCGTGGACCACGCCACCGTGCACCACCGCCGGGAGCTGCGCTCCCTCGAGCGCGAGCTGCGCGAGACCGAAGGGTGCACCGTCATCGTCTACGACCAGACCTGCGCCGCCGAGCTCCGCCGGCGCCGCAAGCGCGGCACCGCACCCGACCGGCCCGTCCGGGCATTCATCAACGCGGACGTCTGCGAGGGCTGCGGCGATTGCAGCGAGCAGTCGAACTGCGTGTCGGTCGAACCGCTCGAGACCGAGCTCGGCCGCAAGCGCGCGATCAACCAGACCAGCTGCAACAAGGACCTCGCCTGCGTCGACGGCCTGTGCCCGGCCTTCGTGACCGTGCACGGCGGCAACCTGCGAAGATCGTCGGTGGCGGACGCGAGCCTCGCCGACAAGCTCCGCGCCCTGCCGGCGCCGACCGCGGCGCTGCTGGAGCGCCCATGGAACATCGTCATCACGGGCATCGGTGGTACCGGCATCGTCACCGCCGGCGCGCTGCTCGGCATGGCGGCACACCTCGAGCGTCGCGGCTGCACCACGCTCGACATGACCGGCCTGTCGCAGAAGAACGGCGCCGTCATCTCGCACGTGCGCATCGGACGAACCCAGCGAGACATTCACACTCCACGCGTGCCGGCCGCCGAGGCCGACGTGGTCATCGGCTGTGATCCGGTGGTGGCCGCCAGTCGCGACTGCGTGGTGAAGATGAACCGGGAGCGCACGCATGCGGTTCTCAACACGCACGTGAGCCCGACGGCGGAGTTCGTGCTCGACAACACCACCGAGTACGACGGCGACGAGTTCGTCGGCCTGGTGCAGCGTCTGTCGGCGGCGACGTCCACGCTCGACGCGACCCGCATCACCGGCCGCCTGTTCGGCGACGCGGTGACCGTGAACACGTTCCTCCTCGGCTACGCCTTCCAGGCAGGCCTGCTGCCGTTCGGCATCGAGGCGATGGCGCGCGCGATCGAGCTCAACGGCGTGGCCGTCGAGGCCAACAAGCGTGCGTTCGACCACGGCCGCCTCGCCGCCCACGACCGGGCTGCGATCGACGCGGCGACACGAACCGAGGCCGAGCGACCGAATCTGCCGCTGCCGATCGACAACCTCATCGAGCGCCGCATGGACGAGCTCGAGGCCTACCAGGACGCCGCCCTCGCCGGCCGCTACCATGCCCTGGTCGACGAGACGAGGGCGGCCGAGAACCACATCGCACCGGGCGCGCAGGAGCTCACGCGCGCGGTCGCCGAGAGCTTCTTCAAGCTGCTGGCCTACAAGGACGAGTACGAGGTGGCCCGGCTCTACACCGACGGACGCTTCGCCCGCAGGCTGGCCGAGCAATTCGACGGCGAGCTCGAGATCAAGCTTCACCTCGCGCCGCCGCTGCTACAGCGCGTCGACGCGAAGACCGGACGCCCGCGCAAGCACCCCTACGGTGCGTGGATGCTGCGATTCATGGGCGTCCTCGCGAAGCTCAAAGTCCTGCGCGGAACACGATTCGACGTGTTCGGCTACACGGCCGAACGACGCGTGGAGCGCCGGCTGATCGAGGAGTACGAGCGCACCATGCGCTCGGTGCTCGAGCGTCTGACGGCCGCGAACCGGAAGGTCGCCATCGACATCGCGCTCGTGCCACGCGACATCCGCGGCTTCGGCGAGGTGAAGACGGCAAGCGTGGCGCGCAGCATGACCAGACAGTCCGAGCTGCTCGAACGTCTCTCGGACACCGGCCGGCGCGACGACGCGACTGCGGGGCGGCCACCGGGCAGGCATGCGGTGGGCCGCTCACGAAGGGCGCCGCGACATCGAGTGCCGGCCGCGTGACCGCACCGTCGCCGGGCCCCCCATATGAGCGAACGACCGGCGGCACGGCCGCGATTTCCCAGAACAAGATCGAAGAGGACTCGGCGCGGCCGCACGGCCGACACTCGCGGCCCGGAAACAGGCTGGCCATTGCCCCCGGCCTGTGACTAGCATGTCGTTCATCCCTAACGGAGGAGACCTCGTGAAACGACTGCTGCCACTCGTCTCGAGCGTGATGATCCTCGCGTTCGGCGCTGCACCCGCCGGCGCCGACATCAGCGCGGTAAACGTCGACCTGCTCAAGCAGAAGTGGAACTTTCCTGCGGGCCAGGTAACCGGCGCCCCGGTGATCGCCAACGGCCTGCTCTACATCCACTCGTGGGACGCCTTCGTGTACGCCCTCGATCCCGACGACGGCTCGATCACGTGGTCGCACGACACCGGTGTCGGCGCGAGCATTCCGAACTCCGGCTCGATTCTCGTGACGCCGGGTGGCGACGTCTGCTACGGCGACGGACTCGCCCGTGTCGCCTGCCTGGACGGCCTCACGGGCGCGGTCGAGTGGGGTCCGAAGTCGCTCGGCGTACCGGGGCTCGACGCCATCTGGTCGTCGCCGGCAACGGCGAATGGCCGGCTGTTCGTGAGCGTGGCGTCGTTGCTGGATCAACCGTGCACCAACGGTCGCCTCATCGCGCTCGACCTCGCCACCGGAGCCGACCTGTGGACGCACCAGAACGTGCCCGACAACGTGTGCGACACCGACACCGCCGTGGAATGCACCACGAACGGCGACTGCGCCGGCGGCGGTGAATGCGTGGCAGGGGTTGGTGCGGGCGTGACAGCCACCGTCTCCTTCGATCCCACCGGCGACTTCGTCTACATGAACACCGTCGGCTGCTTCACCTACCCTTCGATCGGCGACTCCGACTCGATCTTCAAGCTCGACGCGGCCACCGGCGCCGATATCTGGAAGACCCGAGTCAACGCGCCCGAGCAGTTCGGATTCTGCGCCGACGACCCGACCATCGACTGCGGCCTCGACGGCGACTGCACCACCGGCACCTGCACCGTGCCCAAGGCGTTCTACCACGACTTCGGGTTTCTCAACGGACCGGAGCCCGTCGAGGTCCCCGATGGCATGGGTACGAAGACGCTGCTCATCTCGGGCAGCAAGAACGGCACCCTGTACGCGTTCGACGAGGCCACCGGCCTGGTCGAATGGGAAACGGCGGTGATGCCGACGCCCATCACGCCCGGCTTCGCCGGCTTCGGGCTCTTCAACGGGCCGATCGCCATCGACAACGGCACCGTATACGCCGCGCTGTACGAGATGATCCCCGACCGCGTGTGCGACAACGACCACGCACAGGGATGCAACGAGGACACCGACTGCCCGGGCAGCTTCTGCATTCCCTTGCCCGACCACCTGATGGCGTTCGACGCCGCCACCGGCAACGTGGTGTGGTCCGACGACATCGGCCCCACCTGGAGCGGGGTGTCGGTGTTCAACGGCGTGACCTACTCCGGGTCGAACGAGCTCGACCCGATGACGAGCACCTCGGAGTTCTTCGCCCACGACTCGACGACCGGCACCCGGCTGGCGGCGTACGAGCTGCCGAACTCGACTGTCTCGAAGGCGCTGGTCGCCGGCGACAGCGTGTACATCGGATACGGCATCCTCGGCACTCCCGGCGGCGTGTCGGCATTCGAGGCGGTATGCTCCGACAGCCCGGAGATCGGCTGCGTTACCGGCCACAAGGCCGTGGTGACGATCAAGGACAAGGGCCCCGGCAAGAGCTCGCTCACGTGGAAGCTCGTCAAGGGCGGCGCATTCGACCAGACCGCACTCGGCGACCCGACCACCAGCAACCGCTACTCGCTGTGCATGTACGACGAGACCGGCAGCCTGATCTCGAGCGCGGCCGCACTCTCGATCGACCCCAACGCGAGCTGGGACGACAAGGATCCGAAGGGCTACCTGTACAAGGACAAGCTCGGCCTGGAAGACGGGGTGATCAAGGCGCAGCTCAAGGCCGGCGACGCCGACAAGACCAAGGTGCAGGTGAAGGCGAAGGGCGACAACCTGAGCCTGCCGGCGCCCGCCAGCGGCAGCCAGTACTTCAACCAGGACACGACGGTGACGATCCAGCTGGTGCAGAGCGACGGCCCGACGTGCTGGAGCACCGACTTCTCCACGGCCAAGAAGAACGACGTCGACCTGTTCAAGGCCAAGACCCCGTAGGCTTCGATACCACCCAGCTGCGTCATGAAACCCTCGCGGTCACCCCGGCCCGTGACCGGCATGGTGCATCGACGCCACGGAGTACATCGCGTGAAACGACTGCTTCTACTCGTCTCGAGCGTGATGGTCCTTGCGCTGGACGCGGTACCTGCCCGCGCTGGCGTCAACACCATCAACGTCGGCCTGCTGAAGCAGAAGTGGAACTTCTCTTCCGGCTCGGTGACCGCGAGCCCTGTACTCGCCAACGGGCTTCTCTACGTTCTCTCGTGGGACGGCTTCGCCTACGCGCTCGACCCCGACGACGGTTCGGTCGCGTGGTCGTACGATACCGGAGTAGCTGCCGGCGCTCCCAACCCCGGCACGATGTTGCCAACACCGGCTGGCGATGTCTGCGTCGGTGACGGCCTGGCGAACGTCGTATGCCTCGACGGCCTGACGGGCGCGATCGTGTGGGGCCCGAAGTCGGTCGGCCCGGCCGGCCTCGATGCCATCTGGTCGGGGCTCGCCACGGCCAACGGCCGGCTGTTCGTGAGCGTCGCTTCGCTCCTGGACAACCCTTGCACCAACGGCCGCCTGGTCGCGCTCGATCTCGCCACAGGCGCGGACCTGTGGACCCTGCAGACGGTGCCCGACCACGTCTGTGACACCGACACGGCCGTGGAGTGCACCACCAACGCCGACTGCGCCGGCGGCGGCGAATGCGTGGTGGGGCGAGGTGCGGGCATCACAGCCACCGTCTCCTTCGACCCCACCGGGGACTTCGTCTACATGAACACCGTCGGCTGCTACACCTACCCGTCGATCGGTGACTCCGACTCGGTATTCAAGGTGGATGCCGCCACCGGCGGCGTTGTCTGGAAGACTCGTGTCGATGCGCCCGAGCAGTTCGGTTTCTGCGCTGACGACCCGGCGATCGACTGCGGACTCGACGGCGACTGCACGACCGGAGTGTGCAGCGTTCCCAAGTCCCTGTACCACGACTTCGGTTTCCTCAACGGCCCGACCCCCGTGGTGGTTCCCGACGGCATGGGCACCAAGACACTGCTGATCTCCGGTAGCAAGAACGGCACGCTCTACGCGTTCAACGAGACCGACGGCACCATCGCGTGGGAGAACGCGGTGATGCCGAAACCGGTCACGCCCGGCTACGCCGGCTTCGGCCTGTTCAACGGCCCCCTGGCGGTCGACAACGGCATCGTCTACGCGGGCATGTACGCACTGATACCGGCCCGCGTGTGCGACAACGATCACGCGCAGGGATGCAACGAAGACGCCGACTGCCCGGGAAGCTTCTGCATCCCCGAACCCGACCACCTCATGGCCTTCGACGCGACCGACGGCAGTGTCGTCTGGTCCGACGACATCGGCCGCACCTGGAGCGGAGTCTCGGTTCACGACGGCGTCACCTACTCCGCACAGAGTGCGACGGACCCGATGACGAACCTGGGGACGTTCTTCGCGCACGATGCCGCTACCGGCACGCGCCTGGCATCCTACGAGCTACCGAACTCGACGACGTCGCTGGCGCTCGTGGACGGCGACAACCTCTACATCGGCTACGGAATCGTGAGCACACCCGGCGGCGTGTCGGCATTCGAGGCGGTATGCTCCGACAGCCCGGAGACCGGCTGCGTTACCGGCCAGAAGGCCGTGGTGACGATCAAGGACAAGGGCCCCGGCAAGAGCTCGCTCACGTGGAAGCTCGTCAAGGGCGGCGCATTCGACCAGACCGCGCTCGGCGACCCGACCACCAGCAACCGCTACTCGCTGTGCATGTACGACGAGACCGGCAGCCTGATCTCGAGCGCGGCCGCACTCTCGATCGACCCCAACGCGAGCTGGGACGACAAGGATCCGAAGGGCTACCTGTACAAGGACAAGCTCGGCCTGGAAGACGGGGTGATCAAGGCGCAGCTCAAGGCCGGCGACGCCGACAAGACCAAGGTGCAGGTGAAGGCGAAGGGCGACAACCTGAGCCTGCCGGCGCCCGCCAGCGGCAGCCAGTACTTCAACCAGGACACGACGGTGACGATCCAGCTGGTGCAGAGCGACGGCCCGACGTGCTGGAGCACCGACTTCTCCACGGCCAAGAAGAACGACGTCGACCTGTTCAAGGCCAGGACCCCCTGAGATCGCAGCCCCATGCGGAGCCCACGCGCACGCCGGGGTCTGGACGGCGGGGGTTCGCCGAAGCTGCTGGTGGCGTTCGGCAAGCGCTTCCCGTCGTGACCGGCGACGCCGTGCGCCGCGACTCATAGCGACGGTGCACTTCTCTAGATGTACGTGGTCCAGCCGCCTGGATGGCGCTGTTTGAAGCCCCGGTACCACAGGCAGGCCGGGTACAGCGCGAGCAGAAGGACGGCCGTGGTGGCGTAGGTCTCGGTCAGACCGCCCACGCCGCGCAGGCCCAGCCACTGAGCCGACCCCTCGAGCACGACGCGATGCACGAGGTAGTAGAACATCGCCGTCTGGCCGAACACCAGCAACGGCCCGTTCACGCGCACGCCGATCACCGGCTCGATGGTCATGAGCGTGGCCAGGCAAAGGCACAGCAGGCCGAGCTCGAGCGCCGTGAACGCGAACGACGGCGGATACTTGCTGACGCGTAGCCACTCGATGAGCGTCTCGCCCTGGCGCAGCAGGAACATGTTTCCGTAGCCGTCCGCCCAGCGCAGCGCCGCGAACACGACGAGCGAGGCGACGCCGGCCGCGAACAGGACCGTCTTCGGCTCGAAGCGTACCGGCTCGCCCCCCAGGTAGCGCGTCATGTAGCGGCCGAACACCCAGCCCAGAACCATCATCGAGAGCCACGGCAGCAGCGGGTAGCTGATGCGGAAGTGCGGCTGAAAATCGACCACCGCCAGCAGCGCGGCCAGCAGCGGCGGCGAGCCCACCGCGGGATCCCAGACCATGCCCGCCGCCAGCTCCCCGAACACGATCCAGCCGAGCGCCAGCCCCACCAGCCAGGCGCTCGACAGACGGCGGAGCGCGGCCATGCACATCATCGATACGCCGATCGCGTACAGGACCTGGAGCGTGAGACGCCACGACACCAGCGAGATCAGCGTGGGGTCGAGCAGGGCGATGAACGCGCCGCGCTTGAGGATCCCCTTGTCGATCGTCCACGGATCCTCGCCCCGTGCCGCGCGCCGCTCGATGCTCAGCGCGAGCGCGGTGCCGGCCAGGAACACGAACGTGGGCGCGCACACATGCGTGACCCAGCGTGTCAGAAACGCGACCAGGTCGAGTGTCACGCCCGGCTGATAGGTAGCGGCCGAGTCGCGGGCAACGAGCGTGTGTTCACCGTTGTACGCCATCGACGCGTGGTCGATGACCATCAGGATCATCACCAGCCCTCGCATCCAGTCGATCGAGGCGATGCGTTTGGAGCGAGCGGGCTTTGCGGTGACGGCTTCGGCGGTGGCAGTCAATGGTGAATTCGTCCCTTGTAAAGCCTTCCGGCGGGGCCGTACAATCCCGCCTGCAGTCAGCCGACGCCAGTGAAGGGTGTGTGCAACTGCCGTTCTCGCATCAGAAGGCCGCGCACGCGCAGGCCCATCCTCACAGCAGTATTCTCTTACGCCCTCCTCGGTTCGTCGGTCGCCCTCGCGCAGACGCTCCCGATCGATCACTTCCTTTGCTTCCGCAGCAAGCGCTTCGAGACGGTCGACGTGACGCTCACCGACCCCTTCGACAGCGGCATGTACGACGGCGAGAAGGCGAAGCGGTTCTGCACTCCGGCCGACAAGAACCAGGAAGGCCTGCTCGACCCCGACACCCACCTGACGCCGTATCAGGTGCGGGGCCCCAGCGTGAAGCGCGCAGTGACGGTCACGAACCAGTTCGGTACGTTCGAGTTCAAGACCCGGCGCACCGACCGGCTGATGGTGCCGACGGCCAAGAGCCTGTTCCCGGCGCCTCCGCCCGGCCTGCCCGATCCCGGCAGCGACGTCGATCACTATCGCTGCGTGAAGATCTCGGAGACGAGCACCTCGGCGCCGCTGCCGCCCGGGCTGAGCGTGACTGCTCAGGACCAGTTCGGCTTCCGCACGCTCGACAACTTCAGGCCGAAGCACCTGTGCGTCGCCACCGACAAGAACGGCGAGGGGGTGAAGAACCCCGGCGCCCACCTGCTGTGCTACCGGGTGAGCCCGCAGCCGAAGTTACACTCCACCGACGGCGTGCAGGTTCATGACCAGTTCGGTGAGGCCGACATCGAGGTCAGCCGCGAGCGCGACTTCTGCCTGCCCAGCACCATCGAGCCGGCCCCCTGCCCCGGCACCGCGAAGCTGACGATGCGCGGCGGCTACGGCGACACCTGCCTGACCAACGGCGACTGTACCCCCTATCTGTGCGACGACCTCATCGGCCGCTGCCGCACCGACACCGAGCTCGACGCCGGCTGGACCGGCGAGGCGCACGACCGCGACGTGAACGATCGCGCGAAGCTGTACGCGGACGTGAGCTGTCCGGGCGGCCCGGAGATCGGCACCTGCGGACAGTGCAACGTCACCGGCTTCGATTGCCAGGGCGACGGCTGCCGCTGCGACAACGACACGCGCTCGGTATGCGACGTGCCGTTCACGCTCGACCCGCTGTGCTCGGGGGGAACGTGCGTTCCATACGTCGGCCCACCGGTGTCGGTATCGGCCGGCGGCGAGGCAACGTGCGTGGTCACCGAGCTCGCGGCAGACGTGTCAGGCACGCTCGACGTCGACGACGGCAGCGGGCAGCTCGACGTCTCCGCGAACGCAGTGGTCCATTCGGGCATCTCGGTCACCGAGCCCTGCCCGTACTGCACCGGCGACACGACGGCCTGCGACGGGTCGCGCGACGGCACCTGCGTGGGCGGCCCCGACGACGGCCTGTCCTGTGACGTCGGCGGCACCAGCGGCTGCTTCCCGGCGCCGGGCGGCGACGGCCACAGCCTCGACTGCATGCCCGATCCTCTCACGACGATCAGCGGCACCGGCCTGCGGGTCGACATGTCGCTGACCACCGGCACGTCCAAGCTCAAGGCCGCGCTGTTCTGCGAGCCGCCGTTCGATACCGAAAAGTGCTGGTGCAAGGTGTGCAGCGGCGACACGACCCTGGCCTGCGACTCCGACGAAGTGTGCGCCGGCGCCGGTGCGGGCACTTGCTCCTCGACAGGCAGCGGGGTCGCCACCGCCCCCAACGCCTGCACCAGCGGAACCTGCGTGGAGATCAGCGGAGAAGAGGGCAAGTGCAGCGGCGGTCAATCCGACACGTTCTGCGACGGAGTGCTCGCCTGCGACGCCGCCGGCATCATTCCGTGCACGACGAACACCGACTGCGCCATGGCGGGCGCCGGAACCTGCACGGTGGTCGAGCAGAGGGAGTGCTTCGTCGACCCGATCAAGGCGAAGGGCGACGCCGACACCGTGAGGCCGGTGTACGCGTCGGCTTTCTGCGTGCCGCCCACCACGAGTGCGGGAGTGAACGGCTCGCGCGGCTACCCCGGACCGGCGCGCCTGGTACAGCAGACCGAGCTCGAGCTGTTCTGCGCCAGCGACCCGGGCACGACGTACACACCCGGAGTGGGCGGTTGCCCGCCATAGCGAACCCGAGACGGACGCAGGAGAGATGTGGCGCTACATGGCCGCTCGCGACAATCGGGCGGTGCGCAAGGAGCGCGACGGCGGCACGGTAAAGCCGGGCTGTGGAGTCGGGCGACGACGTGAAGCCGCGCGTCGTCAGGCCGCGCGACGCTGCGAGCGCCACGCGATTAGCGCGGGCAGCACCACGACGGTGGCGAGCAGCAGATAGATCATCGACACCGTGAGCAGCACGCCCACGCTGCGAATGCCCCGGTGCGGCGACAGCGCCAGCGAGCCGAACGCGCTCAGCGTGGTGAGCGCGCTCAGCACCACGGCGCGGGGCGTGCTCGACCCGAGCAACGAGCTCAGCGAGCGCCCGTCGCGATAGCGCGTCAGCACGTGGATGCCGTTGTCCACGCCGATCCCGACCAGCAGCGGCAGCACGACGACGTTGGCCATGTTGAACGGCATGCCGAGCATCACGCCGGTGGCCACCGTGAGCAGGCCCCCGAGCAGCAGCGGCACCAGCGCCAGAGCGGTCTCGACGACACTGCGCAACGTGAACAGGAGGATCCCGACGATCACCAGCAGCGCGATCAGCAGCGCCTGCTGAAACGACGCGACCACGATCGCGCCGACGCCCGCCTCGACCGCCGGCAGACCCGTGGCGCCGGGCGCAACCGTGGTGACCGCGTCAACGAAGCGGCGCAGCGAGGTCACGTCGCGCAGATCGTCGCGGGGTAGCGCGACCACCCGCGCCCTGCCGTCGGCCGCCACAAGACGGTCGCGCAACGCGACCGGAAGCGAGTCGAACGTGACGGCGCCCGGGTCGAGCGCGGTTCGCAACCAGGCGACCTTGCCGTCGAAGCCCTCGAGCAGCCTGGCCTCGAGCGAGGCCCGCGCGCCCGGCTCATCGTGCAAGCGCTCGAGCAGCGCATCCATGCGCACCAGCGCATCGCGCGTCTCGCCGCCCGGCGCATCGGCCAGGATCGACGTCACGCGAGATTGCAGCGCCTCCAGCGCGGAGACCTGCTCGGCGTCGGAGGGCGCGTCCCCGACCACGGCCGTCTCCAGCAGCGGCTCCAGGATGAAGTATGCGTCGGCAAGGATCTCGAGCTTCAGTTGCTGATCGGCCGGCACGTGATCATCGGGCGTGCGCACGTCGGCCACCTCGGGAAGCTCCTCGAGGCGGCCTACCAGGGCCGCGACCGCATCGCGGTTCTCGGCCAGCACCGTCATCGAGTACGCGGTCGTCTCGCCATCGTCTTGCAGAATGCGCAGGGCGCGCATCGACTCGGAGTCCGGATCCTTGAGCGCCAGGGTGCTGAAGTCGAAATCCATGCGCGTGGCCACGGACGCGCTGGCCACGGCGAGCACGCTCGCGACGACCAGAACCGGCACCGCGTGGTCGTTGACCCACGCGGTGGAGAGCGTGCGGCGCGCCCCGCGTGCCGGACGCGCCGGCAGACCGCTGGCGTGCAACACCTTCAGCAGCGCCGGAAGGACCGTGAAGCTGGAGACCAGTGCGAACAACATGCCGGCGCCGGCGATCACGCCGAGCTCGGCGAGACCGCGGTACTGCGTGGGAACGAACGAGAGGAACCCGACGCCCGACGTGACGGCGCAAAGAGAGACGGCCCCGCCGACGGCCGCCGCGGCACCGAGCAGAGCTCGCTCGACGGGCGCGCCCTGCTCGAGCTCTTCCTGCAGACGCAGACAGTAATGAATCGCGATGTCGACGCCGAGGCCGACGAACAGGACCGCGAACGTGACCGAGATCACGTTGAACTCGCCGACGGTCACCAACGCGAACGCCGACGTCCACGACAGACCGGTCACGAGCGTGGCGAACGTCGCCGCCACGATTCGCGCCGAGCGCACACCGTAGCCAAGCACGAGCAGGAGCAGCACGAACGAGACGGCGCCGGCCACCTCGACGCCACGCCGCGCGCTCGCGATCTCCTCGTGCTCGAGCGCGAACTGCCCCGTGATCTCGACGCGCAGCCCGTCGCCGTCGCCGATGCCGACCTCGTCGGCGGCATCGCGGATACCGTCGAACACGCGCTCGTGTGCGAGGTGCTGCGTGAAGTCGCCCCTGCCCTGCACCAGCACCAGCTGATGAACCTCGCCGGGGCTGCCGAACAGCTCGTCGACCCACGACGCGGTCGCAGGTTGCCCGTCGAGAACCGCGTCGCCCACGCGGGTGAGCCGATCCATGAACTGCACCATCGACGGCGTCAGACCGCCCTCGGCGTGCAGCTGCTCGAGCCCGCTGCCGACCAGCTCGAACACGCCGCGCAGGCTCGGATCGCGCGAAAGGCTCGTGATCGCCGGCTGGGCCTCGAAGATACGGTCGATCACCTGCTCGAGCTCGTCGACATCGAGGTAGAGCAGGATGTGATCGAAGAAGTACTCGTCCTCACTGGCGGCGAACACCGAGCTGAACATCTCGGGCTCGCCCCGCAGCCGGCGGGCGAGCCGGGCGGTCGCGTCGCTCACCGCCTCCAGCGAAGATCCGCTCACGACCACCAGCGTGGTCTCGCGCAGCTGAGGGAACGCCTCGTGCAGCAGCTCGTACTGCGCACGGAACGGAGCGTCCTGGCGAATCAGCGTTCCGGTATCGGAGTTGATGTGAAAGTTGCGGGCCGTGAAGGCGAGGCTCGCGACCACCGAAACGGCCGCCACGACGAGCACGGGCACCGCGTGGCGTAGCACCAGCCGCAGCACGCCGTCGAGAGCGCGGCCGTACACAGAACCCACGCTTCCCGACATCCGCACAGCCCCACCCACCGGCCGCCACGACCGGCCGAACCATCATCGTGTCAGGAATCGGCCCTGCGGGCCAGTTTCGTCAGTCGTCGAGCGGCTCGAGCCCGCTGTCGCCGCCCAGGCGCGGCAGGGAATCGCCGGTCGAGACCCACGGCACGCGATCGCTGAACCAGACGTGGAATTCGGGCTCACGGCCGATGGGGTCGTCCATGTTCGCGAGCACGACGTCGATGCGGTCGGGGTGCTCGCTCGACTCGCACAGCAGCGAGCTGCCGCACACGCCGCAGAAGCTTCGTGTCCCGTGCTCCGAGGAACGGTAGCGGACGACGCGATCGCGCCCCGCGTCCATCGCGAACCGATCGGGCGGTACTGCGAACCACGTGACGAAGCCGGCGCCGTGATTGCGGCGACACATCGAGCAGTGACAGTGGGCGCAGAACAGCGCCGGCAGCTCCACCGTGAACCGAACCGCGCCACACAGGCAGGACCCCTGCGCCTTCGTTCCAGAATCTGTCATCGCACTCTCCCTGCGCCGCTACTTCGCCAGCTCACGCGCCAGCCACTCGAGACGATCGTTGCCCCAGAAGCGCTTGCCGTCGACGATGTAGAACGGGAAGCCGAAGACCTCGTCGGCCTCGGCGTCCTTGTTGCTCGAGTCGAGCGCCGCGTCGAAGGCGGGGTCGTCGAGGGCAGCAACGAACTCGTCACGATCGAGGCCCACGCTCCCGGCAACCGTGGCCAGCACCGCGTCATTGCCGATGTCGGCCTCTTCCAGAAAGCGCACGGCGTAGAGCCGGTCGTGATACGCCTTCCCCTGCCCCTTCGTCCCAGCGTAGAGGAAGCCCTTGCAGGCGCGTTTCGTGTCGGCGAACGGGCCGAGCTTCAGGTCGATGCCGTACTCCTCGGCGAACCGCGCGACGTCCTCGAACAGGTACTTGAGCTTCGGTGAGTCGAACGATGGGCTGTCGCCCGTGCGCGGCGAGTAGACCGGCTTGTACTCGATCTCGACGTCGTGGGACCCGAGAATCCGATCCATGCGCGTGTTGGCCAGAAACGCGTAGGGACTGTTGTAGGCGAAATAATGTCGGATCTTCTTGCTCATCGTGTCACCTCCGGTTCAGGAGTGGAAGGCTCCCGTTCTCTCTTGTCCTTCGCGGCCCGGCGCCAGGGGTGCGGCCGTCAGGCGCCCGGCGCGCCCTTAACCCGCGTACCGGCCATGATGCCGCTGTCGAGGACCAGGTCGGTGCCCGTGCAGGTGAGGCTCTCGTCCGACGCGAAGTACAGGATTGCCTGCGCGATGTCGCGCAGGAAGTCGGCGGTGGTGCGCGTGCGCTGGTGCGCGAGCAGGCGGTGCATGTACTGCCGCGGAATGTCGGCGTCGACGCCGTCGGGGAGGTAGTCCTGGATCATGTCGCCGCTGCCCGCCTCCGGGCACACCGCATTCACGCGGATGCCGTGCTTGCCGTACTCGAGCGCCGCCACGCGCGTCATGCCGCGCACCGCCCACTTCGTGCTGCTGTAGGCGACGATGCCGGTCTTCGCCTGCACGCCGTCGATCGAGGCGACGTTGACGATGGCGCCGCCGCCTGTCTGCTGGATCGCCGGCGCCGAGGTCTTCATGCCCAGGAATACGCCCTTCTGGTTCACCGCGACGACCCGGTCGAACTCGGCGACGGTGGTGTCGGCGATGGCCGCCATGTGCAGGATGCCGGCGTTGTTCACCAGCACGTCGAGCTTGCCGAACTGCGTCACGGCCTCGTCGACGGTCGCCTGCCACGAGCCCTCGTCGGTGACGTCGAGGCGCGAGAAGCACGCCGAGGCGCCGATGTCGGCGGCGACGGCACGGCCGGTGTCGTCGAGGATGTCGGCGACGACCACGCGTGCGCCCTGCTCGGCGAACAGCCGTGCCGTGGTCTCTCCGGTACCACGGGCGGCGCCCGTGATGATCGCGACCTTGCCGTCGAGCCGGCCGTTGCCGGATGATGCCATGCTGCCCTCCTTCAGATGCTCGACCTCGGCGCACGCGCGGCACTGCGGCCCGCACGGCGACCGAAGAACGTCGCGTCGGCGATCGACAGACCGCTCGAGTATCCCTGCGCGGCGAGCCCCGACGTGGTACGTCCGGCCGCGTACAGGCCCTCGACCGGCTCGCCGTCGGCCGTCAGCACCTGGGCCGTCGGTGTCGTGTGCAAGCCGCCCATCGTGAACACGGTGTACAGCGCCGCGTCGGTCGAGTAGTCGAGTGCCGCGAACGGCGGCGTGACCAGCGGCGCCAGATACTCGGCCTGCTTGTGGTACAGCGGATCCTCGCCGCGCGCCGCGTGCTCGTTGTAGTAGGCGACGGTGTGCTGAAGACTGCCCTCGGGCAGCGCCATGGCGCGTTCCAGCTCCTCGACGGTCTCCTCGACCGCAACGATGTCAGTGGGCGGGAACGGTCGCTCGAACACGTCGTTGTCGACGACCAGGAACACCTCGCCCTTCTGGTGTAGCAGCGCAGCCTCGCCGACCACCGTCTGGTACATGTCCTCGTTGATGAAGCGCTGGCCCTGGCGGTTGACGAAGATGCCCTTGATCAGCTGCTTCGGCACCGTGAACGGCAGCACGATGCAGCCCACGTCCATGCGGATGGCCGCACCGCCGACGCCCATGCCCATGCGAATGCCGCGACCGTCATCGCCGTCGGAAGCAGCCCTGAACTTGCACTTGCGTAGCAACGGAGCGTAGCGGTCGACCATCGCCCTGTTGTTGATGAAGCCGCCCGCGCACAGGACCACGCCGCCGCGCGCGCCGATGAGTTGCTCGCGCTGGTCGTGACGCGCGACCACGCCGACGATACGACGCTCGTCGTCGACCACCAGCGTCTCGACGAGGGTATCGGTCTGGATGCGCGTGCCGGAGCTCTCGACGGCCTCGACGAGGCTGCGCATGAGCTGGCCGCCGGCCTCGATGCCGTCTTGCTGCACGGTGTGTCCGCGCGGCGCGGGCGTGGCGATGTCCCTGTAGGGGAAGCACTGCTCGCTTCCCGAGTAGCTCAGGCAGTCGTCGGTGGGCGTGTACGAACCGTCGCCGTAATACGATTCCTTGAACGGCATGCCGTGACCCACGAGCCAGTCGAAGTGCGCCACCGAGTCGTCGCAGAACGCGCGGATCTTGGCCTCGTCGGCACCCGGGCCGCAGGTGGCCATGAGGTACTTGAACATGTCGTCCGACGAGTCTTCGAAGCCGCAGGCCGACTGGATGGCCGTGCCGCCACCCAGATAGATCTGCCCCGTCGACAGCGCGGTGGTCCCGCCGCCGCCGCTCGCCCGTTCGAGCAACACGACGTCGGCACCCTCCGCACGCGCCTCGAGCGCGGCGCACGCGCCGGCACCGCCGAAGCCGACGACGACGACGTCGGCCATCTCGTCCCAGCCACCCACGTCGGCCAGACGCCGCGGCGCGGCCGCGCGGCCCATGTCGCGTTCCTTCTTCACCGGTGCAGACGTTCTGTACGCTGGCGCGCGGGCTCGTTCAACGTCCGCGACTCGGGTGGCTCGCTCGTTCAGGTGGGGAAGCTACGTGGCGGGCGAATCCACGACCGACTCGCACTGATCGAGCAAGTCGTCGATCTTGCGCTCCCACCTCGACTTCGGGCGACCGAGCAGTCGCTCGAGGCGCAGCAGCATCGTGCCGCCGATGAAGAACGGTAGATCCCCGGACCACGACGGTACGTCTCCGGCAAAATAGGCCGCCAGGAACGCGTCGCGACCGGCATCGTAGAAATCGTCGCCGCGCTTTCGCCGGACCTTGCAGAAGCGGAGCAGGTCGGTCAGGAACGCGCCGAGATCGATTCCCGGGTGGCCACGGCCGCACGCGTGGAGCCCCGTGAGGTACAGGCGTGGCTCATCGTACACGATACGGTTCCAGTCGAGGTCTCCGTGAACCGTGACCGGCTCGGCATCCTTCAGGCCGGCCGAGCGCTCCTCGAGGCGACGGAAGATGGCCCGGACCCGCTTGTTGCGCTTCTTGTCGCTGCGCGAGAGAACGCCTTCGACGCTGGCGAGGGCATCACGGTAGCGGTCCAGCTCACCTCCCGCGCCGTCGTGGTCGGTGCCGCCGAGCCCGCTGCGATGCACGATCCGCAAGCTTCGCCCTACCATCTCGCAAACACGGATCGTCCGGTCGCCGTCGGCAAGCGCCTTGGCGTACCCTCGCAGGTCGGTCGAAGGATTCAGGTCGTAGACGAGCACCGGGGGCTGCGACAGCACGGCCACCGGCCGGGGAACGTTGATGCAGTCCTCGCCGGTGAGAGGCAGCTCGCGCAGCCGCTCGGAGACGGAGAACGGGTCAGCAGCGGACTGTCCTGATAGCACCTGACCGGTAAGCGTCGCCTCGACCACGTTCCCGGACTCGCTCTCGCGGTGCGAGAGCACGTAGCTGATCTCGCGCGTACCGGCCTCCTGCTTCTCCGGTACATAGACGCGGCAGCTGGCGAGCACACCGTCGTGCTCGAAGATTCCGTGCAGCTCGTCGACGAAGAACGCCTTCATGACGCTCGCGTCGCCGGCCCGTCCGAGATCGTCGAGATCGTCATCGGTGACAGCCCGCCCCGGCTCGGGCGCGCAGAGGAAGCGGATGAGCAGCGTGCTTCCCCCGTCGACGTAGCTTATCGCCGACCTGGTCTTCGTGAAGATCGCGAAGCCCGAGCCGTGGTTCGCGTAGTACTGCTCGTCGCGACGAAGGCGGCCAAGCACGTCCTCTACGTCGAAGCCGGTTCCCTCATCGGATACGGAAACGACGGCACCGGCACCCGTGATCGCGGCCTGCACGGTGATCGCCTTGGCCGGATCCTTCTTGTTGCCGCGCTTGTAGGCGTTGCCGATTCCCTTCTTCAGGGGAAGGAGCAGGTCGGCTTTCAACCGATCGGTCGGTACCCGTGACAGCCGCTCGGCGCATACGGCCTTGACCGTCGGCATGAAGTCGGCCGAGGTCTGGCCCCGCATGGTCAGACACAGCTCCTCCACCGCGGCAGGTGTCGATGTGGCCGAACGCTTCATGCACCCGGCGAGGCTGCTTTCCGAAGCGTGAATCTCCGCAAGCATCCGTCCCTCGGACTGGCTCAAGTCGAGCATCGAAGCATCCCCCTCTTTGGGCCCTGTCCCCGTGGTGGCACGCCGAGCAGCACAGGCGGCAGCAAAGCACCGACGGGCGTGGGCACGGCATCATACGTGATCGGATCCGCCTGCGACCAACGCAGAATGGACGCACCGCAGCAATGGTCATGATTACTGCAGTGCACACACAGCGATCGCCGCTGCTCGCTGCAGGCCGCCACACGCCGCGTTCGGGGGGGTGTCGCTGACGAGCTCAGCCTGGAAGCTCGAACTGCCATGGCACGCCATTGATGTGACCACCACCGTCTGCGTGAATCGTGTTGCCGGTCACGTAGCGCGATTCTTCCGACGCGAGAAACACCGCGAGCGGTCCGATATCGGCCTCGGCGTCGCCCATGCGACCGGAGGGGTTGGCGTCGAGGATGGCCTGGGCACCGTCCGGATCGTACTTCACGAATACGTTCCACGGCTCGGTGGCGGCGGCCGGGCAGATCACGTTGCACGTGATGCCATGGCGCCCCCACTCCACAGCGGCCGTGCGCGTCAGCGCACGCAGCGCCTCCTTCGATCCGTTGTACATGGTCGTGTAGCGGTGGGCGTTCACGCCGTTGAGCGAGCACATGTTGATGATGCGACCGCTGGCGCGCTCCTTCATCATCGCGAACACCGCCTGCATGGCCCAGTACGCGCCGTAGTAGTTCACGCGGATGTGCTGCTCCATGGCCTCGTTCGTCATCTTCTCGAGACGGGCCATGCCGCCGGTGGGTGTGGCGTTGTTGACCAGCACATCGATCGAGCCGAGCTCGTGCGCGGCCGTTTCCACCATCGCGCGCACGCTGCGCTCGTCGGACACGTCGGTCTGCACGTACAGAGCCCTGGCGCCGCGGTCGGCGAACTGCGATTCGATCTCCGCGGCTACCGCACGACCCGTCTTCTCGGTGCGGTTGGCGATCACCACCGAGGCACCCTCGGCCGCGAACGCGCGCGCGACGCCGCGGCCGACGCCCTGCCCTGCACCGGTGACGATCGCCACCTTGCTCTCCAGTCGTCCCATGAATTCCCTCCGGCACGATCTTGTGCCGACGGCGCCGCTGCGGCGAGCAGCGCGCGGGGCGTCCGCCGTGACCGCACATCGGGGCCGGGCGCCGTCGCGAACGACCGGCGATTCGACAACCGCACGGCTGCGACGCTATCCTCCGCCCTCGATGGACGAGCAGCGCAGCACACGACCGGCGAAGCGGCGGAAGACATCCGCGCCGATCGGTCAGTTCGTACCGCTGCCGGTACTCCTTCGTGTGCTGCGTCGCCATCGCGTCGACGAGCAGTTTCGCGACCGGGCCCGCTCCCGCATCCTGTTCAGCGCAGCCGTCGAGCCACTGCGCTGGTACGAGAAGATGCGCTACGGGCGCCAGCTCGGCCGTACCCGCATCGACCCCGAGCCCGTGTTCCTGCTCGGCTACGGCCGCAGCGGCACCACGCACCTGCACAACCTGTTCTGGAAGGACACGCGCTTCGGCGTCGTCACGAACTACCAGGCATCGCTGCACCCCATCGCGCTCATGGGCCGGGGCTGGCTCGAGCGCCGGCTGAAGGGATTGCTGCCCCGGCGCCGGCCGATGGACAACGTGGCCATCACGCTCGACTCACCGCAGGAAGAAGAGATCGCGATGATGAACTCCACGGAGCACACGCCGTTGCGCTTCATGGACTTCCCCGCGGAGCTACCGGCGGTCTACGACCGCTACGTGGTCGATCTGGGCACCGACGAGCGCATCCTCGCCAGCTGGAAACGCGCCTACCTCGAGATACTGCGCAAGGCTACGCTTCTTTGCGGCGGCAAAAGGCTGGCGCTCAAGACGCCGCCACACACCGCGCGCATTCCCGTGCTACACGACATGTTCCCACGTGCTCGCTTCGTCCACATCGTGCGCAACCCGTACAACGTGTACCAGTCGATGCGCAACATGTATCGCAAGATCCTGCCCGGGCAGGTCCTGCAGGAGCTCGACTGGAGCGCGGTCGACGCCTGGACAGTCGACGCCTACCGCCTGCAGATGGGCCGGTACCTGGAAACGCGGGACACGCTACCGCCCCGGCACCTGTTCGAAGCCCGCTACGAAGACCTCGACGAGCGTCCGCTCGAGGTGCTGGCACGGCTGTACGACGAGCTCGAGCTGCCGCCGTTCGACGAGGCGCGGCCGGCGATCGAGAAGTACCTCGACGAGCTCGGGACGTTCGAGAAGAACCGCTTCGAGTTCCCGCCGGAGGTGGTGAAGACCGTCAACGAGAACTGGGGGTTCGCGCTGGACGCGTTCGGCTACGAACGGCTCGAGCCGGGGCGGACGCCCGACGCCGACGGGCGCACGGCCACGGCCGAACGCGCACGAGGCGGCTGAGCGCCAACGCACGGCCGCCATGCTTGCCGCCTTCGCCTTCTCCATCGCGCCGGTGTCGTCGTCACCCGGTACACGTCGGACACTCGCATGGATGTGAACATGCAGACGTTCGTGCTCGTCGTCGTGATGATCTCGATGGCGAGCATGGGGCTGGAGCTCACCCTGGCCGACTTCCGGCGCATCGCGGCCGCCCCGCGCGCCACGTTGCTCGGGCTGGTCGGCCAGCTCGTGCTCCTGCCGTTGCTCGGACTGACCGTCGGTTCGGCGATACCGCTCGCGCCCGAGCTGGCAGCAGGCCTCGTCGTGATCACCGCCTGCCCCGGCGGCGCGTCGTCGAACATGTTCTCGTTCCTGGCCGGCGCCAACCTGGCTCTGTCGATATCGATGACGGCGCTGTCGAGCCTTGCCAGCATCGTGACGATTCCGTTGTGGCTCGCGGTCGGATTCTGGCTGCTGCTCGACGAGGCGACACGAGTCAGCGTGCCGCCACAGCGGGTGTTCGGCCAGCTGCTCGTCGCAGTGATCGTGCCCATCGCCGTCGGCATGACCATTCGCGCAAGGCTGCCCGAGCTCTCGGCGCGCGTGCGCCGTCACCTGCGGCCGGCGTTGACCGTCTCGATGGTCGTGATGGTGGTGGGGATCGGCTACAGCGAGTGGGAGCTGGTGGCGGCGCAGCTCGGCAGCGCGACATCGCTCGCGTTCTCGCTGGTGGTGATCGCACTGTCCATGGGCTGGTTCTGGGCACGGGCGGTGGGCCTCGACCGGCACGACGCGTTCACGGTGTCGATCGAGGTCGGACTGCAAAACGGCGCGCTCGCGACGCTCGTGGTGATGAACATGCTCCAGCGTCCCGAGTTCATCATATTCCCGGGCGGCTACGTGCTGATCTCGTTCCTGCCGGTCGCGCTGTGGACGGGCCTGTTTCGATACCGGCACGCGCAGCGCCCGGCGCCGTAGCGCACCAGCCACGCCCACAGGCCTGGAACCCGCTTCGCGACGCGAGTATACCTCGCCCGGGATGAAGTTCCTCAGCTTCGACATCGAGATCTCCGACGTCTTCGACCTCGGCCCCGGAGAAGACCTCGACAAGTTCGCTCCGTTCAGCATCTCGGTCGCATCGACCGTCGTGCACGAGGGCGAGGAGCGCCTGTGGTACTCGGTCGACGAGAACGACACGCCGTGTCTGAACCTGAGCAAGGACGGCGCACACGAGCTGCTGGAGTACCTCGAGGCGATGCAGCGCGACGGAGTCATGGTGTGCGCGTGGAACGGGCTCGGCTTCGACCTGCGCTGGATCGGCCATGCAGCCGAGGATGACGAGCTTGCCGCCCGCATCGCGCTCGCGAGCTACGACCCGATGTTCCAGTTCTTCAACCAGCGAGGATTCCCCGTCGGCCTGGCCAAGGTGGGCGCGGCCATGGGAATCGAGCAGGAGAAGCTGATGGACGGCGCCGACGCACCGAAGCGCTGGCGCGAAGGTCGCTACCAGGAAGTGATGGACTACGTCCTCGGCGACAGCCAGATCACGAACAAGATCGTCGCCGAGATAGCGCGCCAGAAGCAGGTGAGCTGGATCACCGCGCGTGGCGACGTCCGCAGCGAGCCCATGGGCCGCCTCAAGAGCGTCGCCGAGGTGCTGGCCGACCCCGAGCCCGACCAGTCGTGGATGGACCGGCCGCTCCTGCGCAGCAAGTTCGTTGCCTGGATCCCACCCCACCTGCTGGACCAGCCCTCGGCGTAGTCACCCCGGGACGCGCCCGCGGGTTCCGTTCCCGACGCGCCCGGCTATGCTGCGACCGTCATGCCACTGAGCCGCATCAAGGGCGGGCGCGTGCCCGTGAAGCTGTGGGCACCCCTGTCCGACGTCGAGTCGGCCGCGCTCGATCAGCTGCGCAACATCGCCAGCCTGCCGTGGGTGGTTCACCACGTGGCGGCCATGCCCGACGTCCACCTGGGCAAGGGCGCCACAGTGGGCTCGGTCGTCGCCATGAAGGATGCGGTCGCGCCGGCGGCGGTGGGCGTGGACATCGGCTGCGGCATGGCGGCGCTGAAGACGAGCCTGCGCGCCGACCAGCTACCCGACGACCTCGGCAAGCTGCGCCGCTCGGTCGAGGACGCAATCCCCGTCGGCTTCAACTCGCACCGCCGCTCGGTGATCGGCAACGTCGAGGACACGCTGGCAAAGTCGGGGAAGAGGCTGCTGCTTCGCTTCAAGGACCTCTCACCCGCCGTGAAGGACGGCGAGGGTCGCGCGGCCAAGCAGCTGGGCACGCTGGGCAGCGGCAACCACTTCATCGAGCTGTGCATCGACAGCGACCGCGACGTGTGGCTCATGCTGCACTCCGGCAGCCGCAACATCGGCAAGCGCCTGGCCGAAGTGCACATCGCCCGCGCCAAAAAGCTCGCCCACAACCGCAAGCTGCCCGACCGCGACCTGGCCGTCTTCCTCAGCGGCACGAAGGAGATGGACGAGTACCGTCGCGATCTGTACTGGGCGCAGGAATACGCACTGCTCAACCGATCGGTGATGCTGGCGCTGTACAAGCAGGTACTGCGCAAGCACTTCGAGGACCTGAACGTGCGCTTCGACGAGCCCGTGCTGTGCCACCACAACTACGTCGCCGAGGAGACCCACTTCGGTGAGGAGCTCTTCATCACACGCAAGGGCGCGATTCGCGCGGCAAGCGGGCAGCTCGGCATCATCCCCGGCTCGATGGGCACCAAGAGCTACATCGTGCGCGGCCTGGGCAGCCGTGAGTCGTTCGAGTCGGCCTCACACGGCGCCGGCCGGCGCATGAGCCGCGGCGCCGCAAAGCGGAAGTTCTCGGTGGACGACCTGCGCCGCGAGACCTCGGGCGTGGAGTGCCGCAAGGACCACGGCGTGCTCGACGAGATCCCGTCGGCCTACAAGGACATCGATCAGGTGATGGAGAACCAGCGCGACCTGGTCGAGATCGTCGCCGAGCTCAAGCAGGTGATGTGCGTGAAAGGCTAGCGCCCGGCGACCGGCGCACGAACGACAGGCAGGGCGAAGCCGCGCGGTCTATCCCGTCCAGTAAGGAGTGAAGCATGACTCAGCACCCAGCGTTGGCGCCGGGGAACGTCGCCGTCATCACCGGTGCAGCCGACGGCATCGGCCTGGCGGCGTCGAAGAAGCTACGCGCGCTGGGCTTGCGCGTGTGCATGGCCGACATCGACTCGGACAAGCTCTCGAGCGCGTCGCAAGAAGTAGGAGACTCGCTCGCCTCTCCCACCGACGTTTCGAAGCTCGAAGACATCGAACGGCTGAGAGACCGGGTCTACGCGGAGTACGGTCGCGTGGACGTCTTGATGAACAACGCCGGTACCGGTCGCGGGACCGGAAGCTGGAGAGAGCACGGGAACTGGCAGACCACGCTTGGCGTGAACCTGTGGGGCGTGATCAACGGCGTCCACTGCTTCGTTCCCGATATGGTCGAACGCGGCGAAGCGGGGCTGGTGATCAACACCGGCTCGAAGCAGGGCATCACCTGCCCGCCCGGCGATCCGGCCTACAACGTGAGCAAAGCCGGCGTCAAGGCCGCGACCGAGGCGCTCGCGCACGAGCTACGCAACACCGATGGCTGCCGGATCGACGCGCACCTGCTCGTGCCCGGCTTCACCTACACCGGCATGATCAGGCAGTTCCTTCCGGACAAACCCGATGGCGCGTGGACAGCAGAACAGGTGGTCGACTTCATGATCGAAAGCGTGGGCCGCGGTGACTTCTACATACTGTGCCCCGACAACGACGTGACACGCGAGATGGACAACAAGCGCATGGAGTGGGCGATGGGCGACCTCATCCACAACCGCCCTGCCCTGTCACGATGGCATCCGGATTACGAAGCCGCGTTCGCGGACTTCATGAAGGACTAGTCGGCGCCAGCACTTCGATGCACTGCCGGATCGAGCGCTCGACACAGGCTGGTCGTCGGTATGATTAAGGACCCGACAGACGGTCGTTTCTTGGAGGAAATCGAAATGGCGGAGCACCCCGAAGCCCTCGACCACATGCTGGCGGCCTGGAACGAGCGCGATCTCGATCGCGTACGCGGGCACCTCGACCGGGCGCTGGCAGATGACGTGGAGTTCTGCGACCCGCAGAACCACGTGCGCGGAATCGACGCGTTCGAGAAGATGGTGCGCGAGTTTCGCACCAGCTTGCCGGAGGCCGTGTGTGCGCGCGCGAGCGGGCTCGACGCGCACCATCACCTGTTTCGCTACGACTGGACGGTGTCGGTGGGCGACGAGGTGCTCGTGCCCGGCTTCGACGTGACCGCGGTCGACGAGAACGGGCGCGTCACACGCGTGGACGGGTTCTTCGGTCCGCTACCGCCGATTGGCGGCTGAACCGCGCCATCGACCCGCCGCGCGACGGACCCCGACGCGCGAGCGACGACCGACGACCGACGACGCCGGGGGCGTCGACCTGCAGACGCTCAGCCGAAGACGCTGGCCGAGCTGGCAGCTGCAATGACGTTCTCGCGCAGGTGCTCCATCGACTGCATGTCGGCGTTCACCACGTCGACGCCGTGCGCGAGCACGTAAGCGTAGCTTCGCTGGAACGAGGATAGCGGCGAGGCCAGCACCTTCTCGTCGTAGTACTCGTCGAACGCGTCGGGCTTCTTCCAGCCGAAGTAGCGACGGCCGGCCAGGTAACGGCCTGCCTTCATGCCGACCAGCCCGATGCCCGAAGCGCGAGCCTTGGCCAAGAACGGCTCGAGGTCGACCATGTTCTTGCCGTCGTCGAGGATGCCCTTGTTCGCCCAGTCGTACCAGCCCGCCGGCGTGATCGCGATCATGGCGAGGCTGAAAAGGCCGGTCTCCATCGCCCTCTCGAGAACCCGGTACGCGTTCTGATGGGTGCTGAGGCCCAGGTGCTCGACCTTGCCGGCCTGCTTCGCCTTCTCGAACGCTTCGCGAACCTCGTCGCTGCCGATGAACGCCGGGTTGTTCGAGGCCATGAGATAGTACGCGTCGACGCGATCGACGCCGAGCTCGCGCAGGCTCTGATCCATTCGCGACGACCACGTCGCGGCGGCAGCGCGGGCCTGCTCGGCGGTGACCTCGGCGTTCGGGTCGACGTCGAGACCCACCATCGCCTTGGAGATGAGGAAAACCTCGTCGCGATGCTTCTTCAAGAACGGTGCGAGGTTGCGCTCGGCATCCTTGTAGAACGTGCTGCTGCCGACGTCGAAGACGTTGATGCCGGCGGCAAGGGCGGCGTCGAGGAGCTCGTCCTTGCGGCCGCGCGAAAGCGCCGCACCACAGCCGAACACGAGCCGGCCCGCATCGAATCCGGTGCGGCCGAGCTTGGTGCGGGGAAGCGTCGGCCAGTCGGCCGGATTCTCTCCGGCACCCTTGGCGGCGTCGAGAGCGGCACGCGCGCTGCCCTGCTGGAGCAACGTTCGACCGCCGATCGCGAGCATCGCGAGATACTTGAGGAACAGTCGTCGAGTGGACAGACCGGGAGAGACAGGCTGCTTCATCGTTGACCTCCGTTGCGTGGGCTGTAGACGCGCGGCAGCTCGAGTACGGAACGAAGCTGCCGATCAGGCCGGGTCGGGCTGCGTGAACTTCATCTCGTCCACGCCCCAGTAGCCTCTGAGGTTCGTGATCTTGCCGGCGTCGTTGATCTTGTACGTGAAGATGCCCTTCACTTCCGTCTCCAGCCCGTTGTCGAACGCGATCGTCAGGGTGAGAACGTGCGCCGACTCGAGCCCGGCGGCGTACGACTGCTCACTCACGATCTTCATGGAGCTGGTCGGCTCGATGTTGTTCGACCAGAACTGCTCCAGCCCCTCCCTGCCGGCGATGCCTTCGCCGGTGGGATTGGTGGGCGCCTCGCCGATCGGATCCTCGATGCGGACGTCGTCGGCCATCAAGGCGAACCACTCGTCCTTGAGCTTGTTCATCACGCAGCGCCACGACTCATGAGCCGCGAGCATCGCGGGGTTCTGATCTTTCGCAGGCATTCGGTTCTCCTTGTCCGGCCAGCTCATATCACGATTGCCGCGCGGAGCGATACCAACGCGCCGCTCAGCCGTGCTCGCGCGCTGCGAACGCAGCATGCCAGCCACCACGCTCGAACGTGTCGCGCGAGCAGTGAACGGCGCGCGGAACGTACGGCTCGATCTCCGGTCCGGCCTCACCGCTGTCGATGGCGACCCGAAGCTGCTCGAGCTTCGGGTTGCGCCGCACGAGCATGCGGAACGTGAGCTGCCCGTCGATGTACGGGCCCCAGTCGAGCCATGCCACGCCGTTGTCGACCGTGGCATTGGCGGGACGGTTCTCGGCCGTCGAGACAACGAGCGTGTAGAAGCCGTCGTCGTCGCGCGGGATCTCGCGATCGAGAAGCCCGGTGTTACAGACACCGGCCCAGAAGTTGTACGTGGTGACCGTGAAGCCGCGAATGTCCTTGCCGGGCGTGTACACGGGCTCGCGCGGCGTGTCGGGCGTGGTGAACGCCTTGCCCCGCACCACGAACACCTCTCCGAGCCGGTCGGTGTACGGCGAGACCAGGTAGAGGATGTCGTCGCTGGCCAGCAGGTCGTACTCGAGCCCCCAGTTCGACTTCGTGACGAACTTCTCCGGCCATACCAGACCGCGGTAGTCGGGAATGGGGAGCGGCGCGAAGTGCGTCGTCTCGATGGCCGGCGCCGCGCCTGTCGAGTACGGCTCGACCTCCTCGTAGCCGACGGTCTCGCTTCCCTTTCCGTCGTACACGGTAACCGACGGTAGCTTCACGCCCGCATTGTTCGGCGGCAGCGCACCGAGCTCCGACGCGGTAGTGCGGTACAGCACGAACACGGCCTGGTTCGGCTGCCCTGCCCGCGTGAGCGCGGCGTAGCAGGTGTTCGGCTCGCGGTCGGCCGCATCGGTGGGAGCGGGCTCGAACGTGATCTGCGCGGTGAACCGGCGCCCGACGCCCTCGGGAACGGCCTCACGGAACGGATTACCGCTGCCGGCATCGGGCTCGAGCTCCTCGTCGATGAGCGTCGGATACGTATTCGTGTCGAAATCGCAGGGGTGGAACGCGAAGTAGCGGGAGTGAGGGTACTCGCCGCGGAACACCGCCTTGCCACCGGGTGGCACGGCGATGAAGCCGGGCGGCGCCTGCTCGCCGTTCCACAGCCGCGTGCTGAAGTAGTTCGATGCCGAGGTGTCGATCAGATACGGGAAGCGGTTGTTCGTGAGTGGGCTCCCCACCCCGGGCCAGCCGGGCCACGCCGTCGCGCGCACCGTCTTGCCGGCGTGGTAGTAGCCGTCGCCGTAGCGGATACCACAGGCCTCGGCGATGTAGTCGGAAATCCGCCCCTCCACCTCGGCCAGGTTCGGGTCCTGCAGGCGCGGGAAGATCCCGAGCACGCCGGCGCCGGTCTCGCGGATCGCATCGTCGAAGATCGCGTGAAGGAACGCGAGGTCGTCGCGGATCTCGTCGGGCGCAACCTCGAGGAGCTGGCGCAGCACGTCGGCGTGACCGACGAACTCGTTGTGCTCGCTGCGTACCGCGACCTCGCCCGCCATGAGGCCGCGTAGCACCCGTTCGAACTCGGCGGCGTCGCCCATCGACTCACGCTCCTCGACCGATCGGTGCCGGCGCCGTGGCCGTTGGTATCGGCATCGTCATCGAAGTGCCCGCTCGCCCGCGCCGTCGCAAACCACGCGGCCGCCCATGAACCGGCCGCAGCCCCCCCTTGCGCAGCGGTTCGATGGAGCCACGGCAGAGCCGGTAGAACCGTGCCACTGGACACAGCGCCCCGCTTCGATTTACCTCAGCCCCATGACCACGATTCAAACCGCCACCGTGAACCAGCTGGAAAACCTCGACGAGGAGCTCGAAGGAATCCTCACCTCGTTCGATTCGAGCTACGCCTGGAACTACGGCAGCGTGAAGGAAGGACTGCGTGACCTGTACGAAAAGGCCAAGCGCGAGCAGTGGAACGGCACCGAGCAGCTCGATTGGGCCACCGACGTCGATCCGGAGCACGGCATACTGCCCGATTTCACGAACCCGCTGATCGGATACGCACCGTTCGAGAAGCTCGACGCGAAGGAGAAGGCCCGCCTGCGCCACGGTCAGGTGGCGCTGCAGCTCTCGCAGTTCCTGCACGGCGAGCAGGGCGCGCTCATAGTGGCCTCGCAGCTGGTTGGCGCAGTGCCGTGGATCGACGCGAAGTACTACGCCAGCACGCAGACGATGGACGAGGCCCGCCACGTGGAGGTCTTCGGCCGTTACCTGCGCGAGAAGCTGGAGTGGCAGTGGCCGGTGAACGACCGGCTCAAGGAGCTGCTCGACGCGACGATCACCGACAGCCGCTGGGACTTCAAGTATCTCGGCATGCAGATCATCATCGAAGGCCTGGCCATGGCGGCCTTCGGCAATCTGTACCAGATCACCCAGGAGCCGCTGCTCAAGGAGCTCATCCACTACGTGATGCGCGACGAGTCGCGCCACGTGGCGTTCGGTGTGGTCTCGCTGCAGGGCTACTACGACGACATGAGCGAAAGTGACCTGCGCGAACGCGAGGACTTCATCATCTACGCCTGCGACCTGATGAAGAACCGGCTGGTGGGCGACCAGATCGCCGACGCCATGGGATGGAACCGCGACGAGGTGCGCGACACCGTTCTCGAGTCGGAGGTGGGCCGCGCGTTCCGCGCCAGCCTGTTCAAGCGCATCGTGCCCAACATCAAACGTCTCGGGTTCCTCACACCGCGCGTCCGGCAATCGTTCAGCGACCTCGACATTCTGCAATTCGAAGACGCCGACCCCGAAGCCCAGGACCGCGAGCTAGGCCTCGCCTGAGCTCGCGAGCGAGCGAATCACCCCCCGCCACCGAAGCGGTTGACCGCCCCCCCAGTCTCCCCGGAGCCCCCCCATGAAGGATGAAACCGACGCCGTCCACCACGTGACCTGCCCGCTGTGCGAAGCGATGTGCGGGCTCGAGGTCACGGTCGAGGATGGCCGTGTCGCGCGCATCCGGCCCGACGACAACGACGTGTGGAGTCGCGGCTACATCTGCCCCAAGGGCGCGGCGCTCGGCGACCTCCATCACGACCCCGACCGCCTGCGCGCGCCGCTGGTGCGGCGCGACGGCGGCTTCGTGGAGGTAGGCTGGGACGAGGCGTTCGCCGAGATCGAGAACAAGCTACGCCCGGTTCTCGAAAGCGACGGGCTCGACGCCGTGACGACCTACATCGGCAACCCCACGGCCCACAACTACTCGCTGTCGCGCTACGTGGCGGCCTTCATTCCCATGTCGGGCATCCCGCGCCTGTACTCGGCCGGCACCGTCGACCAGTGGCCGAAGAACGTGACGTCGGCGCTGATGTACGGCGGCATGTGGACGATCTCGACGCCCGACGTCGACCGCACCGACTTCCTGATGATCATGGGCGCGAACCCGCACGCTTCGCAGGGAAGCCTGCTCGCCTGCCCCGACGTGATGGGCCGCATCCGCGACATCCGCGAGCGCGGCGGCAAGGTGGTGGTGATCGACCCGAGGCGCACCGGCACCGCCGAGCGCGCCGACGAGTGGGTGCCCATCCGGCCCGGCACCGACGCTGCGCTGATGCTCGCCTGGGCACACGTGCTGTTCGAGGAAGACCTCGTGACCCCCGGCCGGCTCGCCGACTTCACCAGCGGCATCGACCGCGTTCGCGAGCTCGTCGCGGAATTCTCCCCCGAGGCCGTGGCCGCGTGCTGCGGCATCCCGGCCGACACCATCCGGCGGCTGGCGCGCGAGCTGGCGGCGGCTCCGCGCGCGGCGGTCTACGGCCGCATCGGCACCTGCACGCAGGAGTTCGGCACGCTCGCGTCGTGGCTCGTCGATGTGCTCAACATCCTCACCGGCAACCTCGACCGCGAAGGCGGATCGATGTTCTCCAACCCGATCTCGTGGTCGCTCACCACGCTCACGCCACCGGAGTTCGCCGACGGCTTCGAGTTCGGCCGCTTCCACAGCCGCGTTCGCGGCGCACCGGAAGTCCTGGGACAGTTCCCGGTCTCCTGCCTCGCCGAGGACATCGCCGCGCCGGGCGACGGGCGCATCCGCGCGCTCATCACGATCGCCGGCAACCCGGTGATCAGCGCTCCCGAATCGTCGCGACTCGACGAAGCCCTGACCCGGCTCGACTGCATGATCTGTGTGGACAACTGGCTCAACGAGACCACGCGCCACGCCGACGTGATCCTGCCCGGCCACGGCGTGTTCGAGCAACCGCACTACGACGAGCTCATCTGGGCATGGGCCGTACGCAACGCCGGCAAGTACTCGCCGCCGGTGTTCGCGACCGACCCCGGCCGACCCGCCGAATGGGAGATACTGCTGAAGCTCGCCGCAATGTTACAGGGAGCGAAGGTCGACGAGATCGACGTGGGAGTGCTCGACGACCTGTTCTTCGCCGGCCTGGTCGGCGTGGTCTCCGGTGACGAACGCTCGCGCATCGCCGGTCGCGACGCGAACGAGATCGTGGCGGCCAGCGACGGAACCGGCCCCGACAGACTGCTCGACTTCACGATCCGCACCGGCCCGTGGGGAGACTGCTACGGCGAGAATCCCGACGGCCTCACGCTCGCACGCATGAAGGAGCACCGCGACGGCATCGACATGGGCCCGCTCGAGCCGCGACTCCCCGACCTCCTGCGAACCCCTTCGGGGAAGATCGAGCTGGCGCCCGACTACGTGGTCGGCGATGTCGCGCGGCTGCAACAGCGCCTCGGGCGCAAGGACGACGGCCTGGTGCTGGTGAGCCGACGCCACCTGCGTTCCAACAACTCGTGGATGCACAACGTCGGTCAGCTCATGACAGGCAAGGATCGCTGCACGCTGCTGGTGCACCCCGCCGATGCCGCCCCGCGCGAGCTGGTCAACGGCGGCCGGGCGCGCGTCGCATCGGAGGCGGGAAGCATCGTCGCCACCGTCGAGGTCAGCGACGAGATGATGCCCGGTGTCGTTTGCCTTCCCCACGGCTGGGGCCACGACAAGGACGGCGCGAAGCTCGCCGTCGCGTCGCAGCACGCCGGCGTGTGCAACAACGTCATCGCGCCGGGAGGACTCGTCGACGTTCCGTCGGGCAACGCCGTGGTCAACGGAATCCCCGTGCAGGTGGCCGGCGTTCAGTCCTGATAGACCGGGCTGGTCCATGCCAGCCCGCCGTCGACCTGCTCGACACGCAGATACAGGTAGTCGCCGGCGGCGAGCCGGGGTACCGAAACGCGTCCGGAAAGCTCCGCGCTCTCGTCGGCCTCGAGATCGGCCACGATGCCGCCGCGGCCGATGAGGACCACGCGCGCAACCGGCGCGGCGGCCGACACCGCCCAGTCGAGCTCCTGCTCGGACGGCGAGTCGGCCCGGGCCGGAGGTATCGTCGAGCCCATGGGATGGCCGTCGAGCGAGAAGCGCAGGTACAACCGCGGACCATTGGTGGCGTAGGTACGGCGCGCTCGTAGTGCCGCGAGCACCGCCTCGCGCGTGAGGTCGTCGCTGAGGATGGCTGCGAGGCCTCCGCTGGGCGCGGCGAGGTGCGCGAGCCCCGGGTGACCATCGTGACTGTCGCCGCTACCCACGAAGCCGAACCGAAGCCCGCGGTCGAGCACGTCGCGAACGAAGTTACCCGCCACCGCACCGCCAACTCGTACGGGCGAATCCGCGGCCTCGCTGCTGCCGTGCACCGATACGATCTCGGTCACCGGCTCGACGTGCGGATCGGGCACGAAGCTCCAGTCGGTGGCAACCGGATCGCCGGCCGAGTGGTGGGCGAACGTCAACGCGTCCACGCCGGTCTCCTGATGCCAGGCCGCGACGGCCTTCCACAACCCCGTCGGCGTCTCCGTCGCGGCGTCTAGCGTGCTCCATACCTCGCCGCGATCGCCGAAGAACAGCACGTGCCGGTGGCCGTAGAGCCAGCTCGTCCACTCGTAGCCGAGCAACGTCACGAAGCGGCCAGGCTCGTGGTGACGCTCGGCGGCCTCGGCTATCGCGTCCCACATGTCGGGATGCTGATCGAGAGCGAGAATGCCCCAGTGGTCGTGGTCGGTAAGCGCGGCGACGTCCAGGCCCGCCACGTCGCGTGCGTATGCGTAGTAATCGTCGGGCGTGCCGGTGCCGTCGGAGAGGTTCGAATGACCGTGAAGATCGGCCCACAGCACGCGCGGCGCCGAGGGAGTAACGACGAGTGGGTTGCTTAGCGCCTCGAGACCGTCGGCGCCCGTGACTTGCACTCGGAACACGCCGGGCTCGGCGACCACGCCTTCCACCGATAGGCGCCCATCATCGTCGCCGTCGAACGAGACGCGTCCCGGCAGCGACAGGCCATCGGGCACCGTCAGGGTGATCTCGCCGTCGAACGAGACGCCCGCGCTGCCCCAGGCGTCGAGCACCGCGACGGTCAGACGCACGGTGTCGCCCGGCCGGGCTGTCGTCGGCAATGTTGCAACCAGGCGCGCCGGCGGCCCGGCCACCACGTCGACGGCCGGCGAATCGGCCAGCACGCGACGTACGCCGTCGCCGTCACCGTCCACCGCGATCCAGATCCGTGAGTCGCGCTCGGCGTAACGGTCGGCTCGCGACGTGTAGTCGATGTGGATGCGCTCGCCCTGTCGCAGCGCGCGGCCGCCGATCTCGATCACGAGCAGGCCCTGACCGGCCGCCAGGCTCTCGAGCTCGACGCCGTCGGCGTCGGTGCGTACCTCGGTGTAGCCCGGCAGCTCAGAGGAGAGGGTCTGCGGAGCATCCCAGTACCAGAACGGCGGAGACTGCAGGTAGACCGCACCGCCCTCGGCCACGCCGAGCGGCCCGGCCTCGTAGACGATCGCGAACGACGCCGGCCGGCCCGCCACCACCTGCGCGTCACGACGCGCGCCGGCGTCGAGATCGAGCCAGGCACGGCCGCCACCGTCGGCGCGGCTGCGCGGCGCCAGCAGGTCGTCGCGCAGCACCTGCACCAGCTCGGGTCGGGCGTTGGCCGAGTAACGGCCGGTCGAGGTATCCCCCGCCTGCTGCGCGCCGGCCGTCGATCCGGCGCGTTGCCGGTCGTCGTGGCAGCCGGCCGCAGCGACGAGAGCAACGGCCGCGAGAATGGCGCGGCACGAGCCCCGCGAGGTCACCCACGGCCCGACTGCAGACGCCGGGCCGGGTGAAGCATCGAGGCCCGTCCTACCCGCCGTTTGCTGCCGGCACATAGGTGCGACACGGCTGCCCGCGCAGACCAGGGCACGGCGGCAGCGACGGAGGCACGGAAACCCTGCGCACGATCGGCAGCACGATGCGCGATGCGAGCCCCCTGGCACGAGCCACGTCGTTCGTCACCGTGCCACCGGTTGCATACGTGTCGAACGCCCAGCGCGTGCGGTCGCCGCCGGGCGCCTCGACGCTGATGCGGATGCGCGAACCGGCGCGGAAAACGTGAGCGACGCCGAACATGCCGACGCGCACCTTGGCAAACACTCCCGCGGGCATCGGAGACTCGTCGCGCTCCAGGTGGGTCGGCCTCGGCTCGAATCGGTCGTGTTTGTGACGTCCCAGACGACGATGACTCGCACGTAGCCAGCCGTTCTGTACGTAGGTCTCGAGGCCGTCGGGGCGTACCTCGGTGAGCGTGACCTGGAGATCGGTGTCGGCATCGCTCGAGCGCAGCCACAGGTCGACGCTGCCCGGGCCGACCACGATCATGTCCTCGTCGAGCGGCTCGGTGATGTAGCCCACCGCCGTCCCGCCGACGAGCGGGCGCCAGTCGTAGTCGGGCATGATCTTCCACGAATCCGACTGCCCCTGTCCGGGCAGTGTCTGCTGTGGCCGCGCATCCGGGTCGGGCTGGAACGAGTCGATGCCCGACGAGCCTCGACGCGGCCGCTTGCGCACCAGGTCACCGTCGGAGCCAAAGTACCATTTGCGCTTGCGCGCCTCGCGCGGCGGCCAGCGGTCGAAGCCGAGCTCGAACGTGGATGCCGGCAAGCCGGGCTCGGCGGTTCCCGCACCGTTCTCCAGCAGAATCCGGATGCGCGGGTCGGACTCGAACACGCGCTTCGCCTCGGCGAAGGTCGTGATGTCGTCGAATCGGTCGGCCGGCGCGGGCGGAACCGGCGCGCCTGGTCCGAGGATCTCGATCGCGAGCAGCGGAACGAACGGCGCGGCACGGCCCGGGTCGGGAATCTGACCGGCGACGTAGATGTCGAGGAACGCGATCCAGTTCCACAGCACCTCGGGCTCCAGAGGGCTCGAGTGCACGCCGTTCAGGCCCGTGAACTTCACGTCCTTGCCGCCCGGCAAGTCCTTCAGGAGCGCGGAGAAATCGCCGCCTACCTGCTCGTCCTGCCAGGCCCCCGACATGAAGATCGGCACGCCGATGTTCGCCACCCAGTTGGCCGGCGAGCGCGCATCCATCTGATCCGCCTCGTAGAACGGGTTGTCCCTCGTGAACTCGATCGGATCGAGGGTCTGCAGGCGCAGCTTCTGGTTTTCCAGGCACACGGTGTCGCCGTCGTTGACGCGCCGGACGGCCCAGCCCTGTCCGCCTTCCGGAGCGGGCTCCGCGTCATTCTTCCGGTCCTGCAACCAGGTCTGCGCGAACCCGTTGTTGAAGATCCCGCCGGGGAATCCCGGCGAACGATAGATGTCGGCGATCACCGCGAACGGTGCGATCGCGGCCAGGTGAGGCGGCCGTGCACCGGCCACCGGCAGCTGGCTGATGCCGGGGAACGAGATCCCGACCATGCCGACATTGCCGTCGACCCAGGACTGCGCGGCGACGGTCTCGATGATGTCGTAGCCGTCGGCCGTGGTCGGCAGGTCGAACAGGTCGAGCACGCCGCCCGAACAGCCCGACCCGCGCATGTTCACGCCGACCGTAGCGTAGCCCAGTGCGGCCGCGATCAAGGTGGACGGCTGCGGGCTCAGCGGATCGGCGGGACTGTAGCCCGAGTACTCCACGACCGTCGGAAACGGCCCGTCGGCCATCGTCTTGCCGAGCGGCGGGCGTACCATGGCTGCAAGCAACGTCCCGTCTCGTGTTTCGAGGTAGTTCAGTCCGCCAACCAGGGTATTGCCCTGATAGAAGGAAGCCGGAGGATGATCCTTGAACTCCAGACCCTGCACCGGTGTCGGTGCGCCGCCCAGCACAGCTGCGTCGCTAACGAGATAGACGCCGCCCTGCGGCAGGTCACGGAAGATGACGCTGCCGAAGCGGTCGGCGACCTTGCGCTGCAGCTCGACGCCGGCGGCAGTCTCGAGAACGATCTCGGCATCGACCGGTGCATCGCTCACGGCGACGAACCCGATCCCTCCCTGCACTTCGAAGGCCGCCGCCGGGGTGGCGACGAAGATGGCCAGAGTCGTGAGCAACACGATCGAACGCGTAAATGTGGTCATGGACTCCTCGTCTGGCAGGAGGCTCGAGCCGCCGCTACACCATTCGCATCGAGCGAAACCGCTCGCGTGGTGCAGCTCGTACGCATGGCGCGTACAGGCAGTCCCCCTGCTGGGAATAGCCGCCGAGACTACCGGGCAAGCCGTGCAGCGTCCATCGAAATAGCGCCACCCGAACGGGGGGGGACTACAGTAAGCGCCCGGATTCGTTCGGACGACGGCCGTCCTCGAGCGGTCAGAGCGGTGCGTAGGTGGCCGGCACGGACGCTCGATAGGGGTGCATCGAGCGTCCCGGCACGCTAGCTTGGGCGGCTCCACTTCATGCGGGCCCCGCCCGCCACGGACACGACAGGGATCAGCGATGAACATCAACGACGTCGACGCGGCCTTTCACGAGTCCCCGAGCTGGGACGAGACCATCTACCCGCGGTTCAAGTGGCTGCGCGAGAACGCGCCGGTGTACTGGTCGGAGCAGGCGCAGCTGTGGGTGCTCACGAAGTACGAGGACCTGGTTGCGATCTCGAAGAACCAGGACATGTTCACGTCCGGTGAAGGGGTACGCCCCGACCCGAAGCTGCGGATCGGCCTGATCGACGAGCCCGAGCCGCGCCACGGCCAGCTGCGCAAGATGCTCAACAAGGGGTTCACTCCGCGCATGGTCGCCAAGCTCGAGGTGGTGTTCCGCGGGCTGGTCAATGAGATCCTCGATGGCGTCGCTGAAAAGGGAGAGTGCGACTTCGTCGACGACATCGCCGTCCCCCTCCCCTTGCTGATGATCGCCGAGATGATCGGCATCCGTCCCGAAGATCGCAAGCGCTTCCACCGCTGGTCGGACGCGATGATGCGTGCCGAGGGTAACCAGGACGACCCCGAGATCGTCGCCGCCGCGGGCGAAGCGTTCACCGAGTACTCGGTATACCTCGACGAGATCCTCAACGATCGTCGCAAGAACCCGCAGGACGACCTGCTGACCATTCTCGTGGGTGCCGATGAGCAGGGCGCGCTCGTGCGCTTCGACGGCGCCGAAGCCGCTCGCGGCGACGGCGCCGAGGAAGAAGACCTCGAGCTGCACAACAGTGAGCTCATGATGCTGTGCGTGGTACTGATGGTCGCCGGCAACGAAACGACGCGCAACGCGATGTCGGGGGGCATGCAGTGCCTGATCGAGAATCCGGCCGAGCGAAAGAAGCTTCTCGATGACCCGACGCTCATCAACTCGGCCGTCGAGGAGATGCTGCGCTTCGTGTCGCCGGTGCAGTCCTTCGTACGAACCGTGACCACGGACACCGAATACAAGGGCTTCGAGTTCAAGAAAGGCCAGAAGGTGCTCGTCGTCTACCCGTCGGCCAACCACGATGCCGACGTCTACGACGATCCCGACACGTTCAAGGTGGAGCGAAACCCCGAGCACGTGGCGTTCGGCATCGGAACCCATTTCTGTCTCGGGGCCAACCTGGCGCGCATGGAGATGCGTGTGGCGTTCAGCGAGCTGCTGCGCCGCTTCCCTGACATGGAGTACGCTGACGGCGGCCCCGAGATCCGCTCGCACGCGCTGGTTCGCTCGTGCATGCACATGAACGTGCGCTTCACGCCGCAGAAGCGGTCCAGCGCGGCCTGACCGACAAAGAGTCACCGCGCCGCGGCCCGCAAGGCTCTCCCGGCGCGCGCCACCCGCGCGGGCCCACACAGGGCCTGCGCGGCGAAGTGGAACGCCGCCCTGCGATCTGCGATCCTGAGCTAGGAGCCCGTTGAAGAACCCAGTCCCGTCGCAGAGCGCCGGGGTTCTTCAACGGGCTCCTGTGTAGCGGCCGCGGCTGTTGCGGGGAGGTCGGTGGAGTGGACGAGATCGTCAAGGCCGTGTTTCTCGACGCGCGCCAGGCCCACGAGCGCTCGCGAAGGGCGGCGGCGGTCGGCGTGCTCGCTCTGGTCTTCGTTCACATCACGTTCTTCAGCCAGCACCTCGAGGTGTCGCGCACCATGCGCGGCCTCGGCGACGACAGGGAACGCCTCGACCAGGCACAGGAGGTGGCGACCGCCCTGGTCACCGATCTCACCGGGCTCGAGGAGCTGACGACCGGCCAGGCCACGCGCAGCGCCGAGCGAGCGGCCGCCACCCTCGTCGGCCAGTTCGAGGATCTGCAGATGGCCGTCGACATGGCGCTCATCCCCCTGCCCGGCGCGGACGAGCCGGAGACCGAGCTCGAGCCGGGCACCGCGCTCGACGCTCTACGCGGTCGATCCGACCTTTCCGTGTCGACGATCCAGCAACCGCAGCTCGAGGACGACCGCGTCCAGCGGCGCATGGTGCAGCAGCCGCTCGACGAGCGCGACATGGTCCAGTCGGCGCTCGTGGAAACGCCGCCGGGGCAAGGCCCGTTCGCCATGCTCGACGAGACCACGCTGCGCGGGCTGCGCGCCGCCGACGGCATCGAGGAGATCCGGGCCGTGCTGGCGCCGCACATCCGTATCCGCCTGGTGACGCCTCTGTTCGACGAGCTCAACGGCACATGGCGAGAGCAGCAGGCGCCGAAGATCGAACGTGCCGCCGAGGCCCTGACCGTGAGGATCGCCGAGGGACGCACGGCCTACCCGGAAGCGACGGCCGTGTGGACCGAGCTCGCCGACAAGGCCGGCGACGTCAAGGCACTGGCCGCGGGCGCCGCGTTCCAGCCGCCCGATGGCGACGTCTGGTGGCACACCACCGGAGGCAAGCTCGTCGAGATGCGGCTGGTAGGTCGTAGCGCCAGCGCAGAGCTGGCCGAGGCGATCGGTTCGCTCGGCGTCCCGCGCAGGCTCGGCGATCGCATCGAGGCGGCGCGGGTCGAGGTAGGCCGCCTGCAGGTCGCGGCCGAGTCTGCACGCGTCGAGCTCGAGGAAGCATTCGCCGTGCAGCGCGAGAGACTCACGGAGTTCTCGCAGCTGTTCGCGCTCGTCGCCGTCGATCTGAACAGCTTTGTTTCCCACTTCCCGCTGCTGCTGGGCGTGGGCGCGGCGCTGATGATGCTGTGGCAGGGCCAGCGCGAGCGCGACCTCGCCGTTGCCACGACCGCGGTGTTCGCGACGTTACGCGACGCGAGCCCCACCACCCGCCGACTGCTACGCACGTCCGACGCGACCGGGCCGCGCGCGCTGCTTCCGGCGCTGGCCTGCGCGGGTGCGGTGGCCTGGATCGCGATCGCGAGCACCGAGCTCTGGACGCACGGCGAGCGCGCCGGCGGCGCCGCCGTGCGTATCGCGCTGGCGGGGATCACGTTCGTCACGATGGCCACGGTCTACTGGATCGCCATCCGCCGGCCCGGCGATCCGGGCGAGGGCACGCCCGGCACGGTCGGTGGCAGTGAGCCCGCGGCTGCCCGCACCCAAAACATCCCGGCGCTACCCACCACGGAGACACCCCATGTCCAGAACGCATGAAATCGAACGCGGGGAGACGCTGTTTCGCGTTGCCCACAAGTACTACAACGACGCCGGACTCTACGACGAGCTTGCGCTCTACAACGGGATCCGCGACCCGAACAGGATCCGCGCGGGCCAGTGGCTGATGATCCCGACCCGCCACGAGCTCACCGTGGCTGCCGCAGCCCCCTTGCCCGACGACGACCGGCCGCCTACCCCGCACGGGCTGGAGGGCGTGATCGACACGTTCGGCGACATCTACGACTGGATGCAGGACGACGGAACGCTCGACTCCGGATTCCAGCGTCAGCAGCTCGACCGCGCCGACCTCCCGTTCCCGGTGGCGCTGTCGTGGGACACGTCACGACGCGTGACCCAGCTGTATTGCCACAAGCTGCTGGCCCCGGTGTTCGTGGAGGTGTTCGAGACCATCGAGCGCGCGGGCCTGCGCGACGAGGTGCGGACGTACGGCGGCTGCTTCAACTTCCGCTCCAAGCGATCGGCCGCCAAGCTGTCCACGCATAGCTGGGCGATCTCGGTCGACCTCAACCCCGAGAGCAACCCGATGGGAAGCGACGGCGACATGCACCCCGGCATCGTCGAGATCTTCCAGACCTACGGGTTCAAGTGGGGCGGCGACTGGCCGGGGCGAGCCAGGGACCCGATGCACTTCCAGTACTGCACCGGCTACTGAACCGCGCGGCGCGCTACTCGACGTAGCCCAGGCTCTCGAGTCGCTCGCGGGTTGCCGCGTCGAGCTCGGGCTCGGCGCCCGCCTCCACCTCGGCGTCGAGAGCCGGTAGCCCGAGCCGCTCCGCCCACACCGCCAGCTCCTCCTGCAGCGTCGCGAGGCGCTGCGGCGCCGAGGCCGCCAGGTCATTCGTCTCGCCCGGATCAGCGTCCAGGTCGAACAGGAAGCGCGCGCCCGTCTCGTCCTCGACGAGCTTCCAGTCGCCCGAACGGTACACGCGATAGCGCAGATTCGACGCCAGCGGCGCGCCTGCCGCTACCGGTGCGCGCGGAGTACGGAAGCGCTCTGCGATGACGGGACGACCGCCGGCAGTGGTGGTGTCGGAATCCGGCAGAAGCGACCCCACGTGCAGCGGCCCCGGCGGCTCGATGCCGGCAAGCTCCAGAACGCTGGCGTAGACGCCTACCGTCGAAACCGGACTCTCCACCCGCGTTCCGCCGTCAATCCGGGACGGGTACCGGATGAACAGCGGAACGTGCAGATCGGGCTGGTGAAGCGACTGGCCGTGCCCGAACACGTGGTGCTCGCCGAGCAGCTCACCGTGATCGGCCAGCACCACCAGCACTGTTTCGTCGAGCGTGCCGGCCTCGCGCAGCGCGCTCACCACGCGCGCGAGCAGGTGGTCGGAGTAAAGCACGCCGGCGTCGTACATGTCGGTGGTCGGTCGAACCGCGGCCAAGGCTTCCTCGGTGGTCAGGCGACGACCGAACTGGGCACCGAACGTCTCCAGGCTGAACCGACGGAGGTCGTGTGGTGACCGGTCGGTGAACTCGGCCAGGAATCCGGCCGGCACCTGGTGATACGGAAAGTGCGCCTCGAGGAAGTTGAGGAACGCGAATACCGGCGGCCCCTCGCGGTCGCGGTCGGCCACCCAGCGCTCGAAGTTGCCGGCCACCTCACCGCCGCCCTTGTCGCTCGCGCTCACACCGAGAAGGTCGAGCACGCGATAGATGAACGTGAAGCTCCGTCCCGCCAGACCGGACAGATACGCCCTGTCCGACCACATGAACCCGCGCGTGAGACCGAGGCCGTCGCTGATGTGCGGGTTGGCCGTGAAGCACAAGGTCTCGTAACCGTTGCGGTGGAACACCTCGGCCAGGGTAGGAAGGCCGCGTCCCAGCACCCGGTGCTCGCGGTGAGCTCGGGCCGCAGACGGAAACCAGCCGGTGAACAGCGACGCGTGCGAGGGCAGCGACCACGTCGAGGGCGACGTGGCGTCGAGATAGAGCGCACCCTCGGTCGACAGCTCGTCGAACGTCGGAGTGGTGGGGCGGTGATAGCCGTAGGCCGACATGCTCGCCGCGCGAACCGTGTCGAGCACGATCACGATAACGTCGGGCGCGCCGGCTGCGGCCGCAACCGGCGGCGGTCCGGAGGAACGGCCGCCCGCGCGAAGCCCGGTCACCACCGTCGGCGTGAGGATGGCCGCGACGACCACGGTGACGGCGGCCGTCCAGGCAGCGCGCGGCCAGCGCCGCCACACGAGGTGGCCCACACCGAGCACCACCAGTCCTGCGGCCGGCGGCATGAGCCACGTGCCGGTGTCGGCCGGATCGACGGCCACCGTCGCGGCCAGCAAGGTCCAGACCGCGGCGACAGCGAGGAGCTGGTAGAGCGCGCGGCCGAGCAGCAGCCGCACCGGGGCGGTCGCCAGACCGAGCACCGCTCCCAGGATGACCTCGGCAACGCCCGCCGTGGCGGTGGCGCCCAGCGTCGCCGGCATCGCCATCTGGATCGAGCCCCAGGCGGCTCCCCCCAGATCGACGGCGGTCACCGCCAGGCCGTAGGCAACCCCGGTGAGCACGCTTCTGACCAGGACGTTCACGCGGCCGATGCTAGCCGCGAGCCAGGTGCATGGGAATGGCGAGCTCGACGCGCCGCGTGTCGCGAGACCCGTTCTGTTGCCCGGGCATACCTGCTAACCGATGGGGGCGGCCGCACACGAACCAGCGGCCGGTGCTGCCCGGGCACCCCCGGGACCGGAGTGAACCATGGAAACTGCGAAGAGCGTCAAGGGCCTCGAAGTCCACCGGCTTTCCGGCTCGCTGGGGGCCGAGGTCCGCGGGATCTCACTCGACGAGGCCACGGCTGCCGACGCCGATGTGCTCCGGTCGCTCATGCACGAGCACCTCGTGCTGTTCTTCCCCGACCAGCACCTGACGCCGGACACGCACATCGCGTTCGGCCGCCTGTTCGGTGAGCTCGAAGCGCACCCGAACCTGGCGCTGGGCGCGGAGCGTCCGGAGTTCTTCGAGCTCCACGCCGACGGCGGCGCGGGCGCGATCGCCGACGAGTGGCACAGCGACCTCTCGTGCCAGGAGCAGCCGTCGGTGATGGCCATCCTCCACATGGTGAAGTGCCCACCGGTCGGTGGCGATACGATGTGGGCCAGTATGTACAAGGCCTACGACGAGCTCTCGCCCGCGATGCAGGAGTTCTGCGAGGGCCTCACGGCGCTGCACGATGCCGACCCGCACGGACACGCCGAGAAAATGGCCGTGCACCCCGTGATCCGCGTGCACCCCGAGACCGGCCGCAAGTCGCTGTTCGTGAACCAGCACTTCACGCGCCGCATCGTCGAGCTGAGCCACGAAGAAAGCGACGTGCTGCTCGCATACCTCACGCGCTGGGCGGCGAACCCGCGCTTCTCGATCCGCTACGGCTGGAGCGAGGGCACCGTCGCGATGTGGGACAACCGCTGCACGCAGCACTACGTGCTCGACGACTTCGAGGGCGAACGGGTGATCCAGCGTGTCACGGTCATGGGCGACAAGCCCGAGGCCGCGGCAGCACCGCGCTGGGAGCCGTACCTCAAGACGCTCAGCGCGGCCAGCCGTCACGACCGCCAGCTACACTCCCACCTCAAGGCGCGCAGCAAAGCGGACTGATCGATCGCGGCCACGCGGTTGCGCCTCCGCGGCGTCGCCTGTACTTCCCCCGGATGCGAAAGACGCTGATTGGACCCGTAGCACTGCTTGTAGCCACGCTCGCGGCCGGCCCTGCCGCTGCCGCCGGCCCCGCCCTCGAGACCGACGACGAGAAGACCGCCTACGCCCTGGGGCTCATGATGAGCCGCAGCCTGGCCAGCTTCATGCTCAGCGAGGACGAGCTCACCACGGCCATCGCCGGCCTGCGCGACGGCGTCCTGGGCAACGACCCGCAAGTGGACCTGCAGCAGTACGGCCCCAAGATCCAGCAGCTCGCCAAGGCGCGCCAGGCCAAGGCGGCCGAGGCCGAGAAGGGCGACGCGAAGGCATTCATCGAAGCCGAGACCGCGAAGGACGGCGCGAAGACCACCGAGTCGGGCCTCATCTATATAGAGGTCGAGGCAGGCGACGGCGAGTCACCGGCGGCGACCGACAAGGTGAAGGTCCACTACCACGGCACGCTCAGAGACGGCACGGTGTTCGATAGCTCGGTCGATCGCGGCGAGCCCGCGACGTTCCCTTTGAACCGCGTCATCAAGTGCTGGACCGAGGGCGTGCAGATGATGAAGGTGGGCGGCAAGGCCAGGCTCGTATGCCCGTCCGACATCGCCTACGGCGAGCGCGGCTCACCACCGGCCATCAAGCCGGGCGCGGCGCTCGCGTTCGACGTCGAGCTGATCGAGATCGTCAAGTAAGGACCGGTGCCTAGGGAAACTTGCGGTTGATATCCGGATACTTGCCGAGTCGCGCGCGCATCTCGGCCATCCGGGGATGCTCGGGGTCCTCGACCGCGAGATTCTCGAGCTCGCCCGGATCGTTCGCGAGATCGTACAGCTCCTCGAATCCGTCGCGGTAGGCGACATACTTCCAGTCACGCGCGCGAATTCCGTGGAATCCAGGCGTTGCGATCGGCGGACCGTCTGCACTCGACCACCATTCGAGAAGGACCTCTTCACGTGGTAGGCGCTGCCCTTTCAAAACCGGAACGAGGCTCACCCCGTCGATCTCCCCGACGACTGCGGCCCCTGTGAGCGCCGCGATGGTCGGGGCGAAATCGATGTTCGCGACCAGCTCGGCGCTGCGGCTCCCGCGCGGAATCGTCCCCGGCAGGCGCATGATGAGCGGAATCTTTATCGATTCTTCATATGCGTCGTTCTTGCCCCACGACCAGTGCTCGCCGGCAAGCGCACCGTTGTCCGACGTGTATACGACCAGCGTGCGCCCCTCGACCCCTCGCTTGTCGAGCTCGTCGAGAATACCCGCGACCGCATCATCAACCGCCAGCAACGATTCCAGCTCTAGCCGAGGGTTGTGGCGACGGACGTGTCTGACCCACAGCTGCGCGAACGGCTCGGTAGGCTCGCCCTCCAGTGCCGCCCGTCGAGAGCGGACATGTCGCGGCTTGTCCGTCGTGTCGGCCTCGGGCACGGGCACCGGGATGACGGCCTTGGCAGATAGGCCCTTGTGGCGCTCGGCCGGCAGCGAAGGAAGGTGTGGCGCGAACGGTGCGAAGTAGAGGAAAAATGGCTCCTCGGCCTCTGCGACGAACCGGGTCGCGAACGCCGCGAGTACGTCCGTGGAGTAGTCCTCGGGCGCTGTACCGTAGGCGCGACTGGCGCCGTTCTCGTTGAGCCGGTAGCCGTAGTAGAGCGAATCGCCGAAGAACGAGGCAGGGTTGTCCATGAAGGTTCGCCACTCATCCCACCCCGGCGGAACAGCGGGCGCCAGCTTGCCGTTCGCGTTCATGTACTTGCCGATCAACGCGGTCGTGTATCCGGCTCGGTCGAGCCATGTGGCAATCGTCTCGCGCGCATCGAACTTGTGGGCTCCGCTCAACGTTCTGATGCCGTGCGCGTGTGCGTACCGACCGCTCAACATGCTCGCCCTGCTCGGACAGCACAACGAGGTTGTCACGATCGCGGTGTCGAACGACAAACCCTCCCCCGCCAGCCGCGTGGAAACCGTCGGCATCTGCTCGACCATGTCGTAGCGCTGATCATCGGTCAGGATGAACACGACGTTGAGCGGCTCGTCGGCAGCGGTCGATTCGGCCACCGGCGCTCGTGCGGCAGTGTCCGGGTCAGCCCACGTGCACGATGCCGTGAGCATCGCCACAAAGAACACCAGAAACCTCGGGCGCAGCGCAACGCGTGGTGAGGAACTATTCGACATAGCCCAGGAGCCGAAGAAGTGCTGGATGGTTCGCGTTGAGCTCACCGCGGCGCGGATCCTCCGGTTTCCCGCCGGGGTCGGGGTCGGTCGCGACCAGGGAGAGCAACTCCTCGCCGGGACCGGAGCTCGACCTCCACGGGAGCGCCGCGGTCTCACCCGGGTCGGCGTTCAGATCATACAAGCTGCGCGTGGACACGCGCCCGTCTTCACGGCTCAACCCGACGACCCACTTCTCGTTGGCGCGAGTCGCTGCACGCTTCTGAGGTCGCCACGGACTGCTGAGAGACTCGGAGAAGACGACACGGTCCTCCTTCAGCGCAGCCGGTTCCAGCAGGTCGACCCCGGTCAGCGCAGTCGGAACACGGACACCGGCGAACGACAGCATGGTCGGAAGCACATCGATTCCGGAGACGGGGATCGCCACCCGTCGCGCGCGACTTCCGGCGACGCGCACCATCAAGGGGACGCGTACCTGCTCCTCGTAGACCGCACTGGCATGCTGGAAGCTCCCCTTGTACCGCTCGGCCAGGGTCTCACCATGATCGGCCGTGAACACGACCATGGCGCCGTCGAGCCCGACGATGGCCGAGAAGCGATCGAGCAGGCGCCCGACCGCCGCATCGGTGTACGCGATCTCGCGGTCGTAGTTGTCGATGAATTCGAATGCGCTCGCCGCCCGGGCTTGCTGCTTGTGATTGAGCACATGCTCCGGCGCGTTCTCGCCCTCGAGGTCGCGATCGAACTTCGAGTCCCAGGGCGATGGCGGATCGTACGGCCGGTGAGGATCCATGTAGTGGACCCACATGAACAGGGGCCGGGACCGATCGTATTCTGCATCGAGCCAGTCGAGGGCAGCATCGGTGGTCGCATCGGCGTCGCGTTCCAGCTGAGGCGGATCAGAACGCCAGACCATCGACTCGTCGAAGTGATCGAACCTCGACGCGATGCCCAGCCCCGCATCCGAGAGGACTCCGTTCGAAACGAACGCCGTGACCTGGAAGCGTTCGGGAAGCATCTCCGTGATCAGTCGCACGTCGTCGGACACCAGCTGATCGAACAGTCTCACGCGGTGATGCTGGGGCAGCAGCCCGGACAGAACACTGATCATGCTCGCGCTGGTATAGGACGACGTTGCGTACGCACGCTCGAAGACGTCCGCATGCGAGAAGAACTCATCGACATTCGGCGTGGTGCGACGCGCGTAGCCGTACGTGGCCATGTGATCGGCACGGAGCGTGTCGATCGAGATCAGCAGGATATTGCCCTCGGTCGTGGACGGTGTACGACAGCCGGCGGAGACGCACGTGCAGAGGATCGCCGCGAACATCGCGCTCGCCGAGAAGTGCCGCATTCGAACCCGCTATCATAGGAAACGGAGCGTACCAAGCGAGAAAACTCCACGTCGCGATGGTCGAACCCGTCGTCGCGGTGCGACACATGGCACCGGCCGATAGCGCTTCGGTCGGTGCTTGCGCGTCGGTGACCGTCGTGCTGTCTTGCCCCATGACGTGTCGCACTGCCGGCTGGCGCGAATGGGGGCTTGCGCTGGTGCTCGCGGTTCTCTCGTTCGCGACCTCGGTCCGTCCGACTCACTCCGACGGCGATACGCCCGCCGAGCATGCGGCGGCGTTCCACATCGTCACCGACTCCGGCTTCGTCATTGACCGGGCGCCGTGGCTGCGACGCCCGTTCGATGCCGTCTCCACCGACATGGACGGCGACGGTGACGCCGACCTCCTGATCAACTGGCACCATCACGAACCCCTCGAGCTGTTCGAGAACCGTGACGGCCGCTTCGTCCACCTCAATCCGATCGGCAACGACCCGACCGGCCTCTACGACAACCCCGGTGTCCCCTATCTCTTCGCGAACGCCGACCGTATGTCACGAGCAATCGACGCAGCCGAGAAGAGCGGCCTGTACATCTGGCACGACGTCTCACGCACCGGCTTCTGGCGATTCCGGTGGGAAGATCCCGAGGGCCTCCATTCGGGGACAGAGCTGGAGCTGGAGACGTCGCTGGCGATCACCGAAGTCGAGGGCCTGGACCCGGAGGCGGTCGTGGAAGATGGCGGAGTCGACCGACGCGTGCGCGTCACGTTCGACAGCCAGACAGGCCCGGATCACTTCGCCCTGCAGGTCCGGCGCGCCGCGACCGAGCTGTTCGTCAGGCTCACCGGCGGTGAGGACGGGCCCACGCCGCCGGTCTTCGTCGGGGCGGAGCTCTCGGTGGTCGATGCAGCGGCGCTGTCACTGTGGAAGCCTGATCCGCACGGCATGGCATGGGTGGACGTGCGCGGAAACGACCGACCCGAGCTGTACCTGACGCGCGGCGGGCTGGGCGGAGAGCTGGTCCCCCCGGCCAGACCGAAGTCGGATCGCTTCTACCTGGGAACGGATCCGCACGAACAGGTGTTCCGGAAGGCGAAGGTCGGCGTGGTACCTCACGGGTACGGGCGCGGTCGCCGCGTGGAGTGGGTGGACACCAACGGCGACGGGTCGCTGGAACTGGCCATCGGCAGCGAGAAAGCGAAGAACGCGGTCCTGAGCAACGACCCGACGACGGGTCGTCTCGTCGACGTGGCCCCGTCGCTCGGGCTCGACCTCGAGCATGCGGCCATTCAGGCATGGGGCGATCTGGACAGCGACGGACTCGCCGATCTGTTCTACCTCGCCGATGAATCGATCGACGTGCGATCGAACGTCCCGGACGGCGGATTCCGATCGCAGCGCGGCCGCGAACTCGGACTGGCCATCGCCGCCGTCGAGCCTTCACCGGCCGTGATCCAGCCCGGCGCGATGCGATTCGTCGACTTCGACAACGACGGCGATCTCGACCTGTGGCTCGTGTCTCACGGCAAGGCGGGGTCGAACCACGTCTACCGACGGGATCAGGAACGATACACGAACGTGTCAGCCGAAACAGGGATCGACAAGACGAGCGGCAGTCGTGCCGTGGTGTTTCTCGACATAGACAACGACGGATACGAAGACGCCGTCAGCTTCGGCAGGGACCTCATGATCTGGCACAACATGAAGGGTGCACGTTTCCGCGTGATGCCGCTCGGACCGCCCGGCGGGCCGGGCCGCTTCCAGCTCGGGACGGCGGCAGACTTCAACGGCGACGGCCGCACCGATCTCGTCGCCGTTGGCCGTCAACGCCACTACTTCCGAAATGCGGCCGAGAACACCAACGGTTTCCTCGACGTGGAACTGCGCGACGGGGTACGGCCGCCGATCGGTGCGCTCGTGACCGCAACCTACAGCGACGGAACCCGACGCCAGCAGCGCTACGGATCGGCCACGAACACGGCATACTCGCAGACGGTCAACCCGCTTCACTTCGGCATCGGCGCCGGTGTCGAGCTGAGCAACGTCACGATTCGCTGGCCCGGTCGCGGCGGGACGACGACGCACGGTGATCTCGGAAAGAATCGACGCCTGACCATCCGACGCCCGGTCTCGCCCGAGCGACCGTGAGCGACGCGGGCCCGTCGTCGGCCCGGATGGGCCTGGTCGCTGCGGGTGCGATCGTCCTGCTCGCGTCGGCTCGGCTCGCTTTCGTGCTCGCAGCGGTAGGGTTCATCGGCTGGGACACGTTCCCGCTCATCGAGCTGAACCGGACCGGTTCGTTCGCCGATCTGCTAGCCATTAGCGGTCGTCCACTGATGGGGCCGGACGGGCCGGGCCTGTACTACCGGCCGGTCCTGAGCATTCTCTTCGCGATCGACTTCTGGCTCTGGGGCTTGTGGGAGCCCGGCTACCACCTGACCACGCTGCTGGTGTTCGCCGGCGCGGCACTCGCGGTGTATCGGCTGGCCGGGCACTTGCTGGCGCCCGGCGCGCTTCTCGCTTCGCTCGTCGCGCTCGTGTTCTTCGTGTCCCACCCGGTGCACGCAACGGTCTTGACGATGCCGGCCCGCCGCGCCGATCTACTTTGCGTGCTGTTCATGGCGACCGCCCTCGCCGAACAGGCGGGTCGCGGTACGCGACCCCATGGGTGGTCGGGCCGGGTGGCAGCGTTCACTGCGCTGGCGCTGCTCTCGAAGGAGTCGGCGTTCGTTCTGCCGATCCTCCTGTGGGTGGTCGCTTTCGTCTTCAGCTCCACGACGTCGCTGCCGAAGCGCGCGTACCAAGCTGCGGTCCGGGTCGCTCCGGCGTTCGCCGTGGTCGCAATCATCATCGCCGTCCGCGTACTGGTGCTTGGCGCCCTGGTCGGCGAAAGACCCGTGCTGGAGTCCGGGTTCGCGCACGCCGCCTGGGACATGTTGCTGAAGGTACTGCGCGGCACGCTTGCGTGGGGCAGCGCGGCGGGCACGACCGGTGGGCCGATCGTCGCCGCCGGGGTCTTCTTGCTCGGCGCTGCCCTGGCCAACGTGCTCGCGGGCCCCGTGATGAGAAGACAGTCGATCTCGGCGGATCTTCGCTGTGCCGCGGTCGGCGTCGTCTGGCTCACGGCAGTGACGGTCCTGTTCGCCATCGGACTGATCCTGCCGCCGTGGTACATCGTGAATCCCGCGGTGCCGATAGCGTTGCTGCTGGCGGCCGGGGCCCGGAGCGTTCTCGTGCTCGCACGCGAGCCCGGCTCACGTGTTCCGGCATACGTGGCTCTGGCGGCGCTCGTCGTGGTATGCGGAATCAGCGCGTCGCGTTCTCCACTCCTTCGCGGTGTTCCGCGATGGGTGGAGGCCGCCGACGTCCAGCGACAGTTCCTGGACTCGCTCGATCGGGATCTCAGCGCTGCCCGCGATGGCACCGTGGTGGCAACGACCAAGCTGCCGATGATGTTCCCGAGGGCTCCAGGAGGAAGCAAGCTCGGCGGGATCGCCATGCTTGCGGGATACTCGGTTCAGTCATGGACCGAGCTCGCGTTTCCGGACCGGCGTATTCGTGTGGAGTACGGGCGCGACGTCGACCTGGTTCCGCTCGCGGACGAGGTGGTGGTCCACCTCAGCGGCCGACGAACACCGGCGGCCCCCTCGGTCCCGCGTCAGGGGAGGTAGCCCAGCGCCCTCAGGTTCTCGATCGTCTCCGGATCGATCCGCGAGAGCCCCGGGCGCGGATCGGAAGTGCTCCGGGACAGTCGCGCGACGGTCGCCTCGAGCTGCGCCGCCAGCGATTCGACGACTTCAGGCCGCTCGAGCGCCAGGTTTTCGAGCTCCCCGGGATCGCGGGTGACGTCGTACAGCTCGTGCCGTCCGTCCGAGCCCCAGATGAGCTTGTCCGACCCTACCTGGATCGAGCGAATGCGTCGCCGGAACGAGGCGAGTCGACCCCGAACGGCCGGGTTGCGTGGAAAGCGAGCCAGGAAAGTGTCCGGCCTGTAGTACTCGGTCACGACGGGACGGTCATCAGGTACGGGCCCTGCGAGCAGATCCTGGCCGACGACCCTGGGGTCGTAGTCGGTGACCCCGGCGGCGCGCGCCAGGGTAGTGAACACGTCGGTCAGCTGCACCGGATCGGTCCGTATCGGCGCGTCCGGTCCGGCTCCACCCGGAGGTCGAATCAGCAGAGGCACTCGAATCGTCGAGTCGTACAGCGTGAACGAATGGCCCTGATGACCGTGCTCGCCGAGATTCTCTCCGTGATCCGAGGTGACGACGAGAAGCGAGTCATCGAACACATCCTCGACCTCGAGAACGTCGAACAGCCGCTGGACGATGGCGTCGACGTACGCCACCTCGGCGTCGTATCGGGCGGCGCGCGCCTCGAGTATCGCATCGGTCCCGCGCTGTCCCTTCACGTACCACTCGATGGCCGAGAAGCCGCTGCCTGCGGTCGTGACCAGCTCGGGGCGATCGCCCGCCACCTGCGTCAGGTACTCTTGCGGCGCAGCGTACGGCCAGTGAGGCTCGATGAAGTTGACGAAGAGGAAGAACGGCCGGCCGGAGTCACGCGCCGATAGCCACGCCCGAACGGCCTCGTTGGTCGGGTGCGCCGGCTCGGCGTCGGGCGAGCCCGGACGATTGCTCCACAGTTCGGCCAGCGTCTCGAAACCCTGCGTGAGATCGGTGGTGCCGGAGACCCACGTGTTGTTGGAGAACGCCGCCGTCTGGTAGCCGCGAGCCGCCAGGATCTCGGCGAGTGTCTCGAGATCGGAATCCAGCAGAAGGTTCTCCTGCGTGGCCTGGTGCGTGGCCGGCAGGAGCCCGGTGAAGAGCGAGGCGTGCGAAGCAACCGTCCAGGAGGACGTGGAGTACGCCCGGTCGAAGCGAATCGCATCGCGTGCGAAGCCGGCGAGACCGGGCGTGGCGAGCCCCGAATCGTCGTCGTAGCTGATGCGGTCGGCCCGCGTGGTGTCGAGAACGACGAGGACGATGTTCGGGCCGGGTCTGTTCGGCGCACTGCGACACGACGTGACGCCCGACAGGACGAGCGTGCCGAGCAACACCAAAGCGATCCAGGGCCTCAGCATGCGCACCGAACAACGCGGCGGGACGATCCCGGATCGTCCCGCCACCGGGAAAGCGTTACGACGGCTCGACCGTGAAGCCGCCGAAGATCGGCTCGCGGTCGACGAAGTACGGGTCGAGCTGGTCGGCGACCGAGTCGACCGTCCACGGATCGGCCGTCTCGAAGCGGGCGCCGGTTCCGGGCTTGTCGACCATCTTGATCTCCTTGCCCCACACGATCATCACGTAGCCGTTCACGCTGGCCGCTTTCGGCGAGGCCAGGTAGGCCACCAGCGGGCCGACGTTCTCGGGCGCGAACGTGTCGAAACCGTCGTCGGGCTTCGCGAACATGTCGGCGAGGATGCCCGAGTCGTTCATGCGCGTGCGCGCACGCGGCATGATCACGTTCGAAGTGGCGCCGTAGCGGTTCAGGGTCTGCGCCGCGCACATGGTCATGGCGACGATGCCGGCCTTGGCGGCGGCGTAGTTCGGCTGGCCGGGTGAGCCGAAGATGAACGCCTCGGAGGCCGTGTTGATGATGCGGCCGTAGCCGGGCTCGCCCGTTTCCTTCGACCGTCCACGCCAGTACTCGCTGGCGAAGCGCATCGTGCAGAAGTGCCCCTTCACGTGCACGCGCATGACCGAGTCGAACTCCTCCTCGGTCATGTTGAAGATCATCTTGTCGCGACAGAAGCCGGCATTGTTCATCAGGATATTGAAGTCGCCGAACGTGTCGACGGCCGTCTTGATGAGCGCCTTCGCGTCGTTCCACTCGGCCACGTCGCCGAAGTGGGCGACGGCCTCGCCGCCCATGTCCTTGATCTCGGCGACCACGGCCTGGGCCGGGCCCTCGTCACGGCCCGAGCCGTCGGAGGCCGTACCCAGGTCGTTCACCACGACGCGCGCGCCGTTGCGCGCGAGCTCGAGGGCTTCCACGCGGCCGAGCCCGCGTGCAGCACCGGTGACTACCGCTACCTTTCCGTCGAGTAACATCTAGAGTCTCTCCAGTATCGTGGCCGTGCCGATGGCCGAGCCGCAGCACATGCTGATGAGCGCGGTCGACTTGTTCGTGCGCTCGAGCTCGTGCAGGGCGGTCACGATGAGCCGCGCGCCGGTCGCACCGACGGGATGGCCGAGCGCGATCGCTCCGCCGTTGACGTTCACCTTGTCCATGTTCACCTCGAACACCTTGGCCCACGACAGGACCACGGCGGCGAATGCCTCGTTGACCTCGCACAGGTCGATGTCGGTCATCTTCATGCCCGACTTCGCGAAGATCTTCGTGGTGGCGTCCACCGGACCGTCGAGAAGGAAGTACGGGTCGGTGCCGACGACGGCATCGAACAGGATGCGGGCGCGCGGCTTCAGCCCGAGCTCCTTGGCCTTGTCGGCCGTCATCCACAGAACCGCGGCGGCTCCGTCGGAGATCTGCGAGGAGTTGCCGGCAGTGTGGATGCCGCCCTCGGCCACCGCGTTGAGGTTACCGAGCCCCTCGAGCGTGCTCTCGCGGATGCCCTGGTCTTCCTTCACGACCTGCGTCTCGCCGGTGGGCTGCAGGTCGTCGCCGAGCACCGGTGCCTCCACCGGCATGATCTCGCGCTCGAAGCGGCCCTCTGCGCGCGCCTTCAACGCTTTTTGCTGCGAGGACAGACCGAACGCGTCAACATCGCCGCGGGTGATGCCACGCTTCTCGGCGATGCGCTCGGCCGCCCGGAACTGGTCGGGCGAAGAGTTCTCCCACGGCCAGTGCTCGGGCTGGAAGAAGCCGGGGCCGTTGATCACGTTGGCGCCGAGACCGACGTGGCTCATCACCTCGACGCCGCATCCGATGCCAACGTCGATGCTGCCCGACTTGACCATCGCGTTGACCATGTGGTTGGCCTGCTGGCCCGACCCGCACTGCGTGTCGACGGTGGTGCCGGCCACGGTGAAGTCGTCGCCCACGGTGAGCCAGGCGTGGCGCGCGATGTTGTTTGACTGCTCTCCCGCCTGCGTGACGCAGCCGCCGACGATCTGCTCGACCACCGACGGCTCGATGCCGGCCTTCGCGCACACTCCGCGCTGGACCTTGCCGAGCAGGATCGCCGGGTGAAGGCCGCTCAGCGCGCCCTTGCCGGGCTTGCCGCGGCCGATGGGAGTCCTCAGCGCTTCGACGATGACTGCTTCTCGCATGACGTTATCTCCTTGGTAGATACGCTTTGCAGACCAGGGCGAACGAGCGTCAGGCCTGGCCGAGGATCATGCCGCTAGTCGGCACGCCCACGCCGGCGGTGACGAGCACGTGGTCGTTCTTTTCCGGCTGGTTGAGCGACTCGCCGCGGATGAGCCGCACGCCCTCGTTCACACCGTTCATCCCGTGGATGTAGGCCTCGCTCAGCTGGCCGCCGTGTGTGTTGCAGGGCAGCTGTCCGCCGACCTCTAGGTTGCCGTTCTTGATGAAGTCTTTGGCCTCACCGCGCCCGCAGAATCCGTACGACTCGAGCTGCCACAGCACGATGGGCGTGAACGCGTCGTAGATGATCGCCGCGTCGACGTCGTCGGGGCTCATCTTCGACTGCTCGTAGACCTGCTTCGCGACCAGGTCGACCTCTGGAAGATACGAGATCTCGGGCCGGTAGAAGCTGGTCATGTTCTCCTGCCCCTTGGTGGCGGCCTCGGCCACGCCGCGGATCACGGCCGGCTTGTTCTTGAGGTCCTTCGCGCGGTCGACCGACGTGATGATCTGCGCACAGCCGCCGTCGCTCTCCTGGCAGCAGTCGAACAGGTGCAAGGGCTCGGCGATGAAGCGTGAGGCCTGGTGCTCCTCGACCGTGAGCTCCTTCTCGTAGAAGAACGCGGCGGGGTTGTTCACCGCGTGCTTGCGCGTCGACACCGCGAGCTCGGCAAGATCGAGGCTCGTGCATCCGTACTCGTGCATGTAGCGCTGCGTGAACATCGCCACCCAGCTCGCCGGCGTGAGCAGGCCGAACGGCAGGTACCAGCTCCAGTGGATGAGGTCGGCGGTGACGATGCCCTCACCGATGCCCGTGCTGTAGCGAAACCCCGACCGCTCGTTGAACGCGCGGTACACGACGACCGTCTTCGCGACGCCGGTGGCCACGGCCATAACCGCCTGCTGGATCACGCCGATGCAGGCACCGCCGCCGTACGGGATGCGGCTGTAGAACGTGAGATCGCCGAGGCCCACCGACTGCGCGAGCTCGATCTCGTCGCTGGTGTCCATCGTGAACGACGTCATGCCATCGACCTCGCCCGGCTCGATGCCGCAGTCGTCGAGCGCCGCCTTGATGGCCTCGCACGCGAGCTGCATCTCCGAGCGGCCGGAATTCTTCGAGAACTCGGTCTGGCCGATGCCGACGATGGCGGCTTCGTTGCTCAAGGTGGTCGGCATCGTTCAGGCTCCCGGCAGCGCCACGCGTACCGTCCCGGTAACGTGATCGCCCCAGCTGTTGGTTCCGGCCACCTCGATCTCTATCTCGCCGGCAGCGTCGTCCTTGGTCTTCACGGTTCCAGTCATCTTCATGGTGTCGCCCGGCAGGTTCGGCGTGCCGAGCTTGATCGAGACACCCTTGAGGACGGCGTCGGGACCGGCCCATCCGGTGACGTAGCGACCCACCAGGCCGTTGGTCGTGAGGATGTTCATGAAGACGTCCTGCATGCCGGTGGCCTGGGCCGCGCCCTTGTCGTGGTGCACCGGCGTGAAGTCGCGCGACGCCATCGCGCCAGCAACCACCAAGGTGGTGGTGATCGGAATCTGCAGCTCGGGCAGATCGGCGCCCGCCTCGACCTCGTTCATGCGAATCGTCTTCGCGCTCATGCTGTCTCCTGTGGAGTCGCCCGTGCCATGTCCTGCCCGAGCCGTACCAGCTGGGGCATCGCGCCGCCGAGGCTGAGCTCGAGCGCCTTCGACCAGAGTAGATACCGGTGGATGGGGTAGTCGACGTCGACACCCATGCCGCCGTGCAGGTGCTGCGCCGAGGTGGTGATGCGCGCGCCGCCCTCGGCCGCCCAGAACTTCGCCATCGCGGCATCGCGTGAAGCCGGCCGTCCCTGCGCCAGCCTCCACGCGGCCCGCCACATCGTCCAGCGCATGGCGTTCAGGTCGATGTAGGCGTCGGCCGAGCGATGCTGCACGGCCTGGAACGTACCGATCGGGACACCGAACTGCTCGCGCTCGGTGACGTATGCAGCGGTCATCTCCAGCGCCCTCTCGCACACACCGAGCTGCATGGCGCAGGTGGCGACCAGCGCACGGTCGTGAATCCACTCCACGCGCTCGAGCCCCTCACCGCCGCTCGCGACCTCGCCACCGAGCAGGCCGGGCTCCTCGACCCTCACGCCGTCGAGGTCGACGGAGAACACGGGCTCACCGGTCGAGGTGCGGTTGCGCGTCAAGGTGACGCCGGCCACCTCGGGGTCGACGAGGAAGATTCCCACGCCGGCGTCGGTCGCGGCCGGCACCAGGCAGCGTGCGGCCAGATGGGCAGCGGGCACCAGCAGCTTGCGGCCGTTGATGACCCACGAGCTTCCGTCCTTGCTGGCGCGCGTGCCCGGCGTGCCATCGCTGGCCGGCTCGGCATCGATGAGCCCCGCGGTGAGCACCGCCTCGCCAGCGGCCATCGGCGTGAGCCACTCCTGCTTCTGTGCGTCGGTTCCGAACTCAGCAACCGGCAGGCCGCCGAGCACCATGGTTGCGAGAGCCGGCGCCGGCGCCACCACCCGGCCGAGCTCCTCGAGCAGGACGACGACCTCTCCCAGACCGTAGCCCATCCCGCCCAGCTCGGGCTCCACCGCCAGGCCGAGCAGGCCCGCCTCGGCGAGCGTCGACCACAGAGCTTCGTCGAACCACTGCGGCTGCTCTTCGACCTGCTTCACGCGATCGGCCGTGACCTCCTTCTCGAGGATGCCGCGCGCCAGGTCGCGAATGGTCGTCTGCTCGTCGCTGAAGCTGAAGTCCATGGGATCGTTACCGCGCCGGACGGAACACCGGCAGCTTGGTCTCGTCGTCGACGTTCTCCACCTTCATCGTGACAGGCATGCCGATCTCGATGTCGCCGGGCTCGCAGCCGGCCAGGTTGGCGACCATGCGCACGCCCTCGTCGAGGTCCACGAGCACGCAGGCGAGCGGGAACTCGTAGCCGGGAAACTTCGGGTAGTGCAGCACGGTAAAGCTGTAAACCGTCCCCGTGCCCTTGGCCTCGACGCCGTGCCACTCGATCGACTGGCAGTTGCCGCACATGGGCTTGGGTGTGTGGCGGATCTTGCCGCAGCTCGTGCACTTCTGAAGCAGAATCTTGTCCTCGGCGATGCCGTCCCACCACCACTGGTTGTCGTGTCCCTTCGGCGCCTTCAGCCGCGTCGGCTTTGCCGGCGTACCGCCGTCGATTTCCTTGGCTGCGGTGGGCTGCTGCTGGGCCGGCTTGAACTTGAGAACGCGAAACGTTTGCCAGCCGATCTCCTCGCCGTCCTGATCGCGAAACGTCTCGCGCGTGTTGATGAAGTAGCCGATGCCGAGCGCGGTGGCCTTCTCCTCGGAGATCGTCTCGATCACCGTCGTGCTGACCACGCGGTCGCCGGGCTTCAGGTAGCGCGTGTAGCCCTGCTCGCAGTTCGTGGCGACAACGCCGGTGTATCCGCTCTCGTTGAACAAGCCGTGGAGCTCGGTCTGCTTCGTACGATAGGTGGAATCTGGGTTGGCCATGTCGATGCCGCGCAGCATCCACGCCTGCAGCATGCTCGGCGGAGCCACGATGCCCCCGTGCACCGAGCCGGCCGCCGCGTCGGCGTCGACGTACACCGGGTTCTCATCCCCGAGCGCCTGGCACCAGTGACGGATCATGGTCTCGTTCACCGGATCGCCGGCCTGCTCGGGCGGGCCGATCTCGATTCCGACGAACTCCTGGAGCTTCTTCTCGAGCCCTTCTTTCGATTTCGCACTCATCTCAGGAACTCCCGTCTCCAGGTGGCTATCGCCGCGGCGGACGCGGCAGCAGCAGTCCGGCCATCGCGATGATGTCGCGCTGCACCTCGTTCACGCCGCCGCCGAACGTGAGCGTGCACGCGAACCGGTAGGCCTGTTCGAGCAAGCCGCCCAGCACCGCGTCCGGCTCGTCGGTTTCGATGACTCCGGCCGCGCCGGTGATCTCGAGCAACGCCCGGTAGCATTCCACGAAGAACTCGGTGCCCATCACCTTGACGGCCGAGGCCTCCGCCATGTCGGGCCGGCCGACGGTGATCGCCCACGCCGAGCGCCAGTTGAGCGTCTTGAGCGCCTCGAGCTTCGCGTACACGCGCGCCAGCGCGATCTGCACCCACGCCTGCTCGAGCATCGTGCCGCCGCCGGGTGCCGGCGCCTTCGCGGCCCACGCCCACACCTCTTCGAGCATGCGATCGGCGAATCCCGGGCACGCGAGCGTGATGCGCTCGTGGTTGAGCTGCGACGTGATGAGCTTCCAGCCGCCGTTCTCCTCGCCGACGAGGTTCGCCAGGGGCACGCGCACGTTCTCGTAGTACGTCGCGTTCGTCCGCTCGCGGCCGACCGTGTAGATCGGCGTCAGCGAGAAGCCCGGCGTGTCGGTCGGCACGAGGAAGATCGATATCCCCTTGTGCTTCTTCGTCTCCGGATTGAAGTCGGTGCGCGCGGCCAGCCAGATGTAGTCGGCGATGTGGGCGTGGGTGGTGTAGACCTTCTGGCCGTTGATCACCCACTCGTCGCCGTCACGCTCGGCCTTGGTCTGCAGGGATGCCAGATCGGTGCCGGCCGATGGTTCGGAGTAGCCCACCCCGAAGTACATCTCGCCGCGGCTGATCTTCGGCAGGAGATCGGCCTTTTGCTCCTCGTTGCCGAACGCCATGAGCGCCGGCGCGATGGTATTGACGGGGATGATGTTGAGCGGCGCATGCGCCCGATAGGTCTCGTCCCAGAAGATGAACTGTTCGATGGGCGTGAAGCCGCGGCCCCCGTACTCCTTGGGCCACCCGACGGTCAGCCAACCGTCGCGCCCCAGGCTCTGGCAGATCTGCTTGAACACCGGGCCGCCCATCTCGGCGTGCTCGGCGTCGAACGCCGCGCGCAGCTCGGGAGTAAACAACTCCGCGTAGTAGCTACGGATTTCTCTTCGGAGCGACTGCTGCTCCGCAGTGAATTCCAAGTACATAAAGATGACCTGACGGGTGACTCTGCGGAGGCCGAGGCGGCCCGCCCCCCGGGTGAGTGAAACGTGTTCTAGTCGGCGCGTACTATGGGCAATTCGCGCCGCAATGGCAACGCACAGCGTCGAGCGTCGCGAGCCCCGTCGCGCACCGCGACCGACACCGGCGATGGCAATCCGGTGGCCCCGGGGTGCGCTCGCGCCGCGGCCCGTCGTGCGTTGCCCGCGATGGGAATGCTAGGATTCGCGGCCGAACAGCCATGCCGGTCATGATCGACAGCTACCAGCACCGCACCGGCGAACACTGCGCCTCGACGGCGCTGCGCAACATCCTCGCGCACCGCGGGCTCGATCTGTCCGAGGGGATGATCTTCGGGCTGGCCAGCGGACTCGGGTTCGCCTACCTGCGCGACGACTCGCTCAGCCCGACGCGAATCTTCCACGGCCGGACCATGACCCTGGAGAGCGACCTCGGTCCGAACACCGGCATCGACCTCACGGACCGCCCCGAGCCCGATGACGACCGTGCCTGGCAGATCCTGCGCGAGCGTATCGACGATGGCGAGCCGGTGATGCTCTCCACCGACACGTTCTATCTCGGCTACCACAACACGACGAGCCATTTTCCCGGCCACCGCTGCGTGGTGGTCGGCTACGACGACGCCAGCCGGACGGTGTTCATCGCCGATCGCAAGTTCAGCGACTATCAGCGTTGCTCCTTCGATGAGCTGCGCCGGTCGCGCAACTCGCCCGACTACCCGATGCGATGCGAGAATCAGTGGGGCGACCTCGGAGCGGACGTCGGATTCGGCGGCTCGCTCGGCGAGGCCTGTAGCGCAGCATTGCGCCGCAACGCGACCGAGATGCTACAGCCCACCTCCGACCTGACGGCGGGCATCCCCGCGATGCGCGAGCTTGCGAGCGACTTCCCATCGTGGTCCGAGCTCGACGACTGGTCGTGGGCCGCGCGCTTCGGCTACCAGGTTGTCATCAAGCGTGGCGCCGCCGGCTCGTTCTTCCGCCCCCTGTTCCGCGACTTCCTCGTCGAGGCGACACCGCACCTGCCGAAAATCGGCGAGCTCGCGCTCGCGTCGAGGATGGACAGCATCGCCGGCCGCTGGCGCGACCTCGCCGCGCTGCTGAAGGAGCAAAGCGAGCGCGACGACTGCGCGCCGGAGCTGTTCGTCCAGTCGGGTGCGGTCATGTCGGAGCTCGCCGACGCCGAACAGTCGCTGTTCGAGGACGCGCTCACCGCGACCGGCGATAGCGCCTGACCTGGACTGCATGCCGCTCGCCGGCATTCCTCGAGGAGCTCTCGATTGAGGCACGACTCCCTTCTTTTCTCGCCGACGCGCATCGCCGGCATGGAGCTGCGCAACCGGCTCGTCATGTCACCGATGGAGACCTGCTACGCGACGCCCGAGGGACTGCCGTCGCCGCAGTACGTCGACTACTTCGTGGCACGAGCGCGCGGCGGCGTCGGTCTGATCACCCTGGGCGCGTGCACGATCGATGAGCATCACCGCGAGGTCCCGACCTCGATCCAGTTCGGAAACGACGAGGTCATCTCCGCCCATCGTGAGCTGGTCGACCAGATCCACGCCCACGGCGCCCGCGTGCAGCCACAGCTCGTTCATCCCGGCCCCGACGGGCTCGCGCCGTTCATGAGCGGCGAGGACAACATAGGTCCGTCGATCATCGCGTCGTACCTCACCGGCACGCCCTGCCGCGAGCTTGCCGTCGACGAGCTGCCGGCGATCGTCGATCGCTATCGCCAGGCCGCCCGTCGCGTTCGCGAAGCCGGCTACGACGGTATCGAGCTGCACGCGGCCCACGGCTACATGCTACTCGGCTCGTTCCTCACGCCGTGGCGCAACCGACGCACCGACGCCTACCGCGGCGATCGTCAGGAGGGCCGCATCCGGCTCATCGTCGAGGTGGCCGAAGCGATCAAGCGTGAAGTCGGCGCGGAGTTCCCCCTGACCCTGCGTCTGTCCGGCTACGAGCGCGTCCCCGACGGGCGCAGCCTTCACGATTCGCAAGAGATCGCCCCGCGGCTGGTCGACGCCGGCGTCGACGCCTTCCACGTCAGCGGCGGCGTGATCGACCGGCTCACGACGCAGATGGTCACCGGATCGAGCTACGGCGAGGCGCACAACGTCTTCGCAGCCGCGGCGATCAAGCGCGTCGTCGACGTCCCGGTGATGACGGTGGGCCGCATTCACGACCCGGAGCTCGCCGAGAGCATCCTCGCGCGCGGCGATGCCGACCTGATCGTCATGGGGCGGCCGCTGCTCGCCGACCCGGAGCTGCCCGAGAAGGCGCGGACGGGCCGCGTGCGCGAGATTCGCCGCTGCATCTCGTGCGAAAGCTGCATCGACTCGATGGAGCAGATGCGGATGCGCTGCGCGGTCAACCCGTTCACCGGGCGTGAGTCGACGCTCGTCGCGAAGCGCGCGACCAGCGCGAGGCACGTCATGGTCGTCGGCGGCGGGCCTGGGGGAATGGAAGCCGCCCGGGTGGCCGCGCTGCGCGGGCATCGCGTGACGCTCTACGAGCGCAGCCGTCTCCTGGGCGGTGCGCTCGTCGCGGCGGCGACCGTTCACACCGACAACGAGCCACTTCTCCAGTACCTGACCTCCGAGATCGCACGGCTCGGCGTCGATGTGCGCACCGGCACCGAGGTGAACGCCGCGATCCTCCGTGACGCAAGGCCCGATGCCGTCGTCGTCGCGACGGGCGGGCAGCTGGTGCTTCCCGACATCGCCGGATCCGAGCTGCCCCACGTACTCAGTGGGCGGGATCTGCGGGCGACGCTGAGCGGCCGACCCGGCGACCTGTCGCACGGTCGGCCAGGTTTGATCCGGGCCGCGGCCCGCCTGAGCTCGTCGGCGACAGGCGCGTTGATCACGCCGCGCCGGGTCCGATCGCTGGCGAGGCTATGGCTGCCAGTGGGGCTCAGGGTCGTCGTCGTGGGAGCCGACCTTGCGGCGATCGAGCTGTCGGAGTTCTTCGCCGAGCACGGTCGGCGTGTATCGATCGTGGACCACGCGCGTGCGGTCGCCCCGGAAGTCGGCGCGAAGCGTCGCGCGGAGCACATGGATCGGCTTTCGCGGCTCGACGTTGTCGTCAACACCAACGTGCGCGTCGAGAGGATCGAGCGCGATGCGGTGATCATCCGACATACATCGCGGTCGGAGTCGCGTGTTGCGGCCGACTCCGTCGTCATCGCCGGAACGGTGGAGGCCGACACCCGGCTGGCGGACATCGCTCGCGAGCTCGTCGATGAGGTGCATACCGTCGGCGACTGCACCGGGCTCGGCCTGATCCGCGGGGCCGTCGAGGAGGGCGCGAAGGCCGGATGTGCCTTGTAACGAGCTTCGAGGCACCCTACCGGGTGCGAGGCCTGTGCTGCCCGACCGGGCCGATCGTCGCTGGAAACAGTGTCCGTGGATGAAGACCACGCCAAGCTGAACGAACACGCCGTCGATCGCTGGGACGACGAATGCGATGTTCTCGTCGTGGGATTCGGCGGCGCCGGTGCGTGCGCCGCCATCGAAGCCGCGCGCGCGGGCGCGCGGACGCTCGTGGTCGAGCGAGCCGGCGGAGGCGGTGGCACGACGGCGCTGTCGACCGGCGTGATCTACATGGGCGGCGGCACGCGCGTACAAAGAGCGTGCGGCTTCGAGGATAGCATCGAGGAAATGCTCGCGTTCGTTCGGATGGCGGCCGGCCGCGGCTGCGAAGAACAACGGGTACGGATGTTCTGCGAAGGCAGCCTCGACCATTTCGACTGGCTCTGCTCGCTGGGCGTCGAGTTCGCCGACGCGTACGAAGGCGAGAAGACCACGCATCCGTTCGGTGAAGAAGGACTGCACTACAGCGGCAACGAAACCGTCCACCCGTTCGTCGAGCACGCCAGGCCCGCGCCGCGCGGCCACAAGCCCAGGCAAGCCGGCGAGGCGGGCGCCTACCTGATGCGGACGTTGAATGAGGCGGCCGAGGCCAGCGGAGCCCGCGTGCTAAGCGACTGCGCCGCCCGTCGTCTCGTCGTGGACGACGACGCAACGGTGATCGGACTGATCGCCACGCTGAATGGCCGGACCATCGCAGTTCGAGCCCAGAGCGGCGTCATCCTCTGTGCGGGCGGATTCATCATGAACGACGCCATGCTCGAAGAGCACGCCCCCATGCTCCTCGAGTGCAACTACAAGGCCGCCTCTGCGTACGACGACGGATCGGGCATCACGATCGGTTGTGGAGCCGGCGCGGCGGCGATCAACATGGACGAGGGGCTCGTCCTCAACGCTTACTATCCTCCGGGAGCGCACGCGAAGGGGATCCTGGTCGACGAGCAAGGGCGGCGCTTCATCAACGAGGACGCGTACATCGGTCGTGCCAGCGACGCTATCCTGACGAAGGCGCGCGGCCGCGCCTGGCTGATCGTCGACAACGACCTCTGGGGCAAGACGCAGGTTCCTCACAAGCTCGTCGCGGTGGAGGAGAGCTTCTCGGAGCTCGAGAGATCTCTCGGCATGCCGACGGGCCAGCTCGTAGCGACGATCGAAGCGTTCAATCGCAACGCAGCGGCCGGTGTCGATCCTGACCATCACAAGTCGAAAGAGTACTTGCGACCGCTCCATGTGCCGCCGTATGCGGCGCTCGATTGCACGACGACGGGTTCGATCTTCGGCGCGCTCACGTTCGGTGGGCTCGCAACGTTGCCGACGACCGAGGTCGTGGATTCCGACGGCCGCGTGATACCCGGACTGTATGCCGCCGGCCGCAACGCTGCGGGGGTTTGCCGCGAAGGACGCACCTATGCCAGCGGCCTCTCGATCGGCGATGCGACGTTCTTTGGCAGGGTCGCAGGCACACGGGCGGCCAGCCGGATTCCTGGCGCGCCCCAGGACCGGACAGCCTCCAAGAACGCCACCTCCGTTCGGGATGGACCGCGCGGCAATGGGAAGCGACGGAGCAAGGGTGCGAAGATGCGACCCGATTCGTAGGCGACCTGAAGACGACGAGGAACGTAAAAACAAAATTGGCGCGAGTTAGCGCTGCCACACACGGGCATCGACAGATCCCCGTCCGGGGTTGGTCCATGGTCGTACATCCCGCTGAATCGGACTTGTGAATAGTGCGGAGGCCAGGAACAATCACCGGCGCGGACGCCGTGGATCCTTACCGCGACCGCAAGGGCTCGTCGCGCTCATTGCGCCCACCATGGAGGCCTCTGCGAGAGGTCTCCAGCAGCTGCTTGGAGGAGACGTCGCGTGAACGCTTCCAGACTCGTTGCCTCGTTTTTTCTCATCGTAGTCGTGCTCGCTTGCGCCGCATCGCCGGTTGACGCGCAGACTTCCGAGAAATGCTCTTCGGCGAAGATGAAATCGACGGGGAAGCTTGCCGGCTCGGCGATGAACTGCCACGCCAAGGCGACCAAGAAGGGCGAGCCCGTCGATCCGGCCTGCCAGCTCAAGGCCGAAGACAAACACGATTCCGCGTTCACGAAGGCCGAGGGCAAGGGCGGCTGTGCGACGACCGGAGACGCTGCGGCGATCGGTGCCGACGTCGATCAGTTCGCTACCGACACCGCCACGGCCCTGGCGCCGGCCGCAAACAAGGACGCGCAGGTCTGCGCCTCGAAGAAGATGAAGGCGGCCGGCAAGAAGACCAAGAGCTTCGCTACCTGCTATGCGAAGGCGGCGAAGAAGGCCGAAGTCGTCGACGCGGCCTGCTTGAGCAAGGCCGAGGGCAAGTTCGATTCGGCCTTCGCGAAGGCGGAGGCCAAGGGCGGCTGCACCACCGTGGGCGACTCGGCAGCGATCATGGCGCTGGTCGATGCGCTGATCGGCGGGGCGGTCGGCGACCTGATTGCCGTGTGCGGTGACGATATCGCCGGTCCCGGCGAGGCATGCGACGGACTCGACGACCTGGCCTGTCCAGGCGAATGCAACGGGGCGTGCGTCTGCGCCGGAACGTGTGGGGACGGGGTGGCCGAGGCGCTCGAAGAGTGCGACGACGGTGGAACCGACGACGGCGATGGCTGCTCCTCGACATGCCAGCTCGAGGATGCCTCGGCGCTATGCGCCGGCGTCTCCTCGGTTTCCGGGACCGACTTCACTACCGAGCTCGTCGCCTCCGGCTTCGACAAGCCGACGCACGTCGCTGCCGCCCCTCTCGATCCCCATCGCCTGTTCGTGGTGGAACAAGACGGCATCATTCACGTCATCGAGAACGGCAGCGTGTTGCCGACCCCGTTCCTCGACATCAGCGCCGCGGTTCAGTCGCCGGACGACCCCGGCCCGTTTACCGACGAGCAAGGACTGCTCAGCATCGCGTTCCACCCGGACTACGAGACCAACGGCCGATTCTTCCTCAACTACACGCGGATCTCCGACGCGGCCACCGTGGTCTCGCGCTGGGAGGTCAGCGGTGACCCGAACGTCGCCGACGCCGGCAGCGAGCTGGTCATGCTCGTGACCCCGCAGTTCGCACCGAACCACAACGGCGGCCAGCTCGCCTTCGACTCAGCCGGCTTCCTCTATGTGGGCATGGGCGATGGTGGCGCGGCCAACGACCCGACCGAGGCGGGTCAGGACGACTCGACCTTGCTCGCCAAGCTGCTGCGCCTGGACATCGACGTCGAGAGCGCGCCGTACTACGCCGTTCCGGCCAGCAACCCGGACCCCGGCGCCGGCGATCCGCTCGGCCTGATCTGGGCTACGGGGCTCAGGAATCCGTGGCGCTTCAGCTTCGATCGCGCCAACGACGACCTGTACATCGCCGACGTCGGTCAGAACCAGATAGAGGAAATCAACTGGGTCGCCGGCACGAGCACGGGCGGTGAGAACTACGGCTGGGACATCTTCGAAGGCACCGACTGCTTCGAGCCCGCGCCGGACCCCGACTGCCCCGATCCACCGACCGGCTTCACGATGCCCGTCACCGAGTACACCCACGCCGTGGGCTTCTCGGTTACCGGAGGCTTCTCGTACCGGGGCTGCGCGCTACCGGACCTGCACGGCACCTACTTCTACGCCGACTACGTCTCGAACATCTTCCTCAGCCTCGTCATGTCGGGCGGCGTGGCGACCAACGAGCAGGACGTCACCGCCTCGTTCGGCGGTATCAGCTCCACCACCTCGTTCGGCGAGGACGCTCGCGGTGAGCTGTACATCGCCTCGCGAGTCGGAGGCATCTACAGGCTCATTCCCGACTAGGCGCGGCGCTCGCGTCGTTTCCGACTCGCGCCTCCCGGATTCGCGGAGGGTCTGAGGCTCGGCGCGAGCTCGAGTAGCGGTCCGCCACCCGGCTCAGCCGCCAGGCGTGCGGATGGCGTCACGAAGCGCCGACTCGATCGTCGACGTCGTCTGGATCGACCCGAGATCGATCCCCAGCTCCGCGATGGTCTGCGCAATCGCCGGAGAGATGCCCGAGATGATCGTCTTGCAGCCCATCAGAACGGCTGCCTTCGCGATCTTGATCAGATGATTGGCCACGGCTGTATCCACGATTGCGACGCCGCCGATGTCGAGCAGCAGGGTGCTCGCGCGCGACTCGGCGATGCTGGACAGCGCCTTGTTCATGATGTCGACCGAGCGTTTCGAATCGACGATGCCGACAATCGGCGCGAACAGCACACCGTCCCAGATCTTCGTAACCGGTGTGGACATCTCCAGTAGAGCGAGACTTCTCTTCTGGACCTCGGTCGTGATGTCCGACGCGAACTTTACCACCTTCAGGAGCGTTCCGTCCGCGTCGAAGATCGGATTGTACGAAGCCTGTAGCCAGACCTCGGCTCCGGTCTTGTTGATCCGTCTGAATTCGTCGGACACGTACTCGCCGCGACCAAGCGACTGCCAGAACTGGGAGTACTCTTGAGTCTCCGCGTACGCGGGATCACAGAAGACCCGGTGGTGCTTGCCGACGACCTCGCCAAGGGTGTAACCGAAGATGCGAAGGAAGTTGTCGTTCGCCGTGATCACGGTGCCGTCGAGGTTGAACTCGATGACGGCTTGCGCGCGGTCGATTGCCCGGAGCTTGCCTTCGTACTCGGCGGTCTGCAGCTTTTCCGCGGTGACATCGGTGGCGAACTTCACGACACGCACCGGTGTGCCGTTCTTGTCGAAGACGGGGTTGTAGGAGGCTCGCAGCCAGATCGCCCTCCCCCCCTTTGCCAGACGCTTGAACTCGGCCTCGTGGAACTCGCCGCTACCTAGCTTCTTCCAGAAGTCCGCATAAGCGTCCGACTCGGCGTAGGCCGGGTCGCAAAACATCCTGTGGTGCTGACCGACGACCTCGTCGACCGTGTACCCGAAGGTGCGCAGGAAGTTCTCATTGGCCGACACCACCGTTCCGTCGAGGTCGAACTCGATGATGGCCTGCACCCTGTCGAGTGCTTGGTAGATGGCGACCAGGTCGGCCGCCGCCAGCTGTGGCTTCTCGGCCTTTTGCGCTTTCTTCATCACTGCTGCTCCACGGATTCAATGTTGTCGAAACGGGCAGCCGCCCGCTGCGCCGGCGGACCCTAACAGAGTGACACGCCCGGCGGTAGCAGCGGACTCGCCGGGTCCCTACGTCGCCGCGCTGACCGATCCGGCGTCTTGCCCGGCGGGCGCAGGCCCGATAGGACCTTACTGTCGTGTCCCGCTTCGCCGACATCCCCGCGGTTGCGATCCAGGTGAGCCGCAACGTCGTGGTCGCCTCCGTGCAGGTCGACCTGGACGACGATGTCCTCGACCGGTTCCGGGACGACCTGTTGCGCCAGGTACACCGTTCGGGCTCGCACGGAGTCATCCTGGACCTATCCGGTCTCGAGACACTCGATTCAGAGGAGTTCGCTGCCCTGCGGCGGATCATCGCAGCGACGGCGATCCTGGGGGCGAAGTCGGTACTGGTGGGCCTGCGCCCCGGTGTAGTCTCCGCACTCATCGAGGCGGGAGTCGACGTGGAGGGCCTGCACACGGCGATCGATCTGGACACCGCGTTCGCACTGCTCCAGCCCGATGCCGAAACGGAACATCCACCCGAGCCAGAAGTGGCCACCGAGACAGACATCGAAAGCGACGCTGAGCAGGCGCCGGCCGTCGACCAATCGCTCGAGGACGAGCCATGAGCGCCGAGCTGCACCGGCTCATACGCTCTGATGTCGACGCCTCGCGCCTGGTGCTCGAGTCGACGCTGTACGCGCGCGAAACGGGATTCGACGAGACGCCGAGTCGCCTCATCGCCACGGCGGTGTCGGAGCTGGCGCGCAACATTCTCAAATATGCGGGAACCGGCGAGGTCCGGCTGCGACAGGTGCAGAAGACGCGCGGACGCGGGATCGAGATCGAAGCGATCGACCACGGACCCGGCATCGCAGACTGCGAGGCTGCCATGGAGGACCACTTCAGCTCGAGTGGCACGCTCGGGCTGGGCCTGCCCGGCGTGAAGCGCATGATGGACGAGTTCTCGCTGGAGTCGGAGCCGGGACAGGGAACGCGGGTGACGGCACGCAAGTGGATCTGAACGTGAACGAATCGCTTCAGCACGCGAGCGAGATCCGGCCGTGCCGGGGAGAGCAGCTCAGCGGAGATGCGGTCGTGATCCAACCGCTGCAGCTCGGTCTCTTCGTGGCGATCGTCGACGTGCTAGGCCACGGTCCCGAGGCCCACGAGGTGGCCCTCGAGATCGACCGGTACCTGACTCGCTTCGGAAGCCCGGACGTATCCGGCGTGATGGAGCGGCTCCACCAGCAGCTGAAGGGCACACGTGGCGCGGCAGTCGGCTTGTGTGCGATCGATGCGACCATCGGCCGCATGGATTACGTCGGGATCGGAAACACCGCGCTGCGCCGGTTCGGCAACACGGAGACGCGGCTGGTCTCGCGGGACGGCGTGCTGGGTCAGAACATGCGGACACCGTTGCTGCAGAGCCTCGAGCTGGAGCCCGGCGACCTGATCGTCATGTACACCGACGGGGTAAGCGACCGGTTCACGGCGAACGAGTATCCCGGCCTCGCGATTCACGCTCCGCAGGAGATCGCTTGTAAGATCGTGCAGCGTTTCGGCAAGGATCACGACGATGCTGCATGCATCGCCGTGAGGTACTGCCGATGATAGAGCTGGGGCGTATTCACCTCCGGCATCGCACTGCGGTCTATGACGCGCGCAACAAGATCCGGACGCTCGCGCGGGCGCTGGGCTACGATGCGATCGAGACGACGCGACTGACGACCGCCGTGTCGCAGGCCGCGCGCCACCTGCGCCGCAGCGGACACGAGCCGCGTATTGCAGTCGCCCTGGCGATGGAGCTCTCGCCACCGCAGCTCGTCCTCGACTTCGAGTGTCGTGGCGATATCCCGGATGGGCTCCGGCTCCAGGGGTTCTTCGACAGCGTGATGTCGCGGCAAGACGCCGACGGGCTCCAGGGCCTCCGTGCGCTGAAGCGGCTTCCGGACACGCGGCTGGCAGCGACCGACGCGTTCATCGCCGAGCAGAGCAGGCAAATCCAGGACCCCTCACGCGAGGAGATGACGGCCGAGATCCAGCAGAAGAACCGCGAGCTCGAACGGCACAGCGCAGAGCTGGAAGCGACCGTCGCTCAGCGCACCGAAGAGCTCATGCGCGCAATGGAGGCCGCCGAGGCCGCCAATCAAGCCAAGAGCGGTTTCCTCGCGAACATGAGCCACGAGCTACGCACGCCGATGAACGCCATCATCGGCTACAGCGAAATGTTGATGGAGGACGCCGAGGACGAAGGGAACAAAGAAGCCGCCGGAGACCTCAACAAGATCCACGGCGCCGGAAAGCACCTGCTTTCGCTGATCAACGACGTGCTCGACCTCGCGAAGATCGAATCCGGCAGGATGGACATCCACCTCGAAACCTTCGAGGTCCGACCGATGGTCGACGACGTGGTCGCTACCATCGAGGCGTTGATGCAAAAGAACGACAATCGGCTGAAGGTCGAGGTGGACGAGACGCTCGACACGATGCACGCCGATGTCACCAAGGTACGTCAGGCGATCCTCAACCTCCTCAGCAACGCCGCGAAGTTCACACACGAAGGCGAGATCGGTCTGGCGGTGCATCGCGAGCGACACGACGGGGTCGCCTGGATCCGGATGTCGGTCTCCGACTCCGGCATCGGTATCCCTCCGGACAAGATCGACCACGTGTTCGAGGAATTCTCGCAGGCCGACGAGACGACCACACGCGACTACGGCGGCACAGGTCTCGGGCTGCCGATCAGCCGTCGATTCTGCCAGATGATGGGCGGCGACATCACGGTCGAAAGCACCGTCGGCGAGGGCTCGACCTTCACTATCGGCCTGCCACTGCAGGTAGCGAAGGCCGAGGCCGGCACGAAGTCGGCCTCCGATGCTCATCCGACCGCAGTGCCGGAGCCCGGCGAGGAACAGGTAGTGCTCGTCGTCGACGACGACCCGAACGCGCTCGACTTGCTCGCACGCACGCTTCAGGAGACGGGCGTGCGAGTCGTCACCGCCAGCGACGGCGAAGAAGCCCTGGACCTGGCCCGGACGCTCCGTCCAGCCGCCATTACGCTGGACGTCCTGATGCCCGGCACGGATGGCTGGGCTGTGTTACGCGAGCTGAAGGCAGACCCCGCAACGCACGATATCCCGGTCGTCATGGTGACGATGACAGACGACCGCGAGCTCGGGTATGCCCTCGGAGCCACGGAGTTCCTTACCAAGCCGGTGCAGCGCGGTCAGCTGGTGCAGCTACTAGAACGCCACGCGTCAGGCGTCACCGACCGCCGCGCGCTGGTCGTGGACGACCTGTCCGAGAATCGCAAAATGCTACGCCGCGCGCTCGAACAGGAAGGCTGGCACGTGACCGATGCCGAGAACGGCCAGGTCGCGCTCGAGAAGATCGCCGAACGAGCACCGTCGCTGATCCTGCTCGATCTGATGATGCCCGTGATGGATGGTTTCCAGTTCGTGATGGAGATGCGCAAGCTGGAGTACGCGTCCGACATCCCCGTCGTCGTGGTGACGGCCAAAGACATCACCGACGAAGACCGCCGGCGCCTGAATGGCGACGTTGTCGGCCTCGTCGAAAAGCGTGGCCTCGACCGTGAATCGCTTCTGGAGCAGCTTCGCGAACAGGTCACCGCCATGAGGCGCAGCGGCGCCTCCTGATCCCTCTCGCTGGAGACGCGACCGGACCGGCGCGGAGTGCTGGTATACGAGCCGCTCGGCGCATGCATCGGCCGGCCGGCGGCACGGTTTACGCCCCGCCACAGTAGCGGAACGCTGGTTTTCAAACTAGGCATGGTCCCCGATGCCGCGCTTGTCGGAGACACCGATCCAGTACGCCAGGTCGGGTGACGTCAACATCGCCTATCAGGTGATGGGTGATGGCCCGGTCACCATCGTCCTGGTGCCGGGGATGCTCAACCTCATCGAGGCAACCGGCGAAGTACCCGCCATCGAGCGCCACTATGAACGCATGACCGCGTTCAGCCGCGTGATCCTCTTCGACAAGCGCGGGACCGGGCTCTCGGACCGCGTGCCGCCGGGGGCGATGTGCGATGTCGAGCTCCGGCTCGAGGACGTGCGCGCGGTACTCGACGCCAACGAGCTGGATAGCGCCACGCTGTTCGGGACGGCCGATGGCACGCCGGTCGCCACGCTCTTCGCTGCCCGCTATCCGTCCCGTGTCGATCGGCTGGTGCTATACGGAGCGACAGCGCGCTGGATGGCGGACGACGGGTATGACGCGGGTATGCCGGCGGAAGCAGACTTTCCCCCCGAGCAGTGGCGCGAACGGTGGGGCAACGGTGCCGAGCCCCTGGGAGTCGAGCTCGTGACACCCGATGTGGCTGAGGACCCGCACTGGTGTGAGACGTTTGCGCGCATGCAACGTCGCGCCGCCACACCGGCCGCGGCGTACGAGTACTGGCAAGCAGCCGCGATCTCGACCGATGTGCGGACGGTGCTCACGGAGATCACGGTGCCGACGCTGGTCATCCACCGCACGGGCGATCTGCTGTTTCCGGTGGATCAGGGCCGCCACGTCGCCGGGGCCATACCGGGTGCTCGCTTCGTCGAGCTGGAGGGGAATCATCACTTCCCCTATTTCGGGAATGGCGACGCGGTGGCGGCCGAGATCGAGGAGTTCCTCCTCGGCTCACGCCGGAGCGTGCTGGGGGAGCAGCGCGTGCGCACCGTGCTGTTCACCGACCTCGTAGGCTCGACCGAGATGGCCAGCGATCTGGGCGATGCGCGCTGGCGCGACCTCCTCGAGGATCACGATCGGACAGTCGAGCGTGAGGTGAAGCGATTCGGAGGGCGGACCGTCAAGACGACCGGTGACGGCGTGCTTGCGGTCTTCGACGAGCCGGCCGCAGCGGTTCTGTGTGGCCTGGAGGTGCGTGAGAACATCCGTTCACTCGGGGTGGAGATTCGAGCGGCCGCACACACCGGGCTCGTCGAGTCGCGCGGGGATGACGTCGCTGGAATGGCCGTCAACATCGCGGCCCGAGTTCTGGCGGAGGCCGCTCCCTGCGAGGTGCTCGTCACCCGAACGGTGAAAGACCTGTTGATCGGGTCTTCCCTGCGATTCTCCACCCGTGGCGTACGTCGGCTCAAGGGCGTCCCGGACGAGTGGGAGCTATACGCGGCCTGACGAGGACGCCGAATAATTGATCTCTTCGAGAGCCGTGCCTACTCGCGCCTGATTCTCTGACCGGGCATTCGTGGTGTTGCTGATAGTGCCCCATTACCCTTCTCCCTCTCAGGCACTGCGACTTGATCGAACGGATGGAGCGCTCCGCGTAGGCGTTCAGGGGCACACGTCAGCGCGATCGGCGAAGAGCAGCCCCGCCGCCATGTCGCCGCCGGGAACCCGACTGTCGAACATGGGCAGTCCGATCGCGAACATCCCCTCCCCGTCCTCGATCGTCCAGGCCGAGCCGCCCACGCCGCACTCGAAATTCTCGCCGACGAGAACGATCTCTTCGGCACCCTTCGTAGCCGTCAGGGTTGCGGTCGTGAACGCACGCACGTTCGGCGGCTCGTACGCGAGCGTCGTCACGCAGTCGAGATCGCTGGAGCCCGGAGGGAGCCTCGCGAGCTCGGTCGAGACAACCAGCGTTGCGGCGCCGGGACCCGAGTCGCTACCCAGGAAGGTCTGCGTGATCTCGGGCGGGGCGAGCTCGCCCGTGTCTCGCGTGACCGAAACGTCGTGGCCCGCGCCGCCCTCGCAACTGAGCAGGCCGCTGCTTCCTGCCGCGGTGAGTCGTAGGCAGAGCACCTCACCGGTGATCGCCTCCACGGCCAGCACCGTGTCCTGGGCGAGCGTGAGCGCTGCATCGTCGTTCGCATCGGGAACGCCTGCCGAAAGGACCAGCGGTCCTCCCGTCACGGCGTTCGCCACGTTGTTCCCGGGCAGTAGCCCTATATAGAAGCCGCTGCGGTCGGAGCCCGCCGGCGCAACGCTGAACGTGCGGTATCCGAGCGCACCGGGGTCGACCGGAGGAAGCGTGCCCACGGGTATCGTCAAGCCGCCCGAGCCGCTCGAGCCGGTGGTCGGATCGGGGAAGTAGACGACATCGGGCGCCGCAAGCGGGCGCTCGGATGTGAGGCCGTTGAGGTGGGTCATGCGACTCGTGAGCATCTCGTAGTGATCGTCCTCGATGTTCACCACGCCGAAGTGGCTGTTCTCGCCGTCGCCGCGACCTGTCTCGGGCTGGTCCTCCCACTGGAACCAGTGCGTCCCTACCATGAACGGACGCGAGAGAACCTGGCGCTGGTACTCCTCGTAGGCGCCGGTGCGTTCTTCCTGCGTCGCGTAGGTGGGGAAGTACGGTGGAAACAGCACCGGCACGTCCGGTGTCGGCACCCGCATCGTGTACTCGGTGATCATCATCGGCCGGCCCGAGAGCGTGTGGATGTCGGCGAGATCGCCGAAGCGATTGTCCAGGAAAAAGTAGTCGTACAGAACGCCACCGTGCCCCGCGAAGATACCGAGCGCGGCCGGGTCGAGCAGGTAGTGGTTCAGCGAGATCACGTCCAGGTAAGGCGCGGCGGCCTGGACCACGTCGGGGCCGATCGAAGTCGTCGTGAATCGTGGGCCAAGGATCAGTAGCTCGGGATCGACGGCGCGCAGCGCGTCGTGAACGGCGCTGAAATAGCGTTCGGCCACGCGGACCATGAACGCTCGACGGTCAGAGGTACGACCGGCCGCCTCACAGACCAGATCGCTGCCCATCGAATCCAGATCCTGGAGCTCGTCGAAGTCGGTCAGACCGAGCGCCCAGACAGCATTGAATGCGGCGACGTCGGCGTAGCGCTCTTCGAAGAAAGCCTGCACCTCGAGCTTGCCCGGAGCGTTCGCGGGCAACGACATGTACGCATCGAGAAAAGTCCCGACCATGAACACACCCGGTCCCCACGGCATCTCGTTATCGCTGAATACGCCGAGGCAGAACGGATCATCCGCGCACGGCCGGGCGTTATCCTCGACCTTCTGGGCCAGGGCCGGCGTCCAGGCCGGATCGAAGTAGTCCCGGACCCGCTTCCCCGTCTGGCCGGCGGGCCAGCCGGGAATCTCCGGCGCCGACGTGTTCAGATTGAGGATGGGCGTGTGGGCGAGACGGCCATCGGACGCCGAGGCGAACGAGCTCCACGACCCCATGGTGTTGAAGTTCCAGCGCTCGAGCCGTTCGAGCGTGTGCTCGCGCCAGGTCTCCAGATCGCCGTAGCGGGCCTCGATGTTGTCGCGGTACGGGTTGCGATCGATGGGCGGTGAGTAGGCGCCGGTGCTCACACTGGTGACGCCGGCGGAGAAGAAGCCGTGGCCGTCGGGCGTGATGAATTGCCAGAGCCCGTCGATCTCCTCGACGCGGAAGCGTCCGGTGGCGGTGCTCTCGGCCGACGTGTGCCCGCCCCAGCGGTCCATGCCGAAACAGCTGCCGTTGTCGAGGCCGTCGTCGACGACGTCGCAGTCGCGATCGACGAAGCCGACGCGATTGAGCGCGAGACAGACCTGGCACTCGAGCTGGCGCTGTGCACACTGACCGGCCAGCGTGGGAGCGCTCTCGTCACAGCCGGGGAAGGCCGTGACGAGGTTGACGCCGCGATCCTGGCAACGGGTCATCCGCCGCTCGAGGCGCGCGGGGTTGCAGTCGAGGCTCGCCGCCTGATCGGCACACTGAGCGATTCCCGTTTCGTCGGTGATGATGCCGTCTCGGATCCCGTCGCGGACACAGCGACGGAAGTCCTGCAACTTGGTGCGTCGACACTTCTCCAGTGAAGCGTGAACCGCGGCGCGACACCTGGCGGTGAGCTTGCCGCCCAGCGCGGTTGCGGCGTCCTCGCTGGCCGCAGGGCCGAGCGTTGCAGCGAGCAGCGCGGACTGCGAGCTCACTGCGACCGCGGTGGCCGATGCCACGCTTCGCGGTCCGAAATCGAGCGCGGCCTCCGTGCAGACCCCCATCGCGCGGTCGATGTTCTGGGTACGGGTTCGAGCGATCCCGCCACCCGGGTCCTCATTGATACAGGCGTCGAGAGATCCGGTCAGCGTTCGCTTCGCGGCCGCACCGAGACAGCGTCTCAGCTCCTTGCCCTGGCGCTTCGAGAGGCGCACGAAGTCGCGGAGCACGGTATCCGTACAGAGCCCTTGCTGGTTAGTCTGGCTCTCGGCCGTCGCTGCCGGCAACAACAAGGCCGTAGTCATGGCCAGCGCCGAGATCGAGCTACGCATCGTCAGATTCATGGCTGCTCCTTGAATAGCGTTTCATCTCGTGGGGGTCGTCCGAGGAGCGGCATCGATGGTCGGCGACAAGCCGAGGGCCGGCGCCACGCAGCGCCGTAGATACGACCGTAGCTCGCGCTCCGTTCGCTTCGGCCCGGGGGCGGCGAGAAAAGAGAACACGAGGCGGGCGAGGAGCATGAGCGGTCGCCGTATCGGTTAAATGGTAACCATCTTGTATCGTCTCTTTCGTTACCGGCACTTCAGCGTGCTTCCGCTTCCGGAAAGCACGCAGGGCGGTGTCGGCCCGGTCCAGACATCGTCGCCGATCGCCAGCGAGACGTCGATGGATGCGAAGCCCGTGATGGCCGTCGCGTCGACGTCCTTCGCCTTGGCCTTCAGCTTGAAGACCGAGCCCGACGTGCCGACGCTGACCGTCGCCAATCCTTGCGGGTGAGGCGCCGTCTTAGCACGCCACTTGAATCGCTTCGCCGACACTCTCCAGTCGGGATCGCCCGGGGGGATGGTCAGCGTAACGCCGGGTCCTCCCGGTTCCACGACGGTGAGCGAAAGGCCGTCGGCGATCGGGTTGAACGTTGCGGCGGTCCCATCGATAGAATCGGATTTGAGCGCAGCGCCCTGCTCGCCGGCCGGCTTGGTCAAACGGCTGATCTTCAGCGAGCGCACCGGAAGTGCGCCTGCAGCGGGAGCCGGCCCGTTTCGCGCGAGGAAGTCGAGCATGAGCGCGGCGAGCTCCTCGCCCTTGTCTTCTTGTAAGAAGTGCCCGGCGTTCTGGACGATTACATGCGGCTCGTTAGCGGCGCCGGGCACGTGCTCGATGAAGCGCAGCTCCGCTCCCCAGGTGATCGAGTCGCCGTCGCTGAACGTCGTCAGGAAGGGTTTGGTCCAACTTTGGAGCACCGTCCAAGCGGCCTGGTTCTCGGCGAGGTCGGTCCCGACCAGCGTCGGAAACTCGCGGGCCCCCGCGAGGTAGGTCTCGTCTTCATCGGGGAAGGGGGCACGGTAGGCTTCGACGACCGCCGTGGGCATCGTGCTCGCGGTAGCGCCCTGAATGATGATCCCCGTGTCGAAGACCGGAACCGTCTGTGAATACTCGAGCCACTCGGCAAAGGTGGGGCCCGGTGGTTTGGGATGACTAGGTGGGCCGATCGTTACCGGCGGCCCCCCCGACAGGCTTGTGTTGCCCGCGATCACGCCGCTGAACCGCTCCGGGTACGCAGCGACCAACCGCAAGCCGATCAACCCGCCCCAATCCTGGCAGAACAGCGTGGTCTGTTGCAGGTCGAGCGCGACCAGTAGCTCCGCGATCCAGTTCACGTGGCGGGTGTAGGTATAGTCCGAGCGATTCGTGGGCTTGTCGGAACGGCCGAAGCCGATCAGGTCGGGCGCGATCACGCGATAGCCCGCCGCGGCCAGCGGCACAATCATCTTGCGGTATAGATAGGACCACGATGGCTCTCCGTGTAGTAGCAAGATCGGTGGCCCATCGGCCGGTCCGGCATCGACGTAGTGAATGCGTAGATCGCCATCGAGCGTCATGTAGTTCGGCTCGAACGCGTAGTCGGGCAGGTTCTCGAACTGCGCGTCGGGTGTGCGGACGAATGGGATCGGGTCCAGGGCCGAAGCGGAAGGAACGCAGACCAGGGAAAGCACAGCGAGAGCGAGAGCAGCGTGGGTGCGCATCATTCTTGGATCGTTCCTTTCGTTATTTGCACTTCAGCGTGCTCCCGCTGCCGGAAAGCACGCAAGACGGCGCCGGCCCGGTCCAAACGTCGTCGCCGATCGTCAGCGAGACGTCGATGGATCCGAGTCCGGTGATCGGCGTCGCGTCGACGTCCTTCGCTTTCGCCTTCAGCTTGAACACCGAGCCCGACGTGCCGACGGTGACCGATGACAACCCTTGCGGGTGAGGGGCCGTCTTCGCACGCCACTTGAATCGCGTCGCGGACGCTTTCCAGTCCGGATCGCCAGGAGGGATCGTCAGCGTCCAGGGCGGAGGGATCGTGAGCCCGCCGGGTGTGATGCCGATCGACAGACCCTCGGCTATCGGATTGAACGTTGCGGCGGTCGCGTCGATCGGATCGCTCTTGAGCGTCGCGCGCTGTTCACCGGCAGGTTTCGTCAGCCGGCTGACCTTGAGGCTGCGCACGGGCAGATGACCCACCCCGCCGGTACTCGTCCACGGAGACGCAGTGGCCGCCAGCGGCGTGTCGATCCAGGCCCGCCGCTCGGCTGCATCCACCGCATCCAGACCCGGGGCGTCGTAGTAGACGATCAGTGTGCCCTCGAGGTTGTTGAAGGGCGGGTTGCGGGGATCGGTGTTGGGCAACGCCGTCGTGCTGTATGCGCCGTGGCTGCCGATCAGATGTGGATCGTTCTCGGTGCCGACGGTCGGGCAGACCGCGGTCGGCGCTTCCTCACACGGCTGGCAGATCTGCACCGCGGTGTTGAGCTCGTCGCGGTAGTAGGAGGTGACGCCCGCAAAGTAGTTCGGGATGTCGGTATCGATGATGCCTCCACTGACGACCGATCCCTGCGGTCCGGTCACCAGCTCCCACGCCATCGGGCCCGCGGTCACGGAGTCTGCGACGCCGTCGATCGTCACTCCCGCAGGGTTGTTGCTATTGGCGTAGGTCATTCCGAACGCCGCCGTGGAGTAGTCGGCAAACCCGATTCCCGTGGCCGGACGTGAGTGGACGCGCGCGAACGAGCGCGCATCTTCTCGCGCCTCGTAGTAGACGATCTCGCTTTGCGTGAGCGGACCCGAGTTGTTGCCCATGAAGCTCCGGATGGCCCGCACAGGACCGCTTCGGTTCGCAAAGAACGCGCCTTCCTGCGCGTTGAACGTGCCGTTGTGCCGGCCGCAGCTGCCGGGCGCGATCCAGTAGTCGCGCTTTTCCAGAATATCGACACCGGTTGCTGCGCCGGCGAAGATTCGAAGCGCGTCGTTCGTCGACCGGAACGACCAGTGGCGCTCGTAGTGCGCGGTCGTGATGGTGGAGTCCTCGGCGTTGTACTGCGGTCCGTGAGAGCTCCCGGGCCCACCGTCGAGCAGGTAGGTCGTCTTGTAGTCGCCCGAGAGGAGGTTGAAGTCGTAGGTCACGTATTGCTGACCGGCGGCCGGATCGAGCCCTCCCGCTTGCCGAAAGAGGTAAACGTAGCCGAGCCCCCCATCGACCGGATCGTCGATTTGAACCTCGACGCCCGAGTCGGCCACGACGCCTACGGGCTCGGAGACGACGCCCGCCGCATCGCCTGCATCGCGCGCCATGAACACGATCTCGTCGTCGGCGTCGACGTTCGGGTCGGAGTCGGCTCCCGCAAACGTGCCGGTGTCCGTGTACTGCTCTTCGAACACACCGGTCGCCCCCTGGGCCAATCCCGTCGGATTCACGCCCGTGTCGTAGGCGCCATAGACGCGCGCGAACTCGACCTGGTCTCGCTCATCGACCTGGACGGGAATCTGCACCCAGCCGCCGTCGTACCGGAAGGCGACCACGTCACTCGGCGCGGCGCCCTGCAGTGTGGGCACGTCGGATCCCTTGAGCACCACGGGGTCGGCCGGGCGCTGCAAGGTCGACGCCGAGGCGGGTGCGACGAGGATAGCGAGTGACAAGGCGATGGTGGCGGAGACGAGAGGCGCACCCGCAAGAGTAAGCGCCTCTGCGAATCGCACAATGCACCGTGTGCTCGTCATGGGGAGCGGCCTTCCTAGTTCGCGCTCGTCGGTGAAAAGGTCTTCGGTCATGGGCGTTCCTTGTTTCTCGTTTCTCGCGACACGCTCGCAGCCGGCCGTGGGCCTCACGGTGCTAGCAAAGCCAGGGTGCTTTTGATGTATGCCTCGACTTCTTCCCGGGGTGCGCCCGCGCGCACGAGAGTCGAGAGGTGACGCATAGCGTTTACACTGAAGTCGACCAGCGTGTCGACGGGCAAATCGCGTACCTGCCCCGCACGCGCCGCGTTTTCGATCGCGTTGCGGAACGCAGCGCGGACGTCGGCCAAGACCGCCGCCACCACCCTGGCGACATTCTTGTCATCTCGGCCTCGGTCCAACGCCGATGCGCACGCGAAGCATCCCTTGAGCGAGCCTCGCGCCGCCACGCCCAAATTCAGGCGAAAGTGTGCTTCTATGGTGGCCAGGTCCGCATCCGGGGCTCGAAGCTTGTCCAGGTACGCGCGGTTCAGGTAGGCGCGATAGTGCTCGAGCGCGGCGACGAAGATCTCATCTTTGCCGCCGAAGGTGGTGTACCAGCCGTATCGCGCAACGCCGGAGGCCTCGACGAGGTCGGCGATGTTCGTATCGCCGTAGCCCTTGCGCCAAAACACGCGCATCGCGCCGATGAGGGCCTCGTCGCGATCGAACTCTCTAGTGCGTCCCACGCAAGCAGAATCGCCATTCTGGAAAGTTTGGTCAAGGGCTCTTTTTCAGATCTGCCCTACCAAGACGATGCAGGAGGCGGCGACGAGCCGCTCCGCTATGCCGACCCAAGGGACGGCTTTAGCAATGTTGTTACGGCGCACCCGCTATGCGAATAGTCGTCGGCGCACGCGAACCCATGCGAAACGGGACCTTCGTTCTTGCCGACATCGGCGGCTACACGACCTTCCTGACGGACGTCGGCATCGAGCACGCCAAAGAGATCACCAGCCATCTCTTCAACGGGATGTTCGAGGTCGACCAGGAGGCGTGGAAGGTCGGCAACGTCGAGGGCGATTGCCTGTTCCTCTACAGCGATACGGAGCAGTCACCGGACGATCTCTTCGCGTACGTCCGTCAGCTGTACGTGAAGTTCCGGGAATCGATCGAGGAGATCGCTTCGGGCTCGACCTGCCGCTGCGGCGCCTGTGATCGGACGGGTGAGCTCGCGCTTAAGTTCGTCGTGCATGGGGGCGAGTTCGACACCCAGCAGATCGTCGGCCGCACTGAGCTGATCGGGTCGGACATCGTCGTGGCCCACCGGCTGCTCAAGAACACCATCCCGGCACGGGAGTACGCGCTCGTGACCATACCTCTCGCCGATGTGGCGAAGGCCTCTGGCCTGGACGCGCCCCAAGGGCGGGACGAGTACGGCGACATCGGCGCCGTCGACTACGTCTACGTGGACTTCCAGGGCGTGCGCGAGGCTTACGAGAAGAGCCGCGAGGTGTACCTGACGGAAGAGGACGCGGACGTGGCGGTGTCGGTCGAGATCGCCGTCCCGCCCGATTTCGTGTGGAACCTCCTGCACGACTACGACAAGTCGCCCGAGTGGTGCTCGACCCTGATCGAATTCGAGACGATCAGCGGCACGGTGGACCAGATCGGGAGCGTCCACACGTGTCTGCACGGCGACATCGGCAAGGTCGTCCATTTTCGCGTGGGCTACGACGAGATCGGACGACGCGTCACCGACCGGCTGACGCACGTCCCGCTGGTCGGTCGGATGATCCACACCATCGAGGTGAGGCCGGCAGCAGCCGGGACGAGGGTCACGGTCTGCTCCTCCATAGAACCCGGCGGCCCCAGCGTCGATGACGAGACGCGGGCTCTCGTTCTCGACGCCTCACGCGAACGCGGCGAGAACGACCTTCGGGGCTTGAAGACCCTCTGCGAATCGGAGGCACGCGGTCTCTAGCAGCCGCACGGGCGGATGATAGGCAGCATGCAAACCCGCTTGGGTTGACGGAACGCCTCGAACTCGGAGCCTCACCATGGGAGAGGCCGGGCCAGCGGCCAGCCCCGCGAACTCCACACTGGCAATCGCCCCAGATTCGTAGACGGTCTGATGAAGACGAGGAAAGTCAGGACTGATGCGGGTTTTCGTTAACATGCGGCGACTTGGCTCGGCCGACGCATTCTGTGGCTTACGGTAGGTTACGGTGGTTTTCGATACGCCACTGGAACCAGAACTGGCACCGGCCGCGGACGCCTCGGTGGGGCCCCTGAAGTTCTGGCACCGGAAGGCGGCGTAAGGATCGGCCGGGTTCTGGAACGTTGTGGGGAAAACGCGAACTAACCGCGTTTCGCAGTCCGGCCGGCCAGCCCACGATTACCGGCCGACAACATACGCTCTGTTAACCTCGACGTAGCGGCCCCGTATGCGGATCCGGGCGCAGCTCTTCGAAGCGCGCAAGTGCCGCGTCGACGTCGTCGATCTCGAACTGCTCTAGCGCTAGGCACCTGTCACGGTCGTACAGAGGGAGCGCGAGAAATACCGACTCGAACGCACCACCTTCGGCGTTCGTACCGTACCAACGAGCGACACCCAAGAGACCATACGGCTCGATGGCCATCGGGTAGAGAAGCTCCAGCTTCACGTCCGAGCTCAGCTCGAACAGCGCCTCGAGCGAAGCTATGAACTGTTCGCCATTCACACGACCCACGCCGGTACGGCGCCGATCGTCGAGATAGAACTCCTCATGCAGCAACGTGCGCAGGCGATCCAGATCGTGATCGCACCACGCGTCCAGGTACTGATTCACCGCGGCCGGGGCACCGTCGCCACCGATCGCCAGCCAGCGATGGCGCAGCTCCGCTGCGGCAGCGGCACGATCATCGGGATCGAAGAGAATCGTCCGGACGAAGCGGCCCTCTTCGTCTATCTCGTCGAGCTCGAGGACCTCGGTCTCCGACCGGGCGTCGCCTTCACCTGTCGTCCACAGCCAGTTCTGCAGCACCAGCCGATCGCCCGCCGTAGCCAGCAGCGTGCGCGCCGGTCTCCATCCTCCTTCGATGACCCACTGAGCGTTGATGACCTCGCCATCGGCACCAGTGGTCGTGCGGAACAGCGGTCGGCGATCTTCGACGATCTGCGATGGGTGGGAAAGCGTAGCGACCGCCTCCGGGTCGCCGGCTTCGACGATCTCACACCACAGGGTCGTGGCTCGCACCGCCGAGTTCGGCGGGATGCGTAGCGGATCTGGCCGCAGCTCCTCGAATCGCGCCAGCGCCAGGTCGAGATCCTCGATCTCGAAGAACTCGAGGCGCGTGACGACACCTCCGTCCATGACGCCGAGAGTGAGCCAGTCCGTTTCGTATGGGCCACCGTCTGGAACGGTTCCCGTGCGCCGACACGCGACGATCGAGACATGTTGATTCCACGCAGGCCAGTACCAACCGACCTCGAACCGCGTGTCGGGCGACAGCTTCCACAGGGCCGACAGCGACTCGCAGTAGGCCTCGCGGCCGTGGACCATGCCGAGGCCTGTTCGACGATGATCGTGAACGACTAGATCTACAGCCCAACGCTCTCGAAGCACGTCCAGGTCATAGCTGTTGAACGCCTCGTTCGCCTTCGACTGCAGGTCGATCGACGGCTTCGCGGCCGGGTCGATCCTCGCCCAGCGGTCCCACGCTTCGCGAAGCGCGCCGAGCCTGTCGCTCACGTCGAAGAAGATCGAGGCCGTACACAGGCCTGCTTCGTCGACCTCGGTGACCACGAGGAATTCGTTCTCGAAGCGACCGTCGGGGGGACCGCCTGCCCACAGTACACGGGAGATACATACCCGGTCGCCCGCCGTCCCAATGAGATCGAACCGCTCGGGGCGAGCACCCGCAGCGAACCGTTCGCGCGCGGACGCGATCATCAACTCTCGATCACCGGCGACGCCGGCCCACGGCTGACGGTCCTCCCAGTGGAGGTCCGGCGAGCTCAGCTCGCGAGCCGCATCGAAATCCTCCGCGCCAAGTGTGGCCCCAAGGCGTTCGATCGTCCGCGCCGCGGCGTTCGGCGCGATGATCGACTCGAGCGACTCGCCGGCAGCGTCGCCGCGCAGCTCCTCGAAGCGCGCAAGCGCGTCGTCGAGCGCATCGAGCTCGAAGCTCTCCATGCGCGTGACGAGACCGTCGCTCATGACGTAAAGAATAAGATACTCGCTCTCGAACGCCCCGCCGTCGACGACGTTCCCCGAACGTCGGATCGTCGTCAGTGCAACGTTCGGCGCAATGGCCAGCCAGTACTGCCCGATCTGGGCCTGGGTGTCCGGCGACAGGTCCCACAGGACAGCGACGGCATCGAACCAGGCCTCGCGCCCCTCGATGCGGCCGAATCCAGTGCGTCGGTGGTCAACGATGACGAAGTCTTCCGTGAGCATGGGGCGAAGCCGATCCATGTTGCGATCGTTGAACGCATCGGTGGACGTCGAAGCGACGGTGATCCACGGCTTCGCGATCGGATCCACCGCCGCCCAGCGGTCCCAGGCCTCCTGCTGCGCGGCGCGTGCGTCGTCGAGATCGAACAGAATGACCGTTGCAAGCTGCCCCGCCTCGTCGACCTCGGTCATCGCGATGTACTCGATCTCGAAGCGACCGTCGGCGGGGCCACCGGCCCACAGCCATCGCAGTAAGCCGACACGATCGCCTGCCGTCGATAGCAGAGAGCTCTCGAAGGAAGCTCCCGCGGATGCTCGCTCGCCAAGAGACGCGATCATGAGCTCCACGTCGCCCGACAGCAGCGCCATACGACGACGGTCTTCGTAGGCCATTCCAGGCGCGCAGACTTCGCGAACCGAATCCCAATCGCCGCTCTCCAGGCCGACCTGGAACGCGGCTAGTGCGCGCTCCGTCTGCGCGGTGGCCGAGGTGGGCTTGGCGAGCGAGGTCAGCGAGTGTGCTCCGTCTGCGGAGGTCGGCTCGGTGGTGGATGCGATCGTGTCCAAGCTCGTGCCTCGACTCAGCTCCTCGTATCGAGCGAGCGCCTCGTCGAGCTGCTCGGGGTCGTAGATGTCGTAGCCCGTCAGCTTGCCGCTTTCGTCCCATCGATTGACGTTCACCGAGATGGTTTCGTGCAGTCCCCCCTCTCGAGTACCGGTCCTCACGGTGTACGAGAGGCTAGCGAGCTGACTGACCCGGACGTGATCCAGCCGGTAGCGTGCATCGGGTGAGAGCTCGACCAACGCCTTCTGGGACTCGACCAGCGTCTCCACGCCGAGCCAAAGACCACCAAAGCCGAGTTGTCGATGATCGTCGATGCCGAAATCCGGAGCGCAGATCGCGCGGATCGCATCCCAGTCGCGTGCGTTCATCGCGTCGAGGAAGGCGGTGGAGCTCCCTGCCGGGCGCCATTGTTCCTTCGCGTCCGCTGCATCGTTGCGCGCTCGGAGCTCGGCGCGGGCGTCGTCGACCTGCTCCTCGTCGTAGCGATCGTAGAGAATGATCCGCCCGTCGTCGTCGACCTCGACCAGCATCAGCGAGTCGGTGGCACTCGGCCCCACGGTCTCGTCGGACACCTCGAGCGTCATCCGCATCAGCGCGAATCGCTCGCCTCGTGTCGCGAGCAACTCCAGCAATCCGCGCGTGTCACGCATCTCGAGAAGAGGCCGCGTGAACTCGAAGAACTTCTCGCGATCCAGGTCTAGCTGATAAAGAGCGCGGTGATCCCGGTAACGCCGTAGGCTCGACTGGATCCGCTGATGCTGCTCCCAGTCATGCGCCAGGAAGCCCTTCTCGAGCCCCTCAGTGAACGCGCGCGATGCAGCGTTCGCGAAGCGCTGGGCGGCGGTGTTGGCCGGAGATCCGCCAGCCACGATTTCCTCGAACCGAGCCAGCGCGTCGCCGTACCGCTCCGGGTCGTAGAAATCCATGCGACGAAACTTGTCGCGGTCGTCGAGCTCGACCACTGAAAGCCCTGGTATCTCAAAAGGCCCGCCGTCGCGCGTCCCGACGATCGCCCCGTCACTCATAGACGCGCGGCCCGCGATGCGGACGTGATCGGGACGGCGGTACCGCGCATCCGGCGCGAGATCGACGACAGCCTCTAGCGACTCTCTCAAGGCCGCCACGCCGCGGGTCGTAGCCAAACCGAGCGTCCGGTGGTCGTGTCGTACACACTCGGGCGCGAGAACTGCGCTCCAGTCGTCCCAGTCTCGTTTCTCGAACGCTTCAGAAAACGCACGTGTGGCTGCTAGCACGGCTTCATGCGCAGCCGCCTCGCCGGCCTCCCAACGTGCTTCGAGCTCGTCGTAGGCGGCGTCGAGGTCGCCGGGGTCGAAGGCGGCGATCGCGCGAACGTCCTCACGTTCGTCCGTCTCGAAGACGAACAGCCATTCGGTCTCGCTCGGGCCGACGTCACCGGCCGCGCCGCGCCAGAGCATCCGAGCAAGAGCCAGTCGATCGCCTCGTGTCGCGAGCACCTCGTGGGGCGGCGTAGACCCCGTCAGGTCGAACATCTGCCGGAAGGCGGGCAGATAGTCCTCGCGGCCCGACTCCAGATGCGCAATCGACGTTCGGTCTATGCTCTCGAAGTCCGCAGCGAAGTCCGCGGTAAATTCGTCCCAGTCCTGCGACCCGAACAGCTCGAGTCCTCGTTGCAGGACACGCGTCGCAGCGTTCTCGAAGCGAGTCGCCAGCGACGGCTCCGCAGGCGAGTCGGCAGCGATCTGCTCGAAGCGCGCCAGTGCTTGGTCGCACTGCTCGGGATCCCAGACGTCGATGCGTATAGCTGCACCCCGGGAGTCGAGCTCCACGACCGTGATCCTGGCGGTCTCGAACGGACCACCGTCGCGAGTCCCGTACCACGTCGATTCCCAGAGCAGACCACGCTCGCACGTACGCGCGTGTTCGATGCGCTGGCGGGTGTCCGGCGCCAGCTCGAACTGCGACGTGATCGTAGCGCTGACGGCTTCGACCCCGCGCAGTGTCCCCCAGCTCAGAAGTCGATGACTCCTGGCGACAACGTCCGGAGTCAACGGTAGCGGGCTGGTGGTATCGCCACCGCTAGCGAAGATACGCTCACTCTCGGCGAGCCAGGTCAGCGCCAGCGGGTGGCGCTTCGCCTCACCCGCTTGCCAACGTGCGTGGAGCTCGGCGTAGGCCGCCTCGAAATCATCGGGCTCGAAGCTCACCATGGCAACGCTGATGCCGTCGGCGTCGACCTCATCCACGATGAGGTAGTCGATGGCGAGGTCTCCACCCTCCGGGTCGACGTTGCCCTCCACCAGCACTCGACTCAGCGCCAGGCGGTCGCCACGCGTAGCGATGGCGGCCATCGTCGCCTTGCTTTGCGGTACGTCGAAAAGGATCCTTAACGAGGCGAAGGCGTCATCGGCCGACACCCGCATCCCGACGATTCGCCGGCGATCGTCGTTGTCCAATGTCGCCGAATGAAGTGCGCGGAACGCATCCCAGTCGCGCGCGACCCATGCCTCCTCCGCTCGCTTGTTGTATCGCGTCGCCACGTTCTCGAGCAGCGATGCGGAGCGCGGCGCCTGCGATCGGATCTCCTCGAACCGGGCGACCGCCTCGTCGACTCTGTCCGCATCCCAGATGTCCATCCGACGGTGACGACCATCCTCGTCGAGCTCGCCCGTCAGCAAGATGGTCGTCTCGAAGGCACCGCCGTCTTGGGTGCCCCACCAGGTGATCTGCACCAGCACGCCGCGCTCGCTCAGCCGCAGATGGTCGGCCCGGATGCGCACGTCGCCCGCGAGCGCGACGAGCTCCTGCATCGGGCGAACCCAGGCGTTCTCGCCCTCGATCGTCCCCCACCCCACCAGCCGGTGATTGCGCGCGACCTGGTCGGCAGCGCCCAGCTTGGCCATCGCATCCCAGTCGCGTTCGTCGAAGGCGCGCTGCCACTCCAGCACGTAGGCCACCGCAAGCGGGTACTTCTCGGCCTCGCCCGCCGTGTAGCGCGCCTCGAGCTCGATGTAAGCGGACTCGAGATCGTCGGAATCGAAGCGGACGGTCGCGACCAGGCCGTCGCCACGCTCGTTCAGCTCGGCGATGTTCAAGTGCTCGATTTCGCTGGGACCGACATCTCCGTCGGACACGGCGACACGAGCGCGGTACAGTACGAGCCGCTCTCCTCGCGTGGCCAGTACGTCGCGGGCAATCCTCACCCTGCTCATTTCTCCAAGAGCGCGCGCAAACTCGACGTAGCCCTCGCGGCCCAGCTCGATTTGCGACATCGGCCTGCGGTCGGAAAACCTGAAGGCTGGATCGAAGCATTCGGCCAGCGCCGTCCAATCGCGGGCGAGCACCGACTCGATCAATCGCGTCTCGAGCTTCGCCGCTGCGTTCTCGAAGCGAGTGCCGTCGTCCGGCATAGAGGCCTCTGCGTCGACACCGCCGACCAGCTCGTCGAAGCGGGCGAGCGCCTGGGCTTCCTGCCCGACGTCGAACCACTCGATCCGCCTCAGATGCCCGGCCGGTTCGAACTCCAGCAGCATGAAGAACGGTCGCTCATAGGTACCGCCGCTGCGGCGCTCCGTGCCGCAGTGCGTTCGCCGCGTGAGCAGTGCGTTCGGGTGCTGCGCAACGACGTCTTCGTCACGCAGGACGATGTCGTCGGCCACCTCGCGCAACGACTGGAACTGCTCGAGAACTGCATCGCGACCGCGTGCGTTCCACGTGCCGAGCACACGGTGATCGACCAGCTCTATGTCGCGCCCGATGGACGGATCGAGACTGTCGGTAGCCAGTGCGTCCTGCATCGCACGAATAGCCTGCGCCATCGTGGCAGCGCGTTCTTGCTCCGAACCGTCGAGAAGCAGCTCGGCGTAGCGCTCGTACAAGCGGACGAGTGCTTCGCTCAGGCGATCGGAAGCGAAGAGCTCGTTACGAACGAACTTCCCTGCCTCGTCGAGCTCGCAGACGACGAGGTGCTCGAGCTCGTAGTCGCCGACGTCGAAATTCCCGCCCGTCTTCCCACTGCCCGTGGCGATACGACGCACCAAGGCGGCGTTCTCACCGAGCGTGGCCAGCGGCTCTATGCGGATGTCGAACTCGGGCACCCGCATCATCCGTTCGGCTACGTCGAGCTGGCCCCCACGCCCGTAGGATACAACGTAATCATGCTCGATCGTCTCGAGCAGCTCACTATGCATCCTCTCGACCGCGTCGAGATCGCGCGCATTGAGGACCGAGGCCAGCCGCAGCATCGCATCGCTCGCGGCGTTGGGCCGGACCCGGCGATGCATCGGCACTGGCTCGGCCAGCGTGCCGGTCAGCCCATCGAGGCGCGCCAGCGCTTCGGCTTCACGACCGACATCGAAGTAGTCCTGTCGCGCCACGAGCCCATCGCTGCCGAAGACCGAGAGCAGCAGGAACGGCCGCTCGTAACCTCCTCCGCCTGCCTGGGTCATGCCCGAGTGCATCACGCGCGCTAGGAAGAGCTCGGACGTCAGGGCGAGGATGTCGTCGGTGCGAAACCTCACCTCGCTGGCAAGCGCCAGCAGTGACTCCATGTGTGCGCGGGCCGCTCTCGCGCCGCTCGCGGACCAGGATCCGAGGAGCCGGTGGTCGACGGCTTCGACTGCCGGATCGAATGCGGTCGCCCAGCGCTCGACGTCGCTGACATCGATCATCGCCGCGACAGCGCATGAGGCCGCCATGGTACGAACGCGCTCCGGGCCATCGGCAAGACGCTCCGCATAGCGCTCGTAGAAGCGGCTGATCGCTTTGAGCAGCTGCTCCGCGTCGAAGATCTCGCAGTGAGTCCACGCTCCCTCTTCGTCAGTCTCGATCAGGGCGATCTCGTCGAAGTCGGTCCGCCCGAAGTCGGCCACGTGTGCTTCGACGAGCCCCTCGAGCACGAGGGAGTGCCGCTCCAGAGCCAGCGTGTTGCCGAGCGACGCGAGAATCTCGGAGCGAAACTCCATGTGCTCGGCCGTTAGGATCGATCGCCAGGTCCCGAGCATCTCGCGGCGGCCGTAGGTCGCCTGGCTCGGGTGGTGGGTGACGTGCAGGGACTCGTCGAACGTCCGTGACAGCGCTTCCTCGTCGCGCCCGTTGATCACCGATCCGAAGCGTTCGAGGCTGCGGGTCGCGGCGTTCGGTCGCACGCGGCGCTGCGCCTGCGTCGATGCCGCGGGAGCGGATGCGCCTGCCAGCTCGTCGAAACGCGCGAGCGCGGTCGCCTCGGCGTTGCCGTCGTACAGCTCCTGCCTGGCAACCTTTCCATCCGGCCCGAAGATCGACAGAGAGCAGAACGAGTTCTCGAAATCGCCTCCGGTCGAGCGCAGCTTCCCGGATTCGGTTGTACGGCGCAGCAGCGCATCGGGCGTCAGCGCCAGTACGGCGTCGACGCGAATTTGCCGATCCTCCGAGAGCTCCTCGGTCGCGTGGCCCCACTCGTCCGCTTTGTCTCTCGTCAGCAGGCCCCCGTAGCCGACCCGCCGATGATCGACGATCTCGACGTCCGGCCCCATCACGTCGTCGATCTGAAGATGGGGCGACAGCGTGAGCATGCCGGCAACGGCTTGCGCCGTGGCCGACGCTCGCTCGCGCTCGGCGCCGTCCGGGCGCAACTCGGCGTGTCGTTCGAAGAGCCGAACCACCGCATCGGCCAGACGCTCTGCTGGGAACACGTCCGCGTGTCGCAACCGGTGCTGGTCGTCGGCCTCGATGACGCAGGCGTCGGTAACAACCGATGGACCGAACGCCGCAATAGCGTCGTCGAGTTCCAGGGCCGCCAAACCCTCCACGCTCGTCGTCGTGAGCTCGAGGGAGAGGCGCTCTCCGAGTGTCGCAACCGTTTCCCGTCGGAAATCGAGCCGCTCGACCTCGAATGCGGCTTTCCACGTGGCCAGGTTTGCGCGTTTCCCGAAGCTCCGTCCCATTGCGTGTTCGACGACCTTCTGATCGTCCGGGAAGGCGGCCTCCAGTGCCGCCACGTCGCGGGACTGGACCGCCGCGGCGACGTGCCCGAACGCAGCGGTGGCCACATTGGGGCGCACGCGTCGATGCGCGCCGACCACGCCTGCGGGCCGAGTCACCGGAGCGGTCGGCTCGGCTGCCCGTGCGGCCGCATCAGGCTCCGCCATCGCGCCCGCCGCATCCTTGCGCGCACGCTCGGCGAGCAGCGTCGCCCCCTTGGTCTCCCACAGCTTGTGAGCGCCGTGCTCCTCGGCGTTCGCCTCTTCGGTTCGTCCAGCGGCCCGCAGCGCTGCAGCCAGGGCGAGTCGCGCGTCCGCGTGATCGAGCAGCGCGTCGGTCGACGCAGCGATCTCGACGGCCGCCTGCGCAAGTTCGATTGCGTCGTCGATCTCGCCGCGCTGTGCGAGCGCTTCTGCTCGCACGCCGCGCCATGCGATCGCGGCCTGCAGGTCGTCGCCCGCCAGCGCTTCGCTCTCGTGGGAGAGATCTTCTGCTTCGGCAGCGCGATCCTCGGAGAGCAGCGTTCGTGCAAGCAACGCAGCGGCGCGCGCAGCATCGATCCCGAGCCCGAGATCACGAAGTCCCTCGTATGCTCCGCGTAGACCGCGCTCGGCGGCGACCGCGTCGCCTTCGAGCAGGTCGATGCGCGCGGCAAAGACGTCTGCCTCGAACAAGCGATGGGAGATACCGAGCTCCTCGACCATCTTGCGAGAGGAGGCGATCATGCGGCGTGCAGCGTCCGTGCGACCGCGCAGCGCTTCGAGAACGCCCTGGCAGCTCAGCGCGACCGATTCGACCGCCGGCGCGCCTTGCGTGATGCGCAGAACCCGGACGACGTCGAGACAGCGACCGCTCGCGCGCGTAACCGGGCTCGGTCCCCATAGCGCTGCCAGTGGTGCGCCTGCGAGCACGGCGTTCGCGCGGCGGCGATCTCCAGCACTGCGTGCGGCAGCGAGTGCGCGATCGAGCGCGGCCTCGCAGGCGCCGACCTTGCCCAGACGCGCGAGGGCTTGTGCGTGGACGAAGTGGGCTTTGGCCTCGCCCGCGGTGTCTCCGAGCTTCGCGAGCTGCTCGGCGGCGCCGGCGACCGCGTCCGCGGTCGCGCGCAGCTCCTCCGGCGCGGTGAGCGCCGTGAGCTGTCCGACGAAGCAAGTGTGCCAGGCTTGCAGTCTCTCCGAGCTCTCTGCGAACCCTTCCAGCTCGTCGATCACCCCGCCCGCCAACGCCACTTCGCCCGCTGCCAGCAACGCCTCGCATCCATCCAAGGCGAGATCTGCGCGGGTCGGGTCCGCCTTGTCCAGGCAGACGAGCGCCCGCTGGAGAAGATTGGCGGCCAGTGACACATCGTCACGCGCCAGCGCACGGCGCCCGGCGGCCGAAAGTCGCTCGGCTGCTCGACCGCCGAGCTCGAGTCCGCTCTCGTCGAGCGGGCCCAGCTCGCCCAGCAGCTGATGCGCCTGCTCGAGATGCCAGCCGATGGTCTCGTCGTGCTCGACGCTGTCGCCGGCTTGGCCTTCGATCCAATCCGCGAACCGCGTGTGCAGCTCCGCGCGAGTCTCCTTCAGCAGGCGCCGGTAGGCCGCATCGCGAATCAGCACGTGGTGGAAGCGCAAGACCGGCTCGCCGAGGAACCAGCCGGCATCACGCTCGATCAGCTCGGTCCTTCTAAGAGCCTCCAGCCTCGCATCGAGATCTCCCGCGCCGTTCGGCAACAGCTCCGCGACCGCGTTGCGTGAGAACTGCCGGCCGACCACGGCCGCGTGCTCGAGGATCGTGCGGTCTTCGGGCTGCAGCCGTTCGATGCGAGCGGCGAGTAGCGCATGAATCGTCGGCGGCATCTCGAAGGACGCGAGACCCTCGCCGACGATCCAGCGATCGTCTTCGCGCGTGAGGATGCCCTCATGCACGAGCATGCGAACCAGCTCGCCCACGAACAGCGGATTGCCTTCGCTGGTCGCGAGGACCTTGGCAGCAACGGCGGCCGGCAGATCGGAAGCGCCGATCACTTGAGCCGCGAGCCGGGTCGCGGCACCGGCGTCCAGGCCATCGAGCGTGACGACGTCGCTGACGAGCCCTTCAGGGGTAACGAGCGACGATCGTAGATCGCGAAGCTCCGGTCGCGCTCCGGCCAGCAAGAGCAGCGGCACGCCGGCGCCCCACTGGACGAGATGCTCGACCAGATCGAGCAGCAGAGGCTCGGCCCACTGCACGTCGTCGATCGCGAGCAGCAGAGGCTTGTCCGCGGCAAATGCGGCGAGCAATCGCCGGACCACGAAGAAGGTCTCTTCCGGGGATCCGGGCGCACCCGCCAGCAGCGATGCGACGCCCTTGGCAATGCGCGCGCGGTCGGAATCACCCTCCGAGATCTGTGCCTCGATCGCTGCGCTGAGGTCGTCGCCCGACACGGCGTCGCCGATGTCGAGATACTCGCGCAACGCATCGGCGAGCGGCGCGAAGGTAGCGCCGCCAGCGGCATCGCAGCTCGCGTTGATTACGGCCGCATCCTCACCGAACCTGCGACCGACCTCTTCCATCAGACGCGACTTGCCCAGCCCCGGCGAGCCCACCAGGACGGCGAGCCTTGCGGCGGGCTCGCCGACCGCGGTTTCATATACGGCCGTGATGCGAGCCAGCTCGGCCTCGCGTCCGACAAACGGCGTGGCCGACGTGCCCGCAGGGCGTTCAAGCGAGACCACGCGATAGGCCTCGACCGCTCCGGACCGTCCTTTGAGCTCGAAGCTCCCGAGCTGCTCCAGCGTGACAAGTGAGGAAACGAGGCGGCGAGTCGCTTCGCCCACGACGACGTCGCCGTTGTCGGCTTCCTCCTGCAATCGCGCAGCGACGTTGACCGGATCACCGACGACATCGTCGTTGTCACCGCTGACGACAACCTCTCCGGTGTTCACCGCGATGCGCAGGCCGACTTCGGCCAGCGCACCACCCTGCTCGCCGGCCAGCAAGGAAAACGCTTCTTGCATGGCCACGCCGGCGCGCACCGCACGGATCGCGTCGTCCTCGGCGACCTGAGGCACGCCGAAGGCCGCCATCACCCCATCGCCGAGCAGCTTGACGACGGTGCCGCCGTGCTCCTCGACTGCGAGCCGGAGCACCTCGTAGTAGCGCTCCATCAGTCGGCGCGCCGACTCGGCGTCGACACGCTCATGAAGAGCCGTCGACCCTACGAGATCGGCGAAGGCGATGGTGACGACCTTGCGAGCGCTCGCCGCTGTGGCCGCCTCGGGGGAGCGCGGCGGAGTCGTCGCAGACGCGCTCGGCGTACCGCACTCGCCACAGAACTTGGCAGTGGGTCGAAGCTCGGCACCGCAGCTCGAGCAGGGACGCTTGAGCGGTGCGCCGCACTCCTCGCAGAACTTGGTGCCGGCTCGGTTCTCGTAATTACAAGCCGGACAGTTCATCGAACAGATCCGCACACCCGGCCCCACGCCCACGCCTTAACCACGATCTGGCGATGTCGGTTCGGCAGGCGCTTCGCGAGGCAACCCCCGAGCCTGCGACCTAACGTTGTCCAATAGCCTCCAGCCGCGCCTTACACCACTGGGCAGCCCCCCGTGGATTCGGTGCACTCGAATGGTGGTAGGGTCGCACGAGCCGTTCCAGGACGGGCAGCGCGTCGGGAAACTTCTACTCGCGCAGCGCGAAGCAGACCCGCGCCCTACGCGCTCGTCGACAAACCATGCCCCAGCATGGCGCGGCGACATGATTCGAACTTGCGACGCCCGGATTCGTAGGCGGCCTGACGACGACGAGCAAAGTCAGGACTGATGCGGGTTTTCGTTAACATGCGGCGACTTGGCTCGGCCGACGCGTTCTGTGGCTTACGGTAGGTTACGGTGGTTTTCGATACGCCACTGGCACCAGAACTGGCACCGCAGCACCGCGGCACGATACGAACCTCTCGAAAGGACCAACGCGTGAGTTTGATGCCGACTGCGGGGGCGCGTCGGTCGTGCGCAAGCGTTGCGGTTACCGACTCCCGGCCTCCGCCGCGAGTTCCCGGTGCTCACGAAGTGGCCCGAGTGTGCGATGGACATCGCGCGCCACCCATGCCGCCCACGCTACGAAAGCGAGTGCCACCGGCGCCGGTGGTAGCCAGGCCGCAGCCGCAATCCAAGCAAGGACGAAGCACGCCAGTCGAAGTGCGGCGATTGCGAACCTTCTCGGGGTAGTCGGCCCGTCGGGCGAGTACGCGAACGATCGCGCCCCGACGAACCATCCGTTCGCAAGAACCAGAGCGATGAAGATCGGCAACGGAATCGATCTCTGGTCGATTTCAGGGTCCTCGTCGTGCGCCGCATCGCCGACGTCGGTGCCGGCGAGCAATGCCTGCTCGATCTTCTCGCACACGTGCCCGGCGGTCGGACGGCAAAGCGTGCCGTTCAGATTCTTCGGCGAGGGCACGGAGCGCCAGCGGTAGAGAATGCGTCCTTCTCGCGTCAGCGCGAGCACGCCGGGTTGGAAGAAACCTTTCGGGTGCTCGACCTTCCACGACGCGCCCCGCTGCAGGAACTCGAGGCTGTCTTGCGCGTACAGCGTCAACCAACCGCGCTCGCTACAGATCCGCGAGATCTCCTGGTGCGGATCCCCGACCGTCCCGAAGTCGAGCTTCCAGTGCTCGCGCGCCTGGTCGGCCAGGCGCTGCGGCTCACTGGTGACGCCATAGATCTCGCCACCTGCTGCGCGAATCTTCTCGATGACCCCGCCCTTCATATAGCCCCGCAACTCGGAGCGGCACGGCGGTCACCAGAAGCCGCGGTAGAAGACCAAGACGACGAACGTATGTTGCGAGAGCTTTCCGTCGAGCCATTGCAGCCGTGGGCCGGGCGGGGGATCGAGCTCGGCCTGCGGCGTGCCGGGAAGTCTCGGCGCATCCCGCTCGGCGAGGTCAACCTGCCAGGCGCCGGCGGCGCCGCGCACGCGGAAGGACCGCTGCTCGCAGCGGTCGCCGCCACACAGGATCAGACGCAGCTCGTCCGAACCCGCGAGCGCGGCTTCCGCGTCGAGGATTCCCGTAACCTGGAACTCCGCTTCCTCGGATGCATTGAACCACGCTAGCGCGGCATCGACGCGCGGCCCGAGTGTTTCGGGAATCGTCTCGCTGACTGTGGGCATCCCACCACCTAGCATGCGGACGCGGACATGCGTAGGCGGCCTCGGCGTGATGACGAAAGTCGGGAACGACGCGGGTTTTCGTTGCCGCGCAGCTGACCTCTTCCAAAACATCCGGACCAGACACAACTGGACAATTCCGGTCTCAAGCGCGGCGCTTAACCTGACAATGCCCGCTACTCGAAGCGTGGATCACCTACTAGTCCCTGGCTTCGGCAACGAGGGCTTCAAACCTGCGCATACCCTGGTCCCGGCGCGACGGGATGTGCTCGCTCGGCCACCCTTCCACGGCCGTCGCCTTCTTGAGCTCTGCCCGGGCGACCTGAACCTTGAGTATCTCGTCCGGCCCGTCGCCGATCGGTCCGAAGCGATTTGTCCGATACCACTCTTCCAGCGGCAGATCGCCGGAGTACCCGAGAGCTCCGCAGACCTGGATCGCCCGGTCGAGCACGCCGAGCAGCATGCGCGAGGCGTAAACCTTCGCCATTGAGATGTCGGCCCGTGCTTCGCGAGCGCCGATGCGGTCCATCTGCCAAGCAGCCTGGAATGTGATCAGCCGCGCCGCCTCGATCTCGGTTCGGGATTGAAAGATGAAGTCCTGCACCATCTGATGGCTCGACAGTTTGCGGCCATGTGACTCGCGCGACACGGCTCTCTCGCACGTGATCTCGAGAGCACGTTGCGCGAGCCCGACCCAGCGCATCGCGTGGTGGATGCGACCGCCGCCAAGGCGGGTCTGTGCGAGAACGAATCCATCACCCGGGGTACCGATCAGATTGCCGGCAGGCACGCGACACGACTCGAAACGGATCTCCGCGTGATTGCCGAGCCGACCGAACTCGGGCTCCGGTGTGTGCATGCACGGAATGTCGCGAACGACGTTCAGACCCGGTGTGCCTCTCTCGACGACGAACATGCTGGCGTGCTGGTAGGGTCGACCCTCGGGATTCGTCTCCGCCATCACGATGATGAAATCAGCGTACGATCCGTTCGAGCAGAACCACTTGTGACCGTCGATTACCCAGTCATCGCCGTCCCGAGCGGCGGTCGTGCGCAGGCGCGTGGGATCCGCGCCTGCCTCGAATGGCTCGGTCAGGGCGAACGCGCTGCGAATCTTCCCCTCGAGATTGGGCCACAACCATCGCCTCTTCTGCTCCTCGGTGCCGCCGGCAGCAAGCAGTTCGCTGTTGCCAGAGTCGGGCGCTTGGTTCCCGAAGATTTCCATTGAGTAGGGACAGCGGCCAATCAGCTCGTGCATGAGCGCGAGCTTCATTTGTCCGAAGCCTTCGCCGCCGAGTTCGCGATCGAGATGGCAAGCCCACAACCCTTGCCTCTTCACCTGCTGCTTCAGGTGAGCGCAGACCATCTCCCACTCCTCATCCGGCACGCGCTCCTTCACCGCTTCGAGCGGAATCAAGGTGTCGTCGATGAACACTTTCATCCAGTCGAGTTTCTGCTGAAACTCAGGCTCGGTCTGGAAGTCCCACGCCATCGTTATCGTCCCCATTCTCCGTAGATCGCCATTGTGTCTTGCGGCAGTGCAGCTGAGCCGTGCGCCTCCGGCTCACTGCGCGGTCGTATTGCCTCGCCAGAACGTACGAGAGCGGGAGCGGATGTCGTGCCATCCCGTGGTCTTGTCCGCGAAGTTCTGGATCCCTTCGAGGTCATTCCCCATGCCTGCGGCGGGATCGATTGGCACCTCGAAAGCAGTGGCCTGGGCAAGATGCCCCTCGGCGGCCTTGTTCAGAACGAACTTGCTGCGCCGGATGGCGTAGCGGTTCTTCGCGAGCATCAGATCCGCCAGGTCCTGAACCTCGCTCTCGAGCTCAGGCGGCTCGACCAGTCGATTTACGAGGCCCCACTCCTCCGCATCTCGACCGCTGAACTCGTATGCCAGCAGGTTGATCTCCTTGCACTTGCGCCGCCCCACGTACCGCTGCATCCGCGTGCAACCGCCCCAGCCAGGCGTGATCCCCATGTCGATCTCTGGCATCCCCCACCGAGACGCGGGCGTGGCGAGCACGAAGTCGCAGCACAGCGTCAGCTCCAGTCCGCCGCCCATGCAAACGCCGTCGACCGCCGCGATCGTCACGCAATCGAGGTCTTCGAGCATTGCTGCGGTCTCCTGGAACATGCGCACGAACATGAAGTGAGTCGGGGCTTTCGCCTCTTCATCAACGGTCCCTTTCGAGTCCGCGGTCACCTTCAGCGTCGACATGATGGGCATCTCCGGAATGTCGTCACCCGCGCAAAACGTGTTCCCCGCACCGCCAACGATCAAGACCCGAGTCTCTTCGTCGAATTTCACTGCCCTGATCGCCTCGTGCAGCTGCTTCTGGAGCGAGATCGTGAGAGCGTTGTGCTTCGTTGGACGGTTGAGCGTGATTCGAGTGACCGGCCCCTGCTTGTCGAATATGAGATCCGTGAACATTAGTTTCTCCTTGTTTTCCCGCCGGAGTACTTCGCGCGTCCTCCAGCCTTCTTGGTCGATGAAGCCGGGCGCTCGATGAGCGCGGCTACCGCGTTGATCAGCTCTTCGATGAACTCTGCTGGACTCGCGGCGCCGTCTTCTTTGCGGCGTACTCGCGAGTAGTCGGCGAGGCCGTGGAAAATGGCGCCCGTGACGAGAATGTACCTCGAGAGCCACAAGGCCTGACTTCGCTTGCTCGTCCGATCCAGCACATCGAGGAAATGGTCGCCACCGACTGCCAGAGAGGCGCGGTGATCGTCCAGGATTCGCAGTCGAGGATTGCTGAGGAGCTGCGCGGTTATGCTGAGGTAATCCTCTCCGTCCCGGTCATCGAGCAACTCACCGAGTGGGGTGATCAATGCCCACACCCAGTCTCGCAGAGTCGGCCGCGCCTTCGCCTCCAGCCCCGCGATCAGCTCGCGCCGTCGCGCTTCGATACGACTCTGGTACTGCTCGAGAACGGCCCGGATCAAGCCGTCCTTGTCGCCGAAATGGTACTTGACTGCGGATCGGTTGCTCTGCCCCGCCGCAATCGTGATCTCGGCCGTCGTCACACCATCAACGCCCTTCTCTGCGAAGAGGCGCTGCGCCGCAGAAAGAATGCGGTGGCGAGTTCCCTCCGAGTCGGAGCGCCGATTCGTGCGTGGTGTACCGGGCACGACTTAGTTAATACTAAATCTTAACTAATCTGTCAAGGGCGAGCTGCGTGCGCGCTGAAGGAAAGCGCGAAGGCCCGCACACGACTCGCGCTCAGCGCATCGACGGCGGGTCGGCTCACGGCTTGCGAACCCTGGGACCGCTAGATTCGTAGGCTGTCTCAAGATGATGAGGAAAGTCAGGACTGATGCTGGTTTCCGTTCGAGTGCAAACACTTACGTCCGCGGGCGCGTTCTGTGGCTTACGATAGGTTACGGTGATTTTCGATACGCTTCTGATCCTCTACAGACCTCGGACATCAGGCTCTCTACCGTTGGACGCCCACCCGCCTGAATCACCTGCGGTGGTGCCGGTTGCCAAGGTGTGCAGAACACGCCATCTCTGCGGCATGTTCGTAGGTACGTCTCCGCCCTTGTTCGACGACCCACTCGGGCGACGCAGCGACGGATGAGCGCGGGCCCCCTTATCTCCAATCCCTGGCTGCCGGAGCCTGTCCGGCATGCACCACCGCTCGACGGTGACCTCAGGACAGACGTTGTCGTGATCGGTGCAGGATACACCGGCCTGTCGACCGCACTCGCCTTGCGCGAAGCGGGGATCGACGTCGTACTGCTCGAACGAGACCATGCGGGCGCGGGCGCAAGCGGGCGTAACTCCGGACATCTTTCGACGACCGTAGGAAGCCCCGCGAAGGCCCTGGTTCGTTCGTTCGGCGAAGCAGGCGCACGCACACTGTTCCACTTCTCCGACGAAGCGGTCGCGTACACCGAGCAGCGCATGCGAGCGCTCGGCATCGACGCCGACTACGTACCGAACGGAAACCTCGCAGCCGCCGTGCATCCCAGCCACGACGCGAAGCTGGAGGCGGAGGCACAGGCGCGGCGCACTCTGGGGGCCCGCGTAGCCTTCCTCTCCGGCGGCGAGATGCGTGAGCGCGCCATTCCCGATGCCTTTCGTTGCGGGATGCTTCACGAGCCGGGAGGAGTGCTCGACCCCGGCAAGTACGTACGCGGACTCTACGATGCTGCGCTGCAAACCTCTGTGCGCGTGTTCGAGGGAACCTCTGTGGAGCGCATCGAGGATGGGACGCCCGCGCGCGTCGTGACGCCGAGGGGCGTTGTCACCGCCGACGCCGTCGTGCTCGCCACCAACGCCTTCACACCGTCGCTAGGCCGCCTCGCGCGGACGGTGATTCCGTTGCGCGTCTGCTGCGTGGAGACCGAGCCGTTGTCTCTCGACGAGCGAAACGCGATCGGCTGGAAGGGCTGCGAAGGAATCTCCACAGCACACCTCATGCCCGAGACATATCGCTGGACGCCGCGGGGCGGTGTCGCTGCAGGTACGCGGACTGTCCGTTATGCATGGAACAGCGCGCTGTCGACGAACGGTGACGCGGCGCAGATCGCCGTGCTGGAACGGGCGTTACGGTCCCGACTTCCCCTGCTCGCATCGAAGCGCATTGCCGCCCGCTGGGGCGGCTGGGTCGCGATGACTACGGATACGCTGCCCGTAATAGGGACCACCGGCACAGACCGAAACATCTTCCACGCCCTCGGCTACTCGGGACACGGAATCGCTCAGGCGACGTTCCTGGGCAAGATGCTGGCGGCCCGCGTGCAGGGCGTGCGAGATGAGCTGGCAGCCCCCTTCGAGCGTAAAGCATGGCGCTGGCCCATCGAGCCTCTGCGCTGGATCGGCGCGACAGCTGTCCTCGCTGCGCTGCGGCGATTGGACGCGAGGACCGATAGGAGGATCGCTGCCCTGAAGTGACCCGTGCTGGCCGATTCGCTCATCCGCGCGAAGCGGCAAGCCGATACTCGTAGTGAAGGCCGCCGAGAGCTCGTCGGCCTTCTCTTGGCTCAGGCCTTTCTGTAGCCAGGGCGAATGAAGCTTCCTCTGTTCCTCATTCGCCTGCTCAACCCGGCGATGGCCTGGCTGCTCCGCTCGCGGATGCACGGCATCACCAGCAAGACCATCATGCTGCTCACATTCACCGGACGAAAAAGCGGCAAGGAGTACACCACTCCCGTCAGCTACGTCAGAGATGGCGACCGCGTGCGGGTGATGACCGGCTTTCCCTGGTGGCGCAACCTACGCGACGGAGAGGAGGTCGCCATGTTGATAGCCGGCGTCGAGCATCGGGGCAGCGCCACCGCCGTCGTCGATGACCGAGAACGGGTAGAGGAAGCCTTGGCGGATTTCCTCGAACGCGTCCCGCTGGACAAGGTCTACTACAACCGCGATGCCGACGGCCAGTGGGACGGGACCACCAATCTGCATGACAAGGTCGTCCCGGTCGTACTGGTCGAAGTTCAGCTTACGAACTAGCTTCCGTCACCTACGGGCGAGTCGGAACGCCGACGCGTCAGATGCGCTCGAACTTCGGTGGCCGCTTGTCGAGGAACGACGTCACGCCCTCGCGAAAGTCGGGACGCTTGAAGCTCTCGACCATGAGCTTCACCGCCTCCTTCTCCGAGGGGCCGAGCGAGGCCGCGAGCTGCTGGTAAACCTGGCGCTTCATGATCATCATCGACGCCGGCGAGCAACGCTCGCCGATCTCGCGCACATAGTCGTTCACGAATCCGAGCAGCTCGTCGTGCGGCAGCACGCGATTGACCAGGCCCAGCCGGCACGCCTCGTCGGCGTCGATCTTGCGGCTCGAGAACAATAGATCCAGCGCGTGCGCAGGCCCGACCAGACGCGGAAGTAGCCAGGCGATGCCCCACTCGGCCACCAGGCCACGCTGCGAGAACGCGGTGGTGAACACCGCGCGGTCCGACGCGAAGCGAACATCGGCGCACAGCGCGATCGGCACGGCCATGCCGGCCACCGGGCCGTTGATCGCCGCGATCACCGGCTTGCGCACCGACAGCAGGTACGTGTACGCGCCACGGAAGTCGTCGCCCACGCCGGGGTCGCCCGGATCGGCGCCGGCAAGCTCGGCCGGCACCTCGTCGAGCCCGCCGCCCTCGCTGAGGCTCTTGAGCCCCTTCAGGTCGGCGCCGGCGCAGAAGCCGCGACCCGCGCCGGTGATGACGATGGCCACCACGCGCTTGTCGGCCTCGGCCGCGGCGACGGCGTGCTTTACTTCCGCGCCCATGCGGCTGGTCCACGCATTGAGGACCTCGGGGCGGTTCAGGGTGATCGTGGCGATCGGGTCGTCGACTTCGTAGAGAATCTGCTCGTACATCTGGGCCTCCGGGGGCGGCAGTGTAGCGGCTCATCGTGCACACGGGAAGCCCGCGGCGAGGTCACGAAGGCGACACGGATACGCAACGCCAGAGCGTCGGGGTTACGCGCCGTCGCCGGGGCTGCCCGTGTCGACACCGCGCGTGCCCAGCAGGTTGAGCTTGTAGCGCCGGATCACCTCGGGCTCGATGCGGCGGCCGTCGTCTGCCGCGAAGAACAGCGCGTCCTGCGGGCACTGGACGACGCAGGCACCGCACTTCACGCAGCGGTCGTCGTGGGCGAGCTCCACCTTGCGCACGCTCTCGATCTTCTCGAAGCACGCCTCGGGACACACGGCCCAGCATGTGTAGACGCCGGCGCAGCGATCGGCGTCGAGCGCGATCTGCCACTCGCGGCTCTCGAAGTGGCTGCCTCCTTCGATGGGCGTCGAGCCGGCAAAGTCGAACGTCAGCACGCCCAGCACGGCGGTCACCACGATCGCCGCGGCAACGAGCGCAGCGAGGCCTCCGCCGGCCAGCCACACGCAGGAAAGCGAGAGCGCCTGGACGACGACCCAGGTGGTCGCCCACCTGTGCCAGCGCATGCGGTCGTAGGCGAGGAAGACCGCGGCCGACATCATCCAGACCAGCGCGACGGCCGGCGCGACCCACGCCGGCTCGACGAACCACAGCACGACCACGGCGACGAACGACGTCGGCGCCGCCCACGCGCAGGCCATCTCCAGGCGCTCGCGCGTTTCGAATCGCACGCGCCGCATGTCGTCGTCCTTCTGCAGACGCGCATCGAGATACCGCGGGATGTCCTCGGCACGGACGGGACCGAAGCGTACCTTCCATCCGCATCGCCGCGACACCTGCGAGGCGATGACGCCGGTGGCCGCCAGCTGCGGCAGGATGGCCCGGCGATGACGTACGTGATCGACGACACCGCTGGTCTTGAGCGCCGTGACGACCTGGCTCGAGGTGAGGATGCCGCCGGCCGCGGCGCACCAGACGTTGATTCCCTGTGACGGCGCGACCACCAGCCACGCGTCGACGTCGGCGAGCAAACGGGTGAGCCGGCGTACGGTGAGATCGTAGTTGCCGGTCACCAGCACCGGACTCTCCGGGCCGGGCCGGCCGAGACGGCGCAGGCCGGGCTCTGTAGGCCACGGCACCAGCCGGAGCGCCGTCTGCAGAAGATCGAGCAGCCCGTGGCGAAGCGCGGCGACGGCGCCGCTCACGGTCGTCGCTCTGCCACGAGCAGCGCCAGCGTTCCCAGCCGCGAGCGATCCTCGCTCACCACGATGAAGCCCGCCTCGCGCACCTCGGCGACCAGGTCGGGAATGGCATGAGTGGTCGTCCCGGTGACGATCCACGTGAGCAGCGCGAGCGGGATGCGCACCAGGGCGTGAACGATCCGCTGCCAGGCGCGAGCCGGCCGTACCTCGTCGGCGACAGCAAGGCGGCCGCCGGGCTTGAGAACGCGCAGGGCCTGGCCAAGCACGAAGGCGCGCTCGCCACGCGACATCTCGGACAGCACGAGGCTCGCCGCCACCGCATCGAAGCTGTCGGCCGGCAGGCCGTCGATCTCGGCCGCAGTCGCGTCGCGCAGCGTGAGGTGCTCCGTGGGTTCGTCCGCGAACCGTGCACGCGCGCGATCGAGCATCTCCGGGTTCTGGTCGAGCGCCTCGACACGGGCCCCGCGGGCGAGCAGCTGGGCGGTCAGGGACCCGGTACCGCAGCCGATCTCGAGCACGCTCGCGCCCGGATGCTCCACGGCCATGGCCGCGAGCGCACGATGCGCACGCGAGATTGCGCCGAGGCTGAGCGCTTCCATGCCGGCGTCGTAGCGATCGGGCGCCGACTCGAGAATTCGCATGAGAACGATCGAGCTCATGGAGCGAGCACCTTCACGACGGCCGACCGACACTGCTCGGCGAGCGTCGTCGATCCATGAAACGCGCGCGGGTCGAGAAAGAACTGCAGCAGTAGACCGTCGATCAGCCCCACCACCGCAGCGGCGGCCGCCGGCGGGTCGAGGTCGGGATCGATATCGCCTTCTCGCTGACCACGACGGACCACCTGGGCGAGCTCGTCGCGAAGCACGGCCAGCAACGGTCGCATGCGGTCGGTCTGGCCTGCCCAGAATTGCAGGATGATGCTGCCCTCGTCGCCCCAGCGCTCGTACAGCGCGGTCACCGCCTCGGCGACGGCGGCCACCCGCTGCAGCGCATCCCCCTCGCCGAGCGCGGCCTGCTCGAACAGCTCGGCCTCCTCGCGCAGGAGCTCGTCGGCGATGTCGGTGATGAGCTCGTCCTTGTCGGCGTAGTAATGGTAGAGGCTCGCGCGGCCCATCCCGGCGGCGCGCGCGACGTGCTCGAGGCCTGTGCCGGCGATGCCGCGCTCGGCGAACACCGAGCGGGCGGCCCTGCGGATGTCGGCGCGCTGGCGAGACCGATCTACGATCTTCGGCATTGCGTTTTCGACAGTACTGTCGAAAACGCAATGACGCAACGGCTACGGGCGACCGCGCAGACGATGCTCAGCGCCAGGCCACGCGCATCGGCAGGCCGCCGCGCGGACGCACGGTCACGCCGGGCTCGGGCACGACCTGGTGCCCTGGCTTCAGCTCGAGGGCGCAGCGCTGCGCGACGGCCGCCAGCACGAGGACGCCCTCGGTGAGCGCGAACGTCTGCCCGATGCACAGGTGTGGTCCGCCGCCGAACGGGAAGTACGCGAAGCGCGAACGGCCCGACGACCGCTCGGGCGTGAAACGCTCCGGATCGAAGCGCTGCGGATCGTCCCAGAACTCCGGGTGGCGGTGCGTCACCCACGGGCTGAGCAGCACCACCGAGCCGCGCCGAACGGGATAGCCGCCGATCTCGTCGTCCTCCGTGGCGTTGCGCGACGTGGCCCAGGCCGGCGGATAGAGCCTCATGGCTTCGTCGAGAACCATGCGCGTGTAGGTCAGCCGTGGGACGTCGTCGATGGTGGGCAGGCGGTCGCCGAGCACGTCGTCGAGCTCGGCTCGCATCCTCTCGAACACCTCCGGATGATCCGACAGCAGATACCACGCCCACGACAGTGCGTTGCTGGTGGTCTCGTGGCCGGCGACGAACAGGGTGAGCACCTCGTTTCGCAGCTGTCGGTCGTCCATCCCCTCCCCGCTCTCCTCGTCGCGGGCGGACAGCAGCATCGACAGAAGATCGCCCTCCCCGCCGTCGTCGCGACCGGCGCGACGGTCGGCGATGATCTTGCCGACGATTCGATCGAGCGTCGCGAGCGAGCGCCGTGCGCCCAGCGCCGGCCGGCCGGTCACGAGCGAGACCAGGCCCTGGAGGCTGAAGCCGTTCTCGATGAAGTCGCGGTTGAGCGTGGCCACGGCCTCGCCGACCGACGCAGCGTCCTCGTCGACCTGCGTCCCGAACAGCGCACGGGTGACGACGTCCATGGCGAGACGACCCATCTCGGCCGCGACGTCGAGCGGGCGATCGTCGTCGCCCCGGTCTCGCCACCTGGTCAGCATCCTGTCGGCCTCGTCGGTCATGATGCGACCGAAGCCGGCGACCTGCTCGCGGTGAAAGGCCGGCTGCATGAGGCGGCGCTGCTTGAGCCAGACCTCGCCGTCGGACGTGAGCAGGCTCTGGTCGAGCACCAGCTTCATGAGCCGCCAGTCGACGTTGTCCTTGTCGTACGCCGTATGGCGATCCTGCAGCACGTGCTTCACGTGGTCGGGATGGGCGAGGAGGAACCCGGGCCACACGAAGAAGCGCAGGCGTACGATGTCCCCGTACTCGGCACGGCAGCGCGGCAGGAACGCCAGCGGATCGCGTTCGATCTCGCCCACATGACCGAGCACCAGGTTGCCGCGCGGACCGGGCGCCTTGCTTGCCTGCGGCGGATGCACGACGGCTCCATCAATCACTTCCATGACTGCCTCCCTCGACCACCAGCCGCTTCTCCATCAGGTACCAGCAACGGTAAAATCGGTCGTCGTCGAACGTGTGCAGGGCGCTGTAGCCGTGCCTCTCGTAGAAGCCGCGCGCTTGATACTCGGCCGTCTCCAGTCGCAGCTTGTGGCAACCGAGCTCGCGGCATCGCGACTCGAAAGCGGCCAGCAAGCGAGACCCGATGCCGGCTCCGCCATGATCCTCGCGAACGAGAATCTGCTTGAGCTCGCCTACCCCACCGGCCACCGAGAAGTACGCCGCACCGACCAGGTCGGATTGCACGCGGGCGGCAAGGCGATGCTCGCTCCCGTCCCATACCACGCCCACGCGCGCATCGTGCGGTCGCCATTGTTCGGTAAAGAACGCGTCGGTCTCGGCTGAGCGTGCCTCCTCGATCACGACCTCCGGCATCGTTGCAGCGTAGATCGCCGGCTTCGCTCAGTCGACGAGAGCAATGAACGCGCGGCCTACATTCCGCGCGGAATGTTGATAACCCCACAGCTCCACTTCCCGTGCGGAGCCTAGGCTGCGGATCCGCGGGCAGCGACAAGGCCAGGAAACCGGCCACCGGCCGGCCGTCCCGGGCGGGCCGGTCGCGATACTCCCCTCAGGTGGGGAAGGCTGTATGCTGTGGGCCGCCGCGGGCGCGCGTTCGAGACGACGCTGCGAGGCTCTGGAGATGCCCATGGTCGAGACGACGATGAACTACATGGCGCCGATGGACGAGCGCCCGTTCTACTATCTCTACGAGCCGCCCGCGGGTGTAGACTGGCGCAACAGCAGGGGCGACCGGCGCACGGTGGCGGTACACGACGCGCGCGAGCTCGACGCCGCCCCGACGCTCGACGACCGCGGCTTCATGCTCGCCACACACCGCACGAGCGTGGCCGACCTGTACGACGACGACACGATACGGTCGGCATACTATCCGGAGATGGAAGACGTGGTGGCGCGAGTCACCGGCGCCGCCCGCGTGCTGGCCTTCGACCACAACGTCCGCTGCGCCGACCTGGCCGAGAAGCCCGACAACGTGGCCCAGAACCCGGTGCGCCTGGTACACAACGACTACACCGCGGGCTCGGGCCCGCAGCGCGTACGCGACCTGCTTCCGGCCGACGAGGCCGAGGCCCTGGTGGCGCACCGCTTCGCAGTGATCAACGCGTGGAAGCCGATCGTCGGACCGGTCACGGTGTCACCGCTTGCCGTCTGCGACGCCCGCAGCATGCAGCCCGACGACTTCGTGGCCACCGACCTGCGCTACGAGGACCGAACGGGCGAGATCTACTCGGTCGCGTTCAGCCCCGGCCACCGCTGGTTCTACTACCCCGCCATGCAGGCCGACGAGCTCATGCTGCTGAAGTGCTTCGACACCGACCCGAAAAGGGCGCGATTCACGGCGCACACCGCCTTCGACGACCCCGGCTCGCCGGCAGACGCACCTGCGCGCGAGAGCATAGAGGTGCGCACCCTTGCATTCTTCGAGCCCGAGGCCTGAGCGATGATCGACGTATGGATGCAACACCCCACGCCGCGCCTCATCGCGCAGCCGTTCCTCGCGTCGCTGCGGCGCTGGCTCGGCGCCGAGGACTCGTTCGCCGAGATTCCGCTGTCGACGACGATCGCCGCCATGGACGAGGCCAGCGTCGAGCTCGGCCTGCTGTCGGCATGGTGGGGAGCGCAGGGCCCGCTCATCACCAACGACGAGGTCGCGTCGTTCGTCGCCGAGCACCCCGATCGCCTCGTCGGCATCGGCTCGGTCGACCTCCACCGGCCCATGGAAGGCGTCCGCGAGCTTCGCCGCTGCGTGCGCGAGCTCGGCTTTCGCGGTCTGCGCATCATCCCGTGGCTGTGGGGACTGCCACCCGACGACCGGCGCTACTATCCGCTGTACGCCGAGTGCATCGAGCTCGACATCCCGTTCTGCACGCAGGTGGGACACACGGGGCCGCTGCTGCCGTCCGAGACCGGCCGCCCGATTCCGTACCTCGAGAACGTCGCGCTCGAGTTCCCCGAGCTGACGATCGTCGCCGGCCACATCGGCTTTCCGTGGACGCAGGAGATCATCTCGCTCACCACGAAGTTCCCCAACTTCTACGTCGACACCTCCGCATACAAGGCAAAACGCTACCCGCCCGACTTCGTCGAGTTCATGCGCGGACACGGCGGCAAGAAGGTGATGTTCGGGTCGAACTACCCGATGCTCACGCCGGCGGCGTGCACGGCAGGCATCGACGCGCTCGGGCTCGACGCCGAGACCACCGAGCTGTTCCTGCACGGCACCGCACGGCGAGTGTTCAAGCTGCCGGCCTGACGTCTCGAGCGAGTGCGGGATGCGCCGGGCGGCGCGCTAGCTGGCAATGAAGCGGGTCGCCAGCCGCACCAGCTCGGCGACCGAGTCGCCCCCCATCTTCTTCATCACACGGGCGCGGTGCACCTCGATCGTGCGATCGCTGATCTCGAGCGCATCGGCCATCAGCTTGTTCGGCTTGCCGGTGAGCAGCTGATCGAACACGTCACGCTCGCGAGGGGTCAGCGAGGCCAGCTTCGCGTGGAACTCGTGGCTCTCCTCGTCCTCGCGAAAGACTTCGCAACCACGCTCCAGCGCGCCCTTCACCACGTCGATGAGCTCTTCGGGCTGAAACGGCTTCTCGATGAAATCCACCGCCCCTTCCTTGAACGCGCGCGCGGTGCGGTTGGCATCGGCAAAGCCGGTCATGAGGACGACGGACAAGGGGATGCCCCGCTTGACCAGCTCGGTCTGCAACGCCAGGCCGGTCATCTCGGGCATGCGGTCGTCGATCAGGACGCATCCTGCGCACCGCTGGTAGCTGTTCAGGAAATCGTTCGGCGACTTGAACGATCGAACGTCGAGCCCGACCGAGCCGAGCAGCAGCTCGAGCGAACCCAGCAGCCCCTGGTCGTCGTCGACGATGAATACGGTACCGTCGTTCATCGAGCCCCCCGTGTCCGCAACGCTCCGGGCTAGCCTCCGGTCGCCCCCGACCAAAGTCGTACAGACGCGTCGCATCCACGTCAACGATCGCAGCACCACCGGCACGACGGGTGACCAACCGGCGACGAGTTGATGGCGGGATCGTTGAACGCCGCACAAGGGGAAACTCCCATCCGCGAGGGCCACCACGAACGGCATCGCAACACGAAGCGCCCCGCCGCCCGAGACGACCCCCTATCGACAGTAGGGATCTCCCTTACGGGAAAGTCCGATCTAGCGGTGCGCTACACGAAACCGTACGATGCGCGCACGACGGAGGATCGGGGGGACGATGGAACGATCGATGATCACGTGGGAAGCCGGTGGCGAGCAGGCCGCCGGTGAATGGAGTACGTTCTACGGACGATCGGCGCGTCTGGCGCTGTCGCTGGCGGTGGTCTTCGCCGCGTCGGTGGGCGTGGCCGTCGCGCTCAACGCCGGGCTGGTGTGGCTGACCGCTACGGTGTTCGCCGCTAGTCCTTGAAGTCGGGCTTGCGGCCCTGCTTGCGCGCGCGCGTCGCCTCTTCGAAATTCTGCGTCGTCATCCGCACGAACAGCTGCGTGTGACTCTCCAGCTCGATCGCCGCCTCCAGGCTTCCCGTTTCCAGCCCCGCCCACATAATGCGCTTGGTGAGCGCGACGCCCTGCGTGCTCCAGCCGTTGATCTGATCGGCCAGGTCGAGCGCCGACTCGAGCAGCTCGTCGTCGGGAACCACCCGTGACACCAACCCCATCCCGGCTGCCTCCTGCGCCGAGACGTCGCGACCCGACAGTGCGATTTCGAACGCGCGCGAGCTGCCCACCGCGCGCGGCAGCAGGAAGCTCAGGCCGAGCTCGGTAGCAGTGAGCCCGTTGTTGATGCCGGCGGCGCGGAAATAGGCCGATTCGCCGGCGATACGGATGTCGGCCCCCAGGCTCAGGCACATTCCGCCACCGACGGCGGCGCCGTTGACGGCGGCGATCACCGGCTGCGGCATGCGCCGCATGGCCGGCACCAGATCGGCCATGATCCTCATGGCACGCGTGGCGATGCGCGTGAGCGTGAGCCCCTCGATGTTCGGCGGCGGCTCGTGGTACTCGGCATCGGCACCCGAGCAGAAACCACGGCCGGCGCCGGTGAGGATGACGCACCAGGCGTCGTTGTCGTTCGCGACCTCCTCGAGCGCGTCGTGAAGCGGCATCACCAGGTCGAACGCCATGGAGTTCATGCGCTCGGGTCGGTCCATGACGATCATGCTCGTGTGCGGCCGGGGCTTCTCGATCCGGATGTAGCTCATCGTGCTTCCTCGCTGCCGTGTGGTGACGTGGGCGCATTCTAGTCGCCCGACACGCGAAGACCACCGCGCCACGCGCTCCCGCGTCGTAGCCGGCTGCGAGCACGGCGGCCGCGGTTGACTCAGAACCCGGCGTCGCCGCATAACACGCCGCCTCGCCGGCGCGACGGCTTCCCGCATGAAGGACACTTCACCGACGATCGCGGCGCTCACCCCGCAGCGGCTGACCACCGCACTCACCGAGCACAGCCCGGGCGTTGCCGTTCGCACGGTCGAGATCATCGAGACGTCGACGTACGGCGCCGGCACCGTCTCCACCGCCGACCGCGTGACGCTAGGACTCGAGTACGTCGCGGGACGCGACGGCGGCCTGCCGCCCCGGATGCTGCTGAAGACGTTCATCGACGAGCCCCACGCCCCGCACGTGATGTACCGTACCGAGGCCCGGTTCTACGCAACGGTCCGCCCCGAGCTCGGCATCGAGACGCCGCGAGCGTTCGGCAGCATCAACGACGAGGAGGCAGGCCGCTTCGGCGTGCTGCTCGAGGACCTCTCGCTTCGCGACGCGCGCTTCCCGAACGCGACGACGCCGATCACGCTCGACGAGATCTCGTCGCTCGTCGTCTCGCTGGCCGAGCTGCACGCTCGGTACTGGGCCAGCCCGCGATTCGGGGGCGATCTCGACTGGGTGGCGACGCCGCGCTCGGGCGGCATGTCGAAGACGTTCAACGCCATCGGGCTCGAGCTGGTACGTGACCAGCTCCGCCACGAGTTCAAGGCCGAGCTGGTCGCGCCACTCGGTCGCTCGGCCGAGGCGCTGTGGGAGTCACTGTGGCGGCTGCAGGCGATCATCGACAGCGAGCCCGCCACGTTGCTGCACGGCGACCCGCACATCGGCAACACCTACATCCTCCCCTCGGGCCGGGGCGGCTTCATCGACTGGCAGCTGCTGGTGAGGGGACGCTGGGCACACGACGTGACGTACCTGCTCATCACGGGGCTGAACACCGAGCAGCGCCGTGCGCACGAACGCGAGCTCATCGCCATGTACCGCGACGAGCTGCAACGACGCGGCGTCGACGCGCCGAGCGACGACGAAGCATGGCTGCTGTATCGCCAGGCCGCGGTGTGGGGCCTGGTGATCGGCTGGCTCATCACGCCGCCGCTCAACTACGGCGAGGACATCACGGCCGCGAACCTGTCGCGGCTGGTGACGGCGGTTCGCGACCTCGAGAGCTTCGCCGCGCTCGACTGACCCGGTAGCCCCGGGCCGCGCCTCGCCCCCAAGACTACTTCTGCGACCGCCGGTACGCCGTTGCGAGCGCGTCGGCGTATTCGTTCCAGCGTAGCCCCGCGTGCGCCTTCACCCACTCGAGCTGGAGGTCGCGACGCTCGAGCGACAGGGCGTACAGCTCCTGGACGAGCTCGAGGTTCTTGATCGCGCCCGTCTTGCGCTTCCAGCCGCGCTTCTCCCAGCCGGCCGCCCACTTCGTGATCGTGTTCACGCACAGCTGGCTGTCGGTGAACACGGTGGTCGCCGTGCCGCGAGGCACCAGCTTGAAGCCCGCGATCAGCGCGGTGAGTTCCATGCGATTGTTGGTGGTGTGCGGCTCGCGGCCGTGAACCTCGTCGACGATCTCGTCGTCGACGACGTACACCGCGCCCCAGCCACCCGGGCCGGGGTTCGGGTCTGCCGCGCCGTCGGTGAACACGCCGGTGGTCGGTCCGTCGCTGTACTTCGCGAGAACCTCGGCGACCGTCAGGTTTTCTTCGCTACCGCGCGCCATCGCGGTGCTGGCGTACCGCAGCACCGGCGCGGAAACAAAACGGGGTTGTGCGAGCCGCAGTCGCCCGGCGCCGTCAGGGAGACTGCGGCGGGGGCGCCGGACACACCAGGTCGGCGCAGGTCGGATCGAGCGGATCGCAGGGCACCGGCGACAGATCCTTGAGCCGGAACAGGCAACCGTTAGCGCGAGATTTCCACTGCACCGGGTCCGTCGCCGCCGACTTGATCAGCTCGCCGGTCGCGGTGTCGCGCTGGTACACCTGCACCGTGAGCTCGCTGTCGCAGACCTGCCTGAAGTCGGCGTTCGCCCGCACCTTGAACGTGTACGACGGTGTGCCGTCGACCAACCGGAAGCGCGAGGAGACCCTCTCGAGACGATCGTCGGCCACGCAGCCTGGTTCGGTGGGCCGACCAACCTTGTACCGGTAGCGAGTGTAGCAACCGTTCTTCTTGCCGGCCCGCGTGAAACACGGGCCGTTCAGTGCGAACCTTCGTTCCGTGCTCACGCCGGTGTTCGGATCGGCCTCGAAGTACTCGCCGAAGATGGCGAGCTCGAACTCCGCATCGTCGTCATCGGGGAAGAACTCGCACGGGCAGGCGTCGAACCGTCCGTGAATGCTGAAGAACCCCGTGGGCGTGCGGTCGCGGATGATCGCCGGGTCGCGCTTGATCGGCGGACAGTCGCTCAGCTTGCACTCGTTGTCGCAGACACGGTTACACGTGATGCACTCGGCGCAGAACGGGCTCTCCGTCGAGTCCCTGCACTCGTTCGTGTTGATGCTGACGCTGCAGCGCGAGCTGTTGCAGTAACAATCCGGATCGTTGCAATCGATGAAGCCGTCGTCGTCGTTGTCGATGCCGTCGGTGCAGTGCTCGCCGAGGTCGTCGACGTTGGGCGGGTCGCACTCCTCACCGAGGCCGGGCTCGACCACGCCGTTGCCGCACGGAGGGTTGCACTCGCACGTGTCGGGGTTGCACGGTGCGTCGGCGGGACAGGGGTCGTCGGGAAGATCGCATTCCTCACCCGGGCCGATGATGCCGTCTCCGCACACCGCTTCGCACATGCACGTTACCGGATCGCATTCGGTGCCCGGCACGGTGCAATCGGCGTCCACTTCGCACTCTTCCGGACTCGTGATGACGCCGTCGCCGCACACCGGACACATGCACTCGAGCGGATCGCCGGCCGGGAAGCACTGCCCCGGGCACGCACTGTCATCGGTACCGTCGCACTCCTCGCCTGGGTCGACGACATTGTCTCCGCACGGCCCGCCGCAGATGCACTCGTCGGGGTCGCCCGGCGATATGCACTCCGTTCCCGGATCGGTGCAGTCGGCATTCGTCTCGCACTCTTCCGGATCCGTCACGACGCCGTCGCCGCACACCGGACACATGCACTCGTTCGGGTCGCCGGGCGGAAAGCACTGGCCCGGGCACGCGCTGTCGTCGGATCCGTCGCACTCCTCGCCGGGGTCGGTTACATCGTCGCCGCACACGGCGCTGCACATGCACGTGACGGGATCGCAGTCCGAGCCGGTGGTGCAGTCGGCGTTGGTCTCGCAATCCTCGGGCGGCTCGATCGTGCCGTCGCCGCAATCGGAGCAAGTACACTCCATCGGGTCGCCGGGCGGCAAGCAGCGACCGGGACACACATCATCGGCGGTGCCGTCACACTCCTCGCCGGGATCGATGACGTTGTTGCCGCAGCCGACGCTGCACATGCACTCGCCCGGCTGGCCAGGCGGGATGCACTCCGCGCCCGGATCGGTGCAATCGGCGTTGTTCTCGCACTGTTCGGGCGGCTCGATCATGCCGTCGCCGCAGACAGGCAGAACGCAACCGGCCTCGAACTCGATCGACTCGATGTCGAACTCATCCGTGCGGCCGGGCAGGATCTCGTCACTCACGTTCGTGATCGTGCACACGTCCCCGCCCCAGTCCGCCGGACCGCCCGGGAAGCTGGAGGACGAGCCGGGGAAATCGATCTGAATGGCGTTGGCGGCTTCACTCGCGCCGACCATCCGTTGCCGGTCGGGGTCGGGAATGGGAACGAAGCTCAGGGCCTCGACCTGGCCCGGCGACGTCTCGATGTTGTCGCACACGAGCAGCACCTCGCCGGTGCTGCGCTCGTAGCGATACAGGTCGGTGGCGTCGGTACCGTAGAGGAACTCGCCGTTGAGATCCCAGGCCAGGCCTTCCCAGTTGTCCGAGACGTTGTCGTCGAACTGGTCGTCGACGTTCTTGACCTCGAGTATGTCCGTGACGTCGCAGTTCGCCGTGTCGACCGTGACGATGCCGAAGTCCTGCTGGAACGCCCAGAGGGTATCGTTCTCGCCGGGCGCGAAGCCCGCGGAGACCAGCTCGTCGCTGCCCGTGCGACCCGTGTTGCAGATCACGGTGAGCTCGCCGGCCGTTGGCGAGTTCGGATCCTTGTCCACCTCGAACAGGTCACCGCGCTCCAGCGGGGAGTTGCTGCGGTTGCCGCCGCCGCCCGACAGTCCGAGGAGGCGACCGTTCTCGTTGATCGCCAGCGCCTCGATATCGCAGTTGTTGCACAGACCGCCGAGAGGCAAGGTCGTCCCGGCAAGCTGGTCGCCGCGCGAGATCTGGCTGTCGTGTACGGAATGATCCTCGACGGCGTACACGACGCAGAGCTGCGCACGCACGTCGCCTGGAAACGCCAGCGAGATCAGTGCGACGACCGCCGCACCCGCGACGGCCGCGATGCGCTTTGTTCGTGAAAGAAGGGGGCGAGAAGAATTTGTTATCGGATGGGTATGCGCCACAGGTCGTCTCGGTGCGCAGCTACAGCGCGCGTGGTTTTGAGGACAGCAAGCGGTCCGGCACCATTAGCCCAAAGCTACTAGTATGGAGATATCCACCTTGGCCCCCATCGTCAAGGTTGCCGAGCGGCAAATACAGGGCGAAACGCGCCGTGCCCGCACATCTTGCGCACCGCAACGCGTCGCCCTACCCCATTCGGGTGGTCGCAAGGACATCGCCGTCCTGAACGGTCGTTACAGACTCACTTGCGCCAGTCGACCTCACAGCACGAGTTCGGCCGTCGCGCGCATCGTGTCGAGATCGAGGCTGCCGAGGATCAAGGTCGTGACCGGGGTTTCGCGCCACGCGTCGAGACGCTCGCGAATGCGCTCGCGCGGGCCGACCAGCGAGATCTCGTCGGCGAACTCGTCGGGCACCACACCGTACGCTTCTTCGCGCTTCCCCTCGAGGAACAGATCCTGGATCTTGTTCGCCTCGGCCTCGAAGCCCATGCGCGCCATCAGCTCCTTGTGGAAGTTGCGCTTCTTCGAGCCCATGCCGCCGATGTAGAACGCGAGCATCATCTTGACCGGCTCGAGCCCCTTCTCGATGTCGTCGGTGATGCTCACCATCACCATCTGGGCGATCTCGAAGCCCGGCTTCGCGCCGGCCAGCGACTCGGCGTAGACGTCCTTGCGAAAAGGCGAGTAGTACAGCGGCAGCCAGCCGTCGCAGAGCTCCGCGGCCATGGCCACGTTCTTCGGCCCCTCGGCGCCCAGGAAGATCGGCAGGTCGCGACGCAGCGGGTGCGTGATGCACTTGAGCGGCTTGCCCATGCCCCACGCGCCCTCGCCCTTGTAAGGAAGCTGATAGTGCTCGCCGTCGAACGCCACCGGCTCTTCACGAGCGAAGACCTTGCGCAGTATCTGGACGTATTCGCGGGTACGGGCCAGCGGCTTGGCGAACGGCCGGCCGTGCCAGCCCTCGACCACCTGCGGACCGGACACGCCGATGCCGAGCACGAGGCGGCCACCACTCAAGTAGTCGAGCGTGATCGCGTGCTGGGCCATGCAAGCGGGCGTACGCGCGGAAATCTGCGCAATGCCGGTGCACAGCCTGATCTTCGATGTGTGGGCGGCCAGCCAGCACAGCGGCGAGAACGCGTCCGACCCCCACGCCTCGCCGGTCCACACCGAGTCGTAACCGAGCTTCTCCGCTTCCTGGGTCAGCTCGACATGGTTGGCCGGCGCCATCGCGCCCCAGTAGCCGAGCTCGAGCCCGAGCTTCAGATCCTTCGCCATCGCGATTCTCTCCTCGTCAGGATCGTCCGGCCACGGAGCGGGCGCGCTCGCGCAGCACGAACTTCTGGACCTTGTTCATGGCATTCAGCGGCAGCTCGTCGAGGATCTCGACGTAGCGCGGCACCTTGTAGTTGGCCATGTTCTCGCGACACCACGAGATGATGCCGTCAGGGGTCGCCGAGACGCCCGGCGCCGAGACGACGAATGCCATTCCCACCTCGCCCATGCGCTCGTCGGGCACGCCGATGACGGCCACCTGGGCAACCTCGCCGCTGGTGAGCAGCAGGTTCTCGATCTCGGCGGGATAGCAGTTGAAGCCGCCCATGATGAACATGTCCTTGATGCGATCGGTGATGCGGAGGTATCCGCGCTCGTCCATCACGCCGACGTCGCCGGTGTGCAGCCAGCCCTCGGCGTCGACCGTCTCGGTCGTCGCCTCGACGTCGTCGAGGTACCCCCTCATCACGTTGTAGCCGCGCACGACCACCTCGCCGGGCTCGCCGCGGGGAACCTCGGTACCCGACGCGTCCACGCACTGAACCTCGACGCCGTCGATGGCCCGACCGGAGGTCGTGGCAATGGTCTCGGGGTCGTCGTCGAAACGGCACATGGTCGCGATGCCGCACACCTCGGTGAGCCCGTAGCCGGTGATGACGGTGTCGAAGCCGAGCTCGTCGCGCATCTTCTGGATCAGCTCGACGGGAATCACCGCGGCCCCGGTCACGGCCAGGCGCAAGCAGGACAGATCGTAGGCCGCGCGGTCGGGGTGAGCGAGAATCGACTGGTACAGCGCCGGCGGGCCGGGGAGCACGCTCACGCGTTCCTTGCCCACGCGCTCGAGCACGACCGGCACGTCGAACACCAGCTGAGGAAGTATGGTGGCGCCGCGCATGATCGACGCCATCCAGCCGGCCTTGTAGCCGAACGCGTGGAAAAACGGATTCACGATGAGGTAGCGATCGCCCTCGCGCAGCCCGATCACCTCCGACCACGAAGCGAACGCGGCCAGGTTCTGACCATGGCACGTCATCACGCCCTTGGGCTTGCCGGTGGTGCCCGAGGTGAACAGGATGTCCGAGAGGTCCTCGGCCGTCACCGAATCGGCCCGCTGCATCGCCTCCTCGACGGCGACGCCCTCCCCGCTCGACACGAAGTCCGACCACGTCTCACAGCCGGCGGCCTCGCCCTGGAGCACGATGATTCGCTCGAGTGAATCCAGACCCGATACAGGGCGGTCGTCGGACGCGTCGCCGAGCGAGGCACGAAGCATGCCGACGTAGTCGGTGCCCAGGAACTCACCGACGGTGCACAGGATGCGAGCGCCGCTCTTGTCGAGAATGTAGCCGGCCTCCGCACCCTTGAGCCTGGTGTTGAGCGGCACCAGAACGCCGCCGGCCGACTGCAGACCGATGGCGGCGATGATCCACTCGTGGATGTTCGGTGCCCACACGGCCACGCGGTCGCCACGCTCGACGCCCGCGGCCACGAACGCGCGCGCGGCCTGCAGACCCGATGCCGCCAGCTCGCGGAACGTGATCGTCGTCTCGCCCTCCTCGATCGCGTGGGCATCGCCGAAGCGCTCTGCGGCCGCGGCTACCACACCCGGTATCGTCTGGCTGGAGTAGTCCATCAGGTGGTTCCCTTTTCGTCTCGCGCGGCGACGGCGTCGAGCACCAGTGCTACTGCGTAGTCGAGGGCCTCCTCGCGGCTGAGCTCGTCGCCGCCGAGGCCCCAGTCGCGAAGCGCGCCGAGAATCGATCGGAGCACGAACTGCGACAGGGCGGCGGCGGGAATGTCGGTTCGTATCTCGCCGCGCGCCTGGCCCAGCTCGACCAGCGGCTGGATGAGCTTGTAGGGAGCCTCGACCGCCAGCCGCTCGGCGCTCGTGCCCATCTCCGAGATGGCCAGGCCGGTGAGCTCGCGCCCCCAGCTCTTTCCGCGCACGACGAGGTCGAGGATTTCGTTCACCGCCTGACTGAAGCTGCGGTCGCCGATCAGATCGGGCAGCGACTCGCGGATGCGCTGCAGGCGGCGCGCACCGTACTCGAGGAGCAGGTCCTCCTTGCGCTCGAAGTACAGGTAGAACGTCCCCTTCGACACGCCGGCCGCCTCCACCACGGCATCCACCGTGGTGTTACGGAATCCTTTCTCGAGGAACAGCCCGTTCGCCGCCTCGCGGATGCGCCGGCGCGTACGTTCCCCCCGCGCGCTGAGGGCCCGGCCGCCGGCCGCCGTGGCCGCCCCCCGTCCTGTGGCCTTAGTAGAAATAATATATACCGCGGTCAGTTCTTATAGTGCCTGTGAACAAAAGGTTACACGCACTTGACATCGAGCCATTGAAGCCTAAACCTATACTTCAGTCAGGTTGAACCCCGGCGAACGTGCAGGGGTTTTCGGGAGGAATCCAACTTGTCGGAGCAGCAAACCGCCATCGTCTTTCCCGGTCAAGGGTGCCAGCGCAGCGGAATGGGCCAGGAGTTCCACACCGCGTTCCCCGTGGCAAAGCAGGCCTACGACGAAGCGTCGGAGGCCGCAGGCCTGGATCTGGCCCGGCTCTGCTTCGAGGACGACGAGCGCCTGGGGCTCACCGAGTACGCCCAGCCCGCCATCCTCACCACCGAGATCGCGATGCTGCGGGCCCTGCGTGCCGAGTTCGGCCTGGCCGCTACCTACTATGGTGGCCACAGCCTCGGCGAGTACGCCGCGCTGGTGGCCGCCGATGCCTTGCCGCTCGGGGTCGCGGTCCGGCTGGTGCGCGAGCGCGGCCGGCTCATGCAAGACGCGGTGCCGGTGGGCCGTGGCCGCATGGTGGCCGTGATCGGGCACGGGCTCGACGAGGACGTGCTGACCGAGGCCATCGACGGCCTCGAGGTGGGCGTGGCCAACGACAACTCGCGCGAGCAGGTCGTGCTCTCGGGCCTCGCCGACGACACCCGCGCCGCGGAGCGATGGCTGACCGCGCTGCTCGACGGCAGCCCGCCGCGCTTCGTCGAGCTCGACGTGAGCGCTCCGTTCCACTCCACGTTGATGGCCACCATCGAGGACAGTTACGCCGCGGCGCTCCAGTCGGAGCGCGCGAGCTTCGACGCCGAGCGCGCGACCCGCGTGACGTCGAACTTCGGCGGTGGCTTTCACAGTGGCAACCTCGACGAGCTGATCGGATGCCTGGTCCGCCAGATAAGCGGCACGGTACGCTGGCGCGCCAACATGGAAGCGCTCGTCGACCGCTGCGACCGGGTGATCGAGGTGGGTCCCGGCCGTCCGCTACGCGCGTTCTTCAAGACCGTGGGCGTGGCCGTCGACACCGTCACCAGCGTGCGCTCGGCCGAGAAGCTGAGCGTGGGAGCCGCGCCGTGCTGAGCTTTCCCGGCGACCAGTGGGCGCTGATCCTCGGCGGCTCCAGCGGCTTCGGCCTGGCCACGGCCAAGAAGCTCGCCTCGCACGGGCTGAACATCATCGTGGTGCACCGCGACCGGCGCGGCGCGATGAAACGCATCGAGCCCGAGTTCGAGGCGATCCGCGCGAGCGGCGTGCGGCTGCTCACGTTCAACGTCGACGCGCTGTCGCCCGAAGCGCGCGCCGAGACGCTGGCGACGCTGCAGGCCGAGCTCGGTGCGACGGGCGGTACGGCAGGCACCGATGCCGCGGGCACCGACGGCACGACCAGCGGCGCCGCGAACGGCTCGGACAACGGCGGGAACGGTGGCGGTCGGGGTGGACGGATCCGCCTGCTGCTGCACTCGATCGCGCTCGGCAACCTCAAGACGCTGGCGCAGCCGCGTTCGCTGCGCGACCGCGAGCGTCTGCTCGAGCAGCTCTCCGACCGCCTCGGCGTCGAGCGCGAGCGCGTGGCGGGCGCCTTCGACGGGCTGTTCGCCGAGGGCTTCGACGAGCTCCACACCCTGGCGAGCCCGGCCAGCTACGGCGCCGCGCTGATCGAGGACGAGGACATGTCGTCCACCATCTACAACATGGGCACCAGCCTGCTTTCGTGGGTGAAGGACGTGCTCGCGGCCGGGCTGTTCACCGACGACGCGCGCATCCTCGGCCTCACCAGCGAGGGCAACGAGGTGGCGTGGCGCGGCTACGCGGCCATCGGCGCCGCCAAGGTCGCCATGGAATCGCTGTCGCGGTCGATGGCGCTCGAGCTGGCACCGTACGGCCTGCGCTCGAACATCGTACAGGCCGGCATCACCGAAACACCGGCGTCATCGCTGATCCCGGGCATCGAGCAGATGAAGGCCCAGGCCAGGCTGCGCAATCCGTTCGGCCGCCTCACCCGTCCCGAGGACGTGGCGAACCTCATATGCCTCCTGACCACAGATGAAGCCGCGTGGGTGAACGGCTCGATCCTGCGTGTCGACGGCGGCGAGCACGTGTCCGGAGGCACCTACTAGATGGTGTTCGTCCACGGGCTCGGCCACTTCCACCCCGACAACGAGATCACGAACCGCTTCCTCGCCGATCTCGACATCGGCACGAACGAGGAGTGGATCCTCGAACGCACGGGCATCCGCTCGCGCCGCACGGTGCTGCCGCTCGACTACATTCGCAGCACACGCAACCGCGACGTGCGCGCCGCCGACGAGGCGGCCGAGCTGAGCAACGCCGAGCTCGGCTGTCGCGCGGCCGAGATGGCGATCGCGCGCGCAGGCGTCGACCGATCGGAGATCGGCATGGTGATCGCCGGCGGCAGCCTTCCCGGCCACGCCTCGCCGGCCGAGGCTTGCACGATCGCCGCCGCGCTCGAGCTCGAGGTGCCGGCGTTCGACGTGCGCTCGGCCTGCACGAGCTTCGCATCGATCCTGCAGGTGGTGTCGATGATGCGCGACGATGCGCTGCCGCCGTACGTGCTGATTGCCGTACCCGAAACCGTGACGCGCGCGATCGACTACGACGATCGTGCCGCCGCAGTCCTCTGGGGCGACGCCGCTGCCGCGGCCGTCGTCTCGACCACCGTGCCCGCCCGCGCGGTCGTGACGCAGAACTCGCTTCGTTCCAGCCCCACACGTTGCAAGACGGTCACGATCCCGTGGGCGGGTCACTTCTCACAAGAAGGCCCCACCGTGCAGTCGTTCGCCATCAAGACCTCGGTGAAGCTGCTACGCGGCCTGCAGCGCGATGCGGGGCGCGACGCCGAGCGGCTCCACTTCATCGGCCACCAGGCCAACCTGCTGATGCTCGAGAACGTCTGCCGCAGCTGCGACATCCCCGACGATCGCCACCACAGCAACGTGGTCGACAAGGGCAACACCGCCACCGCCGGATCGGCCTCGGTGCTGAGCGGCCACTGGGGCAGGTTCGAGACCGGCGACCGCGTCGCCATCGTCGGCGTGGGCGCCGGGCTCACGTGGTCGACCACCCTGCTCTCTTTCGAGGAAGCCCGATGATCAGTTACGAAACGTTCCGCAAGCAATCCTCCTTCTCGCACGCCGAGCTGCTGGCGTTCGCCCACGGCACCTTGATCGACGACGCCCCCACCGGCTTCGCGTCGCGGCTGCCCACGCCGCCCATGCTGATGATCGAGCGGGTCGTCGAGATCACGGCCGACGGCAGCCGCGGGCGCATCGTCGGCGAGCGCGACGTGAACCTCGACGACTGGTTCTACCAGTGCCACTTCATCGGCGACCCGGTGCAACCCGGCTGCCTCGCGCTCGATGCGGTGTGGCAGCTGGTGGGCTTCTACTGCTGCTGGCGCGGCGCGCTCGGCTCGGGACGGGCTCTCGGCTGCGGTGAGGTGGCGTTCGACGGGCAGGTACGGCCCATGGACGGAACGGTCCGCTACGAGATCGACATCCGGCGTTACACCGACCTGGTCGACTCCGGCGCCGCCATCGCCATCGGCGACGCGCGCGTGCTGGTCGACGGCGAGTGCGTACACACGGTGAAGCACGCGCGCGTGGGCGTGTTCCGCGACATCGCCTACACCGACTACCCGCACCCGGGCGCGCATGCCCGCGGCGGAACGATCTCGCGCGCCGGCGGAGAGCAGCGATGAGCGGACAGAGCGCGCCGGCGACGAACGGCAACGGACACGACAAGGGCGTCGCGCTGGTCACCGGCGGCGGCGTGGGCATCGGCGCGGCCTGCTGTCGTGCGCTGGCCGCCGAGGGCTACCGGGTCGCCGTGCACTACAACTCGAGCGAGGCGCGGGCCCGCGCCGTGGCCGAGGAGCTGCCCGACGCGTTCACGTTGCAGGCAAACCTGGCGGAGCCGAGCGAGATCGACGCCATGGTCAAGGAGCTGGTGGAGAAGGCCGGCCGCGTCGACGTGCTCGTGAACAACGCCGGGCTCAATCGCAACGGCAACACGGCGACCATGAAGCTCGACGACTTCGACATGGTCGCCGCGGTCGGGCGCGGCACCTGGTACCTCACCAAGCTGGTGCTGCGGCGATTCATGCTGCGCGCCGACACCGGCCGCATCATCAACATCTCCAGCGTCGTGGGCCACACCGGCAACGGCGGTCAGGTGCCCTACACCATGGAGAAGGCCGGCGTCGACGCCATGACGAAATCGCTGGTACAGGAGCTCCAGGGCCGGCCGATCCTGGTGAACTCGGTCGCGCCCGGCTTCATCGACACGGCCATGACGCAGGATCTCCCCGAGCCGATTCGCGACGGCATCCTCGGCCGTGTTCCGCTCGGCCGCCTCGGCGTCCCCGAGGAGGTCGCCGACGTGGTCGCGTTCCTCGCCACCCGCGCACACTACGTGACGGGCACCGTGATCCACGTGAACGGGGGCATGTACGGTGGCTGACGCGGCGTACAACGACGCGCTGCTGCGCGCCGTGCCGCAGCAGCGGCCGTTTCGCTTCGTCGACGAGATCGTCGAGGTGAGCGACGACCACATCGTGGGGCGCTATCGCTTCCGCGACGACGAGTTCTTCTACGCCGGGCACTTTCCCGGCAACCCCGTCACGCCCGGCGTCGTGCTCATCGAGACCCTGGCGCAGATCGGGGTGGTGGCGCTCGGGCTTCACCTCGCCTCCGGCGTCGAGGGCGTCGACCGCGACACGCTCACCACCGTGTTCACCGAAAGCAACGTCGAGTTCACTGGCGTGGTGAAGCCGGGCGACGAGGTGACGGTGCGGGCCAGCAAGATGTACTTCCGTCGCATGAAGCTGAAGGTCGAGGCCGAGATGCGGCTGGCCGACGGAACGCCCGTATGTGCCGGCGAGCTCGCCGGAATGGGAGTGAATCTGCAATGAACCATCGCGTGGTCATCTCCGGCCTGGGCGTCGTGGCGCCCAACGCCAGCACGCTAGACGAGTTTCGCGCTGCGTTGCGCGAGGGACGCTCGGGCATTCGCAAGATCGAACGCCTCGAGGAGCTACGCTTCGGCTGTCAGGTTGCGGGCATCCCCGAGGGCGTCGAGGCGCTCGCCGAGAAGACGTTCAGCGAAGAAGAGCGCATGGCGATGAACGGCAACATGACCTACGCCGGCCTCGCCGCCGTCGAGGCCTGGACCGATGCCGGCCTCGAGCTGCCCGAGGCGGGCGACGACCGCGTCGACTGGGACACAGGCGCGATCGTCGGCACCGGCATCGGCGGCCTCGACGTGGTCGCCGAGCGCGTGGTGCCGCTCACCGACGCCGGCAAGGTGAAGCGGCTCGGCTCGACCACCGTCGAGCAGGTCATGTCGAGCAACTGCAGCGCGAAGATCGGTGGCCTGTTCGGGCTCGGCAACCAGGTGAGCACGAACAGCAGCGCGTGCACCACCGGCACCGAGGCCATCTACTCCGGCTACTCGCGCATTCGCCAGGGCCTGGCCACGCGCATGCTGTGCGGCGCCTCGGAGGGCTCCAGCCATTACATCTGGGCCGGCTTCGACGCCATGCGCGTCATGGCGCGCGGCTTCAACGACACGCCCGAGGAGGCCTCGCGGCCCATGAGCGCCAGCGCCGCCGGCTTCGTGCCCGGCTCGGGCGCGGGCATCCTCGTGCTCGAGAGCCTCGAATCGGCCGAGCAGCGCGGCGCCAGCATCTACGCCGAGGTGCTCGGCGGTGCGGTCAACTGCGGCGGCCACCGCATGGGTGGCAGCATGACCGCCCCCAATCCGACCGGCGTGCAGCGCTGCATCCGTGGCGCGCTGGCCGACGCCGGCATCGACGGCGATCGCATCGACGCCATCAGCGGACACCTGACTGCCACCATGGCCGATCCGCGCGAGCTGGAGAACTGGTCGCTGGCGCTGCGCCGGACGCCCGAGTCGCTGCCGCCGATCACGGCGACGAAATCACTGGTCGGTCACGCGCTCGGCGCCGCCGGCGCCATCGAGTCGGTGGCCGCGATCCTCATGCTCGAGGGCGGCTTCGTGCACCCGGCCCGCAACTGCGACGACCTGCACACCGAGATCGAGCCGTACGCCGCCGCGGTGCCGCACACCACGCGCGAGCTGCCCGGCCTCGACGTAATCATGAAGGCAGGCTTCGGCTTCGGCGACGTGAACGCCTGCCTGGTGTTCAAGAAATGGACGGCCCCAACCGTCCACTAGAGAAAAGGGGCTTATCCCCTTTTCTCGGAAGGAGAGTGAAATGAGCAAGGAAATCATCATGGATCGTGTCGTATCGATCATCCGTCCGTTCGTGAAGGAAGAGTCGGCGCTGGCCGCGGTGGGCGTCAAGACCTCGATCCTCGACGACCTGAAGGTGAACTCGGCTCGCCTCGTCGACATCGTGCTCGCGTTCGAAGACGAGTTCGACATCGAGGTGGACGACGACGACGCCGACAAGGTGAAGACGATCGGCGATGCGACCGACCTCGTCTACGCGAAGACCGCCTGAGGCGGCCGGCGGCGGGCTCGCGCCGAGCCATCGTGCATACCTCGACCGCCAGCACGCGCTGAGCTACGCCATCGGGCTGACCTTGCTGTGGCCGGTGACGGTGGCGTGGCTGCGGCTGGTTCGCGGCTACCGCATCCGCGACCTGCGGGCGGTAAGGCGCCGCTTGCTCGAGCTACTCGAGCAAGCGCCCGGGCCCGTGCTGGTGTGCCCGAACCACCTGACGTGGATCGATTCGCTGCTGGTCCAGTGGGCGCTAGCCTCGCCGGGCCGCCTGTTTCGATCGTTCCGCCTGTTCGCCTGGAACGTGCCCGAGCAGTCGAACTTCGGCTCGAGCTGGTTGCTGCGCCTGTACTGCTACCTGGGCAAGTGCGTGCCGATTCGCCGCGGCGGCGATCGCGACGAGCAGAACCTCGTCATGGAAAAGCTGCGTCATCTGCTTGAGTGCCGCGAGCTGGTGACGATCTACCCCGAGGGCGGTCGCGGCCGCAACGGCAGGATCACGATCGAGAGCATTACCTACGGCGTCGGCCGCATCGCGATGACGGTGAGCGATTGCCGCGTACTGTGCGTGTACCTGCGCGGCGAACGCCAGGAGGGCAGCTCGGTGCTACCCGCGCGCGGCCAGGCATTCGACGTGGAGCTGGAGCTCATCGACCCCCGACCTCGCGTTCGCAAGCGCGGCCTGCGCGCCGCCAGGGAGAGCTCGCTGCGCATCGGCGAGGAGCTGGTGCGGCTCGAGCAACGCTACTTTGCTGGTAGGTAACGACATCGTCGACCTCGGTGATCCCGAGGCCGCGCTCGACAGCCTGCACCCACGCTTCGTCGCGCGCGTGTTCACCGAGGCCGAGCGCCGCGCAATCGAGCGCAGCCCGGATCCGCGGGCCGAGCTGTGGGCGTACTGGGCCGCGAAGGAGAGCGCATACAAGGCGCTCAAGAAGCTCGACCCGCATCTCGTGTTCGCCCACTCGACGTTCGTGGTGAACCTCGACAGCCGCTGCGGGCAGGCACGACGAGCGGGCACGGTCTCGCACGGTAGTGAACGCCTTCTCGTCGCGATCACGACGAACGCCGACTGGGTGCACGCAGTCGCGACGGACGAGGCACCGGATCGTGGCGGCGTCGCCGGCTGCCGGCTCATCGCCCACGTGAGCCGTAGCCCGGCCGCCTGCAACCAGTCGGACACCGTGCGGCTGTGCGCGCGACGCGTGCTGGCGCAGGCGCTGGACCACACCCCCCGAGACCTTTCCGTCGTCGGCTCGCGACCTCCACGACTGCGCGTCGGCGACCGCCTGGCCGACCTCGACCTCAGCCTGTCCCACCACGGCCGCTGGGTATCGTTCGCCGCGCTGGTCCCGCTCGCGCGGATCGACTGATACCGCGACTCGACCGGCCGGCAGCGGCCGTCGCCCACCACGATCATGCCGCGCCGCGCAGCCCCGTCATGGAGCCCGAAGGCGCCAGCGGGTCGGCAACGAGACCCGCCCCGCTGGACGTATTTCGAGATCCGTATTGACGCCCACCCGCCCGCAGCGGTATAAAGGAAGCATAATTTGGGATTATTTTCCCAAATTTGTAGATCTGACCGCCCACCCGGGCAGGTGCCCTCCTCGGTACCCGCCGGCCAAAATTCCCGAGGAGAGGACTATACAATGATGAGAAAATTCGCGTACTTGATCATTTTCTCGGCGGCCCTGCTGGCAGCCGGCGCCACCGCGACCTGGGCCGTGGAGGCCGCAGACACATTGCCCGACCGCATCATCGAGCCCGAGCCCGAGGGCCCGGTGCTCGACACCGCGCTGGTCTTCACGAACATCGGCGCCAGCGTGGCCGAGGCCAAGTTCGAAGCCTACGACGACGCCGGCGACGTGGTGTCATCCGGCAACATCGAGATCCCGGCGCGCGGCCTGGTCTACGTGCTGGCCTCGCGGCTGGCCAACGCCGCCGGCCTCGAGGGGTTCGTCGGCCACGTACGCGCGAAGGCCACCGGACACGTGATCGGCTCGACGGTCGTGCTGGGCGGCGTGCTCACCGACATCGACACGCTCAATCACACGCGCCGCGTACGCCGCACCGCCGTCACCGACGCCGAGTTCCCCGACGCGCAGCTCATCAGCCGCATCACGTTCCCGGTGGTCGCAACACGCTGAGCACCGAAGCCTGACGGCGAACGAACCGGGGCGGGCCGTCCATGCACGGACGGCCCGCCCCGCATCGCCCCTTCATAGCTTGTCGAGGTTGAGGCTCCACACGACGAGCAGCAGCGCGAGGATCGCGGCAGCCGCGATCGCTCTCCGGGGCTCCAGCAAACGCTCACGGCATTCATCGAAACGCAGCAGGAAGGCAGCGGCGACGACCGCCACGAGCGGCAACATGATGAGCCGGTAGCGGCTCATGCCGAACGTCAGCGCATGCAGTCCGAAGAACGCGGGCATGACCAGCAGCACCAGCGTTCGCGCGGGCGTGGACGCGAGCGACAGCAAGGCCAGCACCACGAGCGACGCCAGCACCACGTAGGATCCGGCCGTCGCGGCGATGACCAGCATCAGCGCCCAGCGTGGTAACGGATCCCGGATGCGCTCGCCCGAACGGGCATGCTCGTACAGCCCCAGACGCACGTGCCTCACGGCGAACGACGTCGGGTTGAGGAGCTCGACCACGCGCATCACCGAGTGGCGGGCGAACAGAAGCGGATGCTCGAGCAGGAACTCGATCGCGCGGCGTTTCTCGGCACGCGTGCGCAGGATCGGGTTGCTCTCGACGACCGTCTTGCGAGGCTCCTTGCCCGCCTTGACGGCGAGCAGGTACTGGCGAAACGTGTTTCGCTCCTGGTGGAACCCCCAGTCGGCATTCGCCGGCTCGAAGTAGTTGTAGCTGACATACCAGCCATAGGCCGCGCTGCTACCCAGCGGCATGAATCCGTCGTAGTCGCCGTACACCGAGATCGTACGCGGCAGCAACGCGACCACGAAGCCCACCGCCAGCAGCGAACCGTTGCGCACGGTGAGGCGCCGGTCGCGCCCCCACGCGTAGATCCACACCACGAGCACGGGCAGCAGGTAGAGCACGATCGCCCGCGTGAGGGCCGCCAGGCCGAAGACCAGGCCGGCCATCAGCAGGCGAGAGGCCGGTGCGCGCTCGCTTGCAGCGGGCGCGACGACCCAGAGCCCAAGCGAGAACCAGAACAGGAAAACCGTCTCGTTCCAGTTGTAGTGGGTGAACGCGACGAGCGTCGGGTAGAACGCGAAGATCGCGGCGCCGAGCAGCCCGACGCGCTCGTCGTACCAGCTGCGCCCCAGCCGGTACACGAACCAGGCGCTCAAGGTGCTCAGCAGCACCTGTAGCAGCTTGATCTCGAACGCCCCGCCGCCGAGCCACATCACCGCAGCCACGAACCACGGATACATCGGCGGCGCGTGGAGCTCGTCCCAGAGTGCGTCGTCGTAGTGAATGGGCTCGCCGTGAGCGATCGCGCTGCCGGCGGAGAGATAGTGGATCTCGTCGCGGAACGGCTTGATGTCGCCCACCCACAAGAGCAGGGCGAGCTTCAACGCGAACGAGACGAGCAGAACGAGGGCCAGCAGCCTCGAGTGCCGCACGTCAGCTTCTCGGCTTCTCGACGATCGCGATCAGACTGTGCCCCACCCAGAAGTTCATGCGCTCGAGCAGAAAACGCTCGCTGCTCATGATCGCGAAGAGCACCCGGTTCAGCAAGCGCGGAATCTTGACGGTGAGATTCGTGTGCTGCTCGTCGGCCAGCCCGACCACACGTTCCTTGAGCTTCATGAGCAGCACCGCGGGCAGGATCACCGGGAACAGGAACGTGTTGAAGTACGTCACCTTGCGCGGCAACAGCCCGCTCTCGCGCAGCACCGAGGCGAGCCGACGCCAGGTGTAGCGACGGCAGTGATGGGTCACACGATCGTTGTTCGCGTACAGGAACTGGTAGGCGGGTACCGAGAAGAACGCGGTGCCGCCGGGCCGCAGAACGCGAGCGATCTCGGCCAGCGCACGCCGTTCGTCGGGCAGGTGCTCGAGCACGTCGAACAGGCACACGAGATCGAGCGAGGAATCGGGCAACGGGATCGCGTAGGCGTCGCCGCAGATCGTCGGACGGCCGCTGCGCTGCTGCGACAGCGCAGCGCAGTCGAGCGCGCGCTCCAGCCCCATCGTCCGCCCGTAGCGATCGAGGCGCTTGAGAAACCCACCGGTTCCGCAGCCGATCTCGAGCACATCGAGCCCGTTACCGTTGCCCACTTGCCGGTCGAGCAAATCGAAGAAGATCCTGCGGCGGCCGCGAAACCAGAAGTGATCCTCTTCCAGGTCGGCGAACTGCTGATAGGCGACACTATCCATCAGCCCGGCCCGGAGCTGGATCGGTCCTCTCGCATCGGCGCCTTGCGAGCGATGACGATCAGCTCGTCGAACAGGTTCACGTACAGCTGCACGCCCTTGAGCGGCGCCAGCGGAGCCAGCAGCGTTCCCATGACCGGGTGCAGTCGCGTCGCGCGCTCGCGAATGAAGTCGACCGAAACGTGCTTGCCCGCGTACCGAGCGGTCTGATGCACCGCCTCGAGCCCGGCCTGGTCCAGCAGCAGGCGCAAGGTGGCCGGGCTGAAGTGGTAGAGATGCTCGAGGTGCTTGTAGTGCTGCCACCGGTGGCCCAGCAGGCCGGCGAAGCGGCTGGCGACGTTCTGGGTTTCGATGACGATGTAGCCGTCGTCCTTCAGCAGCTCGAGCCCTCGCCGCAGCAACGCCACAGGGTCGGGCACGTGCTCCACCACGTCCCAGAACGTGACGAGGTCGAAGCTGCGCTCCTCGAACGGCGCCGTGGCGAGCTCGCCGACATGGAGATCCTCGATGCCGTACACCTCGCGGGCATGTCGTGCGATCGCCGGCGACAGCTCCACACCGGCGACCTGCCAGCCCCGCGAGCCCAGAACCTTGAGGAAGTAGCCGGCCGCACAACCCACATCGAGCGCCCGTCCCGGCGCCGACGCGAAGCGCTCGACCAGCCGCAACCGCTTCTCGTAGGTACGCAGGTACAGGGCCTCGTCGGCCACGTAGTCGGCGTAGCCACGATCCTTCGGGCTATCACTCCTCCAGTACGTGTCGCCGTATACTTCCGGCAGCGCCTCGCTGCGCAGCCGCGGCGTCACGTACACGAGGCCGCAGCCCCCGCACTCGACCACGCTGAAACGGCCTTCGCGAAACCTGACGGTCCGGTCGGTGCCCGAGCACAGCCGGCAGGCCGCGACCTCCTCGAAGCTCGCCGATTCGTCTAACGCCGACATCGCGTCCATCGAATCCGCACTGACGGGTCCACCCGACATCGCGCTCAGCCGAAGTACTTCTGCTCGGTCGCCACGGCTTCGTGGTCGCCGTGCGTCTCGTCGTGATCCGCCATGCGCCGGCCCATCTCGATCGACTGGTCCATGTTGTTGTAGCGGAACAGGCCCTGACGCCCGCCGCTCTTGATGTTGGCGAGCGAGTGCACGAACTGCATCACCGTGTCGAGATGCTCCTGGTACGTCAGGTCGTAGAGCGGATACGCGAACGGGATGCGCTTGACGAAGCTACCGAGGACCTCGTCTGGCCGCAGCAAGCCGATCCTGGCCAGATCGGTCACTGCGATCTCGCGCAACTCCTCGTCGCTGGCCTTCCAGAACTCGTCGCCGGCGCGGCAGGTGATCTCGGTACAGATCAGCGTCTTGTCCGCGGGCGCGGAGAACGGGCTGAAGTTCTTGAACTCGGAGATCCGATGGACGCGCAGTTCCTTTTGCGGCAGGTACATCCAGTTGTCAGGGGAAACCTGCGGCTTGGCCACCTTCAGGTAGACGAACACGATCGAGACGTGCTGAAGGCTCTTGGCCGCACGCTGTACCGCGGGCGGCGCAGCCGGCACCACCGCGCGCGCCAGGGCGGTGACCGGGATGGTCGAGATGAACTCATCGGCCTCCACGAAGCTGCGCTCACGGCCGTTTCCATACTCGATCTTTGTTGCGCGCATCCCCTCCAGGTGAACATGGATGACGGGGTTGTCGACGAGAACACGGCCTCCCATCGATTCGATCGCGCGTACGTACCCTCTGGCCAGCTCGCCGATACCCCCGAGCTTGGGGTAGATGAAGTCGGTGACGAGAGTTCGCGGCACGTTGCGCGGCTTGAAGATCATCTTGACGATCGTGTCGGTCAGGCTGAGCAGCGTGATACGCTGACTCGCCCAGTCCGCCGAGATCTCGGTAGCGGGGATGCCCCACGTCTTCTCGGTATACTGCACGAAGAAAATGTCCGCGAGCGTCCGGCCGAAGCGTTTCTCGACCCATTCCTGGAAGTTCTGGTCGCGGAACTTCTTGAGGCCAGCGAAGCCGGCGGTACGTGTCCACGCGTAGTCGAGCATGACGCGTGCGATGACGAGAATCGGCATGTTTCGGAAGACGTTGGAGAATTCCAGCGGGTAGTCGAAGAACTTCCCGAACATGTAGATCCGGGACAATCTCTTCGCCCACACCTTGTTGTCGCCCAGGAGCTCCTCCGCGTGGGCCATCAGCAGCTCGTCGGACGTGTGGAAGCGGTGCGGACCGAAGTCGTAGCAAAAATAGTCGGAGCCGGCTTCACCGGCCGTGGCACGATCACCCTCCTCGAACGAGCTTGCCATGCCCCCCACGTGGGGCTCGCGCTCGAGCACGGTCACCTCCAACCCCGCCTTGGCGAGCTCGTAGCCGCAAGACAAGCCCGCGAGGCCGCCTCCCATGATCACGACGCGTTTGGCCACGCTGTCTATCCGACGCCTCGACGCAGAGCTTAGCTGGCAAGCAGTCCTTGGTACAGGCCGGGAGCTGCTTCTACGCCGGCTTCACAGGCCGGCACGGCGCCAGCGGCAGCGCGCTCCAGTACTCGCGCAGCGAGCCGAGGTAGGATCCACGCCAGATCGTCTCATCCGACGCCGCACGAGCGTGCATGATGCGATCGGCTTCGGGAAGATTGTAGTACGGGATCGACGGCCAGAGGTGGTGGGCCGTATGCAAGTTCATGTTCAGCGGTGACAAGAAGATCCGCTCGACGGGGTTGCTCGAGTGCGTGATCAGCCGGTGGCGGTCCGCGATCTCGTCGCGCTCCGGATGCGCATGTTCGAGAAACTGACGGGCCATGTCGCCACAGTACCCGAACAGGTAAGCCGGGAGAAGCCACAGGACGGGGTAGGCCCACCAGCCGATGTACCAGCTCAGTCCGACGATCAGCAGCGCCTGCCAGATGCCGATGATGGCAATGTCGCGGGCCGCGTAGCGCAGGCCAGTACCCGTGGACCCCGCATCTCGCGTAGCGCGTTCGGTCGGTAGAAACGCCCGTCGGATCACCAGAGCGAACCCGGACACGCCGCTGAGATAGGCGAGCAGCTCGCGGGTCGTGGTCTTGTTGTAGCTGCCGTACTTGAAGCGGTCAGGATCGTCGTCGCTGCCCAGGCGCTGGTGGTGCAACAGATGGTTTCGACCGCTGAGCCGTACCACTGCTCCGATAGAGCCGAGCAGAAACACGTCGGTGAACAGGTCGTTGACGTACGCGCTGGAGAACAGCCGCCGGTGAATGCCGTCGTGCGCAAGGACTTGCAGCGCGTAGCGCGACGTCCCGATCACAGGTAACGCGACCAGCACGACGATCACGGCCGGCGACCAGGCGACGAACGCCCATGCAGCCAGAATCTTCAGCCACTGCAACGTCGTGTCACGGATCGGCGCGAGCGCGTCAAGGCGGCTCAAGCGCCGCGCCTCGTCGGGCTCGAGCAGGGCTTTGCGTAGCGTGGCGTGACGCTGGGCGATGCCCAGAGGGGCGGCGGCGTCGCTCATCCCGGCCCTCCTCCTCGCTGGGCGACGACATACTGGTTCGAGGTCTCACGCCCGAGCGTGATCCATGCCAGGTCGAGTGCCGTGACGGCGGCGACGATGAGCAGGTTGCGCATGTTCAGGAACTCCCCCAGGCGACGGCTGCGCGCGACGCTGGAGAGGCCGAGCCGGTTGCGCAGGCTGACGATCGCGAACCCCGATGGGATGAAGCCCGCCGTGCGCACCTCCAGCCCGGCTCGCTCCACCGCACGCCTGAGCGTCGCCGTCGTGAAGAAGTGGAAGTGCCTGGGAAAGTGGTACCCGCCCCAGTACCGGCTCTTGAACACGCGGAAATCGAGCCCACCGAGATTCGGGGTCTCGATCAGCAGTCGCCCGCCCGGCGCCAGCTTCTTCGCGATCGCCTCGACCGCCGACATCGGGTCGTAGAGATGCTCGATGATCTGGCACATCAAGGCGAGATCGTAGGCGCCATCTTCCAGCTCGTCCAGACCGCACTCGATGTTGGCGTTCACGATCTCGACCCCGCGTTCGCGAAGCTCACGCTGGCGCGACGGATCGGGCTGCATGTCCACGCCGGACAACCGTACGTTGCCTCCCAGCCGCTGGCCGAGGCAGGCCAGTCGTTCGGCGTCGCCGCAGCCCAGGTCGACCACCGACCGCGGGCCTGGCCCGCCGGTGAGGCTCAGGATGCGGTCTACATCGCGACGGAGCTTGGTCCGGTAGATGAACCCGTCGAAGTGGATCGGGGAGTCGGGGTTGATGGTGTAGTAGGTCGGCGGGTAGATGGCCGCAAGCTGATTCTCGGCAGGGACCGGGTCGAGGCGCCCGTGCCCGCACGAGCTGCACTGCCATACTCGAAACAGGTCGGGCAGCGAGGCGTACTCGAAGTCGTGCCCCTCGGCGAGCAGTGTAGCGGACGACTCACCACACACGGGGCAACGGTCGTTGCTGGGCAGATCTGTAGCGACGGAGGCGTGCATGGGCTCGGACGTGACCTGCCGAACCTAACATGTTGCCGGCGACGTGTCGTAGGCGCTGAATGGCCGGCGGGGCGAGTGCATACGCCCCGCACCGACCCGCGGTCCTTCCGCAGCCACCGCTGCCGGCCCCCGGAGCGGGCTTCGACCAGCCGCCGGCGTACTCCGCGTTCCCGGCGGCCGTGCTGACCTCCGGTACCGACAGCTGGCCCGTGGAGGCCGCAGGTGACGCCGATCACTGGCCGCGCCGCGTACGCGACGATCGCGGCGTGAGGCTCGCGGCGTTGCCTGAGTTGCGCACCGGGTTCACCCTCGATCACCACAGGCAAGGAGGGAAAGGCCATGACTGCCAGCAGACGATCAATAGCTGCCGGCGATCGAACGGGCTTCGATGCGCGTGATCGGCGACCTCGATGGCGACGGGAGCGCCGAGTTCAGCACGTTCCTCGACGCCGATCATCGCAAGTCGGGCGGCTTCGGCACTACCCGCTGACGGGCGCGGCGAGCCTCAGCCGATGAACGTGCTGAAGGTGTCGAGCACGGGCAACACCTCGTCGGCCGGCGCCGACGGCAGGCGTAGCACCACCTCGCGGATGCCGAGCGCGGCGTAGTACTCGAGCTTGTCGTGGTCGGGAAGCGTGCCGAACGGGACGACCTCGAGATCGTCGGGGTTGCGGCCGCGTTGCTCGGCGGCACGGCGAAGGTCGGGAAGCGCGCCCTTCACGCCGGCGCCGCCGATGGGCATCCAGCCGCCGGCGTACTCGGCGATGTGCGCGAACAGCTTCGGCCCTGGCGCACCGCCGATGAGCACGGGCGGGCCGGGTCGCTGCGCCGGCTTCGGCCACGACCAGCTCTCCTCGAAGCGGACATGCCGGCCGTCGTAGCCGGCCGCGTCGTCGGCCCACAGTGCCTGCATGGCCAGCACCTTCTCGCGCACGACGTCGCGACGGCCGCGAAACTCGACGCCGTGGCTGGCCATCTCCTCGCGGTTCCAGCCGTAGCCGATGCCGAACACGAAGCGCCCGCCCGACAGCGCATCGAGCGTGGCAACCTCCTTCGCGAGCACGATGGGATCGCGCTGGGCGACCAGGCAGATGCCGGTTCCGAGCCGGATACTGGAAGTCACGGCGGCAGCGGCGCCGAGCGCGACGAACGGGTCGACGGTGCGCTTGTACTCCTCGGCCAGCACCTCCTCGCCTGTGGGCGGCGGCGTGACGCGGCTGGTGGGGATGTGCGTGTGCTCGGGCAGATACAGCGAGTGGAAGCCCCGGGCCTCGGCCTCGCGCGCCAGATCGACGACCGACATGGACAGGTCGGTGGCGAACATCGTGAGGCCCAGCTTCAGCACCGATCAGATCTTCCTGTCCCTGCCCTGCCAGTACCGGTCGCGTAGCAGGCGCGTGTAGAGCTTGCCGGTGTCCTGTCGCGGCAGCCGCGCCTCGAAGTCGATCGAGCGCGGCACCTTGTAGGCCGCGAGCCGCGCACGCCCGAACGCGATGATGTCGGCCTCGAGCTCGGCGGACGCTTCGGTCCCGGCGTGCAGCTCCACGGCGGCCTTCACGGCCTCCCCCCACTCGTCGTCGGGTATTCCGAACACGCCCACGTCGGCCACCGCCTCGTGCTGCTGCAGCACCGCCTCGACCTCGGCCGGGTAGATGTTGACGCCGCCGGAGATGATCATGCTGGAGGCGCGGTCGGACAGGTACACGTAGCCGTCGTCGTCGACGCGGCCGACGTCGCCCGTGGTGAACGCGCCGGGCTCCAGGTAGGCCTCGGCCGTCTTCGCTGCGTCGCCGTGGTACTCGAAGACGTCGGTGAGCTGCTTGTGGCGGCAGTAGAGCAGGCCCGGCTCGTCGGCCGCGAGCTTGCCGCCGTCGTCGTCTACCGCGAACACCTCGAACGTCGGAATCGGCCGACCCACGGTGCCGGAGTGGGCGAGCCAGTCGGCAGAGTCGACGAGCGTGGCCACGCCGCCCTCGGTGGCGCCCCAGTACTCCACCAGGATCTCGCCCCACCACTCGATCATGGCGCGCTTGGTGTGCTCGGCGATGGGCGCCGCGCCGTGCAGCACGAGCTGCAGCGACGACGCATCGAACCGGGCACGCACGTCGTCGGGCAGTTGCAGCAGGCGCACGAACATCGTCGGCACCATGTGCGTGTGGCGCACGCCGCGCTCGACCAGGAGCTCGAGCGCACGGCGCCCGTCCCAGCGCGGCATGATGATCACGGGCGCGCCGGCGGCCTGGTCGTAGATCGCGAACAGCAGCGGCGCGGCATGGTACAGCGGCCCGGTGATCAGGTGCGGGCCGCTGCCGTCCAGGCCGAGCGCGCGACCGGAGCGCGCGAGACCGGCCATCGCATCGCCGAGCGTGGCGGGACGCGCGCGCTTCACGCCCTTGGGGCGCCCCGTCGTCCCGCTCGTGTAGATCATCGTCGCGCCGGCCGGCCCGTCGGCCGGCATCGGCTCGTTCGAGGCGGCGGACAGCGCGTCCTCGAACGCATCTCCGGTGACGAGCACCCGCGTCGTGGCCAGCTCGCGGACCACCTGCTCGTGCTCCTCGTCGGCGAACACGACGCGCGCGTCGGAGTCGGCAAGGATGTACGCCACCTCGTCGGCCTGCAGATGCCAGTTGATCGGCACCAGCCATACGCCGGCCAGCAGCGCCCCCCACACCAGCTCGACGTACTCGGCACGGTTGCCCATGAGCACGGCCACGCGATCGTCGGGTCGCAGGCCGAGGTCGTCGCGCAGCAGCCGCGCAATGCGCGTGACACGGTCGACGAGCTCGGCGCGCGTTCGCCGGCGGGTCAGATCGTCGAGCGCGAGCACGTCGGGGTCTTTGCTGGCGAGATCGAAGAACATTGCGGGCGGTGTGCCGGCGGGCGGCCACCTTTCTATAGCGACATGCTCAGGCGGGCGTCAATCCGGCTCTCCAGGGTCGGTCGGTGCTCGCCTGTGGACGAACGCTGCTGGCCGTATCGGCCGGCCTGCGCTATCAATGCGCGCGGTTCAGATGCCGGCAGCCGAACGGCCCGGTCCCCGACCTGGAGGCCCAACCGGGCCTCCCAGCCACAGGAGATCTCCAATATGCAGCTTCGCAATGTCGTTCTCGTCGATGGTGTTCGTTCGGCCTTCGCACGCGGAGCGCGCGGCAAGCTCGTGGCCACACGACTCGACGAGGCGGGCGCCACCGTGCTACGGGCGCTGCTCGACCGTCACCCGAAGATCGACGACACGATGATCGAGGACGTGGGAACCGGCAACGTCGCCGGCGCCGGCAGCGAGTTCAGCTACATCGGCACGGTGCAGCGGCTGGCCGGCCTGCCGATGGAGGCCTGCTCGTTCCACTCCAACCGTCAGTGCGGCTCGAGCATGGAGACGATGCACCGCATCGCGACCGCGATCATGCTCGGTCAGATCGACTGCGGCGTGGCCATGGGCATCGAGCGCATGGGACGCACGATCGGCGGTGGCGGACCGAAGACGCGCATCAACAAGATGAGCGACCGCATCGGCGAGCTCACCGACGCCCAGCGCGCCATGGCGCCCGATCACGACGAGTACTTCTCGGTGCCGTTCCCCGACTACATCCTGAAGACACCGTGGATCCAGCCCATGCCGCAGACCGCACAGAACGTCGCCGAGGTGTACGACCTGACGCGCGCCGAGCTCGACGAGTTCGCCGCCGCCAGTCACGCCAGGACCGCTGCCGCCCAGGCCAGCGGGATCTACGACGACGAGATCATTCCCCTCGAGGTCGAGGAGCCCGTGTTCGACGACGAGAAGAAGTGGGTCGAAGACGAGCGCGGGGCGAAGGTCGTATTCGACCGCGACGAGTGCGTGCGCGCGGGCACCACCGCCGAGAAGCTGGCGAGCCTGCCGCCGCTGCGCGGCGTGGTGAGCTACGGCGACAAGGAGATCGTGATCACGGCCGGCAACTCCTGCCCCACCAACGACGGCGTGTCGGCCGCGCTGCTGATGAGCGAGGAGAAGGCGCTCGCGCTGGGGCTGGAGCCGCTTGCGCGCATCACCGGAATGGCAGTGGGCGGCGTGAAGCCACAGCTCATGGGAATCGGTCCGATCGTGTCGTCGAAGAAGGCGATGGCCCAGGCCGGCATCACGGGCGAGCAGATCGACCGCGTGGAGTTCAACGAAGCGTTCTCGGCGCAGGTCATCCCGTCGGTTCGTGAGCTCGGCATTGCCGCCGACAAGGTGAACGTGAACGGTGGCTCGCTCGCCATCGGCCACCCCCTCGGCGCGACCGGCGCACGGTTGGTGACGACTGTGGCCAAGGAGCTACGTCGCAGCGGCGGCCGCCACGCGCTGGCCACCCAGTGCATCGGTGCCGGAATGGGGATCTCCACGGTCATCGAACGTCTCGACTGACCGCACATCGAAAAAAGGGGACAGCCCCCTTTTTTCTCTCCGTGATCGGGCGACGGTCGTGGCTGTCAGGGGGGGCACGTAGGGCTTTGGTCGGAGCCCGCGCGGCGCGCTCTTTTTGCACAGCCCGACAAGTCGAACGCCCGTTCATGAGTTGCGCACAGGGCAAGACGAGAACCCTGGAAGGCGTCGCCATGCGGGACTATCTTCCGCGGCTGGAGATGTAGGCAGGAGCTGGATCTGGCCGACACACGTAAGGTGTCCCAACCCCATCTCGCGTTAGCACAACTTGAACTTTCTCTCGCCGACCTGGGCGAGACGGAGCACGTGGACGGGAGCTTGCCCCATGGGTGACTACAGTCGACTGAGCACATTCGACCGGTGCTTCCTCGACATCGAGGACGGAAACACACACATGCATGTCGCCGGTACGTGCGTGTTCGATGCAACGCCGGTCGCGACCAGTAACGGCGGCGTCGACATCGATCGCATTCGCCGCTACGTGCACGGACGCCTCAGCTCGATCCCTCGCTACAGGCAACGCCTGGCCTACATCCCGCTGGAGAACCATCCGGTATGGGTCGATGACTACCGCTTCGACCTTCGCTATCACGTTCGCCACCTGAGCCTGCCCAAACCCGGTGACGACCGACAGCTCAAGCGAGCGCTGGCCTGGGTCAACTCGCAGCAACTCGATCGTTCGCGCCCGCTGTGGGAGATGTGGATCATCGAGGGGCTCGAGGGCAGCCGCTTCGCGGTGCACCAGAAAGTTCACCACGCCATGATCGACGGCCTCGCCGGCGCCGAGGAGCTGAGCGTGATCCTCGATCTCAGCCCCGAAGCGCGCGTCGACTTTCCGCGCCCGTGGCAGCCGCGTCCGGCGCCGACGCCCGTGGAGCTGGTACGTGATGCCGCCGTGCGGCGCATGACCACACCGATCGCGCTGGGCCGCGCCGTGGCCAAAACGTTCTCGCAGGGTCTGCGCACCGGCGCGGAGAACATCAAGCGCACCGCCAGCGGCATCGGCGCGGTGGTGAGCAGCGGCTGGAAGCCTGCTGCCGACACCAGGCTCAACCGCCCGATCGGCTCGCAGCGTCGCTTCGACACGCTCGCGACCGACCTGGCCGACGTGAAGGCCGTGAAGGAGCGCCTCGGCGGCACCATCAACGACGTGGTGCTGGCAACCGTGGCCGGCGCGATGCGCCGCTACATGTTGCACGACGGGTCCTCATCCGAAGAGCTCGGCGAGCTCACCTTGCGCGCCATGTGCCCGGTGAACCGCCGCAGCGAGGAAGGTCGCAGCACGGTCGGCAACAAGGTGGCCGGCATGATGGTCGAGCTGCCCATCGGCGAAAGCGACCCGCGCGAACGATACTCGATCGTGCGACTCGCCAGCGCGTCCGCCAAGCGCTCGAATCAGCCCGACGGCACCGAGGCCATCGGCACCCTGAGCGAGTGGACCTCCCCTCACCTGCTGCGTCTGGTCGAGCAGGTCGCGCCGCGCCATCGCGTGTACAACCTGATCGTCACGAACATCCCCGGCCCGCCGTTCCCGCTGTACCTGCTCGGGGCTCGCATGCTCGAGACGTACGCGCTGGTGCCGCTGTTCCCGAACCAGGGCCTGGCGGTCGCGCTGTTCAGCTACGCCGGCACCTTGCACTGGGGATTCAACGCCGACCGCGAGCTCGTGCCCGATCTGCACGACTTCGTTCTGGGCGTGCAGGACAGCTTCGACGAGCTCGCCGACGCCGCGAAGGTGGTTCGCCGGCAGCCCGCTGCCGCCAGCCCCACGCCGGTGGCGGCCGTCGGCGACGCTACCTGACGCCACCGATCGGCGCTGTACGCAAGCGTACAAGTTCGTCCGGAGTTCCACCGAAGCCTGAGCGTTCGCCGCGCCGTTGGCGGGCCCGCGTGTCGGTACGCGCATTGCACCCTACACAGCAATGCGGAAGTGGAGCCCGATCGTCGTCGCGCTGATGGCGGCCTTGGCCGTCAGCACTCACTGCACCCCGGCCGCGCAGGCGCGCCCTACCTGGGAGCCGCCCAGTAACCGGCAGCTGCTGCGCCTGTACCAGCTCGACCCGTACATACGATACTTCACGGCGCGCACTTACGGGCCTCGCGACACCACCGTGCCCGCGGACTACATCCGCGCGCTCATCCTCACCGAGTCGGGCGGCAACTGGCTGGCGCAGTCGGGCAAGGGCGCACGCGGGCTCACGCAGATCATGCCCGCCACCGCTCGCGAAGCGCTACGCGAGCTGGCGTCGCACGGCGACGAGTACGCGTTCGTCGACGACACGCTCCTGGAGGACTTCAGCGACGAGGACCTCTACGATCCGGCGATCAACATCCTCATCGCCTGTCACATCACCGCGAAGTACCGCGCCCGCTACAAGGAAAGCACCGAGCTGGTCGTCTCGGCCTGGAACGCCGGGCCCACGGCCGTGGCGCGCCACGGCTACCGCCCCCCTCCCTACATCGAGACGCTGACCAGCATCGCACGCGTCGAGAACTACATGCGCTTCTTCGCGGGCACGGCCGTCTACTAGAACGGCGTTCTACGACAAGGTCGCGCCGTCCACGCGGATGTCCTCGCCGTTGATGTGGGCACCGTCGGCCGAGGCGAGCATCGCGATCACCGACGCCACCGTCTCCGGGCCGCGGAACGCGTCGAGCGGCATGGCGCGGTGCACCAGCTTCATGTCGACGCCCTCGGGAATGGCGTCGGGCGAGCTCATGGCGGTCTCGATCGAACCGGGACAGATCACGTTGGCACGCAGCCCGCGCTTGCCGTACTCGATCGCCAGGGTGCGCGTGAACGCCAGCACACCGCCCTTCGACGCGCCGTAGGCCGCGGCCCACGGCATGCCGGCCAGCGCCGAGGTGGACGACATGTTGACGATGTTGCCGCCGGCCTCGAGCAGGTGGGGTAGCGCCGCCTGGCACATGAGGAACGTGCCGGTGAGATTGACCGCCAGCACCTTGTTCCACTCCTCGACGGCGAGCTCCTCGGTCTTCGCCATGCGCAGGATGCCGGCGACGTTGCACAGAACGTCGAGGCGTCCGAAGCGCTCCACGCACGCGGCAACGCTCGCGCGCGCCTGCTCGGGGTCGCTCACGTCGCACACACTCGAGTCGGCCTGTGCCCCGGTGCTCGCGGCGAGGCCGGCGGTCTCGGCGACGGCCTCGGCCTGCACGTCGGTGCAGAACACGCTCGCGCCCTCGCTGGCCAGACGCTGCGCAGTGGCCCGGCCGATGCCGGCCGCCGCGCCGGTGATGAGCGCCACCTTGTCCTCGAATCGCCGCATGGTCGGTCCCTCCCGGGTCGGTCCTTCAGGATCGCTCGCCGGCACCCAGTCGCTCGAGCTCCCTCGTCACGTGATCGGCGAAGCCGGTGCCGGCCTCCCCGTAGATGTTGTAGGCCGCGTGAACACCGAGCTCCTCGAGCTCGGTGCGGTGGTCGTCGTATTTCGCGGTGGCCGCGATGAGGCCTTCGAACCCCACCTCGCGTAGCTGCTCGACGACGTACTTGTTCGCGGCGTGATTGGGCAGCGCCAGCATGATCACGCGTGCCCGGCCGCCGCGCCGCAGGCGTTCCCAGAAGTCGGGATCGGTCGGATCGCCCAGAACCACGTTACGACCGGCGGCGCGCTGCTCCTCGACAGTGCGCAGATCGGAATCGATGCCGACCACGGCATCGCCGAGCTGCTCTCGCATGGCGTCGTACGCGCCGGTGCCGACGCGCCCCATGCCGATCACACCCACCTCGACGTCGCCGGGATCGATCGGGCGGTCCTCGGCCAGCGGTGTAGCGGACTGGAATCGCTTCAGGCGCTCGCTGTGGCGCGAGTAGATCGAATGCGCCGAAGCGTTGATCGGCGAAGCGGCAACGAACGAGATCGACACCGCGATCGCGAGCACGGCCATCCACGCGGGGTCGATCCAGCCGTTGGCCAGAGCCACCGCTCCGACGATGAGACCGAACTCGCTGTAGTTCGCGAGGCTCAGCGAGGCCAGGGTCGAGGTGCGTGCGCGCAGGTTGAAACGCGTGAGCAGGCCGAAGAACAGCGCCACCTTCAACGGCACGACGGCAACGAGCAGGGTCGCGACGCCGAGCGCTTCCAGGGTCGGTGGGCTCGACAGCCCGACGCTCAGGAAGAACCCCACCAGGAATACATCCTTGAAGTTCAGCAATCCGCGCGAGAGCTCCGACGCATTCGCGTGAGGCGAGAGCAGCACGCCGAAGACCAGCGCGCCGAGGTCGGGCTTCATGCCCACCAGCTCGAACACGCCACCGCCGAGCATCGTCATCAGCAGGCCGAACAGGATCAGCAGCTCGCCGTGACCGCTGCGCGTCATCATCAGCAACAGCAGCGGGCGAATCGCCAGCAGCCCGAGCAGCGCCGGCGCCCACGGCGAGGGAATCTTGCCGGTCGAGAACGTCAGGAACACCACAGCGATGATGTCCTGCATGATCAGGATGCCGATCGCGGTGCGGCCGTGCATCGAGCTCATCTCGCCCTTCTGCTCCAGGAGCTTCACGGCGAACACCGTGCTGGAGAAGCTGAGCGCGAACGCGATGACCGCAGAGCTGCCCAGATCGAGCGGCGCGAAAACGCCGACGCCGCCGCTGGCGAGCGCGAATGTCGCAGCGCCGAAGACGACCACCGTGATGAGCATGTGCAGCGAGGTTCCCGCCCAGATCTCGGCCCTGAGCAGGCTGCCCACCCGCAGCTTCAGACCGATCGTGAACAGCAGCAGCGTGACGCCGAAGTCGGCCAGCTCCTCGACGAACATTCCCCCCTCGACGCCCATCAGGTTGAGCACGAAACCGGCGGCGAGGTAGCCGACCAGCGGCGGCTGGTCGAGCTGCTTGACCAGGAACCCGAGCGCGAACGCGATGCCAATCCAGAGAGGATCCACGCCGGACGGTGTTGCCCATGGCGCAGGCCACTGCAAATCGGTCGGCAGCGCGGCGCGATTCACGCCGATCGCTGCGTTGCGAATCCTCGGCATAGCTCCGCTATGCCTGCGGTTCACGCCTTGCGCGCGGCGCGAATCGCGCCGAGCTGCTCGGTCCGGGGTCCTCTTTTATTGGGGCGGCTAGGGGGAGAACTGCGTGATGGTCAGCTGGAACTGAACGTTCGAGCCGGAGTACTCGTCCACGAGAACGAACCACTCGCCTGCGGCCGGCGCGACGACCTCGATGTCGTCGAACACGCCGCCGTTGATCGAGCGCAGATCGAAAACAGACGTGGTCGGCGCCGAGCCGAGCTTGAGGTACAGGTCGATGTCGTTGCTACCGGCCTCGAGCCCGTTGAGCACCACGCGGAATCGCTCGGTGCCGGGTGCCACCGTGAAGCTGGTCTCGTTCTCGGCGGCGAAGTTGCCGGCAAGCGCGACGAGCGACTGCGAGACGGCATCGAGCTCGACGATCTCGCAGGCCGCGATGTCCACGACGGTTTGCGCGCCGGCACAGCTGGCACCGAACGTGGCGGCAGCGTCGAGCCCGGCCACAGCCGTATCCGTGCAGCGCTTCGCGATGCCCGGCTGCACGGCGGCCTGCGCGGCGGCGATCTTCGCGAGCGACGATGCGTCGGGGCAGCTGCCGATCTTGCCCTTGTCCTGGCCTGTCTGGCACTTGGTGAGAGCGGCCAGGCTCTTCTTCTGGTACTTGGTCGTGCTGCGGCCGATTGCCGCCTGGCAGTCGCGCTCGCCGTCGTCGACGATCGGTGCCACCGGATCGTCGTCGGCGTAGGCGGCATCGAGCATGACCGCGACCGCCGCGTCGCCCGACGCGAGGATGCAGCCGGCCAGGTCGTCGGCATCCATCGCGGCCGCGCACCCGCCCTCGAAGCGGCTCTGCACGACGGCCGCCGCGGGGCACTGCTTGACGAGCTTGGCGGGGTCGACACGCGCGACGGCCTTGGCGACCTTTGTCTGCGTGACGAAGTCCGGACACGGGCCGGGGAACGAGCCCTTGCCCACCGAGTCGCGACACCGCTGCCGGGCCTTGAGAACGGCTGCCGTGTACTTGAAGTAGAGCTTGCGAGCGGCCTTGCGACAGGTCTGGGCTGCCTTCGACGGCGACAGGGAGCCGCGCTCGAGAACGGTCGTGCCCGCATCGCCGACCTGCGACATGGAGCCGCACGAGGTGTTGCTCAGGTCGGCGCCGGCGACGCCCTGTATGAACGGCGCGACTCGAAAGACGTTGGCGTCGAACGACACGTCGGTCGGCAGGCAGTCGGCCGAGTCGCCGCCCGACGTGATGCCGGCAACCACCTCGCCGCCACCAAGGTCGGCGAACAGCGGGCCGCCCGAATCACCGGAGCAGGTGTTCGAGTCGACGCCGGGTAGGCCCACCGGGTTCGCGAACGACCAGCACACGTGCGCCGGCTCGGGCACCGGCGACGGCGAGGCCGCGCACGTGCCCGTCGAGACCTGCCCCTCGCGCAGCAGTCCGCTGTCCGAGACGCCGCCCTCGGTGATACCGAAGCCCACCAGCACGCCCGGCGTACCAAACGGCGGGTCGCCGCCCAGGTTGATGGGCGTGGGCGGGATGCCGCTGGTCGGCGTCGACAGGGTCAGCACCGCCACGTCCGACGTCACACCGAACTGGTAGGAGGGGTTGACGTCGACGCTGCTCACCGAGAGCACGCCCGCATGCTGCAGATACACCGCGAAGCCCGATGGGCTCGGCGAGCCGCAGAACGTGTTACCCGGACACACGCAGTGCGCGGCCGTCAGGAACGTCTCGCAGCCGATCAACGTACCGCTGCAGATGTGTACGAAGTTCGGACCCGACGCCGACAGCAGCGCGCCGGTGGTGGGCCGCGCCTGCGTGGGTAGACCGTTGACGATGCGCGGGCCGAGTGGGGCCTGTGCAACCCGATCCGCCGCGACGACACCGCCGGCCGACAGCAACGCGAGCAGAAGCGTGGCGGACCAAAGGTGAGGGAGTCCGGAGCGGAGGTGCATCGTTTTCCTACCGATCGAGCCCGAGGGCGCGACACTATGCCACGCCGCACCAGCTCCGGGAATGGCCCATCGCCCCAGGTGAGTCGGCCTTTACCGAGCAGCCGCTCCTTGTTATTAGAACGCGTTCCATTGCGGAGCCCGCGATACCAGTGAACAAGCGCATGACTGCAAGCGACGTCGTCGCAGAACTGCACGACGGGATGACGATCGGCATCGGCGGCTGGGGTGCGCGCCGCAAGCCGATGGCGCTGATCCGCGCCATCGCGCGCTCGCCGCTCAAGGACCTCACCCTGGTCTCCTACGGTGGCCCCGACGTGGGCCTGCTGTGCGGCCTCGGCAAGGTCCGCAAGCTGGTCTTCGGCTTCGTCTCGCTCGATCTGATCCCACTCGATGCCCACTTCCGGGCGGCCCGCCAGGCCGGCCAGCTCGAGATCATGGAAATCGACGAGGGCATGCTCCAGTGGGGCCTGCGGGCCGCCATGCTGCGGCTGCCGTTCCTGCCCACCCGGGCCGGTCTGGCCTGCGACGTGGAGCGGCTCAATCCCGAGATCAAGACCGTGCAGTCGCCCTACCCCGACGGCGAGACCCTGCTCGCCATGCCGGCCCTCGAGCTCGACGCGGCGCTCGTGCACGTCGACCAGGCCGACGAGCGCGGCAACGGCCAGATCCTCGGCCCCGACCCGTACTTCGACGACCTGTACTGCGGTGCCGCCAAGCGGCGATTCGTGAGCTGCGAGCGCATCGTCGAGACCGACCAGCTTCTCGAGTCGGGCCCGCTGCAGACACTGATCCTCAACCGCACGCTCACCGACGGCGTGGTGGAAGCACCGTTCGGCGCGCACCCCACCGCCTGTGTGCCCGGCTACGGCATCGACCTCGAGCACCTCAAGACGTACTCGGCTGCTGCCAAGGAACCGGACGCGTGGAGCGCCTACCGCGAGCGGTTCGTCGACGTGACCGACGAGCAGTACATCGACGCCGTGGGCGGCGCCGCGAAGATCGAAGCGATCCCGGAACCGGTGTTCTGAAGACGATGGCCGACGACACGACCAGCACCGACTACTCGCTCGCCGATCTGTGCATCGTGGCGTGCGCCGAGGCGTGGCGCGGCGACGGCGAGGTGCTTGCCTCGGGCATGGGCCTGATCCCGCGCATCGCCGCCGGTCTGGCACGCCTCTCGTTCAGCCCCGACCTGCTGCTCAACGACGGCGAGTGCCGGCTCGCGGCCGAGCCGATCCCGGTGGGACCGCGCGGCGACTTCAAGCCGCGGCTTGAAGGCTGGCTACCGTTTCGCCGCGTGTTCGACCTGCTGTGGAGCGGCAAGCGTCACGCGATGACTATGCCCACGCAGATCGACCGCTTCGGCAACGCCAACATCAGCCTGATCGGCGATCCGGACAGGCCCAAGGTTCAGCTGCTCGGCGTACGCGGCATTCCCGGCAACACCATCAACCACCCGAACAGCTTCTTCGTACCGGCCCATACGCCGCGCTCGTTCGTGACCGACGTCGACATGGCCTCGGGCGTCGGCTACGACCCCGCCCGCTGGAAAGACGGCGTGCGCTCCGACTTCTGCGAGCTGCGTCGCGTGGTCTCGAACCTCGCCGTCCTCGATTTCGGTGGCGCGGACAACGCCATGCGCATCGTCTCGGTGCACCCCGGCGTGAGCGTCGACGAGGTCCGCGAACAGACCGGCTTCGAGCTGGCCGTGGCCGACGACTGCGGCGAGACGCCGGCGCCGACGGCCGAGCAGCTCGAGATCATCGCCACGGCGCTCGACCCGCACGGGATGCGCCTGGCGGCCGTCAAGCGCGGCTAGGGCGTGAACGCCACGCTCAACACTACCCTGTGCGAGCGCCTCGGCGTTCGCTATCCGATCATCCAGACGGCGATGGGCTGGGTCGCCACGCCCGAGCTGGTGGCCGGCACCGCCAACGGCGGCGGCATGGGGTTCCTGGCCTGTGCCGTGATGCGGCCCGAGGAGGCCGACCGCGCGATCGCGCGCGTGAAGGAGCTCACCGACAAGCCGTTCGGCGTGAACTTCCTCATGGAGCAGCCGGGCGCGGCCGACATCGTCGAGGCCATCGTGCGCCATGGCGTGAAGGCTGCCAGCTACAGCCGCTCGCCGAACGCGAAGTTCATCGAGCGATTCAAGAACGCCGGCATCGTGTGCATCCCCACCGTCGGTCAGCAACGCCACGCCGCCAAGGCAGTGGAGCTCGGCGCCGACATCATCGTGGCACAGGGCGGTGAGGGCGGTGGACACACCGGCTCCGTGCCCACCTCGTTATTGCTGCCGCAGGTGGTCGACGCGGTCGACGTGCCGGTGGTGGCGGCCGGCGGCTTTCACGACGGCCGCGGGCTGGTCGCGGCGCTCGCGTACGGCGCGGTCGGCATCGCCATGGGAACCCGATTCCTGCTCACCACCGACAGCCCGGTGCCACCCGCGACGCTCGACCGCTACCTCGCGGCCAGCGTCAACGACACGCGCGTGTCGGTCGAGATCGACGGGCTTCCGCACCGGGTGGTCGTGAACGAGTTCCTCGCAAAGCTGGAGTCGGGCAACCCGCTCACACGCCTGGTGCGCGCGCTTCGAAGCGGCCTGGCCTATCGCAAGATGAGCGGCGCATCGCTCGCCGAGTTGCTGCGCGCGGCGCTGTCGATGCAGAAGAACGACCGCCTCACGCGTACACAGGCGCTGATGGCGGCCAACTCGCCGATCTTCATCCAGCGCGCCATGGTCGAGGGACACCCGGCCGAGGGCGTGCTGCCGAGCGGTCAGGTGGCCGGCGTGATCGACAGCCTGCCGAGCTGCGCCGAGCTGATCGAGAGGATCATTGCAGAAGCCGAGGAGCGGCTTGCCGCGCTCGGCAAGGAAGGGATGGCCATTGCCAGCTGACGTGCCTGCCAAGACCACGATCGAAAACGGCGTCGCCGAGGTGCTCCTCGACTACCCGCCGGTGAACGCGTTCGACAGCAACGGCTGGCTTGCGCTGGCCGAGCACTTCCGCGAGCTCGGCGCCAGCGACGACGTCAACGTCGTGCTGCTCGCGGCCGAGGGCCGCGGGTTCTGTGCCGGCGTCGACATCAAGGAGCTGGCCAGGGACAGCACGCTCATCACCAAGGTGAACAAGGGCTGCTACGAGACGTTCGCCGCCATCCACGACTGCGTGGTGCCGGTGGTGGCCGCGGCCCACGGCTTCGTGCTCGGCGGCGGCATCGGCATCGTCGGCTCGGCCGACATCATCGTGGCCTCCGACGACGCCACGTTCGGCCTGCCCGAGATCGATCGCGGTGCGCTCGGCGCCGCCTCGCACCTGCTGCGCATGTTCCCGATCCAGAAGGTCCGCCACATGCTGCTCACAGGCCAGCCGATCGACGCCGCCGAAGCGTACCGGCTCGGCGCGCTCGAGGCCGTCGTGGCGCGCGACGAGCTGCTGCCGACCGCACGCGCGATCGCCGAGAGCATTGCATCGAAGAGCCCCAAGGCCGTGCGGCTGGCCAAGGAGTCCCTCAACGGCATCGAGCTCCTCGACATCAAGAAGAGCTATCGCTACGAGCAGGGCTTCACCCTGGAGCTCTACACCTCGCCCGATTCGCAGGAAGCGCGCGACGCGTTCGTGCAGAAGCGCGACGCCAGCTTCAAGGACAAGGGCTGAGCGCACCGTGGACCTGACGTTCACTGCAAGCGAGCAGGCCTTCCGCGACGAGGCACGCACGTGGATCGAGGCCAACGTGCCCACCACTGCGCTGCCGTCGATGGACACGGCCGAGGGTTTCGCCGCCCACCGCGAGTGGGAGCGCAAGCTCAACGGCGGCGGCTGGGCGATGGTGTCGTGGCCCAAGGAGTACGGCGGGCGCGGCGCGAACCTCATCGAGTGGCTGATCTTCGAGGAGGAATACTACCGGGCCAGCGCGCCGGGCCGCGTGAACCAGAACGGCATCTTCCTGCTCGGTCCCACACTCATGGAGTACGGCACCGACGAGCAGAAGTCGCGCTACCTGCCGAAGATGGCCTCGAGCGAGGAAGTGTGGGCGCAGGGCTGGTCGGAGCCGAACGCCGGCAGCGACATGGCGGCCATCCGTGCAACGGCGCGCATCGACGGTGACGAGTTCGTCATCGACGGCCAGAAGACGTGGGCCTCGCGCGCCGCGTTCGCCGACTGGCTGTTCGGCATCTTCCGCACCGACCCCGAATCGGAGCGCCACCGCGGCCTGACCTTCGTGCTGGTACCGCTCGACGCCGAGGGCGTCACGGTGCGGCCCATCTCGCAGCTCGACGGCGAGACCGGCTTCGCCGAGGTGTTCTTCGACGAGGTCCGCGTGCCACGCGGCAATCAGCTCGGCGAGCTCGACAAGGGCTGGCAGGTGGCGATGGCCACGGCCGGCTTCGAACGCGGCCTCATGCTGCGCAGCCCCGCCCGCTTCCAGGCCACCGCCGCGCGCCTGGTCGACCTGTACAAGCGCCACGCCAACGAAGTGGACGATTCGCTGCGCGATGCCATCGCACGGGCCTGGACGCGCGCCGAAGCGTACTGCCTGAACACCTACAGAACGGCATCGCACCTGATCGACGGAGGCAAGATCGGCTCGGAAGCCAGCCTCAACAAGATCTTCTGGTCGGAGCTCGACGTGCACATGCACGAGACGGCGCTCGCCATTCTGGAAGCGCGCGCCGAGCTGCTGCCGAAGGCATCGGCCGCCCACGGCGTCGGCGGCTGGCTCGACGGCTTTCTGTTCTCGATGGCCGGCCCGATCTACGCCGGCACCAACGAGATCCAGCGCAACGTGATCGCCGAGCGACTGCTCGGCCTGCCGAGGGCCTGACCGTGCGCTTCAACTTCAACGAAGACCACCTGATGTTCCAGGAAACCGTGCGCGGCTTCCTCGACAAGGAGTGCACGGCCGAGCAGGTGCGTGCGCTGTGGGACACCGACACCGGACGTTCGACCGAGCGCTGGGCCAAGCTCGCCGAGCTCGGCCTGCTCGGCATCCTGGTGCCCGAGGAGCACGGCGGGCTCGGCATGACCGAGGTCGAGCTGGTGCTGCTGCTCGAGGAGACCGGCCGCGCCGCGCTGCCCGAGCCCGTGGTCGAGACCGCGGCGGTGTGCGCGCCGCTGCTGCGCGACGCCGGCGCGGCCGAGCTCGCCGACCGCTGGCTGCCGAAGATCGCCACCGGCGAGGCCACGCTCACGTTCAGTCATCAGCTCAACGCGGCCGTCACCGATGCCCACGTCGCCGATCTCGTACTCGTACAGCACGGCCAGGAGCTGCACGCGGTTCCGAGCTCCGCGATCAAGCTCGAGCCGCAGCCGTGCAACGACCTGTCACGGCGACTGTTCAGCCTCGACTGGCTGCCGGGCGACGACACCGTGCGCATCGCCAGCGGCACCGACGGTGCCGCGCTGATCGGCGCGGCCTTCGACCGCGCCGCGCTCGGCGTGGCCGCCCAGCAGGTAGGCATCGCACAGCGTCTGGTCGAGCTGGCCGTGGAGTATGCGCGCGAGCGCCACCAGTTCGGCAAGCCCATCGGTTCCTACCAGGCCATCAAGCACATGCTCGCCAACGTGCAGGTGGCGATCGAGTTCGCCCGCCCGCTGCTGTACCGCGCGGCGTTCTCCGTGGCGGCCGGTGCGCCATCGAGCTCGATCGACGTGTCGCAGGCCAAGGCCGAGGCGAGCGAGGCCGCCGTGCTGGCCGCCAAGACGGCCCTGCAAGTGCACGGCGCCATCGGCTACACCTGGGAGGTCGACCTTCACCTGTGGATGAAGCGCGCCTGGGCGCTGGAGGCGGCGTGGGGAAACCGGCTGTGGCACCGACGCCGTATCGCCGAGGCGATTCTCGACAGACCCAAGGCGCCCTCGTTCGGCTTCACCGCGCGCTGAGGAAACAAGGGAACATGAGCACAACGAAAACGAAGGTGCCCGCCATCGAGGGCTGGTTCGTCGCCGACGGCGAGATGGCCCAGCTGCTCGGCAGCCGCTGCAAGTCGTGCAAGAGCTACTTCTTCCCGAAGGAAGACTACTTTTGCCGAAACCCGCACTGCAAGGGCGACGACTTCGAAGAGGTGGCGCTCAGCCGCACCGGCACCCTGTGGTCGTTCACGAACAGCTGCTACCCCCCGCCCAAGCCCTACATCGCACCCGACCCGTTCGTGCCGTACATCGTCGCGGCCGTCGAGCTCGGCGAGGAGAAGATGGTGGTGCTCGGCCAGGTGGCTCCCGGCTTCGAGCTGGGCGACCTCAAGGCGGGCATGGAGATGGAGCTCGTTCTCGACACGCTCTTCGAAGACGACGACAACGAGTACATCACGTGGAAGTGGCGGCCGGTTGCCGCCGGCGCGTGAGGCGGAGTAGCAGACCATGGCACAGGACGTAGCAATACTCGGCATCGGCATGCACCCCTGGGGCAAGTGGGGCCGCAACTTCGTGGAGTACGGGGTGAAGGCGGCGAACGACGCGCTCGACGACGCCGGGCTGGAGTGGAACGACGTGCAGTTCGTGTCGGGCGGCGACACGATTCGCAACGGTTACCCCGGCTACGTGGCCGGCGCCACGTTCGCGCAGGCGCTCGGCTGGAGCGGCGCCAAGGTGGCCAGCTCCTACGGCGCATGCGCTAGCGGCGCGCAGGCCATCAACACGGCGCGCGCGATGATCCTGTCGGGCATCGTCGACGTGGCCATGGTGGTCGGAGCCGACGCGGCGCCGAAGGGCTTCTTCGCTCCCACCGGTGGCGAGCGCAAGGAGGATCCCGACTGGCTGCGCTTCCGGTTGCTGGGCGCGACCAACCCGATCTACTTCGGCCTGTGGGCGCGCCGTCGCATGGAGCTGTACGGTGCCACGCAGAGCGATTTCGCCAAGGTGAAGGTGAAGAACGCTCGCCACGGCCTGAACAACCCGAACGCGCGCTACCGCAAGGAAGTGACCGAGGAGGACATCCTGGCGTCGCCGGTCGTCTCCGATCCGCTGCACCTGCTAGAGATCTGCGCCACAAGCGACGGCGGCGCCGCCATCGTGATGTCGAGCATGGACTTCGCGGCCAAGCACACGACCGACCCGGTGCGCATCAAGGCCGTCTCGACCGTGACGCCTCGCTACCCGAACGACGTGATCGAGATGCCGAACTTCGCTACCGACTCGGCGGCCGCCGTGGCCGCGCCCGAGCTCGGCTTCAAGGACTCGATCGCCGCCGGCGCCTACGAGGAGGCCGGCCTGGGCCCCGAGGACATGAGCATGGCCGAGGTCTACGACCTGTCCACCGCCCTCGAGCTCGACTGGTACGAGAACCTCGGGCTGTGCAAGGCCGGCGAGGCCGAGCGCATGATCAACGACGGCGACACGACGATCGGCGGTCGCGTTCCGGTGAACCCCAGCGGTGGGCTCGGCTGTTTCGGCGAGGCCGTGCCCGCCCAGGCCATCGCGCAGGTGTGCGAGCTCACCTGGCAGCTTCGCGGGCAGGCCGAGGGGCGGCAAGTCGAGGGCGCGCGCGCCGGCATCACCATCAACCAGGGCCTGTTCGGCCACGGCTCGTCGGTGATCGTGACGAGCTGACGCGAACGCAGAAACGTAGCGGTCGCAGAAGAGAAGGGAGAACAATCATGGCAGAGGCATACATCGTCGACGCGGTCCGCACTCCGGTAGGTAGGCGCGGCGGAAAGCTGAGCCAGGTGCATCCGGCCGACCTCGGCGCCCACGTGCTCAAGGCGCTCGTCAACCGCACCGGCATCGATGCCGGCGCGGTCGAGGACGTGATCTTCGGCTGCTGCGACACCATCGGGCCGCAGGCCGGCGACATCGCGCGTACCTGCTGGCTCGCCGCGGGGCTGCCCCAGCACGTGCCGGGCGTGACCATCGACCGCCAGTGCGGCTCCTCGCAGCAGTCGGTGCACTTCGCCTCGCAGGGCGTGATGAGCGGCACGGCCGACCTCATCGTCGCCGGCGGCGTGCAGAACATGAGCCAGATCCCCATCTCCTCGGCCATGACCTGTGCCGAGCCGCTCGGCTTCACCGATCCGTTCTCCGCATCGAAGGGCTGGGTGGAGCGCTTCGGCACGCAGGAGGTGTCGCAGTTTCGCGGCGCCGAGCTGATCGCCGAGAAGTGGGACATCACGCGCCGGCAGATGGAGGAGTTCGCGCTGGAGAGCCACCAGCGTGCCACCCGCGCCACCGAAGAGGGCCGGTTCAAGAACGAGATCATCCCGTTCGACGGGCTCGGCCACGACGAGGGCCCGCGGCCCGACACGAGCCTCGAGAAGATGGCGACGCTCAAGACGCTCGTCGAGGGCGGCCGCCTCACCGCCGCGGTGTCGAGCCAGATCTCCGACGGCGCCACCGCGACGCTCATCGCCTCGGAGAAGGCGGTGAAAGAGCACGGGCTCAAGCCGCGCGCGCGTATCCACCACATGAGCGTTCGCGCCGACGACCCGATCTTCATGCTGAGCGCGCCGATCCCCGCAACGAAGGTCGCGTTCGAGAAGACCGGCATGAGCATGAACGACATCGACCTGGTGGAGATCAACGAGGCCTTCGCGCCGGTGGTTCTCGCCTGGCAGAAGGAAACGGGCGCCGACCTCTCCAAGGTGAACGTGAACGGCGGCGCCATTGCGCTCGGCCACCCCATCGGCGCCACCGGCACCCGCCTGATGGCCACCCTGCTGAACGAGCTCGAACGCACCGGCGGCCGCTGGGGCCTGCAGACGATGTGCGAGGGCGGCGGCCAGGCCAACGTGACGATCATCGAGCGCGTGTGATGGCGGGAATCTGCGAAGGAAGAGTAGTCATCGTGACCGGCGCCGGCCGCGGCATCGGCCGCGCCCACGCGCTGGCGTTCGCCGCCGAGGGCGCCAAGGTGGTGGTGAACGACCTCGGCTGCGAGCTCGACGGTAGCGGCGGCGGAAGCGGACCCGCCGGTGAGGTCGTCGATGCCATCCGCGCAGCCGGTGGCGAAGCCGCCGCGAACGGTGCCGACATCGCCGATTTCGAGCAGGCCGCCGGGCTCGTCAAGTCGGCCATCGACACGTTCGGTGGCCTCGACGTGGTCGTCAACAATGCCGGCGTCGTACGCGACCGCATGTTCGTCAGCTGCACCGAGCAGGAGTGGGACGCCGTCCTGCACGTCCACCTCAAGGGGCACTACGCCACCGCCCACCACGCCTGCGGCTACTGGCGTCAGCAGAGCAAGGCGGGCGCAGACGTGAACGCGCGCATCATCAACACCAGCTCGGGCGCCGGCCTGCAAGGCAGCATCGGCCAGAGCGCTTACTCGGCCGCCAAGGGCGGCATCGCGGCACTCACCCTGGTGCAGGCCGCCGAGCTCGCACGCTACGGCGTCACGTCGAACGCCATCGCCCCGTCGGCGCGTACGCGCATGACCGAGGACGCGTTCGCCGACATGATGAAGAAGCCGGACAGCGGCTTCGATGCCATGGCCCCCGAGAACGTCTCGCCGCTGGTGGTGTGGCTCGGAAGCGCCGAGTCGCGTGAGGTGACCGGGCGCGTGTTCGAGCTGGCCGGCGGCAAGATCAGCGTGGCCGACGGCTGGCGACAGGGCCCCGAGGTCGACAAGGGTGATCGCTGGCAGCCCGCCGAGGTGGGCGCGGCCGTACGCGAGGTCCTGGACAAGGCAGAGCCGCCGCAGAAAGTATACGGCACCTGAGCTTCATGAACTTCACCTTCACCGAGGAACAGGAAGAGCTGCGCCGGGCGGCCCGCGGTTTCCTCGACGACCATTCCTCTCCCGAGAAGGTACGCGCCGCCATGCAGGACGAGCGCGGCTACGACGCCGACACCTGGCGTCGTGTGGGTGCCGAGCTCGGCTGGCCCTCGGTGATCATCCCCGAAGCCTACGGTGGCATCGGGCTCACCTACGTCGAGCTGGTCGCGTTGATGGAGGAGATGGGGCGCACGCTGCTGTGCTCGCCGTTCTTCTCGACGGTGTGCCTGGCCGGCAACGCACTGCTCGCGGCCGGCACCGAGGAGCAGAAGCAGGAGCACCTTCCCGCCATCGCCGCCGGTGAGAAGACCGCCACCGTGGCCTACACCGAGTCGAACGGACGCTGGGACGCGTTCGCGGTGCAGGCGGTGGCCCGGCGCGACGGCGAGGAGTTCGTGCTGTCGGGCACCAAGACATTCGTGGTCGACGGCCACACCTCCGACCTGCTGGTGATCGCGGCGCGCACGGAGGGATCATCCGGCGAGGGCGGAATCAGCCTGTTCGTCGTGCCCGCCGACACGCCCGGCATCGAGCGACGCGCGCTACCCACCATGGACCAGACCCGGCGGCAGGCCGAGATCGGATTGGATGAGGTGCGCGTACCGGCGGCCAGTCTGATGGGCGAGGAAGGCGAAGGCTGGAAGCCGCTGTCGCACGCGCTCGACCTGGCCACCATCGCACTTTCGGCCGAGCAGGTCGGAGGCGCGGAGCGCGTGCTCGACATGACCGTGGAGTACGCCAAGGAGCGCAAGCAGTTCGGACGGCCGATCGGCTCGTTCCAGGCCATCAAGCACAAGTGCGCCGACATGATGGTGCTCGTCGAGTCGGCGCGCTCGGCCAGCTACTACGCAGGCTACGCCGCCTCGGTTGGCGACCCCGAGATGCCGGTTCTTGCCGCGCTGGCCAAGGCATATTGCTCCGACGCATACTTCCGCTGCGCCGCCGAGAGCGTGCAGATCCACGGCGGCGTGGGCTTCACGTGGGAGTACGACGTGCACCTGTACTTCAAGCGCGCGAAATCGACCGAGACGTTACTCGGTGACGCAGCCTACCACCGCGAGCTCGTCGCGCAGCGGATCAACCTGTGAGGCCACGATCGCAGACACTTCCGGGAGCAGAGTCGACGACGACTCACTGTGTGGATGCGTCGCTCGAGCGCCGAGCCGCGATGCGTAGCCGGGTTCTCGGGTAACACGATGGGCGACGTCGCGAGCTCCCTCGACATGCAGGGCAAGGCGGTGATCGTCACCGGCGGCGGCAAGGGCGTGGGCCGCGGCATCACGAGTCGCTTTCTCGAAGCAGGCGCCGGCGTGGTGATCTGCGGGCGCACCGAGCCCGACGAGCTTCCGAGCGTCGACGGCCGCGAGGCCGTGTTCGTGGCAGCCGACGTGCGCGACCTCGACCAGATCGCGAACCTGGTCGAGCAGACCACCAGCCGCTTCGGCCGTCTCGACGTGCTCGTGAACAACGCCGGCGGCGCACCGTTCGCCGACGCCGCCACCGTCTCGCCGCGCTTCAGCGAGAAGATCATCCAGCTCAACCTCATCGCGCCGCTCAACCTCGCCCAGCGCGCCAACGCCGCGATGCAGGAGCAGGCCGACGGCGGCTCGATCATCAACATCGCCAGCGTCAGCGCCGTGCGCCCCTCGCCCGGCACCGCGGCCTATGCCGCCGCCAAGGCCGGATTGCTGAGCCTCACGCAGACCTTGGCCGTGGAGTGGGCGCCGAAGGTTCGGGTGAACGCGGTGACCGCCGGCATGGTGAAGACCGAGCAGGCACACCTGCACTACGGCGACGAAGAAGGCATCGCGTCGGTGTCGAGGACCGTACCGCTGGGCCGCCTCGCCGACCCCACCGATGTCGGCGACGCGTGCCTGTACCTCGCATCGCCGCTGGCCAGCTACGTGACCGGCGCAAGCATCCTGCTGCACGGCGGCGGCGAGAAGCCCGCGTTTCTCGATGCCGCAAAGAACACCGGCCCGGACGAGCCCGAGAAGGGAGGCAAGAAGAAGTAATGGCAACCGTATTCAAGCAGCCCTCCGACCTGACCGACGCTGTCGGCACCCACCTCGGCTACAGCGACTGGCTGACGATCGAGCAGGACCGCATCAACACGTTCGCCGACGCCACCGGCGACCATCAGTGGATCCACGTCGACGCCGAGCGCGCCAAGGACGGACCGTTCGGTTCCACCATTGCCCACGGATACCTCACCCTCTCGCTGGTGAGCATGTTCCTGCCGCAGATCGTCGAGGTGCAGAACATCTCGATGGGCGTGAACTACGGCACCGACAAGGTGCGCTTCCCCTCCCCCGTCCCGGTCGGCTCGCGCGTGCGCGGCGGCGGCGAGCTGGTGAGCGTGGAAGAGGTGAAGGGCGGCTATCAGACGGTCGTGCGCGTGACCGTCGAGATCGAGGGGAAGGATCGGCCGGCGTGCGTGGTGGATACGATCAGCCGGTTCTATCCGAAGTAACAGATCACCGGCCGCCACGGCGCCCGAGCGGGCACCGTGGCAACCGGCCTCTTGATCAGAACTCGCAGATGCCTCCGCTGCAGCTCTGGGCGGGAGGGCAGGCCATGGCGCAGCTGCCGCAGTTATTCAGGTCGGTCTGTGTGTTGACGCACGACCCGCCGCAGTTCGTCTGGCCGGACGGGCACACACAGCTGCCGGCCTGGCAGGTCGTACCGCCGGAACAGTTGGTCACGGCGTCGTCGATCGCACCGTTGCAATCGTTGTCGAGGCCGTCGCAGATCTCCGGTGCAGGCGGGAGGTTTTGCTGGCACTGGAGCGAGCCGGCTACACAGACCTCCGTGCCGTCGGCACACACGCCCGGCTGGCCGGTGTTGCACGACGCGCCGCCCGGACCGTTGTCGACCGCACCGTCGCAATCGTTGTCGAAGCCGTCGCAGACCTCCGGCGCCGGCGCGGTGTTCTGCTGACATACGATCGCACCCGCCACACAGGCTTCCGTGCCCGCGGCACACACGCCGAGCTGGCCGGTGTCGCAGACGTCACCGCCGGTGTCCTCGTCCGTCATCGTATCGCAGTCGTCGTCGATGGCGTTGCAGATCTCGCTCGCGCCGGGGTTGACGCCCGGGCTCGCGTCGTCGCAGTCCGGTCCGTTCGCGCAGTTCTCACCGTAGGTGTCGAAGTCGTTGTCGATACACACCGGCACCGTCGTGGTGGTGGTCGTCGCCGGCACGCCCTTGACGGCCGGCGTGCACAGGAACTGGGTCTTGAACTTCCCGAGCGTGCCGGTACCGAACTGATCGGTGACCTGCTCGGCTCCGATGTCCTGCTTCGGACACTTCACCTTGTAGCAGACGCGGTCGGGAACCGGCACGGGGCCGGAAACGTTCTCGAGGATGGCCGGCATACCATCGACCGTGAACTCGTGAACCGTCTTCTCCGTGGGCACGCAGAACAGCTTTGCTTTTCCCACGACCTTGCAGACGCCGAGCGCGTCGAACTGGTCCTGAACCATGTCCAGGCCGACCAGCGCGGCAAACTTCCTCGAGTCCTTCACCTTGAAACAGGTCTGGTGGTCGAACTGCTGGGCCGCAACCGAGTGCGGCAATGAAAAGAGAACGAACGGAACCAGCGTGGCACCGAATACGATGGAGCGAAGCAGGTGTGGTCTCATGAGGCCCCCGTGGATTTACTTGCGACTTTCCCCTGTCTCGCCGCGTGATCTCCTCGACACTAGCGCCAGCGCTCGCACTCCGTCGAGAGTTTTCGTCCGGTGGGCGGCGGTGATCCCCGACCGGGGTGGCAAGTTTCCCCCATAGGCTGGCCTGGCGGCGCCCGGAGGCGTAGGCTCGCCCGGGGGAGTAGCCATGAGACGACTCGCTGCCGCGATCGCATTTTTCCTTGTCGCGCTGACGCTGCCCGGCGTCGCGCAAGCCCAGTGCGCATTCGATACTGCGGCGAAGGCCAAGGGAGGCAAGTTCAGCCTCGTTCGATCGTACGCGGCGTGTCCGTCGACCACGTTCTTGGCACCGAACACGTCCACGCAGACGAGCACTCCCGCGTGCACGCCGCCGTTCGCACACTCCACCTACGACTTCAACGCCGACAGGGGACAGTGCACGCTGAAGGTGAAGCACAAGCTCGAGTCGCCGTGCCCTGACGGCTCCGGTGTCGACTGCACGAACTGGATGGCCAGCGTGAAGTGCAGCGGCATCAACGATCCCGGTGGTGGCACGCCGATCGAGGGGTCTGGCTGGGCGCTGGCAGTCACCGCTCGTGTAACGTGGGACGATCACTCCAACGGCGACATGACGCTCATCGATTTTCCCGCGCAGTGGGCGTTCCCGCCAGCCAGCGGTGGAAAGCTCAAGGTGAAGATCGAGACGGCCTCGTGCGGTGACTTCTTGTTCTGCCCGCTCTTCGGACCGCCGCTGGTGCCGGCCTGTAGCACCTTCCAGATCCTCAGCGCAGGCATCCACGACCCGACGGGGAAGCTGTTCGCTACGCTTGGGACGAGCTCGGGGCCGTAGCACGCGCAGTCAGGCCGGGATCGGCCTGATCATCACCCAGTTCGAGAACGCGTGCGGCCCCGCTCCCACCGTCGATTCGGAGACGACCTCGAACCCGAGCCGCACGTAGAACGAGACGTTCTCGGGCCGCTGCGTCGTCAACACGGCAGGCGACCCCGACGGATCGATGACGTAGCGCAGCTGCTGTCGAAGCAGTCCTCCACCCACTCCTGAGCCGCGAAGCCCCGCCCGCACGACCATGTTGTTGAGGTACCACGCGGGAACACCACGTTGCGCGGCTTGCCGCTGAACCTCCACGGCATCGACAACCTCGAGCAGGCGACGTGTGGCGGCCACGCCGAGCCGGAGCGGCGCGAAGCCGAGCCCGTGGCGAAGCATCGCGGTGGTGCTGATCGGAGGCGAGCCCGGCGGATGCCAGAAGCCCATCGCGTTCACCCGGCCCGGCCCCCCGGCGCTCTGCGCCCTCGGTTCCGCGCGCACGCAGAAGCTGCGACCGAAGCGGGTCTGTAGCCGCAGGTTGCGAACGAACAGCCAGGACAGCCGTGCCCGCCGCGTGCCCTCGTCGGGCACGATGTAGACGTGAGGTGGGTTGTCGAAGAACGCTTCGGTGAGAAGCTCGGCAGCGTCGGCGAAGTCGGACCTCGACAGCTCCGCGGTCGCGCTCACGTCCGGCCCTACCGATCCGCGATCAGTTCAGGTCGAGCGCGTGGCGCTTCAGATCGTCGAGGCTGATGTACTCGAGCGCGCCGGGGTGCGTGGCGGAGAGCACCACGGGAGGCGCGACGCCGGCCTCGAGTGCTTCCTGCCAGCGCGGTGCGCACAGACACCACCGGTCGCCGGGCTTCAGACCCGGAAAGCCGACCTCGGGCTGCGGCGTGACGAGGTCGTTTCCGTTCACAAGCGAGAACTCGAGGAACTCGGCGCTGAGCTCGGCGCACACAGCGTGCACTCCGAGGTCCTCGGCGTCGGCCGTGCAGCAGCCGTCGCGATAGAAGCCGGTCATCGGCGAGATCGAGCAGGCCTCGAGTTCGGTACCGAGGATGTTCTTGGCGTCTTCCATACTGTCGGGCCCGCTCGGACGGTGGCCTTCATAGTCCCGCATCGAAGAAGAAGGCAAGCAGCGCGTGTCGGCGGCCCCGGCCTGCCGGCCCTCGCGGACGTTCCCAGACTCGCGAACATCCCCCCGGCGCGTTCGCAGATCTGCGCAAATCGCGCAGCGCGTCGGATTGCGGCGTCCGCCGGCGCACGGCAACGGGCTCCGGATCGCGCGGCACAGACAGCCGGGCGGCAGCGTGGCTGTCGAGCGCTCCCCCCCGATCGAGGCGGCGCGCCGCTGGCATGAATGATGCTGTGTAATCTGCCGGGTTGGTCCGTGACCAGCACGCGAGCCAGGCACGCGGGGGCTGGTACTCTCACGCGAATATGCGACATCGACTTCGAACACGCACACGAGAGTAAGGGCTCCAGGCGACAAGAAAAGGGGAAGCTCCATGCCGCAATTCACGATCTCCGAGATCTCTCCCTCCCGCACCATGCCGCGCCTTGTGACGCTGCTCGCGTGCCTCGCCACGCTGGTGTTCGCCGAGGGGCCGGCGCTGGCCCAGATCAACGGATTCGTCCTCGACCAGAACATCCAGCCCATCGAAGGCGCGCGTGTTTCGGTACAGGCGACCGACGTCTCGACGCTTTCGGACTTCGACGGAAGCTTCTCGCTACCCGACGCCGCCGGCAGCGTCGTCGTGGTGGCCGCCAAGAAGGGTCACTTCAACGCGTCCCTGTCGCTCACCGCCCCCACCAGTACGGCGACGTTCTTCCTGTTCTTCGTCCCGGCTGACGATGATCCGGCGTACGAGTTCGTCGAGCCCGATGACTGCGGGTCGTGCCACCCCGACCAGCTCGCGCAATGGACGGGATCGGCGATGGCGAAGGCCGGCACCAACACCTGGGTTCACGACATCTACAGCGGTATGGGCACACCGGGTGGCATGGGTGGCTTCGTGTACCTGCGCGACTCGGCGTTCGCGCACGACAACCCGGAATCGGAGTGCGCGTCGTGCCATCAGCCCGAACACTGGATGGCCAGCCCGTTCAGTGCGCTTGCCGACATTCCCACGAGCGACCCCGCCGTGCTGCACGGTGTCGCCTGCGACCTCTGTCACAAGGTGGCCGACATCGACGAGAACGCTCTCAACTACCCCGGCCTGTTTCCGGGCTTCGTGACCGTGACACGCCCGGACACGTCGACGTCGCATCAGGTGCAGTACGGTCTGCTCGGCGATGTGGATTTCGAGGCCCCGGGCTTCATGCGCTCCTCCTATCAGCCGCAGCTCGCCGCCGAGGTGTGCGCTGCGTGTCACCAGGACAAGAACGACCCGGACGAGGACGGAAACTTCGAAGAGGCCAACGGCGTGATCTCCGAGCCGACGTACTTCGAGTGGTACGACTCGCCGTACGCCGACCCGCAGTCGCCCTACTACGCAACGTGCGTCGACTGCCACATGCCGCCGTCGGGAGCGACCGAGGCCTGTAACGAGATCAACCCGCCGCTGCTTCGAGATCCGTCGACGCTGCGATCACACGCCATCAAGGGCACGACACCGGAGTACCTCGAGAACGCGGCCGAGCTAGCGCTCGACGCGGACCTCGTCGGATCCACCCTGCACGTCGACGCGACGGTCACGAACTCGCTCACGGGCCACCACGTGCCCACCGGCGTGACGGTTCGCAACATGATCCTGCTGGTCGAGGCCACGCGCGTCGACGACGATACCGAGCTGGTGCATACCGGTGCGCAGGTCGTCCACGACCTGGGCGGAATCGGCGACCCCGCCCAGGGCTACTACGCCGGCGAGGCCGGCAAGTTCTACGCGAAGATGAATCACGACTCGAGCGGCAACGGCCCGACGTTCTTCACCGACGCCACCGGCATCACCGAGGACACCCGGCTGCCGGCACTGGCGGTCGACGCGACGAGCTACACGTTCACGGTACCACCCGGCGAAGGGACCTTGCTCGTCGAAGCGCGGCTGATCTACCGGCGCGCGTTCCGCTTCCTCGTCGACGCAAAGGGATGGACAGAGGACGGTCACGGCAACCCGCTGGCCGATGTCGCGCCACCACACTACGGCCACCTCATGGAGTCGGCCACGCACACGGTGCTCGTGGTTTCCTGCGCCGGGCAGCCGGTGGGTACGTCCTGCTCGGACGGGAACGAGTGCAACGGGCTCGAGACCTGCGACGGTGCCGGCAACTGCACTGCCGGCGTCGACCTCGACTGCGACGACACGAACCCGTGCACTACCGATTCCTGTGATCCGTCGGCCGGTTGCCAGAACGATGACAACACCGAGCCCTGCGACGACGGCAATTCGTGCACCGCGAATGATTTCTGCGACACGGGGGTTTGCGTGCCGGGACTCGCCGACGATTGCGATGACGGTAATCCGTGCACCGACATCACGTGCGATCCGGGCACCGGGTGCACGTATCCTCCGATCGTCGGCAGTTGCGAGGATGGCGACGCCTGCACCTTCGACGATACCTGCGTCGGCGGTGTGTGTACGCCTGGTACCGTGCTCGACTGTGACGACGGCGAGCCGTGTACCCGAGACCTCTGCAATGGCGCGTCGGGCTGCACGTACATAGCCGGGCCGCCCCTTGGCTGCTATGAGGCGGATTCGGCGACCATCGACCTGCGCGACCACGACGCCGACAAGAAGGATCGCATCACCTGGCGCTGGCGGGGCGCGGCGCCGGCTCCCGATCTGGGCGCGCCCGAGACGACCACGAGCTACTCGCTGTGCATCTACGACTCCGACCGTGGCGAGCCATCGCTGGCCGCTTCGTTGCGAATGCCAGCCGGCGCGCGCTGGCTCGACCGTGGAGCCGACAGCATTCGCTACCAGGACTCCGCGCGCGAACCCGACGGCGTGAAGGTTCTCGATCTGTCGCCCCGATCCGGCGGAGAGACCGTGCTCACCGTGAAGGCCAAGGGCGCGACCATCCCGACGCCCACGCCGGCACTTCAGTGGCGAATGTTCGTACAGGACCCGAACGTGACCCTGGGGCTGGTGAACGACGAGACATCGAGCTGCTGGAGCGCGACGTTCTCGCCGGACAGCAACCGCCGCCACCGCGAGGATCGGTTCAAGGCCCGGGTGCCGTAGCCCGGCCGGCCGCTGCGTGGCGGCGACGACAGGATGGATCGGGCTCCCACGCGGAATCCGGTCGCATTCCCCCCCGACGGGCTACTACGATGGTCGTAGCCGCGCAGATCGCCCCTTGCCTGCGCTCTGCCAATCCCGCTATTTGATGGCGCTACCAGCACGCGCTGCCGGCTGCGTGCGCTCGAACCGGGGAGGTCTGCCGTGTCCCATATCCGTTTCGCCTGCATCTCGGGCGTGGTCACGCTCGTCACCGTCAGCATGCTCTCGGGGCAAGCGTTCGCACAGAAGTGCGAGTCGTCGAAGCTCGGTGCGGCGGGCAAGCTCTACCAGTGCCGCATGACGGCCGAGTCGAAGGCGGTGAAGAAAGAGACCTCGCCGACCGGCTTCGACAAGTGCGCGACCAAGCTCACCAAGAAGTGGACGAAGGCCGAGGCTGGCGGGGGCTGTCCGAACACGGGCGACGAGGCTGCCGTCCTCGCGCTGGCCGAGGGCATGACGACGGCACTGGCGGCAACCCTGGTGCCGGCGCCACCTCCCACCAAGGACGGTCGCACCTGCGGGGCGTCGAAGCAGAAGGCGGCCGGCAAGTACGGGTCGTGCCGGCTCAAGGCCGCCTCGAAGAGCGTGAAGACCGGCAATCCGGTCGACTTCAGCAAATGCGAGGACAAGCTCACGACCACGTTCTCGAAGGCCGAGGTCAAGGGCGGGATGGATTGCCCGACCTCGAGTGACGTCGAAGCGATCCGCGCGCAGGTGACGGGCGACGCAGACACGATCGCCCAGACCGTCGCAGGCGGCGCCACCACGACCACCGTCTCCACGACGACGACCAGCGTCACGACGAGCACGACGCTTACGCCCACCGGTGGGCCGATCGGAACCGTGATCTACTCCGAGGACTTCACCGGCGTCGATGCCTCGGCCTGGCCTGCGCCGTGGACCGATATCGGCGGCGTCGAGACGGCCGACCTGCTCGGCAACCGCGGACGCTTTCGTCCGCTCATCTCCGGCTACTCGCTGGCACGCATGTACATGCCGGGGACCGAGACGAACACCGACGTCACGGTCACCGCCGAATGGGGCGACTTCGAAACCCAGGGCATGGGATTCTACGTTCGCCAGAACGGAGGCTATCTGCAGCAGACCGTCACCCACGGCCAGGGCTACGCGGTATTCGTCGAGGGATTCCGCGGCGACGGCGTCGGCGTCTGGAAGGAGATCGACGGAAACGAGATCGATCTATCCATCAACTTCGGGCTCGGCCTCGACATCATGACGGGTGTTCCCTATCGCATCCGTTTTCGTGCCTACCAGAACGACGCATCGACCACGCGACTTCTGGCCCGGGCGTGGCCGGACGGCTCACCCGAGCCTACCAGCTGGGACGTCGACTACCTCGACAACGAGCCGCTGCTGCAGGGCGTGAGCGGCGGATTCGTGCTGGACGCGTATACGTCACTCACCATGGGGCCGCCCGACGCGTTCCAGTTCGTCGACGACGTCGAGATCCGGACGTTCGAGAATCCGCTGCTCGGAATCGGCGCGGTCACCGCGATCAACGAGACGTTTCTGTTCACCGAGGGGCCGCGCTGGCAGCCGTCGACCTCGGAGCTTCTGTTCACCGACATCCCGGCCGACACGATCTACGTTCTCACGCCGCCGAACATCGTGAACGTGTTCCGCACGCCGAGCGACGAGGCCAACGGCCTGGCCAATGACACCACCGGGGATCTGCTCGCCGCCGAGCACGGAACGCGGCGCGTATCGCACACCGACTCGATGGGAACGATCACGACCGTGGCCGACAGCTACCTCGGGATGTCGCTCAACTCGCCGAACGACATCGCCGTGCGCTCCGACGGTACGATCTACTTCACCGACCCACCGTTCGGGATCACCGCGCCGGAGCGCGAGCTGCCGTTCAACGGCGTGTTCCGGGTCGACACGGGCGGTACGCTGACGGCCGAGTACGAGGCGCCGCTCACCGAGACGCCGAACGGCATCGTGCTCTCGCCCGACGAGTCGACGCTCTACGTATCCGACACGCTGGGCGGCACGGTTACCGCGTGGTCGGTCGCGCCCGGCGGCTCGCTCAGCAGCCCGATCACGTTCGCTACCGGCACGGGGCTCGCCGACGGCATGTGCACCGATACGGCCGGCAACCTCTACGTGGCCACCGACACCGGCATCCAGGTGTTCGCTCCCGACGGCATGCTGTGGGGAACGATCGCCGTACCGCGCATCTCCGCGAACTGCGGTTTCGGTGCTGCCGATGGTCTCACGCTCTACATCACGGCCCGCGAGGGGCTCTACAGCGTGAGCATGGTGGTTCCGGGGATTCCGTAGGTCGGACCGACGGCGTCCTAGTCACTCTTCGCCTTGAACTGGGCCGGGTCGTTCTTGTTCGGAGTGCTGTACACGGCTTGGAAGCACGCACCGGTCTCGAGATTGCGGAGCTGAGCAAGCACGGGCGCGACCATCGGCAACGCCGGCATCTGCAACGGGACACCACGGCCCTTGACCTGCGCCTTGGCTCGCCCTTCCTCGCCCGCCTGGATCTTCAGTCGCTCAACACCGTCGGGCGTCAGACCGGTGGAACTGTTGCGGTCGAGGTAGCGGAAGCGCTCGCCGGACGAACCGCTCGCGTTCCAGCACGGAACGGCATCGTTCGGGTGAGTCCCGAAGCACAGACCGTCGGCCGGGATGGCCGCAGTCATCCGGGGCTGCACGCCGGCGCCCGCGTCGTAAAGGCACAGCGAGTAGTGACTAGTGGTGACCGGATCGCCGAGGTCGGCGGCCGATGTCACCTCGCCCTTGCCCCATTTCCAGACGACACGAGCCTTTCCAGCTTGGGCGGAATCCTTGAGGATCAACTTCGCCGCCCGCGGCTGTATCGGCTGGCGGCATCCCGGATCGGGCGCCGCCGGGCAGGTCGGCACCAGGGCGAACACCTGCAGAGACGAAGGGCCCGGCGTGTACAGGTGGGCACCGTCGGGGCTGACGGCCATGCCCACCCCGCTCAGCTGTGCGGAGTCGGTCTGGCCGAGCGTATGGGCCGGGGTGAGGTCGCCGCTAGCGGGATCGCGTTCGAACGTTGCAACGGTCTCGTCGGTGACGAACGGCACCGGACCGGTGCCCGAGACGAAGACGTGACGACCGTCGGGGTGGATCGCAACGAACAGCGGATCGTTGATGCCGACGATGCCTACACCTTCCTGCTCGAAACCGACCTGCGTGAGCTCGCCGGTGGCCGGGTCTCGATCGAATATGGCGACCGCGTCTTCTTCACTGCCGACCACGTATACGCTGGCGCCGTCGGGGCTGACGGCAACGTCGTGGGCCCCTTCGAGGCCCTCGGCGCCGAAGTCGTCGAGATGGGACTCGACGAACACGAGCTGGCCGGTTGCCGGATTGCGGCTGAACACCGCCACCGTATCGGTACTGCTACCCGCGACGTAGACGTGCGCACCGTCGGGGCTCACGTCGACGCCGACGGCGCCACCGATGCCAACGACGCCGCCTTGATTGTTGACGACGGCTTCGACGAACGTCACCGCGCCGGTTCCTGCGTCGCGGTCGAACACCGCCACGGCATTGTCGCTCCGGCCGGCCACGTAGACGTGCTCGCCGCCCGGAGACAGCGCTACATCGCTGGCCCGATCGAGCCCGTCGATACCGGCGACGTCGTCGAAGTGAACCTCGACGAAGCTCAGCTCACCCGTTCCCGGGTCCCTGTCGAATACGGCCAGCGAGTCGTCGAACAACGCGGCTGCATAGAGGCTGGCCCCATCGGGGCTGACGGCGACCGCCCGGACCCCACCAAGGCCCTGTGTGCCTGCCAGGCCGTCCTGCTCCACGTCCACGAACGTGAGCGCGCCGGACCCGGCGTCGCGGTCGAACGCAACGACCGTGTCGTCGCCGAAGCTACCCACGTAGACCGTCGAGCCGTCGGGACTCACGGCCACACTGATCGCGCCGGCGAGCGCCACCCCGCCGGCGCCGTTGCGCTGGCTCTCCGCGAACTGGAGCGTCCCGCTCGGCACGTCCCGCTCGAAGCCGGTCACGGCCGCATCGAAGTACGATGCCACGTACACGTGCGCACCATCGGGGCTCAGCGCGATGGCGCGTGGGCCATTGAGTCCGTCGGTTATCCCTCCGGTCTCGTCGAAGACCTCCTCGATGAGGGTGAGCTGTCCGGTTCCGGGGTTGCGCCCGAACACGACGACCGCGTCGTCGTTGAGCCCGGACGCGTAGACGTGACTTCCGTCTGGACTCGTCACCACCGCGGTCGCGTACTCGAGCCCGGTGATTCCCCCGGTGCCGTCGAACAGCGCCTCGACGAAGCTCAGCTCACCCGTACCCGCGTTGCGACTGAACACCGCAACCGAGTCGCTGGTCGCTGCGACGTAGACGTGGGACCCGTCCGGGCTCACGACCACGGAGACCGCTCCGTCGATTCCCATCACCCCACCCTGTCCGTCGAACAGCGCCTCCACGAAAGTCAGCGCTCCCGTGCCGGCGTTGCGACTGAACACAGCGATCTCGCCGGCGACCCCGCCGGCCGCGTACACGTGAGCGTCGTCCGGCGAGATCGCGACAGCGGCTGGGAGCACAAGCCCGGTGACACCGGCAACTCCGTCTCGGTGAGTCTCGACGAACGTCAGCTCGCCCGTGACCATGTCGCGGGCGAATACTGCGATGGTGTTCTCGGAGAATCCCACCGCATACACGTGGGCACCGTCACCACTGACGACGACACTTCGAATACCGTTGATGCCGTCCACCCCGCCGACCCCGTCGCGTTCGAGCTCCACGAAGCCGAGCTCGCCGGTGGCAGCGTTGCGGCTGAACACCGCGATCGCGTCGTCCACGCTCCCCGCCACGTAGACGTGGGCGCCATCAGGGCTCACCGTCACCGACTGCGCTCCGGCGAGCCCGTCGACACCGGCCTGGTCGTCGAAGTGTGCTTCCACGAAAACGAGATAGCCGGTCCCGACCTGCCTCTCGAACACCACCACCGCCTCCTGGGATAAACCGACGGCATAGACGTGCGCACCATCAGGACTGACCGCTACAGAGTACGCCCCGCCGAGCCCGTCGGTGATCGCGGCGCCCGAAACCTGCTCCTCGACGAACAGCGGCAGCAGTTCGACCGCCGACGCCGTCGGCACCATGGTCAGCCCCCAGGCCAGCGCGACCGCAACAGTGAGTTTCGGCATGACGGCTTCCTCCGATACGAGCCGGGCACGGACGAATCGACTGGCAGGATAGGCGACAGGAAGGCCGCTCGTCAACCGAGATCGGGCCGCGAGCTAGGCACGCGCTCAGAGCTGGCCGTTGTCGTGGACGACCCGGCCGCCCAGCAGCGTGCGCAGGACGCGTGAGGACGGCAGCTCGTCGACATCGCACGTCAGCGGGTCGCGATCCACGATGATGGCGTCGGCGTGGCATCCGGGCGCGAGCGAGCCGGCACCCTCCCACTGCAGTACGCGGGCCGCGTCGCGCGTCCACATCGCGATCGCCTCTTCGCGCGTGACCGCGTGGGCAGGCGTGTCGTTGCGACGCCCGCTGCCGCAGAACTCGTGGGTCTCGGCCAGCGCGATGTGCTCGAAGATGTTCTTCGGTCCCCAGTCGGTACCACAACCGACCGTCAGGCCCGCGTCGAGAAGCCGGCGCAGCGGGATCAGGTCACCGAGCACATGCTCGCCGATCCGCTCGGTGAGAAGATCACCCTTGCCCCACGAGAACGACATGCTCGTCGTGACGTCGAAGCCGAGCGCGGCGTAGCGCCGAGCCTGCTCGGGCGTGCACAGGTAGTTGTGCTGGAGGATCCACGAGCGGTCGCGGATCGGCAGCTCGTCGGCGGCCGCCTCCGCCCGCGCGAGGAAGTCGTCGTGGTCGCGATAGCCGGCGCCGATAAAGTTCAGCCGCACCTCGTTGCGCGCACAGAACTCGATGGCGGCGACTTCCTTCTCGGCCGACACGAACGTGACACCGCGCGTCTCCTCACCGTACGGCCCCCTGTACGGCTCGTGCATGCGCAGAAAACCCGGATTGCACGGACCGCCGCGCGAGAGCGTGACGCCGTTGTAACGCAGGTAGTCGTCGGCGACCGAAGCGGTGGCGCGAGCCTTCTCCAGGTTCGCCATGAACGCGTCCATTGAAAGAGGTTGGTCCCAGCTCTGCGCGTAGTTCTCGGCCTCCAGACAGGTCAGGACACGTACGGTCAGCGCATCCTGCTCGCGCAGCGCCTGGTACACCCCTACCTCGAGCTCGCCCATCGCGTGGCCTTCGTAGACCATCGTCACGCCCATGCGGTTGTATTCGCTCATGGCGGCCACCGTCGCGTCGAATACGACGTCGGGATCGATGAGCGGGATCTTCGCCAGCAGGGCGTCCATGTGAGACTCGCCCGTGTAGTAGTTGTTCACCGAGCCACGCAGAATTCCGGTCGGCTCGCCGTGGACGTCCTTCTCGATCTCGATGCGCCCGAGAGTGTCGGGCGAGTCACGGCCGATCTCCAGCAGCGCGAGCGCTGCCGAGTTGAACGCGCATACGTTCGGCGTCGTCGGCCCCCAGGCCTGGAGAAAGATCGGATGGTCAGTGCTGGCCCGGTCGAGCACCTGACGGTCAGGTAGAGACTCTTCGTCCAGATCGCGCCACGAGCGCCGCAGAAAGTAGTGCGGCTCTCCCACCGGCGTCGACATGACCCAGCGGCCCGGCGCCGTCTCGGCCGCCTTCGCTCGAAAGCGCGACACGATGTCGTCATGCGATGTAGCGTCAGCCAGATCGACCAGAGGATACGAGAACGCGCCGAAGTGGAACAGATGAGGATGCGTATCGATGAAGCCCGGCATCATCGACGCGCCGCGAAGGTCGATCAGCTCTGCGGCGGCGCCGGCCGTCGCGACCACGTCGGCTCGATCGCCGACTGCCAGCACACGACCATCGCGCACGGCGAGCGCACCGGCGACCGGCGTCGTGCCGTCCAGGGCGTGGATCGGCCCGCCGTGGTAGACGTGCGTGGTGTCGCTGGATAACGCCCGGCTGCCCATCGCACCGGTGTTCTCCACCAACGACGAAGCCGATGGAAGACGCTACGCCGCGATGGCCGCAGGCCGGACGGTCGCACGGGTCCGCCGCGCGGCTGCCCGACCGGCTCGCCGCTCAGGGTGCCAGCTTGACCACGAACCCGTCGTCACCACCGGCGCTCGTGAGCAAGCCGTCACCGAAATCGATCGAGCCCGCGAAGACTCCGGTGAGATAACGATTCCCTGCACCGTCGGTCGTCACACGGTAGCCGCTGTCGCCCGATGCGTCGCCGAACAGCTGGCTGGACACGTACGAACCGGATGAGTCGAGCTTCGCGACGAACACGTCGTTACCACCGGCTCCCGCCAACGCACCGCCACCGAAATCGATGCTCGCCGCATCGGTGAATCCCGCGAGGACCACGTTGTCGCTACCATCGAGGCCCACCCCGAGTCCCAGCGTGACGCCGGCAGCACCACCGAACGCCTGCGACCAGACGTGAGAACCGGCCGAGGTCAGCTGCGCGAGATACATGTCGACGGTGCCGGTCGCGGACAGGGCACCACCGCCGAGGTCGATCATACCGCCGAAGAATCCGCTGACCAGGACATTGTCGGAGGAGTCGACGGCCACGGTGAACCCGCTCTGGCTCGAGGCGTCACCGTAGCCCTGGCTCCATACATGCGAACCCCCGCTGGTAAGCTTGACCGCGAACGCATCCGACCCGCCTGCGCTGACGATCGCGCCGCCGCCGAAGTTCACCGAGCCTTCGAACGCCCCGCCGACGATCACGTTGTCGCCACTGTCGACGGCGATGCCTTGAGCGCGGTCGTCGTCGACATCACCGAACGCACTGCTCCACCCGAATACGCCGGTCGAGGTAAACTGGGCGACGAAGGCGTCCTCGTTGCCGGCGCTCACGTGTGCGCCGCCGCCGAAGTTCAAGTTGCCCTCGAACACACCGGCGATCGCGACGCCATCCGCGCTGTTCACGGCGAGCGCGATGACTGACTGATCGGACACGTCGCCGTACACGGCGCTCCAGACGTGCGCACCCGCGTTCGAGAGCTTCGCAACCAGGACATCCTCGCCACCGGCCCCGACGAGCGAGGGCCCGCCCGCGACGCTGACGGTGCCGGAAACCGTGCCCGTCAGCAGCACGTTGTCCAGACTGTCCACCTTCACATCGATCACCGAGTCATCACCCGTATCGCCGAACGTGACGGCCCACTTCACGTTACCCGCCGGATCGTACTTCACGACCACTGCGTCACCGCCACCGTTGCTGGCAATCGGCCCGGTACCGAAATCGACAGTTCCTTCGAACGTGCCGCCGACGAATACGTTGCCGACGCTGTCCAGGGCCACGCCGACGCCGCTGTCGTCGCCGGTATCACCGAACTTGAAGCTGAACGTCGCCGGCGCCACCACGGTGGTCGTCGTGACCGTACTGGTCGTCGTGGTCGACGTCGACGTGGTGGTAGTGGTCGGTATGCCGAGCACCGCCGGCGTGCACAGCATCGACGCCTTGAACTTCTCGCCGGCGCGCGTGCCGAACTGATCGCTCACGGTCATCGGCGGGTGCGTGACGTTCGGACACTTGATCTTGTAACAGATGCGATCGAAGGCCAGCTCGTCGGCCGCGAACGGCGTGTCGGTGCCGTCGACGATCTCGGTAACCGACTTGTCAGCCGGGACGCAGTACAGCTTGCCCTTGGCCTTGATGTCGCAGTTCTCCAGACCGAACTCGACGCGCAGCGAATCGATGTCGGCCTCGACGCTGCGGAACATCTTGGCGTCCTTGAACTTGTAGCACTTCTGGTGGTCGTAGAACTGGGCGCTCGCAGTCGTTGCGGCGGTGAGGGCGACGCCGGCAGCGACGAGGCCTGTGAGCACGAATGTCCAGCCCGATCGACTGGCGTGCCCCCTGGTTTGCTTCATTGCTCCTCCCCTTGAGCGTGATTGAAGGTTCGTGAGAATACGGCCGCTGCCCGATGATAGTCAACGGCCGATGTCATCGAGCCCGGCTGCCGCGGCGGCTGGCAGGGAACGGCCCCCTCACCTACACTCCGCGCCCGTGGCCACCGGATCCAAGAAAGTCATCTACGCCGCTCTCGCCGGCAACGCGGCGATCGCGATCACGAAATTCGTAGCCGCCACCATGACCGGCAGCTCGGCGATGTTCTCCGAGGGCGTGCACTCGCTGGTCGATACCGGCAACCAGGGCCTGCTGCTGTACGGGCTGCGCCGGGCGACGAGGCCCGCCGATGCCGAGTTCCCGTTCGGACACGGCAAGGAGGTGTACTTCTGGAGCTTCGTCGTCGCCATCCTCATCTTCGCGGTCGGCGCCGGCGTGTCTCTGTACGAGGGCATCCACAGCCTGCTCCACCCCTCCCCGATCGCGAACCCGATCGTCAACTACGTGGTCCTGACGCTCGCCATGCTGTTCGAAGGAGCAGCGTGGTGGTTCGCACTGCGCGCGTTCCAGCATGAGAAGGGCAGCCTTGGCTACGTGCAAGCAGTGCGGCGCGGGAAGGACCCGACCCTGTTCGTGGTGCTGTTCGAGGACTCCGCGGCGATGCTCGGCCTGCTCGTGGCGCTCGCGGGCGTCGCCCTTGGCCATGCGACGGGCAATCCCGTCTATGACGGCGCGGCCGCGGTGACGATCGGACTCATCCTGGCCGGTACGGCGATCTGGCTGGCCTACGAGACCAAGAGCCTGTTGATCGGCGAGAGCGCCAGCCCCGAGGTGATCGAAGAGATTCGTCGGCTGGCCGGTGCCCGAGACGGCGTGGAGCACGTCAACGAGGTTCTCACGATGCACATGGGGCCCGACTTCATCCTCGTGAACGTCAGCCTCGACTTCCACTCCGGGTGTTCGTCCGACCAAGTGGAGGCTGCGGCTGCCGCGATCGACCGGGCCATCAAGCAGGCGTTCCCCGAGGTGAAGCGCGTGTTCATCGAGGCCGAAGCCCGGCGCGCTGCCGTCTAGGAGCCGATACCGCGCTCGAGCCGCGCGACCAGTGGGAGAGGCGGCAGCTTCGCATGGGCATCCCGGTTGCGCCGGGTGCGCCGGCCCGACGTGCCGGCCGTCTATTACATCCCTGTCATTGAAAACGGGCCAGTATCTGCGGTTAGCTGCTGCGGATGCTCGTGATCGGAAACACCCGAGACCCCGGACCGGCCAGCCCCAACGCGTCGGCTGGACCGATCGCACCGCCTACGGTGGTGGCCGGCGGGAGGCAAATCCGTGCGGGCCTCGGGACGATCGACGGAGGCGAATCGGTGCGCGCTTCGGGGCGATCGGCAGAGGCAAATCGGTGCGCGCCTCGGGGCGAGCGGCGGAGGCAAATCGGTGCGCGCTTCGGGGCGAGCGCCAGAGGCAAATCGGTGCGCGCTTCGGGGCGAGCGCCAGAGGCAAATCGGTGCGCGCTTCGGGACGATCGGCAGAGGCAAACCGGTGCGCGCTTCGGGGCGAGCGCCAGAGGCAAATCGGTGCGCGCTTCGGGGCGAGCGCCAGAGGCAAATCGGTGCGCGCCTCGGGGCAACCGAATCACTCGCGTACAGATACGGTGAACTCCCGACGTCCGTAGCAACAGCCGCAAGGAGTTACGACATCGGCAGGTTGCCCGAAATCGCTCTTTGACAACTCGAGCTGTGAATCAGGCTACCGCGGCCGGGTCGCGCGGTCGGCGCGACCCACGAGTGGGCTGGCCAGTCGCTACGGCAGCCCGGCCCCCGGCACATCGACCTCGACGACCTCGATCCGGCCGGTGGCGCGCGCGCGACACTCATCGGGAAGGTACGACTCGGCCGTGGCGACGAACAGCGTGCGACCATCGGCCCCGCCGAGCATGCACGCGAACGGGAGGGTGTCGGGCTTGAACCGCTCGCTGATCCGTCCGCCCTCGTGAACGCGAAGCACTTCGCCGGTCATCGGTGATGCGACCCAGATCGCGCCCTCGGCGTCGAGGCAACAACCGTCGGGGGCGACGGGCACGGCCCCCGCGGCGGAGGTGTCCTCGAACTCGGCCCAGATGCGGCGGTCGACCAGCGAGCCGTCGTCCTGGATCGTGAACGCGGTCAGCCGTGCACCCATCGTCTCTCCGACCACCAGCGTACGGTTGTCGGGGAAGATCACCATTCCGTTCGGGAATATCAGCTCGCCGGCAACGACCCTGGCCGTACCGTCGAGGTCGACCATGATGAGCTCGGCGTGTTTCGGCGTAGGATCGTCTCCGAACATGTCGAAGCCGAAGTTACCGACGTAGGCGCGGCCGGCGGCGTCGACGACCATGTCGTTGCAGTGGCCCGACGCCAGCGCCGACAGGTCGGCCACTTCGCTCAGGCCACCCTCATCCAGACGCAGCAAACGGCGGTCGGTCATCGAGACGACGAGAAGCGTTCCGTCGGGCGTCCAGCCAAGCCCGGACGGCTGACCGGGAACGTCGCAGACGGTGTGCGCGCTGCCGGCGGCGTCGACGGTCATCACCCGGTCGCCGTGCATGTCGGAGAACCACAGCTTGCCGTCGCGCCAGCGTGGGCCCTCGGGAAAGTTGAGACCGTCGAGCAGAACCGTCGTCGTGCGTGACATGCCCGCTGCGATACCTGCGTGCCGGCGGCATGGCAACGCGCGCCGCGGCCTGGTGGCCCGCCGTCGGCCGGCAACGTGCCCGTGCGTGGCGGCGCGCCGAGTGCGAGGCGTCACGCACTCGCGACTACGAACACGTCCCGACACCACAGCCCCGCTTGTACACCCGGCCATGACCGCCTAGCATCTTCACGGTGGCGGTCGATGCCGCACCCCGTCGGCAACGGCGGCGGCACGGCGCCCGCCCTACGAGGAGACCTGCAGACAATGGACCGAGAGACGGTACTCGAACAGCTCACCGACGGAGTACTGCTCCTCACGATGAACCGGCCCAAGCAGAAGAACGCCTTCAACCACGTGATGTGGCGCGAGATGCGTGAGGCACTGGCCGACGCGCAGGCAGCCGATGCCGTACGCGTGGTGGTGGTGACCGGCGCAGGCGACGCATTCTCGGCGGGGCAGGACATCTCGGAGATGACGGGCGTCGACACCGGCGACGACAACTCGGAGATGGGCTTCTCCATGTTCATGGACCGGCTGTGTCAGTTCGACAAGCCGCTGATCGCGGCGGTAGGCGGCGTGGGCGTGGGCATCGGCATCACGATGCTGCTGCACTGCGACTACGTGTACATCGCGCGCGGCGCCAGGCTGCGTGCACCGTTCGTCACGCTCGGCGTTGCCCCGGAAGCGGCGAGCAGCTACCTGTTCCCGGCCGTCATCGGCTACCGCAACGCGGTGGATCTACTGTTCGAGTCGGACTTCATCTCGGCCGAGCGCGCGGTCGAGCTGGGCATCGCGACCCAGCTGTGCGAGGCGGAACACCTCCTCGACGTGGCGCTGGCACAGGCGGCACACCTGGCGAGCAAGCCGATGGGTTCGCTACGAACCACCAAGCGGCTGCTGCTGGCCACGCGCGCCGATCAGGTGCGGGCGGCGAGAGCGCGCGAGGATGCGGCGTTCGTGGGCCGCATCGGGTCGCCGGAGAACATCGAAGCGATCACCGCGTTCTTCGAGAAGCGGCCGCCCGATTTCTCGAACGTGCCGCCACACGACAAGAAGAGATCATAGATCGGTCTTCGTCGACGGCACGCACAGGCGTTGCGCCTTGAGCGCCTCGAGCGCCTCTTCCCCGAACTGGTTCGTGGTGAAGACAGCGGTCTTGTCGAACTTGATCTGCCCCGAAACGTCCTTGACCTTGTAGCACTCGAGGTGACCCGTCGGGTTGAGAATGCCCTCGCCGTTCTTGTCGACGGGGTTGCACACCTCGGCCGGCTTGATCACCAGCGTGTCCTTGGTCTCGAACTGGTCGGCGAGGCTGACCTCGCGCGACTGGAACTTCGGCGTGCCCTTGGCGGTCTTGGCCTTGTAACACTTGAAGTGATCGACCGCGGTGACGGCCAGCGCGGGCGGCTGTGAATCCTCGTCCTTGGCCGAAGGGACGCACAGCGTGATCGGCTTCACGACCGTGAGCGTCTCGGTGCCGAACTGATTGGTGGTCTGCACGGTGCGCTGCGCGAACTTTACCTGCTTGGGCACCGTCTTCGTGTCCTTGATCTTGTAGCACTCGAGGTGTGCCTCGGGGACGCGGATGCCCTCCGACTCCTTGTCGACCGGATTGCCGAGGTAGAACGGCTTGATCGCGTCGGTGTCCTTGGTCTCGAACTGGTCGACGAGGCTTACTTGTGCGCCCGCGAATTTGATGAAGCCCTTGCGCGACTTCGCCTTGTACATCTTGAAGTGGTCGAGCTCGCACGTGGCGATGTCGCCGGTGCACACGCCCGCCACGCAGGTGTCTGTGGTGCACGAGAACCCGTCGTCACACGACGTACCGTTCTCGGGTGTGCCCACGCACACGCCGGCCGCGCACAGATCGGTAGTGCACTCCTGACCGTCGTCGCACGCCGTGCCGTCGAGCGGCGTTCCCACGCAGACACCGGCCTGGCACAGGTCTGACGTGCACTGGTCGCCGTCGTCGCACGCCGTGCCGGTCTCGGCACTGCAGTTCGTCGGCTCGGCACCATCACAGGTGTGGCACGGCTCGACTGTGCAGCCAGAGCTACAGCCGTCGCCGCTGTCGGGATCGCCGTCGTCGCACTGCTCGACGCCGTCGAGCGTGCCGTTGCCGCACAGCAGACCGCCGGCAACCGTACCCCAGCCGAGGTCCTCGAGCAGCTCGTCACTGAGCACGACGTCCTGCAAGCCCGTGGAGAACGGCTCCATGAGCTCGTCGAATCCGCTCGCCTCGAGGCTCACGTCGAAGTGAGCCACCGACGAACCGCTGCGCAGCGGATCGGGCGAGTACATCTTCACGTGTCCCGAATCGGTACCCGCATCGAGAATACCGCTGGCGGCCTGCACGGCCGGGCCGATCCAGTGAAGATCGTCGGTGTCGGTAGCCGAGGTCGCGCGCTCGGCGTTCGACATGGTGTTCCACGTCTTGCCGGTGCTGTGGTCTTCGAGGAACCGCATGTAGATGTCGGTCATGCCCAGGAACGGCGCGCCCGAGCTCAGATTGCCGAACGTGGTCACGCCCAGACCGTGGCCGATCTCGTGCTGCACGGTCGAGAAGAAGTCGATGGTGCCCACGGGGCCGGCTTCGGGCCCCTCGGCATAGAACCAGTTCGTGCCGGTGAGACAGTCGTCGTTGTCGTCGAGCGACCGGTTGAACGTCGCGCCGATCTCCCTACCTGCGGTCAGGTCGGTGTTCGCGATCTTGTTCGCCAGCGCGTTCGGATACCACGTGGCCGCGAACGGTGCCGGGCTACCGCCGGCGCCGGGCATCCAGTCGGCTTCCACGAAGTTGGGGCCGGCCGCACCCAGCACCGCCGAGAAGGAATTGCACGACATCGCGACCATGGCAGCATCGACCTCGATCGTCACGTTGCTCGCGAGCCGGGCGCCCCAGTCGGCGGCGGCGGCTTCGAACGACGCACGACGCTGCTCGCCAAGCGTGGCACCGGCGGCAGGGGAGACGGGGTCGGGCGGATCGGTGGAGTTGAAGCCGTCGAACACGCTCGTGCTGTAGGAAACCGTGATCGTTGCCGCGTCGGCCGTGCGCGCGGCCAGCACGGCCACGACCATCGCCACACCGGCGACGAGGACCGCACTGTTTCTGCGGTGTGCGGCCGGACCGATCACTGCGCGTCCTCCGAGGTGAGCGAGTCGCCGCGCACGCAGTGGCTGTCGATCGCGCCGTCCTCATCGATCGTCGCGACCGTCATGTGGCGAAAACGCCCCTGCAGATCCACCGACATGCCGCCGTGTGCGGATCTACGGATGGGCAGGGCCGCCGCCGAACGGCTGAGCATGTTGAGCTCTTGCATGCCGAGCTCGAGGGCCTCCACACCGGGCGGAGGCTCTGCGACGAGCGCGCCAGTACGTGGATCGATGTAGGCCACGTGCGCGCCGAGCTGCGGAGCGGCAACACCGGCAGGCGGCGCCGCGGTTGGCGGCATGCCGACGTCGGGGCCACCGAGCGCGACGGCAACGGCCGCGGCCGACATGCCGGCAGCGCCGGCGACCAGTAGAGTTCTCACAATCGTCGAGCCCAAGGAGGAGCCTCCGGAGCGGCTACCGGTACACGATCGTCCACGATCGGCCGGCGCCGGAAGAGTACGTCGGCAAGTCTAAGGGCGGCCCACAGATGTGACTAGTGACTTTCTGGCCCGAAAATCACGACGCGCGACCATGGGACGCCCCCATCTGGGGAGCGGCAGCCGCCGATCGACCGATCTCGTCGTCTGCCAGATAGGCCGCATGGACCTTGTGCAGGAACCTCGAGACCGCGCGGATGGTGTGCGCCGTGCGAAGAGAGTGAAACGTTTCGAACGCGTGCTGGGCGCCGGGGAGCTCGGCGTACACCACGGCCTGCTTCGACACCTTGCGCAGCTCCGACACGAACGCACGGGCATCCTCGATGTACGCGAGCGAGTCATGGGTACCGTGGATCACGAAGAACGGCGGCGCATCGGCGTTCACCGCATCGATGGGAGAGGCGGCGATCCAGCGATCACGCTCCTCGGTGGGCGAGCACTTCATGATGAGCTTCTCGAGGAACGGCTGCATCGACATGCTCTTGCGGGCACCGTGTCGTTCGAGAAAATCGTAGACGCCATAAAACGGCACGCACGCGGCCACCGTCGTATCGACATCCTCGAAGCCCGGCTGGTACTCGGGCCTGTTCGGCGTCAGCGCCACCAGTGACGAGAGATGCCCGCCGGCCGAGCCGCCGGTCACGACGATGAAGTCGGGATCGCCGCCGTGCTCGGCGATGTGCTCACGTACCCACGCCAGCGCACGCTTCACGTCGATGAGGTGGTCGGGAAACGTCACCTTCGGGCTCAGCCGGTAGTTGGGCGCCACGCACACCCAGCCACGTGCGGCCAGGTGGTTCATCAGAGGCTGTCCCTGCTGATCCTTGCGACCGATCACCCAGGCGCCGCCGTGAATCTGCAGCAGCACCGGGCGCCGCTCGCCGACGACGCGCGGCTTGTGGATGTCGAGAGTGTGGCGTGCGCCCGCGTCACCGTAGGCGATGTGGCGGACGCGCTCGACTTCGCGGCGGCGAGTCTTGAACGGGCGCGCGATCTCGGCTGTGGGAACGACATCCTCTGCGTGCGGCCGCACGGTGTCGCGATAGTCGCGACCGAGGGCATCGTTCAAGGCGTCGTCGATCACCTCGGCGGTGGAGCGCGAGCGACGTATCGCCGCCAGCAAACCGCCCCACGAGACCACGGTGATGAGCAGTCCGATGCGCCCGGGCCATGCGTCGAGCGCGCCAAGCGACACGAACACGATGGTGGCCACGGCCTGCCATGCGATGTGGTGGGCGGCCAGCTCGCCGGCAAGCCAGCCGGCAAAGAAGTAAGGCACCACGAAGAACGACAGGCGCCTGGCGGGCACCAGCGCCGCCACCGTGAAGCCCGCGCCGACGATCGTCACGGCGAGGAACAACCAGGAAATCGCGAGCGTGTCCATTGCGAACGGCCGGGCGGCGACGCCTACGTCGACATGCTTCCGTTGCCACCGCGTGAAGAGCCGGCCGCGGCGGAGCTCGCCGCCTTCTTGCCACCAGCGCCGGAGCCCGCGGCGTCGGCCTCGGGCGCGGGCACGCCCGCGCGGTCGCGCAGCTCGTCGAACGAGGCGCGCACCATACCGACGAACTCGCGTACGTCGGGCACGAGCCCGGGATCGGCGTTGAAGCCCCAGAAGATGCGTCCGTCGTAGCTGAACAGCGCCACGCCCAGGCCGGTGCCATCGAGAAGCGGCACCTGCGGAAACATCTGGAGCAGACGACACCCGAGCATGTACAGCGGCACCTGCGGGCCGGGCACGTTGGTGACGATCATGTTGATCGGTCCGGAGCTCGCCTGCGCGCCGAGCGAGAGGAGCTGGGCCGGCGCCCACTCGGCGGCGGCCATGAGCATCTCGACTCCGAGCGCTTGCTGCGACTTCTTGAGCCCGTCGGTCACCTGATGGATCGACTCGAGACGCTTCTCGGGGTCCTCCTCGCTGATCGGCAGCCGCACGATCCAGCTCGAAACGCGGTTGCCCATCTTGCCGCGCTCATCATCGCGCCGCACGCTCACCGGCGCGGAAACGCGGAAGTCGACCTCGTCGGCCTCCACGCGCCGGTAGTGCAGGTACTTTCGCACCGCACCGGCCACCGTGGCGAGCACGAGGTCGTTCACCGTGCAGCCGTACGCGCGGCGCACGTCCTTCACCTCGTCGAGCTCCATCGCCAGCCAGTCGAAGCGCCGGTGGGGGCCGAGCTTGCCGTTGAGCGGCGTGGGCGTCGCGGAGGACATGGCGTAGCCGGCGAGCTCACCGAGCGCGTGCATGCGCTTGCCTATCTCGGCGCGAAGATCCTCGGTCTGCTTTCGGAAGTTCAGGAATCCACGAACCGCGGTCAGCGGCATGCCCGCGCGTCGAACGACCTCGTCGCGCAGCAGCTCGCCGGCCGAGGGCTCGGGGCGCGGCACGAACTGATGCGCCTCTCGTTCCTCGTAACCGGGCGTGAGAGACATCAGCACGGTCGCCAGATCGACACCCGAGCTGCCGTCGACCATGCAGTGATGGACCTTGCTGATCAGGCCGAATCGACCTCCGCTGAGCCCCTCGACCACCCAGAACTCCCACAGCGGCTTCGTGCGATCGAGCTGCTGCGCCATGATGCGGGCGGCAAGCTTCTTGAGCTGCGCGTCGGTGCCCGGCCGCGGCAGCGCCGTGTGACGGATGTGGTAGTCGAGGTCGAAATGAGGATCGTCCACCCACACCGGCTGCTTCACGTACGGGATCCACTTGAGCTTCTGCCGGTAGCGCGGAATCAGATGAAGCACGGCCTCGGTGCCGCGCTTGAACTTCGCGATGTCGATGCCGCCGTCGGCGGTCGCCAGCGGTCCTGCCTCGTAGATCGCGGTGGCCGCAACGTGCATGTAGACGTTGGGCTGTTCGAGGAACAGGAATGAGTTGTCTTGTGCCGAAAGGCGTTCGTATGTGTACTTGAACATCGCTACCTCGCGAGCGCGGCAATCAGCGGCGTGGCTGTTGTCGCGGTTCTCGCCATCTTCATGGGTGCTGGCTGCTCACGGCCAGGGTCTCACCGGTCATGTACGAGGAGTAGTCGCTGGCCAGGAACACGATGACATTCGCGATCTCCCAGGGCTCCGCGGCGCGGCCGAACGCCTCGCGGCGGGTGAGGTCGTCGAGCAGTCCATCGGGCGTGACCTTGGCCAGGAACTCGTGCATGGCAAGACTCGGCGCCACGGCATTCACGCGCACGCCGTAATCGGCGGCCTCGGCGGCGGCACAGCGGGTGAGCGCCATCACGCCGGCCTTGGCGGCGGCGTAGTGGGCCTGCCCCTCCTGTGCCCGCCAGCCGAGCACCGACGCGTTGTTGACGATCACGCCGGCGCCGCGCCCCTTCATGTGCTGGAGGCACGCGCGCGTCATGCGAAACGTGCCGTTGAGCGTCACGTCGAGGACGACGCTCCACTGATCGTCGGTCATCTCGTCGAGGCGAGCATAGCCACCGAGGCCGGCGTTGTTGACGAGCACGTCGACGTGACCGAGCTCGGCGGCGGCGGCCTCGAAGAGCGCGTCCACGTCGCCCTGCTTCGTGACGTTGCAGATCGTGCCGGGCACCGGGCGGCCGGCCGCCTCGGCGAGCGCATCGGTCGCTTCGCCCAGGCGTCGCTCGTGGATGTCGCTCACCATCACTGTGGCGCCTTCCTCGAGACATCGCTTCGCGGTCGCGAAACCGATACCGGTGCCGGCTGCTGCCGTCACGAGCACGGTCTTGCCCTCAAGAACGTTACGACCCTTCGGATAGTCGGGAACGGAAACGCCCACCTCAACCCCTCACTTCGCCGGTGCCGGCCGCGGCTCGCGCGGCAGCCCGAGCGCACGCTCGCCGATGATGTTGCGCTGAATCTGATTGGTGCCGGCGTAGATCGTGTCGGAACGCGTGAACAGGTACATGCGCTGCAAGGCTGTGAGCTCGTACGGAGCCTCGTCGGCGATCTCGGAGTACGGGCCGAGCACGTCCATGGCCAGCTTGCCCAGGTTCCTGTGCCAGGTGGCCCAGTAGATCTTCGTGATCATGGCCTCGCGCCCGAGCGCTGCGCCCTTCTCGCTCTGTGCACCGCTGAGCATGCGCAGCCCGTTGTAGCGCATCACGCGCAGGCCGATCCACGCGTCGGCAAGCCGCTGCCGCATGACCGGGTCGGCGGCGGCTCCGTTCTTGCGAGCGATGTCGATGATCGACGCAAGCTCGTTCTCGAACAGGTGCTGCTGGCCGAGCGTGGAGGCGCCGCGCTCGAACGCGAGCGTGCCCATCGCCACCTTCCAGCCCTCGCCGCGCTGCCCCACGATGTTGTCGGCCGCCGTCCGTGCGCCGTCGAAGAACACCTCGCTGAACTCGGAGGTGCCGGTCATCTGCACGATCGGCACCACCTCGACGCCATCCTGCTTCATCGGCACGAGCAGGTAGGAGATGGCCTGATGGTTCGGGGCGTCGAGCTCGGTACGGCACAGCACGAAGCACCAGTCCGACCACTCCGCGCCCGAGGTCCAGACCTTCTGGCCGGTGATGACCCACTCGTCGCCCTCGAGCACGGCCTTGGTCTGCACGTTGGCCAGGTCGGAGCCGGCGTTCGGCTCGGAGTAGCCCTGGCACCACAGCTCCTCGCCCTTGACGATGGGCGGCAGGAAACGCTTCTTCTGCTCGTCGTTGCCGAACGCGATGACGGTGGGCCCGAGCAACGTCTCGCCGATGTGGCCCACGCGACCGGGTCCGCCGGCGCGCGCGTACTCCTCGTAGAAGATGACCTGCTGCGTGAAGCTCAGCCCGCGCCCGCCGTGCTCGGCCGGCCAGCTCACGCAGGCCCAGCCCGCCTCGCCGAGCTTGCGCTCCCACGCCAGGCGCTCCTCGAACATGGAGTGCTCGTCGCCGGGGCCGCCGCGGCCGCGCACGCTCTCGAACTCACCGGCGAGATTGTCGGCGAGCCAGCCGGCGATCTCACCCCGAAATGCCTCGTCTTCTTCGCTGAAGCGCAGATCCACTAGTGGCAGCCTCCCCCGTAACGGACCGAATTGACTGGTATAAAGAGGGACATCTACCCAAGCAACCAGCTATTTGTCGGCCTTCTCGATGATGCCATCGGCGACGGCCCGGTCGATCTCGGCGGCGCTCATGCCGAGCAGCTCACCGAACACGTGATCGGTATCGTGGCCCACCGGCGAGCCGGTCGAGGAGGTGCGCCCCGGTGTGCCGGTGAGGCCGAGCGGTACACCAGTGGCGGTGACCGCCCCCCTGGCCGGATGCGGTATCTGCTCGAAGAACGAGCGCGCGGCGAGCTGGGCGTCGTTGCGGTAGAGGTCCTCGGCGTTCTGGACGACGCCAGCGGCAACTCCGGCAGCCTGCAGAGCGTTCATCACGTCGTACGCGTCGCGCTCACGCGTCCACGATTCGACGATGGCGTCGAGCTCGTCCTGGTGGGCCAGGCGTGCGTTCAGATCGATGAATCGCTCGTCGGCCACGAGCTCGACCTGTGCGATCGCCGTGCACAGCGCACGCCATTCGAGGTCGGTCGACACGCTGATCGCGCACCACCGGTCCTCACCACTACATCGGTAGCAACCGTGCGGTGCGGCACCGGGAGAGCGATTGCCGAGCTTCTCGGGCGAGCGTCCGTCGACGAGCTGCTCCATCATCACCTGCCCGAAGCCCGCCACCGTGGCCTCGAACTGGGAGACGTTGATGTACTGGCCCTGGCCGGTGCGTCGCCGATGGTCGAGCGCACACATCACGGCGAACAAACCGTGGACAGCGCTCAATGGATCGGGATAGGCATACTGCGTGATCGTGCACTCACGCCCGGCGAATCCCGACACGCTGCTCAGACCCGACAGCGCCTCGATGTTCGAGCCCCAGGTGACGTGACTGCGACACGGGCCGCTGTCGCCGAAGCCCGACGAGCCGATCATCACCAGGTCGGGCTTCACCTTCACCAGCTCGCCGTAGCCCAGGCCGAGCTTGTCGATCACGCCGGCGCTGTAGTTCTCGACCACCACGTCGGCAGTCGCGACGAGCTTGCGGGCAAGCTCGACGGCCGCCGGTCGGGTGAGATCGAGCGCGACGAAGCGCTTGCCGGCGTTCCAGTCGGTGAACCACGGCGACATCGTCGGCTGCACGCCGAGATCGGGCTCGCGCGGAGGCACGTACAGGCGGGTCACGTCGGGGTGCTTCTTCGATTCCACCTTGATGACATCGGCACCACACCAGGCCATGAAGCGCCCGATCCACGGGCCCGCCATGCCCGCCGAGAGCTCCACCACGCGCAGGCCGGCCAGCGCATGCCGCTGATCGCCCTGCCCACGCTGCCCGCTCACACGACCCCCTGGGCGGCGAGCTCGCCGAGGCGTTCGCGCGTGAGCCCGAGCTCATCGCAGAGCACCTCTTCGTTGTGCTCGCCCGCAGCCGGCGCCGAGCGTGAGATTCGCCACGGAGTCTGCCGTGGCCGAAACGGCGCGCCGGGGTAGCGAAGCGTACCCAGGGTCGGGTGGTCCACGTCGACGAAGTAGTCGCGCGCTGCCAGGTGCTCGTCGGCCGCGACGCCCGCGCTCGTGTTCACCGGCGTGAACGCGATGTGGCGGCGCTGCCCCTCGTGGTACGCCTCGTTCACGGTGAGCTGCGAGGTGAGATCGGTGATGTATATGTCGAGCAGGTCGCGGTAGGGCTGGCGGCTCGACGAGGGCCCTTCGAACATGGGGTCGAGCACTTCGACGTTGCCGGTCAGCTCGTTCACCCAGGCCGCCAGCGCCTTCCAGTGAAGCGGCCGGTTCACCATCAGATACACGAGCCCGTCCTTGCAGCGGTAGGCTCCCGACGGCACCGACGCGAACAGCCCGGTACCGAATCGTCGCGAGATGATGTCGTCCTCGAGCCACTTGCCGACGCCGCACACGTGCGCCACCGATGTGCTGGTCTCGAGCGCGGAGATGTCGACGTGCTGGCCGTGTCCGGTCGCCGCCGCATGGTAGAGCGCGATCATACTGCTCGTCGCCGCGTAGGCCGACGCCATCATGAAGCTCTGCGAACCGGCGAGGCGTACCGGAGGATCGTCCGACTCTCCGGTCACGTGCAGCGCGCCGCCGAGAGCGCCCGCAACGAGGTCGGACGACTTGTAGTGCGCCTGCGGTCCGCTCTGACCGAAGCCGGTGATCGACGTGAACACCAGCGCGGGGTTGTCCGCCCCGAGCTGCTCGTAACCGAGCCCCAGCCCGTGGAGATAGCCGGGCTCGAACGTCTCGATCACGATGTCGGCGTCGCGCATGAGCCGGCGGCACAGCTCGGCGCCCTCGGGCCGTGAGATGTCGAGCGTCACGCCGCGCTTGCTGGTGTTCATGTAGAGGAAGTACAGGCTCCGGTCGGAGCCCGGCCTGTCGCCGACGAACGGCGGAGCATCGCGAGTCGAGTCGCCGCCCGGGTGCTCGATCTTGATCACGTCGGCGCCCATGTCGGCGAGCAGCTTGCCGCAGTAGACGCCCTTCTCGTCGGCGAGCTCGACGACGCGTCTGCCGGCCAGAGCGGTCATGGCGTGCCGGGAGCCTCGGGCGAGGCGGCGGCGCTGGCCGTTCGAACGATATCGAGAAATCCCATACTGGAGCTCGGCGTGCGGAGCGGTCGGAGGCTAGCTCCCCGCCACCATCGAGGCGATGCAGTGCCTGTGCTGGCCCGTCGGCCCGTCGCGACCCACAGCCGCCTGCCGATCCACAACGGCCGTCGCGGGATTCTCCAGCAATATCGGGCGTTTCTGCTCACCGGACCGTTCTTTATTTACAACACGTGTAAACAATGTCAACAATCCGCCCGTGGGCGTATCCACCCCGGCAGGGCCCGCGAAGCGCAGCGCCACGAGGGCGAAGAGAGAAGCGGCGATGCTCGACGCGGCCGAGCGGCTGTTCGCGGCGCACGGCTACCAGAAGACCACCATGGAAGACGTCGCCTCGACCGCCCATGTCTCGCGCCAGCTCGTCTACCGGTACTTCAACGACAAGGAAGAGCTGTTCGAGGCCGTCATCGACCGCGTGCTGCGCGAGTGGCACGAGACGCTGGCGGCCGAGGCGGCTCGGGCCACCGAGAGCACGGCGCACACGCTGCGCCGCATGTTCACGGTGTGCCTCGAGTTCGCGCAGGGCCGCACCGTGGTGCGCGGGCTTCTCGCGCGCGACGCGGGACTGGTGCTCACCAGCTACAGCGGCGCGAGCGGGCGCGGTCGTGACCTGCTGCGAGACGTCGTGCGCGACATTCTCGCCGACGGCGCGAAGCGCGGCGACGTACGCGCCGACCTCGCCCTCGACGACCTCACCGACGTGATCACCGAGATCTTCAGCACGTACTCCGACCACATCGTCACCGGCGAGATCACGAGCGTGAGCGCGCGCCGGGTAGAAGCCATCATCGAAACCATTCTTCACGGTATCGTCGCACCGACCCTACGCGACAGCAGCAAGGAGGAAAGCTAGATGTCTACGAACGGCTGGGACCATAGCGTCGACCTTCTCATCGTCGGCTCGGGAGCCGGCGCGATGACGGCGGCGATCTGCGCACACGACCGCGGCGCCAGCACGCTGCTGATCGAGAAGACCGAAGAGTACGGCGGCTCCTCCGCGATGTCGGGCGGTTCGCTGTGGATACCGAACAACCACCTGATGGCGGGCGTCGGCATCGATGACTCGCGCGAGGACGCGCTCACCTACCTGCGACACATCACCGAAGGCGAAGTTCCCGAGGAGAAGCTGGCCGCCTACGTCGACACCTCGCCCGAGATGCTGCGTTACATGCACGACAAGGCGCGGCTGAACCTCCTGTCGATGTCCCGCTATGCCGACTACTACTCCGAGGCGCCGGGCGGCAAGCCCGGCGGCCGCTCCTGCGAGCCGCACCGCTTTCACGCGAGCGCGCTCGACGGCGAGTTCGAAACCCTGCGCGGGCTGGCCCCGCAGGAGCTGGTCATGAATCGCTACGCGATGACGGCCACCGAGGGCCACGACCTGCTCACGCGGACGCCGGGCTGGTTCAAGCTCTTCATGGGCATCGTCATGCGCTACTGGATCGACTTCGCCGGCCGCGTGAAATCGCGGCGCGACCGGTCGCTTACCCTCGGCAACGCGCTGGTGGGGCAGCTTCGCCGCTCGCTGATGGATCGCGACATACCGGTGTGGCTGCGCAGCGGCGCCGCCGAGCTCGTCGTCGAGAACGGACGCGTGGTCGGCGTCGTGGCAGAGCGCGACGGCAAGCGGGTGCGCCTCGAGGCGCGCAAGGGCGTGCTGTTCGCGGCCGGCGGCTTCGAGAGCAGCGACTCGATGCGCAAGAAGTATCTGCCCAACCCCACCGAGGCCGCGTGGACGGTGGCCAACCCGGGCAACATGGGCGACGTGATCCGCATGGGCATGGAGCACGGTGCGGCGGTCGACCTGATGGACGACGCGTGGTGGGGGCCGGTGACGGTGGTGCCCGGCGAGGCCCGTGCGCGCATGCTCGTCGTGGAGAAGGGCCTGCCGCGCTCGATGTTCGTGAACAAGCGCGGCGAGCGTTTCCTCAACGAGGCCTCACCGTACAACGACATCTGCAAGGCCATGTACGCGGCCGATACGCCCGAGGCGCAGGCGGTGCCGTGCTACATGATCTTCGACGCCGGCTACCGAAAGAAGTACCCGATCGGCCCGCTGCTGCCGGCCGCCCAGCAGCCCGACTTCGCGATGCCTGGGCACCTGAAGACCTCGGGCTACATCAAGAAGGCGAAGACGCTGGACGAGCTGGCCGGACAGACCGGCATCGACGCCGCCGGGCTCAAGGCCTCGGTGGAGAAGATCAACCGCTACGCGCGCGACGGCAAGGACCCCGACTTCGGCCGCGGCGAAGGAGCCTACCAGCGCTACTACGGCGACGAGACCGTCGAGCCCAACCCCTGCCTCGGCCCGATCGAGAAGCCGCCGTTCTACAGCATCGAGGTCTATCCCGGCGATCTCGGCACCAAGGGCGGCCTGCGAACCGACGCCGGCGCCCGCGTGCTCAAGGAGAGCGGCGAGCCGATCGCGGGGCTGTACGCCATCGGCAACTGCTCGGCCTCGGTGATGGGCGGGACTTATCCCGGCGCGGGCGGCACGATCGGGCCGGCCATGACGTTCGGCTACATCGTGGCGCGCGATCTGTTCGCCGGCTGAGCCGTCACCGGCCGCGCGCGAACAGGCGACCGAAAGACCAGCGACAGCAAAAGGAGACCGCCGTGGCGTTCAGAGTTGAAACGGGACTTCTCAATCCCGAGACCGATCAGTACGCGGGCAAAGGGCAGGCAAAGCCCACCATCGCCGACGTCGCCGAGGAAGCGCGCAAGGTCGAAGCGCTCGGCTTCGACGGCATCTGCACGCCCGAGGCCGGCCACGACCCGTTCCTACCACTGATGGTCGCAGCCGAGCACACCGAGCGCGTGCGCCTCGGCACCAACGTCGCCATCGCGTTCCCACGCAGCCCCATGGTCGTGGCACAGATGGCGTGGGACCTGCAGCAGTTCTCGGGCGGACGGTTCCAGCTCGGCCTGGGCACACAGGTGAAGGGCCACAACGAGCTGCGTTACTCCACGCCTTGGACCGCGGGCCCCGGCCCGCGCCTGCGCGAGTACCTCGAGTGCATGAAGGCGATGTTCGCGAGCTTCGCCGACGGCGAGAATCCGACGAAGTTCGAGGGCGAGCACTATCGCTTCAAGCTCATCCCGCCGTTCTTCAACCCCGGCCCCATCGACTACCCGGCGCCGCCGATCTACATCGCAGCGGTGAACAAGTACATGTCGCGGCTCGGCGGAGAGCTGTGCGACGGGCTGCGCCTGCACCCGATCGGCACGTTCGCATACACGAAGGACGTCGTGCTGGGCGCGATCGAGGCGGGCGCCACGAAGGCCGGCCGCAAGCTCGCCGACGTCGACGTGATCGGCGCGCCGTTCCTCGCCGTCGGCCCCGACGACGAGGCCGTCGCCAGGGCCAGGAACGCGCTCAAGCAGCACATCGCGTTCTACGCCTCCACGCGCACCTACCACACGGTGCTCGAGTACCACGGCTGGCAGGACATCGGAACGCAGCTCCACCAGCTCTCGCGCGAGGGCAAGTGGACCGAGCTACCGGGCCTCATCACCGACGACATGCTCGAGGAGTGGGCCGTGATCGCGACGTTCGACGAGCTCGCCGCACGAGTGAACGAGCGCTGCACGGGCATCTTCGACACCGTGCTGCTCGACCTGCCGCCGCGACTACGTGCCGACCACGACCGGGTGAGCCAGCTCGTGCGCGACCTGCAGGCGGGGTAGCGCCGTCACGAGCGAGCACCTCGTCTCGACGGCAACAGACCGAACGACCGGTGCGCCGACTGGCCGTCCGTCTGTCGCCTGCGAGCGGCTACGCCGCCTCGAGCTTCGCCGACTTCTTCGCCTCGGCCTGCGGCTGCGTGGCCGCATCGACCCGCTTGAAGAGCTCCACCAGCCGCGGACGCTCGGCGATGAGGTCCTCGGCCTGCGGCGTCGGCCCCGATCGCATGGTGTTCATCTGCCCGAACACGGCCATATCCGCCCCACTGACCCGGTCGCCATAGAAGAACGGGCTGTCGCCGAGCAGCACGAGAAGCTCGTCGAAGCGCCGAGCCAGCTCTTCGGTCAGCGTGGACAGCGGCAGCCTGGCCAGCCCCTGCGCTCGCGCCTGGCCACCGATCAGACGAGGCAGCAAGAAGGGCGCGATCGGCCGGATGAACGGTGACAGCGCGGCCGCTACCTGGGCCACCGTGTCCTTCTCGTTCTCGGGCGCCCAGCGCATGCCCATCATGTAGAAGTACAGCGACTCGTCCGACCAGTCCTCGATGAAGCGCTGCTGCGCTGCCAGCTTCGGATCGTCGGAGAACAGCGCCGGGGCGGGCACGATCTCATCGAGCTTGCGCAGGATGAACGTGGAGTCGTGGTAGTGCTGCCCGTCCAGCTCCAGCACCGGCATCTTCTGGGTCTGCGGATTCCACTTCTTGAAATCGCCAGGAGTCTTCGGCTCGATCAGCTCGAAGGCGACACCCTTGAGATTCATCGCACGCGCCACCTTCTCCACGTACGGCGACAGTCTGCTGCCAAACATCTTCGCTGCCATATTCTTCTCGGTCTCCTTGACCTGTTTCGCGTCGTCCAGCTGCATCCGGGCCACGCAATGCCGGCTCTCGGCGCGCGATCTTACGGGACGATTCGCGCCCACGGAACCAGCCCCGGGGCCCCTGCCCGACCGCGAGCGACACGTCACGAATCCGGCGATATTCCCGGTCCCACGCGGCTGACCGACCGGTCAGCCGCGTGCGGCGCGGTCCCGGAACCTCCTTGATTGCCCTGCCGCGGGTGGCCAGCCTCCCCTGCAGAGGTACCCACCGACCATGACGACGAAGAACAAGAAGACCGCCGCCGCCCGGCGCAGCGAGCGCGAGCTGCTCGCGTCGGCCCGCCCGCTGTTTGCCGCCCGCGGCTACGACGCGACGTCGCTGCGCGACATCGCCGCCGAGGCGGGCGTGTCGCCGAGCCTGGTGCTGTATCACTTCCAGTCGAAGGAGCAGCTGTTCCGGTGCGTCGTCGACGAGCTGTTCGAGTCGATGCACAGGACGGAGGCGCTGGCCGTGCGCGCCACCGCGCGCCTGCCGCTCGCCGAACGGCTCTACACCTACGCCCTGGCGCGCCTGCAGTGGTGCGAGGACGATGCCGACGGCATGCACATCCTCGCCCGGCTGTTCCAGTCGTCTACGGCTCGCGCGACGGTCGATCTGCAGGCGCTGTACCGTGAGCGCGTCGCAGTGAACGACCCGCTCGTCGCGGGCTACCTGGCCACGATCGACGGTGGCAACAAGCACGACTTCTTCGCCGCCACCGCCGCGCTGCTCCACGAAGCGGTCTACGTGGCCTGCGAGCCGGAGCTGATCCCTGTCGTGGGCGACGATTCCGTACCGCCGCGGCCGGACTGGCGTGAGCAGGCAGCGGCCGCGTTCGTACGGCGTCTGCTCGAGCGTCCCCACGAGGCGGCGGTCGCGACCACCGCATAGTCGGTACCGCCGCGCAGGCACGCCGGGCTTCGACGCGGCGCCGGCCAGGCTGTGATGGCTGGCTCGATCGTCTTGCGGCGGCCGCGATCGGCTCAGGCCGGCAAGTCGAAGAACACGGTCGTCCCGACGCCGGGCTTCGACTCGACGCCGATCCTTCCGCCGTGGCGCTCGACGATCTTCTTCGCGATGGCCAGCCCCATGCCCACGCCGGGGTACTCCCCCACCCCGTGCAGACGCTGGAACGCCTCGAACACGCGACCGGCGAACCGCTGCTCGAAGCCGATGCCGTTATCGCGCACCGAGACCAGCCAGCGCTGTTCGTCGCGCAGCACCGCCACCTCTACCCTCGGCGAACGGTCGGATCGGAACTTGATCGCATTGCCGATCAGGTTTCTGAACACCTGAGCGATCTGCGCACCGTCGCACCGTACCGTCGGCAGGTCGCCGAACACCACCTCCGCCTCGGCCTCGCTCAGCGTCGCGCCGAGATCGGCGACGACGGTGGCAAGAACGGCACCGAGATCGGTGCTCTCGAACGCCTTCGCGTCGATACCGACGCGTGACAGATCGAGGAGTGCCCTGATGAGATCGTCCATGCGCGCACATGCATCGACGATGAACGCGATCCACTCATCGGCCCTGTCGTCGAGCTGCCCCTCGTAGTCCGACGCAAGCAGCTGGCTGAAGCTCGCCATGGTGCGGAGCGGCTCGCGCAGATCGTGCGATGCCGCATACGCGAACTGCTCGAGCTCCTGGTTCGATCGGGCCAGGTCGTCGATGAGACGCGCCTTCTCTTCCTCGGAACGCTTCTTCTCGGTGATGTCCTCCGAGATCCCGAGCAGGAATTCGGCGGAGCCGCCCGGCCCGAGAACCGGGACCTTCTTCGTGTGAAGCCAGCGCTCGCCCTTGTAGTGCGTGAGGATCGGCTCCTCGGCGATGTCATGAAGGGTTCCGTTGACGAGGACCTCACGATCCTTGCGCGTGAACGCATCGGCCTCACCGGCCGGAAAGAAATCGTAGTCGTTCTTCCCGTACAGATCCTCGCGTGCGTAGCCGAGAAGCTCCTCGCCGGCCTTGTTGAAGCGCACGAAGCGGAGCTCGGCGGCATCCTTCACGAAAATCATGTCCGGGATGTTCTCGATGATCGCGTCGAGGAACGCGTTCGTCTTCTGGAGCTCGGCGATGAGCTCTTCCTTGGAGTGTTCGTGCGTCCACCGTGACATCGAGGCCCCCTGATCAGATCCGGCACGCGCCGGTCGTCATCATTCTCGTCGTGACCGGACCCGGAGCAAGCCCGGCGGACGCTCGACGCTTCGGGGAACGTGGCCGCAGGCGCGGGCACGGCATCGAAACAGGCGAAAACCCTACCCCGAAAAGGTGGGCGCGCGGTCAAGAATGCTGCGACCGGCCGCTAGATCGGCGCGTACCGAGCATCATCGCGCACGCGTATCTTCACCGAGCGAGACGGTGCGGTCCGCAGCCGCCGTACAGGTGCGCTGCTCGGCACCCACCCGTATCCAGGTCGTCGTACGACCGAAGATCGGCAGCCCCACGTAGCCACGGATCCTGATCCTGTCGGTGCCGTCCATGCGCAGGCTACAGCGGTAGGTGTTGCCGCTTCCCGGGTCGTAGATCGCGCCGCCGCTCCACGCCGCTTCCTCGCCCGGCGATCGATGCAGCCCGTCGAGGATTCGCACGCCCACGACGGGCCGGGCGCGCATCGCGTCGTCGGGGTTGTGGTCGTCGCGCAGCTCGCAACCGTGCTCGTCGAACGGGTGCCGCAGCCACGCCACCGTAGCGCACAGCTGCTGGCCGCAACGACTGACCTCTACCTTGGCCGCGCCGCCCTCGGCCCACCACAGGCCCACCGGGTCCGACTCCGCCGCGCGCGCCGCGCTCGCGACCAGCAGTGCCAGCACGAGCAGGGCCGCGCTCGCGTAGCGCACGGCCGGCGCGACGCCGTCGCGCGCCACCGGCTTCATGCCGAAGATGGCACGGAGAAACGGCACGTAGCGCACGAAGCCGAGATAGAACGAGACGGTCGCCACGATCGACATCGCGACGATCAGGACGAACTTCGCCGAGATGCCGAGCGACCATCCGACCACGACATAGCCGAACACGACGACGGCCGGCTGGTGGAGGATGTAGACGGGCATGGCCGATTCGCGAAGGTACTCGAGCGCCGCGCTGTCGGCCGTGAGCCGGCGCCGCGCGAAGCCGAGGATCGCGACGATCAGCAGCCAGCCGGCGGCCGCCGAGCCGGCCAGCATGACACTGTCGGACCGGAACGCCCCCAGCAGACCCGCCAGCAGCAGCAGCACGACTGCCAGCGCCGTCAGCGCCGCGCGGCGTGACTCGCGGTGTACCGCGTCTTCGAACGCCGGGAAGCGCGCGAGCAGGAAGCCCAGCGTCAGGAACGTGCTGTAGAACGCGAAGTTCGCCCAGTCGTCGTACAGATTCTGGATGCCCGGCCAGTGCGGCCGCAGCAGCACCTGGATGAGCGCCAGCGGGACGATCGGAGCATACACCCACGCCGCCCCCACGCGGGCCGGCGGCCCCTGGTGCGCAGGCGCGCGCGCGAGCCGGGCGAACACGCCGCAGTACAGCAGGCTGAACGTGAACAGATAGGCGACGAACCACAGATGGCTCCAGGTGAAGCGCTCGAGGTCGGTGAAGAACGTCGGCACGAACTCCGCGAACGTCTCGTCGAACGACGGCGCGACCGGCAGCGGCTCGGGCATGACATCGGCATAGGTGTCGCGCATCTCGGCGGTCGCGCGCAGCCCGGCGTGGTTCATGTCGAGGCCGGTGCGCAGCTCGAGGTACTTGATCATCGGACCGAACAGCACGACGCCCGCCATCAGTGGAATCAACAGCCGTCGCACGCGCTCCCCCACGAAGCTGCCCACTCCCCTCGTGCGCAGCGACGACAGGATCGACCAGCCGGCCAGCACGAAGAACAGCGGCATGTGCCAGAGGCTCACGAATCCGGCGAAGACCAGCACGGGAAACGCCACCTCGGCATTGCGTACGTGAAAGAACGGCGCCGGGCTGAAGATCATCGCCGCGTGGAAGAAGAACAGGAGGTAGGTGGCGAAGATGCGCAGCCAGTCGATGTCGTTGCGCCGGATCGAATCTGTCTCAGTCATGACCTACCTCGACGACGAGCGCGTTCGTGAAGACGGCGACGAGCGTGTCCTCGGCCGCCTGGTCGTCCACGGTCTGGGGATGGGGGTCCCAGTGTCGGTGGACGGCCCAGAACACCGTCGTCTCGAGCAGCATGCGTGCACCGACCGCCACGTCGGGTAGCGGTCGAAGCACGCCGCGGCGAATCCTCTCGGTCAGATACAGCTGCAGGGTCTCGAGCAGCGCCTCGCGCCCGCGCACGAACCACAGACCGGCAAGCTCGGGGTAGTCGCGCGAGCAGACGTCGATCAGCTTGATGCCGCAGCGGTTGCTGCCGAGCAGCCGGTACAGCTCGCGGACGATGGCGTCGAGCTCGGCGCGCGCGTCGCCCCCCTCGCCTCCGGCGAGCGCCGACTCGAGCGCCGGCAAGGCGCGGCCGCCGATCATCTCCTCGCTCGCGAAGGCGAGCGTGGCGCCGGCCGCGGGCGTGGGAACGGGCAGCTGGGGCGGCGGCCCCGACCAGCGCCCGTCGGCCGAGCGGCACACCAGGTCGAACAGTGCTTCCTTGCTCTCGACGTAGAGGTAGACCGTGCCCTTGGCCACGCCGAGCGCGTCGGCGACGTCGGCCATCTGCGTGCGCCGGTAGCCACGCTCGATGAACACGCGGGTGGCGCACTCCACCAGGCGCTCGAGCCGATCATCGGGAATCTGCCTTGGCATGGCACCGAGAATAACTGACTGACCTGGTCAGTCAAGGCCTGGTCGAAGGAAAATGGCCTCCCGGGCGGGGCTGAGTCGGGACGGGACTGGCGGGGTCAGCAGTGGTTGTAGGAGAGCCAGCCCAGCAGCTTGCCGGTCTCGTCGAGGACGCGCTGGTGCTCGAAGCAGCGACCGGCGGGTGGGTACGCGCCGGCCGGCGTGAACATGGCGTGGCTCTCGCCGGGCAGGGTTCGCATGCCGGGCGGGACCTCTTCGAACGTGTCCACGCCGCTGCCGTCGGCAGCCGCGATGCAATCCCACCAGCCGCCCTCACCGTTGCGCGTGCGCACCCCCACCTTGCCGTGGTTCATCGGCCAGGCCCGCGCAACGCGCACGCCGGAGCCCGACGTCTTCGCCACGCAGACGTCGATCGCCGGCTTCAGATCGACGAGGAGACGCGACCAGTCGTCGTGCGGCTTGCCGGTCAGGTCGGCCACCGGCAGCTCCTCGAGGCTGACCGTCGGCGTGCGTCGGCCCGCACCCGCGCCGGGGCTGCAGCATCCACTCAGGACGCTGCCCGTGGGCATCGAGACACGGATAGCGTACGGATGGTCGGTAACCCCCTCGCGATCGGACATCGTGTCACGGCACCGCTTGCGGGCGATGAACGCGACCACGTCGCCCTTGCCCCGGTCGGCCCGGCCGCGCCACACGAACTGCGCCTGGAGCGGATCGGGAATCCGGTTGTAGCCACCGAGCAGCTCGGCCTCGTTGCGCTCCATGACCGATGTCAGCATCGAGTAACGCGCCACGCTCCCGCGGATCGTCAAATCCCAGAACGGCTCGTTTCCCGAGCACGCCAGCTCGGCGGGAACGTACTGGCCGGGGTCGGCCGCTGTGCGCCCCACGCGCAGCTGGAAGCTCTCCATGAAATCGAGGGCAGCGGTCACGCCGACCTGCGAGAACGATACGCGCGCCTCGCCTCCGTGCTGATCGGTGTACGTGAACAACAGCCACGACCCCGCCTTCATCTGCGGCAGCAGTGCATCGATGACCTCACGCGTGAGAACACGGTACTCGTGCTCGTTGACCTCGCGATACCCCTCGCCGGGCGCGAGTGAGCTGACGGCCTTGTCGTCGACCCGTACGGTCATGGGCCGGGAAACGTCGACGAAGCGGCTCGTCGGCAACAGGGTCATCTCGAACGGAAGGTCGGCACCGTCGCTCGAGATGCGCAATCGTGCCGCGGCCCCAGCCGCTGCATCGGGGTTGACCACGTAGGTGCTAGCGGCACAGCCCGCGGCCGAGACGTCGCCGCAGGCCACCAGCCAGTCGTGGAAGTGGCGGGTCACCGCCGCGGCGCCGGCCGGCGAAGCGCCGAGAATGCCCAGCATCGCGCCCGCAAGCGCGAGCCGCGAAACCAATTGCCTGCCTGTGCCCATCTCCTCTCCTCCGCGGTCCAGCGGTCCCCACACAACCGTCGGGTGCGGCCAGCCGTCGAACGGCCACGTCTAGCACGGACGGGCCACGTACCGACCCGGCCCTGTTCATTGTCGCGGGGAAAGAGAGGAGGGCCACGCGCGCACTGGCCGCGCGTGGCCCGGGACGGGCGCTAGCCTGGAGAGGTCGCCAGCGATCTGACTAGCGCAGCTTCCAGCCGGTAGGAACGGCTCGCCAGGGCTCGCGGACCACCATGGTCTGCTCGCCAAGACGGATCTGGACGGTCAGGGCAGGAGAGGTCAGGGCGGAGAGGTCTCCGCGGGCTTCGAGGTCGATCACGTAGACGTGCCGTGCGCGGCGACCGGCCGATCGGATGCGCACGTGAACGAGCCCTTCTTCGGAGCTCCGTCCGCCGCGTCGACCGCCGGCACGGTACATGGCACCGCGCGGCGCCGGGCGGACGTCGTGGGCGTCGACCTGGGCCGTGTAGACGACACCTCCCTCGTCGCTGACGAGCACGGCGAAGTCATGCTCGTAGGGACGCTCGATGCCGTCGGTGGCGAAGAATGCGTGGAACGTGAAGCGGTCGTTCGTACGCGCCCCCGACGCAAGCTTGATCGCACCGCTGACCGACTGACCCACGGTGCAGGTCGTGACGGCGTGACAGCCGCCGTCGCAGCTCTCTGCGCCCACACACGAGGTCTGCCAGGGCTTGCCTGCATAGGCCACGCGGCATTCGGCGTGTGCGCCGCATTGCAGCGAGGCGTCATGGGCACACACCGATGGGCAGCCCTCGTCGGCGCAATCGATGCGACCGTTGCCGTCGTCGTCGATGCCGTTGTTGCAGATCTCACCGCTGCCGCCGTCGCAGGTCTCGCCTGCATCGACGACCTCGTCGCCGCACATGGGTAACACGCAGTCGCTGCGGCATGCGTTGGCGGCGACGTCGCTGTTGGCAGGACCCTCGTCGCATTTCTCGCCGGCGCTCGTGTTCACCACAGCGTCGCCGCACGCCGCCGGCGTGCAATCGAGATTGCAGAACGGCGACTCGCCACCGTCGTCGCATTGCTCGGTGCCGACGACGACCCCGTCGCCGCACACCTGCACGGCGGAGCAATCGTCGAGACAGTAGCCGTCTCCGACGCCGTTCAGCTCACCGTCGTCGCAGACCTCGCCCGAGCTCGTATTGCCATCACCGCACGAGGCCGCACCGAGGCACACACCGGTGGGCGCGACGATCTCCGGCGCCGTGACGGCCCCCTGCAAGACGCCGGTCTCGAGGTCGTAGACGTTCACGACGCCCGTCTCGGTGACGAACAGGCTCACGTCGTCGGGGTGAAGGGCGGCCTGGTCGATGCCGAAGTAGGGCACAGCTCCCTCCGCGGGAATACCGAGGAGCGGCGTCTCACCAATCGAGCCGCTGGCTTCATCGTAAGCGTAGACGGTGATGTCGCCGTTGGCGCTGCGGGCGAACACACGGCTGCCGGCGGCGTTGATGCCGCCGTTGACTCCGCCCGTATTGGTGATGGGTCGTTCGTCGACCTCGACCAGGCCTGGGATCGTGAACGAGTAGAGCTTTCCGGGGCTGAAGCGAACGGCGACGCCGCTCGAGCTGGTGGGCCCACAGTACACATTGAGAAGAAAGTTGATCGACAGCGACTCGCCGGTCTCGGCAAGCATGCCGTCGTCGTCGAGCGTCAGTCGGCGCACCTCGCCCGGGCTGAACGATGCGACCAGAACAGACCCGTCCGAGCACACGTCGACGGCGTTGCAGGCGATGTCGAGCGGCAAAGTGCTGACCTCGGTGCGAGTGGCGATGTCGACGACCGAAACAGGAACGTCTTCGCGCGCGTCGCAGGTGATGGCAAAGCGTCCGTCGGGAGAGATGGCCACGTCCTCGCCGGGATTCGAGATCGACACCGGGTTCGGGCCCGCCGCGAGCGACGGCGGCGACGTGGACAGGTCGACGAACCAGAGCTGGCTGCGAAAGTCGGTGACGAGGCCGAGGGTCTGGTCGGGCGTCACGGCGCAATCGCCGATGTCGCCTTCAGCCAGCGGGATGCTGCCGAGAACGCCGTAGGAGTCCGCGTCGAAGACCGTGACCGAGTCGGTCGCGTCGTCGGCAACCATGCCCACCGTCTGCGCAGCGGCGCCGGCAGCGAGTAGCAAGCTCGCAGCGACGACCAGGCAAATGGAGCCGAACGAAGAGAGACACCGTCGTTTCCGCATCGAACCACAACCTCCCAGACACGACAGCGACGAAAGTCCCAAGCGGGCACCCAAAAGTCCTAAGGGTTTACCCCGGCCGTCCAGATTGATTGTAGCGGCGTGAACCGGGGCGTTTCCGCACTTTCTTGCGTGCAGACAGCCCCTGGCTGGAGAAAAGCCCGCGATGCGCGCGCACTGCGCGCATCGCGGGGATCAGGGTATACCCTGAGAGTCGGACCTAGCGCGGCGCGACTAGCTCGCCGGGCCGTCCTGCGCCCCGCGCACCAGCTTGCCCGGCAGGCGTCCGGTGGGCTCGCCGTTTTCGTAGGTCACCTGCCCGCTCACCACCGTGGCGACGTAGCCGTCGGCTTCCTGCAGCAGGCGCCGGCCGTCGGCCGGTAGATCGTATGCGACGCGCGGCGGGCGGATCCGGAGCTCGTCGAAGTCGATGACGTTCAGGTCGGCCTTCATGCCGGGCGCGAGCACGCCGCGGTCGCGAAGCCCGTACAGCTCGGCGGTGTCCTTGGTCTGCCGCATGACGACCCACTCCAGCGGCAAGCGCTCTCCACGACGGCGGTCGCGCGCCCAGTGCGTGAGCATGTACGTCGGCATGCTGGCATCGCAGATCACGCCGCAGTGAGCGCCGCCGTCGCTCAGCCCGAGCGCTGCGCGTGGGTGCGTGAGCATCTCGCGCGTCGCCTCGAAGTCACCGTCGCTGTAGTTGAACAGCGGGAAGTACAGCAGCTCCTTGCCGTCGCGCTGCATGAGCATGTCGTAGGCGACTTCCTTGGCCGGGCGCCCCTCGCGCTCGGCCACGGCCGCGATGCTCCTGTCGGGCTCCGGCTCGTAGTCGGGCGGGTCGCCGAGCGGGAACATCTTCTGGAAGCTGCCGCACACGAACTCGACGATCATCTCCGAGTGCTCCACCTCCTCGGTCACCATGCGGCGCCGCACCTCGGGGTCGCGCAATCGCTCCAGCCGCTCCTCGAACGGCAGCTCGGCGATCTCGACGTACGTGGGGTTCTCGATGAACGGGTGAACGGTGCACTGCCAGCCCATCAGTATGCTGGTCGGACGGCCGGCTACCTGCGGCGTCACGTCGGCCCCGTCGGCAACCGCCGCCTCGCACAGATCGAGCATCCGCTTGTACTGCGCCGGGTCCATGTCGTGCTGGATGAGCGCGAACGAAACCGGTCGACCCGTCGCGGCCGACAACCTGGTCATCCAGGACATCTCCTTCTCGGGAGCCGCGAGATCCTCGCCCGCGGCCCCGGCCGGAGCGAGCTCGAACACGCCCTGCCCCAGATCGCCGAGCGCCTTGCCGATTCCGAACAGCTCGTCCTCCGCCGCGAACGTGCCCGGCACGGGCTCACCGTCGACGGCCCGGTGTACCAGCGTGCGCGAGGTCGAAAAGCCGAGCGCGCCGGCACGAATCGCGTCGCCGACGATGTCGGCCATGCGCCCGATGTCGTCGGCGGTGGCCGGCTCGTTGGTCGCTCCGCGCTCGCCCATCACGTACGCGCGCACGGCGCCGTGGGCCACCTGGGTTCCCACGTCGATCACGCGCTCCATGCCCTCGAGCGCGTCGAGGTACTCGGGGAAGCTCTCCCACTGCCAGCGGATCCCCTCGGCGAGCGCGGTGCCGGGGATGTCCTCGACGCCCTCCATCAGACCGATGAGCCACTGGCGGCGATCGGGCTGGGCGGGCGCGAAACCGACGCCGCAGTTGCCCATCACGACGGTGGTGACGCCGTGCCAGCTCGACGGCGTGAGGTAGGGGTCCCACGTGACCTGCCCGTCGTAGTGCGTGTGGATGTCGACCCAGCCGGGCGTCACCAGCAGACCGCGCGCGTCGATCGTGCGCCTGGCCGGCGCATCCACCGTGCCGACGGCCACGATCCTGTCGCCGTTGATACCCACGTCGCCGGTGTAGGGCTCGCCGCCCGTGCCGTCGACGATCGTTCCCCCTTTTATCAGCAGGTCGTACATTGCGGCTCTCCTTTGTCGTTGTCTACTTACCGTCGTCGTTCACGACCAGACCGGACAGCAACGTCGCGACCGAGAGCTCCACGAGATCTCCCGGTTCATGTCCGTACAGTCGATGCACGCCGCTCACGCGCGCGTTGGCCAGCCCCATGAGCATCGACCACAGCAGCGTGGCCGTGAGCTTGCCGGGCGCGAGCTCGCGGCCGGCACGACCGGCCGTGAGCCTGACCGCCTTCTCGAGCGCGGCCATGGCGGTCTCGCAGGCCTCGCCGAGCCGCACGGTGATCTCACTGCTGTCGTCGCTCGTTTTCAGCCATGCGGTGATGTGCTGGGCGAAATCGTCGTGGAGCCCGTCGAACTCGGGCGCGACCGCCATGAACAGGTCCTCGAGGCGGTCGCCGGTGCCACCGAGCCGGTCGAGCTTGGCCGCCAGCTCTTCGAAGCGCTGCGTGAGCAAGGTCGCGAAGATCTCTTCCTTGCCCGCGAAGTAGGAGTATGGCGTGCCGGCGCTCACCCCGGCGCTGCCGGCGATGTCGCGCATGCTCAGCTCGGAGTACCCCTTGGTGTGAAGAAGGTCGGCCGCCGCCCGCAGGATGTCGCGACGGCGCCCTTCACGGTCGCCGCGCTTCGTCTCGGTCGGCTGGGTTGTGGTGGTAACTCCCACGGCGCTTCGCTGTCGGCCGCGGGAGCATAGCGTCGAAATGAACGTCGTTCAAGTGAACACCGTTCATCATCCTGCGCGCGTGGGCCGGCGGGAGCTAGAGGATGTAGGGGATCACGGCGCGGCGCGCCGGCGGGTAGTCGTCGAACTTGTCATGGTACCAGCGGTGGTTGGCCAGCGCCCTCGGCACCAGGTTGGCGGCCGTGAACACCGCGAACGAAAGGCCCGCCAGCGACCAGGTGGCGATGGTCCAGCCGGTCCAGGTGAGCAGCTCGCCCAGGTAGTTCGGACACGACACCCACTCGTACAGTCCGCCGCGCGGCACCTTGTAGCCCGTCTCGCCCGGTTTGCGCAGCGCTCGCAGCACGGCGTCGGAGTGCCGGTTGATGACGTAGCCGGCGACGAAGACGGCCAGCCCGACGACGAAGCGCGGGTCGGCGAGCCACCCGGTCGGGTACGCTCCGTAGGTGCTGATCCACGTCGCGTTCACGAACGAGTTCGCCGTGTTGTAGATGACCCCCATCGCGACCACGGCCACCGGCATCGAGCTGTTCGCACCCACGCGCATCTGGAACGGATAGATCAGGGTCCGGTGAACGTAGTGCGCCTGCCACGTGGCGAACAGCATCAGGGGCACGAGCTGCGTGCTGTGGGCGCCGACGGCGAAGAAGTACGCGAACGCGAAGACCGAGGGCGACTCCATCACGATCCACGCCACGCGCACCGGCAAGGTGGGCCCCGCCCTGCGCTGGCCCTCGTGGCGGCCGTACGGGGCGGTGGCGAACATGAGCGAGGCGAACGAGGCCAGGGCGGCCAGGAAGATGCCGATCAGGACGGCGTTGTAGAATGAATCGTCAGTCATGGCGGATGCCGGCCGGCGGCGCGGCACCCGTTAGCTAACAGGCTCAGCGAGCGTACGCCACGCCCGCGCCGGCGCCGTCTGGCCTCGGTTGGCGGCTGCTGTTACGCTCCGGCCCGTGGTCGCCGCGCCCACGCGACACGACCACGCACGATACGGCGATCCGGGCGACGGGAACGGGCTATCCACACGACGATGAACGAGCAGAAGCTTCACGACCACCTGCGCGAGCTCGAGGAAGAGCTTGCGCGCCTCGATTCCGTCGACGACACGTCTCGGGAGCTGCTCGAGCGCCTCATGGAGGACATCCGTGCGACGCTCGCCCAGAGCGAGCAGCCGACGCCCGAGCACCACACGTCACTGCGCGAGAGAATCAGCGGCGCCGTGGCCGAGTTCGAGGATGCCCACCCCACCCTCACGGCCAACCTCGGCCGCGTGCTCGACGCCTTCGGGCATTTCGCCCACTAGCGAGCTGACGAGAAATCCGGTCTGGCGTCTCAACGCCTGCAGCGCAGCGAGGCCGTCGCCGTGCACCAGTAATACGGCCTGCGATTGGATCCCTGTCGGGTCTTCCACTTGCAGCGACCCGCGGAGACGCCGCGCGGCTGTTCGGCGAAGCCACCGGTGCGCCGACATGCATTCGCGCTGTCAATCTGGGCACCCTCGATCGCGGCGTCGCAGCACACCTGCTTGCGATCGTGGTAGTAGCCGCCGGTGTCGCCGTAGCCCTTGTAGCTCTGGGCCGCGGCGATCGACGCGCCGAACAGGACCAGCAGAACCGCGGTGAGCAGGAGTCCGACCGTGCGCGTCATGTAACAATACGTACACGTACGCCGCGATCGATTCTAGCTCCGGCCGCGCACTGCGGGCAGATTTACTTTGACCCGCCTGCGCGGTAGCTAACCGCTGCACATGAGGAAGAGACCGTTCACGACGATGGTGGTCGCGCTGGTCGCGGCCGCGCTTGCGGGCTGCTCGGCGGCGAAACCCGACGGCGAGTACTACCGATCGGGATTTCTCACCGATTACGACGTGCTGGAGCCCGGCGCCGAGGGCGAGGCCCGCCTTCGCTACGAGGCCGACGATGCCCAGTGGTCGGCCTATCCGAAGATCATCCTCGACCGCGTGACGATCTGGCGCGGTGCCGATCGCGACGTCGACGAGATCGCCCGAGAGGACCTCGTTCGCCTGGCAACCTACATGTACCAGGCCTTCCTCGAGCGCCTGCGGCGCGATCACGAGGTCGTCCACGATCCGGGGCCCGGCGTGCTGCGCCTGCGGCTCGCGCTGACCGACGTGAGCGCCGAGACCGACGAGCTCGTGGTCTATTCCACCGTCTTGCCTCCGCCCGAGCACGTCGGCGACGCCGATCTGGTCGGCAGCGAAGCGAGCGAGTTCCTCGCGTTGGCGAACGTCGAGGTCGAGGTGACCGACTCGCGCACCGACGAGGTGCTGTTCGCCGGCGTCACCCGCGACATCGGCGGTACGGCGCTGGACGGCGCCGCCGACTCCTACGCCGAGGTCGAGCGCGTGTTCGCGCGCTGGGCGTCGCGGGTGAGCGACGCCCTCACCACCCGTCAGCAGGAACGCTGAGCCGCCTGCGCCCCCCGTCGGAGGGGGTCGCACAGTTCCGATCCCGCTTTTCCCAGACTCAGTCGCCGCACGGTTCACAAAACTGTGGACGTGTGGCCGGCGGTCGGCGCGCTGCTCACGCATCCCATGCGGAGAAACTTCGAAACGCCTCTTTAAGTTCGAGAATAATCTGTTTGAATAGCGACCGAGATCGTTCGCGTCGCCTCGAGGAGGACCGAGGCGCCCCCCTACTACAGATTTTGTGTGCACCGGGCGCGGCCGCCCTTCGGGTACGGCCGGCTCGCGGGAAGAGAGGACCGAGCACCACCCAGCCACCAGATTTTCAAGAACTATAAGAACCGATGCTCCCGCGACCGCGGGCAACGTCGCCATCATCGAGGAGGATCCACGATGAAGTTTCACCTGAGCAGCGATCCCACCATGCCCGGCAACCAGCCGGGCCTTCCTCCGCAGATGCGCTCGCGCAACCGTCTCATGCTGGCGGTGCTCGAGGAAGCCCTGGTCACGTTCTCGCGCGGGCTCACGTCGGAGAACGTGCGCGAGCGGCTCGATTTCTACGAAGTCGACCGCTGGATCGCCAGCAGGGACCACGACTGGCCGTTCTCGTTCGAGAACATCTGCAGCTGCTTGAAGATCGACCCCGACTACGTGAGAGCCGGGCTCAGGAAGCTCAAGCGCGACGCCTTCGCGACCGACGTCGACCTCCAGGCGACACGGCGCCGCGAGGAAGGTCTCGCCGAGAAGGGCGGTCCGGACGAGGACGCGACAAACCGGGCGCCCGACGTCTAGCCCGCCGACGGTCCGTCCATCTCGTCCGGCTCATCGGGCTCATCCGGCTCGTCGGAACCGCGGCGCAGCCGATTGAACGTCGACTCGAGCACGCGCACCGTCGTGAGGATGGCCACCGCAAATAGCGACAGCGCGAACGCTTCGGTGGCCCGCCCCACACCGATGGTGCTGCCGATGGCGGCCAGTACCCAGACCACCGCCGCGGAGGTCACGCCGGTGATCGTGCCGCCGCGTGCCATGATCACGCCGGCGCCGAGAAAGCCGACGCCGGTCACCACCTGCCCGAGCACTCGCGACGGGTCGGTCATGGCGCCACCGAGGTCGACGCCGAGCCTCACGAAGACCTGCGTTCCCAGGCAGATCAGCATGCTCGTGCGGATGCCGATCGCCTTGTGCCGGATCTGGCGCTCCAGCCCCACGATCCCGCCACACAGCACCGCGATCGCGGCCGCCCACACGAAAGCGAGTCCTTCGGGAGTGAGTAGATCGTCGAACATCACGGCATGAAAGCGCAGTCGATGGCGTCCAGCAGCATGTGAATCAGCAGCCCCACGCCGATCAGGCGCGACGGCCGCCAGACGGCCAGCCCGACCCAGACCAGCTGCGCCGGCCAGGAGTGTAGCGGATGGTAGCCGATACTGCACCGGTCGGGGTCGAAGATCGGATCGGCCAGCAGGTGGTCGAGATCGACCAGGTTCGTCGCGACCATGATGAGCCAGGCACGCAGCCACATCTCTCGCCACGCAATGCGAGCGACCGCGCCGGGGACGAGAACGTGGAGCAGACCGTGGACGATCGGACGTAACACCGCGCGTGCAACCCTCTCGCCCCTACGCGTAGCGCATCATTCACCGCTGAATCGAGGCTTGCGCTTCTCGAGGAACGCCTGCATGCCTTCCTGGAGATCCTTCGTTCCCATGGTTCGCATCACGGCACGCCGCTCCTCGGCCAGAGCTTCCTCGAGCGGCCTTTCCGCCGCCCCGACCACGCTCTTCAGAACGCCCGCCACGGCGATCGCCGGCATCGCCGCCAGCTCGGCGCCGAGCTCCTGTGCTCGTGCCTGCAGCTCGGCGTTCGGCCACACCTCGTTCACCAGCCCGATGGCCAGCGCCTCGGGCCCGGAGATCTTCTTCGCGCGCAGGATCATGTCGAGAGCATGGTCGCGGCCCACGCAGCGGGTGAGCCGCGCCGTACCGCCCCAGGCCGGCACCGTTCCCAGGTCGAGCTCGGGCAGGCCGATCTTCGCTCCCTCGGCCGCGGCCAGCCGGAAGTGACAGGCCAGCGGCAGCTCGAGACCGCCGCCCAGACAGTAGCCGGCCAGCACGGCAATGGCGGGCTTCTCCATGCTCTCGATGGCGGCGAGCACGCGCAGGCGCTGGTCGAAGACCGCCTCGATGCTTCCCTTGCGCTTGATGCCCTCGCCGAGCTGCTTGAGGTCCATGCCGACCGAGAAGTTCTCGTCGCCCGCCCCGCGAAAGACCACGGCGCCCACCGAGCGATCGGCGCCGAGCTCGTCGATGCGCACCTCGAGCTCGTCCATGAACTCGAGGCTCATGCGATTGCGTGGTGCGTCGTTGATGACGACCGTCGCAACGCGCCCGTCGCGCTCGATCAGAAGGGGTGAGCTGTCCGGCATGAATACCCTCGCGGCGCTCTCGCTATGAATCGTGGCCTGACCTGAGGCAATCGTCCGCGCCCCGGTCAACGTGAGGTGACCCGGCAACGCCTTCGCCGCGGACGACTGGATCTCGGGCTACTTCTTCGACAGATACTGCTTGAGTGCGGTCGCGTTGTTGAGCTCCTCTTCTTTCGATCCGAACAGTAGCGTGACGGTTCTCGAGCCGAGGTGCTCGTGCAGCTCGGCCAAGCCGTCGGCGTTCGCATCGAGCTCGGCGAAGTAGCGCTTGCGAAACTCCTCCCACTTCGCGTGGTCGTGCTGATACCAGCGCCGCAGCTCGCTGGACGGCGCGACCGACTTCGCCCAGAAATCGACCCGCGCCGCATCCTTCGACAAACCGCGCGGCCACAGGCGGTCGATGAGGATCCGCCGACCGTCGCCGCGGGCCGGTTCGTCGTACACGCGCTTGGTTCGAATCTGCACTGGCGCCGAGCCTGGAGCCGGCACGATGCCAGCCGGGCCGCGCTCGGGAAAGCCCGGTCGCTGGTACGCAGCGCACCGGGACCGACTCCGTTCATTTTGCTCTACCAATCGGCCATAGTTGCGTCAGGACGGCGACGTCCGGCGCCGCGGCGGCTCGACACGACCGCGCCACACTGGAGGAAACGATGAGCGACAAGGCGTTACGGCAGACCACGTTCACACGCATGCAGGACGCCACCCGTGAGGACTACCAGGTGGTGGCCGAGCACTCGATGCACTTCATGGGCGGACTGGCCGATCGCGTCCTCACGCACCTGAAGCTGCTCGCGGGCGACACCGCCGGCTACGCCGTCGACCGCCTCACGCACAGCCTGCAGAGCGCTACTCGCGCCCATCGCGACGGGCGCGACGAGGAGTACGTGGTCTGCGCCCTCATCCACGACATCGGCGATACGCTGGCGAGCTACAACCACTCCGAGCTCGCCGCGACGATCCTTCAGCCGTTCGTGTCCGAGAAGAACCACTGGATCGTGAAGCACCACGGCATCTTCCAGGGCTACTATTTCTTCCACCACCTCGGGCTCGACCGCAACATGCGCGACCGCTACCGCGACCACCCCTACTGGCGCGACTGCGCCGAGTTCTGTGCGAAGTACGACGAGAACTGCTTCGATCCGGACTACGACACGATGACGCTCGAGGACTTCGAGCCGATGGTGCGGCGCGTGTTCGCCACAGCGCGCAACTCGATCTATCTGGCCGGGAACGACGCGTAGCGGCGGCGCTACGGCGCGGTCTTCGGTTCCTGACAGGACGCGACCTTGTCGCCGACCTTGCACGTGGCCAGGCTCGCACCGGCGACGTCACGTACATCGGCCCGCCAGACATCGTGCGGCTGCGGATCGAATCCGAAGAAGCCGTGAGCCGACAGCAGCAGCGCGTGCGTGATGCGCTCGCCGGCGATCTCCTTGCCCACGAGATCAGTGGATACCGACGGCAGCAGCTTCGTACCGCTGATGCCCACCACCATCTGCGGCGGGCGTCGTCCGGTGAAGCTCAGCACCTCGCCCAGGTGGATGTGTCCCGTGAGCACGAGATCTACCTCGTCGGGCAGGCGGCCCTCCAGCGTCGACCTGGCCAGAGCGTGCTGGACGGTCACGCTGAGGTCTTGCACGATCAGCTCATCGGGAATCGTCTGGTTGTCGCACGCGTCCGTGGTGGTCGCGGCACCGGCAGCGGGCGCCGGGCGCAGTGCCCAGATGGGCCGGTGGCTCACCAGCCAGGTGTTGCCGGTGGCCAGCTTCGCCGCTTGCTCAAAATCACGCGCGTAGCGATCGACGACCAGCTCTGGTGAGAGCGAGGTACCCTCGGCCTGAACCGTGTCCATCACCACGAGCTGCAGCCCCTCGAAGTCGAGCGCGTACGGATCGCTGAAATCGGTGCACGGCTGCAGCGGCGAGCCGTCGAGAAACCGGAAGTACCCGCTGCCGGCGCGTTCACACTTCTCGTGGTCACCGCGAACGAACACGATCGGTGCGGCCTCGAGCATGGGCTTGCCGGGATCGAAGAACTCCGCATTCCAGGTAGCCATGCGCATGCCGGGCCCGTTGAACGGGCTGCCCGCGCAGTTCCCGCAGCCCTCGGGGCACTCGTGCTCGCGGTAGATGTAGTCGCCTACCTGGATGATGAGGTCCGGCTTCCACGCGGCCACCTGCCGCGCCACCTTGGCGAACTCCCAGTCGTCGGGATCGCCGCAGTTCTGGAAGCCGTCGTCGAGCGAATGCCCGGCCTTCATGCGACAGCCCGTGTCGCCGACCACGGCCACGCGCTGCGGCTTCGACGTGACGTTGCGAAGGCTCCGGCCGGCCACCTCGATGCGCTCGACAGCGGGCGGCACGACGAGCTCGCACACCAGCACATCGTAGTCGGAGCTCGGCCTGGCGCGCTCCTGCATGGGAATCCTCTGGCCGTCGAAGTGCGCGGCCGGGCACCGTGCACCCTCGGTGATGGCCCGCAGCACTCCGCGACGCGGCGGCACCACCTGCACCCACACGTTGCGGACCCCGGCCTCGGTGACCTGCTCCGCAGCCTGCAGGTCGGTGGCCGGGACCGAGGTGAGCAGGATCGATGTCAGCAACACTGGCAACGGACGCATGGGGTGAACCTCCGGCCTGTCGATCGGCGACCCGGGCTACGTGCCTCGTGTCGAACGACGGCACTCGAACACCGCCTTGTCGTACATGACGCGACGAACCATCAGATCGAGCACCGTCTGGACCTGACGCTCGAGCGCCCTGCCCTTGCGGTAGTCCGCCGGCGCAAAGAAATCGACGCGGTTCGCCTCTAGCAGTCGCTTGCACACGGCGACCGGCTTGCTCGCGCGCGGCCTGTGCACGGCGATCGCATGTCCGCCGTTCTTCCGCGTCACCGTCATCGACGGCACGTCGGTGAGCCCGTCCCCGATGTACAGGATGTTCTGGAACGGAATGGGGCGCTCGTCCTCGGGCATGTACTCGTTGATCGAATCGGAAACGTCTTCCTTGCCCTTGTTGATGCGAAACAGGAACTGGGTCTTCTGCGTGTCGGTGATCACCACCTTGGGGAACGTCGCGGCGCCGTGGTGATTGAAGAAGTACTCCGATGCGTACACGTGCGCCAGGTGCTTCTTGATGCTGATGCCGTCGAGGATCTCGCGCAGCCCGGCCGAGATCACGTAGTGCCGGATCTTCACCTTGCCGCCGCCGGCCTTCTTCACGTAGTCGGAGACGCGCGGGAACCACGTCTCGACGCCGGGGAAGTACTCGATGTTCCCGGCGAGGTCTCGCAGATCATTTCGCGTCAGGTGCTGGTGGTTGCTCTCGATGCGCTCGATGAGCAGGCGAAGGTAGGTGAGCATGGGCTCGCCCTTGGTGGCGGCGACCTCCTTGCTGACGTCGCCCCAGAACTGCTCGCCGGAAATGCCGAGCTTCGGCAGGATGGTGTACTCCTGCATCGGCAGCGGCGTGAGCGTGCCGTCGAAGTCGTACACCATCGCGATGGTGTTCTGCCGAAACGTGTTCCGCTGCTTCCTCGCCACCCGAGCTCCCGCCGCTGCTGAGTCCAGGATCGATTCGGTGTCAGCTCGGCAGACGCTCGAACGTCGCCACGCCCTCGGGCACGGAGTGGAAGCTCTGCTTGTCGCACAGAAAGATCGCCATGTCGGGCCCGCCGAAGTCGGCCGGCTCGTCGAGCGTCCCGACCTTGACCATCAGGGCTCCCGGTAACGTGTCGGCCTTGGCGAGCAGGTGCGTGCCGCAGTCGGCGCAGAACTCGCGCGTGACCGGATTGCCGAGGTCAGTTCGGCTGAACCCCTTGGGTGCGCCCTTCGTATACGTGAACCCACCTTCGGGCACGGCCAGTACGATGTTCGGCGACCCGCCCGAGATGTACTGACACTCGCGGCAGTGACATTGCCCCTTGAACATCGGGTCGCCGTCGATCTTGTAGCGAACCGAACCGCAGTAGCATCCACCTTCGGCCTGCATCGGCTTCCTCCTGACCCGGAGATCTCTCTCCGCTGTTCGCGGCCGCGCGTCTGCGCACCGGCCGCAGCGTTGCACAGGGGACTGTCGGCGACGATCCGCCGGCCCCCGACATCAGAGTGACTCCGTTTCTACTATACGGTTGCGCCGGCTCCGCATAGCCCGAGCGGCGCGCGGAGATGGCGAGAGAGCGACTGCGTCTACGCTTTGAGCACCACCGCGGCACCGTTGCCGCCGAGGCCGAGCGTCTGCGACATGCCGATCTTCGCGTCGGGAACCTGTCTGCCGCCGGCGTCGCCGCGGATCTGCCAGGCAACCTCGCACACCTGGAAGATGCCCTGGGCGGTGGTCGCCTCGCCGAACGACTGGAAGCCGCCGCTGGGGTTGATGGGCATCTTGCCCACCGGCGTGGTCTCGCCGGCCTCGAGCAGCGACTCGGCCTCGCCGGGCTCGCACATCCCCCAGTCCTCCGGGAAGGAGAGCTCGTAGTAGACCGTGTTGTCCTGAAGCTCGACGAAGTCGACGTCCTTCGGACCGATGCCGGCGCCGTCCAGCGCCTTCTTCACCGCGCCAGCGGCCTCGCTGTGATAGGCCTTGCCTCCGGGCGGAGCCCAGCTGCCGAGCCCGCGCGGAATGCCGTCGTCGAAGCGTGCCGTGGCAACCGCACTCCCCGCCACCCACACAGGCTTGGTAGTGCGCTTGCGCGCCGCCTCGGCCGAACAGATGACGACCGCCGCGGCGCCGTCGCTCACCGGACAGATCTCGAACAGGCGCAGCGGGTAGCTCACCATGGCCGACTCGAGCACCTCGGCGAGCGTGAACTCGCGCTGGAAGCGCGCGTAGGGATTGTGAACGGAGTTCTTGTGCGCCTTGACGGCGATCTTCGCCAGCTGCTCCTCGGTGGTGCCGAACTCGTGCATGCGGCGCCGGCACATCGCGCCCCAGAACGCCGGGCCGGGCATTCCGACACACACCTGGCGGAGGTACTCGGGATCTTGCAGGTCCTCGACGCCCGAGGTCTGAATGAAGCCCTTGGGCATCTTCTCGGCGCCGGCCACCAGCACCATGTCGTGCATGCCGCCGGCCACCAGGCTGTAGCCCACGTTGAACGCGTTGGCACCGGCCGCGCAGCCGGCCGACATGTTGTACACCGGGATACCGGTCTGCCCCATGTCGTCGACGAAGTCGTTGCCGTTGAGCCCCCAGCCCCGTCCGCCCGAGAAGCGCGAGCTGGCCGCGGCGACGGCCTCGATCTCACGCCAGTTGACTCCGGCGTCCTTCAACGCGGCGTCGACGGCGACGTGGGCGAGATCGTTGACCGACTTGTCCTTGAACTTGCCCCACGGGTGCATCCCGAGGCCGATGACAGCGACGTCTCTCATGGTTGTTGATCCTTACCTGCTCAGACCGGCTTGAACTTCCACGACGTGACCTCGTTGCCGTCCTCGTCGTGACACAGGGCCTCGATGACCAGCTCCACCTCGATGTCGGGCTCGATGCTCTTGGGATCGTCGGTGGCGATGCGCCCGAGCACGCGCAGGCCGTCTTCCATGTCGACCACGGCCATCGCGTAGGGCTGGTACGGCTCGTCGAACTTCACAGGCGCGGGCGGCTGGAAGTCCTGCATGGCCAGGCTCCAGATCCTGCCCTTCGGCCCGAACGACGAGTCCTCGATCTTCGAGCTGTCGCAGTCGGGGTTGCGGCAAACATCGGTCTTCGGGAAGTACGGAATGCTGCAAGTCGCGCACTTCGAGCCCAGCAGGCGGGGGCCTTCGGCCGTCTCGGCGAACAGCCCCTCGACGACGGGAACTTGTTTCAATCCCATGGTGTTCTCTTCCTCCGGTGCGTGTGGGCTCAGCCCTTCACCGCGCGCGTGAGCTCGGGGAGTATCTCGAGGCAGTTGCCGACGATGCCGAAGCGGGCGTGCTTGAAGATCGCGGCATCGGAGTCGGTATTGATCGCGACCAGGGTCTTGGCCGCCGAGCAGCCCACCATGTGCTGGCTGGCGCCCGAGATGCCGGCCGCAACGTACAGTGCAGGCTTGGTGATCTTGCCGGTCAGCCCCACCTGCTGCGCAGCGTCGGCCCAGCCGTCGTCGACGATCGGCCGTGACGCACCGGCCACGCCGCCGAGCGCGTCGGCGAGGTCCTGGACGAGCTTGAAATTGCCCGACTCCTCGAGCCCGCGACCGCCGGCCACGATGATGGCCGCGTCCTCGAGCTTGGGCCCCTCGGCCTTCGGCTTCTCGATCACACGAACGCGCTCCTCGACGCCCGACAGATCGACCGTGAAGCTCTCGGTCTGCGGGCTCGTCGCGCTCGGCGCCGGCTCGGGCAGGCACGCGTTGTCGTTGAGGCACACGATGTAGGTCTCGGCGCCGTGGAGCGCGTACACGGTCCGCGTGTCGCCACCGAACGCCGAGGTGGTCACCGCGATGTGGTCTTCCTGTATCTCGTGCTCGGTATCGGGATCGAGGCCGGCGCGGGCCTCGAGCCCGACGCCGTTCATGACGATGCCCGAGTGCACGCGCTGCGCGAGCCGCGGGGCGATCAGACGAGCGTCGAACGTCTGGTTGAAGAGCACCAGCTCGGGTTTCTTCGCGGCGCAGTACTGCGAGAGGGCCTCGACGTAGACATCCGCCGACATCTCGCCGAGCTTGGCATCGTCGATCGTGTCGATCGCCTGCGCACCGAGCTCGGCCGCGCGGCCGGCCGCCCCGTCGGCGAGCCCGCCGACGGCGAGCAAGCGAAGGTCGGCATCGAGCCCGGCGCACACCTGACGCCCGATCGTCAGCGCCTCCTCGTCGCCACCGGTGAGCGTGTCGCGACCGGCACTCCAGGTACAGACTACAACTGATGGCATCTCGGGTCCTCTAGATTACGTTCTCGTCGCGAAGTCGGGCGACGAGCTTGCCGGCGATCTCGGCGGGCGAGCCGCCGTCGATGAACTCGCAGTCGCCTTCCACCTCGGGGACGTACTGCGTGGTGAGCACCACCTTGCGCGAAATCTCGTCGGACGGGATGCCGAGCTCCGACTCCTCGACCACGGTCGGCGTCTTCTTGCGCGCCGACATCTTGGCCTTCATCGTCGGGTAGCGCGGCTCGCCGATCTCGTTGCTGATGGTGACCACGGCCGGGAACGAGGCCTCGACCGTCTCGTCGCCGTCGGGCGTGACGCGTGCCACGCGCACGCCGCCGTCGATCAGATCCACCGAGCGGGCGATCGTGACGACCGGCATGCCGAGGATCTCGCCGACGATCGCCGGCACGACACCCTGGTCGTCGTCGGAAGCCTGCCTGCCGCACAGCACGAGATCGACGCCGTCGCAGCGGCCGATGTGCGCCGCTAGCGCGGTGGCCACACCGTGGTGATCCAGGGTGGCGGGATCGACGTCGATGCGCACGATCTCGTCGGCGCCGAGCGCGGCGGCGTGCTTGAGCATGTCGTCGACCTCGGTGCCGAGTGTCACGACCGTCAGCGTGAGGTCCACGCCCGCGTCGCGCAGCTTGAGAGCGGCCTCGATCGCCTGCTCGTCGTACGCGTTCATCAGGCGGGGAATGCTCGCCTGCGTGAGGCTCCTGCCGTCTTCACCGATCTCGAGCTTGCCGACCAGCGCGTAATTGTTCACCGCGTCGGGGTCGAGAACCTGCTTGGCACAAACAACGATTCGCATCTCTTCGCGTACCTGCTCCTGCTAGCTCACTCGTCGATGAGGAAGAGAAGCCCTTCCTCGCACCAGACCACGTCGTCCTCGTACGCGTCCGGCTTCTTCGTCAGGTCGCCCATCAGGTACCACCGCCAGGGTGGATCGCCATGGTCGACGTACTCGCCCGTGAGGGTTCCGGCGAACTCCTCGCGCGTCGCGTAGCGACCGTCGAGGACCGGCCCCCCACCGTCGCACTCTGCCTTGCGGCCCGCGTAGTCCGGGTTGAAGCCGGGCTTGGTGGGCTGCTGCTTTATCGGCATCGCGATGGACGGCGCCGCGAGCTGGTTCGGCCGCTGTGCGGGTGGCGTCCTCTCACTCGGGCGCGACGCCGGTGAGCTCCTCGAACGTGGCCAGCGCCTCCTCGACCATGTCGAAGATCATCTGACGCGCCGGCTTCATCGAATCGACGAAGCCGATGCCCTGGCCCGCCGCCTCGGTCATGAGGTCGGGGCGACGCCAGTCGTTGGCGGCCTGGATGTACTCGGAGCTCAGCAGCATCTGGTACGGGGAGGACAGCGGCTTGAGCGCGTCGGGCTTGGCCCACTCCTTGGTCCAGGCGCACTTCGTGACGCGCATCGGGAATCCCGAAATGCTGTTCGAGTACACGGTGCTGTCCGAGTCGGCCTCGAGCAGGATCTCCTTCATGACCATGTCGGTATCCGACTCACGCGAGCACAGCCACATCGAGCCGGTCCACACGCCCGAGGCTCCCAGGCACAGCGAGGCCGCGAGGTGCCGGCCGGTGGAGATGCCGCCGGCGGCGATCACGGGAACGTCGCCGGCAATGGCGGCGACCTCGGCGACGATCGAGAACGTGCCGATCGGGCCCGTGTGGCCGGCTGCGTCGTACCCCTGGGCGATGATCACGTCTACGCCCTGGTCGATCTCGCGCTGCGCCTGACGCTTCTTGCCGATCAGGCCGAAGACCTTCATGTCGCGCTCGTGCGCGGCCTCGACGAGGAAGTGCGGGCTGCCCAGCCCCGAGCAGAACACCGGGACCTTCTCCTCGAGGATCACGTCCATCTGAGCGCGAGCGATTTCCTGGTTGAGACCACCCCACTGGTGCAGGTCCTGCTTGCCCTTGGGGTCGGGGATCTCGTAGTCCTTCTTGATCTTGGCCGCGAAGTCCCAGTACTCCTGCGGAATGCCCTCGTGCAGCTTCTCGACGGTACCGGCAGGCGGGGCCGTCGAAGGCAGCACGAGGTCGACGCCGAACGGCTTGTCGCCCACCTTCTCGCGGATCCACTTGATGTCCGCCTCGATGCGCTCGGGCGTGTGCATGGCCTCGCCGAGGCACGCGAAGCCGCCGGCGTTGACCACCGCGGCCACCACGTCCTTGCAGTGGGTAAACGCGAGAATGGGGAATTCGATCCCCATCATGTCGCAGAACTTCGTGTGTAGCGGATCCTTGGCCATCAGGCGCCTGACCTCCAGAAGGGAATGCCGCAGAGCGGCGAATCGATGGCGCAAAGTAACGGGTCCATGTGAATAGAACAAGTTCTAGTCGGCTTGTCTGCCGCCCCCTTCCGTAATAAGTCTGCGCCCTGTCGCGCCCGCCAACCGACGGTTTTTCGAGCGTATTCGAGCAACAGGTTCAGCGGGCCTAATTTCCGACATTAGCCTCGACCACGTCCGTGCGCGTGGTCGAGCGAGGTGAGAACCGGTGGCCGCAGGCGCTCTGGACGGAACGAAGGTCGTCGAGCTGGGACAGATGGTCTCGGCGCCGTTCTGCGCGAAGCTCTTCGCCGACTACGGCGCCGACGTGATCAAGGTGGAGCCGCCCGGCGGCGATGTCGTACGTGGCTGGGGGCCGTTTCCCGGCGACACCCCGCACCCCGAGAAGAGCGGCCTGTTCTTCTACCTGAACACGAACAAGCGCGGCGTCACGCTCGACGCCGGCACCGACCGGGGACGCGAGCTTCTGCTGAAGCTCCTCGCCGACGCCGACGTGCTCATCGAGAACCACCTACCGCCGGTATTGCGCGAGCGGCGGCTCGACTACGACACGCTGGCTGCTGCGAACCCGAATCTGGTGGTGATCTCGATCACTCCGTTCGGTCAGAGCGGGCCGTACAGCGAGTGGAACGGCTACGACCTGAACGCGTTCCACCTGTCGGCCACCGGCAGCCGCTACTGCGGCAAGCCCGGCGAGGCGCCGCTCGAGCACGGCACGTTCTCGGCCGACTTCTACGGTGGCATGACCGGCGCCGCCTGGGGCCTGGCCGCGGTGTACGGACGCGAGGTATGCGGCGGCGGCCAGCACATCGACGTGTCCACCGCCGAGGCGATCGCGGCCACATTCGTCGGCGGCCAGAACATCGGCGGCTACGCCCAGGACGGCAAGTTCGAGAAGCGCACGAGCGTGGGCATGCCGCTCGGTGCGCCCGCCACCATCATGCCGTGCAAGGACGGACACGTGTGGATGCTCGCGCTGGAGCCCGGCCAGTGGAACGGCCTGGCCCAGGTGATGGGCAATCCCGACTGGATGCAGCTCGAGATGTTCCAGGACATGTTCACGCGCGCGCAGAACTCCGACGCGATCTATCCGCTGATCGAAGAGTGGACGATGCAGCACGGCAAGATGGAGATCATGGAGAAGTGCCAGGCGGCCGGCTGTCCGGTGACCGCCGTGTTCACGGTGGCCGAGGCCGCCGAGCACCCGCACCTGGCCGCGCGCGAGTTCCTCATCGACCTGGAGCACGCCGAGCTCGGCAAGGTTCGTAGCCTCGGCCCTCCGTTCAAGCTGCCCGAATGTCCCGGCGGAGCGTCACGACCCGCGCCGCTGCTCGGCGAGCACAACGACGAGATCTATGGCGGTGCGCTCGGCCTCGACGCCGCTGCGGTCGCCGCGCTTCGCGAAGACGGGATCATCTAGAAGCGAGCAAGGGCGATGGCGAGAGCACTACCGCTAAAGAACATACGCGTGGCCAACTTCGGCTGGGTGTGGGCCGGCCCGGTGACGGGCCAGACGCTCGGCTTCCTCGGCGCCGAGGTCTACAAGATCGAGTCACAGGCGCGCATCGACCTGACGCGCACGTTGCCACCGTTCGGCGAGGGCGTGCGCGACCCGAACCGTAGCCTCTCGAACCACGCGTGCTGGGCCGGCAACGGCAGCATCAGCCTCAACCTCAAGAAGCCGGAGGCGCTCGAGATCGCGCGCCAGTTCATCGGCGAGTGCGACGTCGTGATCGAGAACTTCGGCCCCGGCGTGATGACGAAGCTGGGGCTGGGCTACGACAACCTCCGCAAGATCAAGTCGGACATCATCTTGTTCTCGATGCCGGCTGCCGGCCTGTACGGACCGCTGAAGAACGTGCGCACGTACGGGCTCAGCCTCACGAGCATCACGGGCCTGGACAGCCTGGTGGGCTATCACGGCGGCCCGCCCATCCCGGTCGAGAACGCCTACTCCGATCCGTACAACGGCATCATGGGCGCGTTCGCTGTGCTCACCGCGCTCAGCTACCGCAACCGCACCGGCAAGGGCCAGCACATCGACTACTCGCAAGCCGAGGCCGTCATGCAGATGGTGGGACCGGCCTTCATGGACTACGAGCTCAACGGCCGCGTGGCCGGCCCGCTCGGCAACCGGCACCCACTCGCCGTCGCCGCACCGCACGGCGTGTTTCCGTGCACCGGCGACGATCGCTGGATCAGCATCGCCGTGCACACCGACGAGGAATGGGCGGGCCTGGTCGAGGCCATGGGCAAGCCCGACTGGGCCACCGCCGACGCGCTCGCCACCACGGCCGGCCGCGTGAGCAGCCTCGACGATCTGCACGAGAAGGTCGCGGCGTGGACCGCCGGCTTCGACGACCGCGAGCTGGCCGAGACGTTACAGAAGCACGGCGTTGCCGCCGCCCCCGTGTTCAACGTGGCCGACCTGCTCTCCGACCCCCACTATCGTGCGCGCAAGACGTTCGTCGAGGTGACCCACCCTCTCGGCTTCAAGGAAACGATCTACGGCGCCTACGTGAAGACGAGCGCCGCCGAGGCCGCCGTCCGCCCCGGCCCCGTCATCGGCCAGGACAACGAGCACGTCTTCAAAACGCTCCTCGGCATCGCCGACGACCGCTACCAGCAGCTCGTCAACGACGAAGTCATCTACTGACCCGTGAACAAAGGGGACAGTCCCCCTTTTTTTCATCCTGGTCGAAATCCATGGGGGGCCGAGGATGTCGTGCCGCGAACGGCGAGATCGTCCCTCAAACCGCTCAGTTCACGAACAGCGGTGAGAGCGCGGCCTACATTCCCCGGGGAATGCTGGCGAGGTCGTCAGTTCGGTCCATGAATAAACTTGCCCTCGGTGTCGATTCCGTTTGACGGGATTTACGACGCCACTCGCTTGCGCCTCATCCACGTTCGTCGCACGAGGTGGAGTGGCTGCTGCGCGAGCGTTGATCGTTCCGCAGCGCCGACGCTGTCCCCCTTCGCGAACAAGTTCGCTTCGGGTCTCCGCTCGCGCGTCGGAGCACGCGAGAACACCCGTGGTATGCTCCGCCAATGAGAACAAGAGCTTCACTCGCAAACCTCTCGGAACGACAGCTGTTATCACAGTTCGGTGATCTCGTCCGTCGAGACCGACTGAACACGGCGCAGCTTCTCGCTGCCCTCGTGGAGATCGACGAGCGCAAGCTCTGGGCCAAGCATGCGTGCTCTTCGATGTTCGTGTTCTGCGTCGAGCGGTTTCACATGTCGGAATCGATGACCGGCAAGCGCATCTGGGCTGCACGCACCGCACGACGATTTCCGGTGATCTTCCAGATGGTCGCCCGAGGCGAGCTGCATCTGAACGCGATCGTACGGCTCGCCAAGCACCTGACGGAAGACAACCATCGTGCAGTGCTCGGGAGCGCCAGGCACAAGAGCTCACGCGAGATCGACCTTCTGGTTGCCGAGCTGGCCCCGAGGCCCGATGTACCCTCGAGAATCAGGGCGCTGCCGCGATCGGCTGGCGCTGTCGTCGGCTCGCAGCCGCAGCCAGCCGGGGTCTGTACATCGCCGCGCTCCGGGCAGGCCGCGGCGAGCTGCTTGCCAGCCAGCTCCGAAATGGCGGACTGCTCGGCTGCGGCTCTCGACGTGACGATGGAGACCCCCACCGCTTCCGATCTGGCGGATCGGTCGCCTTCGGCGTCCGATGTGCCTGAAGCGCCCGGGCCCAGCGGCCGAATCGTCGCGCTCGCCCCTCGCCGCTACAAGATCGAGATCACGGTGGATCAGGAGACTCACGACAAGCTGCGAATGCTGCAGGATCTGCTGGGCCATCAGCTGCCTGGCGCAGATCCCGCGGTCATTGTGTCGCGTGCCGTCGACAGGCTACTCGCTGACACGCTCAAGAAGAAGGCTGCGGCGACCGACCGAGGGCAGCGGCGCGATCGAAGTGGGGGACGGCGCAACGAGCGACGAACCCGCGCCATCCCGGCCGCGATCCGTCGCGAGGTCTGGCAGCGCGACGGTGGTCGTTGCACATTCGTCGACCATCAAGGCAGGCGCTGCCGTGGCATGTGCTCGGTGGAGTACCACCACGTGAAACCCTACGGGAAGGGTGGACGGCACGAGGCGAGCAACATCGCCTTGCGCTGCCGGGCCCACAACCAGTACGAGGCGGATCTGGACTTCGGGTGGGATTTCATGCGGCGCAAGCGCAGCGGCAGCGGCCAGCATTCCGCGGGGAATGTCGCGTCAGCGAGCACACCGCGGTAAGCGAAGCCTGGCGATCGGTCGGCGCAGCTGGCGGCAGCAGTCCGTAGCCCTGTCGGCCGGATACCCGCGAGTTCTCCCGGAGTCCGTTTCTCTGGAGGCGCTACATGGCAGTCGCAAACAACGCTCCGGTCATCATCGAGGCGGCGATCAACGGGGTTACCTCGAAGGAGAAGAACCCGCACGTGCCGCGTGAACCGGGCGAGGTGACGGCGGATGCGCTGGCGTGCATGGAAGCCGGCGCGTCGATCATTCACTCGCACCACGACGACATGGGCGCGCACGGCGACGTGATCGCCCGGGAGTACCTGGCGGCGTGGCGGCCGGTGCTGGCCGAGCATCCCGACGCCCTGTGGTATCCGACGCTCGGGTTCGTGGCCGACGTCGAGCAGAAGCTCTCGCACATGGAGATCATCGCCGCCGAGATTCCGGTGCCGATGTGCGCGGTCGATCCAGGCTCGACGAACATCGGCTTTCCCGGCGAGGACGGCCTGCCGAGCGGGGTGGTGTACGCGAACTCCTACGACGACGTGCGCTACGGGTTCGGGCTTTGCGAGCGACTCGGCATGGCGCCGGCGCTGGCAATCTACGAACCGACGTTCCTGCGCACGGTCACGAGCTACTACCACGCCAAAAAGCTACCGGTCGGAGCGATGGCCAAGCTCTACTTCGGCGGCGACTACGGCCTGTTCGCCACCGAAGCGGGCGTGAGCTTCGGCATGCCGCCCACCGAGAACGGCCTCGCGGCCTATCTCGACTTGCTCGAGGGAACCGACATTCCGTGGTCGGTGTCGGTGTGGGGCGGCGACCTGATGGACACGCCGATCGCGCGTATGGCCATCGAGCGCGGCGGTCACCTGCACGTGGGGCTCGAGGAGCACTTCCACCCCGACCGCAAGCCCACCAACGTCGAGCTGGTTCGTCAGGCTGTCGAGCTTGCGGATCGGTGCGGTCGAGCGGTGGCCGGTCGCAGGGCGACGGCCGACATTCTGGGCCTCGGTCGGCCCGACTGAGCGCCGGCAGCGCCCGGCCCCCGACGGCCCATCGCTATTGCGGCGCGAATCGCACCGGCATGCTCTCGATGCCGGTGATGAAGTTCGACGGCCGGCGCGGAAGCGGCGCCTCATTCTCGAACGCGATGTCGGGGAACGCGGCGAGCAGCTCCTCGAACATCACCTTGAGCTCGAGTCGCGCCAGGCTCGCGCCCAGGCAGAAGTGGGCGCCGTAGCCGCCGAACGCCAGGTGGTCGTTCGGGCGACGTTCCACGTCGAAACGGAACGGGTCGTCGAAGATGTCCTCGTCGCGGTTGGCCGACGGGTACAGCAGCAGCAGCTTGTCGCCCTTGCTGATCTTCTCGCCGTGCAGCTCGGTATCACTGGTCGCGGTGCGCGCCATGTTCTGGATGGGCGAGACCCAGCGCAGCATCTCCTCGACCGCCGTCGGGATCTTCGACGGGTCCTCGACGAGCTTGCGCTTCTGATCGGGATGGAGCAGTAGCTGCTCGAGCCCGCCGGTGATCACGTGGCGAGTCGTCTCGTCGCCGCCGATCAGGATGAGCAGCGACTCCTGCGTCAGCTCTTCGTCGGTAAGGCTCTCACCGTCGATCTCGGAGTGGACCAGCACGCTGATCAGGTCGTTCTGTATGGGCTTGGCGCGGCGGTCGGCGATGACCCGCTGATTGTAGACGATGAACTCCTCGAACGCCTGCCCTGCATTCTCCATCGTCTGTGGATCGGCGTGGACATCGGTGCCGAGCAACATGTCGTCGGACCAGCGCAGCAGCGTGTCGCGATCCTCGGGCTCGACGCCGAGCATGTCGCCGATCGTGATCATCGGCAGATGAGCAGCCACCTGCATCACGAACTCGCACCGGCCGTGCGGCGCGACACGCTCGATCAGCTCACGGCAGACCCCGCGCAGCTTGTCCTCCTGCTCGGCGACGCGCTTCGGCGTGAAGCCCTTGTTCACCAGATTGCGACGGCGCTTGTGCTCCGGATCGTCCAGATTGATCATGCTCGCCGTCGGGTCGGAGTCGGGACGCATGCCCTCGGCGTTGCTGAACGTCTCGGAATCCTTCGATAAGCGCAGCACGTCCGCGTGCCTGCTGATGCCCCACACCTTGCCGCCCTCGTCGTAGTACACGGGCGCGTTCTTGCGCATCCACGTGAACGCCGGATGCGGATCGCCGGCGTAGAACTCGCCCGCTAGCAGGTTGATCTTCTCTTTCATCTATATGTCGCCGCCAGAAAAGGGGGGACAGTCCCCTTTTTCGTCGATCCACGCAAGCATGGCGGCGAGACGCCGATCAGCCGGCAGGAACGGCGATGACCTTCGTTTCGAGATACTCCTCGAACCCCAGCACTCCGTTCTCGCGACCGAGCCCGCTCTGGCGGTAGCCGCCGAACGGCGTGTCGACGTTGAACCACTGCGCGTTGTTGACGCCGATCGTACCGGTGCGAATCCGCCGCGCTACCGCGAGCGCTCTTTCCTGATCGGCGCCCTTGATGGCACCGGACAGGCCGAAGATCGAGTTGTTCGCGATGCGAACGGCGTCGTCGTCGTCGTCGTATGGGATCGCGCACAGCACGGGCCCGAAGATCTCTTCCTGCGCCACGGCGGAGTCGGGATCGACGTCGGCGAGCAAGGTGGGCTCGACATAGAAGCCCTTCGGCAGATGAGCCGGCACGCCGCCGCCGGCCAGGACGCGCGCGCCGTCCGCCCTGCCCTTCTCGATGTAAGACAGAACGCTCTGCTGCTGCTTCTTGCTCACCTGCGGGCCCTGCAGCTTCGACGTGTCGAGCGGATCGCCATACGGAAACCTCTCGAACTGCCCCTTCGCGATCTCGAGCGCCTCGTCATAGCGCGATCGCGGCAGCAGCAGGCGCGTGGGCAGAGCGCAGCCCTGCCCGCCGTGCGTGCACACGGTGGCCACGTCGGCCAGCGCCTGCTTCATGTCGACATCATCGAGGATGATGTTCGCCGACTTGCCGCCGAGCTCGAGAAACACCTTCTTGACCGTGGCCGAAGCGCGCTCCATGACGCGTCGGCCGACGTCGGTCGAACCGGTGAACGTCACGAGATCGACACGCGGATCGGTGCACAGCATCTCCGATACCGAATGGTCGGAGCTGGTCACGACGTTGACCACTCCGGCCGGAATGTCGGTCTTCTCGGAGATGAGGCGGCCGATGTTCGTCCCGCACCACGGCGTGACCGTCGCGGGCTTCAGCACCACCGTGTTGCCGGCCGCCAGCGCCGGCCCGAGCTTGCAGAGATTGAGATAGAGCGGAAAGTTCCACGGCGTGATGGCCGCCACGACACCGGTCGCCTCGCGGCGTATCAGGCGGCCCTGCGGCTGGCCCATGAAGTCGATGTCCGACATGCGATCTTCGTACGTGTAGCTCGCCGCCAGATCGGCCCAGTACGGCATCTGCGCGATGTAGGCGTCGCACTGCACGGCGTAGGTGAGCAGCAACGTCGAGCCGGCCTCGGCGACCACGATCTGCCGCAGGTCCTCCTTCGCGTCCTCGAGCGCGGCGTGAAGCTGCGTGAGGCACTTCTTGCGAAACGTGGCGTCGGTCGACCAGCCGGTCTCGTCGAACGCGCGGCGCGCGGCGCCGATCGCGCGGTCCATGTCCACCTTGTTCGCGTCGGCGCATACGCCGATCACCTCCTCGGTGGCCGGATTGACGTTGTCGAACGTCGCACCGGAGGACGCATCGACGAGCTTGCCGTCGATCAGAAGGCGCTTCTCGAAGCTCAATGCTGGTTGATCGCTCATCTCACTCGTTCCTCTGTACCGGCCCTTCGGGGTTGATCTGGATCTCGTCGAGGTGCGTTCCGGGCGGCGCCGTCACCACCGCGACCACCGCGGCGGCAACGCTCTCGGCGGGCAATGTCTGCATGTGCCGCAGCACGCCCCAGTGCTTCCACGAATCGAGAATCTCGCTCACGGTCTCGTCCGCCCACCCGGTGCCGAAATCGGTGCGCGTCGGGCCGGGGCGGATGATGGTCGAGCGCACGCCCGTTCCTTCGAGCTCCATGCGCAGCGTTCGCGCCGCCCCCTCCAGCCCCGACTTGCTTGCGGTGTAGCCGATCTGCAACGGTCGCGGGGACACGGCGTTGAGCGACGTGATGAACACCACGTCGCCACGTCCGCGCTCGATCATCGAGGGAATCGCGCGGCGCGCGACCAGCATGGGACCGAGCAGGTTGGTGGTGATCTCGTGGCGCAGATCCTCGACGTCGAGATCCTGGAGACGCCCCGGCACGCCAACACCGGCATTGCTCACCACGACGTCGATCGGCCCGAGCTCACGCTCGGCCGCTGCGAAGAACGCCTCGATCGAAGACGGCTCGGAGACGTCGAGCACGTGCGCGAATCCGCCCCCGCCGGCATCGACGATCCGGCTCGCGACCTCGCCGAGCCGGTCGCTGCGGCGGGCCCCGATCGCCACCGACCAGCCGAGCGCGCCGAGCGCGATAGCGATGGCGGCACCGATGCCCGAGGACGCGCCGGTCACCAGCGCCGTACGCCGGCCCGTACCGCCTCCTCCAGCGGCATCGCTCACGCGCGGAACTCGACCGGCAGCGCCGCGAAACCGCGCACGTTGATCGAGTGCACTCGCTCGATGCCGCCGGGGTCTATGTCGTAGTCGAACATTCGCGCGTGGACCTCTTCGAGCGCCACCCTGCCCTCGAGCCGTGCCAGTGCCGCCCCGAGGCAGAAGTGCGTCCCCTGCCCGAACGCCAGGCTGGCGGTGGTATCGCGCTGTATGTCATAGCGAGCGGCTTCGGGGAAGACCGTCTCGTCACGATTCGCCGAGCCGATGAGAAGCAGCAGCTTGTCGCCCTTGCTCATCTTCGTGCCGTGCAGCTCGACGTCCTCGGCAAGCGTGCGCTTGAGCGCCTGGCTCGAGGGGTCATAGCGCAACGTCTCCTCCACCCACAACGGGATGAGCCCCGGATCGGCGCGCACCAGCTCGCGCTGGTCGGGATTTCTCCACAGCCAGTACAGCGCGTTGCCGAGCAGCTTGGTGGTGGTCTCATTGCCGGCGATGACCATGAGGAACAGGAACGCGAGCACGTCCTTGTCGCCGAGGCGGTCGCCGTCGAGCTCGGCCTCCATGAGGGCGCTGGTGAGGTCGTCGCCGGCGTGCTTGCGCCGCTCGGCGATGAGGTCCTGAAAGTAGCCGACGATCCTGGCCGAGGCGTCGATGGCCGCCGGCGGCACGTCGTACATGCCGTCCTCGCGGTGTACCACGGTGTCGGCCCACGCGCGCAGCATGTCGCGATCGGCCGGCGGCACCCCGATCATCTCGCTGATCACGTCCATCGGTAGCTTGCCGGCGTAGTCGGCGATGAAGTCGCAGCGCCCTTCCGAGATGAACCGGTCGATGTGCGTCGTGGCGATCTCGCGGACACGCGGCTCGAGATCCGCGATACGTCGCGGCGTGAAGCCGCGCGAGACGAGCGCGCGCATGCGATCGTGGCGTGGCGGGTCCATGGCCAGGAACGACATCGTGGCGTGGGCCTCGGGGTGCGACGCGAGCGGCTCGAGCGACACGCCGTGCGTGTTCGACAGACGCCGCGTGTCCTTGAAGCCTGCGAGCACGTCGGCGTGACGCGACAGCGCCCAGAAGCCGATCTCGTCGTTGCGATACACCGGCGCCTCGCGCCTCAGCCACTCGTAGGCGGGGTACGGGTCCTCGTGGATCTGGTAGGCGTACGGGTTGTATTCGGTCATCGGCGGCGGACCCTACATCATTTACATATTGCCTACAAGGTAAAATGCGAGTACCATCCCTCGGCGCCGCTCGAGGCGGGCTAAGTAAGGAGGGGCAAACAATGGCCATTCGGGCTGGATTCGTCGGGCTCGGGAACATCGGCAAGCCGATGGCCGAGCGACTGGTGGCCGCCGGGCTGCCGACCACCGTGTTCGACATCGCCGAGGGCCCGGTACGGGAGCTCGCCGAGGCGGGCGCGAGCGCGGCGGCCTCGCTCGCCGAGCTCGCCGCAGCGGCCGACGTCATAGGCGTCTGCGTGCGCGACGACGACGACGTGCGGCAGGTCGTGACGGGCGCCGATGGCCTGCTGACGGGCGCAGCCGCGGGTACGGTCATCGCCGTGCACAGCACGATCCAGCCCGGCACCGTCAAGGAGGTAGCCACGGCGGCGGCCGGGCGCGGGGTTGGCCTGGTCGACGCGTGCATCACCGGCGGTCAGGCCGGCGCACAGCAAGGAACCCTCACCTACATGGTCGGCGGTGACGCCGAACATCTGGAGCGCTGCCGTCCGGTGTTCGAGACGTCCGCGGCCAAGATCATTCACACCGGCCCGCTCGGCACAGGCGCAGCGATCAAGCTGTGCAACAACCTCATGACGTACCAGAGCTTCCTCGCCGCGTTCGAGGCCACCTTGCTCGCGCGTAACGCCGGCCTCTCGCAGGAGGTGCTCGAGTCGGTCGGTCGCTCCAATGGCGTGATGACCGAGCAGATGCTCATGTTCGTCGCACTCCACAAGCTGCCCGACGACACGCGCAGCGACGCCGGCTTCCAGGATCATGTGCGAGCGTTCACAGCGCTGGCCGAGAAAGACCTCGGCGCAACACTCGCGCTGGCACGCGAGCACGGCGTGGCGCTACCGGGAACCGCGCTGTGCCAGCAGCTGATGGCACGCGTGTACGGGCTCGACGATGAGAACCGGCGCTAGCACCGGTGCCGGCCATGCCCGCGGACGACGGCCATTTTGCTCGCACGGTCACCCTGCGCGCGACGAGGAGGCGCTGAGCTAGCGTGACCGACCGCACCCGTGTCGAGCTGCCCGTGAAGGCACACGAGCGTCGCTCGCAGGCCGAGCGCACCGCCGAGACCCGCACCAAGATCATCGAAGCGGTGGTCGCCAGCATCGCCGAGGTGGGCTACCAGGGAACCACCGCGACCGAGATCACCAGCCGCGCCGGCGTCACCTGGGGTGCGGTGCAGCACCACTTCGGCGGCAAGGAGGGAATGCTCGTCGCCGTGCTCGAGGATTCCTTCAACCGCTTCGCTGCACGACTCGACGGCGTGTCACCCGACGGGACCACGGTCGAGGAGCGTACGTCGCTGTTCGTCGATCGGGCCTGGGCCCACTTCAGCGGGCCGCACTACCGGGCCACGTTCGAGATCCTGCTCAACTACCTGAGCCGCGAGCGCGGCGGTGCCGGCATGACGTGGCAGGCGCAGATGACGAGAGCGTGGGACGAGGTGTGGCGACGCATCTTCGCCGACTCACGGCTGTCGCCGGCACGTACCGCCATGCTACAGCACTACGCGGTGTCGGTGCTGTCGGGGCTGGCGTCGACGACGATCCTCGCGGGGCCGGGAATCGACGTGCCGGCCGACGAGCTCGACATGCTCAAGCAGACGCTGGGCCGCGAGCTGGCGAAGAGCTGAGGCGGGCGACCTCTAGCCGTAGTTCACAATCTTGCAGCTGCCCGAGGCGGCGCAGCCGGACGGGCACCGAGTCGCCTGCGCGGCGAGCACGATCAAGCGCCGCTGCGCGCCTCGTCGAGGACCTTCTCGAGCAGCGCGCTTGCGGTGTTGTTCACCGGGTAGTCGGAGTCCGCCTCGAGGAACTCGTAGTAAATCATCTGCCTGGCCACGCGCACCATGATGACCGTGAAGGCCATCGCTCCGAAAACCTCGTAGTACTTCGCCGTGCTACCGGCCTCGAGACCGGTGAGCTCCTCCCAGCGCGCGATGGTCTCGTCGCGCGAGGGCAGCCCGGCCAGCCGCTCCACGCCGATGCCGTCGCTGTGGTGACGATCGAGGTACATGTACCAGGCCAGATCGCGTACAGGATTGCCGAGCGTGGCCATCTCCCAGTCGAGCACCGCCACGCACTTGCCGTCGTCGAAGATCTGGTTGCCGATGCGCGAGTCGCCCCAGCAAAGGCGCAGCGGCTCGTCGACCGGCTTGTTCGCTTCGAGCCAGTCGAGCGCGCGGGTGCACAGAGGGTACGGCTCACCATCGAGCGACCAGTGCAGGTACTGACGGTAGTAGCCCAGCCACTGGTCGATGCCGACCTTGCCGTAGCGCGGATCGTCGAGAAAACGGAAGCCGAGAGATTCCCAGTCGCAGGTGTGCACCCTGGCCATGGCCTCGAGGCCGCTCCACCACACCGACGCGCGCGTCTCGGGGCTCGCATCCAGCATCCAGCCTTCCATGTGGTACGGCGGACGGTCGGGCGGGATCTCGCCCTCGAGCCTCTCCATCACGTAGAACGGCACGCCCAGCGGGCCGGGGTCTTCCTCGAGCCACAGCATGCGCGGTGCGGGTACTCCCACGGCGCGCAGCACGTCCATGCAACGGTACTGGATGGTGAGATCGTACTCGGGAAAGATCTGACAGCCGCCGGTCGGCTTGAGACGTACCACCACCGGCTCTTCGTGGCGGCGACCGTCGGCCGTCCACGCCAGATCGAACATCAGCGTGTCGCTCGAGAAACCCGTGAGCTCCGGACCACCGAGGCTCACCAGCTCGATGTCCGTGGCCTCGGGCACGCGCGTTGCGAGCCACCGGGTGAAATCGCTGCAGGTCTTCTCGACGTCCCTCTCGGCTGGCTGTGGCATGGACGGGAAAACTAGAGTCTTTGCGATCGCGATTCAACCAGGTGGACGCCGCCGCCCGCAGCAGAGGCGGGCCGGGAGCGGGTCAGCCGATCGTGAGCGAGGCCAGGCCGCGCACGTTGCTCGAGTGAACGACCTCGATGGCGTCCTCGTCGACGTCGTAGTCGGGAAAGCGCGTCAGAAACTCACCGAGCGCGATGCGCGATTCCAGGCGGGCCAGCGAGGCACCCAGGCAGATGTGCCAGCCATGGCCGAATCCGAGATGGTGATCGATCGTGCGGCGCACGTCGAACCGATCGGGGTCGTCGAACATGCGTTCGTCGCGGCCGGTGGAGCCGGTGATCAGCGCGACCTTCGCGCCCGCGGGCATGGTGACGCCGTGCAACGACAGCTCACGTGTCAGCACGCGCCCCTGGTAGTGCGAGGGAGGATCGAAGCGCAGCATCTCCTCGACGGCGTTCGGTATGATCGACGGATCCTCGGTGAGGACGCGGCGCTGTTCGGGATGCTTCCATAGCCAGTAGATGCCGCTGGCGAGAAGCTTCGTGACGGTCTCGTTGCCGGCCGCTGCCAGCAGCATCGCGAAGCTGACGATTTCCTCGTCGTTCAGGCGCACCAGCGAGCCGTCGTCTGCGCGCAGCTCGGCGCTGGTGAGCGCCGTCATCATGTCGTCGCGCGGTCGCGCCCTGCGCTCCGCCACGGCGCCCTCGAAGTACGCCCACATTTTCGCGTTGGCCTCGATTGCCGTGGCGGGTGGCTCGGGCCGGCCAGGCTCGCGGTGAAGACTCGCGTTCGACCAGCCTCGCACCTCGTCTCGATCCTCGGCCGGGATGCCCAGCAACGTGCTGATCACATCCATCGGTAGCCTGGCGGTGAACTCACGGACGACGTCGCCGCCACCGGCCTCGACCAACGGCGCGAGGTGCTCGACGGCCATGCGCCGGATGCGATCCTCGAGCTCGGCGACGCGCCCCGGCGTGAACGCCTTGCTCACGAGGTTGCGGAGGCGGGTCTGGCGCGGCGGGTCCATGAAGATGATGATCGCGCCGGTCATCGTGGCGTCCATCAGCTCCAGCACCGTGCCGCGTGCCGAGGTGAACGTGTGGTAGTCCATGGAGGCACGCTCGACGTCCTCGAATCGAGACAGCGCGTAGAAGTCGAGGCGCTCGTTGTAGTAGACGGGCTCGCTGTCCCTCAGCCAGCGGTAGACGGGATACGGATCGCGGTCGATCTCGTAGGAGTACGGGTCGTACTCCACGCTCAGCTCACCGCGCTCACGTCACCGCCGGCAAAACCTCGCCGGCCAGTAGCTCGAGGCTCTTCCACGCCAGCTCGGGTGGAGTACCACCGACCAGCGGCTGCATGAGAAGGAAGCCGTTCTTCTTGATGTAGTCGACGGCCTGGTCCGGGGTGAGAATCGCGTACGGGCCACCCTGCGCGCGCAGCTCGTCGATGCTGGTGGCCCGCGATATCGGCGCCGACAGATAGCCCTGGTTCCACTTCGCGTACACGGTCGCGTCGTGGAGCATGTGCGGGCCGAATTCCTGCCACGCACGGTCGGGATCCTCGGCGATGACACCGCAGGTGATGATGCCGTCGGGCGGAACGATGCACATGCCCGGCTCGACGCCGAGCTTCTCGCACTCCTCGCGATAGACCTGCTCCATCGACTGGTCGCCGCCCTGGGCAAGGAGCCCCATGCCGAAGCGCGCAGCGCGACGGGCGGCGGCACGACTGTTGCCCCCCATCAGCAACGGTGGCCCGCCCGCGGTGAGCGGCGTGGGCGTGACGTGCACCGGTCGTCCTTCGAACTCGAACGGCTCACCGGCCCACGATTTGCGAAGCGCGTCCATGCACTTGTCCATGTGACGTCCTCGGCCCTTCATCGGCACGCCGAACATCGCATACTCCTCGGGTCGGTAGCCGAGCCCGCACACGTACGACACTCGCCCCTCGCTCACGATGTCGAGCACGGCCATGTCCTCGGCCAGCCGGATCGGGTCGTAGAACGGGATGAGGATGGCCGCCACCTGGATTGGCAGGGTCGTCGTTCGCGCTGCCATGGCCGAGGCGAGAACGAGCGGCGAAGGCAGGTAGCCGTCCGGCGAGGCGTGATGCTCGCACACCACCACCGACGAGCAGCCATGCTTTTCGCCCCACGCGGCCATCTCGATCGCCGCGCGATAGAGGTCGCGTTTCTCCTCGGCACCCCCACCCGGCGCGCGCATGTCGAATCGCATCAAGAACATCGACTTCTCCCGCGACACGAGCGCTTCGCCCGCGTCCTGGGGTGTTGCAACCGTGGCGGCGGCTCTGAGTCAAGGTGACGTTCGCGTTGCGTTCGCCGGCCGGGCTGCTACTGGGCCCGTGCGTACCGGCACGAAGGGGCTCGAAGACCGATGAAGACTGCAGATGTTCGCTACAAGGTGACGGTGGTCGGCCTTGTCGTCGCAACGTGCCTGGGTGCCGGCCTCGGCACGTACCAGTCGCGCGATGAGGGCGAGCCAGCCGGAACGCTCGAGCGGCTGGTGACTCACCTGACACCGGCGGCTGCCCACGCGGCAGGCTCGTGCGACGTCACGTTCCGCATGACCTCGGCCGTGACGCTCGGAGCACTGATCGTCGAGGCCAACTACTCGGCAGCTAACGGCGATTTCGACGGAGACTTCGGCAGCGTCGACTGCACCGACCTGAGCAACAGCAGTAGCCAGATCTTCAACGACAACGAGCCGGTCGACCTGCTCGGCCTGAGCTTCTTCGGGCCCACCGGGCCGTCCGGCCCTACCGACCTGGCCGTCTGCACGTTCCTGCCCGACGGCGCAGCACCGATGCCGGGGGATTTCGTGCAGACCATCGCGCTCGCGACCAACCTCATGGGAATTCCGGTACCGGTCGTCCAGGTGATCGCTTCCGACATCGACTGCTCGGGTGTCGGCGTGACGACCACCACGTCGTCGTCGACCACCAGCTCGTCTAGCACCACGTCAACGACGATGAGCACCACGTCGACGACGTTGGCCGAGCAGGTTTGCGGCGATGCCGACGGCGACGGTCAGGTGCTTGCCACCGACGCGCTGCTGGTGCTGTCCGCGGCGGTTCAGCTCTCCCAGTGCGAGGTGTGCATCTGCGACGTCGACGGCTCGGGCGCGACGGCTGCCAGCGACGCGTTGCTCGCGCTGCAGTTCGCCGTGGGCCAGGAGGTCGAGCTCACCTGCTCGAGCTGCGTGTAGCCCGCGCCTGCTGAGTTGCGCGCTCGGCGTGCAACACGGCCGGCCGCTGCACTGGCTACCGGACGGTCGCGCCTCGGCGCGTGGCAGTGCGCCGCCATGGCGGACGCGAACGTCGAGCGGTGTCGGTCACGGTACTCACCGATGCGGCACCGCGAATACGGTCTCGCGGCACGAACCCCATCGCGCCCTTGCGGATGTTCACGAACGCCAGCTCGGGCAGGCTGAACGCAGTGCCCTGGAGTCCACGCAGCAGGTGATCGGTGCTGCCGGTCGACAGCGCGAGCAAACCGAACATCGTCTGGCCGAGCCCCACCACGGCATTCACGGCTCCGAACAGCGGTCGCGGCAACACCACGTCGTCGGTGAAGAACAGGAACCAGGGCTGGTCGGTTCGTCGAACGTGGATCGTCGATGTCAGCGTGTTCGACTCACGCAGCCAGACCAGCGGACGCGAGCCATCGGCGTAGAGCTCGGCCAGCCGCAGCTCGCGGTACGAAGGCCGGTCGATACTGGCTCCGCTCGCGTACTCACGCTCGACGGCCGCCGATGAGATGAACGGCACGAAGTTGAGCGTGCCGTCCATCTCGACATGACCGCCCAGTCGACCGGCGGCCTCATCACGCAACGCGACCAGGCGCCGCGCATCGAGGGAAGCACGATCGTGCTCCACGGTGGATGCCGGCACCGGCCGTCTCGTCCCGGCAGCGCGCGCAAGCGCGCCGTCGATCATCGTGAACAGCTCCGTCACGCAGTTGCGATCGACGAGCTGGTAGCGGTACGCCGAGAGGAGCCGATCGGTGTACGCATCGAGGGCCTGGCGAGCCGCAGACAGCCCCTGCGTGATCTCGACGCGCGGCACGTCGGGCCGGACCAGGTCGGTTCGCCGCACCGGGCGCACGGGCAGAAACATCTCGTCGGTCACGCACAGCGGCTCGCCGGCGGCGAGCGCATCGCGGGCGTCGAGCAATCCGTTCGCCGCGGCCTCGAGCAACGCCAGGTCGGTCTCACGAAACGGCGGGTCGGCAGCGAAGAAGCGACCGCGCGCCCGCGCGTGGTCATCGACCCGCCCGGCCTCGATCGCGGCGATGATCAACTGGCGCCCCTCGATACAGCCGGTCGTGTCGACGTGGCCATGCCCGTCGGTTCGCAGCAGCCACAGACGACCCGAGCGCAGCGAGAGGTCGATCGCCGCGAGACGGGCCAGGCCGATCGCCAGTGGCCTGCCCCAGCCCGGCCGCCGTCGCGCGATGAGGGCGACCATGTCGGCCTCGAGCCTGTCGGCGAACGCGGACAGGTGCCGTCGCTCGGCGGGCGCCAGCGGCGCTCCGGTCGCATCGACGGCGCGCACGCTCGCCGGTCGCAGCGCGAGCCCGAGTCGCACGACCTCGAGCGCGAACAGGCCGGTCGTCTCGTCGCGATAGAGCTCGGCGAAGCCTGCGGGCGCCAGCGGCTGATCACCCGGGGCGGCGACGAGGGCGGCACCGTCGGCAGCGGTCGGTCGCAGCTCGCGCAGGGCGTCGCGAACCTCGGCGATCCTTGCCTCGATATACGACCGGCCGTGTCGCGTCTGCACCCGCCGTCGCAGCCGCTCGAGCGCGGGCGACGTGGCGGCACCCGCAACGTCGAGCGGATCGCCGCCGTCCGGAAGGAAGAAGCCGAGGGCATCGATCCGCAGGCCACGTTCCATTTCGCGTCGCCCGAGGCGAAACGCATGGTCACGGTCGAGCTCCTCGAACAGCTCTACGTCTCGCACCAGCTCTTCGCGCAGCTCGAGCTGGGCAGTCTGCGCGAGAAAGAACCGGCTGAACTCGTCGCGCAGCAGGCCGTACGTCTCGTCGCTCACCTCGATCGGCGTCTCGCGGATCGTGCGATTGCCGAGCATCGCGTAGCCGTACCAGAACGAGCGCCAGTCGACCCGCTGCAGGCGCAGCAAACCGGGCGACTGATGCTGGAAGTGATAGACGTGCCGACCGAAGCGGATCCCGGCGTGCCCCCCGCTCGAGCCACCGTCGCTGGCCTCGACGTACAGGTATTGGATCGTGCGCTGCGCCGCCGACGCAGCGTGCGACGGGCACGACAGCAGAGCCAGGGCGAGGCCTGCAGCCGCGACCGCAGGCCACGGGCATCGTCGCGATTCGCTCATGAGCCGGTGGGCGTCACGGAACGGCCGGTGAGGCCCGCGCGCGGGCGCCGCTACCCGCCGGCCTGGTCGTAGCCGGTCTGGATCTCCTGGGCGCGCAGCGCGTCGTCGGGCGAAAGCGCGGCCTTGTAGGCTTCGAGCTCATCGGGCTTCACGCCGGCCTTGCGCAGCCCGCGTCCGATGGCCAGGTAGCTGTCGCGCTCGGCCTCCCAGTTCGAGATGCCGTGGCGCTCGGCGACCCGCCCCACCCCGCTGCCGAACGCCGTGAGCTCGGCGCCGGTCTGGACATACGTCACGGTGTAGTCGCGCACGTCGGACACGAAGTCGCTCGACCCCGCGTCGTCGGAATCCTCTACGTCGGCGCCGTCCTCGCCGTCAGGCGAAGAGGCAGAGCTCCACTTGAACGGGCTCGACGAGCTCTTGACGCTGGCCGAGATGCTGTCGGAGATCGAGCATCCGGCCTGTGCCACCACGAAAACGGCGGCGGCAGCTAGAGCGAGCAGACGAAAAACCAAGGGCATGGGTATCCTCCCCGTGAAGTGGTATCCGGTGAGCCGGTGACTCTACAGGGGGGCAAGCACGGGGCAAAACGTCGGCCCGCGACAAGAAACGACTTGCGTTGATCTGTGTCCGCCCCTACCCATTGAACAGGGCGCGACGTGCTCGATGGCACCGCCGCGCAGGAGTAGCCGATGAGCGAGATTCTCGACCGCGGCAGGGCCGCCGCAGACAAGATCGGCGATCTGCTCGGACCGATCGTTTCCCGATTCCCCGAAGACCAGCAGCCGCTGGTGCTTGCGCAGCTCGAACGCAACGCCGCCCGGCGTTATCGCGAGTGGGCCGAGGCCGCCAATGACGAGGCCGAGACCCACGGGCTACTCGCTTGCGCGACCCGTGAGGAAGAGGTCGCCGCCACCGTCGAGCTGAGCGCCGGCAGTGCCGACGACGTGACGGCCATGCTGACCGCCCACCTGCCAGAGCTTCGCGAGGCGTACGATTCCGTGTTCGGCGGCAAGAATCGGCTCGAGCAGATGGCCGTGCAGGCCGCTGCCGAGCGTCTCGGCGCGTCGGTGTGGAAGCAGCTGGCGCGCACCGAGTGGGGCAAGCCCCGCGCGGTCGAGCTCAAGCGCTGTGCCAACCTCGAGGAACAGAGCGCGGCCTATCTCGAAGAGCTGCTAGGCGGCGACTGAGCTCTCCGCCACGCCAACCCGCACGACCGACCTCGCATCGTGACGTTCGCGCCGTGTGCGTCGACCACGACGGCGTGACACACGCCGTCCTACCTCACGCCCCGCACTGAGGGTGCGCACGGCACCTGCGTCCGTCCACACTTGAGTGCCCGCACGCGCGTGCTTCCTCGCGGTTCGCAACTGCTCGCGAGCAGTTGATCACATTTCCACCCACGTGGGCGTTGACGCTATCGTCGCACTGCGTCTAGCCTCGCCGGTAGCTGCCTGTTGCCATCGCGGCGTCCCGTGCTCACGTACGAGGTCGGCCGCGCGCACAGCTTGCTGAAACCCACATGACACGCTCGAACGTGACGGCCATCCACCGCCGAACGACGTCTTACGCGCCGTTCGGATGCTCACACCACCGCAGCCCGACGGGGCGCCGCCGGACAGCCGCCACGCTGGTCGGCCTGGCGACGCTACTGGCTGCAACGCTGATCCCCGGTCCGAACGTCGCGCACGCGGCGTTCACGTTCCAGGAGGGCATCAACGGATACTCGGGTGCGCACGATACCTACCTGCGCCAGTCGGAGCCGTTCACGATCTCGGGCGACCGTGAGAAGTTCGAGTGGGACTCGAGCTCCAAGGGCGGCGCGAACATCGGTCTGCTGCGCTTCGACAACATCTTCGGGTCGGGCGGCGGTCAGATCCCCCCCGGCGTCGCGATCACGTCGGCCACCTTGACCATCGTTCTGTACAACGCGACCTCCGCGCCCGCCGCCGACCTGCGCCACTCGCTGGTCGACTGGAACGAGGCGAACACGCACTGGAACAACTTCGGTGGCGACGCCGGCGTCCAGGCGAACGAGGTCGGCCCGGTCGTTGCCTCGGCACCGCTGCCGGTGGGCACCTGGGACATCGACGTGACGTCCAGCCTGCAGACGTGGTCGAACGACCCCGCCAGCAATCACGGCTGGGTGTTCATGCCGAACAGCAGCAACGGCGCCAAGGTGCGCTCGAGCGACCGCGACGAGACCTGGGAAAGACCCATCCTCACGGTGGACTTCTCCGGTTGCAGCTCCGACTCGCAGTGTGACGACGGGATTCCGTGCAACGGGTCGGAACGCTGCGTGAGCGGCACATGCGTCGCCGGCGTCCCGCTGAACTGCGACGACGGCCTGCCGTGCACCGACGACTTCTGCGAGGTAACCGGCTGCGTGCACGCCGACAACTGCGCCCAGCAGCAGAGCTGCGATCCGCTGACGGCGCAGTGCGTGAGCGTGCCCACGACGAACTTCACGATCGTTCACCTGCCCGACACGCAGTTCTACGCACTGGCCGGTTCACCGATCTTCGCCACCCAGACGCAGTGGATCGTCGACAACATGGACGAGTACAACGTCGAGTACGTCGCTCACAGCGGCGACTGCGTGGAGAACGCCGACCTCGGCAGCGAATGGCAGCTCGCCGACGTGGCGATGAGCAACCTCGAGAATTCGGGGACCACCGGGCTGGCCGACGGCATCCCCTACGGCGTGGCGGTGGGCAATCACGATCAGTTCCCCAAGGACGAGCCCGGCACGCTGTTCGACCAGGGGTCGACGACGACACAGTTCAACCAGTGGTTCGGTGCGCCGCGATTCGAAGGCCGCGGCTACTACGGCAGCCACTACGGCATCAACAACGACAACCACTACGACCTGTTCAGCGCCGCCGGGCTTCACTTCATCACCGTCTACATGGAGTTCATGCCCGACGACACGACGTTGCGGCAGTCGGTGCTGGACTGGGCAGATCAGCTGCTCACCGACTTCCCGAGCCGGCGCGCGATCGTGGTGAGCCACTACCTGCTGCACGACGACGAGCAGGCGACGTTCACCGACCAGGGCCAGGCCACCTACGACGTGCTCAAGCACCACTCGAACCTGTTCCTGATGCTCACGGCCCACTCCAGCGGCGAGGCCAGACGCAGCGACACGTTCGGCGGCAACACTGTCCACTCCCTGCTCGCCAACTACCAGAGCCGGGACAACGGCGGCGACGGCTGGCTACGCATGCTCGAATTCGCACCGTTCGCCGACGAGATCCGCGTACGCACGTACTCGCCCTCGCTCGGCCAGTGGGAGTCGGACGACAACAGCGAGTTCGTCCTGGCGTACGACATGCCGGGCCTGTGCAGCAGCGACGCGGAGTGTGACGACCGGCTGGGCTGCAACGGCGTCGAGACCTGCGCCCTCGGCACGTGCCAGCCGGGCACGCCGATCGTGTGCAACGACGGCGTGGCCTGCACCGACGACATCTGCGACAACGACACGGCTTCGTGCGTGAGCATTCCGGTCGATGCGCTGTGCGGCGACGGGACATTCTGCAACGGCTCGGAGATCTGCAGTCCCGGCACCGGATGTGGCGGAGGTGTCGATCCGTGTCCCGGGCAACAGTGCAACGAGAACACCAACACCTGCATCGAGTGCTCCGTGAACGGTGACTGCAACGACGGCCAGTTCTGCAACGGGGCAGAGATCTGCAGCGCTCAGCAGACGTGCACCTCGGGATCCGCACCGTGCGGCGGTCAGTACTGCGACGAGAGCAGCAACAGCTGCGAGGAGTGCGTGATCGACGCGCACTGCGACGACGGTCAGTTCTGCAACGGCACGGAGAGCTGCAGTGGCGCGGGCAGCTGCCAGTCGGGCACCTCGGTAAACTGCAGCGACGGCATCGCGTGCACCAGCGACTCGTGCGACGAGGGCTCCGACTCGTGCACGCACACCACGAACAACGCAGCCTGCAACAACGGCGTGTTCTGCGACGGCGCGGAGACCTGCGACGCGTTCCTCGGCTGTCAGTCGGGTGGCGATCCGTGCAGCGGGTTCCCGTGTGACGAGGGCGCCGACCAGTGCGAGCTGCCCGACGGCCTGCGGATGGAGGCGTTCACGGCAACGGTCGGCGCGACACCGGTCACGATCGCGACGCAGGAAGCCTACCTCAGCCCCGTGGTGGTCTGCTCGTCGCACTACACCGGCAGCGCCAGGCCCGCCGTACCGCGCGTCAGCTCAGTAACCTCGACGAGCTTCGACATACGACTCCACAACCCCTCGAACGCATCGGTGGTCGACCGGCTGGTGAGCTGCCTGGTCGTCGAGGAGGGCACCTGGACGATCGACGGCGTGCGCGTCGAGGCGCAGAAGTACAGCTCGACGGTCACGGACAGCGACGGCAGCTGGTCGGGCCAGTCGCGCTCGTACGGCCATGGCTACTCGAACCCCGTGGTGGTCGGTCAGGTGATGACCGAGAACGACGGCGACTGGTCGGTGTTCTGGTGTCAGGGTGACTCGCGCCTCGATCCACCCTCGGCCGGCTCGCTGCGCACCGGCAAGACCGTGTGCGAGGACTCCGACACGACCCGCGCGAACGAGACCGTCGGGTTCATCGTCATCGAAGCCGGACACCACGTGATCGCAGGCGTCGAGATCGAGGCCGGCCTCACCTCCGACACGATCGAGGGCGTCGACAACTCGCCGCCGTACTCGTACTCGTTCGACACGGCCTTCGCCGCGGCCCCCGAGGTGGTGGTGACCACGCTTGCCGGCATGGACGGCGTCAACGGCGGCTGGTCGCAGACCCACGGTCCGGTCGCCGCCGATGCGAGCAGGCTGTACCTGTCGGTCGACGAGGACCAGATCGGCGATTCGGAACGCTCGCACACCACCGAGCAGGTGGGCTACGTGGCGGTGGCCGCGCCGTTCTCGCACCCGGGCCTCACCGGCTGCCAGGTCGACTCCGACTGCAACGACGGCGTGGCCTGCACTACCGACTCCTGCAACCAGGGATCGGGCACGTGCTCGAACCTGCCGCAGAGCGCACTGTGCAACGACGGGTTCTTCTGCAATGGCGTGGAGGTGTGCAGCACACAGACCGGCTGCAACGCCGGCGCCGATCCGTGCCCCGGCCAGTCGTGCGACGAGGGCGCCAACATCTGCGTGGCGTGCACGGCGGACGCCGACTGCCTCGACGGCAATCCGTGTACCGTCGATCGGTGCGACGCGTCTAACACCTGTCAGCACGACGTGGTCTGCGAGCCGGGCAACATCACGTTCGAGGAAGCTCGCAACGGCGGCTCGACAGCGTCGAACACGGTCTCGACGAGCTTGCCGGTGACCGGCGCGCAGGGGCACGTCTACCTGGCCGCGCTCTCGACCAGGAAGATGGCCACCGCGACCAGCGTTTCGGGGCTCGGGCTTTCGTGGACACGGCTCGACCATCAGTGCGGCGGCCGCGGCCAAACCGCGGTGGAGCTGTGGATGGCGCAGGGCTCACCGACCGCGAGCGGAATCGTCACCGCCACCTACCCGGCGCCGGTCAACTCCGCGGTGATCGCCGTGACTCGCTACTCCGGGGTCAGCGACGTGAACCCACTCGGCAACGTCGCGTCGGCCAACTCGAATGGTGTGAGCGGTGGATGCAGCGGCGGCGTGGACGGCAGCTCGTACTCGTTCACACTGCAGACGACGGCGGGCGATGCGGTGGTGCACGTGGCCACGGCCATGCGAAACCGCTCGCACAACGCAGGCGGCGGCTACACCGAACGGGTCGAGATCCACTCCGGCAGCGGCGGCCAGCACTCCTCGACCGCCGGCTCCGACACCACGGTGGCCTCGCCCGGCCCCACGAGCGTGAACGGCTCGTTCAACAGCACCGTCGACTGGGCCGCCATCGCCGTCGAGCTCCGGCCGTAAAAAAAGGGACTGCCCCCTCTTCTTCCGATGAGCGAGGCCGTGCGGTCGTCCGGGCTCGGACAGACCGAGGTAGTTCGGCCGCTCGCCGGCTCGCGGCCTCAGCTCGCGTCGTCGGGCGCGAGCGCGTTCAAACGCTCGGTGGCCTCGAAGTACTCGGTGACCAGGCCCATGATCACCTGTCGTACCGACGACACGTTGTTCATCTGGCCGACGACCTGACCGACCGGATTGAAGTTCACTTCCTTGGCCTGCTCGGGGTACTGGTGGCCGCGCTGCACAGCGTTCATCGTCACCATGAACTGCAGCGGCATACCGAGCGGATCGGGTGTGGACGGATCGGCCCAGGCCTCGGTCCAGTCGTTGCGCAACATGCGGCACGGCTTGCCCGTCCATGCGCGCGAGCGCACCGTGTCGCGGCTTCCGGCCTTGAGGTAGGATTCCATCTGCGCGGGCGGCACGTCGGCTTCCTGCACGGTGAGCCACAGCGACCCCGTCCACACGCCGGCCGCGCCCATGGCCATGGCCGCGGCGATCGCACGGCCCGACCCGATGCCGCCGGCCGCCAGCACCGGCGTGGGCGCCACGGCGTCGATCACCTCGGGCCACAGCACCATGCTGCCGATCTCGCCGGTATGACCACCGCCCTCGGTGCCCTGCGCGATGATGATGTCGACGCCGGCTTCCTTGTGGTTCAGGGCGTGCTTCGCGGCGCCACACAGCGCGGCGACCAGGCGACCGCTGTCGTGGATCTGCTCGATCACGTCGGTCGGAGGCGTTCCGAGCGCGTTGGCGATCAGCTTTACCTTGTCGTGCTTCAGCGCAGCGGCAACCTGCGGCGCCGCCGTCACCTGCGTCCAGCCGAGTAGCTCCTGGTGCTGGGCCGTATCCGCCGGAAGATCGGGAACGCCGTGCTTCGACAGCAGCTCGGAGGCGAACTCGCGATGCTCGTCGGGGATGGCCGCCCGCAGCATCGTCTCGAGCTTGTCGGCGTCCATCTCCTCCATCCCCTCGTACTTGCCGGGGATGACGATGTCGACGCCGTACGGCTTGTCGCCGACGTGCTCGTCGATCCACTGCAGCTCGACCTCGAGCTGCTCGGCGGTGAAACCCACCGCGCCGAGAACACCGAGCCCGCCCGCCTTGCTGACCGCCGCCACCACGTCGCGGCAGTGGGTGAAAGCAAAGATGGGGAACTCGATTCCGAGCTTGTCGCAGATGTCCGTGTGCATGGGGTGCCCTCCGCAGGCCAGTGGCCGGTGATGGATCCGCCCTACACCCCGATCGGGTGTGCCCGATCGACGAGTAGAACGTGTTTCACTGCGGTGTTGTAACGAGGACCTGGCGCCCCGGCAACCGCGAGAGAACGAGCTTACCCACCGTCGTCGAAGCGGCGGACTGCTGGAAAGCTCCAGACGTTAGCGGCCGGTGAACTTGGGAGCGCGCTTCTCGGCGAAGGCGCGCGGGCCTTCCTTGGCGTCTTCGGAGTCGATGACCTTCTGGCCGAGCGCCTTCTCCAGAACGAAGCCGGGCTCGAGGTTGAGCGATCGCACCGCGATCTCCTTGGCGGTGCGGACGGCGAACGGGCCGTTCTTGCAGATGGTGTCGGCCAGCTTCAGCGCCTCGTCCATGAGCTGGTCGGCGGGCACCACCTTGTTGATGAGCCCGACGTCGTAGGCGCGCTCGGCCGTGATCTGCGCGCCGGTCAGGAGCATCTCCATCGCCACCGCCCAGGGGATCTGGCGCGGCAGGCGTATGTGCGTGCCGCCGGTAGGAATGATGCCCCAGCGCACCTCGCCGAGGCCGAACGTGGCGTGCTCGGCCGCAATGCGCAGGTCGGTACCCTGCATGAACTCCATGCCGCCAGCGATGCAGAATCCGTTGACCGCGCAGATGATGGGCTTGAACACGTCGGAGAACGGCCGCTTCGTGTGGTCCTCATAGCCCATCTCGTCGCCCGACTGCAGCATCGGGATCGCTTCCTTCAGATCCATGCCGGTGCAGAACGCCTTCTCGCCGTTCGCCGTCAGGATCGCCACCCACAGATCCGGGTCGCTGTTGAAGTCGTCGAAGCAGGCATCCATCGCGCGCAGCATCTCCGCCGTGAACGCGTTGTACGCGTCGGGACGGTTGATGGTCATGATCGCGACGCGACCTCTCTTCTCGTACTGAAACGTATCGGGCAGGCTCGGTGTATCGCTCATCGTTCTCCGGTTTCTCTTGCGCCGATCGCGCCGGGTATCGATACATGCCGTCGTGGGCAAAGTCGATTGATCGCGGCGCTTGCGACGTCGGTGCGTTCAGCTCGGATCGTCGAGCCGGATCGCAACCATCGCCGCGTTCGCGGCGAGCTGCGCGAGCTGATCGTCGGACAGCCCGTTGCGCACGTTGCCTGTCACCTCGAACTGTCCGCGCAGGAACGGCATGCGCCGGAACGTGCTCTCGGCGTAGCGCCGGAACTCGTCGGCATCGGTCGGAATCACCTCCGCCGTGCCGGCACGCGACGTACCTTTGAGTAGCACCTCGACGGGCCCGGAAGCCTCGTAGTTGCGCCACCAGTTCTTGCGCCGCGCCTTCGAGACCATGACGATCAGCTGCCCGTCGTGCGGCTGGCAGCCCACGGGTATCGTGTAGCGCCGCCCGGTACGCCGGCCGGTAACAGTAATGAGGATCAGCCCGGCGCTGAGCAGCCAGTGCAGCGGTGAGCGCAGCACCGCCACGATCACCGAGTTGAGAGGGCTCATGAGGCTGTCGAGGTCCACGGTGAGCCTCGGTTCGATGCGCGTTCAGCCCGCGCGCCGGAACTTCGGCAACGTGACCTCGTCCGTGACGGCGTCGAAGTACACCTCGACCGCCATACCGATCTCGAGCTGGTCGGGGGTGCAGTCGCCGAGCTCGCTGAGCAAGCGGACACCCTCTTCCATCTCGACGACCACGGGCGCGTACGGCGCCGCGTCCTTGAACCCCGGATGCAAGGGACGCTCGGCCACCGTCCACGTGAAGACGGCGCCCTTGCCCGTCGACTTCTGCCACTGCCAGCTCCACGAGCCGCACTCCGCGCACAGCTCGCGCGGCACGTGTCGCCAGGCGTTGCAGTCGTCGCAGCGCTGGAAACGCAGCTCGCCCTGCTTGCAGAACCCGTAGAAGTCCTTCGTCAGCCCGACGAGCGCGGGAAGTGGCTTCGTGTACTGCGTGTCGCCCATGAATCTCTTCGCGCTTCGCGACCGGCTACTGCCCGAGCACCGCGATGCTGCCGTCGCCGAAATCGCCCCAGCCGGTCACCACGCCCAGCTTCGCGCCGGTCACCTGACGCTTGCCCGCCTCGCCGCGCAGCTGACGGACCGCCTCTACCAGGTGATTCATCCCGAGCACGTGCGCCTCGGAGAGCAGCCCGCCGTGCGTGTTCACCGGCAGCTCGCCGCCGAGCTCGATGCGCCCGCCCTCGACGAACGCTCCGCCCTCGCCGCGCTCGCAGAATCCGGTCTCCTCGAGCTGCTGCAGCACCTCGAACGTGAAGCAGTCGTAGATCTCGGCGAAGTCGATGTCCGCAGGCGTGACGCCGGCCTTGCGAAACGCCTCGGGCGCCGCGATCGTCAGGCCGGTCACGAAGATGTCCTTGCGGTTCGTGATCTCGTCGGCCGGATAGGGCTGGCCCGCAGCCACGCCGAGTATCGAGACAGGCTTGCCCTTCAGATCACGCGCGCGCTCCGCCGAGGTGACGACCACCGCGGCCGCGCCGTCGGTCTCGAGGCAGCAGTCGAACAGCCGGTACGGGTCGGTGATCATCGGCGACCCCAGGTACTGCTCGAGCGTCATCTCCTTGCCGTGCATCACGGCGTTGTCGTTGAGCTGCGCGTGCTTGCGCATCGCCATGGCGATGGCACCGAGCTGCTCGGCGCTGGTGCCGAACTCGTGCATGTGGCGCCTGGCCATCAGCGCGTACCACTGCGGCGGCGCAGTGAGCCCGTAGGGCAAGTAGAAGTCACGGGCGATCGCACCGCCCGGGATCGACGTCGTCTGCTCCTGGACGGTCTCGGCGGCGCGGCGACCGGAGTAGCCGTTCCAGCCCGCAGGTAGGAGGACGTAGCTGGCCGCGCCGCTGGCCACGGCCGCACCCGCGGCCTGTAGCGATGCAACCGGCGCGGCGCCTCCCATGTTGATCGTGGCCGCGAAACGCAGGTTCTCGCAGCCCAGGTTGGCCGCAAATTCCTCGGCCGTACCGAGGTTGGGGAACGGCATGATGCCGTCGATCTGGCGGGCCTCGAGCCCCGCATCGTCGATGGCTCGCACCGCCGCCTGCAGCTGCAGCGCGAGCTGGCTGACGCCGGAGCCCTCGCCGCGCACGTAGCGGGTGTCACCGATGCCGACGATGCAGGCGTTCGTGCTCATGTGTCGTGACTTGCGCGTGATCGACGCGGATTCGCGCGGGTCGGTCGTCGCGTCGGCGCGAGGCTAGGCGAGCGCCGTCGACCGGTCAAGTCGCTCGGTCCGCGAGCCGGCGAGCGGACGAGTTACCTCACGTCGCCGGGTAGACAACCCGAAGCGCATTTCCACTAACCAACCGCACCACTTCGTTTCAGCCCCGCAATCTCTTCCCACTCGTACCCCAGCTCCAGCAACACTTCCTCGGTATGCTGCCCGAGCTCCGGCGCCGGTCCACGCGCCGCCGACGGTGTGTCGCTGAAGTCGACCGGGCTCGCCACCACCTCCACCTCGTCACCCGAAGGCAAGGTCACGGGGAGATAGGCACCCACGGCTCGCGCCTGCTCGTCTTCTACCGCCTCGGCCACCGATTGCACGCGCCCCCAGTACACGTCGTTGCGATCGAACAGCTCTTTCCACTCGGCCTCGGTCTTCGACGCGATCACCTCGTCGAGAAGCTCGATCAGAGAGTCGCGGTTCTGGGTACGCTCCATCACCGTCTTGTAGCGAGGATCGTCGCGCAGATCCTCGCGACCGATGGCCGTGCAGAAGCCGGGCCAGTGGCGATCGGGCTGCAGCATGATGAGATGGATCCAGCGATCGTCGGCGGTGCGGTACTGGTTGAAGAGTGGATTGGGCGCGCGTCGCCGGCCGGCCGGCCGGTAGCCGATGCCGGTGTTCAGACACACCTGGATGTCGGCCGACTGGAACCACGCGCCGGTTCGCAGCAACGAGAACGTGAGCTCCTGCCCCTTGCCCGTTCGCTGGCGCGCCAGCAGCGCGGCTGACACCGCGCCGGCAATGGCGAGCGCGGTGGTGTGGTCGCCCATCCCCGGTCGCTGCGAGGGCGGCGGGCCGTCGGGCTCGCCGAGCGAGGCCATCACGCCCGCCCTGCCCCAGAACGCCGCGTAGTCGAACGCCGCGCGGTCGGCCTCGGGACCCGACCGGCCGTAGCCGGTGAGCGCGGCGTACACGAGACGCGGGTTCACCTCGCGTAGCTTCTCGTAGGTGAGCCCCACGCGCTCGAGCACGCGCGTGCGCAGATTCGTGACGAACACGTCGGCGTCGGCCAGCAAGCGGTGAAGTACGTTGCGCGCGGAGTCCTCGGTGATGTCGATCGTCACGCTGCGCTTGCCGCGGTTGTCGAGCAGGAACACGGGGTTGATCTCGAGGCCCTGCGGCAACAGGCCGGTGGCAGCCAGTCCGCGCAACGGGTCGCCGCGCTTCGGGTCCTCGATCTTCACGACGTCGGCGCCCCAGTCGGCCAGCACGGCGCCCGCGGCCGGTGCAGCCACCCAGATCCCGAGCTCGACGACCTTCACGCCTTCCAGAGCACCTTCGTTCATCGGATCACCTCGCGTCCCGACGCTAGACCCCCGATCGGCCAGAGACAACGAGGCCGCGAGCCGGCGAGCGGCCGAGACACCTCCAGTCACCGAAGCCACCAACGCTTACGAGTTCCCTTATCCCCCTCCCCGCGCCACAGTGCGGCCGGCCGACCGAGCCAGCCCACGATGACCACCGAGATGGACAAAGAGATCCGCTGGCTACGAACCTCCTGCTACACGGGCGCGGTGTTCGACGGTCTGGCCGTGATCCCCATGCTCTCGCCGACGGTGGGCGGCGCCGTGTTCGGCATCCCCGACTTCCAGCCCGGCCCCGAGTATCGCTACGCGATGGGCCTGGCGGCCTCGCTGATGCTGGGCTGGACGGCGCTGCTGCTGTGGGCGGCTCGCTCACCGTTTCGGCGAAAGGGCGTTCTCGTGATCACCGTCTTCCCGGTCATCGTCGGACTCGCCACCGCCGGGGCCTACGCGGTCTTCACCGGCGTCGTGCCGGCAAGTGGCATGGCGCCCACGTGGGCGTTCCAGACCGCCATCGCCTCGCTGTTCATCTATAGCTACGTGCAAGCCGTGCGCGCCCGCGCGCAGGGCCGAAGCCAAGGAGCCAGGTAATGATTCTGCTCAATCCGAACAAGCACACGCGCGAGTACCCCGACGAGAAGTCGCGCCAGGCGATGCTCAAGACGATCGAGTTCTTCGAGGCCAAGGGCAAGACGAAGCTCAAGGAGGACGATCACGCGCGCGTCTGGTACTCCGACTTCCTCGGCCACGTGGGCAGCGAGCACCTGTTCGCCACCATGTGCACGCCGGCCGGATACGGCGCGGACGACGCGCGCTGGGACACGTGGCGCAACTGCGAGTTCGCCGAGATCCTCGGCTTCTACGGGCTACAGTACTGGTACACGTGGCAGGTGTCGGTCCTCGGGCTGGGGCCGATCTGGATGAGCAAGAACGAGGAGCAGAAGCAGCGCGCCGCCAAGCTGCTGCAAGACGGTGAGGTGTTCGCGTTCGCGCTGTCCGAGCAGTCACACGGCGCCGACGTGTACTCCACCGACATGGTGCTCACGCCGCAGCCGGGCGGCGGGTATCTCGCGAGCGGCGAGAAGTACTACATCGGCAACGCGAACGCGGCGCGCATGATCTCCACGTTCGGCCGCATCGACGGAACCGAGGACTACGTGTTCTTCGTGTCCGATTCGCAGCACGAGAAGTTCGACCTCATCAAGAACGTCGTGAACAGCCAGAACTACGTCGCGAACTTCGCGCTACGCGAATACCCGGTGGCCGAGTCGGACATCCTGCACCGCGGCCAGGAAGCGTGGAACGCCGCGCTCAACACGGTAAACATCGGCAAGTACAACCTCGGCTGGGCATCCATCGGCATCTGTACGCACGCGCTGTACGAGGCCATCACGCATGCCTCGAACCGCAAGCTGTACGGCATGCACGTCACCGACTTCTCGCACGTGAAGCAGATGTTCGTCGACGCCTACACCCGGCTCACGGCCATGAAGCTCGTGGCGCTACGCGCGGCCGACTACATGCGCACGGCCTCGGCCGACGACCGCCGCTACCTTCTCTACAACCCGGTGGTCAAGATGAAGGTGACCACGCAGGGCGAGGACGTGATCAACAGCATGTGGGACGCGATCGCCGCCAAGGGCTTCGAGAAGGACATGTACTTCGAGATGGCCGCTCGCGACATCCGGGCGCTACCGAAGCTGGAGGGAACCGTACACGTCAACATCGCGCTGATCGTGAAGTTCATGCCGAACTTCTTCTTCGGCCCGGCCGAGTATCCGCTGGTCGAGAAGCGCAGCGACGCCGCCAACGACGACTTCCTGTTCGACCAGGGCGCGACCCGTGGGCTCAGCAAGATCCAGTTCCACGACTACGAGCCGATCTTCAACCACTTCGACCTGCCGAACATCCGGATCTTCAAGGAGCAGATCGCGGTGTTCAAGGAGCTGCTGGCCACCGCCCCGCCCGACGACGGCCAGCGCAAGGACGTTGACTTCCTCATGTCGCTCGGCGAGATCTTCGTGTGCATCGTGTACGCGCAGATGCTGCTCGAGAACGCGCGCATCTACGCCGTCGACGAGGCGCTCATCGACCAGATGTTCGACTTCATGATCCGCGACGTGGCCAGGCACGCCGTCACCCTGCACGGCAAGCCGACGACCACCGACACGCAGATGGACTTCTGCATGAAGCTGATCCGCAAGCCGGCCGTCGACGAAGCCCGCTACGAGAAGGTGTGGAACGAGGTCCACGCCCTCAACGGTCTGTACGAGATGCCGCTGTAGCAGAAAAAGGGAACAGCCCCCTTTCTTCTGCTCAGACGCGTTTGGTCGGTTCGATCTTGGCCAGGCGGGCGAGGTTGAGGCCGAGGATCTTTGCGCGGGTGTCGTCGGTGATGGGCTTGTAGCCCCACTTCTCCTGCAGCTCCTCGGGCATCTCGAGGTTGCGGATGAAGTCCACCGCGAGCGGCATGTCGTCGAACGCCAGGTCGAGCCCCATCACGATCTTGTCGTCGCTCACCCACTGCAGCGCCTCGCCGATCATGTGGTAGCCGCGGTATGGCGCCCGCGCGAGCCAGCCGATGATGCCCGACAGGCTCAGGTACAGGTTCACGTGCTTGCCGGCCAGTCCCATGAGCTCTTCATGGTGCGGCCAGGCCATGTGGTAGGCGATGATCTTCAGGTCGGGGAAGTCGAGGCACACATCGTCGAGAAGGCTCGGATGCGTGAACTTGCTCGGCTGCGGGCACACGTAGCTCATGCCGGTGTGGACCGTGAGCGCGATGTCGAGCTCGCAGGCCTTCTCGTAGAACGGCCACAGACGCTTGTCGTTGAGCGGCCCGTCTTCGGGTGCATACACCTTGCAGAGCTTGGCGTTGCGCTCCTTCACCAGGTACTCGAGCTCCCAGATCGCGTTGTCGACGCCGCGGCGAAGGATGGGGCCGCAGTTTGCCTCCAGGTACATGCGCTCGGGATACGGCTCGATCTCCTTGAGCATGAACGCGTTCGTCGACATGCAGGTGGCGTAGCCGCTCACGTCCATCATCGACTCTCGCAGCGCGAAGCACACGTCGACGTTGGACTTGTCCATCCACTCCTTGAGCGCGTGGGCGCGCGGCTCGGGCATCGAATCGCCACCGGCCAGATCGCGATCGCCGCCCCAGGCCCGCATCACGCCGTCGATGCTCTTCCACCAGCGCTCATAGCCCGGGTAGTAGCTCATCTCCTCCATCGCCTCGGGATTCATGAAGTGACACTCCGAGAGCGCGACAAAATGGTTGCTCGACACGATTGTTCCTCCGATCTGTTGCGAAAAGGGCGCGGCTGCCCGCGGTTTCGTGGCGGCCAGAGATACCTGCACGGTCCGGCCAAGTCGACCGGATCGAAACACGTTCTATGCGAATTTACTGACGACGCCGACCGGTCTCGCAACCCGCGTGGCCGGCGTGACCGCGGGCCTCACGATCACCGTCGTGGCGCGGCTAGGCGACCACGAGCAAGACGACCGTACCGACCTCGAGCACGGCGTATACGACGAAGACCGCCGGGCTGGTCAGCGCATCCTTCAGCGCCGACATCTTGTCGCTGCGCGATAGCCCGTCGAACGGATTCGCCGGCGTCGTCCAGCCAGCCACGAGCTCGTCGGACGCCTGTGGCCACTCGTCGAGCCACGCACGGACCTTGAGGCGGCGCATCTTGTAGACCACGCCGACATAGGAGACGTAGACGTCCAGCAACCACAGCGCCCCGGTCGTCACGAGCACCGCCACCAGGACGACGTACCAGTCCAGCCCCGCCGAGAACGCGGTGAACATGGCGATCAGCCACGACGCGCACGCGAGACTGCGGGCGAGAGCCGTCGCCACCACTTCCTGCTCCACGTAGGCCGAGAGCCCGCCGTGCTCCGCGAGTAGACACGCCTGCTTGTGCTGCTTGATCCCTTCCATCCCCGGTTCTGTACCAGCGACCGCGCCGCGACGCGACCGAGGCGCGCGTTCCACGTACCGCGCTCTTGACCGGCGCGTTCGAATCGGCGTGCAGGCGGTGCGGCGTGCGAGAACGTACGGTCGCGGTCAGCGTTGTGCCGCGCCGTCTCGCTGCACACGCAGCCAACCTCGCGTGTTTCCTGCCATTCGTCCCACATGCGCACATGGCATGGCATCTGCTTTGTACCCTCCCATCGCGCACGGGGGGACGGGCATGGCATTTTTCACGAAGAAGAACGGCGGATCGAAGCGGCGCAGCGGCAAGGTGGTGGCCACCGGCAAGCGCATGGGCGGAACCTGGACGATGGAATCGAACGTCAAGCCGAGCACGCGCCGCGGCAAGCGCGGTGACTCGATCCTCCAGACCGAGAACCGCCGGGTTCGCACGCTTCACTAGCGGCCGCTCGCGGCGCGGCGCCCGCCACGCCATCCCCTGCGCCCGGAACCACGCAAGCGCCGGCGCGGTTGACTGAGTCGGTCCGGCGACTACGCTTGGCCCACAGCAGCCGTGAGCCGATGAGCACCGTACTCCAACTCTGCAATGACCTGCCCGAGCGCACGCTCGGCGCCGGCGAGGCCCTGATCGAGGAAGGCAAGAAGGCCGGCGGGCTCTTCGTGCTGGTCGACGGTGCCGTCGAGATCCTCAAGGGCGAGGTCCGGGTGAACACCGTCAGCAAGCCGGGTGCCGTCCTCGGCGAAGTTGCCGTGCTGCTCGGGTCGCCACACATGGCGACCGTCAAGACGCTCGAGGAGTCGAAGTTCCTCGTCGCGAAGAATCCCAAGGAGTTCCTGGCGTCGCACCCGGACATGGTACTCCACATGGCGCGGCTGCTCGCCCAGCGACTCTCGCACGCCACCGGCTACCTGGTCGATGCCAAGAAGCAGTCCGACCAGCACGCAGAGCACGTTGCGATGGTCGACAACCTTCTCGAAGCGCTCGTCGAACACTACGACGATATCTGATCCGGCCGCAGCGGACCTCGCACTCGTTCGAGCACCCCCGGTCCGAGCCTTGCCGTAACCATGCGGCCGCGTGATACGGTGGCCGGCCCATGGCGCACGAGAGCATTCGCGGCTTCTGGCTCGGTGCCGAAGCGGACCCGGACCGTCTGGCGCTCGTCGACGTGGATGGCACCGCCGTCTCCGCAGGAGAGCTGGCGAGGTCGGTCAACCAGCTCATCCACGGGCTTCACGAGCGCGGTCTCGGCGACGGCTCGGTGGTCGCCGTGCTGGCGCCGAACGGTCGCGTCGTGGTCGAGCTGCTGCTCGCCGCAATGCAGGCCGGCTGGCACTACACGCCGATCAACATTCACCTGAGGCCCGGCGAGGTCGCGCACATCCTGCGCGACTCGGGCGCAGCAGCGTTCTTCGCACACGAGAGCACGGCAGGGCTCGCGCGCGAAGCGCTCGACGAGGCAGGCCTCGACGCCGCGCATTGCTTCGTGGACCTCGAGCCTCTGCGCGAGGGGCAGCCCGGGGGACGCCCCGAAGAGCGCCTCGCCGGGCAGTTCATGCAGTACACCTCCGGGACGACCGGGCGACCGAAGGCCGTGCGTCGCGAGCTGCCGCCGATGGATCCGGACGCGATGATCACGATGCTCGCGCCGAATCTCTCGCGCTACGACATCGAGCCACGCGCGGGCAACGTCCATCTCGTGACCTCGCCGATGTATCACATGGCCCCGCTCGCCTTCTCGTACCTCTCGGCCCACTTCGAGCACACGGTCGTGCTGATGGAGCACTGGGATCCCGAGCTGGCGCTGCGCCTGATCGAGAAGCACCGCGTGACGACGACCCACATGGTGCCGACGCACTTCCACCGCCTGACGCGACTTCCCGCGGAGGTTCGCAATCGCCACGACCTGTCGTCGCTGCGCAACGTGATGCACGCGGCCGCGCCCTGCCCGGTCGAGCTGAAGCGCGAGATGCTCGCCTGGTGGGGCCCGGTGATCTACGAGTACTATGGGGCGACCGAAGGCGGCGGCACGCTGGTGAAGCCCGAGGAATGGCTCGAGCACCCCGGCACCGTGGGCCGTCCGTGGGCCGGCGCCGACGTGCGTGTGCTCGACGACGACGGCAACGACTGTCCACCGGGCACGATCGGGACCGTCTACATGAAGCTGATGGTGGACTTCGAGTACAAGGACGACCCCGAGAAGACCCGGGCGGGCCGGCGCGACGGCTACTTCACCGTCGGCGACGTCGGCGAGCTCGACGAGGAAGGCTACCTCTACCTGCGCGATCGCAAGATCGACACGATCATCAGCGGCGGCGTCAACATCTATCCCGCCGAAACCGAGGCGGTGCTCCTCGCGCATCCGAAGGTCGGTGATGCCGCCGTATTCGGGATCCCTCACGAGGACTGGGGCGAGGAGGTCAAGGCCGTCGTCGAGCCGGTCGCGGGCACCGATGGCGACGAGACCCTGGCCGCGGAGCTGCTCGCGCACTGCCGCGAGAAGCTCGCACGCTTCAAGTGTCCGCGGTCGGTCGATTTCATCGATGCGATGCCGCGTGACCCGAACGGCAAGCTCTACAAGCGGCGACTGCGCGACCCGTACTGGCAGGGCCGCGAGCGCAGCATCTGATGCCGCGGCGCGATCCTTCGCTGACGCCGGCCTGTTCTAACAGCGCGAGACGGCATGTATGCAATCGGCATGGACGTGACGATCCGTGACGCGACCGAACAAGACGCCCCGTTTCTCGCCTGGGTCATGCAGGAAGCCGCGCGCTCGCACCTGCCACTGGGGCTCTGGGACTTCACATTGCCGGGTCCGGACAGGCCCCGCCTCGAAGCCGTCGCTCGAATGGCCATCGCACAACCCGAGAGCTTTGTGCACTTCGGTGGGTTCCTGGTCGCCGAGGCCGACGGGAAGGCCATCGCCGGCCTGAGCGGCTACGATTCCGCACACAAGCCGCTCGACGGTTTCACGACTGTGATGGACGGTACTCTAGAGCAGCTCGGCTGGTCGGCCGAGCACCGGGCGCTCGCTGGCATACGCCTCGCACCGATCGGCACGTGCATGCCCGACTCGCCGCCCGGCGTGTGGGTCATCGAATGGGTTGCAGCGAAGCCCGAAGCGCGCGGGCGCGGTGTTGCCCACAAGCTTCTCGTCGAAATCCTCGAGCGCGGCCGCCGCGGCGGCTACACGAAGTCGCAGATCGGCTACCTGCTCGGCAATACCCCGGCGAAGACTGCCTACGAACGAGTCGGATTCGAGACCACCGGCGACATGCGAACTCCGGAGTTCGAGGCGGTGTACGGGTGCCCGGGGATCGCGCACATGGAGTGCGACCTCTAGCAGGCCGCTATCCCTGCGGACCGGTCTGACGGGCGAGCCTCGCCAGCACCTCGCGTGCCAGGCGCTCGCTGTAGGGCGTCATCTTCGGATGCCCGGGACTCCAGCCCGCGAGGAATCGGTAGAAATCGGTCCACGCAACAGGAAAGAGCTGTCGCCACTGCGCCTCCAGATCGTCCGCGTCGACCGCCGGCCGGTGCCGCGCCAGCGCGCCGCGAAGCGCGGTGAAGTAGATCTCCAGATACACGTCTTCGCTGCGTTCGCACTCGCGTTCGTCGAGGCAGCTGCCGAGCAGGTACGCGACGTCCTTCATCCCGCACCCGCCGCCGACGTACTGGAAATCCACTGCGGCGACGCTCGCACCATCCCTGGAGAAGCAGAAGTTCGCCACCTTCGCGTCGCCGTGAACGAACGTCTGGTACGACGCCGCGAATAGCTTCGCATCGACGACCGCCGCGGCACGCTTGAGCTCGCCCTCTGCCATCTCTGCGAGCTCATCGGGGCGGGTCGCCAGATGCCAGTAGGTTCCGGTCTTCCACAGGCCGCCGGGTGTCTCGCCAAGAAACGTCGCGTGGAACTCGGCCAGCCAGCTCAAGCACAGGCTGACGCCGGGGCGATCGAGGCGGCCGCGGCGTTCGGAGAATCCGCACGCGTCGAGATCTTCGAGCACGAACAGCCAGCCGCCACTATCGAGCTCGGTGACGCCGAGCGTGCGGGGAACGCGACACGACTGACCACAGCGCGAGCTCCAGTCTCGATACCACGCGCATTCCACGCCATAGGAGTACAGCTTCCTTTCGTGCGATCGGTCGGTGTTCCAGCCGCGAGGATGGTCGCCGGCCCGGGGGGGATGCACGTGCTTCACGATGGCCGGGGCACCATCGAGGCGCACACGGACGATCTCGCCGTAGCCGCTCCACAGCGACTGCACCCGCTCGCCCACCTCGATGGAGGAACAGCCGGTGAGGGCTGCGATCTGTTCACGCGGGAGCATCGAGTTCGAGTGCGGCCTGACGGCGCGGGCCGGCGCTAGTCAGTATCGTTGCGCCGATGCTTTCGCACCATGCCGAGCACGTCGTGCCCGAACCGCTCGATCTTTACCGGACCGAGGCCACGAATCCGCGCGAGCGCCTCGAGCGATGCCGGCTCTTCCCGATCGATCGCCAGGATGACCTTCCTCTGGAACACCATGTACGGCTTCCACCCCAGCTTGCGAGCGGTTCGCTTGCGATAGCTGTCGAGCGCCCGCGCGATGTCGCCGCCGTACCGGCTGCTCTTGCGGGCTTTGCGCGTCGGCGCATCACCGGCGCCACCTCGCGCAGTGCTCGGCGCTCGCACCGGCTTGTCCGGCATCCAGACGGTCGGGAACTTGCGACCCGTCCGCACCAGGCGGCCCTCTTCCAGCAAGCCATCGATGGCGGCGACCACCGAATCTTCGCTGTAGTCCGAGAGTGTTCCGTACTCGGGAAGGGTGAGAAGCCCACCGCGCGAGAGCGCTTTTGCCTTGCCGCCCCGCAGTGCCTGCGCGAGATTCCTGCGCCCGACGGGACGCTTGAGACGATCGACGGCCGAGAGGATAAGCTTCTTCGCCGAGCCGGGCAGCGCAACAACTCGAATGGCCGACGCCTCGGCGGCCGTCGACGTCTCGATCTCGGTTGCCTGACCTGTACAGGAGTCACAGCGCCCGCACACCGGCTCGTCGTCGGCGCCGGTGAAGTGAACCACCAGCGACTGATGCCGGCACTGCAGTCGCGTCGCATAGCGCTCGATCTCGGCGAGCGCGCCCTCACGCCGCCGGGCGACGGCGGCGCTCGCAGGCGACTTCTGCATCAACCGTCGCTGGGTCGCGAGGTCGCCGCGACCAAAGAAGAGCAGACAGTGTGCCGGCTGCCCGTCGCGACCCGCACGACCGGCCTCCTGGTAGTACGCCTCGACGCTTCCGGGTGTCTGGAAGTGCACGATGAGCCGGATGTCGGGGATGTCGATCCCCATCCCGAAGGCGTTCGTCGCCACCAGCACCCGTGTTCGGCCCGCCTCGAATGCTCGCTGCGCTCGTTCGCGAGCCAGCTTGGTGCGACCGGCGTGGTAATGCCCCGCGTTGAGCCCCGCCGCGCGAAGCGCCTTCGCTACTCGCTCCGTGACCTTGCGGGTGCTGCAGTAGACGATGGCGCGGCCCGTGCCCGATCGGCCTCGGATCCCCGCCCCGTCGAGTGCTTCGAGCACGGTGTCGGTGCGAGCACTCTCGGTCCGGATGGCGCGAACCTCGAACGAGAGGTTCGCGCGTTCGAACCCGGTACGTACGTGCAGCGCCTCACGTAGCGCGAGCGACGACTCGATCTCCTCCATGACTGCCGGCGTCGCAGTCGCGGTCAGACCGATCATCGGTGCATCGACAACCTCACGCAGCCTGCCGAGCAACATGTAGTCGGGTCGGAAGTCGTGGCCCCACTGGCTCACGCAGTGCGCTTCATCGATGGCGAGCAGCGCGATCGGCGTGCGCTCCAGCAGACGCCGGAAGCTCGCCTTCGCCGCCCGCTCCGGCGAGACGTAGAGCAGCTCGAGCTCTCCGCGCAGGTAGCTCCCGACCACCTCCTTCTGCTCGCTCCCGTCCTGATGACTGTGCAGCGCGGCCGCGCGAACCCCTCGCCCGACCAGCGAGCCGACCTGATCCGCCATGAGCGCAATCAGCGGCGAGATCACGACCGTCGTGCCGGCCCCACGGCGCGCCGCCATGAGCGCAGGGATCTGATAACAGACCGACTTCCCGGCCCCGGTCGGCAGCAGCACGACCGCATCACGCCCGGCCAGTACGGCCTCGACCGCATCACCCTGGCCCGGACGAAACTCCGCATGCCCGAAGACATCGGCGAGAACCTGCCTCGCTTGCGTCAAACACTCCGTTTCGGCCACCTCGGAAAAATATCACACCTGGCACCGGCGCGCCGAGTCGCGACGCACCGGCTTGCCATCGTGAACGACAGCATCGAGTTCGCATCGCTCGCCAGGCGAGGGTAGGAAACACGCGGGATGCAAATCGTGGATTGGTACAGAATCAAGACGGCGTTCATCGGGTTGACACGTCTGGCAACGCTGCCCGAAGAGGACAAGCAGGCCTGCATCGACGCGTACAAGTTCTTTCAACGAATGCAGGCGGGTGAGGAGACCGAGACGGAGGACGAGACCAGAGCGGTCGCGGCCTACTACAAGGTCTTGAACAACATGCTGTCGGTCTTCGATCTGGAGAAACTCTACATTCCTCCACAGCTGGACGAATCGCAGGGCTTGTACGGGAATCAGCTGCTGTGCGAACAAGCCGTACTGGAGGAGCTGAACCTGGATTCCCCTGAATCATCCCACCTGCTGGATATGGGGTGCGGGAGAGGAAGAATCGCGCATTACCTCGCCACGCTGACCGGCGGCCAGGTATCCGGATACAACATCGACCCGAATCAGATCGAGAACGCGATCGACTGGGCCGCGGAATGTGAAATGAGCGATCGACTCCACTTCAAGGTGGGAGATCATCACAAACCGCTCGAGTACGAATCAGGCAGCTTCGACGGATGCTTTTCCATCCAGGCCGTCTGGCCCTTCTTCAAGAAGGAGGAGCTGGACGCCTGCGCGAGAGAAATGTACCGCGTGTTGAAACCCGGAGCTCGATACGCCTGCTCCGAATACTTGTTGACGCCTCACTTCGACTGGAACAACGAAGAACATGCGGCGCTTCACAAGACCTACCTTCCAACCCTGGCGGCCACTCAATCCATGTATCCTGCCGACGTCTGCGCCGCCCTGGAAGGAGCCGGGTTCAGCATTCTCGTTTCGGCGCCTTCGAGAAGCGCAGCCTGGCCGATATGCGAGCAAAAGCGCGATCTGATCGGCATGGGACGAAAAGGCGTCAGGGGCCTCGAGGCGATTCGTGTCCTGCCTCCCTGGGTCGAAGAGTCGCTCGACCTACTTCAAAAAGGTGGCCAGGCGTGGACGGACGCCGAGAAGGCCAAGATTGCAGATCTGAACTGGAGAATCGTCGCGGAGAAGCACTGATCGGGCATTCTTCCGCGGGCGGCGCGTAGACGCTCAGTCGCACACGAATCGCTGGACGCAATCGTCGGCGTACTCCACGACATAGATGGATCCGCGCGGGCCGACGTGAAGCCCGCGCGGCCCGCGCAGCTGCCCCGGTCCGGTTCCGAGCTCGCGCAGACCACCGACCAGCGCCCCGTCATCCCCGCTGAAAGTACTGCTGTGCCAGACGACGATGAAGTCGCCACCTGGCAGCGCAGTAACCGCCCTCCCCTGCGACGGGGCCTGACGCAGCGTCGTGAGCTCGTTCACCTGGAAGTCGTCTGACTACGCAACGAGATCCGCCTCACCGGGCTCGAACGTCCCGGCGACGACGGCGGTCAACACCAGAGCTGCTGTGACTGATCTCGCTTGCGACATGCGACGGCCACGCGACGGCAGACGCTACCATGCCGGACGCCGGCAAGACCAGATGGCGGCCCTCGAGATCAGTCCGGCAGGCCGCGTGAGCGACACGACCGTTGCATTGCGGGAGGAGGGCCGGAACACTCCGGCCATTCTCGAAGCGTGCGGAGTACAAGGATGACTATCCCCACAACCACCACGCTCGACGGTCCAGGTGGAATCTTCGTCGATGCCGCGGCTTATGCCGATCCTCCCGCCTGGCACGCGAAGGCCGATGCGCTGCGTGCCGCCGATCCGGTACATCGGATCGAGATCGACGGGTTCATGCCCTTCTACGCAGTGACCCGGCACGCCGACGTCTTCGAGATCGAACGCCAGCCGGAGCGATTCCAGAATACCCTGCAGTCCGTGTTGTTCCCCAACGCGTTCTACGACCGGCAGCTGGCGACCGGCCTCATCATCAAATCGCTGGTACACATGGACGGTCACGAACACCGCGAGTACCGCAAGCTCACGAACGACTGGTTCAAGCCGGCGAACCTCAGGAAGGTCATCGAGAAGCGAGTAAACGGGCTCGCGCGCGAGTTCGTCGATCGCATGATGGAGCGCGGCCCCGAGTGCGATTTCGCGCGCGAGATCGGCTTGCTGTTTCCGCTCCACGTCATCATGTCCATCCTGGGCGTACCCGAGCCCGACGAACCCATGATGCTCCGGCTCACCCAGGAGCTGTTCGCCAGCGAAGACCCGGAGTTCGGCGACGGTGACGGTCTGGAGGTGATCGTCAACGCGAGCCGGATGTTCTTCGAGTACTTCAACGACCTGACCGACGATCGCAGAAAGACCCCGGCGGACGATATAGCGACGGTGCTCTCCACGGCTACGATCGACGATGCTCCGATCGGGGACATCGAGCGTATCGGCTACTACATGATCGTCGCGACCGCCGGCCACGACACGACGTCGAACTCCATCAACGGCGGCCTCGAGGCTCTCATCCGCCATCCCGATCAGCTCAGGGCCCTGCAAGACGATCCGTCGCGGATCGATCGAGCCGTCGACGAGATCATCCGCTGGTCAACGCCGGTGCGGCACTTCCTGCGGCACGCCACGGAAGACTACCAGCTCGCAGGAGTCGAGATCCGCCAGGGCGAAGCCGTCCTGCTCTCGTATCTGTCGGCGAATCGCGACGACAGCGTGTTCGAGCGCCCGCACGCGTTCGATATCACCCGCGAGAACGCCGCCGATCATCTCGCGTTCGGGACGGGCGTCCACTTCTGTCTGGGCGCCCACCTTGCACGCATGGAGCTGCGGGCGTTCTTCCGCGAGCTGCTTCCGCGACTCGAATCGATCGAGCTCACCGGCGAGCCGGAAAACTGCGTCTCGCACTTCGTGGGAGGAATCAAGAACCTGCCGGTGCGGTACGCGCTGCGTCCGGCGACGTGACCGGGGCGTTCGGGCTACGACTTCGCAGCCTGCAGCAGCTTCCACACCCGGTGCGGCGACGCCGGCACCTCGAGCGCCTGCACGCCGAGCGGCGCGAGCGCATCGTTGATCGCGCACATGATGGCGGCCGGCGTGGTGTGCATGGCACCCTCGCCGCAGCCCTTGGCGCCGAGCGGCGTGAACGGAGAGGGCGTGCACAGCGCCTTCTTCTCCGTCATCGGCACTTCGTAGACGCTCGGCATCAGGTAGTCCATGAACGTGGACGTGAGCAGCTGGCCCTCGTCGTCGTACACATACTCTTCCAGCAGCGCGGCGCCGACGCCCTGGGCGACGCCACCCTGGATCATCCCCTCGACGTTGGCCGGATTGAGCCGTGTGCCGCAGTCGTCCGCGATCCAGTAGTTCAGGATCTCCACGTGACCGGTCTCGACATCGACCTCCACCTCGACGATGTGGCAGGCGTTGGCGGCAGTGAGGTAGCTCTTCGCCCTGCCCTCTTCGTCGGCCGGCGTGCGGCCCGGCGCGGTCCACACGTAGGTGGCCTCGGGGTTCGGGTCGATGTCGGGCGGTAGCAGATCGCTGCGCGCGAACATCGCGCCCGAGATGTCGGACAGCTGCATGCACGCCTCGGGCATTCCTTTGATGCGGAACACGCCGTCGGCGAACTCGACGTTGTCGGCCTCGGTCTGCAGGAACGCCGCGGCCACCTTGCTCATCTTGTCGGTCAGACGCTGGGACGCGCCGATCACCGCGCCGGTAATGGCCACGCCGAGGCGGCTGCCCCCCGGGCCGAAGTGCGGCGGTGCCGACAACGAATCGGCGGGTACCACGCGGATGTCGGTCATCGGCACGTTGAAGTAGTCGGCGAGCACCTGCGTGATGACGGTGTACTGCCCTTGCCCCTCGAGCGAGAAACCGACCTTGACGATGATCTTGCCGAACGGGTCGACGGCGACGGTGGCGCCCTCGGGCACGCCGGTGCCGGGCTGGCCGACGATCGCGTAGGCGTTCCAGTCGAACACGCCCGGCTCGATCGTGTTCACGAGGCCGATGCCAATGTAGCGCCCCTCGTTGCGAGCTGCCGCCTGCCGCTCGCGCAGGAGCTTGTACTCGCTCATCTCCAGCACGGTATCGAGAGCCAGGCCGTAGTTGCCCGAGTCGTACTCGTTACCGCTGGCGATCGTGTACGGGAACGCGTCGGCGGGAATGTAGTTCTTGCGCCGCAGCTCGGCAGGATCCATGTGCATCTCGCGAGCAGCGACGTCGACCATCTGCTCGAGCACCCAGTTGTGCGGAGGCGGCCCCATGCCGCGGTACGGGCTGCCCGGCAGCTTGTTGGTGGCGACGATGGTGAGGTCGTACTGGGCGACGGGAATGGCGTAGCAACCCGTGAACGCCGCCAGCGGCTTGGCCGAGCTCACCGCGCCCCAGCCCTCGGCCGTGCCGCCGAGGTCGTCGAGCAGCTTCACCTTGAGGCCGGTGATCTTCGCGTCGGCGTCGAACGCCAGCGACACATCGTAGTGCCGGTCCCACGCCTGCCCGGCGCCACCGGCCAGGTACTCCATGCGGTCCTCGATCCACTTGACCGGTCGGCCGCCCGCCTTGCGCGAGAGCATCGCGGCGATGTCTGGGCCGCGAAACCCACCCTTGCCGCCGAAGCTGCCACCGTGCGGCTGGCTGATCATGCGAATCTTGTTAGATGGTAGGCCGAGCACTGCGGCGCGCGCCAGGCCGAAGTGGTATTGCGACTGGAAGCTGCCGTGGCAGGTGAGGCTCTGCTCGACCGGATCCCATGCGCTGATGCAGCCGAACGTCTCGAGCGGGTTGGCGCCGAGGCGATTCCAGCGGAATTTCTCGGAGAAGACTTGCGCGGCGCTGTCGAACGTCTTGTCGACCTCGCCCCAGTTGAATACGCGCTGGAGCATCGCGTTGGTGCCGTGCTCCTCGAACACCAGCGGCGCATCCGCATCGAGAGCCTTCGTGGCATCGACGATGGCCGGCAACGTCTCGTATTCTACCGTCACCAGCTCCAGCGCGTCCTCGGCGACGTAGCGGCTGGTGGCCGCGATCGCGACCACCGGCTCGCCGACGAAGCGCACCTTGTCGTCGGCCAGCGAGTACGCGCCCCAGCCCTCGGGGATCGTGACCATGCGGTTGGCCCAGCGCTTCACATCGTCGCGTGTGAGCACGGCCGCGACACCGGGGTGCTGTTCGGCGGCGCTGGTGTCGATGGATACGACGCGCGCATGCGCGTGTGGGCTGCGCAGCAGCGCGCAGTGAAGCATGCCCGGTAGCGTCAGGTTGTCGATGAACTCGACGCGGCCTGTGAGCAGGCCCGGGTCTTCGACGCGATTGACAGCCTTGCCGACCAGCCGCGATTCGCCGCCGGGAAAATCGTCGAGCGAGTTGGGAATCTTGACCGCCACTAGCCCGTCCCGCCCTGCTCTTTCATCTTGCGCGCCGCGCTCTTCACGGCGGCGAAGATCGGCTGGTACCCGGTGCAGCGACAGATCTGCCCGCCGAGATAGTCCTTGATCTCCTCATCGGTGGGGTCGGGGCTGCGCTCGAGCAGCTCGACCACCGACATCAGGAAGCCCGGCGTGCAGAAGCCGCACTGCAGACCGTGCTCTTCCATGAACGCCTGCTGGATCGGGTGCAGCTCGCCGTCTTTGCTGAGGCCCTCGACGGTCTGCAGCTCGCCGCCGTCGGCCTGCACCGCCAGCATGATACACGAGCGCACGGTGCGTCCGTTCCACAAGATGGTGCACGCGCCGCACACACCGTGCTCACATCCCACGTGCGTACCGGTCAGCCCGAGCTCGGCGCGCAGGAAATCGACGAGCGTGGTGCGCACGTCGACGGTGGCCTCGTAGGGCGCGCCGTTGACGGTGAGCTGGATCTTCTTCTCGGTTGCCATCGGATGTCAGCCCGCGAAGGGCTCAGGCGGCCGCACGCGCCGCTGCCTCCGCCAGCGCCCGCCGCGTGAGCACCCGTGCCAGATCACGACGGTAGTCGGCACTGGCGTGCACGTCGGTCTGCGGATCATCGAGGCCGGCGGCTGCCTTCTCGGCCACCTGTTCGAACAGGCCCTCATCGGGGCGTTGCCCCACCAGCATCTGCTCGGCCTCGCTCGCCCGCACCGCCTTCTCGGCCACGCCGAACACGACGATGCGCGCCGCGGAGCACTGCCCCGACCCGTCGAGCGTCACGGTGGCGATCACGCCCGCGAGCGCAAAGTCGCCGTGGCGCCGGGCCAGCTCCTGGATCGACCAGCCGGTGCGCTCGGGCAGAGACGGCAGATGCACCTCGGTGAGCAGCTCGCTCGGCTCCAGGCACGTCGTGAGATAGGTGACGAAGAACTCGTCGGCATCGATCGTGCGCTCGCCGTCGGGTCCCACCGCCTTGAAGCGCGCGCCCAGTGCGGTGGCCACGGCCGGATACTCGGCTGCGGGATCGGCGTGTGCCAGCGATCCGCCGACGGTGCCCTGATTGCGGTTTTGCGGGTGCGCGACGTGCATGGTGGCGGCATGCAAGAGCGGGTTGCTGCCTTGAACGAGCTCGGAGAACTCGACGGAACGTTGCCGGGTCATCGCGCCGATCACCAGCCCGCCGTCGGCCTCGCGAACGAAGTCGAGGCCCGGAATGCGCGCGACGTCGATGAGAATGCCAGGCCTGGCCAGCCGCATGTTGAGCAGTGGCATCAGGCTCTGACCGCCGGCGATCACCTTGGCATCGAACTCGTGCTCGGCCAGCAACGACACCGCCTCCTCGACCGTCGTCGCGGCCACGTAATCAAAGGAAGGCGGCTTCATCGCCGGGTAGGAATAGCTGCGAGGGCCGGCAAAGTCGACTGGATCGACGCGCCCGAAGACGCCGTGCCGTCGTGTACTCGTTCTATTCGCAGACCATTGCCTGTACGGTGCGGGGCACGATGATCTACCCGTACAGCAATGCCACCCAGACCCGCTGGGACCGCGGGGACTTCAAGGTTCAGCTGAACGCCCCGGACAACACTCGCCCGATGGGCTTCTGTGACGGGTCGGACGCAGACGTGGCCGAGCTGAGCGCGGTTGCCGAATCCGAAGGAGCCGAGGGGATGCGTATCGAGAAGAAGGTCCTCAAGACGGGCCGTGAGATCTGGACGCTCCACTCCGGCGACTGACGGTCGGCGGGCTCAGCGTGGGAATCATCTACATCGACGCTGACGCCTGTTCGGTGAAGAACGAGACGTACAAGGTCGCCATACGCTACAGCTGGTCGGTGCGGGTCGTCGCGAACCAACCCGTCAAGACGCCGGACTCGCCGCTGATCGTCTGCATCGAGGTCGACGACGGCGACGACGTCGCCGACGACTGGATCGCCGAACGCTGCGTGGCCGGCGACGTGGTGGTCACCAGCGACATCCCGCTAGCCGCTCGATGCCTCGACAACGGAGCCCGTGTTCTGGGACAGAAGGGCGAGGAGTTCACTTCCGAATCGATCGGCGGTGCCCTCGCCGGCCGCGCCCTGTCCCAGGAGCTGCGCGAGATGAACGTGATGACGCGCGGTCCGCGGCCGATGGAGCCGAGAGATCGATCCCGGTTTCTGAGCAAGCTCGACAACATCCTCGTGGCGCTCGGCGCGAATCGCTAGCTCGTGACGCGCAAGCGACATCGGGCTCGAACCGGCCACCGCTACGCATTGCGTCCACTCACGTGTTCGTCTAGTATCGGCCGGCTAAGGCTCCCGCCCTGCCCTCTACGGCAGGGCCACACCGCCGAGCCTGCGAGGCCAGCTACCATATGAGACACCTTTCTTCCGTCGCGAACGCGACCGATATCCGTGAATTCGACGACGTTGATCCTGGGCCGGAGCTCAGCGACTCTTCTCCCTTCGAGGGCCTGCCTGACCCGATCCGTGCCGCGCTGGAAAAGCGCGGGTTCACCGAGCTCACCGAGGTCCAGCGGGCCGTTCTCGATCCGGCGGCGACCGACCGCGACCTTCAGATCTCCTCGCAGACCGGCTCCGGGAAGACCGTGGCGCTCGGTCTGGTACTCGCCCCGGGTCTCCTCGAAGCGACAGCGCAAGATCGTGGTTCCCGTTCACTGCGTGCCCTGGTGATCGTTCCGACCCGTGAGCTGGCAGTGCAGGTGGGTGAGGAGCTTCGGTGGCTGTACGCGGCGGTGCCGGGCCTCACCGTCGAATGCGTCACAGGCGGTAGCAGCGTCGGCCAGGAACGGCGACGGCTGGAGCGAAAACCGGCGATCGTCGTCGGGACGCCTGGACGCCTCAACGATCACATTCGCAGCCGCGTCCTGTATTGCGGCAACGTTACGCAGGTGGTTCTCGACGAGGCCGACCGGATGCTCGACATGGGCTTTCGCGAAGAGCTCGAAGCCATCCTGGATACGACGCCGGAGGATCGCGATACCCACCTCGTATCGGCGACGTTCGCACCAGCCATCCAGAAGCTCGCGCGCACGTACCAGATCAAGCCGCTCTCGGTAGAAGGCACACGCCTCGGCGACGCCAACGAGGACATCCAGCACATCGGCCATGCGATTCGCTTCCAGGATCGCTACGCCACGATCGTCAATCTGCTCTCGCTCGCCAAGGACGACCGCACTCTGGTGTTCGTGAACACGCGCTCGCAAGCATCCGAGCTCGCCGAGCAGCTGATGGCCGACGGCTTCGCAGCCGCCCCGATCAGCGGCGAGCTCGAGCAGGCGCAGCGCACCCGGACGCTCGACGCTTTTCGTCGCGGCACCACGGCGGTGCTCGTGGCCACCGATGTCGCGGCTCGCGGCCTGGACATCGCCGAGGTGTCGATGGTGATCCACACCGATGCGCCTCGAGATCCGGAGAGCTACACACACCGCGCCGGTCGCACCGGACGTGCCGGGCGCAAGGGACGCAGCGTCCTGCTCACTTCCGCGCAGCGTCGAAGAAAGGTCGACTATCTGCTCTCGCGCGCGAAAGTGACCGTCCAGTGGTGTGCGGCCCCGACGGCTGCCTCGGTCGAGACGGCGCTGGCCAAGCGTGAGCGCCGACGCCTGCGCGACGCGATCGCTGCCGCGCCCGAGCCGAGCAAGAAGCAGCTCGCCCACGCCCAGGCGCTCCTGGAAGAAACGGACGCCGCCTCTCTGGTCGCCTGCCTGGTCGAGCTGTGCCAGGAGAAGCGCAAGGCCGCGCCGCGAAAGATCGAGACGACGCCTGCCACGACTGCGCCCGCGACGTTCGAGCGCCGCCCGGACTCTCGCGGTGCTTATCGCGACCGGCCCGCGCGGCGTGAACGGAACTTCGCCGCGCGTCCCGCACGTTTCGAGATCAACTGGGGCCATCGCGACGGCGCGACGCCCGAGCGCTTGCTGGCCATGCTGTGCCGACGCGGCGATGTGACCAGCCGCGCGATCGGGGCGATCGACATCGACAAGCGCACGACCACGTTCGAGGTTGCCGACAGCGACGCTCGCCGTTTCGAGCGTCGCGCGACCATGCCGGACAGCCGCGACCGCGACCTCGTCATCCGCCGCGCGCGATTCGCCTGATCTTCATCCAGGCATCCGCCCTACCCAGGTTTGCGGCGGACGCCCACGCGCATACGTCGACGTCAGCAGGGTGGACACAGCAGCGGGAGCTGTGAACCGAGCGCGATCTGGAGCGCCACGAGCGCGTCGGTCGCCGTGACCGTCCCACCCCCCGCCACGTCACATATGCACGGCTCGCACGTCTGTAGAGACACGGCCGCCTGCAGGATGATGAGCGCGTCGGTGGCGGTTATGCCCTCGCCCGTCGGGTCACCGCAAGCAGCGCCGCCGGGCATCGTCGTGGTCGTCGAGGCCGGCGTCGTGTCGAACAGCTGCGAGAAGATGCCGCCACTGTCGCCGTCCTGTGACGTGCTGCTCCAGGCCACGAGGAAGCTCCCGGTGTTCGCCACCGCTCCGCTCGACTGGCTGTTGGCGGTCGTCGTGTTCACCTGGAACTCGCTGCCGCCGACACCGGCGGCGTTGAAAAGCCGCCCGAACACACCGCTGCTATCGCCGTCTTGACCAAGGCTCGCCCAGGTCACAACGAGCCCTCCTCCGGCTTGTGGCGCGGGGCGGCCGCGGAACTGCAGGCCGGTGGTGAAGCTGTTCACCTGGATGTCGTCGCCCAGCGGCGCTCCGCTCGCGTCGAACAGGCGGCCGAACACACCGATGCTGTCGCCGTCCTGACCCCCGGATGCATCCCAGGTAATCGCGAACCCGCCGTCGGGGGTTGCCGTGACGGAGGCGTTCAGCTGATTGCCGGTCGTATAGGAGTTCGCGACGAACTCGCCACCGATCGGATCGCCGAGCGAGTCGAAGCGCTGGCCGATGATCCCCTGACCGTCGCCGTCCTGCTCGGCGCCACTACCGGTGGTCCACACCACCACGAAGCTGCCGTCGGGCGCCATGGCGGCGTCGGGATAGTCCTGGCCGGACGTCGTGTAGGTGTTCACCTGGAACTGTCCGCCGCTCGGGGCACCACCGGCGTCGTAGCGCCTCGCGAACACTCCGCGGCCATCGCCGTCCAGACCGCCGCTGTCGACCCAGATCACGACAAAGCGGCCGTCATCGGCGCGTCCGACGTGCGCGTTGAACTGATTGCCCGCGGTGGCCGTGTTGATGATGAACTCCGTCCCGGCAACCGCACCGCTGCTGTCGAAGCGCTGGCCGACCACCGCCGAGTTGTCACCGTCCTGTAGCGACGACTCCCACACCACGATGAAGTTGCCCGCCGCGTCCGACGCCGCGTCGGGCCTCGACTGCGAGAGATAGGTGGTCGTGTTCACCTGGAACTCGTCGCCCGCGGGCATGCCGTTCGATCCTACCCGCCGGCCGAACACGCCGTTTCGGTCGCCGTCTTGCGCGTCGGCGCTCTGCCAGACGACGAAAGCTCCACCGGCGCCGTCCGGCACCACGCTCGCGCCCGACTGGCTGGCAGTCGTGTAGCTGTTCACCTGGAGCTCCATCCCGACCGGAGTCGCCTGAGCCCGCGCCGAGCCGGGACACGCGCCGACGGCCAGCGTGATGACGAGCGGCAGGCCGATAGCGACCTCGAAGAAACCGTGACGTGTCATGACAACCCCTCCCCGGCCGGCGCGCTTTGTCCTCGGGCAGCCCGAACCGGAGATAGCCGCCCCGCGTTCACCGGCACGTACCCATGAACGTTTCGGCAGCAACATGCACGCACTTTGCGTACAGTCCTCGAGAGGGAGTTGCCGGCTGCCTGGCGGCAGCAGGTATCGATCGCCGGGGCGCGGGTCAGTCGAAGCCCGCTTTCACGATGGCCACGCCGACGCCCAGCTTGGCACCGGTATCCGGGTCGACGACCGGCGCGAAGACCGCGGCACGGTGCTCCCCGGTACGCGGCTGCTTCACCCCCTCGCTGCCGGCCCACGACTCCGAGCCCGGGTCGAGGAACGTCTTCTTCCACCACGACCGGCCGGAAAAGAGATATGCCGGCGGCCGGTCCGTCGCACAGACCGCGACACCTACTGCATCGGTGACAAGGATCATCACGAAATCTCGAAACGTCGTGCGGAAGCTGCGCAGCACCTCGCTGCACTCGGCCTCCAGCACGCTCTTGACGATCGCATCGACGTCTTTGCCTCCGCGCCAGCGCGTGTCGAGCGCCAGGAACTCCTCGGGCTTCATACCCGAGGCCTTCTCGTTCGCGGCCACGAGCGCCTTCCGGATTCGCTCGTCGTCGACCTTCGAACCGAACAAGCCCAGCGCGGTGTCGACTTCCTTCATCGCCGCGCGCTCGGCTCTGGTGACCGGTGTGATGAGAATCTCATCGCCGACGAAGAACCCGTCGTACATCGGATAATCATCGAGCGCCCCGACCGGTTCCGGCACGTTCGCGCCGATCACAGCGGACACGAGCCCGACGAACGCCCAGCGGCGCATCGATGATCGGCGGATGCTCCCCATGCTACCGGGACTCGAACCGCGTTTGTGATTTTCCGATGAGCGCATGAATCGCCTCCGTTGCATCTATGGCCTGAAACCCCCGGCCGGAACGTTCTCTATGTAACATCACGACCCGATGCACGGGAATCGCTTGGAACTACCACACACTTCCATGTAGTCCTTGCGACGAAAGACGCCACCGCTCGCGGAAGTCGCCGCTCGACCTGGACACACACGACCACCGATGACCCGCTTCAATCGCTGGATCGCCGACCACCCCTGGCCGACGATCGCTCTATTCCTGCTCGCGACCTGCTTCTTCGCGGTGCGCCTGCCGCAGCTGCACATCGACGTCGACGTAGAGGCGATGCTGCCCCAGGACCACCCGGAGTTCGTGTACAAGCGCTGGGCGGTGGATTACTTCGGGCTGGTAGAGCCCGCCGTCGTCATCATCGTGAACGACGGCCCCGACGGCGTGTTCACGCCCGAGACGCTCCAGCTGGTCGAATTCGTCTCCGAGCGGATGATGGCGCTCGAGGGAATCGAGAGCGGCGAGCTCGTGAGCCTGTCGGAGATCGACGACATCACGGCCGACGGCGACACCCTGCTCGTCGATCCGTTCTTCGACATCGCGCCGACGACGCCGGACGGCGCGCGCGCGATACGTGACGCCGTGTTCGACAACCCGATGATGGTGGGCAGCATCGTGAGCCGCGACGGCAAGGCCACGCAGGTGATCGGCGAGATGGTGGCGGGCGTCGACAAGCTTGCGCTGTACACCGAGCTGCAAGCCCTGGTCGCCGGGGCACCGGTAACGACCGAGACCATCGCGATCGCCGGCCGACCGGTGATCGAGAGCGAGATCGGCCAGGTCGCGCGCGCCGACCTGCGGGTCATGTTCCCGCTCGTGGTCACCGTGGCCGCGCTCGTCCTGTGGCTCACGATGCGATGCGTGCGCGGCGTGGTACTGCCGCTGCTGGTCGTCATCTCATCGGTGCTGTGGACGCTCGGGCTGATGGCCTGGACAGGCGGCACGTTCTACGCGCTCAGCAACACGATGCCGATCATCCTCATCCCGATCGGCATCGCCGACGGCATCCACGTGCTGCACGACTTCATGATCCGCGTGGCACGACGTCCCGAGATCGACGCACGCGAGGCCGCATTCGAGACCATGCAGGAAATGACGCCGCCGGTGGTCATGACCTCGGTGACGACGATCCTGGGCGTGGGGTCGCTCGCGGTGTCGGCCGTCGCGTCGATTCGCAGCTTCGGAATCTACACCGGCCTAGGCGTGCTGGCGGCGATGGTGTTCTCGCTGACCTTGCTGCCGGCCCTTCTCGCCGTGCTGCCGCTACCGCGTCGCGCCGCGCAGCGCGTCGCCCATACCGTCGGGCGAACGGGCGGCCCGGTCGCACGATTCCTCGACGGCCTCACGCCGATCATCACTCGCCGTCCGACGCTCACTGTGGCGGCCGGCCTGGTCGTGCTGCTCATCGGCGCGGCAGGCCTTCCGCGTGTGTTCATCGACGGTTCGCTGGTCCAGAACTTCCCTCCCGACAATCCGGTCAAGCTGGCCGACGCCGCGCTCATCGAGCACTTCGGCGGATCGCAGCCCGTCGAGATCGTGCTGGACGGAGGAAGCGACGACGCCTGGAAGCAGCCCGAGCTCCTGCGCGCGGTCGGCCGCTACCAGGACCGGCTCGAGACGGACGGCCTGCTAGCCGAGACACGCTCGATCGTCGATTACATCAGGCGCATGAACGCCGTGATGAACCCCGACGACGCCGACGGCTATCGCGTGCCCGACAGCGCCGAGCTGATCGCGCAGTACCTTCTGCTGTATGCCGTATCGGGCGACCCCGGCGACCTCGACGACGTGGTCGACTACAACTACCGCCAGGCCAACATCCGCACCCGGTCCGCGTCCGACCACTCGCCCGAGCTCGCACGCGTATTCACGCTCGTCGACGAACAGGCAGAGGCAATGCTGGCCGGCCACGGCATCGACGTTCACGGCTCGGGCGTCGCACGCACGTCGCACATGTTCATGCAGCTCATCCTCGCCGGCCAGGTGCTGAGCCTGGCGCTCGCACTCGCGCTGGTGGTGCTCGCCACCGGCGCCATGATGGGCAGCATCGTGGCCGGCCTGTTCGCGGTGTTGCCGGTGCTGATCGCGACCGTCCTGAACTTCGGCGTGCTGGGCTGGCTGGGCAGCCCGCTGGGCGTGACTACTGCGCTGATGAGCGCCCTCGGCATCGGCATCGGTGTCGACTACGCGATCCACTTCCTCGTCCGCTACCGGCGTGCGCGACGCAGCGACGCCGACCCCGACGCCGCGATGCACGAGACCCTGTCCACGACGGGCGTCGCCATCCTCTACAACGCCACGGTCGTGATGGCCGGCTTCGTCGTGCTGGCGACGTCGCAGTTCCTTCCCAATCGTGTTCTCGGGTACCTCGTATCGCTCAACATGCTGGTGTGCTTTGCCGCGACAGTGACCGTGGTGGCCGCGGCGCTGCACCGGCTGCAGCCGGCGTTCACAGGTCGCGCCGCCATCGAGGACACCGATGGCAGCGAGGCACGGCTCGCCGCTCGCGACTGAGCATCACGCGCGTCGGCTGCGGTTACGTCTGCAAGGTTCGCTGTGATAGAGAAACGGGCCTCACAACTGTGAGATTCGGAGGGAACGGATGAGCTGGACCGACTGGACGCAGGTAGAGGGAGAAGGCCTCGACTTCGACGAGATCATCTACGAGAAGAAGTTCCACTCGGAGCTCGAGGGCGGAATCGCACGCATCACGCAGAACAAGCCCGACAAGTACAACGTGATGACCCTGCGCACGGTCGAGCAGATGTTCCGCGCGTTCTACGACGCCAATCACGACCCCACCGTCGGCGTGATCGTGATCGCCGCAAAGGGCAAGCACTTCGGCACCGGCGGCGACGTGGAGTGGGAGAAGTGGGGGCTGCGCGAGGCCTTCTACAACCGCTATCCCCACAATCGTTTGATCCGCAGCTCGCGCAAGCCGGTCATCGCCCAGGTACACGGCTACTGCATCGGCGGCCACAACCACATGGCCTACTGCTGCGACTTCACGATCGCGGCCGACACGGCGAAGTTCGGGCAAGCGGGGCCGCGCGTGTCGAGCCCGGCGGACGGTTTCTTCGTGCCCTACCTCACGAAGGTGGTGGGCGCCAAGAAAGCGCGAGAGATGTGGATGCTGTGCCGGCGCTACCCGGCCGATCAGGCGCTGGAGATGGGGCTGGTCAACAAGGTGGTGCCCGCCGACGAGCTCGAGCAGGCCGTCGACGAGTGGTGCGAGGACCTGCTCAAGGCCAGCCCGGGCTGTCTCGAGATCCTCAAGGCGGCATTCGATCAGGAGATGGACGGCTACGTGGAGATGGGCATCCTCTCTGGCCAGTTCTACCCCGACTGGTTCGACACCCCCGAGGGCAAGGAAGGCGCGAACGCGTTCATCGGCAAGCGGAAGCCGGAATACTGGAGCCTGCGCAAGCGTGAAGTCGAGACACGACAGGCGGTCATCGACGAGTACGACGCGAAGCAGAAGAAGGACTAGACGCGACTTTCGGACCGTCGCCTCGTACGCGCGTGAACAACGCGGGTAGCCGCGCGTCAGTACTCGATAGAACACGAACGACGACGGCCGCCTGTGCATAACCGGCACGCCGTTCGGTTCGTGGTCGAGGAGATGCCGAGAACATGTCGTATCATGCCGGCGGCGAGCAAGCCGTGACGTCGCGCACCGCAGCCACGATGGCCGTGCTGCTCGTCGCGGGCCAGCTCCTGCTCCCGCACGACGCCCGCCCGGCGCCACCATGCAAGCCGGATCTCTCGTCACTCGTCGCTCCGCAACCGTCACCCGCCGTGAGCCTGAACGACGTCTACCGCCACCTCGCCGAGCGTCGCGAGCAGCAGATCGAGCGCCTGCGCTGTTACGCCTCCAGGGGTCGCTTCCCGCGCAACACCGACTTCCCCGATCGCGCGCGTCCGTACTTCGTCGATAGCGCGGGCACGCACTGCGCCGTGGCCCACCTGATGCGCGAAGACGGCCACAACGATGCCGTGCTGGCCATCGCGGCCGCCGACAATCACGTGCTCGTCGACGAGGTATGCGGCGGCCCGCTGCGCCGGTGGATTCTCACGTCGGGGCTCACGCAGGCCGAGTGCGCGCGCATACAGCCGACCTACGGCTACGGTTCGGTCATGGGCACGAACGAACCGAGCACAGAAGCGCTGGAGCGAGACCGCCTGCGGATACACTTCACGAAGGTCGAGGCCGAGCTGGTTCGCAACTCCGATGCCAGCCTCGAGACTGCACTACGCGAGTGGATCGACGACGAGATGGCGCGCGAGGAACCCCGTTCTCGAAAGCAAAGGCAGGCACGACGACAGCGCGAGCCGGTCAAGCAGCGTAGCAAGGCGCTCGATGTCGAGCAGCTGCTGGCCGCGCTCGGCAGCGACGAGGCCGGAGTACGGCTCGGCGCCATCCACGCCCTGCGTCGCAGCAGGCTGACGACCGCCCGCCGCGTCGAGATCACTCCGCATCTCGACAGGGCCCTGCGCGACCCCGACCCGAGGGTGCGGTTCTGGGCGGCCATCGCCCTGCACGAGGGCGCGCCACGCGGCGTCACGAGCTACCCCCACCGGCTTACCCGGACCGCCGGTGCGCTGCTCGCCGGGCTCGACAGCCCTGACGCGACGCTGCGTCGTATCGCCGTGATCCAGCTCGGCCTCGTGGCACCGGAGTGCCTCGCCGACCCGCGCTTCCCACGTGCCGCAGGCGAGAAGATCGTCGCCGCCATCGAGCGCGCCATCGAAGACACGGATCCGGTAGTGGCCGAAGAGGCGCGGCAGATCACCGCAACCGAACGGTGGCAAAGCTGGGCCGAGCTCGCCATGCGTGGCCCCAAGGTCGAGCGCCGCACCCCGGCGCCGCCGCCGCCGAGCCTTCCCTGGCCCGACGCCTCGGACCCCACCGTCTCGACGCCCGCCGGCTCCCCTTAGCGCTTCACCACCGGCACACTCGCCGTCCGATCACCCACCGCCGCGCCGGCGCCACCGGCCGTGCAGGGAGGCAAGCGATGGCGAAGTATTCCCGAGAAGAGCTCGAGCGAGCGCTGGCAACGTACAACGAGGCGCGCGACCGGGCCTCGCAAAGCGGCGACTGGACGATATGGGCGGCGGTGTTCACCGAGGACGCCGACTACATCGAGCACGCCTATGGCGTTTTCAAGGGGCGCGCCGCGATCAGCGACTGGATCACGAAGGTGATGGCGCCGTTCCCGCACATGACGTTCCCCCAGGACTGGGTCGCCTACGACGAAGATACCGGTTCGGTGGTGTTCCAGTGCCAGAACCGGCTCGAGCACCCCACCGACCCCGGCGGCGATCCGTTCGAGTTCCCGAGCTGGACACGTCTCACGTACGCGGGCGACGGCAAGTGGTCGTGCGAGGAAGACATCTACAACCCCGCCCGTGACGCGAACCGGGTAGTGGGCGCGTGGCTCGCGGCCGGCGGCAAGTTCGAGACCGACCCGCAGGTCGACATGGAACACCCGCCCGCGTAGCGACGGCGGCCGCCCGTTACATCGACGACTGACGACGACGATCCGAGAAGGGAGGAATCGACCGCATGGGTTCACTCGAAGGCAAGGTTGCCATCATCACCGGAGGCGCGAGCGGCATCGGCGCGGCCACGTGCAGGCTGTTCGTGAAGGAGGGCGCCCGCGTGGTGATCGCCGACCTTCTCGACGACGACGGCGAGACGCTCGCGGCCGATCTCGGCGAAGCGGCTGCCTATGCACACACCGACGTGAGCCGGGAGGACGAGGTCAAGGCCGCGGTCGACACCGCCGTCGATCGCTTCGGTCGCCTCGACTGTCTGTTCAACAACGCCGGCTTCGGCGGCGTGGATGGGATGATCGAGGAAACCGAGACCTCGGGCATGGAGCACACCGTGAACGTGCTTCTGAACGGCGTGGTGCTCGGCATGAAGCACGCCGCGCCGGTGATGAAGGAGCAGGGCTCGGGCAGCATCATCAACACCGGCAGCGTGGCCGGACTGCGCGCCGGCTTCGGGCCACACGTCTACAGCGCGTGCAAGGCCGCCGTGATCCACGTCACGCGTAGCGTCGCGATGGAGCTCGGCGAGAGCGGCGTGCGTGTGAACTGCATCTGTCCTGGCGGCATCGTCACGCCGATCTTCGGCCGCCAGATCGGCGTCGACGAGAGCCAGATCCAGGAGCGGCTGCCGATCATCAGCGAGGTACTGAGCCAGGCACAGCCGATTCGCCGCTCGGGGCAGCCCGAGGACATCGCCGGTGCGGCCCTGTGGCTGGCCGGCGACGCATCGAGCTTCGTCAACGGCCACGCCCTGGTAGTCGACGGCGGCATGACGGGCGGGCGCGGCTGGACCGAGACGCAGACCATGTTCGAGCAGCTGCGCGAGCTCATCAGCGGTGACCTCACGCCCGGCGGTGGTGCGGGGAGCTGACGATGATCGGCACCGAGACACGCACGTTCGAGATCGTCTTCCCGAACAACGCGAACAGCCACAACAACCTGTTCGGCGGACACGCGCTGAGCCTGATGGACCGGCTCGCGTTCATCGTCTCGTCGCGCTATGCGCGCAAGAACATGGTGACGGTGGCCTCCGACAAGGTGGAGTTCCACAATCCGGTGAAGGTGGGCGACCTGATCGAGCTGGTCGCGAGGATCGAGCGTGTGGGGCGTACCTCGGTGACCGTCGACATCGACATGTTCTCCGAGAACCTGATCACCGGGACTCGAGAGCTGTGCACCACGGCCGAGTTCGTGATGGTTGCGCTCGACGAAGACGGCAACCCCACCACCGTCCCCCGCCCTGCCGACGCGCAACAGTCAGGCAAGTAGGCTCACCGGCTGCTGAGCGCGTCGCGGAAGTCCGGATGCGCAATCGAGATCAGCGCGTCGCGACGCTCGTCGACCGTGAGGCCGGCGAGCTCGGCGGCGCCGTACTCGGTGATCACCGTGTCGACCTGATGTCGCGGCGTGGTGACCATGGTCCCGGCGGGCACGTCGGCCGCGATGCGCGACACGCGGCTGCCGTCGATCTCGACGGTCGACGGCAAGCATACGAGCGACGTGCCGTGCTCGGAGAACGCGGCGCCCGCGACGAAGTCCTCGTGTCCGCCTATGCCCGAGTACTGCCGGGCGCCGACCGTATCGGCCACGATCTGGCCGGCCAGATCGACCGATAGCGCGCCGTTGATCGACACGAACCTGCGGTTCTCGGCGATGTACGACGGCGTGTTCACGGCCTCGACCGGCAGGAAGCGAACGTCGGCCTGCTCGTCGAGCCACGCGTAGAGCTCGGTCGTCCCGAGTGCGAACGTCGTCACCGAAACGCCGTCGTAGAGCCCCTTGCGGTTGCTCACCTTGCCGGCGCGGTGCAGGTGCATCAGCCCCGTGGTGAACATCTCCGAGTGAATGCCGTAGTCGCCGCCGTCGCACTCGGCCAGCAGCCCGACCACCGCGTCGGGAATGCCGCCGATGCCCGACTGGATCGTCGCACCGTCGGGAACGAACGGCCGGACGAAGTCGGCGATGGCACGCTCGATGTCGGTGGGTTCCGACTCGGGCAACGCGAACACCGGCCGGTCGGTCTCGACCAGGATGTCGATGTCGTCCTCGTAGAACCCATGCGGATGCTCAGGAGGCACGCCGAGCGTGCGCGGCAGCTGGCGGTTCACCTCGACGACGAGCAGGCGATCGGGATCGCGCCCGCACGCGACGAGCTCGTCGACGGTGGCGCCGGCGTGCAGCGCCAGGCTGAACCGCCCGTCGGCATCGGCCCGCGCGGCCGCCGTCGCCATCACCCGCGGCCGCAGCCGCTTGCCGATGGCCGTGAAGCGCCGGAAGTCGGCCGGCACGAAGTGCACATCATGACCGGCGGCCAGCAATCCTCGCTCGACGGGCCCGAAGAAGCCGCTCAGCAGACGCACCCCCGGCCGCGCGAAGACCTCGTACAGACCGAGCAGGAGCGCCGTGAACACGGTGAGATTGTCGAAGCGCTCGCGCTCGCCGAGCGCTTCGAGGAATGCGGCCGGCTGCCCGGGCCCGAGCGGCAGCGCGAGCGTATCGGCGTCGCGCACGAGCGAGGCAGCCTCGACGGCGGAGCAGGTCTTCATGCGCGCATCACTAGGCCCACCACGCCCGCCACGCAAGCGCGACCGGGCCACCTACCTTTGCTCGCCGCCGCCGAGCACGTATAGTGGCCGGCGCGCCGACCGGTCGCGCCCGGCCTACGCGGTCACGAACGGCCAGCCGACAACAGGAACCGATGGCGAAGATTCTGCTAGTCGAAGATCAGGAAATGAACCGGGACATGATCTCGCGCCGCCTCATCAAGCGGGGCTACGAGATCGTGATGGCCGAGGACGGCGCCGAGGGCGTCGACAAGGCCAGAAGCGAGTCGCCCGACCTGATCCTCATGGACATCAGCCTGCCGGTCATGAACGGCTACGAGGCCACGCGCGCGATCAAGGCCGACGAGGCCACCCGCGCCATCCCCATCGTGGCGCTCACGGCCCACGCCATGAGCACCGACCGCGAGAAGGCGCTCGAAGCCGGCTGCGACGGCTACGAGACCAAGCCGGTGGAGCTGCCGAAGCTGCTGGCGACCATCGAGAAGCTGCTCGCCGCGCCGACCACCACTTCCTGAACATCGCCGCCGCGATCAGCGTACGTGCTCGTACAGGCGCCAGTCGCCCTCGATCCCCTTCAGTGAGTGTTCGCCGCGGTCCTCGAACGACGCGTCCGTACCCAGCAACAGATCACGGACGGTCGATGAGACCCACGTCGAACCGTCGCGCGCGGCCTGCTGGACGCGCGCAGCGAAGTTGACGCAAAGCCCGCCGATGTCTCCGTCCCCGCGCACCTGTACCTCGCCGGCGTGCAGCCCGGCGCGGATCGCAATCCGTTCATGTGCGAGCTCGTCTGCCAGCTCCGACGTGCAGGCGATCGCATCCGAGGGCGTGTCGAAGGTGACGAGCAGACCGTCGCCGGTGTTCTTCACGAGGTTGCCACGGTGGCGGCCGACGACTTTCCACGCGATGCGATCATGGCTTTCGAGCGCGACGCGCCACGCCTGGTCTCCGAGCTCGGCGGCTCGAGCCGTAGACCCCACGATGTCGGTGAAAAGCACCGTCGCGAAGCGACGCGGGTTCACGGATTGCGGCGTCTCGCCGGTGATGAACTCGATCGTGCAGTCGGCAAGCGCGGGCCAATCGGGCATGATCCAGCACAGGTGGTCGTCGCCGGGGAACTCCACGTGTCGCGCTCCGGGAATCTTGTCGGCCAGGAAGCGGCCGCTGGCGGGGTGAAAGATGCGATCTCCCGTCACGTTCACGACGAGCGTCGGCGCCTTGATCTCGGACAGGTGCTCGTTCGCGTCCAGGCCCAGCACGCTTTCGAGCTGGCGCTTCATATCGGCAAGGGTCGCGCTCTGACGCTGTAGACGCGCCATCCATCGTACGAACGCCGCGTTGTCGTTCTGACTCGGGGCGAACAGGTCGACGAATACTTCCGGCTCCCTCCCCCAGCTCTCCACGGCGCCTGCTACCCGGGCCACGATCTCTTCCATCGGAGGCACGGGAGTATCGCTGTATGCCTGCAATTCGTCGTACGCCGAAAGGCCGAACATCGAGTTGATCAGAACGAGACGATCTACTCTCTCCGGATGCCTGGCGGCAAAGAGCTGCGCCATGATTCCGCCTTCGGAGAGGCCGGTGACGCTCGCCCGCTCTATGCCCTCGGCGTCCATGACGGCCTGGATGTCGCCGATTCGTTCCTCCAAGGTCGGGAGCGTCTCGAAACGGTCGGAGCCACCGATTCCGCGCTTGTCGAACTCGATGATGCGCTGGTGGCGCCCGAGACGCTCGCGCGCCCGTCGATATGTCTCCTCCTCCCAGCTCAGCTCGACGTTGGAGATGATCGGAGGGATGCTGACAACGTCCGGCCCCGAGCCATAGACCTGGTACGCGATGTTCACGTCACCGCTTTTCGCGAACCTGATTTCGGATATATCCATGTCGTGTTGGTTGGCGAACGCGATCAGAGCGTTTGCCCGGCACCCCTTCAGCCTCTGTTTAACACCCGGACAATCCGCTGAAAAGATCGACGCTCGATGGCGGGAGAAGCAACAGCCGGCGGTGGCACGGATGCAGGGCCGGGTCGGGGGTCGACCTCACGAGAGTCCGCGAAGACCAGGCTCCGAGCCGCGGCGGCCGTAGCGGGAGGAGAGACGCGATGACCGACGCAGAAGACCACGTGATGCGGCTCTTCTACGAGCTGCACAGCGATATGCCGCGGCAAGGTCCCGGCGACGCCGCCTGCACGCGGCAAGCGTTCAGCATGCTCGCCGGCCTGCCCCCGCGCGCGGAGGTCCTCGACGTCGGCTGCGGCCCCGGCGCGCAAACGTTGACGCTGGCCACCCTCGACACGGGCACGATAACGGCCGTGGACAACCATGCCCCGTACCTCGCCGAGCTGACGGCCGTCGCCGAGCAGCACGGCCTCGCCGACCGGATCCGAACCGTCGAGAAGGACATGACCGCACTCGACTTCCCGGCGGCATCCTGCGATCTCATCTGGTCCGAGGGGGCGATCTACATCATGGGCTTCGAGACGGGCCTTCGCGCGTGGCGGCCCCTGCTCCGGGCCGGGGGATTCCTCGCGGTGACCGAAGCGACCTGGCTCGCATCCGACCCGCCGGCGGAGCCCGCCGCATTCTGGGACGAGGGCTACCCGGCCATGCAGGACGTCGAGGCCAACCTCGCCAGCATTCGCGAGGCCGGCTACCGGCCCCTCGGGCACTTCACACTCCCCGACTCGTGCTGGTGGGCCGACTACTACACCCCGCTCGAACAGCGACTCGCCGAGTTCGAGCGGCACCACCGAGGTGACGAGAGCGCGCGCCGGATCGTCGATATGGAGCGACGGGAGATCGCCCTCTTCCGCAAGTACGCCCGCTACTACGGTTACGTCTTCTACGTGATGCGGCGTGAGTCGTGAGCGAGCGCACGGCGCCACCCCTGGACAGCATGCTCACGATGACCGGCCTCCACGGACAGCAGATACCCGTGTCGGCGATGCAGAATCGCGTTGTGGGCTGGCCCTGGCCGGTAGTTCTACACGACTGCGCCGGCCGCCTCGCTCAGTCGGGCGGCACCGAGCGCAGGCTTATGATGTGCGCGCCGCCGAGCCCGAGCACGCGGTGAGCGTGCAGCGGTGCGCCGTCCGCTCGTTCCACTTCACGCTCGCGATCGATCGTGGCGTTCTCTCCGAGCGCGTCGCGGGTCGACCCGCACACCCACACTTCACCGCCGCGAGCGCCGGCTTCGAGCGCCGCGGCGGTGAGGATCGGCTCGCCGACGGCCTTGTACTTCATGCCGTCGCCGCTGCCGAGCCCCACCATCACCACATCGCCGGTGGACACACCGACGCCGATCTCGACGGCCGGTAGCTGCGCACGGCCGCTCTTCGCGTTGACCTCGTCCATCTCGAGCTGCATCGCGATGGCACAGGCGACGGCCCGCCCGGCGTCGTCGTCGCGCGCAAGCGGCAGGCCGAACAGGGCGACCAGCGCGTCGCCGGTAACAGCGTCCACCAGCCCCTCGTAGCGCTCGACCACCTCGGCCAGGCCGTCGAACACGTTCTTCAGCACTGCCGTGAACTCCGGTGGCGCGAGAGCGCCGGCACGCTCACGGCTACCGCGTGCATCGGCGACGACCGCGAACACGCGGCGCCTGTCCTGACCGAGGTCGACTGCGTCGGGGCGCTCGGCGAGCTCGACAAGAAGTTCTCCGGAGACGTCGCGGCCGAGCGCCTGACGGATGAACGCGCTGCGAAACTCGAGCTGTCGCGCGAGGTCGGCAACCTGGCGGGCCGTGCGGTGCGCGGCCAGCTGGCTGCGCACGCGGGCGATCAGCAGCGGAAAGTCGAACGGCTTCGTAACGTAGTCGTTCGCGCCCCGGTCGAGGCCCTCGATCGCATCCGACGTGTCGGCGAGCGCGGTCGCCAGAATCACCGGCAGCTCGGCCCGCGACCGCTCCCGGCGCACGCGCTCGAGCACTTCCAGACCGCTCATGCCCTGCATCAGGATCTCGAGCAGAACCAGATCGGGCGGCCGCGCCTCGATACGCCGCAGCGCCTCGAGGCCGTCGCGCGCGGTCTCGACGACGAAGCCCTGCTTCTCGAAACGACGCGCCACCAGGTCGCGGGCCGACGAGTCATCGTCGACCACCAGCACGCGCGGTGGCGCCTCGGCGCCCGCCGCGGCATCGTCGTCACCGCCGGCGATCGCGCCTGCCGCACCGTCGTCGGCGTCGTCCTCGGGCAGTGCGGGCGCGCCCGCATCCTGTTCGTCCTGGAGCTTGCCATCGGCCAGATCGAGTAGCCTCTGGGCCGCGCGACGAATGCGTTTCAGATCGTCTGCCAGCTCGCTCTTGCCGAGATCCTCGAGCTCTTCCTCTACCAGCTCGGCGTAGCCGATGATCTGACCGATCGGCGTTCGCACCTCGTGCTGGAGACGACGCATCGTCTCGTTGGCCCGGCGCAGCGATTCGTCCTTGTCACTCATCGAAAAGGTCGAGTCGGCGGCTCAGCTCGACGATAGCCGTTCGGCCAGCGCGCGCACGCGCAGCGAGAGGAACTCGCTGAGCCCGATTCCGAGCGTCGGTGCGTCGGCCATGAGCGCTACCAGGTCGTCGCGGTCGAGGCGCAGCAGACGGGCGTCGCGCCGTACTGTCGCCGTCACCGAGCGCGGCACGCCGTCGAGTGTGGCCAGCTCGCCGAAGAAAGCCGGCGCGACGTGCCGGTCGATCACCGTGTCGCGCGCGGTAATCTCGATCTCGCCGTCCAGGATGATGTAGAGCCCGTTGCCCTCGTCGCCCTCGCGGTACACCCGATCACCGGTGACGTAGCTCTCCTCGACGAGCACCGCCGCCAGCGTGACGAGCTGCTGGATGCTGAGCCGGCCGAACGCCGGGACCTCCTGCAGCCTCACGGCGATGTCCATCGGGTCGAGCATGGCCAGAGAATGCCCTATGCGCGCATCCTTCTCCATGAGCCCCACGGGACCGGACAGAAACCGGGCGGCCAGGCTCGCGGTCAGCGGATCGTCGTCGTGCAACAGCTCGCGAGCAGCTTCGTCGGCCGCCGGCACGCTGCGCCCGAGCTGACCGGCCGCCAGCCGGGCTCGTCGCTCCCACGGCGCCGCCTCGAGCAGCGGAATGACGTCGGCCCGCACGTCGGGTGCGAGCAGGGCCTCGAGCGCTTCCACCAGGATGTCACGGCGGCGGGCGTCGGGAGCCCGCCGCAGGCGCCGCTCGAGCTCGGCGATGCGCTCGTCGTCGTCGAGCACCGCGAGCGTTCCGAGCAGCCCTCCCAGCCCTTCGGCCACCCGCTCCTCGAGCCGGCGCAGCACCACCACAGCCGGATGATCGCTGCCGAGCGCGCCGCGCAGTACCAGCGCACGACGCACCTCATCGAGCTGGCGTCGATAACCGTCGGCAAGCGTCTCCGGATCGACCTCCAGCTCACGGAGCACCGAGAGAATACCGTCGCGGCACCGCGGCGCCCCGAACCCGTACTCCACGAGCAACGCCGGCGCGACGTTCGGTCCGAGCGCCACGAGCCCTTCGCGCCCGGCGTCGGCCTCGTCGAGATGCGCCGAGCCGAGCGCCGACGTGAGGCGGGCCGACTCGTCACCGATGCCTGCGTGGCCGGCAAAGCGAAGCGCGGCCGCGCGGATGCGCGGATCGCGATCCCCGAACCACCGCGACACCGCCGCGGCGCACGGCAGCACTGCGCCGTTGTGACAACGCGCAACTTCGACCAGCGCCTCGGCCGCCTCGGCGCGATCGGCGCGCGCCTCGAGGCGGCCGGCCAGCAAGCTCAAACGCTCGCGCCACGCTCCATCGGGGTCGGTGGAGAGCAGCATCGCACGCAGCTCCTTGCGTGCCGAGCGGCGCACCAGAACGTCGCCTTCCGCGAGCGCACCGCGCAAGACAGCGTCGAGGTCGGGGCTACCGGGCGGCGGCTGGCCGCGACGGTGCAGCTCGGCCATGGCCGCCAGACGCACCGCCGCCTCGCGATCGCCGAGCGCTCGACGCAGCACCGCGGCCGACTCGCCGTCGAGGTCGCCAGCGACCCCACCGGTGAGACGCGCGTAGACCTGCAGGACATCGGCACGCTGTTCCGGCGCGAGGCGGGAACGATCTGCGAGCACGCGCGCCAGAGCGGCCGACGCGTCGCCGCTGCGCAGTTGACCCGGCGGCAGCGGTTCCACCAGGCGGTGAAGCGCGTCGACGAGCAGTGGGCGGGTAGCGGACGGCGCCGCCTCGAGCGCGTCGGCGAGCACCGACACCGCGAGCGGCGGGTCGGCATCGGCCACCAGATCGATCGATGCTCGACAGACGCCGGGATCGGCATCGGCCAGGCTCGGACCGAGGGCGCGCACGGTGGTGGGGTCGAGAAGCTGCGTCTTGTCGGCGCCGGCCAGGCATCGGTCTGCGGAGGCCTGCAGGAGCAGGCCGGGGTACGCACGCCACAGCGCGAGCGCGGCCACGAGCCACGCCAGCGAAACCGGCAGCGCGGCCCACGGAATGATCCACGCCGCACCGAGCGGTAGCACGAGCAGCAGAAGCGCGTTGCCGAGCGCAGCACCGAGACGGGTGACCGGCCCCTCGAGCAGGCTGGCCGCGCGGGTGCGCACTCCCTCGGGGAACAGGTTGAACAGAACGCGCACCGCCGAGCCGCTGATGCCGTCCTCGGCCACGCGCCCGGCGCCGAGCGCCGCAACACCGACCGGCAGCGTGAGCGACGCTCCGAGCCCACCGAAGCCGAGCATGTAGCTCGCCGGCCACAGCGCGAGCGAGAGCGGCAAGCCGATGGTGTGATACAGGCGACGGCTGAGCCACAGCTGCGTGACCAGCAGCGCCACGTTGAGCCAGCCGCGAAACTGCGCGTACAGGGCCAGCAGCCGCTGCTCCGCGTCGACACCGCCGGTGGCTGCGTCGGCCACGTATGAGAACTCGAAATAGAGCACCGGGGTCAGCAAGCCGCCGCACATCAGTGACACGAACAGCAGTCTGAACAGCCGGCTCTCGCCCCAGATCTCCCGAAACGAGCCGGTCGCCGGCGTGCGCGGCGGCACCGATGTGTCGCAACCGGCACCCAGCCCACGCTCCAGGCGCGGCGGGCCCGCCCCATGCAGCCGACCCGCCACCAGTGCCGCGCCGGCCAGTGCCGCGGCGCACACCAGCAGCAGACCGTCGACACCCACCACGCGGGCGACCGGATCGGAGCCGAAGCTGCCGGCAATCCCACCCACGGTGACGCCGGCGGCCAGCGGCGCGAACAGGCGCTTGGCCTGGCGCCCCGTCACCATGTCGCCGAGCACGATCCAGAACACCATCAAGCCGACCGCCAGCACCTGGCGGGCGACGAGCAGCAGCGCGCCGACGATCAGAGGCGATCGCCACGCGTCGAGCGCGAAGCAAAACGGCAGCACGCAGGCGCCGAGCGCGAGAAGCACGCGCGGCAGCCAGCGCCGGCGGTCGGCCCCGGCCAGCGCCCGGCCCAGCAGCGCCGTGGTCACGATGAGCAGGGCGGAGCTCGCCAGCAGGGCCAGGGGCAGGTAGTCGACGCCTACGCGCTTGAGGAACAGAGCCTCGGACGAATTGAGCAGCGCGTAGGCCGCCGCCCCCATGAGCATGAGGCACAGGGCCGCCCGGCGAAACAGCGGACGCTCGACAGCATCCACACCCAGGCCACCGAGCACGTCCACCGGCGAATGGTGTTACGGCACGACGCTGGGGTCAAGGACGGACTGCTCGCAGCCCGCTGAAGAACCCCGGACCGAGCAGCGCGCCGGGATGCGCGCCGAACGCAAGGCGCGAACCGCAGGCATAGCAGAGCTATGCCGAGGATTCGCAACGCAGCGATCGGTGCGAAGCGCGGTGCGCTGCGACGGGAGCGGGTTCTTCAACGGGCTGCTAGCCGACCACGCCGCGGCGGCGCGGCGAGAACCAGCGATACAGCGCGGGAATCACCAGCAAGGTGAGCAAGGTCGAGGTCACGAGGCCGCCGACCACGACGGTCGCCAGCGGTCGCTGCACCTCGCTCCCCGTGCCGCTGGAGAACAGCAGCGGGAACAGGCCGATCGCCGTCGTGGCCGCCGTCATCAGCACCGGCCGCAGCCTCAGTACGGCGCCGTCGATCGAGGCGGCGTCGATGTCGAGCCCGTCGTCCGAGAGCTGGTTGAAGCACGAGACCAGCACCATCGCGTTGCCGAGCGCGATGCCGAACAGCGCGATGAAGCCCACCGACGCCGGCACCGACAGGTTCTGGCCGGTGGCCCACAGCGCCACCACGCCGCCGACCAGCGCCAGCGGGATGTTGGCCACGATGAGCAGCGAGTTGCCGAGCGAGCCGAAGCTCGAGAACAGCAGGACGAACACGATGAGCAACGTGATCGGCACCACCACGGCCAGCCGCCGGCTGGCCTCCTGCTGCAGGCGGAACTGCCCGCCCCAGGTGACGAGGTAGCCGGGCGGCAACGACACCGTCGCGTCGATCGATTCCTGCGCCTCGGCCACGAACGACCCGATGTCGCGGCCGACGACATTGCACTGGATCGTGATGAAGCGCTGGTTGTTCTCGCGCGTGATCTGGCGAGGGCCCACAACCTCGGAGATGTCGGCAAGCTCGGACAGCGGCACCCTCACCTCTCCAGGTCCTGCAATCAGGATGTCGCCGATCGCGTCGGGCGTGGTCCGGTACGGCGCCGCGAAGCGCACGTAGATGTCGTAGCGGCGGATCCCCTCGAATATCTGCCCGGCCACCTCCCCGCCCACGGCCGCGCGAATGGTCGACTGCACGTCGGCCACGTTCATCCCGTATCGCGCCACCGCCTGGCGGTCGACCGAGATGATGAGCTGCGGCCTCCCGGCCACCTGGTCGAGCTGCACGTCGACGGCTCCCGGCACTGCGCGCACGGCGTGCGCGATCTCGTTACCGCTGGCGACGAGCGTATCGAGGTCGTCGCCGAACAGCTTGATGGCGAGCTCGGCGCGCACGCCCTCGAGCAGCTCGTCGACCGCCATCGCGATCGGCTGCGTGAAATTCGTGAGCACACCGGGGATGAAGCCGAGGTCTTCGCGGATCCGGTCCTCGAGCTCGGTCTGCGAGCGCGCCGCGCGCCACTCGTCCTCGGGCCGCAGCAGCAGGTACATCTCGGCGCTGTTGATCGGATCGGTGTGAGCGCCGATCTCGCCACGGCCGATGCGAGTGACGACTCCGCTGATCTCGGGAATCGCCATCAGACGCCGTTCCACGATCATGGTGATCTCGGTGCTCTTGCGCAGCGAGATCGACGGCGGCATCGACAGTCGCAGCACCATGGTCCCCTCTTGCAGCCGGGGCGTGAACTCCGATCCCAGCCGCGGGAACACCACCGCGCCCGCCACCAGCAGCACGCCGGCCAGCGCCGCGGCAACGCCGCGGCGACGAACGAAGAACGCGACCGTCGGCCGGTACACGGCGACGAGCGCGCCCACGAGGCGGCCTGACGACACGGGCGCTCGCTTCTGGCGTCCGCGGCCCGACCCGATCAGCAGATACGACAGCGCCGGCGCGAGCGCCACGGTGAACACGAGCGAGCCGAGCATCGCCAGCGCCACCGTATAGGCCAGCGGCCGGAACGTCTTGCCCTCCACGCCCTGCAGCGTGAACAGCGGCAAGAACACCACCACGATGATCAGGATCGAGAATACGATCGGACGGGCGATCTCCGCGCACGCGTCGCGGACGGTTGTCAGACGCGACTGCTCGGGCGCGGCCTCGCGTAGCCTGCGCTCGACGTTCTCGACCACCACGATCGTCCCGTCGACCAGCATCCCGATCGCGATCGCGAGGCCGCCGAGCGACATGAGGTTGGCCGAGATGTCGAACACGCCCATCCACAAGGTTGCGAACAGCACCGAGAACGGGATCGACAGCGCTACCACGACGCTGGCGCGAAACCCGCCCATGAACACCATCAGCACGATCGCGACCAGGGCGACGCCCTGAACCAGCGCCCGGGTGACGGTCGCGACGCACGCGGCGACGAGCGTCTTCTGCTCGTAGTACGGGACGATTCGTACGCCGTCGGGCAGGATGCGGTTGATCTCGGCCATCTTGGCCTCGACGCGACCGATCACCTTGGAGGAGTTCGCGCCGAACAGCTTCACCACCATCCCCGACACTACTTCCTCGAGGCCGTTGCGCGTCTGCACGCCGCGGCGGATGGCGCCGCCCACGTCGATGTCGGCGAGGTCGCGCAGGAACACCGGCGTGCCGTGCTCCGACTTCACGACGATGTCGCGCAGGTCGTCCACGCTCGCCGCCAGGCCCACCGAGCGCACCACGTACTCCTCGGCGTTCTGCTCGATGAACTGAGCACCCACGTTGAGGTTGTTCTCGCGAATCCGGTCGATCACATCACCGACCGTCACGCGGTACTGCAGCAGCAGCTCGGGGTGGATGTTCACCTGGAACTGCTTCTCGTAGCCGCCGATGCCGAGCACCTCGGTCACGCCCGGGACGGTCTGGAGGTGGAACTTCACGAGCCAGTCCTGGATGCTGCGCAGCTCCTCGAGCGAGTGCTCGCCGGTGGTGTCCTCGAGGTAGTAGAACAGCACCAGGCCCATGCCGGTGGAGATCGGGCCGAGGCGCGGGGTGCCGAAGCCCTCGGGGATGTGCTCTCGGGCCTCGGCCAGCCGCTCACCGACCACCTGGCGGGCGAAGTAGATGTCGGTGTCGTCGTCGAAGTAGACGTTGACCACCGACAGGCCGAAGTTCGATACCGAGCGGATGCGGTCGAGTCGCGGCAAGCCGTTCATCGCCGCCTCGACCGGGTACGTCACGTACTTCTCGACGTCCTCGGGGGCCAGACCCTCGGTCTCGGTGAAGACCTGCACCAGGCTCGGCGAGACATCGGGAAACGCGTCGACGGGCAGGTCGCCGTAGGCACGCAGCCCGGCCGCGCCCACGATCACGCCGAGCGCGATCACGAGCAGACGATTGGCCAGACCGAATCGGATCAGTGCGTCCAAGGCGTCGTCCTCGATCAGTGCGCGTGGCCGCCGCTGAGCTCGCCGCGGCCGAGCTCGGCCTTCAAGACGAAGCCGCCGCTCGCCACGTACCGCTCCCCGGCCGCCAGACCCGCGACCAGGTCGACGTGCGTCTCGCTCGTGCGGCCGATCTCGACGGGGCGAGGCTCGAACTCGTCGTCGTGGGCGACGAAGACCACGGTCGTTCCATCCACCGTCTGCAGCGCCGTGCGCGGCACGGCGACCGGAACGACCACCGACTCGACGGCCACTCGCGCGGTCACGAACATGCCGGGGCGCCAGCGTCCATCGTCGTTCGGCATCACCACGCGGGCGCGCGCCGTGCGCGTGTGCTCGTCGACGACAGGGCTCACGTAGCTGACGGTCGCGGGAAAGTCGGGCAGGTGGTGGCCGGGCGAGATCAGCACGGGCTGGCCCACGGCCACGCTGTCGAGGTCGCGCTGGTAGATGCTGAGCTCGATCCACACGTCGGCGAGATCGGCGATGACGAACGCTTCGGACTCGCGCGTGACGGCTTCACCTGGCGTGATGTGCTTGGCGATCACGGTACCGCCGAGCAACGTCGTCAACTCGTATGCGGTAAGGCTCGCGCTGCTCTCGATCACCGCGAGCACCTCGCCCTCGGAGACCTCGTCGCCGACACGACGGCGAACCTCCTGCACGATCCCGGCGTAGCGCGGGACGATGTGGGCCACGCGGTCGGCGTTCGGGACGACCTCGCCGGGAAGCACCACGTAGGTGGCGATGCGACCGGCGCCGGCCGTTGCCACCTCGACGTTGAACTCCGCCATCTCCGACGCCGTCAGGCGCACGCTCGTCTCGTGGTCGGCGTGGTCGCCGTCACGGTCGGCGGCGAGCACCGGCGATGCCGTGATGCACACCGCACCTACAGCAACGACGAGCATCAGGGCAGTACCCGCTGTCAGTCGATTCATCATCACTATCTCCCGTCCTCGGAGACGAGGTAGCCAAGTGCTCCGCCCACCAGGCGCTCCACCCGGGTCAGGCTCGCGCGATAGCGAGCGAGCGATTCGATGTAGTCGCGCCGCAGCGCGAACAGGGTGCGCTGCGCGTCGAGCAGCTCGAGGTGTCGGAATACGCCGCGGCGGTACGCCGATGCGGCATCCTCGTACGCACGCTCGGCGATCGGCAGCACGTCGTCACGTAGCGAGGTGACGTCTGCATACGCCGCCACCAGATCGCCGTGGGCGCTGGTCAGGCTCACGTGAACACGCAGCTCGGCGGCCTGGCGCTGCTGCTCCGCCCTTCCCAGATCATGACGTGCGGCCTCGGCCGCGCCCTGGTTCCGGTCGAACAGCGGCAACGGCATCGCCACCTGGAACACGAACGCGTTGTCGTCGGTCACGTTGTGCCACCGGGGCCCACCGCCAAGCGTGACGTCGGGGATCCGGCGCGACTGCTCGAGCTCGACGGTCGCGCGACGGGCCGACAGCTCGGTCGCCCAGCGTGCGAGATCGGGGTTGGCGTCCACGCGTTCGATCAGCTCCGAGACCGACGGAGGCCGCTCGAGGTCGGCCGCCAGAGCGCCGAGCACGTTCGAGAACGGCGCTTCCGGACGGCCCCACGTCAAGCTGAGCTCGTCACGCGCAGCGCTGAGAGCGCGGCGCTGACGCTCCAGATCAACGAGACTCGAAGCAATCGCCACCTGCGCGCGTCCGCGCTCCATCGTCGACACGGCGCCGGCCTCGACCTGCCTTTCGACGACGGCCAGCGCCGCTTCGCCCGCGCGCACGAGCTCGGCGGCCAGCGTTACCCGCTCCTGTGCGGCAAGCACGTTCACGAACGCTTCCGCAACACGCGTGAGTACATCGATGCGCGCCGTCTCGTAGTCCCAGCCCGCCAGGTCGCGTTCGAGCTCGGCCACACGGCGGCGCCGGGCCCGCTTGCCGCCCAGCTCGACGAGCTGCGAGAGCGAAACGGTGGTCTCGGCAACGTCAGTGCCGCTGAACTCGCCCGAACCACCGAAGTTCTCCACCTCGACCGAGATCTCCGGGTTCGGAAGAACACCGGCCTGCAGCACCCGCGCCTCGTGCGCGCGCAGCTCGAACGAGTGCGCGGTCAGCTCGGGGTTGTGCACCAGGGCCAGCGCGAGCGCCTGGCGCAGCGTCATCTCGCCCGTGGGCTCGTCGACGACTTGCTCGGCGGTCGCGTGCCGGCGCTTCTCGCTCGGACCGGCCTCGCCGACATGCTCGTGCGCACGCACCCGCGGCCCGGCCGGCGGCGTCTGCGCTACGCAGCCGATCAGCAGGCAGCCCATCAGTGTGGCGACGCCCGCGAACAGGCCGCGCCCTGTCTTTCGATCCATGTCTTCGTTCTCCACGAAACCGGTCGCGCTACTCGACGATCGAGTTATGCGCGGTGACCACCTCGCACGCCACGCTGGACGTACGATCGCCCCGTCGCCGCAACGGCAACCGGGCGTAGCAATGAGAAACGCTGGAGGCCTAGACCCGAAGAACGGTGGTCGCGAGAATCGACACCGGCGAGCGAGCGGGCCAGACGGCGCCGCCGGGCCGGGTCGTGGCGGATGTAGCGGATGCCACCGCAAACACCGTGGCGAGCGCGCGGACAGTCGACGCCGAGAGGACGTCGTTAACACCGTCGCGCTGCTTGGAAGCCTGGACGGACAGGGGAACGTCGGCGCAGTCGTCGACGTGAGAGAGCTCGGCGCCACCGGAGTGCTCGGCGCCCGGCTCGCAGGCGTGGTGCGACGCGTCCGCGTGCACCTGCTCGATTCCGGCGTGGCCGTCGCTACCGATGCAGTAGACGAGCTGGCTGGCCACACCCGAGCCCGCCCACAGGTAGGCGAACAGGCCGAGGACGGCGAGTCGTTTTCGTCTGGCGCGAACGTTCATGGGACGTGGGGTCGACCGGCATCGGATGACGGCCCTCCTCGACGATAGCATAGGCAGCACCCGTCGCGCCGTGCAATCGTATTCGCGTGCGCCGCAGGCTCACCGACGCCAGGGGTGCCGCGTGCGGTGCCCCGCGCCGGCAGCTGGCGCGGGGCACCCGTGGGCCGATCCGGCTCAGTTGAGCGGTCGGATCGACGAGCCCTTCGCTTCCCACATCCTCATGTGCTGGGCGGTGAACTCCGCCGCCTGAAGCGTCGTGTGCACGAAGTGGTCGGTGAGGTCGGCGTTCGGCAGATTCATCTTGACCGTCGACAGGCTGAGCTTGCCGCTGCCCTTGCTGCTGATCTTGATGGTCGCCTTGCGGACACCGTCGATGGTACCGAGCGGATCGGAGTACACCCACACCGCGCCCGGCTTCTTCTCGGTCATCGTGCCGGCGGGAATTGTTGCGGTGTAGACCTCATCGTCGTCGGTGATGGTGAGCGTGATGTCCTCGCTGGTAGGGTTCACTTCGGGCGGCATCTCGTGGAACGTGGCCTTGAGCTTCAGCGCGTCGTCGCCACCGCCCTTCACCTTGATGCTCGACTTGAACTTCGCGAACGAGTCGGGTCGGTAGAAGATCGGCGAGGTCCAGGCGCGCTCCTGGATCGTCTTCGGAATGTCCTCGTTGCAGCACTCCTCCAGGCCGGCCGGCACCGGCGGATTGTCGCAGTCGACGCCCTCGTCGTTGCACACATACGTGCTCCAGCGGCACATGGGATTCTCGACGACGCGCACGTAGTAGAACGCGCGCTGATCGGGCAGGAAGTCGGGGTCCTCCCACACCGCGCAAAGCTCGTCGAAGCCGGTACCCGACGGCGTGCACGTGTCGGTATCGACGCTGGCTCCGTTGTCGGAATCGCCCGCCACCTCGAACACACGCTCCTGGGTCGAGCCGGTCGAGTTGACCCAGCCCTTGATGATCTGGACACGCTGCAGCGGCGCCGACGTGACGGCGGCACCGCCGGCGTCTTTCATGGCGTGCACGACGAACGTGGGGCTGTTCTTCTTGCGCAGCGCACCGATCTCGCCGCCCATGGGCACGCCCTGGCGATAGCCGCTGTCGACGAGGCCGCCGCTGGTGCACAGGTCGTCGTCATAGTCGCCGCCGAAGAAGCGAACGACCGGACGCGTGCCGCTGGTGCCGTAGACTTCCTTGCGACGTATCGCCGAGAAGATCGCGTCGCGCGAGTTCTCCTCGGCCCACACCACGGCGAGACCGCCGGCGTGAGCCTCGACACCGCCGAGCGGCGCGGCCGTCGGCGAGGCCAGGATGAACTCGGGCGAGTAGTCGCGGGTGCCGAGATGACCGGTCGTGCCGTAGTCCTCTTCGTTCACCATGCCGGGGGTCGAGTTGTGCGTATCGGTCGAAGCGATGATGCCGAGCTGGAACGGGTTCACGCCGAGGCTCTCGTCGAGCTCCAGCCCTTCCTTGAGCGCGTTGCGCACGAACAGGCGCGGGTCGTAGACGGTGCCGCCGCCGGGCGGGATGCCGAGCAGCGCCGTGCTCATCTTCTCGTAGCCGCACAGCTCGTCGTTCGAGAGCACGCCGAAGCGACACTCGGAGTCACCCTTGTGCTGGCTGATCTCGACCACGGGCTCCATGCGAATGCGGAATGCCGCATCGGCCGGGGTATGCGGTGAGCCGTCGGCGTTCTGGGGAATGAACATCTTGCCGTTGCTGAGGTTCGAGTTGTGCGGAATGGCGAGCACGTCGCAGCCGGCGAGCCCGTCGAGGCAATCGGCTTGCAGCGCGTTGTACAGCTGCTCGGCCAGCGGCGCCTCCACGCCGCTGGTCACCTGTGCCGGCACGATGTCGTTGCGGAAGATCACGTTGCGGTGGAAGTTCTGCGCGAACGGCGCACGCGTGTACTCGTAGGCAACGAACGAGGTGAACGTACAGGCGTCGGTCTTGTCGTACTTCTCGTCCGCCGCGTCCTGGATGTCCTGCCAGACGACGGAGGCCTCCGTCAGGCAGTTCACGTCGGCGGGGCCGCAGAAGCTGTGGCGGAACGGGACGGGAACGGCCGCGTACTGCGTCACGAAGAACGCCAGCGCGCCGGTCCCGGGATCGAACTGCGGAATCTGCGCACGGTAGTCGACGCAGGTCTGATCGTTGTACCCAGGCAGACCGGGCGTAAGGCACGTCCTCGTCTCGCCGAAGAGCTCGGAGTGATCGCTGAGCGACGTGAAGTCGAGAGGCCGCCGCAAGGTGGCGCTGCGCGTCGCCGTACCGCCCCCGTCGTACGGCGGCAGATCGATCGGCAGGCCCTTCGCGAAGTCGTAGGCCTCGCGCGGCCCGGTGAGAACGCCGCCGCTGACGGCATCGAACGAATACGTCGTGTGAACGTGGGTATCGCCGAAGAACGGCTGCCTCAGCTGCTCGAAGTCGAGGCAGTCGGCCCGCGTTTCGGTACGCTCCCACGGCGGTGGGCCTTGCGCGCCCGCGTAGGCCGGGGCCAGCGCGGCCGCGAAACAGACGATGGCGAAGCACGTCAGCCTCGATTTCAAGCTCGATGATCGCATTGGCAACCTCGTTCGACCGTTCGCTGCTAGCACAGGATCAGTCCGCGTAGACGAACGCATTGGCGCCGTCTCCAGGCAGGAAGGGCGTTGGCTCCTCGGTTGGCAACCCCCACACGATACTGCCGGGCCCGTCCTCGACCGACCACAGTCCACAGTCGAAGTTCACGCCGGTTGCCCCGAACTGGAGCACCTGGTCGGGCGGCCCGCCGGCTCCGGCGCAGTGCTGGGTGATCTCCGCCGTGGCCGTGCCGGTGGTCAGCCCGCGCGTCTCGATCGGCGCCAGCGAGTAGTCCTGCACCAAACAGTCACTGCCCAGCGGAAGCTCCTGCAGCGTACGAACCTGGCAGGTCATGGCGAGCGCCCCGGCACCGCTGTCGCCTGCACCAACGCCGATGGTCACGACGTTCGTCTGGCCGGACCCGACGCCGACGCCCTCGCACGAGTTACTACAGCACACGCTGCTCGGATCGTCCGGACAGCTATTGGTGCCGTCCTGGATGCACCCGAGCTCCAATGCGGAGAGACCGTCGACGGTGTCGAGCACATCCACGTTGAACCCGCCCCCGCAATGAACCGTGCCCGTGCACGAGAGGAACTGGTGACAGAGCGTCTGGGGAATCCCCAGGTTGATGTCCACGCCCAGGTGATACGGAGGAGCAACGAGGCTGATCGGCGCGCTGTTGGTACCATCGAGCGCGCCACCGTCCAGCACCATGGTCCCGAGCGGCGTGCCGACCGAGACGCCGAGGAAGTTCGAGATGAACTGCGAATCGTCGGCGTCCAGCGAGAACGTTCGCTGGCCGAGCGCCGACTGGCACTGGCACAGCGACGTACAGGTCTCACCGGGTGCGCAGGCGCTGGCATCGCCGTCGCAGTCCTCGAACGGCGGCTGGTTGACGATACCATCCCCGCAGAACTCCGCCGGTGGGTTCTTGAGCGACGGCACGCACAGCACCTCTTCCTTCTTCGTGTCGATCTTGTGAACGACGAACTGATCGGCCGTCGACACGCCCGTCCGGGGCGTGTGCTTGGGCTCGTCGCTGGCCGGCTTGGCCAGGTAGCACATCTGGTGCCCGTCGATGTTCTTGATGCCCTCGCCGTTCTTGTCGACGGGGTTGCACAGGAATCGCGGCTTCTTGATTGCGTAGGTCTTGGCGGGTGACTCGAACTGATCCTCCACCGTCACCTCGAGACCCTTCGGGAACTTCGGCGATGTCTTCTCGAGCTTGACCTTGTAGCACTTGTAGTGGTCGACGTTGTGCGCGCTGTTGACCGGTTGCACCACGGGCCCGCCGGCCTCGTCCTTGTGGGCGGGAACCAGGATGCGATCTTCCTTGATGGTCTTGACGATCAGGTCGCCGAACTGGTTGAACACGCGAACGTTGGTCGCCGGTACGTGGTCGGGCTCGCCCCCGGCTGCCTTTATCTGGTACGGCGTCAGATGAGTGACGAAGTCGACGATGCCCTCGCCGTTCTTGTTGGCGGGGTTGCACACGCCGCGGGGCTTGCGAACGTCGTAGTCCTTGTCGGCCTCGAACTGATCGCTCAGGTTCACCTGCAGGCCCGACGGCAGCACCAGGTCGCCCTTGGCGACCTTGCCCTTGTAGCAAAGGAAGTGATCGTCGGGCAGATCGAACGGCCCCTGCTGAGCCATCGCCGCCGGCGCCAGCGCGATCAGCGCGCCGAGCGTTGCGAGAGTGGAGAACAACCGCGTGCCGGTTGCGTTCATTGGCGCCCCCTCCTCACGACCAGCGGTCGTGGTGGCGTGCGTATTGGTGGCGGCAGGAGCGAGCCCGGCAACTCGCTGCGGGTCAGGGAGACCGAGAGAGCACCCCCTCGCCTCAAATTGGACGTTGTGCAATTAATACTCCCGAAGGGGCCTGCCAGTCAAGAGAAAACGACCCGCACCGCGAGGTTCTCGCAGGCCTTCCCCCATCCGCGGGGGCGCTGACCACCGGCGGCACGGGTTCCGGGGCCGCCCTCGCGATGGGGGGGCCGACTGGATACGCAGCAGGAACACGGAGGACTCACGAGCATGGACTTCAACGAAAAGGTCGTCCTGGTCAGCGGCGCCGGTAGCGGCATGGGCCGCCTGGCCGCCAGGAACATGGCCGGCGCCGGTGCTCGCGTGGCTGCCCTCGACGTCAACGAGAAGGGGCTGGAAGAGACGGCCGAGGGCTCCGATGCGATCACCACGATGAGCGTCGACGTGACTGACACGGCGGCCGTCGCGGCGGCCGTGGCCGAGACCGAGCGCACGCTCGGGCCCATCGACCGCGTCTACAACGCCGCCGCCATCATGCCGCTCGGACGGCTGGCCGAGCAGGATACCGAGCTCATCAAGAAGATCATGGACATCAACTACGGCGGCCTGGTCAACCTCACCAAGGCCACGTTGCCGGGCATGCTAGAGCGCCGAAGCGGCGACATGATCCTGTTCGCTTCGATGTCGGGCTGGCTGCCCACTATCTACTGCGGAGCGTACAACGCGTCGAAGTTTGCCGTGGTGGCGTTCAGCGAGGTCCTCTACCACGAAAACCGGGACAGCGGCGTGCGCTTCACCTGCGTGTGCCCGCCGGTGGTCGCCACCCCGCTGCTCGATCAGGGCCGCGAGACCGTGTGGCCGAAGATCTTCGACGAGACGCCCGCGCTGGAGCCGCAAGAAGTGCTCGACGAGATCGAGCGATCGCTCGACGCCGGCAAGTTCTGGGTGTTCCCCGGCAAGGGAACGATGATCGGCTGGAGGCTGCGTCGCTTCATACCGGAGGTGCTGTGGAAGCGGATGCACAAGGTCGAGGGCGTGTAGCCGCGGCAGGCCTCGAGCCGATGGTAGCGTCGCGCGGCGAAGGCGCGAGAATATCCGCCGCGAGCTACTTCGGCGTGCCGATCACACGAGCCTCGGCGAAGCCCGCGATGTCGGCCGCCTCGTACCCGAGCTCGGACAGAAGCTCCTCGCTGTGCTGACCGTGCACGGGCGGTGCCAGGCGCACGCTGCCGGGCGTGCCGCGCAGCTTGATCGGCACGCCGGTGACGTTCAGCTGGCCGAGCCTGGCGTGCTCGGTCGCCACGATCATCTCGTTGTGGAGAACCTGTGGATCGGCGGCGACCTCGGTGATCTCGTTGATCGGAGCGGTGAGCACGTCGGCCGCGATCAGCCGCTCGACGAGCTCGGCCCGTGTGAACTCGCGGCAGCGCTCCGAGACCACGCGGTCGAGCTCGTCCTCGTTGGCCAGACGCACGTCGATGGTCTTGAAGCGGTCGTCGTCGGCCCAGTCGGCACCGAGGGCCTGCGAGAGATGCCGGAAGAACTTCTCCGACGGACACGTGATGACGACGCTCTTGTCGTCCCTGGTCGGATAGACCCCCGAGGGCGCGAAGTACTGACTGCGGTTGCCGGTGCGCGGCGTGACCTCGCCGGCCATGTGCCAGGCACCCAGGCCGCTGCACTGCGCGTGCGTGAGCGCGTCGAGAAGCGACACGTCGATGCGCTGCCCTTCGCCGGTGCGCTCGCGGACGAACAGCGCCGTGAGCACGCCCGCGGTGACGAGCTCCGACGTCATCGTGTCGATCAGCGGTACGGTCACGCGCACCGGCGAGTCGTCGGGCCGGCCGTTGAGCGACAGCAGCCCGGCGTAGCCCTGCGCGAGGAAGTCGATGCCGGGCCGGCCGGCGTAGGGGCCGTCGGGACCGAACGCCGTCACACCCGCCCAGATGATGTCGGGCTTGTGCTCGCGCACCTGATCGTAGCTCTGTCCGAGCTTCGACAGCGCCGGCTCGCGCACGTTGGTGATGACCACATCGGTGGTCCCGAGCAGCCGGGCGAAGATCTCGCGTGCATCGTCCTGGCGCAGGTCGAGCACCAGGCTGCGCTTGTTGCGGTTGATGGAGATGAACGGCGAGCGCTCGCCGTCGCGCTCGGGCCCCAGGTGGCGGCTGTCGTCGCCGAAGTGCGACTCCACCTTGATGACGTCGGCACCGAGGTCGCCGAGCAACGTGGCGGCGTAGGGACCGGCCAGCATGGTGGCCATGTCGAGAACGCGGATGCCCGCGAGCGGTCCGGGTGGAGCCGACGCGCCGCCGGTCGCCGAAGAGTCAGCCATCGAGATCCTCCAGGCTCAGAGAATGGCGGCCGCGGCCTTGAGCTCGCCGATCCGGTCCCAGTCGTAGCCCAGCGTTTCGAACAGGATGAGCTCGGTGTCCTGGCCGAGCTCGGGACCGAGGCTGCGTACCTCGCCGGGCGTCTTGCTGAAGCCCACCGGTAGGCCGCGAACCGTGACCTCGCGGTTCACTTCCGAGCAGTGCGCCTTCAAGAAGTAGTCGTTGGCCCAGGCCTGCTCGTCCTCGGCCAGGTCGTGGAGCGTGACGACGGCGCTCGCATCGATGCCGGCGCCGCGCCAGCGCTCGAGCCAGTCTTCCCTATCGCGCTGCCGCAGCGTCTGGTCGAGCGCATCGACCAGCGCGGCCGCGTTCTCGCGTCGTGAGGCGGTGCTCGAAAAGCGCGCATCGCCGGCGAGCTCGGGAGCATCGAGCGTGGCGCCGAGCTTCGACCAGCCCGCGTCGTCGTTCTCGACGCACACGACCACCCAGCCGTTCTTCGTGGGGTACGTGTTCCACAGCGGATTGGCGGGCTCGCGCCGCGAAACCTGCCGTGAGTAGCGTTCGCTCTCGGTGGCCAGGTAGGCCTGAAAAGTCGGCGAGGCCATGAACAGCTGTGCGCCGTACAGCGACGCGTCGAGGAACTGCCCCTTGCCGGTCTGCTCGCGGGCATTGAGCGCGAGCATGATGCCGAAGGCGGCAACGAGGCCGCCCATGGCGTCGCCCGAGCCCATGCCCAGGTACACCGGCGGCTGATCGGGTTCGCCCTGACGGGTCATCAGGCCGATGAGCGCCTGCACGGTCATGTCGAACGACGGCTTGGTGATCGTGCCGCGCGGGCCGTAACCGCTGCCCATCGCGTAGATCAGGTTCGGGTTGATCTCGCGCAGCCGCTCGTACGCGACGTCCCACTTGCCGAGCGCCTTGCTGCTCAGGTTCGTCAGGAACACGTCCGACTTCGCCACGAGCTTGTGCATGATCTCACGGCCCTCGGGCTTGTTGAGATCCACTGCCATGCTCTTCTTGTTGCGGTTGATGACGAGGAAGTACTGGTTCCAGTCGCCCACGGGCAGCGCCTTGATGCTGCTCACGCCGCGCGCCAGATCGCCCCCCTTGGGGCTCTCGAAGTGGATCACCTCGGCACCCAGGTCGGCCAGATGCTGACCGGCCACGGGCCCCTGGAACCACATGGTGAGGTCGATCACGCGAATGCCGTCGAGTGGTCCAGCCATCGCCCCGATCCTCGTCTCAGGCCACCACGCCCTGCTTGCGCAGACCGTCGATCTCGTCGTCGGACAATCCCGCGAGCTCGCGAAGCACTGCCTGCGAGTGCTCGCCCACCCGCGGCGCGCCGCTGCGCAGCTCGGCCGGCGTCTCGGTCATCCACAGCGGAAAGCCCAGCGTCTTCACCCGCCCGGCCTCGGCGTTGTCGACCTCGAGGATGTAGCGATTGTCGAGTGCCGCCTGATCGTTGGTGGGGTAGGAGTAGTCCTCGATGACGTCGGCCGACATCTGCCCCTCGGTGAACAGAGTGCGCCAGTGCGCGGCCGGATGCTTCTTGAACACCTCGTCGAGTGCCTGCAGCAGCTCGAGACGATGCTCACCGCAGCGCTTGTCATGCGTGTCGAAGCGCGGGTCGGCCACGTCGATACCGGTCACCTCGGCCAGCGCCGGCCACCAGCGATCGGTGTCGGGCATCGTCAGCGCGATCCACAGACCGTCGGCCGACGGATACAGGACGCCGCTCATCGGGTTGCCGGCGTCGAGCCGCGACACGGGCTCGAGCAGACGCTCGCCGCCGATGGCGAGATAGGCCTGCAGGTCGAGGCTCGCACCGTACATGTTGCCCGCAAGCAGCGACGTGTCGATCTGCTGCCCTTCACCGGTTCGGCGTCGGTGGAACAGCGCCACGGCGATGCCGAACCCGAGCATCACGCTCGTGTACATCTGACCGTGGCCAGCATAGAGCGGCGGCTGCCCGGGCTGCGGCAGGATCGGCATCATGCCGGTGCGCGCTGCCGCCAGCTCGTCGATGGCCGGGAGGTCGGCGTCGGGCCCTTGCGGACCGAAGCCGGAGCCGCGCGCGTAGATGACGTCCGGCTTGCTCGCCGAGACCGTCTCGTAGTCGAGCCCGAGGGCCTTCAGATCGTCGAGCGAGCGGTCGGTGACGATCACGTCGACCTTGGCGGCCAGGCCGCGCGCCAGCTCGGCGCCACGGTCGGCGGTGAGGTCGACGGCGACGCTCTTCTTGTTGCGGTTCGTGAACTCGTCGGTGTAGTTCCAGTCGCCGTCGTCGGGCCGCGCACGCTCGGCGCCGATCTGCTCGAGCCGTACCACGTCGGCACCGAAGTCGGCCAGCATGGCCGTGGCGGCCTGCGACCAGAACGCGCCGGTGAGGTCGAGCACGGTTACGTTGTCGAGAGCTACGGTCACGGGCGGATCAGAGCGTTTTCGCCTTCGTGCCGGGGCCTTGCGAGCCCGAGGCAGGCGAATGGAACACGTTCTAGCAGCCGCGTACTATGGGATAGACTCCTGGCAATCGCAACGGCGTGAGCTGCGATTTGCCTGGTCACGTACGCGAGCAACCGACACCCGCCGAGCGGGACTAGAACAGCTGGGTCAGGATCTGGATCTCGCCCCAGATCGATGCGCCGAATGCCAGGGTGCGCACGTAGGGGATGCCCACCGTGTAGACGGCGGCGTGCGCGACGCGCGACCAGAAGAAGATCGTCGCGCCCGTCGCCGTGGCCGCATTGGCGTTGCCGCTGACCTGCGCCACCAGCACCAGCACCGCGAACGGCGCCAGGTTCTCGACCATGTTGGCGTGCGCCCGCTGGGCCCGCTGGCCATACAGCGGCAGCTCGTTCGGCGTGTCGCGATTGCCGAGCGCCCACGGGAACCCGCCCGCCGACTGCGCCACGCTGGCGACACCGACCAGCGGTATCGACAGGCAAAGCACGGTCGACCACACGAGCATCCACAGATCGGTCGTCATGATGAAACCTCCTGTGGTGGGTGTTGCACAGCGCCGGCGCTGGCGCCACGGCGATGGCTCCCGGCCGGCTGGCGCCGACCGGATGAGAGAGGGATCAGTAAGAAATGATCATCTGCGAGCTGCTGCTGAGCTCGATGGACTCGATGCCGAACAGCGGCACGATCGGCTCGAAGGGATAGGTCAGACCCACCTGGACCACGTTGCCGGGCTGATTCGTCGGCGTCCAGTTCGTCGTCACGGCGAGCAGATCCGGATCGAGCGGCCCGGCCTGGCCCACGACCATTCCCGCGACCTTCGCGGACGTCGCCGGATCCTGGCTGCGCACGCTACGTACCGAGGCATAACGCGTCGCCTCACGAGCAATGTTGCTGAGCGCGTTCTTCGTCCAGCTCGCACGCCCGAAGTCGACCACGCCGAGCAGCAGCAGGAATACCACGGGAAGGAGCACCGCCAGCTCCACCGAGGCGCTGCCGCGTTCGCGCCTTTTCCCCCGTCTCGGATCGTCAACCATCAGGCGACTCACATCGCTCGCACGTGGGCCTCACGTGCGAGCGTCAGGTTGTCCGGAATGCCGGGGTAGGAGAACAGTGCATCGAACGGCTTCTCGATGCGCACGCTGACGAACGTGCGCGTGGCCGCGAGGCCGCAGGTTCCGGATACGCAGTCGATCACGGTCCCGTCAGGACACTCGCAGTACTGATCCACCTGCACGAGCAGGGTCTCATCGAAGTCCATGTCGCTCAGCTCGTTGAGCACTGCGGTGCGGATCCCCATCTCGTCGCCAATGTGAGCGGGGCTGTGGGATCCATACTTGGCACCTGCATGGGCGGCATTCGCGATCGCGATCGTCTGAAAGCACACACGCGAGAAGTCAGTAATCCCGAGCACCGCCAGCAGGAGAAAAGGAAGCAGCAGGCTGAGCTCGGCCGTCGCGCTGCCGGCCATGCCTCTGCGTTTCTGTATCTGCTTCTTCATCGGGTGATCACTCCACGACTCGAGCGACGGCCAGGGCCGTCGGCAACAGGTCGCTGCTCGGGCTTATCGCCTTGAAATCGGACGTTCCGCGAAACTCTGCACGGCGTGCGAGCAGCAGGGTCTCGGTGGAATACGTCGAGGACGTGCCAACGTACTTGACGTCGGTCGTGGGGAAGTAGAGCGTGCCCTCGAACTTCGTGTCGGGCGTGCCGGAGATCTTGTTCTCTTGATTCGACGAGACGTCGCGGTCCTGGAAGATCAGAATCCCCTTGTAGTCACCCGACGTCGGCGCCTTCAGCTCTGTAGACGAGTTCGAGCTGAAAAGAACAGGGTCGTACGGGTATCCGGCCGCTTCGGTGTTGTAGATCATCACGCCGGTGCCATCCAGCTCGCCGCCGGCATGAACGTCGAGTCCGCCGCCTTTCATGACGTAGATGCCCGGGTTCATGGTCGCGTGACCTTGCGCGGTGATCCGGATGCCACCGCAGTACACGCCGGGGTTCAGCACCTGGGTGTCCATGATCTCGAGCTGCCCGGTGACGTTGCAACCGGCCGTCGACGGCGCCGCCAGGTCGGCAAGCGGATCGGGGGCCGCATAGATCCCCGTCTGCGGCGTCGGGAAGAACCCGGACCCGCTGTAGTCACCCACGATGCCGATGGAGCTCGCGTCTATGCTGCCCCCCCCCACCGTACGTGCTGCGTTGTTGGAGTCACTGTTCACGTGAACGCCGCAGCCCTCGAGCGTCACGCGCGCGTCGCCCGCTGCCACCAGTGCCTGCGACGCGCTCGGATCGAGGATGTAAACGCACGCGTCGGCCGGAACCAGCCCGGCCACCGCGCGTGCCTCGATGATCGCCGGCTCGTTGGAGAACGCGCGCATGAAGAACAACGGCCTCTCCTGGCGGATGACGATCTCCACGAAGTTGCCGTCGCCGGCCCGGGGGCCGGTCACGGGCGGAACGGTGATCTCGACGTCGACCGCGGCGTTCTCCAAGAAACCGTTCCTGGCCGCGTCCTCGCGTGCAACGTCGGCGTAGCCGCTGAAGTTCTGCTGCCGCCACTCGTGCGCGGCCGCCAGCGCAGTAGCGTCGGCCGCGGTCTGCATCTGCCGCTTCTCGGCGTAGAGCAGCCCGTTGTCTACCGCCAGGCCCACACAGCCGAGCAGCACCGGCAGCAAGACGGCAACGATCGCCACGACGGCGCCCTTTTCGGAGTCTCGATGGGCAAGTCGTACGTCGCTCGACTCGAGTCGGTGGCCTGCCCTGTTGTTGTTCTCGCTCATGGTTCGAATCCGCGACCGGATCCAAAGCAACGAGCGTGCCCATAGCGCGCGCCGGCCCGCGAAAGCCCGCGATGCCAGCGGATCGGGCCCGCCGCCAATCCCACTGCATGCGCGCACGCAAGTCAGGCATTGAGCACAAGGGCGTGAAGGACCGAAAAGCTCCGCCACCTTTTGGACGGTGGTGTCACGCCATGCGGGTACCTGACATGAACACCGCTATGTCCTTCGTGAGGATCGCTTGCGACCGGCCGCATATACGATGCGGGAGCAACGTCCCCGAAGGGGTACGTACGCGGTAGGACATGACCGACAAGGCGGGATATCACGGTCGTGGTCGCGCCAATGACCGAGCGCGGAACAATCGCGAGGGGCCAGCCGGCGGCAAGAACTGCACACAGGCCGGCGCCGCCCTCTCTGCCGGACCTCCCGGACTGGACATCGCACGGACGAGGGCGGCAAAGAAGCGCAGCTCGGAGCGGCTGCTCTCGCTTCCCGAGGTCGTCGGCCACGGAGCTGGACTGTCGCCCGATGGCAGCCCCGTCATCGAGGTGGACCGGCGTTCAGGCCTTGTCCCCGACGGGCGAACCGCTCCCTGGGGGCACGACTCCATGCTCCCTTGACGATGTCCTCCTCGCGGTGATAGCCAAGATAAGACTCTTACGTTCAAAGCAGAGGGGGCTCGCATGCATCGCACGAAGCAGCTGACGACCGGATTGCCGAGCTCGATCACGAGCTCACCCGTGAGCCGCATGTGGATAGTGGTGACCGTTGCGGTCGGGCTTCTCGTTCTCGGCCCGGCCGTGGAGCGCGCACGCGCCGTCGACTTCAACGGCACCGTCGACTTCCAGGGCGATGTCACGTTCGCGGCCCCGATCGCCGGCATCGCGACGGAGGACCTCGACGTGAGCGTCGATCTGGACACGGAGGCCACCGGCAACGGCGAGAAGTGCTCCATCCTCACCACGAGCAGCGACAGCCCCGACGTGACAGGCAACTACCCCGATGCCGGCTCGGTCGACGCGGACATGCTGCTGGAGCGCGGCGGACCGCAGCTCCCCGACGGCGACTGCATCGTCACGATCCGCGCGACCGGAAGCGACGGCGTGAGCGTGAGCGCGCGCGGCTCGGAAACGGTGTTCGTCAGTGCCACCGAGATCGATACCGCAGCCACGGTGGTCGTCCCGACCATCACGGTGCGTGAGTCGAAGGCCGTTTCGGGCGTCGACAAGGACTGCCAGAAGTGGGTGAAGAAGCAGCTCAAGCTGCACGCGAAGTGCAACTTCCTGCTGCTTCGCAAGGGCCCCGAGGCGGCCGACAAGTGCAAGGACGAGGGTCCCGAGCCGCCCGCCTGTGACCCCGGCGACAACGTCGAGGCGATCCTGGCGCTCGCCCACGGCGTGAACGACCAGCAGACCGACGCCGGCAACGCCGAGGGCGTGGACAACGACGTTCTCGGCGACCAGGTGAAGTGCCAGAAGCGTTTCGGCAAGGCTGCCGCCGTGTTCTCCGCCAAGCGCATCAAGCTGGTCGACAAGAAGTGCGTGCAGACCGGGCTCGACACCGAAGACTGTCGCAGCGACCAGACCCGCGACTCCAAGAGCAAGCTCGACCAGATCGCAAAGTGCGCGGCCGATCAGGACACCGACGGCGGCACCGGAAGGATCGTGCCCGATGTCGGCGATCCGTGCTCGACCTGCATCGACGGGGGCGGCGCGATCGACACGAAGTGCCTGCGTAGCTGCTTCGAGCTGGCCATCGCCGAGCTATCCGACGGCATCATCGGCGACGTGCCCGTGTGCGGCAACGGCATCGTTCAGCCCGGCGAGTTCTGCGACGACGGCAACCTGGTCAACGGCGACGGCTGCAGCTCACTCTGTGAGGTGGAGCCTCCGCCGGCACCGTGAACCCGGCTGCGCCCGCGTTCCGCGCAACGGCCAGGCCCCTCGTCCGCCGGAACGCGAGGCGAGCCAGCGGCGCTCAGGGGCCCTGCGGCAAGCACCGGCCCGGCCAGGCATAGCAGCAAGCTGCACGCGACGAGCGAGGGCCGTATCGGGCTCATGTCGCGCGTGTAATAAATTGACCCGCATAGTGTCAATACATAAACTAACGCGGTGGCGGAATTCGCGGAAGAAGTACGCGACGGCAGACACGAGCGCTCCGAGCGCAGTCGCCTCGCCATCGTGAAGGCGGCACTCGCGCTCGTGCGCGAGACCGGCGTGGCGCCCTCGGGCGACGAGATCGCCGAGCGTGCCGGATTGTCACGGCGTACGGTCTTTCGACTGTTCCACGACATGGAATCGCTGAACGCGGCCGCCACCGAGCACCAGCAGGCCGAGGTGGTCCGGCGATTCCCGCCGCCGATGGATGCCGACCGGCCGCTCGACCAGCGCATCGCGGCTGTCGTGAAGCACAGGGCCGGCGTCTACGAGCTCATCATGCCGATGCGGCGCGTGGCCGAGAGCATGCGACACGAGAGCCCGAGCGTCGCACGCAACCTCGAGGCCACTCGCGACGGATTCCGCATGCACCTGGAGTTCATCTTCGGCGATGCGCTCACCGGCCTGGCGAGCAGCGAGCTCGAGGCAGTGCTACAGACCCTCGAGCTGATCACGAGCTGGCACGGCTGGCGGGCATTGCGCGACGATCAGAAGTGCTCGGCGAAGAAGGCCGCGCGCGTGATGGAGACCGGCGTACGCCGGCTACTCCTCGGAGGCTGATCCGACACGTCGGCTAGTCGCCGCCGCGCGATGCGTCGACGCTCCAGATTCCCGGCCCGTGCGCCGAGATGAACAGGAACGCGAAGCAATAGAGCACGGCCAGCTCACCGTGGTTCATGATCGGCAAGAACGCCTTGGTGCCGTGGGCCATCCAGTACGCAGCAGCCATGGTGCCGCTGCAGATGAACGCAGCCCAGCGTGTGAACAGGCCGATCATGACGAGCGCACCGCCGACGAGCTCGATGGGTCCGGCGGTGTACAGGATGAACGCCGGCGCCTCACCAGGCGGCTCTCCGGGCCAGCCGAACAGCTTCTGCGAACCATGCCACAGGAACAGACCGCCGGTGACGATCCTCATCACCGCGTAGGTCTCGGCGCTGTACGACTTCATGAACCCGGCCATGCTCTACCTCCTGTTCGGGACGAAGCTTAGCCGGTCGGCCCGACTGACCGAAAGCGCCTACGGGGCGATCTCTACGGCGAGACGGGACCGCCCTTGGCCTTGAGCTGTGAACTGGTCTGCTTGACGAACGGTGCTTCGTAGCCGGCGGCCAGACACATGCCGTTGTTCGTATTGATGAGCTGGACTGTCAGGGGACCGGCGAGGCCGGCGAGGCCGGCGAGGCCGGGCATCTCCAGGTTACCACCCTTTCCCTTCACGATCGCCTTGGCCTTGCCGGCGACCAGGCCTTCCTTGAACGATGCGGTGGCGATACCGCCGGGCGCGGCGTCCTTGTCCTTGAACTTGTAGCCGGTCTTGGTTTCCTTCCAGCACGGCTTCGGCTTCTTCGCGCCGCACAGCGTGCCGCCGGGGATCAGCGCGCGCGTGACCAGGGTGGAGTCGTGGTAGACGCACAGCGCGAGCGAGTCGTCGGTTACCGGGTTGCCGAACTCGGCCTTGGTGATCACCTCTCCCTTGAGCCACTTCCAGCCGACGAGGTCCTTCTTCGCCTGCGCGTCGTCCTTCATCAGCAACAACGCCTTGCCTTCGCCCGGCGCGAAGCAGCCCGGTACGGGAGCCAGCGGACACGAGTTCTGATCGCACGCATCGCCGGTGCCGTCGCCGTCGATGTCCGCCTGCGTGGGATTGGCAGCATCGGGGCAGTTATCCTGATCGTCCGGCACGCCGTCGGCGTCGCGGTCGTCGGCCGCGGTCACCGCCGTTACCGGCTGCGCCTCGCACGTTGCCGGCGTCACACAATCGTCGTCGGAGATGCAGGTCGCCGGGACGAACGCGATGCAACGCGCGCAGTCGGCGTTGCTCGCACATCCGATGCTGCGATGACGCGCGCAGGTGGAGAATGCCTGGTCGCAGACGTCGTCCTCGCAGAAGTAACCGGGGTCGCAGTCGTCGGCTACCGGGTCGCAGGTCACGCCGAGGTCGCAGCGACCGCCGTCGGTCGAAACCACCTGGCTGTCGTCGCGTGGCTCGAGCGGGTCGCTGTCGCCACTCTCGTCGACCCGGTCGAGCGGCGTGAGAACCTCGGTGCAGAAGTCGAACACCTGAAGGACGACGTCGTCCGCATCGCCGTCTCCGTCGAGGTCCTGTCCGCCCTGCTCGCTCTCGCGCGTGAGGAACGTGACCTTCGTCCCTTCCACGCGCCACGGAGTGCGCGGATCGCAGGCCGAGAACGTGCACGGCGTGACGGCCTGGCCGATGTTCACGACCTCGCCGGATACGACGTCGAGCACGTGCAGAACGAGATCCGCGCTGTCCACGTCCGGCGGCGAACCGGTGGCGTCGCCGGCGCCGTTGAAGTTGGTGCCGCTGCCCTCGGGCGGACCTTCGAATTCCTCGACGACCTCGAACGCGACGAGCTGGACGTCGGCGTCGCAGGCACGGCTTTCGACGCGCTCGCCGATCACGAAGCGCTCGCGCTCGATGAGCCGCCCGCCGATCGCAAAGCCGGCGAGTCCCGTGTTCAGCAAGACGTCCGCGTCGGCGTCGTAAACGTACAGAACGGTATCGTCGGTGTCTCCATCACCGTTGAAATCGTCGTCAGGAAGAGCCGTGTTCCCTTCGTTGATGTAGAAGCCGATGGCCGAGCCGTTGATCGCGAGGTCGGAGCCGGCCGTCGCGTTGGCTCCTTGCTTGATCGGCGTCGGTACGGAGATCCAGTCGCACGAGCCGATCGGGTTGCACACCTCGTGCACGGCGAGCTCCGCCTCGCCCGGAGCGCTCTCGGGGATCAGCACGGCGATCCACTTCTCCGACATCACCATGTCGGAGACTTCCAGCCCCAGGTTGACCGGGTCGCCGCCGTCCCAGAACTGCACGGCCAGATCTCCCTCGGCCTCGCCGTCGCCGCTCAGGTCGCCAGCCGGGCACAGCGCGGTGCCGAGGTCCGGCGAGAGCTCGGCCGAGAGGTACGCGGCCTTGCCGTTCGCGACCTGCACCAGGGCGGCCGGGCACAACGTGATCAAGGTCGGCGGGTCGTCGTTCGTGTCGAATATCTGGAGGACGACGTCGATCGGGAAGTCGTTGTCGAGCAGCCCGTCGTCGCCGGCGGTATCGGTAAAATCGAGGCCGCGACCGAAGATGTCGTTCTGACCGTTCGTGTCACCCGTCACGACGTCGGCGGCGGCGCTCTCGAAGAGCGTGAGGCCGTTCAGCGGCCCGATGGCCGGTGTCGACGGCGCGACGGCATCGCCGGCCGTTTCGGTGCCAGAGGCGTCGAGGTTCACGCGAACGGTCGTACGAGTTATCCGGTCGTGCACGAACACATCGGTCGCGCCGTTCGTATCGTCCGCCACCAGATCCTCGGCCGTGCTCAGGAAGGCTACGTAGCGACCGTCCTCGGAGATCGCGGGCGAGAAGGAATCTCCACTGGCCTCGGCGCCGCCCGTTATCACGCTCACGCGCTCGGTGACGCCGAGCTCGACGATGCGCACAAACACGTCCCTCACGCCGTTCGTGTCGCCGGCGACGAGGTTCGTCGCCGCGCTGTCGAACGCGACGTACTTGAGGCTGTCGAGGCCCACGGCGACCGCGGCGTTGTTCGACGGGCCGTTCGGATCCCCACCGTCGAGCGCCACGCTCGCGCGCGTCATCGCGAACCCGAATTCATTGGCAACGGTGAAGATGTCGCTGACGCCGTTGAAATCGTCGTCGACGATGTCGGTCGCGAGGCTCTCGTAGGCGATGACCGGGAACGTCGTATCCGTGCTGGCAGCGACCGCGGGGTTGGTCGACGGGCCGTTAGCCGGCGAGTGGTCCTGGGCCCTGCTCACCAGGCTGAAGAACGAGCCGCCGACCGGGAGGTAGACGATGTCGGTCGTGCCGTTGTCATCGACCGGGGACACGAGCAGATTCGACGCGTCGGTGGCAAAGACGACGACGCGCCCGGACGAGGCACCGTTTGCGCCGATCACGGGCGAGTACGACGGTCCGTTGCCGGCCGTCCCGCCGCGCTGGCTGATCAGCTCGATTGCCGAGAGTCCGGTGCCCGTGGCCCCTACGGCGAGGAACACGTCGGTAGTTGCGCCGTTGGTGTCCGAGGCGTGCAGGTCGGTGGCGTCGCTCTCGAAGACCACTTCGATCGTGCTTCCTACGAAGATGTCCGGATTTCGCGACGGCCCGTCAGGATCCTGGAACAGCAGGTCGAGGCTGTAGCGGAACGTCTCGCCGGAGACGATCTCCTTCACGAAGATGTCGGTGGTGGAGTTCGTGTCGCCCACGATCAGGTCCGACGCGTCGCTCTGGAAGGCGATGAAGTTCGAATCGATGGCGGGCTCGGCGCTACCCGAGGCGGGCCCGGTCGTGGTCTGCACGTCGAAGCTGTCGGTGCTGTAGCGCGTGGTCGTGTAGGCGGTTCGCTCGAGCTCGGAGCCGCGGAAGAAGACCTGACCGTTCGAGATGGTCATCGAGCGCCCGTTCACGACCGGTGTCGGATCCACGCCGAGCTGCGTCGCGCCAGTGAGCTCGGTTGCGGGCGACCGGAACACGCGCAGCACGCCGTCGATCGTGTCGCCGTCGCCGGTGAAGTCGCAGCCGTTCTGGCCTTCCTCGCTCTCGATGAAAGCCAAGATGTCGCCCTCGGTAGCGCCGGCCGGGAGCAGCGCAGGCGGCGAGACCACGCGGACCACGGCACGTCCGCTGACCACCTTGCCCGGCATCGCCGGAATCCCGCAGTCGGGCGGAGACGGGGGCGGCCCGAGCGGGACCAGTTCACCGGTCAAAGGGTCGCGCTCGGTGATCACCACGTCGGTCGCATCGCCGTCGCCATTGAGGTCGATGCCGTCGATGCGTTCGGTGATCGCGAAGTCGGCGAGCTCGTCGCGGGCCACGAGATCGTCGAGCGGAACCGGCGGACCGGCCTCGAGCTTGTAACCGACGCACGGGCCCAGCCCGCCACAGTCGGCCACGCAGCCCATGCTCGGATCGTCCTGGCAGAAGCCGGCGCCGCCCGACGCGTCGCGTGCGAATACCAGGGTGCCGGCACCGCCGTCGGTCACCAGCGGTGCGAACGACGGAAACAGCTTCGGCCCGCACAGCCCACCACCGGGACAGTCCTCATCGGTGAGGCACACCTCGCCGGCAGCCACGCCACCGACGCACTCGGCCTGCTTGCACGAGCCGCCCGGGCAGTCGTCCGATTCGTTACACGGCAAGCTGTCGTTCGCTCCTCCCGTGCAGCTCCTGCCAACGTCGCTGCCGCGCGCGATGCGAAGGATCGTGTACGGCGCATCCGCCGACCCGAACAAGGTCAGGACCGTGCCGCCGGTCTCCTTGGGCTCGAATACCGGCGAGAGCCGTCGCCCTTCGGGAGCGTACGACGACACGAACGAGGTGCCCGGAATGTCGAGCGGCAGCGCGACCGTGGCCTTCACCAGGCGCGCGACCGGATCGCCGTCGAGCAGCTCGCGGATGCCATCCCATACGAACGGAATCAGCAGATTGCCACGCTCGTCGAGAGTTACCCTCAGCTCCTCGACACCGAGCAAGGGCTCGCACGGAGGCTCCTCCGCGATGCACTCCTGCTGGTAGTTGTTCGCCGGCGCCAGCGCGGTGAAGCCCGGGAACACCCTCTCACGCACGCTCGTGGAGCACGAGCCGCCCGCGCTGTAGAACGCGTCGACGCACGCCACCGTGCCGCCAGCCTCGGCGCACGTGGTGAACGAGCACGGCAGAGGATCGGCGCTGTCCGTGACCACCACCGACACCGGCCCCGCGAGCGTGCGATCGTCGTTGTCGGGCGCACACGCGCCGCCGGTGCAGTCGCCATCGACGCCGCATGGATCGCCGTCGTCGCTGCCGCCGCTGCAGCGCGCATCGGTATCCGGCATCAGGAACTGCTGCGTCGTGACGCCGCTGCGATCGACGATCGCCAACCCCGCATCGGCTCCGGAAACGCAGTATGCCGACGCGCCGCCGCCGAGGCCGGCCTCGCATGCCGACAGCAACGGGTCGATGGCGCTGCAGTCGGCCGCCGCCGTCATGACCACCGCGGTGCGCGGGCCCACCGTCGGGGTGTAGATGAGCGTGACGTTCTGATCGGCGGCGCTCGGCCCGAGACCGGGCGAGTCATCGCAGGTGCGCAGCGCCACCTCGACGGGCTCGCCGGGCGCGGCGAACGGTCGGTTCAGGCTTCCCTGGTCGCCGGCGAAGATATTGCTCGCGCCGGGGATGAGGTTACATGCCGCACCGGCAATCGTCGGCGCGCTCAGAAGCAGGCTACAGGCCAGAGCTGCGGCCCCACAGGTTCGCATCGCAAGATGTACCAGGTGAAAGATCCTCCCCTACTGCGCAGACAAAAGAAGAACGCCCGGGAGGTCGCCGCCCCAGGCGTGGAATTCGTACAATCTACTCAGCAACGCCGAGCATTTCCAAGGGGTTTTCCCACGCGCGCCCCGCGGACTGCTACGAGGCCGCGCCTGGCCGCGAACGGCGGTTCAGGAACGCGAGACCCGTATGGGGGGACGTGCAGGGGATGGGCCGGAGCGCCGTCCACGCGGGCGGCCAGGACGGCACGCCCGCGTGACGGGAAGCTCGGGTGAGATCGGCGCCTACTGCGCCGAGAGGATTTCGATGGCCTTGATGGCGGGGTTCTCGATCCCCGCGCCGAACGAGATGTTCAGCACACCGTCGTCGACAAGCGCGATCGCCGAGCGTACCACGGCGGTCTCGCTGCCGCCGGCGGCGGCGACCTGATCGAAGTCCGCGTAGATCACGTAGTCCTCGATCAGGATGTCGAACGTGCGCTGGCCCGCCAGGCTGGTGCCGGTGAACGTGTTGGCGAAGTAGAGGTTCATCAGATACTCGCCGTTGGCCACGGCAAAGCTGTAACCGAGCGGCAACTCGAGCTGCGAGTTGACGAACCGGCCGCACTGGAGCAGGTCCTGCGTCTGGCCGTCGGTGCAGCCGAACATGCTGCGGACGCCGGCGATCGGGCAGCCGTCGTCGAAGTTACACACCTCGTTGCCGCTCGGAAGGCTGTAGCCGTAGTCGCCGAGCCACTCGTCGCCGTTGCAGTCGATCTTCGTGCCGGCACAGCCAGCCGCCGACGCGTTGGCGTTGATGCGCAGCGCCGTGCCGTTCACCGCGTCGATCGCGACCGGGCCGTAGCACGAGTTGCGGGGATCGACCACGCACGGGTCGTACTCGTCGTCGATGCCGTCGTTATCGAAGTCGGCCGTGAGCGTGGTGGTGGTCGTCGATCCGATGTCGATCGTGGTGGTCGTCGTGGCCACCGTCTCGCACTGGCAGACGACGTCTGCCGGGTCGTCGTCGCACTTCCCGATGGTGTCGTCATGGACGAGGTGGCCATCCACGTCACCCTCGTCGACGGCGATCGTCCAGGTCAGCGCCGGGTTGCTGGCACGATCGTGGCAGAGCGTGACCGCGTCGCCTACCTCGTCGAGCGATCGCACGACGCACGCCTGGTCGCCCGGGCACGAGCCGCCGCAGGTCGGTGCACCCGACTCGGCGCACGGAACGAACGGGCCGCAGCCGTCGGCGCATACCAGGGTAGAACCGCTGCCGACCGCCTCGAGCAAGGTCTCGAGCGCATCGGTCACCGTGACCGTACAGTCGGAGTTCACGTCGCAGATCTCCAGGTCGCAGTGATCCGACGCGACCGCCGCCTGCAGCACGAACAGCGCATCCGACGCCGTCGGCGCGCTCCCCTCACTGACCGGCTGGCCACAATCGCCGACGTCGGCCGAAGCCGCCGTGGCACACAGCAGAATGGAAACGATGGTCACACCCAGAGAACGTCGCATTTGTCACTAAACCCCGAAGCAGGCTCGCGCCTGGAAAAACGTATCGTGTCATTTGTGACACGCATCCGGGGGGGCGTGAATACCCTTCTGGGTGGGTTTTCGAGGCCACAGCAAATAACTTACGGGCGATATGTGAGAGCGCATGAAGGCCGCCATGAAAGCGGCGAAGTACGCGATCTGTGTGCCCACGCAGATCGTGCGACCAACGGATAGCACCTGTGGTGGGTTCCGACCCCGTGGCCCTGAAGCATGAAGAAGACCGGGCTGTTACACCCGGCCTTCTCTGAACGTCTGATAAGTAGCGGTTACGTAAACCGGCTTGCCGCCGTGGCCGGTGCGTGCAGCTCAGGCTGCGAGCCGACCGAGCCGGTAGGTGCGATGCTGGCCAAGGTCATCGACCGAGTGCACCGGCTTCACGAGCAAGAGCGGGGGAAGCCCGAAGGCTTCCCCCGACTCGGTGCGTAGGTGCGGCACCGGCGCAGATGGTCGCGGGGTCGACTGCCCGTGTTCGGCTGTCCAGGTGCCGCGACACAACCCTACCAGTAGGCTCAGCCCCCTAGGGGCAGCAATCGGCTGCGCAGCCGGCGGCGTTCACTTGCTCGGCACATAGATCGTTTAGCCCGAAGTTAGCGCACAGATTGGTCTCCGCAAGCCCGCAGGTATCGCTGCAGGGCATGCCCG